>Ga0081527_100039_pt1 | contig 129647 bp, 115 predicted proteins | sample HotLakmasection5_FD_70992 | JGI IMG/M metagenome (GOLD analysis project Ga0081527, IMG submission 70992) | Hypersaline microbial mat communities from Hot Lake, Washington, USA - Section #5 (SPADES assembly) (version 2) | ecosystem: Environmental > Aquatic > Non-marine Saline and Alkaline >...
TAAGTAAAATAAGCGCATTCAGCACTTTTTGAGACCGGTGCGACCCTTTGGCTTTAATCGCTTCCAGTTGGTCGCGTTCAGATTGGGTTAAGGTGACTTTGTAGGTAATCATAGCAGTTTCTTTCAAGATACTACTTTTTACCGACATTTCACATATGACATGACACTAGGAATATCATTGATTTGGATATAATCTAAAATATCAAACTGTTCAATATCTAGACTTTCCAATTTTGCTCTACTCATTAGTTCTTTGTTTTCAAGAATGCTGAATAAATTGATTGTTGGCGTAAAATGAATCAAGTATTCGATGCCCCGTTTTGCAATTTCATTTTTAAAGTCTATATGGTCTGGTTTTAAGCTCATATCAAAAATTAAAACGGTAAATCATCATCTTCATAGGTGACTGATACGGTTGAGTTAGACTTTGGGGTTATATCAACTAATAAGTCAGAGTCAATTTCTTTTAGATAACGAGAAGGGTTGTTTTTATCACTTGAAAAAAGGAATAGTTTATTCTTTGCTCTTGTCATACAAGTGTATAGTAATCTGCGTTCTGTCGAAATGTGAAACTCATCATCGTCCTCGATGAATCCTGGCGGATAGGGGATTACATCATCATTTAGGTCAAGAATAAAGACGTTGTTGAATTCCAATCCTTTGATTGAAGACATTGTACAAATCTTGACACTATTACTAGCATAATTTACAGGTTGACTTGATTTTATGAGTTCAGTTGAAAAGCCGTTTGCATCAAGAAAAGTCTTAATTCGTTTAACACCGTATGTTGACCGATGAAGAACAACAGTACTATTTAGATTGTCATTGTTATTTAATATAGTCAGTTGGTCATCAAGGTGGTTCAATTGTTCATCAAAATCTGAATAATATGCTATTTTAGGCTTTTCTCCTTTTCGAACTGAGTACTCTATCTCTGTGAAATCTTCATTATCTGTTTCATTTTCTAGTAATGATTTTGCTGCTTTTGCAATTTCTATAGTGTTTCGATAGTTCTTTTTAAATGCAATGGTTCTTCCTCCTCTTACTTCTATTCCAATCTCAGACCAAGTAAAACCACTTTTAAAAATTCTTTGAGCAGCATCTGCAATAATGGATATGCTATTTGTTGTTGGGTCAACCAATTTTGAAATGGTTAACATTTGAGCTTTGTTTAAATCTTGGGCTTCATCAATAATTATATGAGTGTATGGTGCCACAAAGTTTGAGTCATTTTCAATTTTCCTTAATGCTAGAATAGCGTAATCATCAAAATCTAACTTTCCTCTGTTTCTAAGTTCTTGGTTGTACTTTTCATACACTACCCAAATTACTTCTTTATCGGTTTTTGTTACACGGTCGGAGGTTCCTCTACCTGCTCTAGCTGCCTCAAGGTATTCTGATTTACTTTTGAAAACTTTACCTTTCATCCAAGAAATTTCCTCTTGAAAAAATTCAGGGCTTTTACTAAGGATGTTTGAAGTGCTTGAAGTTAATCCGTTAATGATAGTTTCAATAATCTCGATTTGAGTCCATTGCTGTATTGTAGAGTCAAAAGGAATTCCCGCATAACGAAATGCCCAACTATGAAAATTTATTATTTGAACATTTAAGCCATCTGGTGTTCTACGTTTAATTTCATCACTATTTTGTTGATAACCTCCATTAATGTGTGGTCTGATAGCTCTAATATAGGCTGCAAGTGTTTTATTATATGTGAAGATGACGATTTTAGTTTCTTGAAAGAGATTTGCTTGTGTTTCAAGAAGATGTTTTGCTCGGTAAAGTGCAACAGTAGTTTTCCCACTTCCTGCAACTCCTTTAATTTGAATAGGGTTAGTTGGTGGTAAGAATAGCACTCTCTTTTGTTCTCCTACTAATGTTATTGGTTCTAAAGGCATATTTTAATTGTTCTTCATTATTTCATTGCAGTTCCTAGCGTTGGCAAAAAACAGCTCTTTTGGTTTTTTCAGCGTTGGCTTTATGTGTCGGCAAAAACCAAATGTGCTGTTTGTGCGGTTGGCTTTTCTTGTATGCCGCACAACGGTCAAGTATAAGCGTAGTGCGGGATTTCGGAGCGATTCACTGTCCGCCTACCGCAAAGTTTCTTAGGAGCAAAAATCTTCATTTTTATAATTTCAGCCCGCATTACGCTTATACAATGTTGTGCGGTCGTACTTCTTTTTCGTTCGTCTGTCAGCGTTGGCAAAGACATACTCTTTTGCAATTTTTGGCTTGTGTGTCGGCTGGTGCGAATTGCAAATGTGTATGGCTTTTAGCGTTGGCTTTTCGTTCTATTAATAATCAAACTTCCAATTAATCCAATTCCGACAATTACGTCAACGATGTTCCACATTTCTCTTCCAAGTGCTATTTTAAAAAATGGTTGAAAGAGTAGGGCGAGTCCACCGTAAATAATCATTTCTGTTTTCTGATTCTGTTCATTTGCTTTGTATGCTAAAATTCCGAAACCAATTAGGGCAATAAAACGGACAAATTGATAATATCCGTATGGCATATCCAATAAGCACAGAAATAGCAATGCTGATAGCACTACCTTAATTGTCGCTGGTAAATTCAATTTCATCCGTGAACTCTTCGTGTAAACCATAATTGTTGAAGTCAATCAAGTACTTCATTTGTTGAGGAAACTGAGTTATGATTGTTTCTTCTGAAACGTTCAGTTTTGACTTAACCATTTGAAGGAATTTGACTTCGTTGTCTTCTATTTTATTGTCTGATTCGATTGTTCTAATTAAAACTTCAATAAGAAGAAGTTCTTGTTTAGAGTTCAAGTCATGCCGACTAAGCTCGTTCAGGTATTCGTTTAAGGCTTGTTTACCATTATCTTTTATGTACTGCAAAGATTCTTCAAAGGGCTTTTCAATGTCGAACCCCATAAAATAAATTTCGTTATCAGCCATATTCCTTATTTCTGCGATTTCGGCATCATCAATAGAGCCATCACACGCCATAACTGAAATGGCTGACTTCAACAATAAATTTTGAAATGCTTCTGTTTTCATAATCCAAAACCAATTTTAGTTGATATTTCATCTTTTGAACCCCTAGGCATTAAATCAAAGAGGCCAAAATTGATTTCCCTAAGTCTGTCCCAATTCTGACTTTCCACAGCGAACTTACCTGCATCAATAAGACTTTTTGCCTGAGATTGGTCATTCATTTTTGCTTGATTTTCTATTAAGTATGCAAATATTCCTTTGAGGAATTCAGGTGTACGCCATCTTATCTGACCAATTATGGCCTGAAGTTCATCAGATTTTTCTTGAATCTTCAATGAACTTTTAGTTGCCATAAACGAAGCTTCTTGATTAACGATGTCGTTGAATGTTTTTCGTTCATGGTCATTACCTGAAGCGTCAATTAATTCTTCGCATTCTGACTTGATATCATAGTAATGGTCAGTTGCTTTTTGAAGACGTTTATTCTTAGTTGCACTATCTATTTCTTGTGCAATTTTTCTTTTCTTGTCTTCTAGCTGATAGCGTTTATCTGTAACATCATCATCTGAAAGCTTCTCTGCTTCTTCTGCAACAGATTCCATTTCCTTTTTCACCTTTGAAAGAGCACTGGCAGTTTCATAATCTTCCTTATCCGTTGCCAACTCGATTTCTTCATCAAGTTTAGATGATAAATCGAGAACCTGACCTTTAAGCAAGGAAACATTTGTGTCCCTTTCTTTTGGGTTAAATACGTTTTTAAATTCTTGATCGGACATATTCAAGTATCCCGAAACCGTTACATCTCTGCTTTCAGAAATCATAATTGTAATTTCAAGGTCTGACCCCTTTGCGATATCTCTTGAAACTTGCTTACCTGAAATTTCAATAACACCAATTAATTTATTTGCTTCTGGAAGAGATGTCTGAGGTCCTTCATAAACATTAATCCAAAGGCGGTCAGATTCATTTCCTTTTAGAATTGGCTTATTAATTGGAAAAGTTAAAGTCCGCTTTGTGGGTAAAACAGTGTTGCGTTCAAAAATTAGTGCAAGCCTTGTATGACCTGGATTGTCATAATCATCAACTTCTAAGCAAATGTCTTCTGGCAGTGGTTGTCCACTTATCCCAAATCCACTATTAATTCCGATTGGTTCAATATCAGTTTCTACAACGTTGTTTTCGCCATCATAAATGGTTAAGGTGAAAAAGTTGTAAGTGTTCTCTACAAGAGGTAAGTCTTCGTTTATTCTTTCAGAGAGAGGCTTCAACCCTGAATCAAATCCACCATCTTGCCTTGTAATTTTGTAAAATAGGCCATCAGTATTACCCTGAACTCTTGCAGCGAAAAGTTCGTCAGATTCCTTCGAAGCTTTGTTGTAGCTAGCCTTGATTGATAGGCTTGATTTCTTCTTCTCTGATTTTTCTTTTGTAATTTCCTTTTGCTTTGTTGCAGCATAATAAGCGGCACCTACAGCTACAGCAGTTGTGGGGTCTATTTCACAATTCGATGGAATCTGTAATACTTCTTCAACGTGTTGTCTAACGAATGGTATAAACGTAGAACCACCAACCATTAGGTTAAATTGAATGTCATTTGATTTCAATGAATTTCTTGTCAGAATTGTTTTAATCATTTCAATTGTTCCATCAATTGAATCTTTAATCAAATTGTTAAACTCTGACTTTGTTATTGTGATTTCCATGTCTACTTCATTCCCTTCTTCATCTTCCATTCTTTCAACAATGATTTCGGCAGATGAGACCGCTGATAATCTGATTTTAGCTTCTTCCGCTTGATTAAGAAGGGAGTAGTATTTAGCATTATACTTGCCCGAAGCACTTTTCATTTGATTCTCCAAATCTTCAAAAGAGTACTCTTCTGAAATTTTAGGGATTATCAGCTTTTCTACGATTAAACGGTCAAAGTCTGAACCACCAAGGAAATTATCCCCTTCATGATCAACAACCTTCATTTCACCATCCTTAATTCTGACCAATGCAACGTCAAACGTCCCACCGCCTAAATCATATACAAGCCAATTTCCATCTTGCATTTCTTTAGATTTCTTCATGTTGGCGTATGCCAAACTTGCGGCTATGGGTTCCTGTAATAAAACAACTTGTTTAAATCCTGCTTGCTTTCCTGCTTCTTTCGTGGCATTAGATTGAATAGAATCAAATGACGCTGGAATAGTAATAACTACAGATTCCAAAGAATCTCCTGTGTTTACAAAGGTCTTGAGCTCTTTTAGTACCTGAGCGGAAAGCTCTACAGGGGTTTTTGATTCATTGATTGATTTGATTTGGAAACTCTCAGATGTCCCCATCTTGCGCTTAAAAAGTCCGACAACATTTTTTGGGTCTCGTTCCAAATATTCTTTGGCTTTGTTCCCGATTACAATTCTGTCCTTCTTGTAATAAACTACAGAAGGCAAAGTTGAGCGCCCGTAATCCAATGGGTTATTAAAGACGACTACATCACCTTTGACAAATTTGGCAATGGCTGAATTGGTAGTACCTAAGTCAATTCCGAAGTTGATAGTATTCTCCATATTTATTTAGTGTTTTTTGATTCAACGACAACTACGCCTTTTCGCGCTATCAAAGTGCTTCCACCACTTTTGTATCGTATGATTGGTTTAATTACTTCTGTTACAATCAGATTTTCTGTTGAATTACCCGCAATACTTGCTTCTAGATCTAAGCGAGTTTCATTGTATTGTTCCCCAATGGGGTCGTGATAGGTAAAGCCAACATCAGCCCCTGATGAATTAGAGAACAAGTTCTCAAAAATGTCCTTCATCTTATTGAGATTGCGGGTAATACTGTTTTCTTCTTGAATTTTATCAAGTTTCCGTTCTACTTCAAACAACTGGTCTAGAAGTTCGAAGTATGGTTTGTACTGTTTAAAATTTTGTTCTAACATTTTTTTCGTTTTATGCAGTTGGTTTCGAAAATGTCCAACCACTTTTAATACGTTCAATTAATAAGGGGTGAGTTGCTAATGTTGAGTCAGATGAATCTTTAATTCCACCTTTCTTTACCTGATTTCCTTCGATTATTTTTCCTACAATCCATCCCACGACAGCACCGATAAGGCCACCAATTATAAAATGCTCACCTTCAGTAAGTGCACCAATTATGACACCCAAAATCAATAAACCGATGAAAGCTAGATAATAATTATTGCTTCCTTTCGAGTGTACTTCTTGACAGCTCTTACACCTTGGGATTGTAATTTCCGAATAAGTGAATTGCACAGATCTTCGAGGAAACCAACTTCTACTTGTCTCTTTATAAATGGTTGTGTTTATTTCACAGCCCTTGTCAGGTGCATTGGTTCCGCAGAAATGACAAACTAGTACTCCTTCGTACTTTTTCTGTAATTCTTGTAATTCAGTTCGGTCTTGCAAGAATTTTTCCTTTGCACTCGGGTTGACATTTATTTTTAACGCATAGTCTATAAGTGCTAACGAGTTCTTTATGTCGCTTTGTTTGTTCCAACTTGCAATCGACATACTTCGAATTGAATATCCTATCTGCGTCCGAATTTCATTTGCGAATTGAGGTAAGTCATTCAGAGTTTTCAGATCAAAGACTGACTTCACAAAACTCAGAGCTTCAGCAGACTTCAAAGTTTCGTTTTCAACTTCTTCAACCTTCTCTTGAATAGAAATTAAAATCCGTGCCCACTCTTTAAGAAGCGGTGCATTTTTTTCTTGTTCAATTCTCTCTTCATGTTTCTTTTTTACGATTGAGTAGTTTTTCTCAAACGTAGGCTTCGAGACACTTTCAATATTCAGCTTGAGTAGATGTTCTAATAGCTTGACGGGGACATAGGTTGTATTAAATTCATTCCAAATACTTAGTTGCAAAAAGTTTATAGAGGCTGCTATTTTATTTATTTGACTTTGAAAAAAATCTGGAAGCTTATTGAGGTATTCGATTGGAAATCTATTTTCAATTATCTCAATAACGTCTTCGATATCTTCATCGGTGTAATCTGAAATTTCTTCCTTAATTTCTTTGGTGAGTTTATCCGTTTCGCCTATTCTATGCTGTATTTCATTACTTAGACTTTTATATGCTCTATTCAGATTGTCCTTTGAAATCAAATTTTCAGCTCTAAGGGCCGAAGAGAATAATTGAAAGTCTTTGTTCTGGAATGACTTCAGGAGGACTAGGTCAATCTTCGATGCGAAAAATGGACTAATGAAATTCACAAACGCAGGAAGTTGATAGATACTCTCCTGTTTTAGATTGTTTAAAAGTTCGCTGCTTCCGTTTGCCAAAAACGTATTGAGTTCTAGGTTTGATGCTAAATGGGAATAAAACTCAACTTTTTCTTTGTCTTCCAATTCTTCGATTACTCTCTCACAATCCGATTTTGTCAGGCTTTGTCCGTGATATTCATATTGACCATTGTCTGATAAATCAATATCAGCAAAAAGTCTGCGTTTGGCCTTTTTAACCAAACTCGAATCAATGTCCTGAACTTCTGTGTCGCTCAGTTCGAGAATCTCAATAGGATTAATGTATACCATACCTTATTAAGAGTTTGTTGGTTGTAATATATTTCTTTTCAATCATTTCCTTTTATTCAGCGTTGGCCACAAAACAGGCTCTTTTGGTTTTTCAGCGTTGGTTTTGCGTGTCGGCAAAAACCAAAAGTGCCTGTTTGCGCGTGGGCTTTCATTGTATGCCGCACAACATCGGCATATCACCAATGCTGTTCATGTTATCCTTGCTGCGTACACAAGTTTTATTCATGTTATTGTTAAAATATTGGGGATAAGATGAATAAATCAGAATTAATATCAAAGTACGAACATCAGCTTACGCTTAAGAATTATAGAAAGAATACCGTACGTAACTAACTGAATGGATTGAATATTTTTTTAGCATATGTAAGCACCCATAAGGTTCAAAAAGTACCTTCTGAGGTATTGGGGTCTTTTTTCCATCATTGTAATAAATATCTTGGCTATAGCTATTCCATGATGTCCCAAGGACTCCTTCGGAGAAGCAATTGCCGGCTTCTGTTTCATTTTTATATGATGAAGTGCTAAAAGAGGAGATCGATTTTGATTCTAACATCAAAATGAAAAATCTATCAGTCCAATTTTTTGATATTGGAACAGCTCTCTTACAGATATCTATCGTTTCTAAATAAAGCTACAAACCTGAGTTTGATTATAAACGAGGGCAAAATTCACTGGGGCTGTCCAAAAAGTATGCTTACCCATAGTTCAATTTAAATTATTTAGTTTACTCATAAATAGTTGTAGCACGAGTTCTTCGTGTTGCTTGGTGTCCTCGTGGTAAAGACATCCGGTTTATTGCCACGAAGACACAAAGACTCAAAGGTTCACGAAGCAAACTTTAATTACTAAGGTCCCATAAATCAAAACCATCTTTTTGGACAGTCTCTTGTGGGTGGTTATGGTACTTTGATCAGGGCTTGGAATTAAATAATCGACTGCCTGATTTTTTTCAACCACCCCTTCACGCCAGCTGGCGGATCTCTTGGGGAAAATCCCCTCCTTGTCCCGAAGAAAACCCGTTGGGGAAAAAGGAGGGGACTATAATGCACTTTGGTGAAGATTAAGAATCGAACACAGGTTACAAGGGCTGTGCTTGTGCAGTTGATGTGTCAGACGACGAACCGGCAGTAAAATCTTTGGCCTTGGAAACCAGCTTTTTGAATTCGTTTGAGATGCTCTGGAGCCTCTCATCCCACTCTTTGTTTACTTCTACACCCTCAATGGCCTGATGATAGGTTACAAGTGTATAAGCCATGGCAAACGGTTCAAAAACTGCCCTGGTAAACAGCGATGCAAGCAGCAAGGTGGCAACAAGGGCAAGCAACTGAAACCAAATGGCATCGAATACCAGCATTAAAAAAATTCCCGGAATACCGATAGTAACCACGGATGCGATAAAAAACACTTTTCCCAATACCCACACTTTTACCGCCGTCATCAGAACCGGTTTGTAGGACTGCGCGTATAAAATAATGCCGTGCCTGGCGCTGTTCCATATATTTTTTTCATCCTTGCAGATGGCGTATGATAAAATGGCTTCATCAACATAAGTCAGTGACTGATTTACAATTTTGGCAATCCACTGAGCAATGGATGTGGCCCCGCCACCCAGCGGTAGAAAATCTACGATTCGCACAAACTTTCGGGTAAATCGTTTTACAGTACCGTCAATTAATCTGTCGAGTCCAAATAGAATACTTACATCTTTAAAATTCGACTGGACGATTTCACGGCCGTAGCTCACCTGACTTTTCCCCTCCGGTACAGATCCCGTCGTAAATATCTTTGTTAATACCGCAATGTGAGCGCCCTTTACAAGGTAAAGAACGTATTTACGCCCGAAGTAGAGTACACTTGAAGGACCCATAATGGCGATCAGAAAGAAGATATAGGCCAGAACTTCCAGGCGGGAACTGAAAAAGTATGCGATGCTGCCAAAAATTGCGAGCCACAAAACAGCAGCAAGGAAGAAACCGCCGTAAACGGCGATGTTAAGCAGTAGAAAAGGTGTGGTTCGGGTTAGCAGACCAAAAGCTGTTTTGAAAGGGGCCGATTTTGATGATGGAACTTCACTCATTATATCAGATCTGGTTTGAATTATATGTGATTGATGTGTCCTCTAATACGTCAAAAGAATCGGTTTTCTATCAGACTGACGGCAGATTTAATTATCCGGTCTATTTTAATAACCTGTTTCAGTTTATTGGCAGTTTAACACGTCGAAATAAATAAATTTCAATCATTTAAAAATTAATTGAGAGATATAGATTATAAATACGCATTACCGTTCACACTACTAAAATTAAAAAAATCAAATTGGACGTATGAAATATCTGATATCGATAATATTCATTTTTACAAGTTTACAATTCATTTCATGCTCTGATTCATCAACAGGCAATGAAGATCCGGAAACAGAGAGTGGAGAAGGAATAGTAAACGTAAGCGGGGCCTTGGAAACTCAGCATGAAGGTATTTCCTGGTATGCCGGATTACATATTGAAGAAGAGGGTGAGTACGCAAACTACACGATGCATGTAAGTGATGTACCACCGGGTGAAAATCAGCAAAGTTCGTTCAGTTTTAGCATAAGACTGGCTGGTGATGGAGGACCTTTTAACCTTACAACGGGTGAGTATAAAGATGGCGAGGCAGATAAGGGAGTACTGAGTATAAGCTCGTACACAAACCGGGAGGGGACAAATACACGGAGCTACTCATCCTCGCCTGATACCGAAGGTACGTTCACCATTCGCTCAGTATCAGAAACAAGTGTGGAAGCCAGTTTCGATCTCCAACTGGAAGCAGGCCCTACTACGGAAGCCGGTTTTATTACAATAACCGGTAGTTTATCTGCAAATTGTTTTTCATCACAAACAGCAGGAATTGGCTGCTGATTAGGGTGAAAATTACACAAGTGATAAACCAATCCGTCCCCGCTCTATATCGATATTGGTTATCTCAACATTGATAATATCGCCAACGGAGACCTCATCGTGAGGGTTCTCCACACGCTTGCGCGTTTTGCTCATGTTTGAGATGTGCAGCAGTCCGTCCTGTTTCACCCCGATATCCACAAAAGCCCCGAAATCGACCACGTTACGAACGGTGCCTTCCAGTTTCATGCCGGGAGAAAGGTCCTCCATTTTCAGGATATCACTTCTCAGCAGCGGTTTTGGGAGAGATTCGCGGGGATCCCGGCCGGGTTTCAGCAGGTTTTCTATGATGAGCTCCAATGTAGGAACACCAACCCCGATTTTATTCGCAATTTCCTGCTTATCGATACCGCTAAAGGCAGCCTCAATTTTTTTCTGTTCTGATGCGATATTCTCCGTGTCTATCCCGAAAAGGTTGCACAGCGATTCTGCAGCCTCGTAGCTTTCGGGATGGATCGCGGTATTATCCAGCGGATGTTCGCCGTCAGGAATCCGTAAAAAACCGGCAGCCTGCTGAAAACGAAAATCTCCCACGCCGCTAATCTCTTTAATTTCACTTCGGCTTTTAAATCTGCCTTTTTTGTGCCGGTACTCGATCATATTTTTGGCAACCGAGCGGCTCAGGCCCGAGATGTGGGTCAGCAGTTCCGAACTGGCGGTGTTTAAATTCACTCCGACTTCGTTCACGCACGATTCCACCACATCATCCAGCTTTTTCGACAGCTGGGTTTGATTAATATCGTGCTGATACAGGCCCACACCGATCGATTTGGGATCAATTTTTACCAGTTCAGCGAGCGGATCCTGTACACGCCTGGCAATAGAGATATTTCCTCTTTGTGCAGCGTCCAGGTCAGGGAATTCTTCCCTGGCAACCGCTGAAGCTGAATAGACCGAAGCCCCCGCCTCGCTGATGATCAGATAGTTCAGTGTTTCATCAGGATGTGACTCTTTTCTCTCTCGAATCACATCAGCAATAAACGTCTCCGTTTCCCGGCTTCCCGTTCCGTTGCCAATCGCTATAAGTGTTACCCCGTGTTTGTTTATATAACGGTTTACGGTTTGTGCACTCTCCTTGATTTTGTTTTGAGGAGGTGTGGGAAAGATTGTTGATCCCTCCAGGTACTCTCCGTTTTCGTTGATGATCGCCACTTTGCAGCCCGTACGATAGGCGGGATCAATCCCCATTACCACCTGATCTTTCAGCGGCGGCTGCATCAATAAATTTTTTAAATTTGTTGCAAATGTTTCGATTGCGTGCTCATCAGCCGCATCGGTCAGTTCATTTCTCAGCTCTCTTTCAAGCGATGGAAAGAGCAATCTCTTAAACGCATCTTCCACAGCATCCTGCAAATAGGGGGTGAAAACCGACAGTTCGTTCGAAATAACTACATCATCAATATTTTCAAGTGTGATCTCTGTATTTACCTCCACGTTTACAAACAGGATATTCTCTCGTTCTCCCCGGTTTAAGGCAAGCGTTTGATGTGGTTTAAGGTAGGCTACCCGAGTCCGAAAGTCGTAATAATCTTCGAAATTGGTACGCTGAGTTACCGCAGGGTTCTTCTTTGATGTGATTACGCCGTGCTTTCTTAGAATGGATCGCAGTTCATCTCTCACTTCAACTGATTCATTAATCCATTCGGCAACGATATCGAGAGATGTCCTCAAGGCGGTTTCAGCATCGGGCAGTTCTTTCTCACTGTCTACAAACTCTTTAGCGTAGTCCAGGGGATCCCCCTTTACCGTTTCCTGTTTCCAGATGCGTTCTGCAAGAGGTTCGAGGCCTTTCTCTTTGGCCATATCTCCTTTTGTCTTTTTCTTCTTCTTATAGGGCAGGTAGAGATCTTCAAGCGTTTTTAAATCTCTACACGATTCGATTTTCTGCTGTAGTTCTTCTGTGAGTTTCCCCTGCTCATCTATGGCTTTTAGTATGGTCTTTTTACGGTTTTCGAGTGTTCGATGCAGCTCAATACTGTCTCTGACGTTTCGAAGCTGCTCCTCATCAAGCCCTCCGGTTGCCTCTTTTCGGTATCGGGCAAGGAAGGGGATAGTGGCTCCGTCATCAATAAAATCGGCAACGGTTTTAACTTGTTTTGGAGAAAGGGCTAAAGATGCGGCGATGTGGTTAAAAATCTGAGAATCGGTCATGGAAGTTGTATCTTTAAAAGCGTCAAAAAAATTATATTCGTTATTCTGATATGATCAAACCGGCATCGAAATTAACCATCTTATAGCTTAATACCATATGGAAACTTCAATCCCTGAATTGAGAGCCGCCGCAGTTGAATTTGCCAAGGCAGGCGGAGATACAACTCTGGAATATTTTCAGCGCTCCTTTGATCTTGAGTTTAAAACGGATGATTCTCCGGTAACCAATGCAGATCGCCATGCTGAGCGCACAATACGTGATTTAATTAACAAGCATTTTCCGGAGCACGGCATTATTGGAGAGGAGTACGGCAGAGAAAATGAAGACAGCGATGTTGTTTGGATTCTGGATCCTATCGACGGTACTCAATCGTTTATTCACGGAGTACCATTTTATACGACACTCATTGGGATTTTAGTAAAAAACAGCCCTGAGGTTGGTGTAATCTACGCACCCGCACTCGGAGAGCTGGCCTCGGCTGCAGTTGGCTTTGGTGCGGCAATGAATGGAGAAACCCTGCAGGTTAGAGAATGTGATCAGCTTAGCAAAGCAACGTTTTTATCGACAGACGTAACCACATACAGCGAACATGGATACGAGGATGCGTTAAAACAGCTCCTTGAAAAGTGCAGGATACACAGAACCTGGGGCGATGCCTACGGACATTTGATGGTTGCCGCCGGCCGGGCCGATTTTATGATAGACCCCATACTGAATATATGGGATGCTGCAGCTCTCTTGCCCATCGTTAAAGAAGCAGGGGGATCATTTACGGATTTATCAGGTATTGAAACCATACAGTCCGGAAATGCACTTTCGGCCTCGCCTGGACTAAAAAAATCTATACTCACTCATTTCAAATCTACCGATTAGGATGAAAAAAATAATCACTCCAATTTTCCTGTTTACCGTATTACTCCTCATTTCAGCGCAAACAAGTGCGCAGGAGTGGGATTACGAACTCTATCCACGCGCAGATATTGAGCTAACGCATCTGGATGCCGAACTAAACATTGAACCTGACGGCCAAATAGAGGGCGACCTGATCTATTCAGCCATATTCAGGAACAGTTTTTCAGACTCTCTCTTTTTTGATGCGGCCGGAATGGATATTCAAACCGTTACTATAAACGGTGATGAGATGGACTTTGTGATCGAAGATCTGAAGCTCATCATCATTCCTGATGAGACATTTACAAAAGATGATGAAGCAGAAATCGGGATAAAGTATAGTGCAATCCCTGCTTTTGGTGTGCACACCTCCACTTACGGAACAACCTGGACATCGCTTCTGCCGCGCACCACGCAGCACTGGCTCCCGATTATCGACAGCCCCAGGGTTCAGCTTCTTACAGATTTTACAATCACGCATCCGGCCGGAACTTTAGTTGTGGCAAATGGCAGAAAAGGCATTTCAGAAGTGGTGGATACGGAGAATGAGAGAACAACCTACAGCACAGAAAATCCGGTATCGGCATCCTCACTTGGCTGGGCTCTGTTCAATGAAGTACAGACTGTATCAACAGCAATTTCTGAGGATGCAAGAAACAGCTACAGCATATTTTCGAGACGCTCTGACCCCCAGATTTATGTCTATTCAGAAACCGGTGAAAACCCTGAAGACAATCTTTTTATGGGTGCAGAGATATATAACCGGGTAGTCGATGAGCTGGATATTACGTTTCCCTACGGTGATTTACATCTCATTATACTGGAAGATGATTTTCTTGAGACGAAACAGTTTGGCGACGGGCTGCTGTTTGTTTACGAAAATCAAGGTGACATCAAAAAACAAATTGAACGCGGAATTATAGCAATGTTCGCTGAATCGGTGATCAAGTCTCCCTCCTGGACAGATTCAGATGCTGCGCGTATTGCAGAAGCCTTTCTGCTGAACCAATTTGAAGTTGATCTCAGTGCCAGCGAAAATCAGTCGTTTGAGCCGTACAATTCCTATTCGACTCAAAATAGCGTGCTGTGGCAGCATTTTTTAACGCATCAAGCTCCTGCTGCGTTTCTCGAGGGAGTGGAAACTATTTTTGAACAGGCATCAGAAGACAGCCCGAAAACCCTTGGCTGGAGCGAATTTTCTGATTTGGTTTATGATGAAACAGGACGAGCCTGGAATGAAGGATTTGAACTTTCCATACCCGAACCGGCAGCTGAGGATACGACCTATTCGTACAGGGTGATCATCGAATGGGAAGAGGGAAGCACCAGTGCGGAAATCAGGTTTGATGCAGACAGTATTGCAGTGGATGAACTTGTGACTGTGGATGCTGAAGTAGTCGGGCTTAGCGAAACACAGGAGCGGGAACTAACCTTTACAGGGGCATCAGACGGAGTTGTTCTGAATGTCCCTTCCACACTTGAGAATATAAAACTTACGGTTCGGGACAGAAACGATGTTGTTCTGAACTCTGAAAAGCCATTTATGTTCTGGATGTATCAGCTCAGAAATGATGAGGAGGAAGAGAGTAGGGCAGAGGCGGCGACCGGTATCTCATCATACAGCGATAATCCAGACATAGAGCTCTTGCTGAATGATGTTTTACGGGGTGAGGAGTCGGATACAGTTATTGCGGAAGTGCTGAAGGCAATGTCAGAAATTACGGATGGTGCATCAGGAACGGATGAACGGTTCATGCAATTTGCCGGAACTAATTATTCCATGAATATTCGGATAGCAGCTGTAGAGGCACTTTCAAAATATGATGGTAATGAAAGAGTATTAAGCCGTTTGCAAAGTATTGTACGCCAGGAGACGGATGAAACATTGCAACAGAAATCTTTGAGATCTATCGGTGAAATTGTTGAACCTCAGCGTTTTGCGAATATTTCGGAATCGTTTATATCTCAGGGTACTGTTACTGATCAAATTTCTTTTTTACTTGAACTTCTTGCAGAAAAAGGCGCCGGGGAGCGGGCTGTGGAGCTTGCCGACCAGGCTCTCAGCCAAAATTTATCTGCCCGGGAACAACAGGAGATTGTAAAATTTTTGATCTCGGTCGACCAGTCTCAAGAGAACTGGGAAAACCGGCTTGGTCAACTATTACAGAATCCTCATCCCGGAGTCAGGATTGCTGCAGCAGAAGCCATTGATAAATTGTCTGCAAATGAGCGCGAATCCCTTGTTGAAACTGCGTTACCCGATGAATTTGATGAGCGCGTCCGGAGAAAACTTCGCGGGAAATAATACCCTGCGAAGCATTCAGAATTTTACTGCTTAATCCACTTCAAAATTTCTTTGAAGCCGGGGGTTGACCCGTAGCTGAGAATTCCCACTTTGTAAATTTTCGCGCTAAGCCACATTGTGCCCGCAAATGCAACGATCATCAATACAATGGATAGCCCAATTTGCCAAAACGGCACTTCGGTTATCGCGATTCGTGTTGTCATGAGTATGGGAGAAAAGAATGGCACCATAGAGCTGATCACAGAGAGCATGCTGTCGGGGCTTCTCCAGGCGTGCAGCATAATAAAATAGGCCACGAAAATAGGAGCAGCTACCGGGAGCATCAGCTGCTGAGTATCGGTATCGGAGTCGGACGCCGATCCAATTGCTGCAAAAAGAGAGCTGTAGAGGGCGTATCCAAGAATCAGAAAGATGATAAAATATACAAACAGCGACGTCTCCAGAGTTGGAAAATCCAGAAAAGCAGGTAATTCAGCCTGAGTTTCACTCATTTCAGGGTTCATAGCTCCCGATTGATTCTCCATAAAGGATGCGGCAATCGGCCCTGCAAGTGTTGAAAGGCCAAAAAAGGCGATCATCCATATTCCAAACTGAGTAATTGCCAGAAGGCCCACCCCGGCCATTTTGCCGGTCAGGAGTTCAATGGGCCGCACAGAGGATGCTATAACTTCAATAATCCGATTTGTTTTCTCTTCAATAACCCCCCTGGTTACATACCCGCCGTAGCTGAATATGGCTCCGAAAATTATGATCCCCATCACCATACCCACTGCAGACAGGAAGAGTGTATCGTCATCTTCCTCTTGGCCTTCAGCAGTGAGTCTTCTCGACTCCAGGCCAATGGAGGAATCATATATCTGCTGTATCTCTTCCGACACATTCGCCCGCTTTAAACGTTCTTCGCGGATTACCTCCCGTATATCTGAACGTACAGATGTAAGCAGCTGAATACCGCCGCTTCCGCTGTAAATGAGTTCGAGATCTTTTTCATTGGTAATATTCTCTTCAGAAATGATGATGTAGCCCGTAATCGATTCGTTTTGTACCATATTTCTGAGCGAGTCTGCAGTCAGCATGGTTAAATCCCTGTATCGTGCGGGATTCATCTCTGCAAGCGAAGATGCAACACTTGCTGTATCGTCTTTAATTCCAATTTCGAACGAAGTATCACTTTCCCAAACGCTGATAAAAACGATAACGCCCAGGAAGGCGGCAAAACCAACCGGTACTAGAATGGTAGCCCAGATAAACCCTTTGCTGCGCACTCTTGTTATGTACTCCCTCTTTAAAACCAAATAGATTTGTCTCCAGCTCATCAGGCTAATACCTCTTTATTTTTGATGTTATCTTCACCCACCGTGGAAATGAAAATTTCATTTAAAGATGGCTCAACAAGCTGAAATTTATGAATATCAGATGCGTTCATAGCTTTCCTTAAAATGTCCTGATGGTTCTGTCCCTCGAGCAGCCTTATTTCTGCAAAGTTTGTTGAGCGATTATTGATACGAACATTTTCGAGTTCATCAAGAAAACCGGGATCTCCTTCAAATTCAATGAGAACCGTATTTTTGCCAAAATCCTTTTTTACTTTTCTCAGATTGCCGGTAAGCACAACTTTGCCGTTATTAAACAGGCAAATATCATCACACATCTGCTCTACCTGCTCCATTCTGTGGGTTGAGAAGAGAATGGTTTTACCATTACTTCGAAGCTCAATTATTATCTGCTTAAGAAGCTCACTGTTGATTGGGTCAAGGCCGCTGAAGGGTTCATCAAAAATATAGATTGCCGGATCGTGAACTATCGTTGCAATAAACTGAATTTTCTGGCTCATTCCCTTCGAAAGTTCGCCTACTTTTTTTGAATGCCAGTCGTAGGCATCAAACCTTTTTAGCCAGTAACGAATTTTATCTTTTGCATCGTGAGCGCTTAATCCCTTAAGCTGTGCCAGGTATACCAGCTGTTCGCCCACTTTCATTTTCTTGTATAATCCGCGCTCCTCGGGCATGTATCCAATCATTTTTTGAGTGGCAGGCCCCACCTTTAGTCCATTAATGGTAATTGTGCCGCTGTCCTGTGGCAGTATATAATTGATCATCCGGATGGTTGTGGTTTTTCCGGCCCCATTTGGGCCCAGCAGCCCAAAAATTCTTCCCTTTTCAACGCTGAAGGATACATTGTTTACAGCTTTTGTATCTCCAAACTGTTTCGTCAGGTTGTTTACGTCAATGGTTGTCATGAACAGAATTCAAAGTTAAAAAAGTAAGTATACTGGAATCAAAGACAGATGTTACAAATTTATACACTTGAATAAAAACAATTCTATAGCACATAAATTTATGTAAAATTATATTTCTCCGATGAGGATAATACATATTTACACAAAAATAATGCGATAACCGGGTATATCTGATTGCAGGTGGGTTATACTTTTTATTACTTCTGATAGAATCATTTAAGTCTTACTTTAGAATAAAACAGAATTGCGTTAATGAACATATTTCATATTTCAGCGGAGTGTTATCCCGTTGCAAAAGCCGGAGGACTTGGTGATGTAGTCGGATCATTACCAAAATATTTAAATAAGTCTGGCCATAAGGCAACGGTTGTTTTGCCTCACTATCATAATAAATGGCTGCAGGATGCCGAAACAGAGATGATTTTTGAAGGGCGTGCTCCTTTTGGAAACGGATCGTTTGCTTTCAGGATTAGCCGCCTCACTGAGCCTGATCTTGGCTTTGAACTTATACTGGTTGACATTCCGGGCCGTTTTGACCGTCCCGGAATTTATCTCGATCCATGGTCGGGCCATCCGTACTGGGATGAAAAAGAGCGTTTTTTTAGTTTTCAGATTGCAGTAATGGAGTGGCTCACAGGCCATCCTGAAAAACCGGACATTGTGCATTGCCACGATCACCATACGGCGCTCGTGCCCTTTATGATGGCGCACTCCTTTCGATATTCGCTGCTTAGCACAATCCCCACGGTAATAACCATCCATAACGGGGAGTATCAGGGGCGATATGATATGGAAAGTGCGACTCTTCTTCCCGAGTTTGAGACCGGTAAACTAGGCCTTCTTGACTGGGACGGACAGCTGAATGCGCTTGCAACAGGAATTAAAACAGCCTGGAAAGTCTCTACGGTATCTGAAGGATATCTTTATGAGCTTCAGGAGTATTGCCACGGGCTCGAAGTTTTACTAAGACAGGAGCAGGGCAAATCAGTGGGAATTCTGAATGGAATAGATACCGAAGTGTGGGATCCTTCCACAGATAATTACCTGCACGAAAATTACGCTCTGCATAAATACAAAGTTGGGAAAGAGAGAAATAAAGAAGAACTGCTTCGCCTGTTTAATCTCAAAAAAGGGCGTCCGCTGATCTCATTTATAGGCCGCCTTGTTAGGGAGAAGGGAGCAGACCTGCTACCCGATTTAATAAAAAAATGCCATTCGGAACACATTGAAGCCTCTTTTTTAATTCTCGGAACCGGTGAACCGGGATTGCAGGAGAAATTTGAAAAACTGCAGGATCAATACACCGGCTATTTTGATACACGCCTGGAATACAATGAGTGGCTTGCCCATCAAATATACGCCGGCAGTGACTACTTAATTATGCCATCAAGGGTAGAGCCATGTGGGTTAAACCAGCTTTATTCAATGAGATATGGCACCATTCCAATAGTACGTAATATTGGCGGACTTGCAGATACGGTGAAGGATATATCCAAACCGAGCGGGTACGGAATTGTTTTTGAGAATTTTAATCTTGATGAAGCTGCAGAGGCCGTTCAGAGATCTGTTGAATTATTCAAGCGTGAAAAAGACTTTGGCAAAACGAGACGAAGAATTATGCAGCTAGACTTTTCCTGGGAAAAAGCTGCAAAAAACTATGTTAAAATGTATCATTCAATGAAATAAAAGCTTAATAACTATGGAAAATAAAACAATCGCTATCATTCTTGGAGGGGGCAGAGGAACGCGCCTTGACCCGCTGACACGGCACAGAAGTAAACCCGCAGTTCCCATTGCCGGTAAGTACCGCCTGGTTGATATACCGATTTCAAACTGTCTGAATTCATCCATCAGAAAAATATTTGTACTCACACAGTTTAATTCAGCATCACTGAACCGGCATATCAAAAACACCTATAATTTCGATCTGTTTTCTCACGGGTTTGTAGATATTCTGGCTGCAGAGCAGACTCCCAAAAGCACTCATTGGTTCCAGGGTACCGCAGATGCCGTAAGGCAGTCGCTTCATCATCTTGCAAATTATGAGTATGAGCACGTCTTAATTCTTTCAGGAGATCAGCTCTACCAGATGGATTACCGAAAGTTGTTAAAACTGCACAAAGAAGATAATGCCGATATTACAGTAGCAACGATACCTGTAAACGCAGAAGACGCAACCGGTTTTGGCATTATGAAAACAGATGCCAATGGAAACATAGAGAGTTTTGTAGAGAAACCGGCTGCCGAGGAACTGTCTAAATGGAGCTCTGATACTTCTGAAGAGATGCAGGCACAGGGACGCAACTACCTTGCATCTATGGGTATATACGTTTTTAGCAAGAATACTCTCCTGCGTCTTTTTGAGGAAAATCCGGATGCCACCGATTTCGGAAAAGAGATTATTCCGAAGGCGATTGAAGATGATTCAAAAGTCTCGAGCTACTCCTTTACGGGATACTGGGAAGACATCGGTACGATTGGTTCCTTCTTTGAGTCGAATCTGGACCTGTGTGAAACGGTGCCCAATTTTAATCTCTACGACAACGAGCAGGTAATTTATACCAGGGCACGTTATCTGCCCGCCTCAAAGTTGACCGGAACAAATTTAGAACGCACACTTGTCGCGGAGGGGTGTATCATTGAAGCGAGCAGGATAGAGCGCTCCGTTATTGGAATTCGTTCAAGGATTGGCCGGGGAACAACGGTTGAATCATCTATTGTGATGGGTAACGACCATTTTGCCACTCAGGAAGATTTTGAAAATCAAAATAGCGCTCAGCCCCTAATGGGGATTGGCAGGCGCTGTTTTATCAGCCGGGCAATTATTGATAAAAATGTTCGTATTGGTGATGACGTAAAAATTACCGGCGGCGACCATCTCGAAGACGGGGAGTATGAAAAACACTCTGTAGTTGACGGTATCGTTATCATACAAAAAGGGCAGGTAATTCCGGATGGATACAGCATTTAACTATTGATGCTATTTTATTAAGGTAACTGAACTTTCAGATCTGGCTCCGCCTGTATATCAGGCCGGAGCCTTTTATATATATATTCCTTTCAATACATTATTTAAAGCGCTCCAAAACTATAAAAATAATGCCCCGACATTCTTTCACTGTATTATTTCTCTTCGTGCTGTTTCTATTTGGGACTCAGGGGTGTTTTCTATCGGATTCTGACGACGGAGAAGACCCTGGTGAACCGTTTATAACAGGTGTGGTAACGGATTTAGACGCAGATAGCCGCAGATTACTAGTGGAAGAAGATCCGAACGTTGATGGCGCACATGAAAATGGCGGAAACAAAATTTGGCTATCGGTAACTGGCAGAACGGAAATCCATACTGTAACAAACGGACGTCTGGAGGAATGCAATTTCAGCTGTTTCCGCCCGGGCGTGATAGTAACAGCCTGGGTAACCGGACCAGTCGCTGAATCTTACCCGCTTCAGGGAACCGCAAGCCGTATTGAAATTGCAGCTGAATAATTTCGAACAAGATAAAAAAAGCCTCCTGTCCAATGAAGAGCAGGAGGCTTTTTGATTCCTTAATTTATTCGCAGATCACATCAGAGCAAATTTTTCAGCGTGACACCGATTTCTGCAGGACTCTCTGCTACGGTAACACCTGCGTCTTCCAGTGCTTTTTTCTTGTCGGCAGCAGTGCCTTTTCCACCTGAAATAATGGCTCCTGCGTGTCCCATACGTCGACCGGGAGGAGCTGTGCTGCCGGCAATAAATGCCACAACCGGTTTTTTCACATTCTCCTTAATGTAGGCTGCTGCATCTTCTTCTGCGGAGCCGCCAATTTCACCAATTAAAACGATGGCATCGGTATCAGGGTCTGCGTCAAATAGTTTTACTGCGTCTGTATGATTGGTACCAATTACAGGGTCACCACCAATACCGATTGCAGTACTCTGGCCTAATCCTGCTTTCGTTAGCTGGTCCACAGCTTCATATGTAAGCGTACCTGATCGCGAAATAAGGCCGATATTGCCGGGAGTAAAAATCATGGCAGGCATAATGCCAACTTTCGCCTCACCCGGGGTAATTACACCGGGACAGTTTGGTCCAATCAGTGTGGCTCCATGGCTTTTGCAAACTTGCTTAGCTTTTACCATGTCCTGCACAGGAATTCCTTCCGTGATGCAAATTATTACTTTAATGCCGGCAAGGGCGGCCTCCATGATGGCGTCTGCAGCAAACGGTGGAGGTACAAAAATTACGGATGTATTGGCACCTTCTTCATTTACCGAATCGGCCACGGTGTTAAAAACAGGCTTGTCGAGATGTTTTTGCCCGCCTTTCCCGGGAGTTACACCGCCAACCACGTTGGTTCCGTACTCCATCATCTGTTCTGCGTGAAAACTTCCTTCGCTGCCGGTAAATCCTTGAACAATCAACCGGGTATCTTTGCCAACTAATACACTCATTTTCAGGTATTCTTAATTACTGATTTTTGTTTCTGAAATTTCGACTGAATATACCATCATTGCCACTGATTGCCAAAGAGAAACAGCAGTTATGCTTCAGATACAAACAGAAAAACCGCATGTAAACTTGTTTAAAAAATCTAATTCTACAGTCTGCGGATCTTAATGTTCTTAAAGTAGACTTTACTTTCGGGGTCGTGGCCCTGAAGGGCAACAGTTCCGGATGAAAGAAGCCGGCCGGGCCGGTCTTCGCGAACGGGATTTTCTGGTTCGGTATAATTAACCACTTCGTCGCCATCTACAGTTATGGTAATATGATTACCCTCTACTTTAACTTTCATCGTAAACCACTCATCATCCTCAGCAATTTGCTCTGTTATATCGTCAACACCATACAGGCTTCCGGTTTTGCGAGGGTCATTCGTATAGGTATTGTTTATCTGAGCTTCGTAACCCTTGTCCGGCCATCCCGCCTCCTGATACTCTGTATGAAAATAGATTCCTGAATTTGCACCTTCCATGGTTTTTATGTCTGCCGTAAACTCGAAATCTTTGAAAGAAGCATCTCCATTTTCTCCCATATAGAAGAGATGTGATCTGTCTCCGTGGGTTACAATCATTCCATCTTCAATGAAGAATGTTTCCGGGTTTTCACTGGCTTTCCATCCGTTCAGGGTTTCACCATCAAAAAGAGTTATCCAATCACCGGAACCATTTTGTGCTTGAATATGGTAAGGCAAGGCGAAGGTCAACAGAAGTATCAGGGAAGAATTGATGAGGGTTTTCATAAAGGGATTTTTATTTAAATGGTAGTAAAATTTATCTTTCAATAAAAGAACGGATACAGGTAAATCCAAATGAGGGAGCGGTTTAGTACAGTTTTTATTTGTCTGTTTGAGCGGAACCGGAGTCTATAAAAATGAGTAGAAGATTTCATGAAAATACCCGGGTTGAGAATACCGGATAAGTCTCAAAATTAGTTCGTTTAAACTGACGGCCTCCTTTTATGCAGGACGCTTTTTTTGTATCATTTCATCATGATATCAGACGATAAAAAAGAAGAAATAAGGGCAACTGCCGACATTGTTGAAGTTGTGGGCGACTATGTAAAGCTCAAAAAGTCGGGAAGCGGATTTACCGGACTGTGTCCGTTTCATAACGAAAAAACGCCGTCGTTTCATGTTACTCCGCGTCTGGGTATCTACAAATGCTTTGGATGCGGTGAGAGCGGCGACGTATTCAATTTTGTGATGCAGATGGAAGGTATCAGTTTTCCTGAATCGCTGCGAACCCTTGCCGAACGCTACGGAATTGAACTGCCTGATGATGATGAAGATCGAAATGAAGAGCAAACTCAAAAAAGAGAGGGAATTTATCATGCATTAAAATTTGCAGGCCTTTTTTTTCATACCCAGCTGCATGAATCTGACGAAGCAGAGAAGGCCCGCTCATATCTTGAAAAACGGGGCTACGGGAAAAAAATTCAGCGATCTTTTGGGCTGGGCTATGCGCCATCAAACAATCTTCTGCTCAAATCAGCTCAAAAAGAGGGAATTAAAGAAGAATACCTTGCAGAGGCCGATCTTATCAAACCAAGCAACAGGGGAGATGGTTTCTACGACACCTTTAGGGATCGTTTGATCTTTCCGATATTTAATCCTTCAGGAAAAGTAATCGCTTTCGCCGGGCGTATTCTAAATGAGAGTAAAAAAAGTGCAAAGTATATTAACTCTGCACAAACACCGGTCTATAACAAAAGTGAAGTGGTCTTTGGCGTAAATTTCGCTAAAAATGAAATTCGCAAGGAAGAGGAGGTGATTCTTGTTGAGGGCTACACCGATGTGATTACCATGAATATGTTTGGAATCAAAAATGTGGTGGCCTCAAGCGGCACATCACTCACAAGCGGACAGATCAATATCCTGCAGCGCTACGGTAACCGCATCGTAATGATTTATGATGCGGATAACGCCGGTCAAACTGCCATGCAGCGGGGAATGAATATTGCCCTTGAAGAGGGAATGGAGGTGCAGTTAATGGAACTGCCGGATGGTGAAGACCCCGACTCTTTTGTTAAACAATTTGGAAAGGAGTCTTTCCTGGAGTTTAAGGAGAAACATGCCGAAGATTTTGTAACGTTTTCAATACAGAAAGCGGAAAAAGAGGGAAAAATGGAGAACGCAGCCGGGCGCTCCGCAGCCATAAAAAAGATCCTCGAAAGTATTGCCCTCATTCCCAATGAACTCGACCGTCAATTCTACGTGCAGGATCTGCATCAAAAAACACAGGTGTATCGAAAAGGGTCCGACAGGGAGCTGTTTAATCAGCTGGATATCATTCTGGCAGAAAAGAAAAAGCAGAACAGATTTCGTGAAGCTCGCGAAAACAGAATGGAGACCAGGGCTTCTCAAAACCCTCAGTTAACAGAAAGTCCGGGTGCAGGAAGAAGCAGCACGCCTTCTTCGTCAAGATCTCAAAAAAGGCCCAACTATGAGCTGGAAATTATACGGCTGATGCTTGAGTATGGGCCTAATATGAGGAAATTTATTGGGCATAATATTGGGGAAGATCACTTTACAGACAATGACATTCGTAACTTTTATGCCGACATAATCCACCGGCACATAGAAGAGAAGGAGATTACCATTGATCACTATATGAACCGGGAAAAACCGTACCCGTCACTATTAAGCGATGTGATTATGGAGCGGTATTCAGTGAGCGTGGAGCTTGCAAAAAAAACGGGCGGGGTTTTTAAAAAAGACCGCAAACCGGTATTAACGGCAAAATCGGCTATGAAATCGTTGAGACTTAGCTTCTGTGAGCAAAAAAGAAAAGAGATTGCCGATAAAATCAAAAATTCTGACGATGATAAACGGCAAAAACTATATGAGGCAATCACAAAACTTCAGAAAGAGATTTCCCGGATTCAGAAAACACCATCCGACGATCTCTTCGACAACCCGGAATTTATAAAAAATGACGACTCGATGGGAAAAGGAACCTTTGAATACACCATGAAAACGAGGGACAAATAAGAGATGAATAAAGATTTGGATATTGCCCGAAAAGCGGCAAGAGAAGGAGTACGAATAATTAAGGAGTTTAAAAAAGATGGGTTTATAGTAAAGAAAAAGGGATTTCACGATCTGATTACCGATGCCGATATTGCAGCTGAAGAGGCGATATTAAGCGTAATAAAAAAAGCTTTTCCCAACGACGATATCCTGGCAGAAGAGTCTGCAAGCTACGGCTCGCTCTCCGATAACAGAACCTGGATTATTGACCCCATAGACGGAACCACAAATTTTGCCCACGATTTTCCTGTATACTGTGTTTCAGTTGCCCTGTGGGAATCTCACCAGCCTAAAGCGGGCGTTGTAATTGAAGTGACGCGGGATGAGGAATTTTCGGCTGTTGCCGGAGAGGGAGCGTGGCTGAATGGGAAGGCAATACGTGTATCCGGGACTAAAAGTCCAAGAGATGGGTTTGTGGGTACCGGTTTTCCCTACAATGATCTATCTCTCGTTGATTCATACCTGGGCCTTTTTAAAGTATTAATGAAAGAGCTTCAGGGTATTCGCAGGCCCGGTTCTGCCGCTTTTGATCTTTGCTGCGTAGCCTGTGGACGTTTTGATGGCTTTTATGAGTACTCACTGCATATTTGGGATTTAGCCGCAGCCTCACTTATAATTAAAGAAGCAGGCGGAGTTGTAACAGACTGGAATGGAGGAGAGGGGTGGCCTTTTGGCCAGCGCATTATTGCCGGAAATAAATATATCCACGAATACCTGATGAAAATGATTCAGGAATACATTCCCGAAAATGAGAGAGAAAACATTACCTGATTGCTGATTTGAGCACTCAATTCAGTGAAACCTTATTTCACTGTTGCAGAGGTTGGCTTCTTTGTTTAGATTTGATCTAAATAATTTTACTTTACACACCTTTGAAATCCTCCTTCACTTAAGCACTTTTTTTAACATTGAAAAGTGTTTGGTGAGATCATTCAAACACGGTTTCAAAGGCTTCTGAAATATTATTTAAACAACTCATTAAACATAGAAAAACAGAATGAAAAGGCTACTACTTGTACTATTATTTGCGTTTATCTTAGGCTCTTGTTCTTCAGCCACTGAAGAAGTAAACGTTTACTCTTCAAGGCATTATGACACTGATCTGGAATTATTTGACAAGTTTACCAACGATACCGGAATCGAAATTAACCTCATTGAGGGTTCCAGTGATGAATTGATTGAAAGAATTTTGAACGAAGGTGTAAACAGTCCTGCCGATGTTGTAATCACCGTAGATGCCGGGCGTTTATGGAGGGCCCAGGAGGCCGGAATACTCCAACCGCATAACTCTGAATTTCTGGAGTCTGAAATCCCGGAGGAATTACAGGAGGTAGAAGATCACTGGGTGGGTCTATCGCAGCGTGTACGGGCAATTATCTTCAACAAAGAAACCGTTGACGAATCAGAGCTGGCCGGATACCTGGAGCTCGAAGACGAGAAATGGAGAGACAGAATTTGTATCCGATCTTCAAACAATATTTATAACCAATCGCTTGTTGCTTCCCTTTTAGAAACATATGGTGAAAGCCGAACGGAAGAGTGGGCAGAGTCACTCGTATCTAATTTTGCCAGAGACCCCCAGGGTGGTGATACCGACCAAATTCGAGCTGTTGCTGCCGGTTTGTGCGATGTGGCCGTGGCAAATCACTATTACCTTGCAAGACTTATGCAATCAGATAACGAAGAAGACCGGGAAGTGGCAAACGCAGTACAGGTTTACTTCCCGACTGCTGAATTCGGTGGAGCTCATGTGAACATTAGCGGTGCCGGCATTGCTGCAAATTCTCCCAACCGGGATAATGCAGTCCGATTTGTGGAATATCTTGCCACCGAAGAGTCTCAGGAGCTCTACGCCGTGGGAAATAATGAGTTTCCTATAACCGATATTGAACTGCCGGAAGCACTCGAATCGATGGGTGATTTTGAGAGCGATGCTGTAAATGTTACGTCATATGGAGTGAATAACCCACTGGCCATTCGGCTTATGGACCGGGTGGGCTGGAAATAACCCTTCTCAATCGCTTTCGCAATTTGATTGCAAAGAGCAGACCCTAATCATATCTTAAATCGAGGGCTGTACAATTCATGTACAGCCCGTTCTTTTTCCGGCAATTTGTTCTTCACCTATGCGGATTGATCCCAAATACTTTAATGTTTTTATTGGCGTAATTGCTGTTATTTCAGTTCTTGCAATATTCTTCAGCACGGTTCGCTATACTCAAAACCAGGTCAGTAATTTCGAGCAAAATCTCTCTGATGCCCGCCTGGACACGCTCACTTTTAAATCCTACTCATCAGCCGATTCACTAAGGCTGGCAGATTACCGTGATAAACAGATAATAATTCATTTTTGGTCTACCTGGTCTTCAAAGTCGAAAGATGTGAATGCTTTTTTAAATCGATATTTGAGTGATAATCAACATTTAATTGTTATTGCAGCCGTTGTGCGCGACGATGAAGATATGGTTCTCGATTACATCAATAATCAATCGCTGCCGTTTTACTTTGTTGAAGGAACCGAATTTTATCAAAAAATTCTTGTACCCGGCATGCCCGCTCAAATCCTGATAGAAGAAGGGGGGGAACTGGCCGGCACTCATATTGGGGACGATACACACGTATTGGAGAACCTGCTTAATGATCTGTTAAATAAAAGCACATATTGAGATGTACGTTTCGTTAAACAGTAATATAAAACAGACAGATGAAACGCTAATTCCTGCTTTTCATTCCGGACTCAGTTACGGAACGGGTTGTTTCGAGACAATAAGGGCAGAGTCGGGAAGGCTCTTTTTTTTTGATGAACACTGGAGACGGCTAAAACTGGGGCTTCTATATCTTGGAGCTAAAGAATCAGACATCCCAGACAGAAAAAAATTGGGCGATATTTCTGCTGAACTTCTGAAAAAAAATGAGTTGACGGATGCAGTGGCTAAAGTCCGAATTTTGTGCATGTTGGCCGAGAAGAACAGTTATGAATGGGATAGCAGCGGGGAACTCTTTACAATGATATCTGCTGAGGAATATCATCAGAAAAATCACCCAAAACGGTTGATTGTTGCCAAAACGAGAGTTATTCCGGGCAGTTGCCGGCCGGTACATTTAAAACTGTGCAATATGCTGCACTATAGAAATGCATACAGGGAAGCCAGAGCTAAAAATGCGGATGATGCTGTGATGCTGACCGTTAACGGGCTCGTTTCGGAGTCCGCCATTTCTAATTTGTTCTGGAAAAAAGGTGATACATTTTTTACTCCTTCAGAGCAGTGCGATCTGCTGCCGGGAATTACCCGAAAATACATTATTGAGTCCATAAAGAATCTTACGGGTCAGAAGATGATTGCCGGGGAGTTCAGTATCGGGGATTTAATGAGGGCAGATTCGGTCTGGGTAACGAACAGCATGATGGAAATGCAGCAGGTAGAGCAAATTGATGATCAAATCTTTATACCGGACAGGGAAATGACAAATTCGATTATGAGGTCATACCAGTCATTTAAAACGGCATTATAGGATTCTATGGAAACAGATCTGGAATTGATGGCAGAAATTGAGACCCGGCTGAACTCTGTTCCCATGTTCAGCAAATCAGGAGCCAAAGCCGCCAATTTTGATCTCTCATCTATGCGGAGATTTTGTGATTTGCTGGGGAACCCTCAAAGCAATTTAAAAACCATTCACGTAGCCGGTACCAATGGCAAAGGCACTACCTGCCGTATGCTCGCTTCAATCTATCAGGAACAGGGTTATAGAGTAGGGTTGTATACTTCGCCTCATTTAACCGATGTAAGAGAAAGATTTCTTGTAAACGGCAGGATGATTGCCCCTGAAGATCTGAAGCTGTTTATTGATAAATACTGGGACAAAATTACTGAACACTCTTTTACCTATTTTGAGATTACAACCGCGATCGCTTTCTGGCACTTTTCACGCTCTGATGTTGATATTGCAGTTATCGAAACAGGACTTGGCGGGCGGCTTGATGCAACCAATGTTATAGTTCCGTTAGCCTCCGTTATTACATCCGTTGGCCTGGATCATACCGACATCCTGGGATCTTCCATTTCAGAAATTGCAACAGAAAAAGCAGGAATTATTAAACCCAACATACCGGTTGTAACGGGGAATTTGACTGAAGAAGCGTTTCAGGTTGTGAAAAAAATTGCAAATGAGAAGTTTTCAAATCTTTATAATGCACAGCAATCAATAGTATCGTTTCAAGACAACACTTTAAAACTGCAGCCGAATGGGGGGAATAAGATATCTGTTAAGATAGAGTCAGCGAAAAGCACCGATGCCGGGAATGCATCTATTGCGATTAGCGCTGTATATCTTTTGCAAGACTCTTTTCCTGTTCAGCCAGACGCAATTAAAAAAGGGATTGAGCATCTAAACAGGAATTATCCCGGGAAGGGAGTGTTTTATCGGTTATCTGAAGATAAAAAATGGTATTTTGACGGAGCGCACAACCGGGATTCAGTTAAAGCTTTAACTGAACACCTGCAACGTATCGCAAAACAGGAGAAGTGGACGGTAGTTTTAAGCTTTATGGCTGATAAACTGAATACCGATATTGCTGACTACTGGAATCAATTTTCAAATATTTGGATCTGTTTACAGAATTCTGAAAGAGCTGCTTCGTTGGAACAAATGAAAAGTTATTTCCCAAATGCACGGGTGCTTAATCTTTCTGACCAAAAACGTTTACCGGAATTTAAAACGGAATTAGTAATTTTTAGCGGAAGTTTTTACTTTTATAGCATACTAAGCGATTGGATGGGTTCCGGTACAGCTTCAGATAAATAAATCTTTCCGTTCTCAATAAAGACCCAAAGCGTATTTCTCTACATCAGGGCGTTCGCTTTCTATATGAATCAAACTAAATAACAAAACGAATTATGTCGGAGAATCAGACCGATCAGAATATTCAACCAGATCTGGATAACCTGCATCAAAAAAAGATGCCTGAGTTAAAACAAATTGCAAAAAATATAGGACTTAAAGGCGTATCAGCCCTAAAAAAACAATCTCTTATAGACCGTATTAAAGATAAGGCCGGGGAGAGCGATCAGCTAATCGACCCGCATAAAAGGGTACAGGCGCTGTCAGCAACGTATGGAAGCCAGGACCATATTCAAACCTACGACGACAATAAAAACAAGCATGACCAAAAGTCGCAGGGCAGTAAGCGCAACAGAGGCGGAAATCAAAATCAGAAAAAGAATAAAAAACACGTAAGTAATGTGTTGCCGGAATCTGATGCCGACAATCTCGATGATAAACTGCGCGAAATAATACCGCAGCTGGGAAAATTTTTATTGAACGAGGGGACGCTCGAAATTTTACCTGACGGGTATGGTTTTCTGCGCTCAGTAAATTACAACTATAAGGCCAGCCCCGACGATATTTATGTTTCACCCTCTCAGATTAAGCGATTTAGATTAAAACAGGGAGATTGTGTTATAGGCATCATTCGGCCGCCGAAAGTGGGTGAGCGGTATTTTGCACTGCTTCGGGTAGAGGGTGTAAATGGCAAAATTCCACGGGATATGGATAACAGGGAAGATTTTGAGGATCTTTTACCGATCTATCCGGAGTCCCGGTTTATTCTGGAAAATAAATTTTCTGAATATTCCACCCGCATTATGGATCTGTTTACACCGATTGGCAAAGGCCAGCGGGGATTAATTGTTGCCCAGCCTAAAACAGGTAAAACCACTATTCTCAGAAATATTGCCAATGCGGTTAGTAAAAATCATCCTGAGACTAAAATCATTATTCTTTTGGTTGATGAGCGGCCCGAAGAGGTTACTGAAATGCAGAGAACGGTAGAGAGAGCCGAAGTTGTTGCCTCAACTTTTGATGAAAAACCTGAAAATCACGTGGGTTTATCAGAAATTGTATTCGAGAAGGCAAAGCGGCTGGTTGAAAGCGGCCATGATGTTCTTCTTCTCATGGACTCCATTACCCGTCTGGCCAGGGCGTATAATGTTGCGTCCGGCAATTCCGGACGAACTATGAGTGGAGGTGTGGATTCTGAAGCACTTAAAGAGCCACGGCAGCTATTCAGTTCTGCAAGAAATATTGAGGGTGGCGGCAGCCTAACCATTATTGCAACGGCTCTTGTAGATACCGGTTCACGTATGGATGATGTGATTTTTGAAGAATTTAAAGGAACCGGTAACATGGAACTGGTTCTGGACAGAAGGCTTTCTGAACGCCGGATATTCCCGTCAATTGATGTTTTTAAGAGTGGGACACGACGCGAAGAGCTTATCGTTTCTGATGAAGAGAGAGAAAAGGTAGTTCTTCTGAGGCGATATTTGAACAATCATAACGCCATGGAAGCCATGGAATTCCTTCTCGATAAAATGAAAGGAACAAGGTCAAATGAAGATTTTCTCTTGTCCATGAATAAATAAGCATCCGCTTATCTTTTAGCTAAATAACGGTTACGTATATCGTTGCCTGAGAAATTTACTTTTCAAGAATGATGTACTGCCGGTCTTCATCTTTTGCCAGTTTACCGGATTTTCTGAAGAGTGAGTGATAAAAAAACATATGAGCTCCCTCACTTAAAGCTCTGCGAAGAAGAACGGTCTTCATCTTTTTCGAAATCAGGGGATCTTCATCCTGTACTTCCACAGGATATTGGTTCAGGTGATATTCCGTGGGAATCAGGTCGCCCAGATAGTAAGCCGTTTCAGATTTGCTTTGGAGCTGCACAATGAGATGGCCGGGTGTGTGTCCCCCTGTTTTTATAATTGTAACCCCATTGCAGACCGTTTCCAGGGCTGTTTCAATAAACTGAAACCGGTTATCTGCTGCCAGCCTGTATATTTCATCGAGCCTGTAATCTGCTCCTGCAGGTTTGTTTTTATTATCAATTTCTGAAAGTGCGAAATCCCACTCATCACGATGAACCAGGTACTGTGCATTCGGAAAGGTAGGTGTGGTTTTAAGAGAGTCCTCTACAAAAGTTACTCCGGCTGCATGATCGTAGTGCAGATGGGAAAGGATAACAAGATCAATCTCTTCAGGTTTTAAACCAAAAACATCAAGGTTTGTAACTACATTTGATGTGTTTTTGTGGGCGCTTCGGTGATCCAGTCCCCAGCCGAGCCCGGGATCTATCACGATATTCATTTCAGGCGTTTGCACCAGAAGGGGATCAATTCCAAGCGCCAGCGTATAGCGCCCAAGAGATTGATCGGTCTCAGGTTCATTGAGCCTTGCCGGATCCATTTTAACGAAAGACCCGTCTTTAAAGAGTTCAAAAAAGCCTTCGCTTAACTGTTCAATTACAAATTCTCCAAGAATCATTAACGCAAATTTTGGACTCGTTAAGTAATAAATAAATGCTGCCCGGTTTTGAGCAGCATTTAGAAACAGAGAGTTATGGACTATGAAAACGGTTTCCTATTCTACGTCAAATTTACCAGGCAAGAGCATCCAGTTTTGGCCGGAAGGCTGCTCAAGTATTTCACGAAATGACGTAGTTTCCTTCATAATGTCCGCTGGAATCCAGCTGCTGAGCATGGCCTGAACTTTCACATCGGCTGCACCAAACAACGACGCAAACAAATCCTCTTTCTTGGGATAGGTTTCTACCCGGTAATCTTCGATGCCTGCTTTTTCGGCGGCTACCATAACCGCATCATCCAGATCTCCAAGAATATCCACCAAACCCACTTCATGGGCGTCTATCCCTGTAAATACCCTGCCCTGGGCATGTTCATGAACCTCATCCCGTGTCATACCCCGTCCCTCAGCAACGCGGTTCAGGAAGGTTTCGTAAGTAGATTCCACATTCTGCTGAATCACATTTCTTTCGGCATTTGTAAATGGCCTTGTAAGGTCAAAAAGATCGGCGTATTCATGGGTTTTAATTGTTTCGTATTCAATTCCAATGTTTTCGCTCATCAGTTCTTCAACATTAAAAAGCAGGTTAAATACTCCTATTGAACCCGTGATGGTGTTCTCAGCAGCAAGAACCGAATCTGCACCCATAGCCATGTAGTATCCACCGGATGCGGCTACCGATCCCATTGATGCAATTACAGGCATTTTTTCAGAGGCCTCTTTTATAGAGTGCCAAATAAGATCTGATGAGGTTGCTGATCCGCCGGGGCTGTTGATATGGATAACAATAGCTTTCGTATCACTGTCATCCAGTGCTTTATCGAGCTGTTTTTTAACACTGGCCGGAGTAATACCCTGGTTATTGCCAAAAGGGGAGTCCGGGAGATTGGGAAGAATCATACCGGAAGTATAGATAACCGCAATCTTGTCGGAAGCGTCGGTGGTTTCCAGCCCGGCACTTTTATCCGAAACTTTTGTATAGCGGGAGTAGGACACTGTTTTTAATTCATCATCCTCTTCCAGGCCTATTCTGTTTTTTATAATCTCTTCTATGTCGCTTTCAAATGCTATAGCATCTAAAAGCCCATTTTCAACGGCGTAATTTACACGGTCAACAGGAGGTGTGTTGAGCATATTGTTCACTTCATCTGTTGAAACATCCAGTTTTTTAGCTACAGCCGCTACGTAAGTTGTTAATGCAGCATCCATAATTTCACGGCTTTGAAATCTGCTTTCGGGCGAACTTTCTTCACTCGTGAAAGGCTCAACTGCAGATTTATATTTGCCCACCCGGAATATTTCCGGTTCAATGCCAATTTTGTCGAGCATCGGTTTGTAAAACGTGAATTGACTCACAAATCCGTCAAATTCAAAATTAGTGACCGGTGGAGAAAAAACGCTGTCGGCAAGTGTGGCAAGAAAATAAGCTTTCTCATTGAAGCCCAAATCATCGGTGCTGAAATAGAGAGGCTTGTCTGTGCTGTTTTTAAAATTTTCAAAATATTTGTAGGCCGACTGAAGATTTGCCCAGGATGCACCTACAAAATTCGTTTTTACCCAGACTGCTGATATATTTTCATCCACAGCAGCTTTTTCCAGATTGTTTTTCAGGTTTTCGAGAGAGACCGGCACATTTGCGCTACCAGAAAATAACTCTTCCAGCGGATCTGCAGAAGCTCTTGCAGGAATGTCACCGCTTAGTTCAAATTTCAAAACCGTATTAGAGCGAATATAGGGTTCTGTTTCGGATGATGAACTGAGAATTGCTACAAAAAACACCAGGAAAAGCAAAAATAGGGCAACAAACGTACCAAGTACAGATGCTAAAAAAGTTTTAAAAAATTTCATTTGAAAGCGTTAGGGTTATTAAGTTTAGATCTGAATGAGATCCTAAAAGTTGTTGTTTGAGAACTTACTAAAAGATCAAATTCATTCCATATTTTTAATTGCTTACGACAGATGAAAAATTTTGATGCGTTAATTATCGGGTCTGGTCATAACGGGCTTGTTACAGGGTGTTATCTTGCAAAGGCGGGGTACAAAGTCGGGGTTTTGGAAAAGAGAGATACCATTGGAGGTGCGGTGTGCACCGAAACCATGTTTAAATCTGATGAAAATCCCAATGGTTTTCGGATGGACGTTGGCTCCTCTGTGCACATTATGATTCATCAAACCGGAATAATCGAAGATCTGAAACTCACTGATTACGGTCTAGAATATATTGAGATGGATCCGTTTATGAGCTATCCGCTCCCAACGGGGAAAGGAGTGATTCATTTCCACAAAGACCTGGATAAAACAGTGCAGTCTATTGAAAAAGTTGCACCGGAAGATGTAGAGAACTATCGGGAGTTCATTGATTTCTGGGGACGCATCAACAAAGGTGTTTTAAAAGCTTTTATGGTACCGCCTACCGGAAAAAACATATTTACAGAGATGGCAAAAGGCCAGATAAGGGATGGCTCGATGTTCAAGAAAGGCGAACAGATGGATGGCCTTCAAAAAATTCTTGGCAGCTATGGGGGAGTGGTCGAAAAGTCATTTTCAAACCCTTACCTGAAGGCAGCCCTTATTTGGTTTGCGGCACAATCGGGACCGCTGCCGGATCAATCGGCAACAGGGGATTTTGTGGGCTGGCAGTCGATGCTCCATCAAAGCGGGGCCAAGCACCCAAAAGGGGGGAGCGGGATGCTTACGCAGGCAATGAAAGCCCTTATTGAGGCTCATGGCGGCAAAGTGATTGCCAATAGTCCTGTAAAGAACATTCATATCGAAGATGGAGTGGCCAAAGGTGCATTCACTGAAAGCGGAGAGTTCTATTCAGCTGATTTGGTTATTTCCAACGCCCACGTGCAGACCACAATGATGAAAATGGTGGGCAGGGACCATTTAGATGATTCTCTGTTCACAAAAGTCGAGAATATTGAAGTTGGCAACGGCTTTGGAATGGTTGTGCGCTGCGCTGTATCAGAACTGCCGGATTACAAGGCGGCACCCGGTGATCCTGATATCCATAACGGTATGCAGCTTTTAGCACCCTCTGTTTCATACATGAATCGCGCTATAGGTGATTACAAGAAAGGATTGCCGCCGGATGAGCCCGCCGTGCTGGCTATGACATTCTCCAAGATTGATCCGGAAGTCGCTAAAGATGGAAACCATACCCTTTTTACCTGGGCTCAGTGGCATCCATATGAACTCTCAAACGGGGAAAAGTGGGACAATATCAGGGAACGGGAAGCCGATAAAATTTACTCGGTTGTAGAACGCTACGCACCTAATATGAAGGGAAAGTTAATTGACCGTTATATTCAGTCGCCTCTCGATATTGAGCGAAAACATGGACTTTTACGAGGAAATGTAATGCATGTTGAAATGAATTTCGATCAAATGTTTATGTTCCGGCCGATTCCTGAAATGAGTCGCTATGAAACACCTATAGAGAATCTCTACCTTTCAAGCGCATCCTGCCATCCCGGAGGAGGCGTTTTTGGGGCAGCCGGATACAACGCCGCTCAAGTAATATTAAGGAAAAAGAAAAACCTGTTCGGAGTAACCATTGAAAAATAATTTTCCCAATTCGATTGCCACTATATCAAAAGAGCTTTTGCGACAAAATATCACTGTGCTGAAGCATAAATCCGGCGTTGAAAAAGTTCTGGCTGTTGTGAAGTGCGACGCCTACCGGCACGGGGCGAGGCCGGTTTCAGGTGCGGTAAAGGATTTGGTTGACTGGTTTGCCGTAGCAACTGTTGACGAAGCTATAGACCTGAGAATGGGCGGGATTACCAAGCCTATTTTAGTGTTCGGAGTACCGACATACGAAACTGCCGCTGCCTACCAAACGCACGGTTTAACAGCAACCGTTAGTCATAAAACTCATTTCTCCATTTTAATGGATGGAACCGATTACCACATCAATTTTGATACCGGAATGGGCAGGCTAGGATTTAAACCTGAACAGGCAGAGGAGGTACGTAAGCAGGCGGTTTTTAACCAGCGTTTGATCTGCAGCGGTATTTATTCGCACTATGCAACCGCCGATGAACCGGGTTCCGGCTTTGTACAGGTCCAGCACAACCGCTTCAGAAATATTCTCAGCAGCTTTAGTGAGATACCCATAAAACATATGAGCTGTACCGGTACAGCAGGTAACTACCCCGAAATCGATCATTTTGATATGATACGTACGGGAATTGGAATGCTGGGCTACAATTCGGGTTCTGCCCGGTTTGAATGGCTGGAGCCAGTTCTGAAATGGAAAACAAGTATTGCACAGATCAGGCCTGTAAAAAAAGGAGACAGTGTTAGCTATTCATCAACATGGACTTGCCCCAAAGACGGTTATCTGGCCACTCTTCCGGTTGGTTATGGAGATGGAGTGCCCCGGTCAGGAAGTAATCAACTGAAAGTTTCCATCAATCAAGTGATGTACCCTCAGGTGGGTAATGTAACCATGGACTATATCATGGTTTACCTTGGCAGCGACAGAGTGAATCCGGGATCAGATGTGGAATTAATTGGTAACGCATTTAATGCACAGGACTGGGCAGAAGCTTCAGGAACGAATACTCATGAAATACTTACCAATTTAACGGGCCGCGTTGAAAAGAGATATACGCAGGACTGAGTTTTAAACCCGTAAAATTTTTACCCGGGGTTGATTTCGGAAATCAATATATCATAAACAAGGGTATCTTCCCTGAAAGCAGTGTTGGCATTGGAGTCAGAAACGTCCCCAAAACCCTGCTCCGGCTCCACGACAATGGTACGCTGTTCACCATCGGCCATTCCAAGAAGTCCTTTTTTTAAACCTGGTGTATAGGCAAGAAGTACAGAATATTGAAATACGCTCTGCACGGTTCCGGCATTAACCATGCCAATAGGTACAGGTGAGGTCCCTCCGTTTGCAAATGAACTATAGATAATTTCTCCGTCCTGTGTTCGAAGTGTAATATAAGCGATAACTTCGTCTCTTGCGGTTACAAAAAAGTTTTGCCCTCCCTCTTCGTGAACGTAAATAGTAACCCCTTCATCGATCTGTTCGGGTTCGATATTTGAAATATCATACGCTTCAGGAACCGTAGAAAAGTCGGGCGGAGGGATAGAGAACGGATCTTCCGTATCACAAGATGCTAGGAATATCACTGCTAGTGAAAAAAGTAGAATTGAAACTGTTGACTTATTTGTCATTCGACTGTTAGTTGTTCGAAGATTATAAATTATCTGGAATTATTGTGATGTTTGATCAGAGAACGCTTTCTCCATCTCTTTCTTGCGCTGCCGGGTTGCAATTTTGCTTAAAAAGATAGCAAACTGATAAAGTATAATCAGCGGAAAGGCGACCATTAATTGTGACACGGGGTCAGGTGGTGTTAAGAATGCAGAAACAATCAATGCTCCAACAATAGCATGGCGGCGATACTGTCGCATGGCATCGGGATTTAGTAAACCGACTTTAGAGAGAAACCAGCTAATCACAGGAACCTGAAATATCACTCCACAGGCAAGGGTCCACATCGCTACGGACGTGAAGTAGGCGTTGATATCGAATTCGTTACTGATTACTTCATCGATTATAAATTGCGTAAAAAACTGTACGGCAAAGGGGACAAGTATTAGGTAGCCAAAAGCGATACCGAGCAGGAAAAAGAAGTTGATGAACATTGCATTTAAGAATGTTCTGATCTTTTCTCCACTTTCAAGTGCGGGTTCAATAAATGCCCAAAGCTGATAGATGAAAAACGGTGAACCGATAATTCCGCCAATAATCAGAAGTGTGCCCCAGTAAGTAAAAAACTGGCCGGGCAATCTTCTGGATATGAGAGAAAGATCTACGGCATTAATGGGCATAATTTGGTACATAAAAAAATCTGCTCTTGCAGGCCCGAGTATAAATTCCTGAATAAAAAAATCAGAAAAGAAAAAAGCTATAATTATACCGGCCACAACTCCGGCAAGTCCTTTTAATATTCTCCATCGAAGTTCTTCGAGGTGATCCAGAAAAGACATTCCTTCTGTGGGGTCAACTTCCGGTTTTTTGGCCTTGGGAATAATGGCTCCCATTATACTGCGTTTTGGCCTGTCTGAAGATTCACTCATTTACAGCTCATCCGAACTCAATCGGTATCTAAAATTAATTTAATGGGTATCACTAATTATTTTAAGTCTTAAAGATACACTACACAGTTACAAAATCATAGAGTGGATATTCTCCGCAGAGCTCCTGTACCTGTGCTTTTACGGAAATCAGAGTACGTTCGTTTTCCGGATCCTGAAGCACGGTATCGATAAGGTGTACAACCTGTGTAAATTCCTCTTCTTTAAATCCCCGCGTTGTTAACGCAGGTGCGCCTATCCGGATGCCGGATGTTACGAACGGGCTTTCCGTATCAAACGGAACCATATTTTTATTTACGGTTATGCCTGCTTTATCCAGGGCCTCTTCGGCAATTTTTCCATTCAGGCCTTTGCTTCTCAGATCAACCAGAATCAGGTGGTTGTCGGTGCCGCCGCTTACCAGATTGTACCCCCTGGACATGAATTCCGAAGCCATTTTTTTCGCATTGGCAATTACCTGTTCCTGATAGGTTTTAAAATCGGGACTCAGCGCCTCCCCAAAAGCCACAGCTTTAGCGGCAATAACGTGCATGAGTGGCCCGCCCTGTGAACCCGGGAAAACGGCTGAATCGAGAACTTCTCCGGTATTTTTGATACGTCCGGATTTTCTAGCGGCTATTCCGAGTTTATTCTCTCCGTCTTTCCCAACCAATATCATGCCGCCGCGAGGTCCGCGAAGAGTTTTATGTGTGGTTGTTGTAACAACATCGGTGTGGGGCAGGGGGTCATTGAGTACACCTGCAGCAATAAGCCCGGCGGTGTGAGCCATATCCATCCAGAGAAGTGCTCCCACTTCATCGGCAATTTCACGAAATGCTGCGTAATCAAAGTCTCTCGGGTATGCACTGGCACCAATCGATATCATTTTAGGCTGAACTTCTTTTGCCATCTTTCGAACCTGGTCCATATTTATTCTGCCGGTATCTTTCTCCACACCATAAAACCGTGCATTATAAGTGATACCTGAAAAATTGACCGGTGAGCCGTGAGTGAGATGCCCACCGTGGGCAAGATCAAGCCCAAGAAGTGTATCTCCCGGATTCATAAAAGCCAGGTAAACTGCTGCGTTTGCAGATGCGCCTGAGTGAGGCTGAACATTTACCCAGTCGGCATTATATAATTTTTTTGCACGCTCCCTGGCAAGGTTTTCGACCTTATCTACATGCTCGCAGCCTCCATAATATCGTTTTCCGGGATACCCTTCAGCATACTTATTGGTTAATACCGACCCCATCGCTTCAATTGTTGCCCTGGAGGCAAAATTCTCAGAAGCAATCAGTTCGAAATTTAAATTCTGCCGTTCCGCTTCAAGTTCCAGATACTTATACAGCTCGGGATCGTTTGTTTTAAGAATACTCATGGATCTATTTTTCAGTTAAAGAGTGAATTTTATTAACGCGCCGCTCATGCCGGCCGCCCTCAAAATCCGTTTCAAGCCAACCGGTAACAATTTCCCGTAATTGATCTTCATCCAGTTCCCTTCCCGGCAGGCACAGTACATTCGCGTTATTGTGTTGGCGGGTTAGTTTGGCAGACTCAGATGAATAGGCAAGAGCGGCTCTTACATTCGGGTATTTATTTGCGGTCATGCACATTCCCTGTCCGCTGCCGCATATCAAAATACCGAGATCGTGCTCGCTGCTGTTAATTTTTTCTGATACAAGAACGGCATAGTCGGGGTAGTCTACCGAATCGGGAGAGTGTGTGCCGTAATCAACCGGCATGTGGCCCAGGTCGTCGAGAATTTTTTTTACAGTTTCCTTAGCTTCAAAGCCGGCGTGGTCGCTTGCGATAGGAATAATCATCAGATAAAAATTAAAATTTAGAAGAGTTTAAATATCTCGAAAAAAACCTTCTCTGAAAAACGATTTAACACGTTTTGTTAAATCAGTGAAGATTAAATTTTTTAGCTCCTCACGGTTGATTTCAGAGCCTGTTTTTTCAAAAAAGCCAGAGAAATTCTGTTAAAGTCATCAGGTTTTTCAACGTTTACTACATGGCCGCTATCCTCCACAATTTCGAGGTAAGAGTGTTTAAAGTCGCCGATCATTTTTTTTACGGGTGGCAAAAACATGTGGTCTTCTTCACCCATAATGTAGAGAGTAGGCGATTCCATCTCTTTCTCCTTAAAATATTTAAGCAGCGGATTTACATCATATGTTAAACGGAACCACTTTAAGAATTCACGCCTGGCCAGGTTTTTCGCTTCATTTACAAACATTGTGCGCGACTCTTCGTGATTTTTTTTTGGCATGATGACCCATGCAAACAGGCTATAGAGCCACATAAATGGTACAATTTTTTTGAAAGTATGTCCAAGCCAAACCAGAATTCTGGAACGGGTGTCGAGGCGGGTTATAGCGCCACACATTACTGCTGAGAGAACCCGTTCCGGTACCATATCTGCAATAGTTCGTATAATTATGGTACCCAGGGAAACACCCACAAAGTGTGCCTTATCAATGGAATTCTCATCCATGGCCTGCAAAACATCTCTGCTAACGGTTTTAAAGGAGTATTTTTCTTTATAATACTCTTTCATGGTGCTCATCTCTTTGGATTTACCGTGGCCTCTTAAATCAACAAGCAGTACATTAAATTCATCTTTATAAGCCTTCAGCTGTCTGAACCAGATTGATGAGGAGCCACCGGCACCATGTATAAAAATCACCCAGTCTTTATCGGGTGCGTTATGAAATGCTTTGCTGTATAGCATATATTAAAGGAGACGATGCAATGTTTGGGAATTTTACCATGAAAACAATTGAAAATAAGAATAAGATTCCCAAATAATTAAAATGATCTTAAGTTATTAATCATATCATTCGGATTGGCGCTCAAATATAAGTTTAGTTGAAAGAACAGAAAATACATATTCCATTTTACAGGAAATTGCTGTCCCCGTTAAAGGCGCTGGCATTTATTTTTTATACGGTATTGTGGTTTCTTATCTATCTGATTTTACTGCCTCTGACCAAATTGTTTGGTATTCGGTGGGAAGTCTGGCGCAGCCACTGTATGAGATTCTGGGGTAGGGGTGTAATCAAAATATTTTCAATGGAACTGGTTGTAAATGGAACACCGCCAAAACCTCCTTTTTTTATTGTAAGTAATCACTTGAGCTACCTTGATATTCCGATCTTTGCGGCCGTTATCGATACAACCTTTGTTTCAAAATCAGAGATTCGTCATTGGCCTTTTGTTGGTTGGATGGCGCACATGCTTGGTATAATATTCATCAACCGAAAAGTTAAAAGTGACGTAAAGCGCGTAAATAATGAAATTACCGAGGCTATTGAGCAGCAGGGTGTTTTGCTGTTTCCTGAGGCCACCACTTCGCCCGGTACACAAATTTTACGATTCCGTTCGTCACTTCTGGAGCACGCTGCCGAAGATGAACTGGATGTTCTGGTTTCCGCAATCAGATATGAGACTGATCCTAAGGATTTGCCAGCTTATTTATCTGTTTGCTGGTGGGGCGATACACCTTTGCACACGCACTTGTTTACGCTTGGCTGTACTCGCAGAATTAGGGTGGAGATAACTTTTAGTGATGATGTTTACAGCGACAGCGACCGGAAAAGCCTGGCTATAAAGCTTGAAAAAAAGATGAACGAAATATTTGTTCCGGTTGCTAATACCGTTGTTGATGAATATAAACCTGTAGAATTCTGATCGTGAATCTTTCAAATTCTAACGTTTCAGCATCGTTTATACTGATTGCCGTATATCTCTTTTTAATTGGATTATCCTGGTTTATTCAGCTCACATTTTCAGAAGGCAATCTGCCCAATAAATATGAGAATACAAGGATTATAGAATTCGAAGGTGAAGATATTGAGCTCACTTATTATTTGCTTGGCCAGCAACCCGGGAGTTCTGCTGCAATATACCTTCCCGACATCTATCATAGTGCTGAATTTCTGATGCCTCTTGCTGAACAGGATACGACGGAAATTTCAAGATTAATTATAGATTATCCTCATGAAACCATAAGTGGCAATGAGGTAAGCTTTTCAGTGAAAAGCCGATCAGAGATGGTGTCCATTTTTCTGGATTCTATGAATATTGAAAGCATTTCACTTCGCGGGCATGGATATGGGGGATTACCGGCCATTGATTTACTTTCAAAACAGGAAAGGCTGGAAATCAATGTGAAAAATTTAGTACTCTTGTCATCCTTTGGTGTACAGGATCTGCAGTTTCTTGGAAACTACTCTTTTAACAGAAGCATCTACTCCATGCTGCACGCGGCTGCAAATGCAGCCGAATTTTTCCTGCCTCACATGGGATATTACTATCAGCAGCCGATTCAGGATCGTTATACAAAATCCCTGCTTCAGATGGACCAGAGGGATGTGAGAGAGCAGCTAAACTCGCTGGATCTGCCTGTACTTATTATTCATCCGACAGCTGACAGGTATACTTCAATAAACATTTCACAGGAAACACATCGGCTGTTGCCGCAAAGCTATTTCGTATCACCTAAAGGAACGGATCAAACCTACACTTCTGATCCTGAAAAGATTGTGCGGCAGCTCAACTGGTTTTCAGAAATATCAGAAAGCAGTGAGCATTCGAGGAGGGATAATGCTGATGCTGAGCGCATAGCTAATGCTAAGAAAGATTATGATCCTGAAAGTGTAAATCAGCAGAGCCGATCCACTCTTTTATTCTTAGGGTTTATGGTAGTACTGATTGCTACTTTCAGCGAGGATCTCGGTGTTATAAGTGCGGGCTTACTGGTGGCAAGCGGATTGCTTCCTTACTGGTTTGCCATTTCTGTGACAATTTTTGGCATATTTATTGTTGACATGAGTATTTATCTGCTCGGCAGATACGTTGGCCGGCCGGTGATAGAGCGTGCGCCCTTCAGGTGGTTTATTAAGGAGAGAGACGTGTTAAGCGCCGAAAATACTTTTAATATGCGCGGGGTGGAAATAATTTTTTTGGCCAGATTTTTGCCGGGCGCAAGGCTGCCGGTTTATCTGGTAGCCGGTATTTTGAAAGTGAATATTACCTTCTTTCTTACCTATTTTTTCCTGGCGATCATTATCTGGGCACCTTTGTTAATTTGGTTATCAGCTTTTTTAGGCGAGCCTATTCTGGGGTATCTGAACACCTATCAAGACTACGCTTTATGGGTGTTTTTAGGCCTTATGCTGCTTATCTACCTTATCGTTAAACTGTTCATACCCCTTACAACAATTAAAGGTCGTCAAAGGCTGGTTATAAAGTGGAGACGTTTTAAAGAGCGCTATATCAGCTAATAATTACTTTCGCCTCTCCCTGAAAAATTTTTTCAGCAGTTCCGTGCTCTCGGTTTCCATGATTCCGTGAATAACTTCTGCCCGGCTGTTAAGTTTTTTGCTCGATGCAATATTAAATAGTGTGCCGCAAGCACCTGCTTTCAGATCCATAGCCCCAAATACAACACGGCTGATTTTTGACCATACGATCGCACCTGCACACATGGGGCAGGGTTCAAGAGTGACATATATTGTACATCCTGTTAAATATTTACTCTCAAGGGTGGCACATGCAGACGATATAGCAATCATTTCTGCATGTGCAGTAGGGTCTTTAAGCATTTCGGTTTGATTATACCCTTTACCAACTATTTGATTGTCTTTTACAACCAGAGCTCCAACCGGTACTTCTTCATTAGTATAAGCCGTTTTAGCAAGCTTTAAAGCCTGAAGCATATATTTATGATGTTCGCTTTCTCTTTGTCCGTTTAATCCCTGCAGCATTACCGTTCCAAACTTTGATGTTTTATGAATTGTTGTTTTAAAAGCAACGCAGATATCAATACTTTACATATATATGTTGCTCTAAGTATAAAGCTTCGAAACAATTAAGCATATTTACACTTTAAATAACAGCAATAATAACTTCATAAATAAAGATATGGAACCTATGAAAATTTTAAGAGTGCCTGCAATATTGGCGTTTATGCTGATAATGACCGGTTGCGGGTCATCTTTAGTCATTCAAAACGTAGACTATTCACAGCCGCTGGAAAGTGTATTATCTCCGGACAGTGACGGCCAAATACACGACAAGCGTTATGCAATACAATTTAGTATTACTCCAATTCTGGAATATGAAGGAAGTGAAGGAGTCGATGAAATCAGGCTTATCCGTAATGCAAATGGTTTCTATTTTGTTACCGCAGATGGTTTTAGCAACGTTTATATTTTTGAACCCGGAGAGGGTGAGCTTTCTCTACATGAAGAAGTAGAACTGCCGGACGGACCCATATCAGAGCCTGCATTTAATCAGCGCGATACACATATTGAGTTGATTAATCAGTCGTCAGGGCAGACATATAATCTTGACCAAAACGGAATACGATAAATCAACCTATTATGAATGCACCGATGAAAAAATTCTATACCGCAACAACCGTACTTCTGCTGTTTTTTCTGCAGAGTGCTCTCATAGCACAGCAATCCGATTACCAGGTTCAGCAAAGTTTTGTATCTGAACTGAACGAGCTTACCCAGCGAATCGATACTACACAATCTTCGGCTGAACTCGCTGAGCTCGAAATTGAACTTCAGCAGCTGAAAAGCGAGTATGCAGAGCACGAAGAGATCATTAACGCAGCACTTTACCCCGAAACGTATCAAAACAGGGTAAATACGCTCGACGAACAGCTTTCAGTGGCTATTGATAATGCCTCTGTAATTGAACAGCTTAATACCCGTATTGATGGCCTGATGGTTGAAATAGACTCCTACAGGTCCGAAATCACAGATCTTAATGAAGACTCACAAGCATTGCGTCAAGAGCTGCAGCGGGCTGAATCGAACGAGGAACAGCAAGCAGCTCTGCTCATAGAATATCGCCAAAGTCTGGAAGAACGCAACAGCTTTGTATCCGGATTTTTGCAGGAATTAATGAGCCGCTACCAGAATGTTGATCTTGGTACTCAACAGGAAATCTCGGATAACGCTGAACGGCTCGACGACAGCCCGGTTGAGATTCTGAGATCCATCATTCTGGATTATATCAATATTGTGGATGAAAGCAGCTCACTCGAAACGCCGGATTATGTGGCTATGCGTGCACAGCATGAATATTTCTTTGAGGTCTGGGAAAGAATTGGAACTAATCTCGTAAATACTTTTGTGCCGGATAATCCATCCGAAGCAAAAACAGAAATGGATGAACTGATGTCTGCCTGGTTGCTTTCAATCGACAATCAGCTTTGGGAATCACTAAATAACTCATTCTCTCAAAACGGGATTGAACTGGAAGTATTCGTTTCGCCCGATGAATTCTACAACGCGATTTACACTTATGTGGATAACGGGCACGCTACAAGCCTTGAGCGAAATAGTGAAGAGGATTTCGGAGTGTACCAAAACTTCAATACGTTCTGGAACGAGACCGTGAAAGCCGAATGGGGCGACATGTTAATCGAAGGTGAAATACTAACCCAGTCTCAGATTTCAGAAATAGACATTAAATTAAATGACTGGGAAGAGGCTTCGAAGCCTACATCAAACCTGATGTTTATACTTCTGATCGTTAGCGTAGCTGTGATTATTGGTTTAATTGTACTTCTTATTACCAAGAAAAACTGACAGAACCCACTTCACACTACACAATCTAAATGCGAATTATACAGCCGGCAGATTCAAAATCTGCCGGTTTTTTTATGGCAGAGAAATGTTCCGTCGTAAAATCCATTCTGCAGAAAGAAGTACCAGTATCACAAAAAACCAGAATGAGTAGTGATATACCGGAATTTGAGTAACGTCTGTATCTGACAATTCCCGGGTTTGTATTTTTTCTCTGAAAAATGCTTGAATACGTTCAAGATTACCATCATCCAAATACATTCCACCAGTTAACTCGGCCAGCTGGCTTAAAAGTGCATCATTACGCCTTGTATTTAAAAATTCGATAGAAGAATTACCTACGTTTACACTGGTTTGATCAGTCCCAATTTCACGATCATTCTTGCTGGCTACACCCTCTAACCTGTATACTCCGGAGGGAAGCCTTCCCAAATCAGAAGTATACAGTCCGCGTCGACTGTGATTCATACGATATGAAACTATTTCATCTTCAGAATCGATATCATAAACCTTTATCTCAATGGTGGCGCCGGGTTCGGGTTCTCCAAGTTCATTCATTAATTGAGCCTGAACAGTAACGGGTTCATTTTCAGTAAAGGTTTCTTTTGAAGGTGTAAGAATCAGGTTTTCGTTTTCCGGTGAGGAAGCTGTCCATGAGATAATATTGCTGAACAGCTGCTTATAGAATTCTCTGTAATCGGGATCGGGGCTCTGTTCAAACAGATACCAGTTGTATGCGTTTACAGCTGTTATCCGCCGGTTTAAAACTTCATCTACAATTAAAAGGGGGTAAGGGGTAACCTCTCTCTCGTAAGTAGCTCTGAAAAGAACATCTGCACCGGTTTTGATCGTATGATCAGACTCATTGGTAACCAGCAGCGGCATTCTCTGAAAATTTACTGAAGGTACATTTAGTATTGGATGGTCTTCTTCCCCCAAAAAGTTTTCAATCTGAACATTAATCATTCTGCCAGACCCGGTGGCACGATATGGTTTTGTCTCCAGGTAGTTGCGTACCGATTTTCCGTTTTGATATGTGTCTGGGGTTGAAAGATAAAGTATGGGTGAGCTTGAGTTATTGAGCCAATCGGTAAAATCCGAATCGGGATTTGGCAAACCGTGCACGAGGATTAGATCGGGGGAAGTATCGCTGTTCACCGGATTGTCTCCCAATACCCTGCCGTTTTCCAAAACAGTTGCATCACTGAGTTCATTTTGTCTGTCAGATGCAATTATTCGTCTCACAGAGCCCACATCAGGATGAATATCGAAAGCCAGTGATACAATTTGTGTTTTATTGTCCTGCACTTCAATCGTGAAAGAGCGGGTATTGTTCTGATCTGTAAACTCTTCATCCAGAGGAGGGACTACAATATCATATGAGTAGAAACCGGGTTCATTGAACTCCTCTTCTATTTCAAAAGTATGAACGGACTGTTCTGCAGAAAAGGCCTGTGTTTCTGTAAATACCCTTTCACCATTCCGTTCAACATAAACAGCTGCCTCTTGTTCTCCGAAACCCGTTTGCTGCACATCGAAAGAGATCACCGATTTAGAATAAGTGAATACCTGCTCAGGAATGTCGACAGTTGAAATGGCAACATCTTTTACATCAGAAGTATCGCCCACAGGCACGGATATAACTGGTTTTGATATATTTTGAACGGTAAATACGGGATTTCTTCCCTGTGTTGAAATACCATCTGAAAGGATAATGGCACCTTCATAACTGTCTTCATTTTCCTGAAAATGCTCAAACACCCGCTGAAGGTGAGTTGTAGCACCGGTTAATGTAAGTTCCTCTCCGGTTACTACCTGATCATCAAAAAGAAAAAGGTCGGTTTGTACTGATTCATCAAATATCTGCTCTACAGAATTTAAAAGTTCCCGGTAGCTGTCAATTCCATTATAGTTGCCTCTTTCAATAGACAGACTTTGTGTATTATCTGCATATACTGCGATTGCAGGAAGCGATTCATCGGTCTCTTCCCGAGATATAAATGGGTTTAACAGCAAAAATAGAAGAATCAAAAGTGAGCCGGCCCTTAAAGCGACTAAAGAGTATTTCTTTGAGTTGCTAACGTTGGTAAGGTAGCTGTAACTCCACCACGCGATGGCCAGAGAAAAGAGAAACAGCAGAGCAATAGCAAGGGTGGGCAAAACCGGATTTACTCCCTGTATAAACGCGTAAGTCATAAGACCCGATTGCTGTTGCTAAAGTTTATCGAGCAGTTCGTGAATAATATCAACCGTGGTTAGGCCTTCAGCTTCTGCTGCGTAATTGGTTACTATTCGGTGCCTGAGAACGGGAACAGCCAGGGCTTCGATATCCTGCATTTCCACGTTAAATCGTCCCTGAGACAGTGCTCTTGTTTTGGCACCCAATGCAAGATATTGCGAGGCACGGGGACCTGCACCCCAGCTCAGGTATTTATCAACAAGTTCCGGACTTAGTTTTGTCTTTGGCCTTGTTTGTGTTACCAGCTTCACGGTTTTATGCAGTACATGTTCGGGCAGCGGCACTTCCCTTACCAAATTTTGTATTTGCAAAATCTGCTCTTTTTCAAGAACCGAATTCACGGTGACGTTTCTGACAGAAGTTGTCTGATTTACAATCTGTTTTTCATCTTCAAGATCTGGATAGTCGAGCCAGATATTAAACATGAACCGGTCGAGCTGAGCTTCCGGAAGGGGATAGGTTCCTTCCTGTTCTATGGGGTTCTGAGTTGCCAAGACAAAAAATGGTGCATCCAGTTTAAACGTTTGCCCGGAAGCGGTTACGCTTGATTCCTGCATGCCCTCCAGAAGAGCTGCCTGTGTTTTAGGCGGAGTACGGTTAATTTCATCAGCAAGAATAATGTTGGCAAAAATGGGTCCTTTGATAAATTTAAACTGCTTTCTGCCGGTTTCCTTATCGTCCTCTATAACCTCTGTTCCCGTAATATCGCCCGGCATAAGGTCGGGAGTAAACTGTACTCGGCTAAATGATAAATTAAGAGTTTTGGCAAGTGTTTGAATCAGTAGAGTTTTAGCAAGTCCGGGAACGCCAACCAAAACGCAGTGGCCTCGGGAGAAAAGAGAAATCAGCAGCTGATCCACAACCTCTTTCTGGCCCACAACCGTTTTGCTGATTTCATCTTTAATCTGCTGAAATGATGAGCTGAAAAATTCAGCTGCCTGTTTTGGATCGTCGGGATTTAATTCATTCATAAGTTGTGCCGCAAAAAGATATGTTATATTAAGTCACTTTCTATATCTTCGGGAATAGGTATCTTGAATTCAACATAAACTTCTTCGCGCAGTTCATCGATCCATTCGCTCATAATTCTTGCCCTTTTCTGTTGTAAAGCCAGCTGTTCTATTCTCTCGTAATCCTGTTCAAGGCTTGCAGTGTGTTCCGGAATGTGCCTGTCGAGGCTCACAATTCGAAATGCCCGCGATACATTTTGCTGAGACGGATTGTAGGGCCGGGGTTCTGAGATTTGACCTTCATCCTCAAGAAGAAGAACAATTCGGTAGAGAGATGGCTCAAGCTGATTTATTGGAATTAAACGCATACCCGTCTGATTATCCACCACTCTGCCGCCAAAGCTTTTTGTATCTTCGTCTTCGCTGTATTTCCGAGCCATGTCTGCAAAGTTTTTGTCGTGGTTCAGCACACTATCCCTGATGGCGGTCAGTCGGTCAATTGCGTACTGCTCATCTACCTGTTCATCATCAGTTTTTATGAGAATGTGGTTGGTTTCAATATTGTCGCCTTCTCTTTTGTTTAACCGAATCACATGAAAACCAAACTCCGTTTCCACAACTTCAGAAATACCGCCTTCATCAAGTGCTGAAGCCGCTGCAGAGTAGTTGGATACAAGATCATCCATCGGCATCATTTGAATGAGGCCACCTCTGCGAGATGACCCATCCTCGCTGTATTTTCTTGCCATCTCCTCAAAATCTTTTCCATGATTGATAATCGAATCACGGATGGCATTTGCGAGTTCAAAAGCTTCATTTCTGGCATCTTCAAGTGGTGGTGGTATAACAACAATTTGCGATACGCCAACCTGCTCGGGAATAGTAGGCAGTTGATTTTCAGGAATGCTGTTAAAAAACTCCTCAACTTCCGGACGGGTAATATTTATACTTCGCATTTTCGTTTCCTGAACCTGAGATGCGGTAAGCTGTTCACGGAACTGTTCTCTGAAATCAGCGCGAATTTGTATGAGGCTTTTGTCAAACGCTCTCTCTAATGCACGTTCACTGCCTGCCTGACGCACCATTTCGTTAATACGCATATCCATCTGGCGGTTTACAACATCGTCACCAACCACCACAGAGTCGATTATAGCTTTTTCAAGAAGAACGTAGTTATCTACCATGCTTTGCAGTGCACTGTACCAAAGCTCTTCAGAGAAGGATACGTCAGCGTCTTCAAGTTCTGCCTGGCGCAGATAATTAACAACTTCAGCGTCCACATCAGATTTCAAGACTATTCTGTCATTAACAATGGCAACTATTTTATCGGTTGCATTCTGGTTCTGCTGGGCGAAGGCAGAGACAGCAGTAGAAAGTGCGAAGAAGAAGAGTAGAAATGATTTGAAATAAATCTTCATAAAGATTATTGATTCCTGAATTGGTGTTGATTTAAAATTTGTTCGAGTACTTCAACGTCTGCAGACTCGATTTCATTGTTGGATTCTGCCTGAAGATACAGATTTCGAAGGTAACCATTAACCATTCTTCTCGACTTTTCTACTCTGAGCCACTCTTTTATCTGAGGAATCAGCCAGTTAAGGTCGAGGTATTCGCCCTCCGTCTTTTCTTCCATGAGCTGTAACAAATGATAATTTCCGTTTTCAAAAGTTATCGGAGAGCGCTCAGATATACCCATATAGCTCAGGTATTCGCGTAACTGGGGGAATTCCGGGAGCACCATATTCACAGGCCAGAATTGGTTGGAAAACTCCATTTGATAGTCTGGATATATGCTGTAAGTATCAACTATCACTTCCCACTCAATGCCATTCATCAAATCTCTGTTTGCATTTTCGGCATCAGATCGCGTTCGGGTTGTGAGGTGACGAATTTGCACATAGCGTTCGTCAAGCAGGAACTGATCTCTGTGATTTTGATAATACTGCTGAGCTTCTTCATCGCTAACGGTTATTCCATCCTGATTTTCGGAAAGAATCATTTCCCGAAGCGAAGTTTCAAGCAGATCCTTTTCAAGCTGCTCAAGTTTATCCTGATAGGTTTCTGTTTCGTGAATGCCAATTGACCGGGCGTGCTCTGACACCAACTGTTCCTGAATCCACTGGTCACGATACTGCAGCAGTGCATGTACAGAATCCTGTTCCAGATAAAAACCGGGAATATTTTTCAGCGCTTCATCCATTGTAAGATCGGTACCCGCCACGGTGGCAATTATTTCTGATTCCTGACCATTTTGCAGTTTATTACAGGCGAAAAAAAATTGCGGAATGAAAATAATCAGTAGTATTGGCCAAAAAATTTCTTTATAAAACCCGGTTCTATTGCACATTCTCAGGATGTAATTTTGTTTCATATTTCTCTCTCAGCGATTGAAGATAGTCGCTCTCATGCTGCTCCCTTACATCGTTAAAGACCTCCTCTTTTGCTTCCTCAAAGGTTTTCCGCCTTTCAGGCTCAACATCTGTGATATAATAAAACTGAAACCAGGTATCATTATTCTCAATTTCTGTGGCTTCATCCTTACCCAAATCTCTCAACTTTTCATAAAGTCCCGAGTTTATGTTTGATACCTTTCCGGGCCTTACCATGATATTATCGTAATCCCTTTCCAGGTTTTGGGGATTCCTGTTTTCCAGTAAACTTTCTCTCACGTAAGCTATCAAAGTATCAGAAGTGGCTGTTACCCTTTGGTAAGAGACGGTTTTCTCTTTCAAGTATTTTTCCCGGTTTTCATTAAAATGGTCTCTCAGCATCTGTTCATCTGCAGCGTCAGGGTTCCAGAGAAACTCTTCGTTTACCTTAAACACCACCAGGCCGTTTAAAAACTGCTCCATCTCAAATCTGTAGGCATCAAATCGCTCTTTTGTAAGCTCAATTAAGTTCGATTCAATGATGCGGTTTATAAACTGTTCAAATGCGTCGTCAATTGTACGCGTTTCGTTCGATGAACCTCCGATCTCCTGTTCGTAGAAATCCACAAATTGATTCGACAACACCGGCTTATCATTGTACTCGGCAATGGATCTGTTATCATCATAGTTTTCCGCGTTTCCAAGCAGATATTCAGCAACTTTTTCAAACTCTTCTTCAAACACACGAAACCGGCCATACTCCTTTAGCATTTCGAAAAGTTCATCTTTCCCTGGTTCCAGGCGTCCCAGCCTTTCCAATTCGCTTTCGGCATACTGTTCAAGTGAATTCCGGTCGGTAAAATGTCTTACGGAGTCAATTTTTATGATATGATATCCATAATCCATCTCAATAATATCTGAAAAGTCTTCCTGCACCGACCTGTTCATCACTTCATCAACAAATGGTTCCGGAAACTGCATGCCGTATCCCACCCATCCGATTTCACCGCCGCCTGAAGCTGTTCGCCGGTCATCACTAAATTCATTAACTACCTCACTCCAGTCTGTGCCTTGCCTCAGTGAATCGAGGGCTTCAGAGATTTTTTGATATGGATTTTCTTCACCCTGTTTCGAAACAAAAATATGGCTGGTTAACCTTTCAGGAGTTCTTGGACGCTCATCGATCAAATAGATAATATGGTAGCCAAATTGTGTTTGAAACGGCTTTGAAACCTCTCCGGGTTCAAGGGAAAAAAGAACGTCCTCAAAACTTTTAACTGTTCTGCCGGCAGTAATCCATGGCAAAGGGCCACCGGCATAGTTCTCATTTTGCATCGAAGAATATTTGATATTGACCGAATCCGGTTCAGCTCCCTCTAATATTTCCAGCCTGGCTGCCTTTAGCCGCTCTCTGATCGCTCTCGACTCCTCAAATCCGGGATTTTGTGCTGTTATGAGAATATGATATGCCAGCAGTTCTTTTTGGCTTCGCTCGATAAATGTATCCAGAATGCGTGATTCAATTTCGCGGTTCATCCACAGCTTTTCTGCTGCCTCATTTGCGAACGTTCTGTACTCGCTTAAAATATCGGGATCTTCAAAATAACCAAGCTGTCTTCCCTCAAGAATCTTTAATCTGTAATCGACATAGGAGGGTAGAAAATTTCGCAGCTCTGTATCGTCTGCCGTACCATTTTCCAGGCTTCCGCTGTAGCCCATTTTTAGCTCATCATAGGTTACGGCAGTGTTCTGTATCGTTGCAACCGTCTGCTGATCGTTTTCAGGCTCACTATCCAAAGACTTTGTACTGGAGCAGGAATGAATGAATCCTGTTAAAAAAATCGATATGAGAAGAAAGTGTATCTGTTTCATCCCTTCAGTTTTCAGGTTTGATTTTGTGTTGCTTTCTTTTGATGATTTAGTAGAGAATTCCGGCAATGGTTGCGGTCATGAGGTTTGCAAGTGTACCGGCGAGTACAGCCAGAAGGCCAAAACTGGCCAGTTCAGATTTTCTTGAAGGAGCAAGGCCCCCAATTCCTCCGATCTGTATGGCTATTGACGAAAAATTGGCGAAACCACAGAGTGCAAACGTTGCCATCGTAATGGTTTTTTGTGATAACATTTCCTGCTGAACCATATCTGCCAGCTGCAGATAGGCCACAAATTCATTCAGAACAACTTTTGTGCCAAGCAAGGAACCCATATTTACGGCATCCTGCCAGGGTACACCAACGATAAACGCAATTGGAGCAATAACCCAGCCTAAAAGAGACTCAATGGTGAGTTCAAAATCCGGAAAGGCGTCATTGAGTCCGGTTAACTCTCCGATTTCAAATAAGAAGTAGTTGCCCATTGCAAGCAGGGCGATAAATGCAAGCAGCATAGCCCCAACGTTGGCGGCAAGCTTAAGCCCAACACCGGCACCGGTTGCAGCGGCGTCAATACCGTTGGCATCGGTTTTCTCAACACTCATTTTAACATTGCCTTTTGTGACCGGTTCTTTGGTTTCGGGAAAAAGTATTTTTGCAATTACCAGTGCTGCAGGAGCGGCCATTAAACTTGCACCTAAAAGCTGTTCTGCAAACATAAGACGCCCAACTTCCAGGGAAACATTATTTGCCAGTGCATAAGAATTTCCAAGCATCTGCACATATGCAGCCATTACGCCTCCCGCAATCGTTGCCATCCCCCCTGTCATTACCGTCAGAAGCTCCGATTTAGTCATTTTATCGATATATGGCTTTATAACGAGGGGAGACTCTGTCTGGCCAACAAAAATATTGGCTACAACAGACAGTGATTCAGCACCTGATGTTCCCATAACTTTCTGCATGCCTTTCGACATGGCGCTTACTACGCGCTGCATTATCCCGTAATGGTAAAGTATAGCCGTGAGTGAAGCAAAAAAGACAATCGTGGGTAAAACCTGGAATGCAAAGAAATTACCCAGGCTTCCTTCCATTCCCGGGCTCTTGGCAAGGTCTCCGAAAATAAATTCAGCTCCGGCTGTGGTAAAATCGAGAACAATAACAAAGAAACTGGATACCCAGCTGAAAAACGTTTTAGGCCAGCCAAGGGGCGACCATACCTCTGCCATATCTGATCCTTTAAGAATGAATATGGCGAGAATAAACTGAATGGCCAGTCCCGAACCCACCAGCTTCCAGTTTATAGCTTTTCTGTTGTTACTGAACGCAAGGGCGATGCCTACGATAGCAATCATCCCGATCAAGCCTCTTAAAATATCCATATTCGTAAATCTAGGTGGTTTTTGATTGCTCTTTTATTCTCTGAAGCGGGGGTAGCGGCTTTCCTTTTTTTGTATCAACAGGCGGACGAAAACAGTGCCTTGCCCTGGGTTCGTATGCCTCTTTTTCACCCACCAGAACCTGATCACTATTTTCTGTGATACGCTGGGAAAAATTGGCTATAAGTCCGCTTTCGGAGCATATTGCGTGAAGCTTGGTTACATATTCAGCAATGGCGAGTAGCTGGGGCATTGGCTCAAAAGGCCTGCCGAGATAATCCATATCGAGCCCGGCGATAATTACCCTCTTACCATCGTTTGCGAGGGTATTTACCACATCAACAATGCGTTCGTCAAAAAACTGGGCTTCATCAACACATACAACCTTTGCTGAAGAGGTGAGTAAAATTATTTGATCGGCCGTATCAACGGTAATTCCGGGAAGAGCAGTTTCATCGTGCGAGACTACATCTGTATCGCTATAGCGGTTATCAACCACAGGTTTAACAATAACCACGCGCTGTCCGGCAATATGCGCACGTTTAGCACGCCGTATAAGCTCTTCCGTTTTTCCGCTAAACATGCCTCCGCACACAACTTCGATCCACCCGGCTTGCTGGGGCAGAAAAGACGGCTCATTAATCATAAAAATATATTTCTATTAAATTCTGTCGCATGGAATATATCCTGTCAGTTGCAAAACAAAAAGAGAAGATTCAATTTTTACTGCAGGTTATTGAAGGGTTTTTTTAACCATATTTTTAAAGAAGTGATGCAAATTGAGTGCTGAAGATCTCAAAAAGGTCGTTATATTGGTCACCCGACGCCCCTGTACCTATATAAAGAAAATACAGACTCAATTATTTATGCCGCTTACCGCAATTCGATATACACTGCTTTTTACTTTCTTTTCGCTATTAACGTACTTTCCGTCAGTACTTTACGGTCAATTATCAGAAGATTTTGATCAGGGTTCCAAGGGAAGTTATGCTACAGGCAGTGTCGAATTTTCAACAGGCAGCTGGATTTTGAATGATGCGCTTTTAGGCGATGACAATGGAGATCGTTACAATGGGCTTCAGTCCGTTCGTATTCGTAATGGCTTCATTGAGATGGAGTTTGACTACCCTGATGGTGCTTCACTTTTTTCCTTTTCCGGTGCAAACTCTGGTTTTAGCGGAGACACTGGTGGAACTGTTCAGGTACTCTATTCAACGAATCAGGCAGAGAGCTGGCAAACGGCGGGAGATCCCATATCCCTCACGGAGGAGAACGCTTTGGAGAACTATGAGCTCTTTCTTGATATTGAAACTTCCGTGCGTTTTAAAATTGAGAAAACAGAGGGAAATCGGGTAAACATTGATGATGTAAAAATTGAACCTTTTACAGAATTAACTGAGGCCCCAAGTGTTAAATTACGCTCAGATGGTGAGGAAATTTTAAATAACCAGGTTATTAAGCTTAGTGCAGCTCAGGTGAACCAACAGACCGGCCGGGAGTTTCAAATTACAAATGGGGGGGAGGAATCACTGGAAATCCAATCTGTGGACTTTAACGATGGCAGCCGCTTTGCTATTTCAGGTGACCTGCCTGAGGTTCTTGAATCCCGGGAATCGGCTTCCTTTGAAGTACAGTTTCAGTCGGACGTTCACGGAACCTTCTCTGATGAATTGATTATCCAGACCAACGACCCCGTAAATCCCACATTTTTACTAACACTTGAGTCCTTTTCCGTTGATGAAGATGTTTTGATATCCATCAGCGAGGCGCGAAACCTGCCATTTGGTACCCGAACGAAAGTAGCCGGCACTGTAACTGTTGCCAATGAATTCGAAGGCCCGTCTTTTATACAGGATAGTGAATCCGGAATTGCGGTATTTCACCAGTCTTTTTCCGAGAGCGTAAACCGGGGTGATTCCGTTCATGTTCAGGGAGCCGTAACTGAATTTAACCCGATTGACGGGCCCCGTGGTGGATTTCTTGTACAGATTGCTTCGCAGGGCAGCGGGTCACCCGTAACTTTTGAGATTATATCCCAAAATAGTGCTCCGGAACCTGAAAACGCTACATTATCGGATGTAAATGGCGGGCTCTATGAAAGTCGCCTGGTTACTGTAAACAATGTCACATTCCTGGAAGATGGTTTTTTCCTGGGAGATCAGAACGTGCCCATTAGTGATGACTCAGGGTTTGGATTGATAAGAATCGATAATTCCGTTCAGGAACTTATTGGCGGACGTATTCCTGAAGAACCAACTACCCTCACCGGAGTGGTTGATAAATTTAACGGTGAGTACCAAATTAAGCCGAGAGATTCACAAGATCTTGATGTTGAAACGATTGAGTTTGGCGGAGAAGATGTGCCCCGCGATTCTACATTCGATGTAGTAACCTGGAACGTGGAATGGTTTGGTTCAGACAGCAGAGGGCCCGACCCCGATCTCCAAATTGCCAATGTTATTGAAGTTGTTGAAGCAATCGATGCAGAACTTTATGCATTTCAGGAAATCTCGAACAGAAGCCTGTTTTTTGATATGGCAGAATCACTTGAAAACTATCGGGGCTTTGTTTCATTTTATTCGCAGCAACAGCAAACTGCTTACCTGTTCAAAACCAGCGTCGTTGACTCCCTGGATTCAGGTGAGTTGAGGGAGGGACAGAATGATTTTGACTGGGCCAGCGGGCGCTTTCCTCTTTTCTTTGATTTTAACGCAACCATCGGGGAAACCACACAGAGAATTACAAGCTATAACTTTCACGCAAAGGCACTGGCTGACAGAGGTTCTTATAACCGACGCAGCCAAGCTGCAGCATCGCTGAAAGAGTTTCTGGATAATACGAAAGCCGATGATAATGTGATCGTACTGGGTGACTTTAACGATCAGCTTAATTTTTCTACCTACAACCAGGAGGAGTCTCCATATTCAGTATTTTTGCAGGACGAAAACTACTTTGCAGTTACTAAAAGTTTGGAAGACGATGGGTTCGCTAGTTACCTGGTTGGGCAGTTCCGAAGCATGATTGATCATATTGTTGTGACCAATGCACTCATAGAGGGGCATCTTGATGATTCTCAGCGCGTTGAAAATACAAGCTATATCGAAAATTTTACTTCAACAACATCAGATCATGCTCCTGTATGGTCCAGGTTCAGGCTAACGCAGGATATTGGTGATCAGCCGCAGGAGCCTGAAATACCGCAGGATGAAGATATAATCGTTTTCCAGAACTATCCCAATCCTTTTCAGGACCGAACCACAATCTCCTTCTCAATTAGAGAATCAGAAAATGCCGAAATTGTCATTTTCGATATGATGGGGAGAACAGTTGCTCAGATTGTTCCGGAAGGTACATTGCAGTCGGGTAAAAATGAGTTCACATTTGATGCAAGCGGCCTGAGTTCCGGTTTGTACGTATACAAAGTAGAGCTGGAAAGCGGAGCATCTGAAACCGGGAAAATGGTTTTGATAAACTAATTTTTATGAACATTGGATAAACAGGAATTAAAAATGCCTGCAGAGTGGGAAACTCACTCTGCCACTCAGCTTCATTGGCCTTCGAATCGGGATACCTGGCCTGGTGAAGCACTTGAAAGAGCAGAGAATGTTTACAGAGAGATTATTTTTCATCTTCACCGGTTTGAGAGAGTTGTTCTGCTCTGTGACCCTTCTCTGGATCAGAATATCATCAGAAAAAAGCTGCAGGATCGTGGCATAGACCTGCAAAATGTGCGTCTTTTTACTGTTCCGGTTAACGATGTGTGGGCAAGAGACTGCGGCCCCATTTTTGTAAAAAAAATGACAGATAACTCTCCTGAATACGTAATTACTGATTGGGAATATAACGCTTGGGGTGAAAAATACCCGCCTTTTGATGCAGACAACAGCCTTCCTGATTGGTTCTCTAAAACTTTTGGAATACCAGCGATCAAAACTGGCAGAGTTCTCGAAGGCGGAAGTATTGATACGAATGGAAAGGGAACATTTTTAACAACTGAATCGGTGCTTCTAAATCCGAATCGCAATCCCGAGCTGTCTAAAAGCCAGATCGAACAGATGCTATGCGAATATTTGGGAGCAGAACAGATCATCTGGCTTAAAAGAGGGCTCGCAGGGGATGATACGGATGGCCACGTTGATGATCTGTCCCGCTTTGTAAATAAAAACACGATTGTAACAATGGTGTCTGAAGATCGGGATGACGTGAACTACGAAACACTTAAGGAAAATCTTGATATTTTGAAAAACGCATCCGATGTAGACGGTAAGCCGTTTCACATCATTGAACTGCCAATGCCGGTCACCAAAACGGTGGTGCCTACTGTGGATGGCTCTTATTTTATACCGGCAAGCTACGCAAATTTTTATATTGCCAATGGAGTTGTCCTGGTTCCGCTATACGACAAAAACCATGATGACGATGTTCTAATGCTCTTCAGAAAGTTATTTCCAAACCGGGAAATCGCTGGTATACAGTGCAGTGATCTTGCATGGGGGCAGGGCAGCATACACTGTATTACTCAGCAGCTCTACGATATCGTACTTTAGAATAACTTTACTCTTTCTACCTTATATAGCTAATCAGTTCCCATACTTCTGATCTGACGAGGTCACGAACATTTTCCACATTCTGGAAAAAAGCAGCAACATCAGCGTCAGGTCTGCTTTGTCGGAGTACTTCTTCATTAAAGTGAAATTCAACATCTTTCAGATCATTATAATAGTTACCAGTGGAGAAATTGTATCCGTACTCTTCGCCTCTAGGCAGTATAAGCTGTGAAAGTTCCCAGCCTTCCATATTTCCGTTTTCAATTCTAAACTGATGAATTGGTTTCGCATGATCGTCTTCCATCATCTGGTAGGTATACTCAGCCTCGGGACTGACGTTCATATAATCGAGCATTAAAAACCTTGCCGGTCCATTTTCAATATTTCGTTCAATATTGTTATTGATTTTCCATATTTCAGAAAAATTTGGAGTCATGATGCTGTGGTAGTCAGAAAGTAAATCAGCGATATTTTCACTATCCGAATAGTCGTCCATGTGATCGTTTATGCTTTCGTCATTGCATAGTTCGGCACAAATTGAGACAGCTATAAAATTGTGATCAGTATCTTGCGAGCCGGGATAGAGAACTTTATAGATATACCAGCTTTTCAGCGATCCGGCTTCGATTCTAGCTTCGTTAACGGGTTTTAAAACCGATTCAACATCACTATGAAAGGAATTAAGCTGCTGAAGATCTATTTCCAGGTAATCGATCTTCATGTATAATCCTTGATCGTTTTGCGCAGAAATTGGATACAAAAAAGGGGTGAAAAAAAGAAGAAGAGCTAAGATTGACAGTAATCTGGTTTTCATATTGAACTCCGTTGATTAGTTGGCAGTTAATAGCAATTAACGAAATCTTTCAGTGATTTAGAAATTCAACTATAAAACCGTCTTTCTGAGAGGATAAACATTTTGATAACATTTGACTAAACCAATATTAATGAATGGTATGTATTCGTATATAAACCAAGTAAAACTTTAGCTCAAAATTATTTACAATGAAAATTAAATTTGCCTCCTAAGCAGTGGAGCTCCGGCACAGCTGCAGGTTTGGGCTCGTGAGAAATCAGGTAAGGCTGATATAGTTATCAGCAAGAAAAACATTATCGTAACAAATAATTTCATTAGTCTGATTTTGGCGTTTTAATGATCTATTTGATTGCATGAACGACAAAAAGAGATTATCAAATGACACGATTACAGAAATGTTATACTCTTTTATTGAATTGTGAACAGTTGGCAAATCCAAAACATTGATCATTACATTCACGAATTACTTTATTATCTTGATGACTGGTGAATATTTTGAATCACAATCTCAGAAATGTCAACAATATCCAATGATAAATATGAGGCTGTAATTGGTCTCGAAGTTCATGCTCAGCTATTAACGGAAACAAAAGCATTTGCTCCTGTATCGTCAGAATATGGTGGGGCTCCAAACACTCAGGTTACGCCGCTCTGTCTGGGGCACCCCGGAACGCTGCCCGTTTTAAACGAAAACCTTGTTCGTTACACCATAAAAATGGGCCTTGCCACACACTGCAGCGTGGCTGATAAATCCATTTTTGCTCGTAAAAACTATTTCTACCCCGATCTTCCCAAGGGATATCAAATTTCCCAGTACGATACGCCTATTTGCTATGAAGGGTTTATAGATATTGAACTCGATGAGTATGATAAACGAATTGGTGTTACCCGCATACATATGGAGGAGGATGCGGGAAAATCCATTCACGATCAGGACCCATACCATACACTCGTTGACCTTAACAGAGCCGGAACACCACTTATTGAGATCGTTTCAGAGCCTGACTTAAGAACTCCTCAGGAAGCGTACGCCTATTTGAAAAAGATCAGACAAATTGTGCAGTATCTGGAAGTTTGTGACGGAAATATGGAAGAGGGCAGTTTGCGTTGTGATGCCAACGTATCAATCAGACCAAGAGGTCAAAAGGAGCTTGGAACCCGCACTGAGCTCAAAAACATGAACTCATTTAGAAACGTGGAAAGAGCCATAACCTACGAAATTGAGCGTCAGATTGAGTTGGTGGAGTCGGGCGGGGAAGTGGTACAGCAGACCCTCCTGTGGGATACATCAAAAATGGTAACGCGGCAAATGAGATCGAAAGAAGAGGCACATGATTACCGCTATTTCCCTGAACCGGACCTGCCGCCGGTTATTGTTACAAAAGAATTACTGGATGAAGTGAAACAGGAACTGCCCGAGCTTCCTACGGTTCGCCTGAAGCGTTTTATGAATGAAATGGGGCTTTCTGAAGATGAAGCAGTTGTTCTTACGGAGAGTCGCGCCATGGCCGACTACTTTGAAGAAGCTCTTGCTATTCTGAATGAGCCGAAATCTATTTCAAACATCATATTAACAGAGGTACTCCGCGTACTGAATACGCAGAGTATATCAATAGAGGAGTTTCCTGTTTCTGCTCAGCGCCTAACCGAGTTGTCTAAATTAAAGCTCGATGACAAAATCAACTCATCAGCTATGCAGACTATTTTTAATGAAATGCTGAAAAGTGACACATCTGCCAGGGAACTTGCAGAAGAGTTGAATTTACTACAGGTTTCCGATTCGGGCTTTATCGATCCAATCATTGATACCATTATTTCAGAGAACCCGGATGAAGTACAGCGTTATAAAGAGGGGAAAAAAGCACTCATCGGCTTTTTTATAGGTCAGGTTATGAAGCAATCAAAAGGAAAGGCAAACCCTCAGCAGGTAAGAGAGCGTATCACCCAAAAATTAGAAGAATAATAACAGGGTAATTTTTCGGTTATAAATATATGACTTTAAGAAATTTAACTGCGTATATCTTACTCATTCTTATCACAATTTCGTGCTCTTCAGATGATTCTGAAGACAGAAATAGAACCTATATTGAAGGAAGGGTTACAGTAGCAGATTCGCTCGACCAGTCCGGGGATTATAGCGATATAAGGATTCTAAGCTCTACCAGATCGGGGGTTGAATCTGTAGATACGCTCTTTTACGCCGTTACTGACTCGACAGGCTCTTTCTCTGCATTCGCTGATATAGATGAGAATGGAATATATCCTGTACTCTTTAGCCGCAACAACAACAATTTCGGATTGATTAATGTTGTACTTGCAGAGGGCGACAGCGTAACCATAACTGCTGAGCTTCCCGATATTCGAAATACAGCCGTCATTGAATCAGACGAGCAGGAAGTTTTGCGTACTCTTGAACGGGTGGAAAGGGGATTTCGAAGGGTTGCCAATTTCATAAATGCGGGTGCCATTGCTGCCGACAGTGTACAGATTGAGATTGAGAAATGGAGCGATATTTACTGGCAGGTCTACGAGGAGAACAGGGGCAAACATGCGGCAAGGCTCTCAGGTGAAAGTGCAGCAACAATACTGCAGGACTGGAATGATTCCTTAATGGTAAGCAGGGCTAATGAAGTACTGGAAGAGTATGGAAGAATATCCCCTAACCTGCGGAACATGTTAATTGAACACTTTGCTGAAAATGAAGGATTAGACGCAACTCTTAACTATATCGACGAACTGGAAGAGACAACTCCGCTTCAGAACGATAAAATTAGCATTAAGATAAGACGAATAGATCTGCTCTACGACAGTTCGAGAACATCCCGGGCAACGGAGTATTTAAATCAGCTGAAAAACGAATATCCTGACGACGAATTTGTTCAGGAATGGGCCGAGAACATGGCATACGATCTGGAGTATCTTGCTCCGGGATCACCTTTCCCTGAACTCGAGTTTCAGCTTGTGAATGGCGACTCAATATCCACGAGTGATATGAGAGGACAGCCTTTTTTATTGGAAATCACCCGCTTCGATAACGCTCTTTATCAGGAGCAATACGACCGTACGGTTGCTATTTATCAGATATATAGAAATTTTGACCTTGAAATTATTACGGTTCCCGTTTCTGTCTCGGATGTGATGTTTGCAGCATTTTTTCAAGAAAGAAACCGAATATGGCCCTTTGTACAGCCCAACTCTTTCGATACGGAAGCTTTAGTAGAAGTATTAAACCTTAACCGGGTTCCAACCCGATTCCTTATCGACTCGGATGGGACAATCATTGGCCGCTATATTGGCACCGAATACGACAATATCCTCGAAGGATTACAACGAATCACAACTCTAACTGAATAGAATAATCAATATGAGAACTTTTTTAATTGCAGGAAACTGGAAAATGAATGCGGAACCAAGTCAAGCCGCTAAATTGGCATCTGAAATGGTGCAAAACTGGACCGGAAAATCATTTGCTTCTGAGGCGTTAATCTGCCCGCCGTTTATCTCAATCCCTGCTGTTGCGGATGCATTTAAAGGATCTGACTTTAAGACCGGTGCTCAAAATGTGCACACAGAAGATAATGGTGCCTATACAGGCGAAATCAGCACATCCATGATTAAAGATGCAGGCTGTGAGTACGTCATTGTGGGACACTCAGAAAGAAGGGAATATAACGGCGAAGACAACAGTGTGGTTGCTGCAAAAGCCAGAAAGGTTATCGACGACGGACTTAAAGCAATTGTTTGCGTGGGTGAAGTTCTCGAAGAGAGAAAAGAAAATCGCCATGAGGCTGTGGTGAAGGAACAGGTAGAAACTGCAATTCGGGCGCTTGATAAAGAGACGGCAAAATCACTCGTTATCGCTTATGAACCTGTCTGGGCAATTGGAACAGGCGAAACGGCCAGTCCTGAGCAGGCACAGGAGATGCATCAGTTTATTCGCGGTTTGATTGCAGACGAATGGGACAAAGAGACCGCCGATACAATTCGTATTCTCTATGGTGGTAGTATGAAACCCGGTAACGCAGAGGAGCTGCTGTCTCAGCCCGATGTTGATGGCGGACTCATTGGCGGAGCCAGCTTAAAAGCCGACAGCTTTAGTGAGATAATATCGATTTCTGAATCAATTAATTCATAAATGGATACATATAGTGTTCTTTTAATTGGCGGAGGAGGAAGGGAGCATGCTATTGCCTGGAAGCTATCTCAATCGGATAAGCTGGGTAAATTGTTCATAGCTCCCGGCAATCCGGGTACGGCTTCACTGGGAACCAACGTTTCTCTCGACATCAATAACTTTCAGGAAGTTCTTGCATTTATACAGGATTCAGGAATAGAACTGGTGGTTGTGGGTCCTGAAGGCCCGCTTGTTAACGGAATCGCAGATTTTCTCCAAAAAAACAATATTCCGGTTTTTGGCCCCTGTAAAAATGCAGCTATGCTTGAGGGTAGTAAGGAGTTTGCCAAAGACTTTATGGTAAAATATAACATACCCACCGCCGATTACTCTGTATTTCATTCAACAGACTATGATGACGCCCTGAAGTTTGTAAAACTCAAGGATAGCTACCCCATTGTGCTTAAGGCCGATGGACTTGCAGGCGGAAAGGGTGTTTTTATTTGCGACAGTGAGGAAGAAGTAAAACATCGGCTGCTGCAAATAAAGAAAGACAGCAGCCTTTCAAAAGCAGCTGCCAAATTAGTTGTAGAAGAGTTTATGGAAGGGGAGGAAGCATCCGTGTTTGTAATTTCTGACGGACATACTGCTCACGTTCTTCACTATGCCCAGGATCACAAACGAATTGGTGATGGAGACACCGGTTTGAATACCGGTGGTATGGGCGCTTATTCACCAGCTCCATTAATTACAGATGAACTTCTTGATAAAATTAAAAATCAAATTATCGAACCCACCATTGCAGGCATGCAGCTCGAAGAATCTGCATATTCCGGTATCCTGTATATAGGATTGATGATTACCAAAGAGGGACCTAAAGTTGTAGAGTATAACTGCCGTTTTGGGGATCCTGAATGCCAGGTGATGCTGCCATCAGTAAAAAACGATTTGTTAGACCTTATCCTATCCGTAACGGAGCAGCGGCTGGATGAAAAATCCATCCAGCTTGATGACCAGTACCGGTGCTGTGTTGTGCTTGCAAGCGATGGTTATCCGGTTGAGTACGAGAAAGGGAAAATAATTACCGGATTGGATCAAGTTGATAGTGAAGCCATCCTGTTTCATGCAGGAACAGCCGAAACCAACGGTGATATCGTCACAAATGGCGGCCGTGTGCTGAATGTGGTGGGAAATGGAAACACGTTAAAATCTGCAATTGACCACGCTTATAAAAATGTGGATAAAATTCAATTTTCCACAAAATATTACCGGAAAGATATCGGTCATAAAGGCCTGAAGAGAATCAGCTGAACCGAAAAATTACACAGCTTGTTCGAATTGTCACTAACAGATCCTGAAAATCAAATATTTGACCCGCAAACTCCATTTCTGAAAAGATTTGAGGGTGTATATGCATTTCAATACAAAAAAAACAGAGTATATCGGGCTTTTTTAAATGCTCTCGGCTATACAAATCAAGAGCATTTCAGACCCGGAAACATTCCGCTTCTGCCCGTAAGAGCCTTTAAATACGGATCTATTCTGCCTGAAGGTTATACGGCTGACCTGATTTTCAGAAGCAGCGGAACATCAGCTATGAAAAGAAGCACTCACGGCATTGTGAGCACCGATATTTACGAAAAATCTATTACAACAGAATTTTACAGACACTTTCCTAAAGAGAACCACATCATACTTGCGCTGCTTCCCGGCTATGAAGATAATCCCGACTCATCTCTCATCTGGATGGTGCGTCATCTGATAAGCCGGGATTCATCCGGCCTGTCCCGCTTCATCCGACAGGACACGCAATTCAGTAAGGAGTGGATCACAGAACTTGCTCTATCAGGAAAAAAAGTGCTCCTCTTCGGGGCAGCTTTTGGCCTTATTGACTTTATGAGCCGCACGAACCCTTTTGAGTCGCTGAAAATTGAGATAATAGAAACAGGCGGCATGAAAACTCATAAACGAGAGATGAGTAAAGAGGAACTGAGAGAACGAATTTCGGATCATTTTGGAATAAAACCGTCAGAAATACATTCAGAATATGGAATGTGTGAACTGCATAGTCAGATGTATGCTATTGGTTCGGTATGGTTTTCGGCACCTCACTGGGTAACTGTTTCCATCAGAGATGCAGAAAATCCTGAACGGGAGTGTGAACCCGGTGAAGAGGGAAAAATAGGGATCATCGATCTTGCCAATATCTATTCGTGTCCGTTTATCATTACCGGCGATCGTGGTGTGATGAATGAAAATGGACAGTTTCAGGTACTTGGCAGGTGGGATTCCGACAATATGCGTGGCTGTAATTTTTTAATTGATGCAGAAACCTGATGAAAGGCCCCAGCGAACATGTAGATTCAATTAATAAGAGCATCAGTGAATGGCTACAGCCGGATAATAAGATATTGCAAGAATCTATTGAGAGAACTGTGGATGAGGGGCTTTTTAGTTTTGAAGATATAAAACACCAGATCCTGGCACTGAAATATGCACTAAAACCCGCAAATATCGAACAGTGGATCAGGCAATCTGGTATTAAACCCAATTCTCTTGCAAACAGAACGGTTTTGTGCCTTCATGCCGGAAATTTACCATTGGTTGGATTGCAAGATTTGCTCGCTGTAATAATTTCTGGTGCAAACTATGCAGGAAAACTCTCAAAGAAAGATCCCTATCTGCTCAAGTCATTGATCAGAACTCTTGATAAACAACGGCTGGTAAAGCAGATTCAGTGCAGTACGGAACTCGAAGTACTTTATGGGGTAAGACCGGATGCGTGGCTCTTTTCCGGTTCTGAGAAGAATGCCACAGCCGTTGAGAATCTATTAATAGAACAAGGTGCAATCAACCCTGACAGCCCCTCGCTTATAAGAACTGCATTTTATTCTGCTGCCTATATCGATAATTTGGCAAATGAAACGATGGCGCATCTGACTGAGGCTGTTTTCAGGTATGGGGGGGCGGGTTGCAGATCCGTTGCGGTGGTTGTTTCACCATTTGGTTTAAATGAGAATAAATGTGAATTTACAGATTATATTGAGAGTTTTTGGCTGAAAAATCCTCAGCACCAAAACCCGCCAAAGTCACTTGAGCATCGGTTCGCAATGAACAAGTCCATTGGGGTAAATCAGGCCTGGCTCAATGATTTTATAATAGAAGAGGGGGCAGAAGTGCCCGGGAAAAAATTTATTCTAACATGGTTGGTAGGTGACTTTTCTGCTTTTTCTCAATTTGTAACAGATAATAAACGTGGTCTACAGTCAGTATATTCAACAGCTGATTATATTGGAAATTATGCGGGTGATTCGGTTATTGAACCACTTTCTGCAGCTCAAAAACCACCCATCTGGTGGAGACCGGACAATATTGACACTCTGAGCTGGCTTCATGAAAACATTAGTTGTGAAGATCCCTGATCAGGTTTATAATGTACTATACAAGAATAATTAAGACTCTATTACTAATGAAAAAATCTCAGCAAATTCTATTGGCAGTCATTTTCTTAACAGGAATGATATTAACAGGCACTGGATGTTCAAATGGTGAAGCGCGAATGAATGATTCGGAAAACTTTGAGAATGATAAATCGGTTTTGGTCTTCACAAAAACCGCAGGCTTCCGGCACGAATCAATTAATGCGGGGATACCGGCTATTCAAAAACTGGGCGAAGAAAACGGATTTGACGTTGTTCAAACTGAAAACTCTGAGATGTTCACTAAAGAGTATCTAAGTGACTTTGATGCGGTCATCTTTCTGAATACAACTCTTACATTATTCAATGAAGATCAGAGAGACGCATTTAAAAGCTATATACAGAATGGCGGTGGGTTTGTAGGAATTCACTCTGCATCAGATACAGAGTACGACTGGCCCTGGTACGGTAAATTGGTTGGTGCTTATTTTGATAATCACCCGGGAAATCCAAATGTAAGAAATGCCGTTGTTGATTTGGTATCCGCAGATCATCCGTCAACAGAAGATCTTCCGGAACACTGGGAACGCGAGGATGAGTGGTACAACTTTCAGGAAATTCCAACCCACACAAATATCTTGCTTAAGCTTGATACCGACAGCTATGAAGGAAGTGATCATCATGGAAATCATCCCATCTCCTGGTATCATGAATATGATGGAGGCAGGGCTTTTTACACAGGTCTTGGGCACACCAGTGAATCCTTTACTGAGGATCTTTTTCTGCAGCACCTTATGGGCGGTATAAATTACGCTATGGGAGCAGAATAGTTGACATCAGGCAAAAGAATCTAAGTTCATATTAAAACAACAGAAAGTTTATTCATTGGCACGAACTAATCCCGTCTTAGACACTTTTCGCTCTCTCTATCGTGATTTACACAAGAGAAATGATGTAAAACAGGTCTATTACCTGTATGGAGAGGAGACGTTCCTGATTGATATGATTCAGGAACAGATCGAAGCGCTCGTGCCCAAAGAACAGAAAGATTTCAACTATGATCTGATTTACGGAAACGAATCCACGTCTGACAAAGTGCTTGCAATGGCGAACAGTTTTCCCATGATGGCAGAAAAGAGAGTGGTAATCGTTAAGGATTTTTTAAAGCTCAATGATCAGGCAGAATCTTCTATAGAGGATTTCAACAACTATTTTCTGCATTCAAATCCACAGACCGTTCTCTGTTTAATTGATCAAAAAAAACCAGACGGCCGTACTGAAACCGGAAAAATTTTAAACAATGCCGGTAAAGAGAGAAGGGCAGAGGTAGGAATCTACCATTTCCCAAAAGTTGATGATCAGCTGCTGCCCAACTGGATTATCGACTGGACTAAACACTCTCACAACATGGATATTAACCCGAGAGCTGCACAGATTTTGAGTCAGCTTGTTGGGCAGGATTTAAAGCTATTGTCCACGGAAATAGAAAAACTGTGTACTTTTGTAGACAGTGGAAGAGAGATAACACTAAGCGATGTAAAAAAAATTACGGAGTCATATCGCGAATATAACGTCATAGAGCTCAAAGAAGCGGTAATTGAGAGAAATACCGAGAGTGCCCTTAAAATTTCGGAACAGATGTTGCTTAAAAGTAATAACAACGCGGGTGAAATTATCAAAACCGTGGGGTTCTTTAACAAAGTGTTTAGCGACATCTGGAAAATCACCAGGTTAATCGAAAAAGGGTACAGCAAAGACCAGATTAAATCTGAGCTTGGAAACCCGAGAGCATTCTACTACCAATACAGGGATGCACAAAATTTTCGGTTTTCTGAGATGCCCCGGATATTCGAAAGCCTTTTGGATGCCGACAGGGCAGCAAAAGGAATGAGCACATTAGACAGCCCCACCATATTTCTCCTGCTGATTAAGCGCATGATCGGATAGATTCTGATTCTGCTGAACAGCAACTTAGAATTACAGGAGTACATATTATGGATACTGTCAACGTAGCCACACTGCAGCAAATGAGCGACGAAGATGTAATGGAGCAGCTTCAAAATGGTGTTATCCCGGCATTTGATATCATTGTTCACAGGTTTAAAGACAGACTTCATAATTTTCTTTACAGATATACTCACAACCACGAAGATTGTGAAGATCTTGTACAGGAAACGTTTTTAAGGGTCTACAGAAGCCGGCAATCGTACAAAAGAATTGCAAAATTATCGACCTGGATTTATACCATTGCACTGAACCTTGCAAAAACGATGTATAAGAAAAAGCAGCGAATGAAAACGTTCAGCATTCACGAAGACGAAACGAATCCGGACGACAGAGCTTTCGATATTGAGGACACATCCATTCTTCAGGATGAAAAACTGCACCTGAAAAACTCAATGGATGAGCTTGAAAAGGCACTTGTTGAACTGAATGATGATTTCAGGGAAGCCATTGTATTGCGAGACATTCAGCAGCTCTCTTATGAAGAGATATCTGAAATTACGGGTACGCCAATGGGTACTGTGAAATCCAGAATTAACAGGGCCAGGGTGCAGCTTCAGGAAAAAATAGGGAATTACGTTTACTCGGAAACAATCTGATACAGTATGAGTATGTATTTGTGAACAATGAAACACAAATACATACTCATGAGCTCAAATAGAAATGAATATTCTGTTTTTCCCGGAATAGTTATAAACAGAGAGATAAATACTGAACTTGGAAATATTGGTTTATATTTTCAAAATGAGGATTGGAATATCACGCAATTACTCTCCATGCTGCCTAAACACGTCGCTTCAGATAACTTCGATCGTAAAATGGCAGCAGCATTTTCTTTAGAACTTGAAAGGGAAATTCAACAAAAAAATTCAGAACGCATCAGTAAAAGAGTTAAGTAAATCTGTTACTGAATGCCCATTTTTAAATTCTGCAAATCTTCATCATCAGGAGAGATCTTTAATCCTTTGTTAATGTATGAGATAGCTTCTGAGGTGGCTCCGGCCTCAGAGAGAATCCAGGCAATATTATGATAAGCATCTGTAAAGCCCGGGTCCAGGTCCAGCACTTTTTCATAACACTTCACAGCTTCGATGTGCCTGTTATTTCTCAACAAAAAATTTCCCAGGTTAAAATGAGCCAAAGGGTCATCTGGAGCTATTTTCACTATATAGCTAAAGATCTCAAATGCTTTTTCTGACTCACCTGAATTCTCGTAACAATCTGCAAGGTTGTTTAAAGAGGGAAGATGCCCGGGATTTATTTCCAGCGCTTTCAGAAACTGCAGTACAGCTTCATTAAAATCCTCATTTTCGGCATATGAATTACCAAGATTAAACAGAAAGGACACGCTGTCAGGATCTATTTCTACAGCTTGTTTTAATTTCTGTATAGAAATCTGATACTCACCGATTAAAAAATAACCCACACCAAGATCGTTTAAAAGATGCGGGTTACCGGGACTTTGATCCAATTCCGATTGAATATCTTCCAGCTGCTGTAAAACAAACTCTTTTTTTGTCAAAACCGATGACCTATTTGTAGTTCAAATCTGTAATTATTGGTACTGCCATTTGAAAATATTGCTTTGATCGGGCCTAAGATCGTAAGTGCACCTACGGTTATTGAGTAGCCGCTTTCTATATCATCCTGATCCAGTCTCAAATTCCATTCGTCAAGAAAACGGCCTGCATAAACGTCAAAACCAATAAAACGGTGCCTTATTGGTTCTGCCTGAAAACCTAAAGACGCAACCTGAACATTTTTTTTCGATATCTGATATCTGTCCACACCTGCAAAACGAATATCCCCATGGGGACGGTTAAACCGATTGGGCGAGAACCAATAGTCCCACGGCAAATTATCACCGAAGCTATAGCCACCCCACACTGTATTTGTAATGGAAAGTGATGGGGAAAGAGGATAAAAACCCTCATAATAGAGTGAGGCTGAAAAGAAGTCTGCCGGGCTAAAAAACAGATCATCACTCAGGAATCCTTCGATCACAACTTTTTCACCAGACGTGGCGTAAGAGCGCCTGTTTAATCTGTCGAATGTATATCGAGCAAAAAATGAGTGGTAATCAACTTCGGCCGCTTTGATTGAATCGGGATTTATTTTATCGCTGCGAAACATAAAATCTTTTCTTATGCCAAGCTCAAACAAATTTTGGATACTGTAATAGTTACCAATGGAGAGTTCGCCCCGCAGAACCTGATTTTTAAACCTTGATGTCCGCTCTTCGTCAATATACCAGTCAACATTTTCCGATTCGTAACTAACCGATGTCAAAAGGGCAAGCTGAGAGCCCAGGGCTCCGTAATAGACGTGATCTGCCCGGAATTGAATACGGTCACCAAGGCGCGCTTCAAAACGATTGATAGATCCATCATGCAGTAGATTCTGAAAATCGCCCTCCAAAAGAATGGATGCCTGGGTTATGGTCCCATAACGAAGCCCAACGTTAAATTTATCCTGCGTATTTTCAACAATATTAATCTGCAGGGTATAGTAATATTCCCCGTCATTTGGTTTGATACGGTAAGTAACGTGATCGATGTATTGAGAGCTGTAAAGCCTGGTTATTCTGTCTTCAATAATCTCTGGATTGAGCCGCATTTCGGGAGAAAAATCGAGCTGCTGAATGATAAAATCATCCGTATAGATATTGTTTCCATTTATTTCCACGTTGCTTATGGGCAGGCTGCCAAAATCTCCCACACCTGTTCGCGGCTGGGGCGGAACAGATTGCCTTGCCGCCAGCTCTTTAAATTGTTCGAGATACCGTTTTCCTGCAAGCCTGCCCATTTCAAGAATTTCTACAGGTTTGTTAAAATCGGCTGCATCAAAAGGATCCAGCTCATCCACCTCAACATTTAGATCAGCCAATTCTTTCTGTCTCTCAGCATAATCCTCTACGCGGAATTGAACGGTCTGGTTCAATATTTCTCCCAGGGTATTCAGACTGTCGCGCACTTTCAGATCCGAGCTTACATCTACAGCTATTGTGTAATTGGCTCCCATCTCTATGGCATCTTCAACAGGTATATTTCTGATGAGGCCGCCATCTATATAGACTTTATCATCGATAGTATGGGGCTCAAATACTGAAGGAATAGAAATGCTGGCCCGAAGGGCATCAGGGAGGTATCCTGAGTCGAATGTTACGGCTCCCCCTAATTCCAGGTCTGTAGCTACAGCTCTAAAAGGAATAGGAAAATTATCGAATGATTCCGTTCCGTGAACATTCCAGGTAAGTCTGGATAAAAAGGTATACACATTCTGACCGGAGAGAATACCCAGCGGAAGATCAATTTTATTTTTTGTGACCGGAAACGTTGCAATAGTTCTTCCCTGTGTGGGACGCTCATAATTAGAAACGTACCGTCTGTTTTTATCCTCGGTAAAAAGGTCCATGAAATTATTGGATTCAACAATCTCGACGAGCTGTTCACTGGTGTAGCCAATCGAGTAGAGGCCTCCAACCAGACTCCCCATGCTAGTGCCCGTGATATAATCGATGCGCAGGCCGGCTTCCTCAATCGCCTCGATTACTCCTATATGCGCAATACCGAGTGCACCTCCGCCGCTAAGTACGAGCCCTACTTTTAAAGAATCGTTTTCACTTGTTGAATAATCTGAAGCCTGTCCACATACGTTTTCTGAAACAATCAGAAATACGATAAAGCATAGGCCGGCAATTTTCTTGACCATTAGTGAATTTAGATTGATAACAGAACTTAAATTACGTGATTTACAGAAGTTTATCACTATTAGAATAAATCGTTTATGTACAAATATCACTATTTAACAGCTACATCGTATCCCTCTTTTTCCAGAATCGATTTAATTTTTTCGGTATGTGAGCCGTGTACAGTAATTGTTTTTGCCTTTACAAATCCGCCGGCACCGCAAGACTTTTTAAGTTTAGTTGCCAGATCATCAATAACGGATGGATTATGCTGGATATTGGATACAACTGTTGTGGGATTTCCGGTTTTCGGATTCCTTTTTTCTGATACGTTTACTTTCATAAATAGTTAGAGTTAAGATTAAAATTTATAAACAAATTTCCCGGACACAGCCGTGGCCAGCACACAGCTTAAAATTGCCGCTGCGATATACCAAAACGGAAAATGGTGGGCAAATGATTCTATTAATGACAGGATAATCGTAGAACCAGCCATAATTCTGAATGTCCATGGTGTTTTTACATTTCTGATTAAAAAAGCAATTCCCGCTGCCACAAATACAGAAAAAAAGGTCGCCAAAATTTTTCCTATCAGAAAAATCGTAGTGTAATGTGCTAAATTTACCTCCATTTGTCTTAAAACATCATCAGGTTGAAAATATAAATTCACCATGTTCATCAAAACATACACAGGCATGCCAATAATCAGTCCAACAAATGGGGGAGAAAAATCTTTAATCTGCAGTTTCACTTTTCTGTTTGAATAGGTGCCGAATTCGATATAAACTACTCATTAAATAGTTCTGTTTAAGAGTGGTCAAAAAATGGTTAAATTCTAACATCATGACAAGGTTAAAAAAAGGAGAATACGTTGCAAAATATTAAGATGGATATATTGGGGCTTTCTACCAGCCCCAGCAGTGGCGGCGCTTATGCTTTAATTCTTACAGAAAGTGGTGGAAATCGTAGGTTACCCATAATTATAGGCACATTTGAGGCACAGGCCATTGCTCTTGAGCTTGAAAATATTAAGCCACCCAGGCCAATGACTCATGATCTACTCAAAAATATAGTAGAGAGTTTTGACTCAGATGTGGAAAAAGTGGTGATCAATGATCTTACGGAGGGTACATTTTTCGCTCAAATTCACTACCAAAAGAACGGTGACACCATAGAGCTGGACGCCAGGCCTAGTGACGCCATCGCACTTGCCATTCGTTTTGGTGCACCCATATTTGTAACAAAACATGTGATTGAAGAGGCAGGTATTTTAACGGAATCAAAATCGGGAGAAGCCTCCCGTGGAGAGGAAGAAAGTTCGTCGGGTACTGAGTTAAACCAGATGGAGGAGCTCGAAAAAGAGCTGCAAATGGCCATTGAAACCGAAAATTACGAGAAAGCCGCAAAACTGCGCGACCAAATTAATAAACTAAAAGGATAACGTGAATATCGACTGTCTGCCTTTTACCTCATTACCCTTTTCAAAATTATTTAACAACTACATAAACGGTGACAAATCACTAAAACCCTTTTTTGAAGTTCATCCATTCGATAAGACCGAAGTGGAAAAACATCTTTCCACCTTTAGATTCAGCGGTAACAGAGAAGAAACCGTTTCCTGGCTAACTGATTATCATACCGGATTTAGTACTCCTGCAGAGACGAAAAAGTCCATAAAAAAACTGGCCAATTCTGATGCTCTCGCCGTTGTAACGGGGCAACAGTGTACAGTAATGGGAGGACCGCTCTTTACGGTTTATAAAATCATAACCGCAATAGAAAAAGCAAGGCAGTGGGAAAAAACCCTTGATCGGCCGGTTATACCGGTTTTCTGGATTGCAGATGAAGACCACGATTTTAATGAAGCTGCACAAACAGGTATTCCTGCAGATGAAGACTTGACCCTTTTGAAATATGACGATCGCTCGGCAGAGGGCGAAATTGTTGCAAGTATTACATTCAGTGAGGAAATATCAAGGGTAAAGAGTGAGCTAAAAAATTCCATGTTTGAAACTGATTTTTCTGATAGTCTCTGGGAAATAGTGGATGCACTATACAAGCCCGGAAATACATTCGGAAAGGCCTTTGGCCAGCTTGTTCTTGATCTTTTTGGCAAATATGGTCTTATTCTGGCCGGATCTAATAACAGGAAAGCAAAAAGCCTGGTTGCAGATACCATGATTCGGGGTATATCTGATTCTGAGACGCATTTTAATGCACTTTCAGAACAGTCTGATAAATTAACGGAAGCCGGTTTTAAGAACCAGGTTTATCTGAATCAATCAAACCTTTTTTATATAGACAATGACCAGAAACGGATAAAAATTCAGTTTGAAAACGATCGGTGGTTTGTGCCAGATTCTGACACGGTTTGGACCAGCGAAGAGCTGACTAAAGAGATTGAAAATTCGCCGGAGAAATTTTCTCCAAATGTTTTTTTACGGCCTGTAATCCAGGACCGATTGCTCCCGGTTGTAACCTACGTGGCCGGACCGGGTGAGATTGCGTATTATGCCCAGATGAAAACCTTTTATCACCGGTTTGACATGAAAATGCCGATAATTACGCCCAGATTCAGCGCTACTATGGTTGAATCAGGTATTGAACGCATCATTCAAAAACTGCCTTTTTCCATTCCTGATTATTCCGGGCGAATTGAAGATCTTGAAGCAGAATTTATTGAAAAGAGCAGTTCACCCGATGTTGAGAAGATTTTCGGTATGTGGCAAAATGGTGTCAGAAAAGAGTCGAAAAAGAGGATTAAAGAAGTGGCAGAGATTGATCCTACACTCGAAAAATCAGCTGAAAAATCGCTCTCACTTTTTTTTAACGAGCTCGAAAGGCTGAAGGGTAAGGTATATAAATCATTGAAAGACAGTGAGAAAACTCAGCTCAAAAGAATTGAAAAAATTAAGCTTAATCTGTTTCCTGATGGAAACTTACAGGAAAGGGAAGTCGCGTATATCTATTTTATGAATAAATATGGAACAGATCTATGGGACAGGCTTTTAGAAGAACTAAAAGATGAAAAACCGGATACCCACAAAATTATATATTTGTAAATGAGTGTAACGGTAAACAAGAAGAAGAGGCTGCTTAGAAAGAAGTATCTTGCTGCAAGAAAAGAGCTAACCCCAAACGAAGTGTACTCAAAAAGCCGTTTTATATTTTCTAATCTGATTAACACGGAAGTATATAAAAAAGCTGAAACGGTACACTGCTACGTTTCTATAAACAGACAAAATGAAGCTGAAACACGAAATCTGATTCAATTCATGCTTGGTGAAGGAAAGGTTGTTGTAGTTCCCAAAATGGAGGTAAACGGGATGCTCAGCCATTATAAAATCCGGGATCTTGAAGAGCTTAACGAAAACAGGTGGGGAGTTGCGGAACCGGAAGGCGATAACAAACGGCGTGCAGATGTTATTGAATTCGATTTAATTATTGTTCCTATGGTGGCAGGGGACAGGCAAAAAAATCGTCTTGGATATGGGAAAGGGTACTACGATCGTTTTTTAAGTGGTCTAAATACAACAAAAGCCGGACTGCTATTTGATTTACAGCTTTGCGAAACCAAACTTCCCACAGATAAATATGATGTTAAAATGGATATGTTAATTACAGAATCTGCTATTTTGGGGTAAAATCCGAAACAGTTTCGCACTGACTCTCGTAGGTTAATTTAGTTACCTAATTAAATACATGATCACACCGGGACAAACCTGTTATGGAAAAAACAATACATATCTCTGACAGTGACATCCGAACTACTTTGGATGAATTTTTGGAAGAAGATGAGAAAAAGAAAGACAAGAAATCGATCTGGAACATCTCCACAATTACCGGAATCGTACTTGTACTGATTTCAGCAGCTTTTGTAGGTCACTCCATAGGTCAGGCTATTGGGTTTACAGGCATATCTTTTATAACCGGAATTATATCAGCTGCTCCCTACTTTGGCGGTGTACTTTTAGGCCTTATTCTATTAAGTACCTTTGTTAAAAGCCGGGACAAAAAACAGATCGAGGAGAAAAACAGGGAACAGGTAAATCAAACATACGACAAACTGGATGAATTCCTTTATTCTAGCAAAGGAAAGCAGTCGAAATCCAAAGTTGGAAAACAGTCTAAATTCTCAAGCCGATTAGACTCTGTGCACCGTCTTACAAAGTCCAGAACGGATAAAAAAATTAGTGGTGTTTGTGGTGGCCTGGCTAAATATTTAGGTATAAATTCCACCATAGTTCGCATTATATTTGTAGCAGCAATGCTTCTTGGCTACGGAAGCTTTTTACTGGTATATATAGCCATGGCAATTGTTATGCCAAAAGAACCCATAAGTGAAATGGACGACTTTAAATTTTTGAGATAAACAGGCTTTGTTAATTACATTCGAAGGAATTGACGGTTGTGGTAAAACTACTCAGATCAAAAATCTGACCAACTACCTTAAAGAAAAACATTTGAACGCTACCGTATTCCGGGAGCCGGGAGGCACAAGACTCTCCGAAATGATCAGGGAAATTTTACTTCATGAGCCGGGTGATATGGACTTTCGCACTGAGTTGCTGCTGTTTTCAGCGGCACGTTCACAATTAGTCAAAGAGAAAGTAATTCCGATTCTTAAGAAAGGTGAGATAGTTGTTCTGGACCGGTACTACGATTCAACTGTTGCCTACCAGGGCTACGGACGCAACTCAATGAATATTCAGCACATCCATTTTCTGAATAAACTGGCAACCCACGATACTGTACCCGATATCACTTTCTATCTGAAAATTACCCCCGAGATCGCTTCAGAAAGAACCAGAGACAGCCAAAAAGACCGGATGGAAAGCGCTGGCCCCGATTTTTTTGAAAGGGTGAAAAGCGGTTATGACCTGCTGGCTGAAGAGAACGATCGAATAATAACGATCGATTCCACCCGTAATCCCGATATCGTTTTTCAGGATATTAAAGCCGCTTTTGATTCGGAATTCAGCGCGCGATGACGAAGTTTTGGATTTAACCAGTAAAAGAGAGAAGGCAGCACAAACAGGTCGGCGATAACTGCTGAAAAGATTGTGGTGCAAACAAGTATTCCCATCATGGCGGTAGAAGTAAAAGAACTCGTGATTAACGTTCCAAAACCGGCAATCAAAATCATACTGGTAATAATAATTGCCCTTCCTGTTCGAATAGTTGTCGCAGAAAGTGCAGGAAAAATTGCTTTGCGGCGCTCAGTTTCAATGCGTAAACGAGCCAGATAGTGAATACTGTCATCAACGGCTATTCCCAGCGCAATCGTAAAAATAACAGCTGTGGAGGGTTTAATGTCGATATTAAAGAAACCCATTACGCCTGCTACAACAATTAGCGGAATGAGGTTGGGAATGAGCGCAATTACAATGAGCCTGAGATCGCGAAATAGTATCACCATGATCGCAGTAATAGCAAAAAGAGCGATTACAATACTCCATGCAAGTGAGTATACAATTTTGTCTGTAAGGTCTGCACTCAGGATAGTTGTTCCGGTAATGACTACAGACTGATCTTCAAAAAGCTCATTAACATCTTGCTGTAAACTGTTTTTTATTTCGTTGATGCGTTTGGAGCCGGCATCTTCGGTAAAGGCTGTAATTCTGAGTTTAGAGTATTCGAAGTCGACAAGACGGTAGAGTTCATCTGAGCCGCTCACCTCGAGAAGAAGCACGTACTGTGCTACTGCCTGGTCTGTATCCGGCAGGGAAGAGGCTCCATCGGTTTCATCATTAAATAAGCCGTGTACCTCCCTGATAAGAGTATGAAGCCCGGTTACGCGCTCAATTTCAGGAAACTCAAGCAGGCGTTTTTCCAATTCACTCGCTTTTTCTACAGCCTCGGCAGTTAGTGCACCCTCGGAGCCATTAAAATCGATAATGAATTCCATAGGAAACTGTGGTGCTATCTGTTCAGTGAAAAACCGGCTGTCCTGCATAATTTTAGTGTCTTCACTTATGTCATCATACACTTTGCCGTTTACATTCAGCTCCTTCATCCCAATAGAAAATCCAGCCGTAATGAGGAGAGCGAATACCAAAACCTTGCCATAGTGCATGCGATTCAGTGCCGTCAGTTTTTGCAGCCAATGGGTAATAAGAGGATAGAATGAGCTTGATTTTTCATTTACCACGCGGTTTTTTCGAGATAACCGCAGGGCTGCAGGCAGAAAGATGATGGTAATTAAATAGGCGACTAAAACTCCGACCGCGGTGTAAATCCCAAACTTCTTCATGGGAACCACGCTGCTGCTTAAAAGGGAGGCAAAGCCAATTGCAGTTGTAATACTCGTTAAAAAAGTAGCACTTCCCAGCGTTTTCATCATTTCGATGATGGATGGCATTTTACCTTTTCCGCTTTCCCGTGCATCATCATATTTCGATATCATATGAATCGAATCGGCCACACCCACACACAAAAGTATCGGGGCGATTGTGCTGCTCATGATTTCCAGGTACCCACCCGTAAGCTGCATAATGGCTATGGTGAACAGAAGTGTGGCCCAAACAATAATCATCGGAAAAAGAATGCCCCAGATGGTTCTGTACAGGTACCAGAGCAAAAATATAATCAATAGGGAGGAGATACTGATGTAGCCGATTATTTCGGTGTTCAGCATATTCACATACTGATTACGATAGTAGGGTATCCCGGAAATATGAAATGTATAGTTTTGCTGGTGGTAGCTCAATATATCATTGATAGAGTCAATAATATCGTTCCGGTTGGAATAGGTGTTCTCTTCATCGTTAATCTGAACTACTATTGCCGTTGCAGTTCCATCCTGGCTGATAAGAAATCCATTCAGAAAAGGATCTGAGGTAATCTGATCCTTCAGGCTGTCTGGAGAGCTTCTTTGCAGAATTTCATCAGTTAAATAGGGGTCGAAGTTTATCCTGCCATTCTTCTCCTGTAAATCACTCGCATTCCAGAGAGAATAAACCTCCTCTACATGATCGATAACAGATAAACTGTCTGAGATCAATTGAATATCGTTTAACACTTCTTTTGTAAATATAGAGGGATGGCTGAACCCGACAAGTATCGTATTGTCGTCTCTTCCAAATTCAGATTCAAGAAGCTCGTAATCAGCAATTACCTGGTCATCTTCGGGGTAAAATCCTTCAAGATTAAAATCGGTTTTAATCTGCAGGGCAGGATAAATGGCCAAAAGAGCCGCCATCAGAAGAGTAAAAAAAACAACTCTCGGATGTTTTATAATAAAATGTGTATACCTTTCTAACATATGTGGTTTGCTTGCAGATGATCTTGGCATTCAAACCGATTTAATACACTTCGCATTCCGATCTCCTAAAAATAGACGGCTACTTTAGAAAAGATGAAGCTGTTCTCTTTAAACTGGTTGAAGGTAAAATGCCCGTAGAAGGGAGTGACCTCTTTTCCTCCAAAAAAGTTTGCTCCTAATGAAACCTCAATGCCGTCATCTAATTCATAGACGCCCTGTATTTGGGTCCAGAAATCTTCTGCATAGATATTGTATCGGGTCAGAAAAACCATTTGAAGGCGATCTCTCAAAAACGGCCGGTTAAGCAAAAGAGTAGCATATGGAAATAGGCGCTCTGAGAGCATCCGGTCCTCATAACCGAAAATGGTTTCCAGATAAGCCTGCCCGTTTATGGTAAAACCAAGCTGGTCGGTTTGAAAGCCAACCATCGAATTGAGCCAAGGTTTTTCCAATATGTAACCATCATCCCGAAATTCAAACTCCTGCAGAAGCTGAAATGCCGACTGAAGATCAGTCAGGGCATCTTCAAGAAGGTTCACGGAAACCGGTAAAAATGTAAAAAGCCTCCGGTTCACATAAAGTGCTTCAACGTTAAGAGTAAGATTATTTCCCAGCCTGATGGCTGAAGAAAAACCGCCCATTAAAGACTGATTGTAGGTTTCTGTCAGATCAACCGTGGCAAGATCGGGCAAATTTAAAAAGTTGATTCTAATGGAGTAGGCAGGCATTGGGTGATTCCAGTTCATCAGATAAATATCCAGATCAAAAACAGAAGATGAACGAAGACCATAACGAAGTGCCAGTTGTATATTGCTGAAACTGTTATCAAAATCAGCACTCTGAAAACGTATTGGCAGGGGGGAGGGAATTGTTTGAATGGGAAACCACCTGGAATCGGACGGTGGGAGAAGGTCTGGCTGAAACAGTGGACTCGCTACAATCTGAAGTGAATTAGCCCCGAAATACCGGGTGTAATTTAGTGCGGTAAGGCCAAATCGTAAATCATCGGGATCTTGTGTTAAAAATTCTCTGAGATCAACGGGAGTGAGAATATCAGCAATAAAACCGCCGGCAGCCCGTCCCCAAATAATTTTCTGAACTCCTATTCTTAAATCAGACTGATCAAAATATAAATCGGCATAAAGTTCTCTGAGCTGAAACTCTACTGGAGTCTCCTCATTGTAACGCTGAATAAAGTCAGTTTCTGCAAATAAATTTCCTCGGCTGATGGATGAGTTCAGCTGTAAACGAAATCTGTTACGGCCTGCAAGCAGCTCATTTTCCTGTGTGGTTTGAAATGCATTATAGTTCTGATAGAGTCCACTCAGTGATGTCTGCGCAGATAAAGGCGCAAATGCAGGGATAAATAAGATGAGAATTATCCGTACTGACCAGCGAAAAGATAGAGGGTAAAGCACAGTATGCAGGAGTGAAATGAATATTTTCAAATTGATTGAAGCTTAATCAAAATATGCGTAATTTTAGAGCATTGTGGATTTATGTTATCTGCATTCATTTTCATTTCAACTCTGAATTATAACCTTTCATTTCCGAAGCGAAAATACTTATGGCGCACGAAAGAATTGAAGTAGACTTACCTTTAGCCAAAGTTTACGAATTATTATGCAACCCCGTTCATTATACTAAGTTTCTTCACCGTATAGATAACATAGAAAAAGTTAATTCCCAGACTTTTAACTATACAACCAATATTGGTGACGAGGAGTTTCAGTGGACAACTAACATCATCGATAATTTGAGAAACACCCGCGTTGCCTGGATTACAATTAATGGCAATTTAAATCAAACAGGCACCATTCGTTTTACTCCGTTGAATAACGGCGAAAGAACACGGGTAGATTTTTCACTTGATTATCGCACTTTTTTCGGAGAAGCCGAAGAAGACCTGGCCAATTTTATTGAAGAACTGCCCGATCAGCTTGCTAAGGATCTGCAGACATTTAAAAAACTGGCTGAAAATGATACATTTAAGGATGAAGAAACAGCTGAAAAAGAGAGCGAGGTTACTACTGCTTAATTTTACAGTTTTGTAAATTTATTGCACCCTGACATAAGTCCGGGTGCATTTTTTTTGCCATCAGCCTGTCAAAAATTTCTCATGGCGCAAATTTTCAGCGACTTTGTTAAAAGCAGAGACTCACGGAATCCTCATTATTTTGTGATAGGACATCCTATTTCGCACTCTCTGTCTCCCTTAATGCATAACGCTGCTCTGCAATACTACGGTATGGAAGCATCTTACCATGCAGTAGATGTGTCACCCGCAGAACTGCCGGCATTTATTTCATGGTGCAATAAGGACGCATTTCTTGGGTGCAACATCACACTTCCCTACAAACAGCAGCTGTTTGATGTGGTGGATACCCGTGGAGAGAAAGCTGAAGAGATCGGAGCAATTAACACCATATCAAAAAAAAATGGCGAGTTGACAGGCAATAACACGGACGTTCACGGATTTCTGGAACCCTTAACCCCCGTGAGCGAATTCATTGAAGATACCGATGCGATCGTTTTTGGGACGGGTGGTGCTTCAGCTGCAGTTGTTCAGGGCCTCCGGTCACTTGGGATTCATAAAATTTACCTGGTTAGCCGAAAACCTTCAATTAAGCAAACCGGCAATCACGACATCGAATATATAGGTTATTCTCAATGGGCTTCGCTGGTCGATAATGTTTCAATTGTTGTTAACACAACACCCCTGGGAATGCATCCTCATACTGACCAAAGCCCTGTAAGAGATTCCGAAGCGCATCTTCTTAAAGGTAAAATTTGCTATGACCTCGTTTACAATCCTCTCGAAACTGTTTTTCTTAAGCAGGCAAAACCATTTGCCGAAAAAATAATTACCGGAATAGATATGCTCATACACCAGGGAAGCCGGTCATTTGAAATCTGGACAGGAAAAACATTTCCCATTGAACGCATCAAAACAGAGCTTATCAGCTATTTCCGAAGTGTATGATGATTGATGTAATTCGCCCAGATGTATTTGAGCCATTCCCTTCCATAAAAGCGTTTTTTACACTTTCGAACCGAAACTATTCTAATGCCCGCGGCAGAATAGAGGGCCTCAATTTTGGAATGAATACAGATGAAAACATTTCGGTAATTGAACAGAACAGAAGAGCTTTGGCTAATCATTTTGACATTGATCCCAATGCATATGCAATTGCAGAACAGGTGCATAAAGATCATATCGAAGTTGTTGAAAAGCCTAATCTTTACATAGAAACTGACGGACTGATCACAAGATGCCGGAATCTTGTTTTGGGCATCCAGGTTGCAGATTGTGCAGCCGTTTTTGTTGCTGACGTTGAAAACGAAATTATTGGTGTTTTTCATGCAGGCTGGCGCGGCGCTGCAGCAAACATTGTATCAAAGGGAGTAAAAAAAATTGCTTCTATGGCAGAGAACCCGCCCAGGTTTGCAGCCTACATAGGCCCGTGTATTTCTGTTAAAAACTTTGAGGTGGGCACAGAAGTAGCCTCTCGGTTTCCTGCTGGCTTTGTTGATTTTACATCATTCAAAAAGCCACACGTAGATCTTAAAGCATATTTAAGGGCCGAACTGATTGAATCCGGAGTAAATGAGAGGTGCATAGAGGTTTCTGACAAATGCACCGTTGATGATTCTCAATTTTATTCATATCGCAGAGAACGGGATAAGGCGGGCAGAATGTTAGCCTGTATGTATTTGAATAAAAAAACGGATATAGTTTGAGAGTAAGTTATTCGCCGGGTTACTTTGCACCGCTGCCGGATGGGCACATATTCCCTATGAAGAAATTTTCTGGACTTTACGCGCATTTAGTTCAGAAGGGTGTTATTAAAAAGCGGGACGTTATTGAACCTTCACTGGCAGATTTTACCAGTCTGTACACAACGCATACCCAAAGATACAGCGACGGAGTCTGGACGGGTAATTTATCTGGAAAAGAGATTAGAAAGATGGGCCTTCCCTGGTCAAAAGGATTGGCAATTCGCTCCCGGCTGGCCGTGCAGGGAACGATAAATGCATCTGTTATGGCTCTGCAAGACGGGATGTCGGGAAATTTAGCAGGAGGCACCCATCACGCCATGCCCGACGCAGGTGAAGGTTTTTGTGTGTACAATGATGTTGCTGTTGCGATAAAGGTGCTAAAGCAGGCGAAATGGGTTCAAAAAGTTTTGATAATAGATTGCGATGTGCATCAGGGGAACGGAACAGCCGAGATCTTTAAAGATGACCCGGATGTTTTTACGTTTTCAATACACGGAGAGAAGAACTATCCGTTTAAAAAACCTCCATCCACACTCGATATTGGCCTGCCCGACAAAACGGGCGACAAGGAGTACCTGATGACGCTCGAAATGGCGCTGAATCAAATTCTTGAGGACTTTACTCCTGATTTGGTCTATTTCCTGGCCGGTATCGATCCGCTTGAAACTGATCATTTCGGCAGGCTGTCTCTCACCCTTAAAGGAATTGAAGACAGAGAGAGACTCGTGATAGAAACTGCAGGTGAAAAAGATCTTCCTATAGTACTGCTGCTTTCCGGGGGCTATGCACCCACAATAGACCAAACAGTAGAGGCGCACAGCCTCCTTTATAAAACCGGACAGAATTTGATGCCAAAGTACTATTAAATTCTTGTATACTTAAGTAAATAGTTTACAACTTATGACTAAGAAAGAATCAATAGCCATATTTGGATCTACCGGCTCGATTGGAACACAGGCAGTAGAAATTCTGAGAAATCAGCGCCACAGGTTTAGCGTAAACGCTTTATCAGCAAATAATAACTATGAGCTGCTTGCAGAACAGGCAAACGATTTTCAGCCGGAATATTTGCTATTGGGCAATGAAAACAAGAGAAAGGACTTCGAAAGCCTGCTCAGTTATAAACCAAAAGCGCTGTTGTACGGTAATCATCAGCTCGAAATAGTTGCTGAAGAGGCCGGGTACGATATGCTATTAAACAGCCTAGTAGGATTTGCAGGGTTTATGTCGACCTACACAGCTTTGAATCGAGGCAAAAGAGTGTCTTTGGCTAATAAGGAGTCGCTGGTTACCGGGGGGGAAATCCTGAGTAAAATGCCTGCTTTTAAACAAGGAAAGCTAATCCCGGTAGACTCTGAGCACTCTGCCATGCTGCAGTCGCTTGTCGGGGAATCCTATAAAGATATTCAGAGAATTATTATAACGGCAAGCGGAGGGCCTTTCAAAGATTATACAATAAACCAGATGAAGAAGGTAACGGTAGAAGATGCGCTGAACCATCCAAACTGGGATATGGGCGCAAAAATTACCATCGACTCTTCAACTATGATGAATAAAGGACTCGAAATTATTGAGGCAAAGTGGTTTTTTAATGTTGATGTAGACCAGATTTTACCGGTAATTCATCCTCAGAGTATTATTCATTCCATAATCGAATTTGTTGACGGATCATCAAAAGCGCAACTTGGTCCGCCAGATATGAAGGTGCCGATACTGTACGCTCTATCGTACCCAAATCGAATCAAATACCCCAATAATACACTTGATTACAGCGAAATGATGATGCTGGAGATGCACCCTGTAAATTTCGAACAGTTTCCGTGCCTTCAGCTTGCTATAGAAGCCATTAAAGAAGGCGGTGCAAAGCCGGCTATACTAAATGCTGCAAACGAAGTAGCTGTTGAACGGTTTTTAAAAAGAGAAATTCACTATATTGACATTCCTAAAATCATCGAATCATCATTAAATAGCATTAACTTAGACAAGGAATTAACACCTGAAACGTTAATGCAGGCAGACAAAGAAACGCGTGCCTACGCAAATACTTTACTTTAGCTACACATATGGATTGGATTGTTAGTTTTTCATCAACAATACTCATTTTTATTGCCGCAATATTTATTTTGGTGACCGTTCATGAATTCGGTCATTTTATTGCTGCTAAATACTTTAAGATGAGAGTCAATAAATTTTCTATTGGTTTTCCACCAAAAATCATCAGCTGGAAAAGAAGGTCTACCGAATATGTACTCGGCCTGACTCCTCTGGGAGGCTACGTTCAAATTGCCGGAATGATTGATGAAAGCATGGACGGAAGTTTTGTTGACGAAGAACCCAAGCCGGATGAATTCAGGAGCAAACCTGTTTGGCAGCGCATCATAGTTATTCTTGCAGGAGTCATTTTTAATATGATTCTTGCAGTAATCATTTATACCGGTATGACCTGGAACTATGGGGAAACCGTTATTCCGGTTCGCTCCGTTGGCGGAATTTATGTTGAAGAGGGATCTCTTGCCGACAGAATAGGCCTGCAAACCGGTGATCAGCTCATTGGCGTGAATGGTGAGGAAGTTGACTATTTTAATCAGCTTTTCAACCCGTCTGCAATCACTGACCGCGATTTATCTTATCTCGTAAATCGGGACGGGGAAACGGTTACTATTTCTACTCCGCCCAATTTTCTGGATCTAATCAATGAAGAGGGCAGTTTTATCGATGAAACAAACAGTCTGCCAAGCAGAATTTCAAGAGTTTTGCCCGATTCACCCGCTGCCGCTGGCGGCCTTCAGGACGGTGATGAAATTGTTGCAGTAAACGGAGAACCTGTATCATACTGGCTGCAGCTGGTAAATATTATCCAGAATACGGAAGAGAGCATTGAACTAACCGTGCTTCGGGAATCCGGCCAGGAAACAGTTGAGGTAACCCCCGATCCTGAAACACAAACCATCGGCATACAATCACCAAATCCCGGCGATATATTTGATCTCGACAGAAGAACCTATAATCTTGCGCAGTCGGCAGTAATCGGAGTAACCAAAACTAGCGATACATTTACGGGTATTATAAAAGGTATTGGACGAATGTTTTCGGGCGATATTTCGGTGCGTGATAATCTCGGAGGGCCTGTTGCCATTGCAAGTATAACAAAAGAAGCAACGGATGCCGGCGGATGGATCGGTTTCTGGAATATTACTGCATTTCTTAGCGTAACACTGGCCATTATGAATATGCTTCCGATCCCGGCACTCGATGGCGGACATTTTATGTTTCTTGTATATGAAGGAATTACACGCAGAGAACCGTCTCCAAAAGTTCGAATGGGACTGCAGCAGCTTGGATTTATATTCCTGATCGGTTTATTCATACTAGTTACGTTCAATGACATTCTCAGAACATTCGGAGGTTAACCGGATGTTTGCAAAAGAAGGATACAGCACAATTTTTATTGTGTTATTTTTTTTCACGGCCGCAGCCGGTAATTTTGCATATTCTACTCCAACCATGTTTGGGCAGATCGCTTTTGGACTTACGGCATGCGTGTCTCTTTTTATGCTCTACTTTTTCCGGGATCCGGAAAGGAATCCGCCAAAAGGAGCGGATCTGCTGCTTTCCCCGGCTGATGGAAAAGTGGTGTTGATTCGCGACACCCGGAAAGATGAATACCTTCGCCAGGATGTAAAACAGGTCAGTATTTTCCTCTCTCCGCTAAACGTTCGTGTAAATCGTGTTCCGGTAAAAGGAACCATTGAGTATGTAAAGTATTATGGAGGTAAATACCTGATGGCTTGGGATGATCATGCGTCAGAAGAGAATAAGAGGACTCATTTTGGTGTGTATCACCCCGGAGGAACAAAACATTTTCTTAAACAAATTACGGCTTCATGGCGCGGCGCATAGTTTATCATTTAAAAGAAGGAGATGAGGTAGAGGCCGGGGAGAGGTTTGGGATTATGAAATTCGGCTCAAGAATGGATACTCTCGTGCCATCGAACGCAGAGATATATGTTAATGAAGGGGATAAAACCGTTGTGGGAGGAACGGTTATAGGAAAGACTCTTTAGGTATGAAATATCCAATACAAAAAAAACGATTTCAGAAAAAATTCAAGAAAAGAAAACTAAAACCGATACCAAGGGTCGTCGTTCCAAGTTTTTTTACACTCATGAACCTCTTCTGCGGTTTTCTGTCGATTATCATGGTTTATGAAGGAAATCTTGTGGCAGGCGCATGGCTCATCGTACTGGCCGGCATGTTTGACGTTCTGGATGGTTTTATGGCGCGACTGGCAAATGCTACAAGTGAATTTGGCATGGAGCTGGATTCAATTTGTGATGTGGTCTCCTTTGGCGTGGCCCCGGGATTTCTGATTTACAGTTTTGCACTACATGAGCTGCAGATAATTGGTATACTCCTGAGCGCACTTGCCCCCATCTGTGGTGCCATCCGCCTGGCGAGATTTAATGTGGAGGCCAAAATGGAAGATTTAAATTTTTTCAGAGGCTTACCGACTCCGGCCTATGCCATCATGCTGGCATCTTTCTACCTCACGTTTCGTAACCGGCTCGATTGGTTCGACGGTCTTAACCAGGGGGTAATCTCTGTACTTATACCCGTAGTAATTCTACTCTCTTTTCTGATGGTTAGCACCATCCCTTTCGATAAAATTCCACGCTTCGACAGAGCATCAATTAAAAAGTATAAAAACCGGCTGATACTCCTTTTCGTCTATTTTCTCATTATTGTCATTTTCCAGGATCTGGGGCTTATTGTGGTCTTCTCTTTCTTTATAGCAAAAGGACTGCTGCTTGGCCTTTACATATTTTGGAAACAGGCATTTACAGACGACCCCGATCCACTGGAAGAGGGTAACCTTTAGCTTGATGCAGAGTTCTTTTTTCCGGCCGATAGTTTCTTGATCTCTTCTTCAATAAACATTTTTATTTTCCGGGCTGATTCACTCTTCAGAGGTATTACCCGGCCGTGCATTTTATGCAAATAGGTCCAGTCGCTCTCATTTTCATTGCGTATGGCAATACACCGGTCAGATGTTATGATATCGTTATAAAAACTTCTGTTTGGCATCTCATCTATTTTAATTGTAGAGATTGGCATTATATCCCAGCTTTCAGTGTGTTTTACTTCATCTTTTACAATATAGTCTACGTTCATATAACGGTCATCCTCCATTGAAAATTTAAGCAATACTTTGCCATCTCTCAGCTTAAAGAGGCCTATTACTCCAATAGCAAAAAATGCAAAAGCAGTGAGTCTCGCATAACCTGCCAGCAGCGTACTTTCAATAAACAGGAGGGAGCTAAAGATCGAAATAGCCAGGATCATGCTTAAAACAGTTATAAGCGGCCATTGTGCTGAATATTTCTCTTCAATTTTCAATTCTCTCATGATAAAATCCGCTTTTTTAAAGTTTCACCTGTAGTCGTAAAGTAGCGGTCATATAAATTGGCTGTTAAGCAAGAGTGAATGGGAATGATACATACAAACTCTTTGCTGAGTTCGTCTGTCGATTCATCACCAACGCTAAGCATCCCGTGTTCCTGAGATAAGGAAACCAGCATCCCATCCAGAATTTTGACGGTTTCATCCGCATTAAAAGAGATTAACTGACCGTAATTTTTTACTCCTTTACTGTCAATAACGTAGTCTTTTGAGCAGTGGACAGCCCCTCCGTGGCAGATTGCGCGATTTTCTTCCGGGAAAGACTGTGCCACGGGTAGCAGATGAAAAAGAGCAATTTCATCTGAGGTACAACTGCCAATTTTATACTGCATCCAATCGTAAAACACAAAGTTCCCCGCAGTGCACTCATCCATAAACTCAAAAGAGGGAAGAGTGCTGGCCGAAGGAGTGTCACCCATTGAGATGGCTGCGTGAGGGTACAACTCTTTCATTCTTTTCATAAGCAGCACAGAACGTTCAACCGATTTCAGGATCTCTTCTTCAGAACTGCTCTGATAGGTTCTGCCATCGTGCATATAAAATCCATGGAAATCTACCATTTCCAGATTATCAGCAGTTTCAATGATTGAAGAAATACTGTTCGTATCAGACGGTGAAATCCCGCTTCTTTTGTAGCCGTTATCGAGCTCTATATAAAATTTTACAGGTTTGTCGAGCACTCTGTTCAGAAACAATAAATCGTCTGAATTATGTATAAATAGCCTCAGTGAGGTTTTCTCCCGTAACTTTCTCAGAGCTGATACCTGCGCCCTGTAAAAGGGAAAAGCGACGGTTATGTCGTTCCAGCCGTCGGCAGCGAAGTAAGACGCCATCTGAGGAGTTGAAACCGTTATTCCTTTAACGCCAAGCTGGCGAAACCATCGGCCAATTTCTATACTTTGATGAGTTTTAAAATGTGGGCGAAGTTCGCAGACGCTATCACTGCACTTACTTTTCATATTTTTGATGTTGCTCTTGCATCGGTTCTTATCAAGAAGTAGTACAGGGCGTTCCGGAGCTGGCAGCTGCATAAATTAAGTCGGGTTATTCAGGTTGATTTTAGAACGGTTACAAAAATAGTAAATGCTTTGGAGTTAAAAACGTCTTATTTTTGTTCTTTACATAAACAATTCAATACAGCTATCGAGCATAAAATTTTAATCGGACGTTTAGAAAAAATTCATTTCCCAAAACTGTCTCTTTATAATCTGGATGCAAAAATCGATACAGGTGCATATACGTCCAGTCTCCACTGCCACCATATAACAACAAAAGAAAGTACAGGTGCGACCCTTGTTCGCTTCTTTGTGCTAGACCCTGATCACCCGGAATATGAAAATCGTCCGTTTGAAATTCCGGTTCACAAAATAAAGAACGTTAAGAGCTCTAACGGGATAGTAGAGGAGAGGGTTATTATTAAACAGAAGATTGAAATTGCCGGTAAATCGTATACTATAGATCTCTCATTAACCAACCGGGCCGAAATGAAATATCCTGTACTGCTGGGACGCAGATTTTTAAATAAAAAATTTATCGTAGACGTATCAAAAAAATATGTATTTAAACAAACTCAATAAATGTCTGACAATAACTCAAGCATACTAATACTCTCAAGAAATAAACAACTTTATTCAACAGAACGCCTTGCAGAGGCAGTATCAGAGAAAGGATATCAGCCCTTAATATTAGACCACCTGAAGTGCGATATAGTTATTGAGCAGGATAAGCCTGCAGTATACTACGGTGGTGAACTAGTCAAGAATGTTGCAGCTGTCATTCCAAGAATAGGTGCTTCGGTTACCTTTTACGGAGCTGCGGTTGTGCGGCAGTTTGAAATGATGAATATACCCACGGTAACTGAGTCTCAGGCGCTTGTAAGATCAAGAGACAAGCTCAGGAGCCTTCAGATTTTGGCAAGGTCGAATGTTGGATTGCCAAAAACGGTGTTCACCAATTACAGTAAAGAGGTAGATAAAATTATCGACAATGTAGGTGGCCCGCCTCTTATCGTAAAGCTTCTGGAAGGCACACAAGGCTACGGTGTGGTTCTTGCACCAACTCGTAAGGCAGCTGAGTCTATTATCGATGCCTTTCACAGCATGAAAGCGAGGATTATAGTGCAGGAGTTTATTGAAGAGGCCAAAGGCGCCGACATAAGAGTATTTGTGGTAGACAATAAAGTTGTTGGAGCGATGAAGCGCCAGGGTAAAGAAGGGGAGTTCAGATCCAATCTTCATCAGGGCGGAACCGGTAAAATTATAAAGTTGAGCAAAGAGGAGCGAAATATTGCTTTAACAGCCGCAAAATCCATGAATTTGAGCATCGCAGGAGTAGATCTTCTCCAGTCGAGCAGGGGCCCTCTGGTTCTCGAGGTAAACTCATCGCCGGGACTTGAGGGGATTGAAAAGGCGACCGGAATAGATATTGCTTCAAAAATTATAGATTATGCCGATAAACTAATACAGCGCAAACGCAACACGGCATCAACACGACGTAAAATTAAACCCAATGCCTGAGCTTATTACAATTAATGGTGAGCGAATTAAGAGGGGTGAGGATAAACAGATTTACCTGCGGATTGCCCGTTTACCCACCTATACAAATATTGATCTTCCGGTACGTATTCTAAGGGGAAATGAGGATGGTCCTACACTATTGCTATCAGGCGGATTGCATGGCGATGAAATAAACGGGATAGAAATCGTAAGGCGTTTACTTACCAAGGATTTTATAAAACCTGAAAGAGGTACAATCATTGCCGTTCCTTTAATGAACGTATATGGATTTATCCAGAACGTTCGCGGTGTGCCCGATGGCAAAGACATAAACCGGAGTTTTCCGGGGAGCAGATCCGGTTCTCTGGCTAAACTACTCGCTTATACCATAATGAAGGAGATCGTCCCTATTATTGATATTGGCCTTGATTTTCATACAGGCGGCTCCAGCCGTGCGAACTACCCTCAAATAAGGTGTACATTCAGAAGTTCCATGAATATGGAAATTGCCAAAGCCTTTGCACCTCCCGTAATTTTACATTCGAAACTCATTGACAAATCGTTCCGGAAAGCTGCGCATAATAAGAAAAAACATATACTTGTTTATGAAACAGGGGAGTCTTTGAGACTGGATGAATTTGGTATTAAAGAAGCGATTAATGGCACGAAAAGAGTGATGAAATATCTGAAAATGATTGAGGAAGCCCCAAAACCTGGGAAAACAGAAATATTTGATAAATCTTCCTGGGTACGGGCATCTTACGCCGGAATTTTCCATACAAGGGTTCATCTGGGTGAAGATGTAAAACGTAATCAGCTGCTTGGTGTGATTACAGATCCTTTTGGAACGGAATCATTCAGAATTAAAAGCAGAGTTTTTGGTAAAGTGATTGGGTTAAATCACAATCCGATTGTGCATAAAGGAGACGCAATAATGCACATTGCCTACACAAATGAACAAAGAAAATAGTTATGAATACAGATTTAATATACTGCCCGGTATCAAAAAGAAAATGGAAAGAGTTTAACACTGAGGGATATTTTCGCCCAAAGGTGGATGATAAAGAGGTGGAAAATATAAACTGCGCTACCAATGAGACACTTAATCAATTATTAAACGACTCGTTTAAAGGGCGAAAGAATTTGTTAATTCTGGTTATTGATAAATCGAGGCTGGAACCCAAGCTTCAGATCAATAAGGAGACAGAAAAAGTTGAAATTACAGGGGCGATCAATACAGATGCTGTATTGGATAAAATTCGAATTGACTGCAATGAAGATGGTTTATTCGATCTCGAGATAGAAAGTATCTAACCGTACTGTTTTTATAACAAATGATAAGGTTTTACAGGATATCTATTTGTCGCATAATATATATTATGTAAAGTTAACTAGTTTACACAATATGTGTCTTAAATATAATGGCACTCCTTGCCGCCCTTCTGTTGTCACTTAGCGGTACTACTACTGTAGAACAGCTTTCTGAATCTGTTTGAAGTCTGGAAGTTCTCCTGAGTCTTCTAATATTTCGGCATACTCGATGACAGAGTCCTGATTAATCACAAACGAAGCTCTCTTACTAACCCCTTTCATTCCAAAGTAGTCACTGTACAGCGCATCAAACTGTTCCGAAACTTCTTTATTAAAATCACTTAAGAGTGTAAAATTCAGATTATTAGCTTTTTTAAACGCCTTAAGTACAAAGAAACTGTCTACACTTATTCCAACTACATTTACATTAAGGGAATTGTACATTTTCATATTATCCCTTGCAGTGCATAATTCATCTGTACATACAGATGAAAACGCCAGCGGAAAAAACAGCAGCAGAGCTTTCCCCTTTTCCAGAATTTGTTCAAGATGTACCTCTTCCCCATTACTGTCCTGCAATACGAAATTCTGTACAGTATCCCCTTTTTTCATCAGTCTATATATCTATATTTTTATTAAATGTGTAAACAAAACCATAAGCAGTCACTGCTATTCCCACACTGGTTACCAGGTACCACAACAGGTGTATGTACTGGTCATCGTCAAGAAAAACAGATACTGATATAGATGCAGCGAGAAGAGTTGCTCCTGTAATGATCGATATCAGTGATTTTTTACCAGTTCTGTAACCTATGTTTAGAAATAAACTTATGAGAATAATCATTCCCGTTACCGAATGTATTATTGTCTCTCTCATAAGGCTCGTTTGATAAATAAAATAGTATGACACCGGAATGATGAGTGGCATAAAGACTGCTGCGTAAGGATAACGAAATACGGCAGGTTTTAACTCTCTGATGATCATTAAAAGGGCTACCAGTATAACAGAGTACGTAATAATGAGCGATACATCATTTACAATATTACTTAGAGGAAGCTGTGTGGAAGAATAAATTCGCGATACCAACCAGATCCCCGCAGCAGTTACAAGAGAGATCCTGGCGTCTCTGAATTGTTCAGATATATACCGGTGGCATAAAATAGCACTGTAGCTAACTGACAGAATCAAAAACAACGAGCCTATCAAACTACTGCTGACTTAGGTTCTGACGTTCAGCCGCCTTTTTATTGATTTCTCTTTGGTGAGCTCTTTCATTTTGATAAATAAGTACGAGGTCAGCAATTTTTTTCAGAAGGGCTCTCTCTTTATTGATCATGGTTTGTGCAAACTCATAAAGAGTTATTTCACGGCCATTTTCGTTCTTCAGCTTTCTTTCCCAGTCTATGAGCGGAATTTTATTTAAAGTGGTAAGAAGTGCCGCCCTGTGTTTTATAATTCTGCTTAGCACTTTCTGTACATCGGCCTCATCTTCACTTTTTTCCTCAAAGGTGTCGCTGAAAACTTCGTAGTCTGAAAGTCTTACAATCCTGTTCTCAGAGAAGATTTGCTCTATAATAGGCCTGTAGTAATCAATTTGTGCATGATTAATAAGCCGAAGCATGTTTACAATTGACATGCCATCAGGAGGTGTTTCCTCAAATGGAACAGAATCAATGACATATTTCAGTGCTTCTGCTTCATCAAGTAAATACCCGGCATCATCTACAAGATTGTCAATCTGCTTTTGAGTAATATTCAGATCAGTCATCTAAAAAACTCCAAATTATGTCTGTGTCTGTTAGTTAGCCCAGTTTGATGATGCTTTTGACGAGTCGTTTTTTTTCTGCTGTTCAAGCATATCGACTAATGAAAGCCCTGTATTCCAATCGTGATCCCTGTCGCGAACGGAGTGAATATTATTCTCTTCCTGGAAATCCCAAAACTGTCCGAATTGATTATTTCTGTAATTTTTGAGGTATTCCAACCGCTCTTCAAGATCTTCTTTTGGTACAAGAAGCCTGGATTTATCATAAACTGCATCTTCCCTGCTTTCAAAAACGATGTCGTAATCTTTGCTCATTACGATCGCTTCTTCAGGGCAAACTTCTTCGCAATAACCGCAATAGATACAGCGGAGCATATTAATTTCAAACTTTTCGGGGTACCGCTCCTTGGGATCTTCATTTTCGCTGGCCTGCATGCTAATCGCCAGCGGAGGACACGCTCGTGCGCAAAGTCCACAGGAAACACATCTCTCCTGCCCGTTATCTTCTACGAGAACAGGCCGTCCCCTGAAAATATTCGGCGGATCCCACTTCTCTTCAGGATAGTTCAGCGTAAATTGAGGTGCAAACATCTGTTTAAAGGTATACCATAATCCCTTAAAAATTTCTGGCAAATAAATTTTTTCGAGAAACGAGAGTTTGCGCTCGCGCTTATAGTCGTCAGTAAGCGGATTTGCAGCCGGTTGATCTAAATTTTGTTGCATACTGCTCATAAATTGTATGTTGAATCCTTTAAAGTTCTAAAAATAACTCTTTGAGTGTTTGAGTTCAAAAGATATTCATAAATAATGCAATGTTATTTTTGGCGAAAAACCATGGTAATGGGAACGCCATAGAAACCAAATTCCTGCCTTATTTTACTCTCTATAAACCGCCGGTAGTTGGCCGGTAGTTCCTGCGGATTATTCATAAAAAACTTAAATACAGGCGGATTTGATTTTACCTGAACCGCATACTGAATTTTAAGCTGATTACCCCGCTTAACCGGCAACGCCCTCTCTTTTAATACTTTAGAGATGAATTCTGTTAATTCGTTGGTAGATATTTTCTTATTTCGCTCTTCTATTACTTTCTTGGCTTCGCTGAGAACTTTCTCAATACGCTGACCGGTTTTTGCTGAAATAGAGATAATGGGGATATATTGAAGCGTTTGTACACTTCCGTAGATATATTTCTCAAACTCTTTGAGAATATTTGTCTCCTTATCCGGGACAAGATCCCATTTGTTGAGAGCAATTATGATACCCTTATTAAAGTTTACAGCTTCTCTTAAAATTCGTTTGTCCTGCACTTCGAATCCCTGCATTGCATCCAGCAGCAGTACCACAACGTCTGCTTCTTTAATAGACCTGTCTGTCCGTACTGTACTGTAAAACTCAATATTCTCTTTCACTTTGGCCTTTTTACGCAGTCCGGCGGTATCTACCAGAATATACGTCTCACCATCGTACAGCAGCTCACTGTTTATGGCATCGCGTGTGGTTCCGGGAATGTCTGTAACGATGCACCGGTCGCTTTTAAGCAGGGCATTCATGAGGCTGCTTTTCCCAACATTTGGCCGGCCAACAAAAGCAATTTTTGGATGCGGGCTTGCCTCTTCCCCCCCATTTTTTTCGGGAAAGAGCTTAACAACTTCGTCAAGAAGTTCACCTGTGCCTGTTCCGCTTAGAGACGAAAGCGGAAATATTTTATCAAATCCAAGGCTGTAAAATTCATACGCTTCCAGTTTTTTATCTTCGTTGTCGCACTTATTAACAGCTAAAACCACTGGCTTTTCCTGTTTACGCAGGATTTGTGTTACGGATTTATCAAGTGATGTAATCCCTGTTTCAGTATCCACAACAAAAATTATAACATCCGACTCATCAATCGCCAGGTGAACCTGTTCGCGAATTCCTTTAGTAATAACATCGTCTTCGTTTGGTAAATACCCGCCCGTGTCAATAACATTAAATGTTTTTCCATTCCAGAAGCTCTCTCCGTAGTGCCTGTCTCTGGTTACTCCGTACTCATCGTGAACAATCGCTTTTCTGCGGCCAATTAGCCGGTTAAAAAGTGTTGATTTCCCAACGTTTGGGCGGCCTACTATCGAAACCGTTAGGGACATAAATTTACTTTTTTGATATTCTTGATTACAATGAATCTCTGCTACAGATATAATTTTTAAGCCGCAATCCTATGATTTTCCAAAACCCGGCAGCTTCAAAATGTCTGATCTTCGGCCATCATATGCGCTATAATTTTTTTATCTTCCAACAGATTAAGTTAACGAATTTTAAAGAAAGGCAATGCTCGAAACACTTTATAATTATTTCGGTTTTGCGGGATCACTTCTCGTATCACTGTTCATCTTCTTTTTCTTCATTTTCTGGATTGCCGGTGTAGCGGGAATTTGCGGAGGCAACCGCCCACCGTTACGTCAATTCATTTTCTTCATGCTTGCTGTTTTCATACCGGTATATCCGGTTGCATGGTTAATTATGGACATGATAAACCAGAAAAAACAGCTTCGTCGTTTATAGCCGTCCGGTAATCCTCTGCCCTTTCCTCACTCTTCAAGCTCCTTTGGGCTGTCTGCTTCTTTCAGTTCATTTTTCGGCTCGTTTTCTTCAACAAGTAGCCACGGCTCCAGATATTTTTTTGAAATATCATCAATGAATCTTGAAGGCTTTGAAAAATAATCTCCATAGCGGCTTTGAAACAGCGCGGGATATGTTAAAAACAGAAGATCTTTTGCTCTTGTGATGGCTACATAGAGCAGTCGTACTTCCTCATCGAGCTGTTCTTCACTATCCAGTGCATATCCGGATGGCAGAATTCCATCCAGGCACTGGATCAAAAATACGGTATTCCACTCCAGTCCCTTTGCCGAGTGAATAGTGCTGAGAACCAGAGGGTTTTCATCTCTTTTTCCCGGTTCAGTTTCTATCGCTGTGGCTTCGATGGGATCTAGAGCCACTTCTTCCACCAAAGCTTCAAGAGATCGGTATGTGCCTGAAATATCTACAAACGTTTCCAGGTCTTTCATTCGCTTCGGATGATCATCGAAACGTTTTTTGCAAAAAACAGAGTAGTACTCCACTACGGCCTGCAGCTGCTCAGTAACCGAGCCATCCAGTTTGTCTATAGTCCTGTATAGTTCAGCCAATGCTTTCAGCTGCTTCAGATACGACTCACTTGCCGATGGTGCTTCATCAGGCCGGAACGGATTTCCGTTTGTCTGTGCCCACGTGAATAGGTCCTCAGCTGTTTTTGGCCCTATTCCGTCGATCAGCATCAACGTTCGGTTCCAGGAGATCATATCTTTAGGGTTCAGATATACTCTGAGATGAGCCAGAACATCTTTTACGTGGGCCGCTTCGGTAAATTTCTGCCCCCCGTATTTAATATATGGAATCTCTTTTCTGTTCAGCATCACCTCCAGATCAAATGAGTCGCGTCCGTTTCTAAAAAGCACGGCAATATCGCTGAGTTCCATTCCCTGTTCCCGCAGATTCAGAATCATCTGAGTGATAAACCGGCTCTGATCGTTCATATTTGCCGATTTCACCAGGCCAGGCAGCTCGCCCGCTTCCCTGCTTGTAAACAGTTTCTTATCAAATTTTTCCTGTGCCTGCTCAAGTACTCTGTTAGCAAGATTGAGAATGTTTTGGGTTGAGCGGTAGTTCTCTTCCAGTTTAATAAGTTCAGTGCTCTTAAAAATATCCGGAAAGCGAAACATATTTTTTGGGTCGGCACCTCTGAACGAGTAGATGCTCTGCGCATCATCCCCAACGGCCATAACATTTCCATGAACACTGCTGAAAAGTGATGTAAGATCTGCCTGCAGCGCATTTGTATCCTGGTACTCATCCACCATAACGTGCCGGTTCCCGGAAGCGATCTCTTGCCGGAGATCACTATTTTCTCTCATTAAATCACGGGTTTTCACCAGCAGGTCATCAAAATCCATCACAAAATTGGACTCTTTATAGTCGCTGTACTGCAGCGAAATCTCTTCGAGAGTACGGATATGAGGAATAAATTGTGAATATTCGTCTTCAACAATCTCCTGAATGGACTTCTGTTTATTTACAGATGTGCTGATGATATTATATATCGTTGATTTTTTGGGAAATCGCCGGGCATTTTTTTGAACATTAAGCCGGCTTCGGAGCAGATTAATGGCCTCCATGGCATCCGCCGTATCAATAATAGTGAACTGTTCGGGATAGCCAAATTTAGAGGCGTGCTCGTGCAGAATCTTACTGCAGTAGTGATGAAAAGTGCCCCCCTCCACCCTTCGGCAGCGCTCGTCCAGAATGTGGCTGGCTCGGCGTATCATTTCGAAAGCTGCGCGTCGGGTAAATGTGAGCAGCAAAATTTGTGACGGATCCACACCGCTTTCCACAAGGCGGGCTACCCGATAGACCAGTGTTCTTGTTTTCCCCGTTCCTGCTCCGGCTACCAGCAGAGCCGGCCCGTTGTCATGCATCACGGCTTTAAGCTGAGCCGCATTCAGCAGCTCTTCATACTCAATCGTATATTCAGCGGGCGACAGATCCTCTTTGGATAACACAAACTTTTTCATACTCTGAAACTACAAATTTTGGGTATATGTAGAAAATATGTTCGAAAATAGTTTGCGGACTCTGTTTTTACTTCTTAGCGAATGTGGCAAGTTGATACCTCTTCTCTTTATAAAACAAATGTAGCCGATAAGAAGGCTATGTAGAGTAAACCTGCAGCCGGTGTTATTTTCTTTCTCTCTTTTGCACTAGCGGACGTTCCGGGCATTTTTAATCTTTCAGTCCATCCTATACTGGTAGATTTTGACATGAGGTACATTAAGAGAAATCTGAAATCATTGATAAGATTTAAAATACTTTTATTCCAATCTTCACATTTATCCAATAAATTACCTGCTTACACAATTTTATTTTTATGAAGCTTGCCATTCATAAAGCGGCTTCCAATTCTCAACTTAAAGATTGAACTGCCAGATGAAATCATCTTCCTATTTATTAACTACCGTTACTTTCTTTTTTCTTTTTCTAACAGCCTGTGCGGCGCCGCAACAGACAACCACCCCCGTTGAGGAACCTGTTGTACAGGAGGAACCATCTTCCCTTCTGCCTGAATTCGAACCGGTCGAATCCACAATATTGGATAATGGCCGGATGTGGACATTTGAATATGCCCCGGCCGAATATTTTGCCGAAACCTATGATTTCGACCCCGATGATGCATGGTTTGAACGTGCGCGCATGAGTGCAGTTCGAATCCCCGGATGCTCCGGATCATTTGTCTCGGATATGGGACTGGTGATGACCAACCACCACTGTGCACGTAACCAAATCACTCAAATCGGGCTTGAGGGCGAAAATACACTGGATGATGGTTTCTATGCTTCAACGCTTTCCGATGAACGTAAAATCGAGGATTACTATGTGGATCAGCTTGTGGAGATTCGTGATGTAACCGATCGGATTCTGGACGAAGTAGACGCTGTTCCGCTTGATATGCAGGCCACTGTTCGTGAGGAAGCGATCAGCCGTGTACAGGACGAAATTAGTGAAGAGGTGGCTCATTTCGGAGACCGGCAGGTACAGGTGGTTTCTCTCTTTAACGGCGGACGATACTCCGCATACATTTTTCGGCGCTTTACGGATATCCGGATGGTGATGGCACCGGAACTGCAAATCGGTTATTTCGGCGGCGATTCAGACAATTTTACCTACCCCAGATATAATCTGGACATGACTTTCTACCGGGTTTATGTGGATGATGAGCCTTATCAGCCAGAATTTTACTTTCCATTTGCTGAAACGGGAGTTGAAGAGGGTGATGGTGTTTTTATGATAGGAAACCCCGGCCGTACGACCCGTCTGAATACTGTTGATCAGCTTGCCTACACCGGCACGTACGATCTACCGTTCCGAACAAGCCTGTTTACACGAATAATTGAAGGGCTGGAGGCATTTTATGAGTACGACCCGTCAACTCCGGAAGCACAGCAGCTAAGAAATACAATTTTCGGTTTAAAAAATTCGCAAAAACTACTGGGCGGACAAGTTCTTGCACATAATGATGAATACCTGATGGGCCGCAGGGTAGATAATGAGCAAAATTTTATTGAGGCTCTGAATGAGTCGCCTGAACTGCGAGACACCTACATACCGATTATTGACAGAATTGCCGAGATACAGGAGGAGAAGGCTGTGCTTGCGCCCTATTCATACTTAACGCTTGGACTCGCGCCAAATTCCTTTGCCTCTGCTGCACTGCTGCAGCGGGCCTATTTTTACATGATGATGGATCGCATTGAGGATGATGAACAGAGAAAAGAAGCAATGCTGAACCAGGTTAAGGGCATCAGTGACAAGCCTCCTTTTCTTGAAAAACAGTTAATTATTACCCATCTGAACTATCTTGCCGACGCTCTTGAAGCCGATCACCCATACCTCATGGAGATCACAAATGGACAGGATTATGAAACTGTGGCCGATCGGCTGATTGAAAATTCCGGGTTTGCCACGGCAGAAAAAACCGAGGAACTACTTGAAAATCCAGGGGAAGCAGCATCAGATCCGGCTGTATCCTATTTCAAAACGTTTGGCGAACCTTTGTTTGAGAACACAGAACGTTTCCGGGAACTTTCACAGGAAGAGAGCGAGCTTCAGACACGCCTTGGCCGCGGATGGTTTGCCGTTTACGGAACCAGTATCCCGCCTGATGCAACATTCTCTCCCAGAATTCAGGATGGTGTTGTAGCTGGTTACGAGTATAACGGAACCATTGCTCCTGCCTACACAACCTTTTACGGGTTGTACGATCGCAATCACTCACATACAGGTGGGCCGGAATGGGCATTACCGGAGCGCTGGGCCACTCCTTCAGCCACACTTGACCTCTCTACACCTGTCAATTTTGTATCCACCAACGATATCATCGGCGGTAATTCGGGCTCACCGGTTGTGAATACCGATCTTGAGGTTGTTGGCCTGGCCTTTGACGGCAACGTAGAGAGCATGGGCTCAAGCACGTTTATTCTGGATGACCGCAGTGCGCGTTCTGTTTCTGCTGATGTGCGCGGCATGCTGGAAGCACTTCGGCATGTCTATGATGCATCACGAATTGTGGAAGAGCTTGAAAGCTCGAGGGATTAATCTGGAAATAGAATAGATTATAGCCAGCATTTCATAATAAATTTATATCAAAACCCGGGGATCATCCTCTCCGGGTTTTTTATTTGAATATGTAATCAAAGATCCCGGCTTAGAATTTTGTTCAGCGGTTTACAATGGGTTAGTGCGGATCCTTATGATATGAGAAGCTTCAGTAATGCTAAATCGTTACCAGCAAATTACCTGTCTAATGCCCTTTTCCGTTATGGTTCATGGTATAATATTTTTGAAACTGACGCCTACTTCTCATAAGTAAATACATCTTCCAGACCTAACCCAAAAACATCAGCGATTCTGAATGCCAGTTCAAGCGAAGGATTATATTTTGAAGCTTCCAGAGCATTAATGGTTTGACGGGTTACACCCACACGTCTGGCAAGTTCAGCCTGGGTCATCTCATTGGCGTGAAAACGCAGCGTTCGAATAATATTTTTGATTTTAATCTCCTGCATCTCTTAAAAAATTACTCTGCGGTAGAAATATATCTGAGTTGCTCTGTTGATGATCGAGGCAACAAGAACAGCATACATAAGTACATGAACCAGCGATGCTGTTCCGTAAACAAAGGAGTGGAAACCAAGTATATTCTCCATGATCATTTGAAACAGAACAATGACTACGGCAATACTTAAGAAATGGTAGGCATTTCTGTACCCTTTGCCGGCGATCATTTCATCCCGTTCATCTTTATCGACTTCATTATTGTTTTTCAAAATTCCGAGTATGACTTCAATCACCAGTACGAACAAAAAAACCTTAAAAAAGATCGAGGCAAGCTGGCTTTCAACTTCAGCCCAGTTTTCCGGTAATCCGATTGCAAATACCGTATAAATAATCACGATTGAAATAGAAGACAGTACTGAGGTCCAGGCATATATTTCCTGTTTTGACATGGTAAGTTGTATTTGTTAAGGGTCAGATATATTTTACGTAAAGTAAAAAATATGTTACAAATGAATCGAATTCTTTATAAAAAGTATCATTTGATCAATTCTCCGCATTTTCCAAAACCTACCACAGATGATCCTTAAGCCGGAATGAATATTTTGCCAACTTAATTAAAAATACTTACAACCTATCGGCTCGTTTCACGTATTTACAGAAATAAATACTACCGAAAACAGTAAGCAGTCATCATGAATAAGACTCAAAAATACGGTATCTGGTGGCTTATTTTATTGATTCTGACCCTCATCGTGTCCGTAATAACCTCTCATGAGTTATCCTTTACGGGTTTGTTGAGCACTATGGGCGGACACCTCGTTTTTGCAGTTTTAGCCTCACTTCTTCCCAGTCTGGTCTACTGGCTGGCGGATAAATCGCTGAACGGAGAGGAGTTTATGGCAACGGTGACAATGGGGTGGCTGATTCTCGCTGTGGCGAACCTGGCCGTAATGTAGTTGGTTGTCTAAATCGAAAGAATGCGCAACCTCTGGTAGATTGGCATACATTCCTCAAGCAGCGGTTTTAAATTCTCCGGAAACGTTTCTGATTTTGCCTTATAGGGCATGAATCTTGTTGAATCGTGTACGTTTTGATACCAGTATTTCGCCCAAACTCCATCCTCAGGCCTCCCTCCTTTTTCCCAGCTGAGCATCGCTTCATCAAAAGGTATTCCGATGGCGCTGCACAGTTTTCCAAGAGTCCCTGCAGGATTCATGAGAACCTGTTTTGAATCGAGCACAATGGGTGGCTGACCGTTTTTTGCCAGGGTATTGTAAAGCCGGGACTGGGCCAGGTATCCCACATCCTTCATTTCCGGTTTCTGGATGTCGGTTGCAAAAGATGGCAGCATTTCGTGGGGATCGCGAGTCAGAAGGATGTTTATCATTCCTTTCATAAACGATTGATCAAGATCGGTAAGATGATGCGTCATCTGTTTAAAAAAAACAACCGGCTTTTCGAAGCTTCCAAGCATCCACTGAATAACTTTCTCCCCGTCCGTTTCCATATTTCTGATTACTTCTTCGGCTCCGGGGTGGTAACTGTCTGCATTTGTATGTGCAAGATAGTAGCCGTAGAGCGGCTCATCCACTACCTGAGTATCGCTTCGCTGGGCAAAAGAGTACATGATCGCGGTGGAGATATTCCGGGGGCCTGACCAGAGATTTACCCTGATTGTCGGCCGCTCAGAGGGTTCAGCCATCATGTCTTAATCGTTTTACCTCACGCTCAATCAGCGTATGATAAAGTGAAGAGAGCCTGCGGCTTACCGGCCCGAATGTTCCGTCTCCGATCGTTCTTCCATCTATTTTCACAACCGGGGTAACCCCGCCAAATGTTCCGGTGACAAATGCCTCATCGGCGCCATACACATCAAAAAGGGAAAAGTTCTTTTGGTAAACGGGAATATCGTTCTCCCTGCTCACCCTTATGATATTGTGGCGCGTGATTCCGTTCATGCAGTATTCTCCGGTAGATGTCCAAACCTCACCATCGGTTACCATAAAAAAGTTGGTTGCGTTACAGGTGGAAACAAAACCGTGTATATCAAGCATAAGTGCCTCATCGGCGCCAGCTTCAAGGGCCTGAATGAGCGCCTGCACTTCATGGAGCTTGCTGTGGCAGTTTAGCCGGGGATCGAGGTAGTCGGGTGAACCCCGCCGAATGGTGCTTGTAAAGAGTGAAATCCCTTTTTGACGCGACTCTTCTGATGCGGCTTTATACTCAGGAATGATCACCAAATTGGGACCGCTGATCGTTAACCGGGGGTCCTGTGAAGGAGTTTTTTTAATTCCGCGCGTAATCATAAACCGTACATGAACGCCATCTTCCATACCATTGGCCTCAAGTGTTTGCCGGATTTTGCCTGTAAGCTCTTCTCTGCTCATTTTGAGGTCCAGTCCCACCGTGGCTGCGGCTTTCCACAGGCGATCCATATGGAGATCTAGAAAAACCAGCACACCCTCATGAAGCCGGACCGCCTCCCAGATACCGTCGCCCACGAGGTATCCACTGTCGAAAACTGAAATTTTCGCTTCATTGCGGGGAAAAAGATCACCATTGATATAGATGAGAATATCGTCGTTCCGTGAATCTTCAACTGCGTTGTGTGTACCGTGGGTCATAAATATTGCTATGTAATTATCTCGATAAAGCCTGTAATAAATACGATAACATAGAGGCCAAGCGCAATAAAACCGGCGATGTCCCACCTTTTCTGCACCCGGTTAAATTGTTCTACACTATCCCAGTCTCTGTTTTTCCAGGCCCATTTTCTGCCGTTCAGCCCTAAAATAAACATCATTATAATGTTTAAAACCGGTATAAATGCTAAAAGAGCGGAATATGTGCGATTCCCAACTCCCCAAACCCCGTTCAGAAAACAGGCTCCCCAGCTCCAGCCTTTTATCTCGTCAGGTATGGCTTCTGTTTTTGCATGTTCATTTTTGCTATCCATATCTCACTTGTTTTTGTCTGTTAGTTTCTATCTTTAATAAACGCTGAACCTTGTTAAAAATGAAATAGAATCTTCTTCATTATTAAATTTTATTGTGCGGTTTTACAGATTAGTTGTATCAAATGATATGAAAATCCCCGTTTCGGTGTAATCTAAAAAGCTGTTTAATTGAATGATAAGTAAATTTGGGGGTTCTCTACTTTGTGTGATTGTGAGAATGTTTGTGGATAACGATTTAACCCATTTTGCTTTCTTACCACGCCCGGCGAGGGACCCTGCGGGAAAATGTAAAGAGAGAATGGTTAAGCAAGTGCAATAAAATTAAAACTTTTAAACTCATAAATTCCTCGCGCCTAAGTGGCCAAATCTTTGAAAACTTGAACGAACATAAGAACTGGAGTCCTCACGTGCTGCTATATTAATCAACAGTAATAGTGATGTGATCAGCGCTGTTTATTAATTAGATTTGAATTCATGCTAAATACATCTGAAATTTGTTCATTAACCCTTAATTCCCATTAAGAATTGAATTGTAAATATCACTATGCTATCTAAATTTATCCTGACGCTGCTTGCCCTGTTCTTTTTAACCGGCTGTGACTTTACCGGAGACGGACTCTCCCGAAGCCAGAAGAACTCTTTAGAAAATGCTGTTTTTACAGACTGGGAAGGCAGCAAAGTCTCTGTTCAGGATTTTGAGGGTAAAATTGTTCTTATCGATTTTTGGGAAACATGGTGCGGACCCTGTATTAGCGCGTTTCAGGTGTTTGAGAAAGCAACGGAAGAGCTGGCTGATGATGTCGTTATAATCGCCGCGTCTTCACGATTTCAGGATACGGAAGAAGAAATTCGTGCATTTATTGAGGAAAATGACTTCTCATTTCATTTTGTGGATGGTGCTGAACTTGCACGGGAACTCGAGATTGAGGGCATACCCTATAAAGTGTTTCTGAATCGTGACGGCTCCTTTTTAAAATCCCAGACCGGTTATAAAGGGTTTGAAGGAGAATTTGAATCCATTGCAAATTTAGTCGAACAGCCAGCAGAATAATCAAAAAAGAATTTTCACCATGAAAGCCGTCATTCTTGATTACGAAACCCTCTCACCAGACGATTTAAACCTTTCGGCCCTTTGGGATTTACCGTTTAACTGGGTTCGGTTTGATACGACCTCAGCTGAACAAACAGCTAATCGGATTTCAGATGCAGAAGTTATCCTTACAAACAAAGTGGTTCTCGACCGCCAGCTTCTCTCAGAAAATCCACAAATCAAATATATCGTAATTCTGGCAACAGGCACCAACAATGTAGATCTGAATGCTGCTTCGGAATTCGGTATCCCGGTTAGTAATATTGTAGGTTACTCAACAGAATCCGTTGCACAGCATACTTTTGCTGTACTTTTAAGCTTAAAGAGAAAACTAACGGAGTACAGAGCCTCTGTCGACAGCGGCGAATGGAGCGCAAGCCCGTTTTTCTGTCTTCCGGTACATTCAATCCAGGATTTATGCGGACAAACTCTCGGCATCATTGGCTATGGAACTATCGGGAAACGCGTTCACGAACTTGCTGAAGCTTTTGGCATGAATATTCTCATCTCCGAAAGCCTGGTTCCCGGCTCATCAAACAGCGAAAACAGAACAGACCTGGAAACCCTCTACAAAGAGTCCGACGTCATATCGCTGCACTGCCCTCTTTCGGAATACTCCAAAAATCTCATAGGAAAAAAAGAACTTGCCATAATGAAGCAGAGCGCAATCCTGCTAAATATGGCCCGGGGCGGAATTGTGAATGAAGATGAGCTGTTCAGCGCCCTCAAATCGGGTGAAATTGCCGGGGCAGCCACTGACGTAATGACCGAAGAGCCTCCATCAGAGGACCATATCCTGCTGAAAGAGAAGCTTCCCAACCTTCTGATCACCCCTCACGTCGCCTGGGCTAGTCGACAGGCAAGGCAGAACCTGATCAATCAGCTTGGGGAATTGTTGCAGGGTTTTCTGGACGGAGAGATCATGAACCGGGTTACGGATTAAGATTCATCTTCCGTTGACGGATCACCGGAACTGATCTTCCGGATGATCAGCACCGCTTCGAAGAGAATCCAGATGGCAAAGCCAAGGATAACGGCTCCAAATGCAAAGAGCAGTAAGTTAGCGTCTGATTCGCCGAGTCCCGACCAGTCAAAGACCACCTGGCTGACCATCGCCCACAAAGTCATAAACAGTACAAAAATCAGGGGGACAAGCGTGTAGATAATCGGCCGGCCCTTTTTTCTGAGCCAGATGGTGATGATTAAAAGACTAATCGCTGCCAATAACTGATTTGACGTTCCAAAAAGCGGCCATAGAAGGTATCCGCCCGAACCCAGCCCGCGCGGGCCTTCAGGAATGAGCACCAGTGCAGAACTGGAGGCAACGGCGATAAATGTAGCGGTATGCTTCCCGGTGAGCGGCTTAATGCTGTAGGTCTCCCCCAGCTCGTTAATAATGTAACGCATAAGCCTTACGGACGTATCCAGCGTAGTTGCGGCGAAGCTGATCACAATGACGGCGATTATGGTCTGTGCGGCCTGCAGCGGAATCATCAGGCCGGTTGCAAGAACTGCGGCTCCCTGTACAAATACATTCAGCCCGGTTGCTCCCGCCTCTTCAAACGAGTGGTAATGTGATAAGAACTCCCCGGTGGTATTGAAATAGGTAACAACGGCGACAATCGTGATCAGCGCAAGAGCTCCCTCGCCAATTGCGCCCGAATAGCCGATAAACCGGGCATCGGTCTCCTTATCGAGCTGCTTCGATGATGTGCCGGAGGAAACCAGGCCGTGGAATCCCGATATGGCACCACAGGCGATTGTTATGAAGAGCAGCGGAAACCAGCTTACATCTGTGGCTTCTGCGTTGGTTGGCGGTGCGGATATTCCGGGATTGGTAATGAAAAGCCCAAGGTAGAGAATCAAAAGCCCGATGAGAAGCTGGTAGGAGTTAATCAGGTCCCGGGGCTGCAGCAGTGCCCATACCGGCATGGTCGACGCGATATAGACGTACACCATCAAAATGATAATCCAGACAAGGAACGCAGCCTCCAACCCGCTGAGACCGCCGATAACTGTGTTCGACTCGCCGCCAAAATAGCTGACAAGGTCAATCTGGAGTACCGGCACGTAGCTGGCAAGAATGGCCGTGAAGTACATGATAAAGAGAACGGTGATTGCTGGAACAATCATGCTGCCCGTGGATTTGTACGTCCTGAACCCGATCCAGACGGCGAGAGGAATTTGAATAAATATCGATAAAACACTGGCGGGGAATGTAATAAACAGGTTTGAAATAACCCAGGCAAACACTGCATTTATCATCAGCACCAGGATGAGAATAATAAACAGGAAAAGAATTTTGGCCCGTTGGCCGATCATTTTATCAGCAATAGTGCCTATCGACTGGCCATTATTCCGAACAGACAAAACCAGTACGCCAAAGTCGTGAACGCCGGCCGCAAACAGGGTTCCGAACACCACCCAGAGCATCGCCGGCATCCATCCCCAGTATACGGCAATAGCCGGACCAACGATGGGAGCAGCTCCCGCTATGGAGGTAAAATGGTGCCCCCACAGCACAAATTTGTTGGTAGGAACGTAGTCCACACCATCTTTTAGCCGATGAGCCGGTGTGACATAATTCGGATCCAGCCTGTAGATCTTTTCAGCCAGGAATTTTGAATAGTATCGGTACCCGATAAAAAAGAGAATCAGAGATAATGCGGCAACAAGACTTCCGGACATGAGCAATTACAGCTTAATTTCAAATGAACATCTGAATATCGAAGTTGAGATTCAGAATGTCGAATGGAATTTCTACTCTCCCATTACCTGCACGATGATGTGTCTGTCTCGCGCCCGGTTATCGTGATCGAGCACCACAATCTGCTGCCAGGTTCCCAGGATACATATTCCATCCCGAATAGGAACGGTTATTCCGGGCCCCATAAATGTGGCCCGAATGTGTGAAAAGCCGTTATCGTCGCCCCATGTTTCGGAGTGATGCGAGCGCATATGCTGTGATGCAAACTCTTCCAGCTTCTCTTTGATATCCTTTACAAGTGCCGGTTCAAACTCCATGGTGGAGATCGATGCCGTAGACCCGACGACAAATACATTACAGATACCCTCCTCAATGCCGCTGCTTTTGACGATGGAGTTCACCTTATCAGTAAGGTTATGAATGTCCGAGAATCCGTCAGTTTTGATGTGAACGTCTTTTGTTTCAATTTTCATGAGTTCTCCTTGTTTGAATTATTAAGTAATGAACCAAAAACCATCCACGAGATACTGTGAGAACGTATAGAACAAAGCAGAATCTATGTATATTTTTGTCGCAAAGGCACGAAGTTACAAGGGCTCACGAAGTTTAATATAATTATACAAATACACATCGTGAATCTTTGGAGGCTTATGGCTTCAAAGTGAATTTCATTCGTTCTTTTTAAATATTAATGCATTATTTAATCATAGCCTTTTAGTCAGCTATTGTGACTACTTAAATTGTATTGCTTCTGATTTACCGGCTGCTTTCTCCAAATTATTTCCTCTCCTCAAGCGCCCGCTTCATTGAGTCGCGAATGATTTTGAGTACGGTGATTCGCGCGTGGTTTTTACTGTTTGCCGGAATTATGTGCCAGGGTGCGTACTCAGTGCTCGTTTTGGCAATCATGTCGTGTACAGCCTGTTTATAAGCGGGACGATTTTCCCGGTTTCGCCAGTCATCATCCGTAATTTTATGTTTCTTGTACTCAATTTTCTCGCGCTGTTTAAACCGGTAGAGCTGCTCCTCACTGCTGATATGCAGCCAGAACTTGTTGATCACGGTGCCGTGATCGTGAAGCTGCTGCTCAAACTCGTTTATCTCGTGGTATGAGCGGCTCCACTCTTCCTCGCTGGCGAATCCTTCAACACGCTCAACCAGAACCCGTCCATACCAGGAGCGGTCGTAAATGGTAATCCGGCCATCTTTGGGGATATGCTGCCAGAACCGCCAGAGGTAGTGATACGATTTCTCGATCCGAGTTGGCGCGGCGATCTGAATAACGCGGTAGATCTTCGCGTCGAGGGTCGGAACCAGCCTTCGAATAATGCCGCCCTTGCCTGCGGCGTCCCATCCCTCAAACACAATCACGTTAGATATTTTCTGCTGATAGCACTGCCAGGCGAGGTATTCAATCTCCAGCGACAGCTCCTCGTAAATCTCCTTGAACTCATCCTTGCTGAGTTCAGGACTCATATCCACCTGGTCCAGAATATTATTGGCCTGCGCTACTTCGTGCAGCTCCGGCGTTTTCGGCATTTTCGTACCGTTTTTAACGCCATTCTTATTGAGGGCTGCTTTCATCTTCTGCAGCAGAATCTCCATAAACGCGATGTCGCGATAGCGGCGCTGTGAGGCATCAATAATGTTCCAGGGGGCTATGGAGGTGTCTGTCTGGCGAATGGCCCGCTTACTGGCATAGATAAACTTGTCAAAATTGTCGTGGTATCGCCAGTCATAATCACTTACGCGCCATTCAGTTCTTTCATCTTCCTCTAACTTTTTGAACCGTTTGTTCTGTTTCTTTTCAGGGATGTGAAGCCAGAATTTGGCAATCAGCTTTCCTCCCGCCTCCAGCATTTGCTCTATCGATTTGATCCGGTTCATTTCGGCGTCAAATTCTGCCGGTGAGATGTTTTCAAATACCAGGTTTTTGATGGGAGTTGTATACCATGAACCAAAGAAGACACCAATCTGGCCTGAATGTGGAAATTTACGCCAAAACCGCCAGTAATACGGCCGGTTTTTCTCATCATCGGTCTCATTCTGAAAAACATTGGTTTCGATAAAGCGGGTATCCATCCATGAGTTCAGGCGATTTACAACCTCGCCCTTCCCTGCCCCTTCAACGCCAGCTATAATGATGAGCAGCGGAATATTTTTCTTCTGAAGTTCAAACTGGGTTTTCAGTAGTTCTGCCCGCAGCTCAGGTAAACGCTTTTTGTAGTCACTCTTGCTGATTTTTGATCCCGACTCAAATACTTCGAACATAGGTTGTACGCTGAATGATAATTTTTGAAAAGTTAATAGTCCTTAAAATAACGTGGCTTTAATATAAAATCGTTGAAGCTTGGTTCCAATAGCTACTCTTTATGGTTTTTTGGACTTAGCAACCTTTCATTCTCCACTTTTCATGGGAACTCACCCCCGCCCCCTCCCTCTCACACCAAAAAACGGTGTGAAAAGCAGGAGTGACTTTCTACAATACTTTCTGCTGATATCGCTTAATTCATACTCTTAACAAGATTTAGATTTACTATCTGAATGTATTGATTAATCATTCTCCCATTTCAAAGGGGAGACACTGAGGGGTTCTGAAGGCTTTGAACGACTCATCGGACGAATTTTATGTTCAAAGCAATGATATACGGTCTTTTCAACCTCCCCTGGCCCTCCTTGGGAAGGAGGGTAAAATCATACCTCAATTTTTCTTCTTAAAATCAGTTAAATAACCCTCTGAAAAGCTGATACTGCCGGCTATTTCTTCGCTCGTTTGCGTATCCGGCTCCACCGGGGTTTTGGGGGCGGAATTTCGACGGGGTTGTAGAGCTCGCCGAACCACTCTTCCCACGACCGGTTTTCATCATAGCTGAGCTGATCGAGAAATTCGGGATCAACTTCGTAGTTGGTAATCAAAAACTCTTTCGCTTCGGGCGACAGGTTAACTCCGTAGTAGCGAACCAGCGTATCAGCCAGGTGGGCGGCCGACTGCTTCGGGCTTTGATCCACAATATTTGCCATATTCTTACCCAGGTCCGCTTTTTGAGCGGCACTCATATCCGGTGTGAGTCCGCCAAGATAGATCGCTTTGGTGGCGTTTATATTCCGCTGGATCTCCGGCTTTGAGAGATGGATGTGCGGCTCCAGTGCAAGCGCAAGTTCAATGGCGACTCTTCTGAGCGTCATGGCGCTGCTGTTTTTAAGTTCCTTAGGCGTTCCCGTCCTGCCGGTGCTCACATCCCTCTTCAGGTACCACGCCATGTGCCGGCACACTTCCAGTCGGTGTTCCTCATTCAGGAATATCTCATTTTCGCGAATCGTAATGCCTTTTCTCTGATGGGTGATCTCAAACGTTTTAGATCCGGTTCCCTTTGTCTCCATAAACGTTTCCCACCGTCTTGAGACCTCCAGAAGCCTTGTATACGCTTTTTTCGTCTCCTGTGATCCTTTAAAGGCAAGCTCATAGAGCTCCAGAGAGTTTTTCAAAATATCCGACAGGCGTTTGATCTCTGCCTGCGACGACACTTTTTTAGCCATCTCTTTCACCAGCATCCCGCTCAGCAGATCCAGTGACCGGATAACCCGGTTCTGAAGCTCATCAATCGGAAGCTCTTCATGCAGATTGTCGGGATCGGATATCTGGTTTTCGGTGAGATAAGACGCCAGGGCACGGATGCGATTCCCGCTTTTGGCCTGTGCCACCCGGAACCGGCTCCGGCTTTTTTGATACTCCTCAAGAATGGTGGCGTACTTCCACGATCCTTTATAGGAAAAGATGAGCGTGGGGATCTCACGCTCGTTTATCAGCTCAAACGCCAGGATCAGCATCTCTTCGGCGTCCCGAAGCGACATAAGCAGTGGATTATTATACTCAATGGCCGACATAATGCGCTGCAGATACCCCTGTTCGCGCTGCACGCCAAACTTCAGCAGTTCCATCGACCGACCGTAGAACCAGTTCTCCAGCTCGTCGGCCGCTATTGGAGAGAGGCCGCCCACCTCCTCCATGAGCGCATCGATATCTCCGTGATACTCCGCAGCAAGCTGATCGGCTTTAGACGATAGGCCAATCCTGCGATAGGCAAAGAGCCGTCCCATCATCTCCCCGATCTCACGGCTTCCCGTAAGGTCGGTAAATGCGATACGTACGCCATAGGGCGTCATATCCATTCGCCGGAGCAGCTGCATGGCTGCCTCAATATCCTGCAGGCGTCCCTCGTAGCTCTGCACAATGCGGTCGCGCGATGCCAGGATTAGATCACCCAGGCTGTCGGTAACGGCCAGAACGTCGCGCTCCCCCTGCTCCTCCACCGCAACCTGCGTGGTGTTGTAGATCACCTTAGCCACCAGGCCGATAATCCCCGCAATGGCCGTAAAGCTGATGAAGTAGATCAGCAGCGCCGTGGAGGGCATGGTGCCATAGCCGATGTAGTAGCCTCCGATGAGGCCAAGCGAGGTGACCGGTCCGGCCGTCCAGAAGATCTGCATAAGCGCTTGGGAGAGACGCACTTTTTTGAGGCTTTTTCTCAGCCGCCGGGTGTGTTCCTTCGACTCGCGGTCGAGCGTGGTACGTTTTGGGGTGGATTCAGACAAAAGGGACTCTCTGTTACAGCTTTAATTGGCTCTAAATATAGGACGATTCTTACTGAAGATGAAAGCTGACTATAGAACACTACTAAAATTTTATCCGTTGATTTCTTCCGGGTAACTGAAGGATTTGATACAAAGCATGACAAAATTAACCTTCTTCATCAATCATAAATGAATTTAATCCTTTATCTGTCCATCGTATTTAGCCTTTTTAGCTGTGATGTTTCAAAACTGTTATACTCTACTTCAAATCGTTCATTATCATATATCTATTGTGATAAATTAAAGTTCTCATCAAAACAAGCGAGTTGATTATGAAAAAACCGGACTTCAGTAATTTGAGCGCCGTCTATATTAACTGTACCCTGAAAAAATCACCGGAATTGAGCCATACCGCCACTCTGATGGATATTTCAAAAAGGATTATGGGAAAAGAGAAGGTAAAAACAGATGAAATTCGACTGGTTGACCACGAAGTAGCCAGCGGTGTCTACCCCGATATGACCGATCATAACTGGAATGCAGACGAATGGCCTGAACTGTTTAATCGAATTATAGAAGCAGACATTCTTATCGTTGGCACACCCATCTGGCTTGGTGAAAAGTCTTCAGAAGCTCAAAAACTGATTGAACGGCTGTACGCGATGAGTGGGTTGACAAATGAAAAGGGTCAATACCTCTTTTATGGCAAAGCGGGTGGCTGTGTGGTTACGGGCAACGAAGACGGCGTGAAACACTGCGCAATGGGTATCCTTTATTCCCTTCAGCACGTTGGGTACTCCATACCTCCCCAGGCCGACTGCGGCTGGATCGGAAATGTGGGCCCCGGGCCAAGCTATGGAGATACCGAGTGGAACGGGGACCCACTGAACACTCCTGTTGGTTTCGACAGCGAATTTACGAACCGAAATACCACCTTTATGACCTATAATCTGCTTCATTTAGCCTCCATGCTAAAAGCCAATACCGGCTATCCCGGCTATGGAAATTCCAGAACCGAATGGGATGATGGAACACGATGGGAATACGAAAATCCGGAATACCGATAGATTCCGGTATTTGTTTGTGATTCTTTACCTCTTCCTTCCACTCGCGGTAAAAACATGTCGCTTTTTTGTTGTTATGCGACACGCCATATTAATGAATGTCGTATAAAATCATGAATAACAGTCTGTAGTTGCAAATAATAGTAGAATCAGATATTCTGAGACAGACAGAGCGGTTAGGGTTCTGTCGCATAATCACGGATGCGCGGAGACGTATAAAGAACAATAAGATCTATCTTCTGTTAAACTTTCAGAAAAAGAGGAGCCGATACAGCATTTAAATGGACCAGACGTAACCTCTCGGGAAAAGGCTGTTGAAGTTATGGATTCAACAACGGCTGAGCTGAAAAGCAGGAATAACCTGAATGAAGAAGCTTTATCTGAGATACATTACACTACCTACTCATTGGAAAAGGTTGTAGCCTACTTTGTTGAAAACTCTTCCGCAGAGCAGCAGACAACGGCAAGTGAGATGGCAGAGGTTGTCGAGGAGGTGCATCTTCATTCAGAAAACAATAGAAATGAAGAGACAAGGAAAGCCTTGGATGAATATTACAGACTCCAGGAAGTTTTCAGGCAAAGTCTGTAACGACCGCTTTCTGTTCTTGGAGCTGCTACAGAATTATTGCGTGGAATCAGTAGCCTGGGAGCAGGAGAAATGCTTGCTAAGCTTAGAACAACAAAACCAATAGACTCCCCTGTGAGTAAGAAAGAATGTCCGTAAAGTTTGAGCCATGATCCGGATAGAAAGCATAAACAGCTCTTCAAGTGCTAAATCGATTTTATCAAAATAGTTCAGATATCATAAATCTTTTGCCTGGGAAAAAGCAGAAAAAGAGATGAAATCCTGTAATGGAAATAAATTCAGTATCAAACACACAATTGTACCTTCCATGAAGAGGCTGTGGAAAATACTTCTTAAAAAAAATACCGAATTATTTTTTTCCACAAAGACGCAAAGCCACAAGGGTACACGAAGTGAAACGAAATCATAATGATATCCTTCGGGTCCTCGTGACTTCGTGGCCAAATAAAAGAAGTGTTTTATGTGCTTGAATATTTATTTTCTTACAGCCTCTGAAAAGAAGAGAATTTGTTTGCTCATTTTAAATCGGTTCAGCAACTGGCGTAACTGTTTTCGCTCCTATAATTAAAAAATGGTAGCCTAATAGACTAACATCCCTTCCTCTTCAAACCGCCTTTTGGCTTTCTCCACCAATTCGGGTTCAGGTTCCCGGATCTCAAACAGTTTATAATCCATCTCCATCGCTTCCCATTTATACTCTCCCATTTTGTGGAACGGGAGTACTTCCACCCGTTCCACATTCCCAAGCCGTTTTACATAAGCTGCCATTTTGCTGATTGCTTTCATATCATCGGTGTAGCCGGGAACGAGTACGAAACGCAGCCATACGGGTTTGTTTATAGACGCCAGCCTTTCGGCAAAATCGAGTGTGGGCTGCAAGTTCACGCCTGTGACTCTTTTGTATCCTTCAGGATCGAAGTGTTTGATGTCGAGCAATACCAGATCTGTAAATGAGAGTAGTTCGTCATCTGCCTTATTTCCCAGAAAACCGGAGGTATCTAATGCGGTGTGTAAACCCATCATTTTGGACCCTTCAAGAATGGCTTTTACAAATTCGGGCTGCCAAAGTGGTTCTCCACCGGAAACTGTGACGCCCCCTCTCATGGAAAGGAGCATCTCTTTCTGTTTAGCAATGGCCTGAAGCTCGCTGAAGGCATCGGTTTTAGTTCCACCCTTATATTTTCGCGTGTCGGGATTATGACAGTAGACACAGTTGAGCGGGCATCCATTCAAAAACAATACACGCCTGATTCCGGGACCATCCAGGGCTCCTGCTGTTTCAATTGAATGGAGATATCCAGTTACATTCTTCATTATTGTGTTCTGTGATAAAAACGGGAGTGTTGCATATTGCCTGCAAACACTCCCTCTTATTATCTATAATTGATGTTTGTAAAATACAGTTACCGATTGTCAGCTGCGTTCGTGGAAGGTCCGCGAAATAACATCCATCTGCTGCTCTTTGGTCAGCTTGTTGAAATTCACTGCATATCCGGACACACGAACCGTTAGCTGCGGATATTTTTCAGGCTGTTTCATAGCATCCACCAGCGTGTCGCGATTAAACACATTCACGTTGATATGGTGTCCGCCTTCATTAAAGTATCCGTCAAGCAGGTTCACCAGGTTTTCAACCCGGTCATCTTCGGTTCGGCCCAGTGCTCCAGGGACGATTGAGAAGGTATAGGATATACCGTCCTGTGCATACTGATAGGGAAGTTTGGCCACGGACCGCATACTTGCTACAGCCCCGTTTTTGTCCCGTCCGTGCATTGGATTTGCACCCGGCCCAAACGGTTCGCCTTTTTTACGGCCATCCGGCGTATTACCGGTTTTATTACCGTATACCACGTTTGAAGTAATGGTAAGAAGAGACTGTGTTGGTTCCGAGTTACGATATGAAGGCTGCTTTTTGAGCTTCTGCATAAAGGTCTTCACCAATTCACGGGCGATATTGTCCACTCTGTCATCGTCGTTACCGAAGACAGGAAATTCACCCGAAGTTTCGAAATCAGTTGCCAGGCCATTTTCATCACGAATGATGCGGACGTCAGCAAATTTACAGGCACTCAGAGAGTCTGCTACGACCGAAAGTCCTGCAATTCCACATGCCATCGTACGGTAAACATCACGATCGTGGAGAGCCATTTCGACACGTTCGTAGTTGTATTTGTCGTGCATGAAGTGAATTATATTCAATGCATTCATATAGGTTGCGGCGAGCCATTCCATCATGGCATCAAACTTCGGCATCAACTCTTCATAGGTCAGTTTGTCACCGGTAATTGGCGCGAATTCAGGTCCTACCTGGTCGCCTGATATCTCATCTTTACCGCCGTTAATGGCATATAAAAGTGTTTTAGCAAGGTTGGCACGCGCACCGAAGAACTGCATCTGCTTTCCAATCTTCATTGCAGATACACAGCAGGCAATTCCATAATCATCGCCAAAGTAGCTGCGCATCAGGTCGTCATTCTCATACTGCAGAGAGGATGTCTCAATAGTGGTGTCTGTACAGAATTTTTTAAAGCCTTCGGGCAGATCTTCTGACCAAAGTATAGTCAGGTTTGGCTCCGGAGCCGGTCCTAAATTGTGAAGTGTTTGAAGAAATCGGAAGGAGGTTTTGGAAACCATTGTTCTACCGTCAATTCCCATACCACCAATCACTTCGGTTACCCATGTGGGATCACCGGAAAAGAGTTCATTGTATTCGGGCGGACGCATAAATCGAACCATGCGAAGTTTCATCACCAGATGGTCAATCAGTTCCTGGGCCTCAGCTTCGGTAAGGTTTCCTTCTTCCATATCGCGCTGAATATAGATATCAAGAAATGTAGAGACGCGACCGAATGACATCGCGGCACCATTTTGCTCTTTAACAGCAGCCAGGTAACCGAAATAGAGCCATTGTACAGCCTCGGTGGCATTTTCAGCCGGCTGAGAAATATCAAAACCATAGCTGGCAGCCATCTCTTTCAATTCATAAAGTGAACGGATCTGTTCGTTAAGTTCTTCCCTCAGTCGTATGGTATCTTCGTCAAGATTATAAACTTCGAGTGAATCCAGCTGCTCATTTTTGTCTTCGATCAACCGGTCAATTCCGTAAAGAGCTACCCGGCGATAATCTCCGATAATCCGTCCGCGTGCATATGAATCAGGTAATCCGGTGATTATACCGGAGGACCGGCAATTACGTATTTCGGATGTATATCCGTCGAATACGCCGTCGTTGTGGGTTTTGCGAATGGCGTCAAATGCTTCTTTAGTTTTTTCTGAGAATGTAAATCCATTGCTGTCCAATGCTTTTTCGGCCATTCTCACTCCACCAAACGGCATCAGGGATCTTTTAAGAGGGGCATCTGTCTGCAAGCCTACCACACGCTCCAGGTCTTTATCGATATAACCTGGTCCGTGGGAAACGATAGAGGAAACCAATTCTGTATCGGCATCCAGAACGCCTTCCTTTTGTTCTTTTATCTTCAAACTCAGCACCTCATGCCACAATAATTTCGTGGTGTCAGTAGGGCCTTCCAGGAACGATGCATCTCCCTCGTAAGGAGTATAGTTTTTCTGAATGAAGTCTCTTACGTCAATTTCAGTTGACCATGTACCTGCGGTAAATGAACGATATTGCGATGGGATGTCATCAGTTAAAAATGGTAAATTTAGATTTTGCTCGGTCGCTTTCATAGTAGTAGTTGTAGGTTTAACCGTTTATTTTTTTAATGTATTCAATATCGAGATCTCAGTTTCAAAGTAAGATCTCGGTAAAGAATAAATAGGACCTAAGAGCGGCAACTCAGTTTAGTGCATCAATAGATGATTGTTTATACATATCTTAACACAAAAGTATGAAGAATTGATTAATTCTTCTGAAGAATCTTTCAAAAGAATAGAAGTTAACACTATGATAATATTGGGAACAATTATTCAATCTTATTGATTAATTCTTGCATTAAAGGGTTCAACTGTATCGTTAATTTCACCAATCTTGATACGTAATTCTTCAGGCTAATCTTTTGCATAATTATGTATCCGTTTCATCTCCAGTTTCATAAGCAGTGAAACCACTAATGCCACAACAAAAGCACCGCCAAAGATATACAGGCTCTGTTGGTAACTCTCTGTTTGCTCATAGATGTATGCATTTAACATCGGACCTACAATTCCGGCGAGTGACCACGCCGTTAAAATAAATCCGTGAATAGTAGGCAGCTCTTTAAGTCCAAACAGATCGCTGATGTATGCGGGGATACTGGCAAATCCACCACCGTAACAGGTCAAAATTATAAAAGTGACTATCATAAACAGAATAGGACTTGTTGTCAGATATGCAAGCATTGGATACGCAATCATCTGAATAGCAAAAAAGGCTGTATAGGTATTTGCCCGGCCAATATAGTCTGACAGCGAAGCCCAGAGTATCCTTCCTATTCCATTGAACAGCGAAATACCCATCACCAGGAGTGTGGACATCTCCACAGAAAGCCGGACCATCTCGTACCCCATCTTTTTGGCAGTGGCTATTACCGCAATTCCACACGATACGTTTATGAATAACATAATCCATAATCCATAAAAGCCAGGGGTTTTCAAGGCGTCAAATGCACTTACGTCCGGTACATTGATAAATTTTTCTTTTTTGGCAGTGCTTCCCCCATTAAAGTACTGTTCGTTATAATTAGACGGCGGCGGTGATATATAGAGGGCACTGGGCACCATCACCAACAAATAGATGATACCAAGTGCCAAAAAAGCGGTCACAATGGAAGATTTCTCATAGAGCACAACAGTACGGAATGGGTCAGTCTCCTCCTGCAGTCTGAGGTAAGCTTCCGTTCCCTCATCGCCTCTCCTTTCCATCTCCCGGAGGGCAGTTTCATCCGCTTTGAACGCTTTCAGTTCGGGAACGCCTGCAATCATTGCAAGGGCTTGTTGAGGATTGGATGACTGAAGATTAGCATACTCTTCGGCAGCAATTTCTCTCGGGAGTACAACTTCACCCTTCGCGGGATTAAAAACATCAATCAGGTGTGCAGAAACCAGGCCTCCAAAACCAAATCCCATAATGGCCAGGCCAGTTGCAAGTCCCCTACGATCGGGGAACCACTTCACAAGAGTGGATACGGGTGCGATATATCCGAGCCCCAGCCCAATGCCGCTAATCACTCCAAAAAACAGATAGAACATCCAAATACTCTCCAGATAAGAGGCTAAGGCTGAACCAAAGAGGCCTACCGAGAAAAAGGCAGCTGATAGCAAACCTCCTTTTGAAGGGCCATACCTCTCAACAACACGTCCCAGCAGTGCCGCAGATAGGCCGAGTACAAAAATGGCGATACTGAAAGCCAGCGAAGTGTTAGTGACGGACCACCCAAAGGTATTTTCCAGTGGCATTTTCCAGGCGCTATAAGCATAAATTGAACCTATAGAGATGTGAATACCCACAGCCGAAGCCGCAATAAGCCAACGATTTTTCATATAGTTAAAGGAAATAATTTTGCAAATGAGCTCTTGATCAAAAAATTTACAAATAAATACGGGAGTGATGTGAATTTTTAATGAAGGGTACAGATATCATGGCAGGGCTCTCTTTCAATTAAAATGTATGAGTTATAGAATTGAAGATTTAGCCTGTTTATTCCAGGTCTTGAACACGGCATACCACAGACAGGTTTCGGGCTTTATCTTCCGAGACGGCTACAGTTCCCGTCACTTTTGGCGTAAACGTAAGTTCACATTATGATATGAATTCCTCATTCTTCATATTATTCCCAATAGTTTTTGAATAATCTGAATACAACGTATGCAGGAAGCAAGAAGAACATAAACCGTTATAGTTAAAACCAACAATATCCAAAAGAATATCAGTATGAAACAGCTTAAAGATCTACTCGTGGGAATATTCCTCTTGTCACTCTGTAGTGCGATGATCTCATGTACAGGACAGGATCGCGCCGATGAAAACCATCAGATGCACCACTCTGAGGCAGAATCCGGCAGTAACTATGTGATGGTGAAGTCGTGGGAGCACCAGCGTGAGATTTACATCGAAAGGGGAATGTCTGAGGCCGAGGCGGACTCCGTAATCAAGGAAAACCTGGCGTACATGGCGGCCATGGACCGTACTGCCGGTGATGACCGCATAGGAGTTGAAGCACCACCATTCGGTTTTGACGGGTGGATCAATTCCGAACCGCTGACGCTGGATGACCTTAAGGGTCAGGTGGTACTGGTTCGCTGGTGGACGGATACCTGCCCCTTCTGCGCCAGCAGCGCTCCCGCACTTCGAAAGCTGCACGAGGAGTATGCAGACAGCGATTTTACACTGGTTGGTGTTTTCCACCCGAAAGCCGGTATGGACGACCCGCTCGACACAGAGCGCGTACGGCGCGTGGTGGATGCCAGGGAGTTCACCTTTCCTGTGGCGATCGACTGGGACTGGCGCAACGGAACTCTGAAAGAGTGGTGGCTAACAGGCCCCAGGCGACCGGGAACCTCGGTTACTTTTATACTGGACAAGTCCGGAGTTATACAGTTCGTCCACCCGGGCATGGAATACCACGATGACAACGGCTCTGAGCAGCACGCAATGTGCGCGGTTGACATGGGACGGATTCGCGCAGCCATCGATCGACTCATCGCTGAGTAAGCCGGATGCGGTGCACTACTAACCTGAGTTAGATTATTGAATATTGAGTATAAAAGTTCCCTTTAATAAAGCTGGATTTCCCCTACTATTGTGCCATATAGCGCTAACAATGGGATCCCTTATGGGAGAAGGGGGACTGTGCATTCGCTTTCAGCGGATTTACAAAGGGGATGTCAAGTTTGAGCATTGAGCCCTTTTTGAGTTCGATAACACTCCTCCCTACTCCTGTGCAGGCTGAGTACTGCCCTAAGGGAAGATAAAATTTCCGCAGATCTTCCAGCTTCTTTAATCCGCCAACTACTTCAAGGCGGATATTTCTTTAGATGAAAACATTGATACTTTAATTATTATGATGATTTTTACCGGTAACACGCTACTTATTGAGTCAATAATGAATTAAAATACTTCGGAATTCTGGTTTCAAAGGTCATGCGCTCTTTGGTAACAGGGTGATGTACAGATAGTTTTGCGGCATGAAGAGCGAGACGCTTAATCCCTTTTTCTTTCTTGCCATACATTTTATCGCCAACCACAGGGTGCCCTGCTTCGGAGAAATGTACACGAATTTGATTTTTTCGGCCTGTTAAAAGATTGATCTCTACCAAACTATAATTCTCTGACTCCTTCAGAACCTTATACTCTGTTTTTGAAAGTTTACCGGCTTCAGAATCATCTACTGAATAGACCCGGTGTATCGAGTTTTGTGTAAGATAGGAGCTCAGTAATCCCTCTTTATCTCCAAGTTGTCCGTCTATAACGGTGTAGTAGATTTTGGTTGCTTCCTTCCAGTTCTCCTGAAGGTATCTTTTCGATTGCTCGTTTTTGGCAAAAATTAATATACCTGAAGTGTCCTGGTCCAATCTGTAAACAATAAAAATTCGCTTTCTGGATTTAGGGTTCCCCTTTTGAACATAGTTATTGAGCAGCGACGCGACTGTATTTTCTGATTCTTTGGCATTTGCGACCGTTAGCAAGCCGGGTACTTTCTCGACGACCATGATATCATAGTCCTCATACAAAATAGTGATGCCTTTTGGGTGATATCTTTTGGGAGACCCTTTAAATTTTTTCCGTTTATTCTTCATACCCAAGTGTAGGAAATTTTAAGGTGGAAAAAAGCTTTAACATTCGAAAGGTGAAACAGCTGATGTCCTTATTGTTTATCAATTCTCTCATAATCAGATCATTTACTTCAAGGATATTGAGATCTTCACACAGTACTTTGTCTGAAATCGTGTGATTTACAAAATTCAACATCAGCCAGGAACGGGTGAATCTGTTATGGTACGTTTCTGTATATCAGCTTGTTCAATTTGTTTGAGACGGTTTTACTTAGCTTAAAAATTTCATTGTAACCGATAATCTTTTGATTCCGCATTAAAGAAGCTGATAAGAGTACTATAACGCTTCTATTGTATACCAAAGAATATTTCCCTAAATAGCCAGCTCACGTTAACTTATAATCGGGATATGAATAAAAAAATAATCGGTGCAGTGCTTTTAATGGGTACGATAAGCGTAGCAGCTTGTCAGCAAGCGTCTGACTCCACTGCAAAACCTGAGCAGGTTATGGCAGGTGCAGTAATGCAAGATGATGAACCGCGATGGGGGCTTATGATGGCTGCATCAGGAGAAGGTGAGCAGATGATGGAGATTATCGATGCCTTTAACAATATGGATGTTGACGGTGTATTTACCCACAGCGCGGATACGGTTCGCATGAGTTCTGCCGATGGTTCGACCATACAAATGACAAGAGAAGCAATGTCGGGCTGGTTTGCATCCATGGACTCAGTAAAATGGAATGTAGGAGCTGTGATACCCGTCCAGAGGGAAGAGGGAACCAGCGTCAGCGTCATCGTTGATGGCATGCAGACCGACTACTATAAAGACAGTACAGTAGAATCTTATCGCTTGATGGAGCGATTTGTGTTCACCGATGGTGTAATGAACCGGGTTTATCAGTATACAGCAGCCATGCCGGAAGAGTCTGCGGACTAAAGCTTATCCAATATTAAAGTTAATGGCCTGATTTTTTAAAAAAAGCAGGCTATTTTTGTTTGATACAGAGAGCACCTCTACTCTACTTTGAGATCGGATATATAAATAATGACAGAGATAAGAAATTCATTCTATATTGAGAACTATAAAAAACTGGCTCAAATCGTTTTATATAAGCTAAAATCCCATGAAAAACAGACAAGATAGTCACATTTCCAACCTCATATCCCTCCTGTCTGCCTCTTTTCTCTTTTTGATATTAACTTTTACAGCGTGTACACAAAAATCGGGTGAAACAGAGTCTGTGAATGTTACGGAAGCGTCGATTGCCGACATTCAGTCTGCAATCATGAATGGAAAAACGAGCTGCAGAGCTGTGGTACAGACGTACCTCGACCGTATTGAGGCGTATGATCAGTCTGCCGGACTGAACGCGATTACGGAGATAAACCGGCGTGCACTGAACCGAGCCGACTCCCTCGATCAGATGCTCGCGGAAGGTTTAGATCCCGGGTCTCTTTTCTGCGCTCCCATTCTCGTAAAAGATAATTTCGACACGTATGATCTGCCAACAACCGGAGGATCTGTCGCATTATCCGGCAGCATCCCTCCTGATGACGCCTTTATGGTGAGGCGTATACGTGAGGAAGGCGCCATTGTGATTGCCAAGACCAATATGGCGGAATGGGCCTTCAGTCCGCGCCAAACCGTCTCCTCCTACGACACCACAGCGAACGCCTATGCGCTTGACAAAACCCCGGCAGGCTCCAGCGGGGGAACAGCCTCGGGAGTAGCGGCAAGTTTTGGCGTAGCCGGCCTGGGTTCTGACACCGGAAATTCCATCCGAGGACCCAGCTCTCATCTTTCGCTTGTGGGAATCCGCTCTACACTGGGACTTACCTCACGTGACGGGGTCGTCCCCCTCGCCTTCGACCGCGATATTGCTGGTCCGATGACGAGAACGGTTGAAGATGCCGCAAGAATCTTCAATGTGGTGGCAGGTTACGACCCGAAAGATCCATACACGGAAGCAGGACGTGATTATAAGGAAGATGACTATACAACCTTTTTAGACAGCAATGCACTGGAAGGGAAACGCCTCGGTGTGCTCACCAGCCACGCAAATCCCGAGCAGGGCGACAGTGCCGTTTTTGCCCGTTTTGACAGTGCACTTGAAGATCTGCGCCAAATGGGTGCCGAGGTTGTCGATTTTCAAATAGATGATATGCAGGAGCTTTTACAGGCCGGCAACTGGTGCAACCGGTTTCGGTACGACATGCACCGGTATCTCCTCACTCTCGGTGATAATGCGCCGATGAACGACGTCATGGATGTACTCGATACGGGAGAGTATGGTTCGGATGTCGAAAGTATTCTGAACGCAATCACCGAAGAAGAGCCTGAGATCATTCATCCGGCTGAGAGAGACGAACCATGCCCCGACTTTGCTGACCATCCCGGCAGGCAGGCGCTGCTGGCATCTGTGGTTCAGTCTATGGACCGGGCCGGGATTGATGCGTTTATCTTTCCAAGCTGGAGCTACCCTCCCGCCCCGCTTTATCAGGCAAATGAAGAGTATAAAGGCGATAACTCACAGGGTCTTATTCCCGCTGCTGGACTTCCGGCCATCACCATACCGATGGGATTCACCTATGGCAATCTGCCGGCAGGTCTGCAGATCGCAGGACGTCCCTATTCGGAAGGTCTTCTTTTTGCCCTGGCCTATGCCTATGAAAAGAGAACTCAGCATCGGCGTCCTCCAAATGGATTTCCGGCTTTGAAGTCTGCTCCTTGATATTTTGATGTTGTTACTTAACAAGTTACAACAATGAATATCATTCTTTAAAATTGTCACATTCACATATCGGTTTATGGATAAGGGTTAAGGCTTTTTCTGCCGATTACCTTGTGATCTCATTTTATATTGTGGCTTTAGTTGCGGTCAGTTATCTCATTCAAACGATTGAACCGGATATTTTACTACCTCTTTTCCAAAATTCTTTGTCAAGCCAGCTGTCCGGTTTTTTGATGATAAGGCTCCCTGTCTCACTTTATTTCGCAATATTCGAGTCTTCATCTCATAAGGCCACGTGGGGAAAACGGTGGCAGGGAATTACTCATGACAACATAAGCACAATGTCACAGAGGCCTCCTTCATAGTGGCCAAATAAAAATTTGTGCCCAGTTGAAAATTTACCAGTACTTCTTAAACGGCGTTATACTTATCGGATCCCAAGCTTTTACACTATAAAGTCCACTGATTCAGTAAAGTCCTGAAGGCTTGTGTCCACTTTCTGCTTTTTGAAGCAGCACCGCTAATATCATTGTAATGACAACACCCCATAGTGCAAAAATCAACCAGCCTGCGGCATGTGGAAAAACTGACGTCAGAAAAAAATAATCACGTGTTTGAACCCATATCAGAAGAGAGGCCAGAAACATGACAATCAGTATCTTAAGAAATTGTGGCCACTGGTATTCGCCGAATGAAAGCCTCCATTTTCTCAATCCATTTCGATATTGGAGAAGTGTACGACCTGCAAACCAGAGACAAAATAAAATGATAACGGCGATAATGCTCCGGATAAGAATTTGCGCACTTGAAATAAGCTCCATTCCAACCGCCCCGTAGCCTTTCCAGTCTGTCCATTCAGACAAAATATGTGATATCAGCGGCCAGCTTCTTGAACTGTTGGTGAGAATCACAATACCGTCACCGCTATCAGGCACAAGATGGAAATGGGTCATCCAGCCATTTCCCTGCCCCCCGCCAAAAATGGCTTTCTCTCCTGTTTGGAGCGTTTCGACAAAGTGACCCAGCCCGTAATGACCGGATACAAAGGAGTAGATGCCGGAAGTCTCTATAACGGGTGTGTATAAATTTCGGATACCCCGCTCCGAAAGGATATTGTTATCGGAATAGTAGTCACTGCCCATTCCGGATAAAACAAATTGTGCTATATCTTCTACATTCGCGAAGAGGCCGCCCGCAGCTTTTCCGGAGTAGACGTAAATGGGAACCGCTTTTCCATTCAGGTCATGACCGTCTGGTACAGGTGTAATGAAGTTCTCACTCCAATCAAATCCGGCATTTTTCATATCAAGAGGAAGCAGAACTTCTTCCAGCATATATTTTGAAAATTTCTGCCCTGTCACCTCTTCAATGACCAATTCAAGCAGATGATAACCTACATTGGAGTAATGAAATCCTTTTCCCGCTTCCTGAATCATCATTACTTCCTTTGACAAACTTTCTGTGAGTGACGGTTTTTCTTCTCCGGGATGATATTCCAGGCCGAGGGTACCTAAAGCGAGGCCTGAACTGTGGCTTAGCAGTTGCCGGATGGTAATCTGCTGAACATCAAAATCTGCATAGGGAAACTGCCAACTCGTTAAGTATTGAGAAACCGTATCGTCGAGGTCAATCTTGCCTGACTCAACCAATTTCATGACTCCCCGGGCCGTGACCGACTTCGAAATTGATTCCACGCGGCACATCGTATGGGTAGTCATTGGGATTTGCTCTTTTACTTTGGCGAACCCGTAGGCATCAGCCCAGCTTAGATCACCATTTTTAATGAGGGCTATCGCAACGCCGGGTACGGCGTACTGATCCATCCATAGTGAAATTTGCCGGCTCAACTCTTGCTCAAAATCCTGATCGTTGATTTTAATATCACGGTTTAAATAGGATATTTCAGAGCCGGAAATCATCAATAGTACAAGCAACCCGACGGTCGCCGCAAATATGACTTTTGCCATCTTCACCTCCTTGATTAGTGTCTGTATATCAAAATTCCGCGGTTCAACCCGCGTAAAACTAATTACTTCTTTGAAGTATGGACCTGTTTAAATGTAAATCGTATTAAAATAAAATGGCATAGTTTTTTTATGAAGTATTCTTTGCTGTTTATATCGATAATTTTTCTATCAGAAATAATCTAAAAACGAACTAAATATGGACTGCTGGAAGTACTGCGTGAAGAACGGTACCGGGTTCCGGAAAAACTGAAGAGTTGGAACCGGGTAAATTCGGATATGTGATGTATACTGAGGGAAATAGAGCTGAGCAGTTGAAACCCTCAGGCAGCATGTAGTTAACCATAGAGATTCCACTGCACAGTGCAAAAACATCACTACTGCTCAATATTCTGTTACATTACATAGCACGCCGGCATAAATTTACGGCTCTATGTTGATTTGTGTGGGTAAGGTACAAAAATGTTACTATTGGATGGACAAAGCAACCAGCAATTAAAAGAGGATATACCATTGAATAGTAAAGAACTTTTTTCCCTTGCCTTAGGCT
>Ga0081527_100041_pt1 | contig 128082 bp, 110 predicted proteins | sample HotLakmasection5_FD_70992 | JGI IMG/M metagenome (GOLD analysis project Ga0081527, IMG submission 70992) | Hypersaline microbial mat communities from Hot Lake, Washington, USA - Section #5 (SPADES assembly) (version 2) | ecosystem: Environmental > Aquatic > Non-marine Saline and Alkaline >...
GCGCAACGTTGGTGAGGCGCGGATAGTTCAGCGCAGGGTACCTGATCCCGAACCCTGGGACCGCTGCCGCCTCGCCTGGGAGATGCGTCACAATGGTTCCAGCCACACCGAGATTCACAGAGCGACACGTCTCTTCAAGAATGTGAACGGCTACGATACCTTCTTCGCAAATCCCATCTACATTGGCGAGTTTCACTTTGGCGGTAAGGTCTATGAGAATTTCGTCGAGCCGATGATCTCGCGCGAATGGTTCGAGCAGGAACAGCGCGAGCGCGAAGAACGTCAGAAGAAGCTGCAGGGCCAGAAGATAATGGCGGCGCTTGAGCCTCGCCGCGTTGGCAGCGACTACTTGCTCTCCGGGCTGGTCTACTGCGGCTTTGTTGATGGCGAAGAGCATCCCATGCACATCGAGTCCATACCCGGTAAGCCAGGCAAGCGCGGCACGTATACATTCTTCATCTGTGCGACGAAGAAGAACTCGCGTAACACAGCCTGTCAGGCCGGACGTGTCAGCCTGAAAGCTCTCGACCAGTCTGTGACCGAATGTCTGCTGTCGCATATTCTCACGGTAGAGAACCTGCGCCCGCTTGCGAGGAACATTGCCGAATCACTCCAACAGCGCAGTGACGATGCCGGAACGCGCATCGAAGCGATTGAAGATAAACTCGCTGAAGTTCAGAAGTCGCTGCAGAACATTCTCGATGCGCTCGAGAACATGGGTTATGCCAAGCATCTGCAGCAGCGTTACGACGAGCGCAAACGCGAAGAGGAAGAGCTTCTCACCGAACTGCATACGTTGCAGGCTCTGCGAGTCACGCCGGAGATCATTCAGGAGATCAGCGACCATGAGCTAGCTGGCTGGATCGAGCACATGCGCGCCGCCCTTGAAGGCGAGGATCGGTCTGCCGCACGCCGGATAATCCAGAAATTTGTGGCAAAAATCGTCATTAAAGAAGGAACGGGAACGATTTTTTACACGTTCCCGTTCCCAGAGCGTCTGTATATGTCTAGTGTACAGCACTTGGACCTGAGGAGATTCGAACTCCTGACCTCTACAGTGCGATTGTAGCGCTCTCCCAGCTGAGCTACAGGCCCTCATCAGGGCGAATTTTAGGCCGCATACCTTTTAGTGTCAAGATGGAGTGCGCGCTGCGGTACATCTGGTGATCGACTTGCCCCTGTTTCTGCACCCTGGCTTCCCGGTATAATTCACTTTATGAAAACCTTCATGCTCTATACCAGACGTCTGGATGCGCTGTAGCGTCCTGTACCCCCATAGTTACCACAACGCGTGATAGCTGAAGCCAATTGCGCTCCCTTGCCGTCATACATCATCTCGATTAAGCCTGCTACCAAGTTCACTGAGGAAACATCCATGTTTGATAAGCTATCCGGTGTCGAAGACCGCTACGTGGAAATCGACCGCCTGCTATCCGATCCGTCGATTGCCAGTGACCCCAAACGATTGACTTCGCTCGCCAAGGAGCGCTCGGAGATCGAAGAGATCGTGATTGCCTATCGTACTTACAAAACGCAGAAGGATCAGCTTCAGCAAGCCAAAGAGCTCCTGCGCGAAAGCGATGATCCCGAAATGCGCGAAATGGCGCAGATGGAAATCGAAGACCTTAATGCCAGTCTTGAAAGCCTCGAAGACAATCTTCGATTGATGCTGTTGCCCAAGGATCCGCGTGATGGCAAAAACGCCATTGTCGAGATTCGCGCTGGGGCAGGCGGCGACGAAGCGGGTTTATTCGCTGGTGATCTGCTGCGTATGTACACCCGCTATGCCGAATCAAACCGCTGGAAAGTCGATATTCTCGATATGAATGAGGCGGGTGGCAACATCATTAAGTCAGTGACGTTCGCTATTAAGGGCGCGGATGTCTTCAGCCGAATGAAATACGAGAGCGGTGTGCACCGCGTTCAGCGTGTGCCGACCACTGAGAGTCAGGGGCGCATCCATACCAGCACGGCGACCGTAGCCGTGCTCGCTGAGATGGATGAGGTTGACGTCGAGCTCGACATGAACGATGTACGCGTGGATGTTTTTCGCAGTCAGGGTGCCGGTGGCCAGAGCGTCAACACCACTGATTCCGCTGTCCGCATGACGCATATTCCCAGCGGCATTGTTGTTGAAATGCAGGACGAACGTAGCCAGCTTCAGAACCGTGAACGCGCGAAACAGGTGCTGATCGCTCGTCTTTACGAACTTGAGATGACGCGTCAGCGAGAAGCCCAGGAAGCGGAACGACGCGGACAGATCGGCAGCGGCGATCGCAGCGAGAAGATCCGCACCTACAATTATCCCCAGAACCGGGTCACCGACCACCGCGTCAATCACAGCAGCTACAATCTGCCGGATGTACTTGACGGTAATATTGATGAGTTCATTGACCGTCTGGCCACCGCAGAGCAGGCTGAACTGTTATCAGCGGCGGAGTAAACATAACTCACGCGTCATGTGCTATCCGATGCCTCTGCTGCCACTCTCCAGTATATTCTTCAGGGCCTGCCATTCGGCAGCCGTCTGTCGCCGGACAGGTGGGCCCACAAATGGAATCATCCAGAAGCGCCACCACGGCACACGGATGTGAATCTGATCATGTATCGTCGTGCTGCCACCGCTCGACGTATATTCCGTAAGCCGGTGATACGGGAAGCTGCCGTGCGCCCCTTTGACTTCCATCAACTTGTTGCGCTGGAAGTCGATCACATCAGCATTGACGAAGACGCTGCTGCCCATGAGCTTACGATCCAGTGAGAGCATAGTCCCAGGGCGAATAGGATCGCCTGAAATCAGATTCACGCTTTGGGTGTCTGGTTGCCACTCGCGCAGGCTATCAATGCTGAAATCAGTTGCTTTCCGAAAGACCTCAATCAACGGGCGATTGATAGTTAGCCGGTGCTCGATACGCGGCATGGTGCTGCCTTTCAATATGTCAACATGCCGCGATTATACCGCAATCAAAACGTGCAGTACTGCCATCCTCGGCTTATTCTTTTACTTCTATAAACATGCACAGGCTTCTACTTCGACTCCCGACGCAGGGGAAGGCCGAAGCTGTTGCGCATAAACAGCTCTTGTGAGTTGACCTGATGGCCGTTATCTCCGGGTGAAAGGCGCATGTAGGTACCATCAGCCTGCAGCTCCCACGCACCGTGCGTATCGCGCAGACTGGTCGCCAGCACCCGCATAACCTTCTCCCGCAAGCGACCGTCCAACAGCGGGAACACGACTTCGACCCGGTTATAGAGATTACGACGCATGAGATCAGCGCTGCCGAGCAGGATTTGCTGGTCTTTCGGCGCATTCTGGAAATAGTAGATGCGGCTGTGTTCCAGGAAGCGGCCGACAATGCTGATAACCCGAATATTGTCACTGACGCCCGGAACCCCCGGACGCAGGCAGCACAGGCCACGCACCAGCAGATCAACCTTGACCCCTGCCTGACTGGCTTCGTACAGCTTCTGGATAATGACATCTTCCTCAAGCTGATTCATCTTGAAGATGAGGCGCGTAGCGCGTTTGGCTTTCGCCGCAGCGATCTCGTTATCAATCAACTCTATCAGCGTGTCAAGCAGATATTCTGGCGCAACGAGCAGCCGGTTGTAGCGCGTCTCCGGAGCATAGCCCGTCAGACGGTTGAACAGACGGCTGGCGTCTTCCGCAAGCTGTGGATTGCACGTCAACAGGCCGAAATCCGTGTAGAGCCGCGCGGTGCTGGCGTTGTAGTTGCCAGTGCCTAAATGCACGTACCGCCGGACGCCGTTGCCTTCTCGCCGGACCACAAGTGAAGTTTTCGCATGTGTCTTTATGGGTAGTTCTTCGACCCCGTAAATAACGTGTACACCCTTGCTCTCGAGCGCCCGGGCCCATTCGAGATTATTCTCTTCGTCAAAACGTGCCTTCAGTTCAACCAGCACCGTGACCTGTTTGTTGTTGTCTCGGGCCTCCATCAATGCCGTGACGACCGGGCTGTTCTTGCCTACTCGGTACAGGGTCGCCTTGATGGCCAGCACGTCTTCATCGTGGGCTGCCTGTGAGAAGAACGCTTCAACTGGCGCAAAGGAGTCATAAGGATGGTGTAGTAGAATATCCTGCTTGCGGATGGCATCAAAGATGGAACTGCCTTGCGGCCAGATATCCGGCAGTTTTGGTACGTAGGGCGGGTATTTCAGGTCAGGCCGGTCGACGCTGGCCAGTTCAAAGAGATTCGCCGAACCAAGCGCGCCGTCGATAATGTACACCTGCGTGTCATCCTGTACTTCCAACCCGCGCAACAGGTGCGTGAGCATCTTTTCGCTGATCGTCGTTGGCACGCTAAGCCGCGCCACGAAGCCAAAGCGCCGCTCGCGCACGCCCTGTTCGATGATCGAGCGGAAGTCCAGCGCGTCGTCGTCTTCCGCTTCCTGTTCGTAATCGATATCAGCATTGCGCAGCACCCGGAAAGGATACGCCTCGATGCTCTGCATCCCAGGGAACAATACGTCCAGATTATCTATGATGACGTCTTCGATCCACAGGAACTTGTGCCCTGTCAGTGGATCAACACCGTAATGCGATGCCACCTGATTGATGCTGACCAGTCGTGGCAGGCCATCACCGACGGGCACCTTGATCCGTGCAAATTCAGAGTGCCCGTTATCGGATACTTCGCGCATCAGATGCACGCCCAGGTTGAGGCTCAGGTTCGAGATGAATGGGAAGGGCCGCGCATGATCCACGGCCAGGGGCGTCAGCACCGGGAAGACTTCATCACGAAAGTAAAGCCGGACGGCTTCGCGCAGCGGGCCAGGTAGTTGGCTCGGTTCCAGTATGGCGATATCTTCGGCTTCCAGCGCTGCCAGTATCTTGTTCTTGATAACGCGCTGCTGCGCGATCAGCGCATTTACCTCTTGATGGATCATGCGCATCAGCGTCGTGGGTGAGATGCCATCAGGACGCGACTTGGTGATGCCCAGCCGTATCTTTTGCAGGTAGCCGGGGACACGCACCATGAAAAACTCATCCAGGTTGCTGCCGACAATCGCCAGGAACTTAATGCGTTCCAGCAGGGGTACATCCTCATCCTGCGCGACGGCCAACACCCGCTTCTGAAAATCAATGAGACTCAGTTCGCGGTTGATGTAGGTTTCTGATGTAAGTTGTGTTGTCACTTCTTCTTTAGGGAGTCGCGTATCTTCAGACATGGTGTGAAACTCATTCTCGAAGTCCTGGGCAATCGGCGCATAAGTCTCAGGACTATTCTCGTCAGGGTGCTGTTGATCAGCCATTTCTTGATCGGTCATCTTTTTGAGCCATCGGGCCTTCTTGTTGCTTTTATTGTTTTGTTGCTTTTATTGTTTTGTTGCTTTGGATGAAAACAACGTCGTTGTCGTAACATCGTTGTTGTTAAGAACGATAGCGGTGTTTTTGTGGGTTAGCATCAAATTGACGACGATTGTATCACACTTGATTGAAATCCCGGTTAAGGCTTACCAGTTATTGCCTTGACTACCACGGATTTGTGCCGTATCCGCTTGCGCGCTGCCGCAATCTTGAGTAATCTCCTGTGTATGAATCAGTGTTTAGCCATGATGTGAATAATCTAAAGGAAAGGTGTGCCACATGCCCAAAGTCATTGATATTGAAGGGGTTGGGCCTGTATATTCGGAAAAGCTGGTTGCAGCGGGGATCAAGACCGTAGCCGCTTTGCTCAAGCACGGGGCCAGCAAAGAAGGCCGCAAGGCCATCGCGGAAAAAACTGGAATTGACGAAAAGGTTATTCTTAGCTGGGTGAACTTCGCTGATCTCTATCGCGTTAAGGGTATCGGTAGTGAATACAGCGAACTTCTTGAGAAGGCTGGCGTGGATACTGTTCCGGAACTTGCCCAGCGCAGGCCAGAAAACCTGCATGCCAAGCTGGTTGAAGTCAACACCGAAAAGAAGCTGGTGCGCCAGCTGCCATCACAAAAAATGGTCGAAACCTGGGTCGCTCAGGCCAAGACGCTGCCAAAGGTCGTGACGCACTGAGTGTGCAAACTAAAGACTTGGTGCTGCAAAACCAGCCGCACCTGACCCTAATATATTAAGCTAGGTCCACTGCTCATGAAAGAGCTTTGATAGCCGGGCGTAGTTCATAGCCCGGCTTTTACGCGCTTGCGGATGCCGTTGACTTAGGGCGGTTCAGGAACTCCACAAGCACCTGACGCAGCTCCTGCCGACCAACGGGTTTAGCAATGTAGCCATCACAGCCTGCAGCGTAGCACCGCTCGCGATCGCCGTGCATCGCGTTCGCCGTCAGTGCGACGATAGGGATATGTGCCGTGCGTGAATCAGCTTTGAGCCGACGTGTCACTTCAAGACCATCCATATCGGGCAGATTGATGTCAACAAGAATCAAGGACGGCATTTCCGTTGAGGCAAGCATCATACCAAGTGATCCATTTGGAGCTTCGATCATGTCGTAGCCCAGGCTTGTGACGATCTTGCGCACCAGACGCATATTCAGTGCATTGTCCTCTACATACAGAATCGTTGATTTCATGGATACACCCAATTCTTTGGCAACTCTTTCTAAATATTAAAACATTGTTGTCGTTTTTTCCATTAAGGATGGTTCATAATTTCCACACCATACAGGATTGAAACCTTGCAGCTCCGCGAATATCTTCGAAAGGCTGATGCTTGCCATTCAGGCTCAACCTGCTAAACTCAACACAGCGCGTTGTTGATACTGTGTCTCACTTCTGAGCGCCTGACGCATTCAATCTGATTTGCCCATCCTCATAACAGGACACACGCAGTATGGAATCCATACAGCAACTCTTGCTCGACCCTCTGGCATCCGGCTTTATGCAGCGAGCGCTGCTCGCCGTGACTGTCGTGGGCATCATCAGTGGCATTATGGGCGTCTACGTTGTTACACGGGGGCTGGCCTTTCTCGGGGATGCGCTGGCGCACAGCATACTGCCTGGCGTGGCGATCGCCTTTCTGACGCGCGGCGCTACACAGTCTGCTCTGCTGCTGGGTGGCCTGATCTCAGGCGTTATCTCCGCGCTGAGCATCGGCCTGTTGACGCGGGGTCGCCGGCTCCAGGAGGATACGGCCATTGGTATCGTCTTTGCGGGTACGCTGGCCCTGGGGATTGCGATCATATCGAGTTCGCGCAGCTTCGCCACGGATCTTCAGCACATTCTGATTGGCAATATCCTGGCTGTCACCAATGCCGATCTTATTCAGATCATGTTGATCAGTGCGGGCATCCTCCTGGTGACCTTCCTCCTCTATAAAGAGATGCTCATCGTTTCTTTTGATGGCACGCTCGCGCAGACGCTTCGGCTCCCTGCAGAGACGCTGCGCATGCTGCTGCTCGTCCTGCTGGCGGTGACTATTGTCATTGGCGTGCAGGCAGTCGGCATCGCCCTGATCGCCGCTGCGCTTGTGACACCTGCCGCGACCGCACGCTTACTGACGCGCCGGATGCATCACACCATGATGCTTTCAGCAGCTATCGGTGCCGCCAGTGGCATAATTGGCATGTATCTCGCCTGGTACGGGCGCATCGCCGCCAGTGCGACCATCGTCCTCACGATGACGGCGTTCTTCCTGTTGGCGTATCTGCTCGCGCCACAGCGCGGCTACCTGTGGGCTTTGCTGGGGCGCTCGGCGCGACGCGCTTGACCTTGCCTCATGCGCCTGTTTCCGGATGATCGAGCGCTTCTTTAGTCGCTTGCCATGCCTGATACGCTTCTTCACTCACGAACTCACCGTTTGTCACGCGCTTATCCGTGATGCGCTTGCCCTTGTCGAAGAACAGCTCAACTTCCGCCTGAAACGGACAGCGTATAGCGCTGACAACTTTCCGCAGATAGTAGCCGCTGCCATCGTCCATCTCTGAAGGCATGTTGAAAGGGTCGATCCGCACAGCCACGATCTCGTCGCAGCGTTTGGGTCGCACATAAAGATACATGCCCTGATCGGCGGACTGTTGGTCACCACCGAATAGTTTTTTGAGAAAGTTCATGAGGCCCCTCTCCTCAGTTATCCGACCGATATATACTCGGCTCATGACACATCATACGACGCCCGCCTGAGTTATCCGTGAGACAAGCTCGCTATGGTTGCTTATGGACTTTGCGAATCGCCCGAACTTCGTCATAATGACAGCGCATTGCGCAGCCCATTCAGACCCTGCTCAGTGTAATGATGAAAAAACGATTATTCGAGACTTGAGGGGAATGACATGACGACTGCAACCCAGGTCCCACCGCGCGAAGCTGTCCCGCAGGCAGCTACCTGGAACCGCGAAAGTGTTTTTGCTACGGTTGATGATTGGCGCGCAGAACTGAAGTCCGTCCAGGCCGAACTGCCCAGACTCGATGCCTTTCCGGGTACCCTGTCAGAGGGGGCCGCGCGCCTCGCCGATTACCGGGAAATCGCAGAGACGCTCTATCGCCGTACATATACACTGGTCTTCTATGCGCAGATGTCCGTCTCCGTAGATAGCAATGACATGACCGCCAAACAGCTTGTCGGCCAGGGCATGAACCTCGCCGGGCAGCTTCAGGCGAAGACGGCATTCGCCACGCCGGAAATGCTCAGCATCGGCGAAGAAACTCTGCTCAACTGGGCAGAGAGCGAACCACGCCTGAGCCACATGACCCAGTATGTAAAGGACCTGTTCCGTATGCAGGAGCATGTCCGTTCTCAGGAGGTCGAGCAGGTCCTGAGCATGCTGTCTGAACCGTTCCATGGCACAGAACAGACTGCCGGTGAACTCAGCAATACGGACCTGCGCTTTGAGCGCGCCCAGGACGCCGAGGGCAACCCGACGCCGGTCAATCAGAGTGTACGCGGCCTCGCTATCCACAGCACCGACCGTGCGCTCCGCCAGTCCGTCTGGGAGAAGTACATGGACGGTTATCTGGCGTACAAGAACACGTTCACCAGCAACTACCTGACTTCCGTTAAGCAACATGCATTCATGACCCGCGTGCGCGGCTATGAATCCACGCTGGAGCGCCAGCTGGACGAGTACAATCTGCCAACCACAGTCTTTCACAATCTGATCAATACCTACAAAAAACACCTGCCGACATGGCATCGCTATTGGGATGTACGCCGGCGCGCCCTGGGTTATGATAGCATCCATACCTGGGATATCTGGGCACCCCTGACCGAAAAAGCGCCGAAAGTTTCTTACGAAAAATCGGTCGATTGGATCGCAACCGCCATGCAACCGCTCGGTATGGATTACGCTGATACCCTCCGTGAGGGGTGCCTTCAGCAGCGCTGGGTCGATTATGCGGTCAACGAGGGGAAACGGCAGGGTGCGTTCAGCTACGGCTCGTACGATACCTATCCCTTCATTATGATGAGCTACAGTGACGATGGCCTGGGCGGACTCAGCACGTTAGCCCACGAACTTGGCCACAGCATGCACAGTTACTATACGCGCAAGACGCAGCCCTACGTCTATGCCAACTACAGCATGTTCGTTGCGGAAGTCGCCAGCAACTTCAATCAGGCCATGTCTCGCGCCTATCTCTTTGAGCAATTCAGCGACGATCGCGACTTCCAGCTCGCCCTGATACAGGAAGCGATGGATAACTTCCATCGTTACTTCTTCATCATGCCGACACTGGCTCGCTTCGAATTTGAAGTCCATCAGCGCGTTATGGAAGGGCAGCCGATGACGGCTGATATCCTCAACGATCTGATGGCGGATCTCTTCGCGGAGGGGTACGGTGATACCTTTACCGATGACCGTACCCGCACCGGCATCACCTGGGCGACCTTCGGCCACCTGTACGAGCCGTTCTATACCTTCCAGTACGCGACAGGCATCAGCGCCGCGCACGCTTTGGCGAACGATATCCAGGCAGGCAAAGAGGGTGCCGCAGAAGCCTATCGTCAATTCCTGGCGGCAGGCAGCAGCCTTTATCCCCTGGATGTGCTCAAGCTGGCTGGCGTTGACATGACCACACCCGAAGCCGTCGAGAAGACTTTCGCTGTATTGGGCGAGCTTGTCGACCGGCTGGAATCACTCATCTAAGCACCCGTCTGGTGCTCGCCTTCGTTTATCGCGACGAGCCGGTTCTGTGAATCGGCTCGTTTTCTTTGAACGTATAGTTGAACATGCTGAGGAAACCCAGGCAGGCGTGATCTTCAACATGTATCATATACCTGTCTGGTATACTCACTGTTACCGTAAAAAACTGCAATCTGACAGTTCCTTTATTTGGATTAACGCATTCCAACGGTGAATCTATGGCACACGATGTCGTGATTTCACAACAGCAAGCACCGGGCCGCACGCCATCGCCCAACGGTCTCTCCGCCATTGAAGTCCAGCATCGTATTGAGCTGGGCCAGACTAACGATTACAAGGCACGTGTCAGTCGCACATACTGGGACATCGTTCGTGATAACCTGCTGACGTTGTTCAACATCGTGCTGGGCACGTTGCTCGTCATCGTCATTCTGCAGGGGGATTACGTCACAGCGTTCTTTGCCGGTTTCAGCGTTGTGACGAACACCTTCCTGGGGATGATTCAGGAGATAAACGCCAAGCGCAAACTTGATCAGCTTGCGCTGCAGGGCGAGCAGCATGTGACTGTCATCCGCGAAGGGAATGAGATTGAAGTCGGCATGCGCGAAGTTGTGCTGGATGACATCATCAGGATTGAACCTGGCGATAAACTCGTCGTTGACGGCGTTGTCGTGCACGCTGATAGCATGGAAGTCGATGAATCTCTCCTGACAGGAGAGAGCGATGCGGTCTTTAAACAGGTCGGTGACGAAGCCTTCAGCGGCAGCTTTTGCATTGCTGGCAGTGGATTAATGCGTGCGACCCGCGTCGGCAAAGAGAGCAACATTGCCAAACTCAGCGAAATCGCCAAAGAGTATAAGCGCATCAAGACGCCCACCCAGACGTACATCGATATCATCGTTGAAATCACGGTGGTGGTGATGTTCATCTTCGTGCCCATGTTGTTCATCACCGCTTATCTTCAGCAGCTCATCTTCCTTGAGGCGATTCGCAACGCGGTCGTGTTCGTGACCAGTCTGGTGCCGCAGGGCCTCGTCCTGGTAGCCATCCTCTCACTGACGATAGGGGCGATTAAGATCAGTCGCCATCAGACGCTCATCCAGCGCGTGAACGCCGTGGAATCACTGGCGAACGCGACAGTTCTCTGCTTCGATAAGACCGGCACCCTGACCAAGAATCAGCTGGCTGTGACCGAGGTCATCAGCCTGGACGGAACGCCACAGCCGGATATCATCTCTGAACTCTGGCACTATCTCAACAATCTGGCTTATCTGAATCGCACAGCCGGTGCAGTCAAGGAATATGTAGACGTACATCATACCCGGGACGAAGTGCTGCAGGACAAGGTCAAAGAGATTCCGTTCAACTCTGTGCGCAAATGGGGCGCAGTCGTCCTGCCCGAAACAACCCTGATTATGGGCGCGCCAGACCGTTTGCTCCCACAGCACATCGCAGAAGATAGCGTTGTCAGCCGCTCGATGCGCCTGGCAATGCAGGGCTATCGAGTACTGGCATTTGCGCGCATGGCAGATGAACCTCCGGCGAGTCAGGCGCAGGTTAGCCAGATGTGCAACCCCGTCGCATTGATTGTCCTCAGTGATCAGGTACGCGAAGATATCCAGGAGACGCTCGCCGCCTTCCGTCAGGAGGGCCTGTCGCTCAAGGTCATCAGTGGCGACAGCATCGAGACAGTGGCCGCGGTTGCAGCCCAATCCGGCATGAATGCAGAACATGCCTATACCGGTGCCCAGATCGACGCGATGAGCGATGCCGAGCTGCAATCCGTGGTTGCGCGGGTTGATGTGTTCGGGCGCATTGAGCCAAACACAAAACGCCGCATCGTCAAAGCGCTCCAGGAGCGTCAGGAATACGTGGCGATGGTGGGCGATGGCGTCAACGACGTGCCTGCGCTCAAACAGGCACAACTGGCCATCGTGATGAATGACGGCACCCAGATCAGCAAGGACGTGGCCGACATTGTGCTGCTGAACAATGCAATGTCAACTTTGCCGCGTGCTTTCCGAGAAGGCAAAGAGACGACGCAGACGATCTTCGGCACGATGAAGATGTTTCTCGTCAAAAACGCATACAACGTGTTGCTGTTTCTGTTTGTGGGCTTTATGTCGCTCTCGTTCCCGATCACGCCAGTGCAGATCAGCTGGAGCACGTTTGGTGTCGTTAACATCCCGGCAACGTTAATCGCATTCGGTTTATTGCGCCCGACCTACATGCGCGACTTCCGCGATGATGTGCTGGATTTTGTCATTGCCAACGGTTTAATGGGCGCTGTGAAGGCCGCTGTACTCTATGTGATCGTCTACTTCGGCACAGGGGGCGATGTCGCCACCGTACGCAGCGCAATCACCATCTTCTTGACATTTTATGGGGCTATCACCGTCTTGAGCATCCAGGGCGTGGATTTCTACCACCCAACTACCTTCATCAGACACTTCAAAGCGGTTCTGCTGATGCTCGGTCTTACCACCATGACGGTACTTGCGCTGTACGCTGTGCCGCAGCTATTCGAGTTCACGCCGTTCGTCTGGGCGCAACACGATTGGATCATCATCCTGCTGACGGCGCTCACCTGTCTGTCCGTTCTGTTACAGGCACACGTGAACAAATACCGCTATCTCATCAAGCGGTTTTATATCCTGTTCCAGCGTCGTCAGACCAACATACGCGCTGAGTAGGGCCTCAGCATGTCTGCTTGCGGACGCCAGATTTGTATTTACCCCGGACAGGTACCAGCTTCGACTCAGGTCGGGCGGGCTTCCGCCAGCAGACTATGCTGCAAGTCAGCTTCGGCCGTTTGCGGGATGACCGACAAGCGCACCGGCAGCGTTTCGCCCGGCCTGAGCGTCTTCCCTGGGCGTAGCACGCGGTAGCCCACCACTTCATCGCCCTGATTTACTAACGTTACAACCACCTGAATGTCACTCACTACCACCTGACTATCATTGCGCAGCACGGCATCCACCTTGTAGATGCCATAGCCGGGTTGCCTCTGCGTACGCTCACTGTGTTGATTGATAACAGTCAGCCGCTGTGCTGCCAGATGCCCTGACAGGGCAAGCCCCGGCGTATGATTGCTGGCCTCTACTTCTGTTTCTTCTTCTGCTCTCGTCGCTTGTTCTCTCTGGTTAATCGTGAGAACTGCGCTGACCGTGTCATATGGCGAAGCGTCGGAAAATATTGCACGATAAGGCGCGTTTTCGCCGACAAACAGGCTGTACTGCTCGAAAAAGACGCGTTCTGCAGCGACTGTCGCTGTTGCGGCCTGTAGACTTACCGTGATTTGTGCGCTTTGCAGGTCAAAAAAAGGCGCTGGTTCGTCAACAGATAGCCCATTTATGGCGTATCGAAGCTGCCCCAGACACATGACGCTGTTGTTGGGGCCGTCATAGCAGATCGGTGGTGGCGTTTCGAGTGATGGATCTGGCGGTGGAGCGTTGGTATATCTTCGCTCAAGCTCATATCTGAGCTGAAGACGATCCGATGTACCCAAAAACAGGCTTCCACCTACAGGAATCAAGGGTTCTGTCCGGTAAAAAGGCGTTTGATAGCTTGTAAGCAGCCGGGGCACGCCCTGATTTGCTCCGCGGACGCTGCTCGTGTGATAACTCCAGACGATGACGCTCAGTACAAGTAAAATAGCCAGGAGCGTCGCCAGTCCGAGGATGTTAACGAAGTTCGACATGGTTTCCTCATTGTCTCTAGCGAGGAGTGGTGCGCATTATACCGGGAAACATCGTGCTTAGCATCGAATTGAAAGTGCGGATATGACACAATCTACAAACCAAACCCCTGTTCTTTCCGATTGGGAGCGCCTGCCAGCATTGTCTGCTCAGGTGGGCCAGCTTCTCAAACAGCGTCAACAAACCATCTGCGCCGCCGAAAGCTGCACAGGTGGTCTTCTCCTCAGCAGCCTGACGGATGTTTCTGGCAGTTCTGCCTATGTCCTGGGGGGAATCGTCAGCTACAGCAACGCCGTCAAAGAGCAGTTGCTCGGCGTCCAATCGACGACCCTGCTCTCATATGGGGCCGTCAGCGAGCAAACAGCCCGGGAGATGGCACTTGGCGTACGTCAGTTGCTCGGCGGCAATTACGCGCTCAGCGTCACGGGCATCGCCGGGCCAGGGGGCGGTACAACGACCAAGCCCGTTGGTCTGGTCTACATTGGCCTGGCATTCGAATCGGACGTTATTGTGAGGCGTTATGTATGGCCTGAGGATCGCATTGGCAACAAACAGCTATCCGTGCTGGCAGCGCTGCATCTTCTGATCGCCACCCTGTCCCCACCACCTGCTTAAGATACTCGCACAAAAAGGGGCCTGGTCTCCCCATTATCTGGCTACCAGGCCCCACCTGTTCAAAGCTGCTGGGATTGCCCCTGCTTAATTCACCGGGCAGACGATGCCTTCGCAGGGTACACCGTCGCCGTCCTCATCAAGCGTGAAGTTACCCGCCTGCAGACAGGCACGTGCCTCATCGCAGTTGAAAAACTGGAAGCACGTAAACGCCAGCGATGGGCACACCGTAGTCGGCGGTATGCCACCACCGGGCGTCAGCTCAGGGATTGGCGTCGCAGGTGCCGGGCCGAGCCCCGCATCGAACAAAGCCTCTGGATCACTCGTGAATTCAAATGCGCCCGTATCTGCATTGTAGACCAGCAGCTCCGCAGTCGGGGCAAAGGTCTGGTCCTGCAGACGGAAGGCGAATAACCCCGTCCCCGGCGTCGCGTTGATGTCTGCGATGATCAGGACATACCGTGAGATCGCCTCGATATTAACCGGTGATATCACCAACCGTGTGAATTGATCCGTCTCGCCGAGCGTGATGAAGGCTGTGGGATCATCAATCGGGCTGATCGATGCGAACAGGCTGACTGTGCTGCCCGGTGCTGGCAGCGCCTGGAAATTCAGCACCTGCCCTGCAGTCGCGTCGAAGCAGTAGCCCGTCACGAAATCACGCGGTGTGAACTCCTCCAGATAAAGCTGGCCAATCTGGATAATCGGCAGCACTTCCGCCTTGCCGTTGAAAGTCAGCAGACATTCATTCGGCCCCGGCTCTTCAGGGATGAGTTCATCCAGCCGCTGACGCAGGCTGGCGAACAGCGCATCTGCGGCGTTGACGGCTTCGAGAGCGCCCGCAACCGTCGCCTGACCGACAGGATTGCCCCCGCCCGGCTGATCACACACCGTAATGAAAAGATCGATCGCAAGGCGTATATTGGCCATCGCATCGTTGAAGTCGCGCTGAAGCGGCTCCAGTGTCACGTAATTTGCCGCCAGGATCGGCTGCGCGATCTGAATATCACTGGGGCGCGGTGGATACCGCGTACACTGCGCACGACTGGTAATGCCGGCGTCCGTCCAGCTCGCACGTATCTGATCCAGCGACGGCTGCGCCAGATCGAGCCGGTTGCGCATCAACCGTATCAAGTCGACGAATTCGTCAGGCCCTCGCCCAACAATCGGTGCCTGATCGGCCACAACGCCGTCGACAGGCAGCGCGTTGGGGTCGCCATTGAGGATTTCCACAAATGGGGCTGCAACCCAGCCAAGCGTCCCCTCGAAGTTGACCTGATACCACGTCACCAGACCATTGCTCGGGAAGCGCCCTGTAAGGCTCATTCCCTGGTTACGGTTGATATTGCCAATCGTCACATAACCCCGGCTTGGCCCGCTGCGGATGCGCACCCCGGTTTCAGCGCTGGCCGCGACAGGCCCCGTTGCCTGGCTAGGCCCGGCACGCGGTGATTCAAAACCGCCATAGGGGATGCTGCGTGGGTCCGCCACAGGCAGATTATCCAGGCTGCCTTCCAGGATCAGCAGTGGCGCGAGATTCACCCAACCTTCATTGGCGCCGTAGATCACGCGTATCCACTGGCCATCAGCACTGCGCCCCGTCACCGCTTCGAAGACGAAGCCGCCCTCGACGGTATCCAGTACCTCCGCGCCAATCGCCGGGATCAGCCGAATATTGGAAAACTCGTTGACGACCAGGGCCCGTACTCCCGATTGGCCCAACAACGTCAGCGTGGGTGGGGCCCAGATCAGTAACAGCAGCACCAGCACGCCAAAAAAACGCAGTCGACCATGCCTGGCACAGGCGATCAGATGAAGGTAAAGCGGCGAGGGCGAGAATGAGCGCATAGGCTTTTCTCCGAGTGTGAGTCAGTCGCGAGATGAATCCGATGTGGTCGGGGGTTCTCCCCCGGTTGATGATGGTTTAGCGGGCGACTCAACCGGGAGCTCATCAAGCGCTCCATCGTCGCTGGCTTCTACCATGTCCTGATGGGTTCGCCGCTGACGGCGTCTCTCATATTCTTCAACGATCTGCGCGCTCAGCGGCTGCGTCACCGAGTTCGGTTGTACAGCGCTTTCATCTGCGCTCTCGAGGCGGCTCTCAGCGCTGTTTAGGTGCTTTAGCAAACCGCCACTTATCGCATTGCCATCCAGACGGTTGAGCAGGCCACGCCGCTGACTGGCCTCGTCTTCTTCTTCAATCGGTCGGTTGCGGGCGAGGGCCCGGCGTGCTTCTGGTGTGCCAATGTGGCGCAGTGCTGCCCGTGCCACGCGCCGCACTGTCTCATTAGGGTCGCGCAGGTGCTGCGTGAGCGGCACGATCGCCCATTCCGCTTTGAGATGTCCCAGAATTGCCGCTGCTTTCCGTCGGATATCCCAGTTTGGATGGCGTAGATTCGCCAATAGCGTTACTTCGACGGGAGCACTCTCCAGCTGAAGCAGCGCTTCTGCCACAGCCAACCGCACCTGAATAGAATTCGCTTCATCCTGGAAAAGCAGCACCAGCGGCTCCACAGCCTGCATGACACGCTGCACACCAAGCTTATGTGCAGCCGCGATCACGACCTCCGGATTCTCGTCTTTGAGTTTCTCAATCAGCACTTCCGGTGGTTCGTAGACTTCACGCTCGCGCTGTGCCGGAGTTTGTTCAGCGTCGGTGCCGTCTTCGGCGTCTTTATTCACGGGCTGGCGGATCATCACCGTTGAGTCATCACGCACTGGCCGGACACGGGTTGTTGGGGCATTCCGCGCAGGTCTCGCACTTTCAGCGAGTTCCGCTTCCAGCGATTGCAGGGCAGTGGCAATGATCGGGCGCACACTGTCCTCAGCCTCGACACCCAGAGCACGGCGCAGGGCCGGGATTGCATCGGTCGCGCCCAGTGCCAGCAGCGCTGCCGCCGCGCGCTTGCGACGAATTGGCTCCCGATTGCTCAGCGTGTTGATGAGCTCTTTGATGTTGGCTTCCGCCTGCGCCTGCCAGATATCCGGTGTCTGCTTGTTCACGATTATCAATCCGTGTGCCCACTGCTTGTGACGCTGCAATATGCTCTGCTGGCTGTGTTGCTCAGCAGATGTCGTTAATCTACGCGGCGTGCGACAGAGTCATTTTAACACAACTTACAATTGCCTATGTGACGAATCCGTCCTGGTATGTGTTAGGTAATCACCACAATTCAACCCTGACCCTCACCTGTGCTTAAGCCGAGTCCTTTATACTCTTTGTGATTGGCTGCACAAAGTGATGATAAGGGACCTTAACGTATGTGGCGTGTGATCTTTATTGGTATTACGATCCTGGCGATCGTCATCTTTGGCTTTTCCCTGGTAGATATCAGCGGCGGCTCCGATGTGAGCGCCAGTACCCGCCTGACAGCCCCTGATATGAGCCTTGAAGGTTTCGCCCAGGCCGTTGATCCTTATGATTGGCAGTTTCCCGCGGATTTCGGCCCGCATGAGTCTTTCCAGACGGAGTGGTGGTACTACACCGGCAACCTGAAATCCGAATCAGGCGATCACTTTGGCTTTCAGTTCACCATCTTCCGCCGCGCTATCCGTCCGGAGACGATCAACAGCGATAGTGAATGGCGTACCGATCAGATTTACATGGCGCACGTTACGCTCAGCGACATTGCCCGCGAGCGCTTCTACCACGCTGAGCGTTTCAGCCGTGGTGGGGCGGGGCTGGCCGGCGCCACCAGCGACCCGTTGTATCACGTCTGGCTTGAGGATTGGCAGGTAGTTGCTCTCGATGATGCCGCATCTCAGACGCAGATCACTGCTGCCACCGATGATTTTAGCCTCGACCTCACCCTGGAGCAGATCAAGCCGCCGGCACTTCAGGGTCAGGGTGGTCTGTCGCCCAAGAGTGCTGAGATCGGCAATGCCAGCTACTACTATACGCTCTCACGCCTCCTGACCGACGGCCAGATCACCATTGGCGATGAAACCTACACCGTCACCGGCCAGACCTGGAAAGACCATGAGTTCAGCACCAGCGCCCTCGGTGACAGCGCTCAGGGCTGGGATTGGTTCGGCCTGATCTTCGACAATGATCACGAACTCATGATTGGTCAGATACGCCTTGCGGACGGCGATAAGGAACCGGCCTTCGGCGGCTTGCTGATCTATCCGGACGGTAGTACCCGCTACCTGCCGAGCGAGACATTCACCATCACGCCGACCGATACCTGGGTGAGCCCGCATTCCGCTGCGGAGTATCCGTCAGGTTGGGAAGTCGCTATCGATGATGGCGAAGTCCAGCTCGACCTGACGATCACACCGCTGATGCTCGATCAGGAGTTGCACGGTTCAGCTGTCGAATACTGGGAGGGGGCCGTGCGCGTCACCGGTGATGTCACCGGCTATGGCTACGCCGAACTCACCGGTTACGTAGATACCATGCAGGGTCGCTTCTAGGCTTATCCCAGATCATTCTGGCGCTCGTCGAGCCAGGCGAGCGCCTCTTCCTCCGATTTAAACAGGCGAAACGCGCTGCGTTTGTCGTGCGAAATGCTGTTCATCAACGTCCTGGCGAAGGTGTAGAGTGATGTCGTCGGTGTCACAATAGCGATCGATTCGCGCAGTTTCGCCGGTGTGCTGGCGACGGCTTCCTGGATTCGCTTAAGAGCGTAAGGGGTCGGTAGGCTCAACTGCGAAACATCCAGCAGCGTCCGCATGTGTGCTTCATTCTCCACGCCGAGCTCGTCCGCGATTCTCAGCGCATCGATGAACACATCGACAGTATCTCGCCTCAGATCAGCCAGTTGATAGGCGATGATCCCATCCTCGCGCACGGTTCTTGTCATCCCAAACTGCTTGACCTGTGTTTGCTGCTCTGTCACCATCAGGCTTTTCCCCCGCATCTGTCGATCAGGCCCGGGTCTCAGCCTGTACCCGACGCCTGTGTATCGTGTACACTCATCTATCTTACTAAGAAATAGGGAAAGTAGTCGTAAAGCTGTATGGGCGAGCAAGCAATTCTCTACGTCTCGCAGGCGCAGATTATCCCGCTTCAGGAACTCTACGAGTTATCCGGCGAAGAAGACATTCTCAGCCTCGACGATAATCGCGGTTATCAGATCGTTTGGCCCGACGTCACGCTGACGCTCGAAGCCTTCTCGAAGGAGGCGTTTACGTACAGTCATCAGAATCTCGTGCAATACATGCGCGACCTGCTGGCGGAGCGCAAGGACAAACGAGCCGTCAAGGCGCTGCGCCGTGCCGAGAACATGGCCATGGCCTATCAGATCACCGTGGAGCCAGGCTGGGATATGCCCGGTAAAGCAGAGCAACTTCTCGCGGGTATCATCGCCTTCTACGACTACGCGTTCATCTTTGCACATGGCGCTTTCTATAATGAAAACGGCAATCGCATTGTCGGCCCGGAGGACAGCCCGACGCGCCTTTACCCGCGCCCCGAAGAAGAAGACATCGCATCGCCACAGGCGCTGGCGCGCAAGCGGCGCAGTATCGCGCGTCTCAAACGAGAAAAAGTCCCCTATATCGACCATCTCCCCGTCATCATTGATGAACATGACGTGGAAGTGCGCGACCCTCTGACGGTCGCCCGGCGGACTTTGGCCCTCGTCTACATCGCTGATTACGCCAACACAGGTGACCGCGATACTTATCTCAGCCGCGTCGAGGCTATCGATCTGAGCGACAGCATCACCCCAGAGGAATGGGAATTCGCCCACGACGATGAGCCGCCGGATTACATGGTTGACCGGCTGCGCCGCCGCTACGAATCCGCCTGGGCGCTGTTATGGGCGCTCAACCATGTTGATGCGCTGGGCAAGCCCGATCGCCGTGCCGATCTCGCGCAGCTTAACGCCATTGTCGCCTCGACGGATCGCATACTGGCGAACCCTCGTCTCCGTCTACCGAGCACCATTCTGGATGAACTCGACCTGACCTATCGCTATCACTGGGCGCTGATGGATGCAGAACTCTACGGCACGCCGCGTCCAGCAGGCCTAATTCCCGAAGTCACCCAGGAGAGGCATCACGCTTTCAACTGGCTGGTCGGCTATCGTGATCAGGATTGGGACGAAGTCTCCACAGATACCTAGTGCTCTGCTGTCCTGTCCCCTTGCAGTGCTGCAAGCCGCTGTAATGTTGGTGATAGGTTTGTGCAAAGCAGTTCCTTCATCATGACATGTAACCTGGCATCATGCACACCTGACAGATGTCTTATATTTGTGAGGCTTGCATTTGTTGTAAGATGATAGAGCATTGTTCGTGTATAACGAGGTAGGCAGCGCGTTGATCGAGCGCCATCCTGCCTCTCAATCAACATTCGAATCCAGTATCAAGCAGGGAGCGAGGAAATCCTCTCATGAAGAATATCTGTGTCATTGGTTCAGGCTATGTCGGTCTGGTGACGGCGACCTGTTTTGCCGATCTCGGCAACCGCGTCGTTACAGTTGACATCGACGAAACAAAGATCGCCCGGCTGGAGCAGGGCATCATGCCCATCTATGAACCTGGCCTGGAAGAGCTTGTCGAGCGCAATGTCAAAGCGGGCCGTCTCTCGTTCACGACTTCCTACACCGAAGGTCTGGACGATGCCGAATTTGTCTTCATCTGCGTTGGCACCCCCTCCGCAGTCGATGGTGAGGCCGATCTCAAGTACGTCCGTGCCGCCGCGGAGACCATCGCACAGACGATGGATCATCCTCTGATCATCATTAACAAATCGACCGTGCCCGTTGGTACTGGCGATTGGGTCGCGGATATCGTGCGCCGCAAGCAGCCCGCTCCCATCGAATTCTCTGTGGTCAGTTGCCCTGAATTCCTGCGTGAAGGTGCCGCCATCACGGATTTCATGAACCCGGATCGCAACGTATTTGGCAGCACCAATCCTGATGCCGCCAAACAGGTCGCTTTACTGTATGGGCCGCTCAATGCGCCGGAGGTCATCACCGACATCCGTACCGCTGAAATGATCAAGTACGCCTCCAATGCTTTCCTGGCGACCCGTATCAGCTTCATCAATGAAATCAGCATCATCTGTGAGCGCCTGGGTGCCGATGTGACCGAAGTCGCGCGTGGCATGGGCCTCGATAAGCGCATTGGCCCCCACTTCCTGAACGCGGGCGTGGGCTATGGTGGTTCCTGCTTCCCGAAAGATGTCAAGGCGCTGGCCAATATGGCCCTGACACACGGCATGCACCCGCAACTGCTGAACGCCGTCATGGAGATCAATAGCTTCCAGCGTGCGCAGATGGCGACCAAAGTCCGCGAACTGCTGGACGGCAGCCTTGAAGGCAAGACGATCGCCGTGCTGGGTATCGCGTTCAAACCCAATACCGATGACATTCGCGAAGCGCCCGCACTGACCGTCATCCGCAATCTGGTGAATCAGGGCGCGACGGTCAAGACCTACGATCCTGTCGCAATGGATAACGCCCGCAGCGAAATCAGCGGTCGCGTCACCCTTTGCGAGACGCCCTATGAGACAGCCATCGATGCAGATGCGCTGATCCTGATGACCGAATGGAACGAGTTCAAACAACTCGATATGCGCCGCATCAAGAACAGCATGCGTCAGCCGGTGCTTGTTGATGGCCGTAACATCTACGACCCTGATCTCATGCGCGAATTCGGCTTCGTCTATCGTGGCGTTGGCCGTGGCTACAACGGCGAGGGGATCGTCAATGGTGGTACGCTGGATGCCATTGCAGAGCCAGCCGGTGATTAATCCGGGCGACCGCAGTTAGTTCTGATGAGACAACATACAGACGGGGGCTGCCATCGTGCAACCCCCGTCTGTATTTTTCTGCGAAGATTCTTCATTTGCTGGTTATGCCTCGTAAGTTCACTGTGCTATAATCCCTCCGGCGATAAGTCTCCGAGTAATCACACCCTCATTCGTCATTTCGTAAGGGTATACTGCCCGTTTACCTACTGCGTTTAATTGGAAGACCATGATCGAAACACAGTTCGCGCCCACAACCACCCACCACCTGGATAACGGCCTGACCGTCATTCTGCGAGAAGTTCATAGCGTGCCCGTCATCAGCTTCTGGCTGGCGTATCGCGTTGGCAGCCGCAACGAACGCAGCGGCCAGACGGGAATCAGCCACTGGCTTGAACACATGCTCTTTAAAGGCACTGAGCGTTACCCGGCGGGGGTGCTCGATAAACTCATTGATCGCGTAGGCGGCGAATGGAACGCTTTCACCTCCATGGATTACACCATGTACTATGAAACGCTGCCGGCTGATCGCATCGATCTGGCGCTCGATCTTGAGTCCGATCGTATGGTCAACGCCAGCCTTGATCCGGAAGATGTCGAGAGCGAGCGCACCGTCGTCATCAGTGAGCGCCGCGATAATGAGGACAGCCCGACTTTCTGGCTTAACGAAGAACTGCGCGCGGCGGCCTTCCGGGTGCATGGCTATCATCACACCGTTATTGGTGATATGACCGATCTATACTCTATGTCGCGCGATGACCTTATCAGGCATTATCGCGCCCATTATCGTCCATCAAACGCTGTGATCATCGCCGTCGGCGATTTCGACACACAGCAGATGTTCAGCAAGATCGAGCGCTACTTTGGTGGCCTGCCTGCCGACCCCGCGCCGCAGTTATTCACCCGGCCGGAGCCTGAACCGCAGGGTGAACGCCGCATCGTTGTCGAGCGCCCCGGACACACGGCATTTGTGCGCGTCGCTTATCGTATGCCTGCCGCTACCGACCCTGACTGGTTCAAGCTCGTGATGCTCGATAGCATTCTCACAGGCCCTGGCGGCAATATCGACAACAAGACGAGTCGTCTCTATCGCGCCCTGGTTGCTCCGGGGATCGCCGCCAGTATCGCCGGCAGCCTTCAAGAGTCGATTGATCCGTATCTGTATAGTATCGGTGCCACCGTCAGCGACGGACGTAGCCCCCAGGACGCGGAAGCTGCTATCCTGACCGAGATCGAACGCATTCAGAACGACGGCATCACCCAGAGTGAACTGGATAAAGCCCGTAAGCAGGCCCGTGCCTCCTTCGCCTATGAGACAGAGCGCGTCACCAATCAGGCTTACTGGCTGGCACAATCTGCCATGCTCGGCGAGCCAGAATGGTTCGATCGCTTTATCGACCGCGTCAGTCAAGTAACCGTCGAGGATGTGCAGCATGTGGCTCGCCGTCTGTTGATCCCGCGTCGTCGTGTTATTGGCTGGCTGCTGCCCACAGGTCTTCAGGCAGACACCGAAACTGATTTGGAAGAGGTCTAATGGCCCCTGCAACCGCGTTTTCGCTGCCCAGTTCACAGAACATCACACGCGTTGTTCTGCCCAACGGAATCACAGTTCTCGTCTTTCAGATGCCGCATCTCCAATCCGTAGCGCTCGCCGGCAGCCTGAACGCTGGTGCCGTGTTCGAGCCGAATGATCGCAATGGCCTTGCCTCCATGACGGCGGCAGCGCTCATGCGTGGCACTCAGACGCAGGATTTCGCAGCGATACACAGTGCTCTCGAAGACGTCGGGGCTGATCTTGGCTATGGTACCGGCTTCAGTACCGTGGCTTATGGTGGTAAATCTCTCGCGGAGGACCTGCCGCTGCTGCTGGCCCAGCTCTCGGATACCCTGCGCCATCCCGTTTTTCCCGATGAACAGGTCGAAAATCTGCGCGGCCAGCGCGTGACAGAACTTCGCTATGCGGAACAGGACATCCGTACACGGGCCGAACGCGCCTTCCGCCGGACGCTCTATCCTTCTGAGCACGTCTATCATCGTTCGCCGTACGGCAGCCTCGCAGGGCTTGCCGATCTGACGGCGGATGACCTGCGTGCTTTTCATGCGCAGCACTACGGCCCTCAGGGGATGAACGTCGCCATCGTTGGCGCTGTGACGCCTGAACGCGCCATTGATCTCGTTAGCCAGCACCTGGGCGACTGGACGAATCCATCACAGCCGGGGCTGCCAGATGTGCAGCCGGTTACGCCACCAGCGGAGCCGCGTCGCGTGCATGTCAGTATCGCCGGCAAAGAGCAGACCGCTATCGTCATGGGCACGATTGGCCCGTCGACGACTGCGCCGGATTTCCAGGCGACGCGCATTGCGAACAGCATCCTGGGCGAGTTTGGCATGATGGGGCGGATCGGTCAGATCGTCCGCGAGGAGATGGGCCTGGCCTACTACGCCTACAGCCAGCTTGAGGGTGGGCGTGGTCCCGGCGCCTGGAGCATCGCTGCCGGTGTCGCCCCCGATGACGTCCATACGGCCATCGATGCCGCTCTGAACGAGGTACATCGTATCGTCAATGAGCCGGTCGATCGCGAAGACCTTGAAGACAATCTGGCATATTTCACAGGGCGTCTGCCGCTGCGACTCGAGAGTGCCAGCGGGATCGCCAGCCAGCTCATCATTATAGAACGCTTCAACCTCGGCCTTGATTACATCGCAAACTACCGGGACATGCTGTACCGCATCACGCTGGAAGATGTGCAGGCTGCTGCTCGGAAGTATCTTGATCCGCACCGCTTCGTCATTGCGACAGCAGGCCCTGATAACGGCGAAACCAGCTAAAATTGACGCTCTCCTGGGACGCTGCCATAATGAAGCGGGTGAGTAGCCCGCTTATTGATGACTCTACCTGAGGAAACTGTCATGCGCCGAGCCTGGCTGATGTTCTTTTTCGTCCTGATGTTGGGTCTCAACGTGGGATGGGGCGGTGTGCTCGCCCAGTCCAGCGAGTCCCCCTTAATCTGGCAGGCCAATAACACGCTCATGCGCCTGACAGATGCCGGTCCCCAGCCCTTCACGGGCTGCCAGCCAGAAGAACTGATGATCTCCCGGCTGGTCCTCTCGCCGGATGGCCGTCATTTCGCGGTCACGATCCAGCCCAAAGTACTCGCCGATCGGCTTCAGGAACTCGGCGGGGTCGGGGGTGGCGCGCTGCCGACAGCCGTATGGCTGTGTGATATTGCCGCCGAAACAGGGCAGATGATCGCTCAGCAGCCCGATGATTTCAGCTTTTTGCAGAGTGACCAGCCCGATAGCTGGACCTCATACAGTGATCCGGTCTGGTCGCCAGAGGGCCAGCGGCTGGCGATGACGACCCTCAGTGTCGATGTCGAAGCCCCAGGCACCAACGGTATCATGATTCATAACGTCACCGACGGCACACAGACCCGCTTCGAACTGGATGCCAGCCTGCCGTTGGTCGCTGGTGTGCCATCGCCGCTCTTCAGCTTGTGGGGGCCAGAGGGTATCTTCGTCTTCCTGCCCACACTGGACGAGGCCAACAACTTCGCCTATGTCGAGTACGCGCTGCTCTACACGCCCGAAGGCGCTTTGCGCGAACAGTTTGATATCACCGGTCCTGATGGTGACTTCATCATTGAACGTCGCCTGATTCGTGATACAGACGATCAGGTCAGGCTCGGTTTGCTATATGGCACAGTGGGCATGTGGCAGATGCTCAATATCCGGACCGGACAGTTAAACGTCATGAATGGCCTGCCCGAATACTATACGCCGCTCCTGCCGGAAGGCGTCAGCCTTGTTGAAGTCCCGCGAGTTGATACCTACACCTTCGACTATCTTCTGCTCGACCCCTCCGGACAATTCGCCGAGGCCCCATTCCTGACTGGCCTCGACCCGCGCCGCCTCGCGATCTCGCCGAATGGCCAACAGGTGGCAGTCGCCACCGGTACACTCGATTTATTCGCTGGCGGGCAGGTTCAGAGTCTATCTGGCACTGAGGGCTTCGCCGACGACTTCAATGCAAGCGTCATCTGGACTCCGACGGCCTGGCGCGTCCAGCCGAACATCCCATAATCGGCTGCTGTCTCAGTCTCGCTGGGGACATGCTCCCGGCTTTCATGCTACAATGCGCTCGACAATTGCTGGTATTTCAGAGGACGTATTGATGAAACGTTGCAATTTCCTGCTCGGTCTATGCCTGCTGTTGATGACGGCTGTCGTCGCATCTGCCCAGGATGATGCCGAAGTTCGCATTTCTGTGGATGCACCGCCCAGCACGGCGGACGTCGCTTTGCAGCAGGTTCAGCTTCTTCAGCCTGACGGCAGCGCCTTCGCCATGCAGCGACCACTCTTTATTACGGACGCGGGTGATGGCAGCGGACGGCTCTTCCTGGTGCAGCAGGGTGGCCGCATTCTGGTGATGAACGCAGGGGACTATGTCGTCAGCGACTTTCTTGACCTGTCTGAACTTGTCACCTGGGATGCCAACGCCGGCGGCTACACGGAGCGCGGGTTGCTCGGTCTGGCTTTCCATCCGCAGTACGCCACGAATGACCTCTTTTACGTGAACTATACAGATCGTCAGGGCACCAGTGTCGTTGCCGAATACCGCGTCAGCGCTGATGATCCTGACCGTGCCGACCCGAACAGCGCACGAATTCTGTTACAGCAGCCTCAGCCCTTCTTCAATCATAATGGCGGCCACATGGATTTTGGACCGGATGGGTACCTGTATATCTCGCTCGGTGACGGCGGCAGCGCCAATGACCCCCTCGCTACCGGGCAGAACCCGGATGACTGGTTGGGATCATTGCTGCGGATTGATGTCAACACTGCTGAAGGCTACGCCATCCCCGACGATAATCCCTTCGTCAACGGCGAGGGCGCGCCCGAAGTCTGGAACTACGGTCTGCGTAACGTCTGGCGTTTCAGCTTCGACCGGGCAACCGGCGATCTGTACATTGCGGATGTCGGTCAGAACGAATGGGAAGAAATTAACTTTCAGCCTGCCGATAGCCCCGGTGGTGAGAACTACGGCTGGAACGCGTACGAGGGCACACACGTTTTCGCACAGCGCGTCTCTGCGGAGAATGCAGTCATGCCTTTTGCCGAGTATAACCACAGCGAAGGCTGCTCCGTGACCGGCGGTTACGTCTACCGTGGTGAGTCAATCCCCGTGCTGCAGGCCGTCTATCTCTACAGCGATTATTGCACCGGCACCGTCTGGATGGCCTACCGCGACAGCGCGCTCGACTGGCAGACGAACGTTGTTCTGCTGGAAACGGGCGGGCAGGTCAGTAGTTTCGGTGAGGACGAAGCCGGTGAACTCTATATCGTCGACTACTCAGGCCGCCTCTTCAAACTGGTGCCCGCTTCCTGATCGACTGTGGCAAATAAGCAAGCAGATTGGGCGGATTTGTATCCGCCCTTTTTGTTCACTACTGGTTCTGGAAAGCCAGCAGAGGAGCGTAGACGCTCACACGCACGTTATCCCCGGTCCGGAACGCGACCTGCGCGTCGCTCCGCGCGACGAGCTGTGTACCGTCACCCAGTTTCAGGCCGACACGTTGTGCATGACCGTAATATTCCCGCCATTCGATCTCAGCGGCGACGCCTTCATCTGCCGGGTTGAGGTGCAACATCTCAGGTCGGATCAGCAGTTCAACTTCACCAACCTGCGGCTTCAACAGTCGGATTTCACCCAGCGGCGTCAGAGCGCGTGAGCCATGGGCTGTCGCCTTAAGGAAGTTAGCCTCGCCCATGAACTGTGCCACCTGCTTGCTGACCGGGTTGGTGTACAGTTCTTCCGGCGTGCCCATCTGATGCAGCCGCCCATCGAACATGACCGCCACCTGATCAGAGAGGCTCAGCGCTTCCTGCTGATCGTGCGTGACGAACACGGTGGTCGTTCCGGCAGCACGCAGAATACTTCGCACTTCCGCACGGACCTGCGTCCGCAGCGCTGTATCCAGATTGCTGAACGGCTCATCCAGCAGCATGATGTCTGGCTCCGGGGCCAGTGCGCGTGCCAGTGCGACGCGCTGTTGCTGTCCGCCGCTGAGCATGTGCGGCATACGGTCGCCATAAGCTGACATGCCAACCAGTTGCAGCATTGCCTCAACGCGGTTTGATTCTTCTTTGCGTGACAGTCGGCGTCGTTTTAGACCGAAAGAGATGTTCGCGGCAACACTCAGATGCGGGAACAGGGCGTAGTCCTGAAACACCAGCCCGACCCGCCGCTGCTCCGGTGGGATGAATGCGCCGTTGCCAGCAACGTGTCGTCCACTCAGCCGGATTGCACCGCCGTCCGGCGCGACGATGCCCGCGATCAGGCGCAGCGTCGTCGTCTTGCCACAGCCCGAAGGCCCCAGCAGCGTGAGCAGTTGACCCTCTTGTAATGTGAGTGACAATGTCTCGACAGCATACTGACCGTTATAGGTCTTGCTGACGGCCTCAAGTTCAATGATGTGATCAGTCATAGATAGGTTAGGTTTCTGGGCGCTGCCAGTAAAGCTCACTGTGTTCGTCATATCGTGGGGGCGGCCTTAGGTTGCCGGCACCCTGTCACCGATGCGCATGAGCAGGAACACTGGGATCAGCCCGACCACAACGATGCTCAGAGCCGGCAGTGCTGCTTCCCTCCACAGCGATTCAAAGGCTGCAATATACGCCCAGATCGCCAGCGTATCCATCCCGAATGGCCGCAGCAGCAGCGTTGCCGGCAGTTCTTTCATCACATCGACGAAGACCAGCAGTGCCCCTGCAGCAATACCTGTGCTCAGCAGCGGTAAGTGAATCCGCCAGAGGACCCGGCCCGGCGTCGCACCCAGACATCGCGCTGCCTGTTCCATATTCGGCGTGATCTTCTCCAGGCTGCTCTCGATGCTGTTGTAGCCAACGGCCATAAAGCGCACGAGATACGCATAGACCAGGCCGGTCATGGTGCCCGTCAGGATCAGCCCGGGTTTATCCAGACCCAGCGACTCCGCCAGATCGTTGATGGCGAAATCCAGCGGCGACAGAAACATCAACACACCTGCTGCGACCACCGCGCCGGGCAATGCGTAACCCGTTGTCAGCAGGCGCGCGATGACGCGTGCTGCTCGTGAGAAGCGTCCATCATGCGCGGTAGCCCGCACGCCATGCGCCACGAAGATCGCCAGCATTACCACCAGGGCAGCAGCCGTCGCTGCGAGCGTGCTCGTGTTGCCAACATACTCGAAGAAGCGACTCTGCCAGGCCGTCGTGGTGAAGCCCCTCAGCTCCTGAATCGTCCAGCTCGTTAGTTGGATCATAGGCAGCACAAACGCCACGAACAATAGTCCCGCGCAGGCCAATGGTGCCAGCGCCGCTTTCCAGCCGCTCAGCCGATGGCGGTTCATACGGCGTCCCTTGCTGCCGCCCCCGACCTGATAATACTTCGCCCGACCGCGCAGCGCACGCTCCATCACCAGCATCAGCAATGCAAAGACCAGCAGCATCGATGCCAGCTCGACCGCTTGTGGGGTGCCGCTGCCCCAGCCCCACAACCGTACTACTGCTTCGCTCAGCGTCGGCACACTGAAGAAGCTGACTGTACCGTAATCGGTCAGCGCTTCCATCATCGCCAGGAAGACGCCCGCCGCCAGCGAGGGCCGCGCCAGTGGCAGCACCAGCCGGATAAACGTCTGTGTACGGCTGAAGCCCATCACCCGCGCTGCCTCGAATGTAGAGGCGGCCTGCTCTCGGAACGCCGCCCGTGCCAGCAGATAGACATACGGGTACAACACCAGCGTCATGACCAGTACCGCGCCCCCCAGCGAGCGAATCGGTGGCAGGCCAACATGCTCGCCGAAGTGCGTCCGCAGAGCTGCCTGCACCGGGCCGACATAATCGAAAATCGCCATGAACACAAAGCCCATGACGAAGGTCGGCACGGCCAGCGGCAGCAGCAGCAGCCGATCAAACACGCTGCGCCCCGGGAATTCATACGCGCTCGTCAACCACGCGAACAGCGTCCCGATCACCAGCGTGCCGATGCCAACGCCACCTACCAGCATCAGCGTATTGCGCAGCATCGGTGGCAGTATGGTCGCCCACAGACGCTCCCACAGCGCCAGATCAGGCTGCAACAGCGTCAGAGTCAGGCCAGCAATCGGCAGCAGGATCACCACAGCAATACCTGCCGGCAGTGCCAGTGTCCAGGAGGGCCAGCGCCAGATGCGCGACAGCCGATTCTGCGAGCGTTTGCCACCATATCCTGTGGTGGCTGACAGGGAATCGGTGGAAGTGGGGATGCTCTGTTTTGCTGCTGCCATAGCGCTAGCGGTCTTCCCAGTGCTAGAGAACAAATTGAGGTTTTGCCAGGTAAACGCAACTCCAGGGACGGTAATTCTCACCTTCCCTGGAATCACAGATTTTCAGGACTATGAAAAATAATGTCTTTTGTCACGCGCAAATCACATTATAGGGAATAGCGCAGACTGTCACGCCTGGGAAGTGTCACACATTCCCGGTGACAGTCCACGCCCAATCATCGACGCCTAGCCGGGCGTCTCGTCAAAGCCGTAGCCTGTGCGTTCCAGCAGTTCGACGGCAGCCTGCTGATACTCGCCATAACTCCACAGCGAGTATTCTGTATCGTAGACGAACTCACCGAACCCGGCAATGATCTCGTTTGGTGCAGCTTCCGGGTTGGTCGGGAATTCATAGTTGCTTCCTGGCAGGCCCGTTTCAGTCCCTGCCTGGCCTTCCAGCGATGACATCCACTCGATAAACGCGATCGCGTTTTCACGGTTGTTGGCATTCGCTGTCACACCTGCGCCATTGATGTTGAAGAACACACCCGGTTCAGGCTGATTCAGCCATGCGATCGCAACTGTATCCACGACCGGGTTTTCTGCGCCGACCAGTTGACCCATGTAGTAGTGATTCACCACGGCAACATCACATTCGCCCGCTCCAACGGATTCGATCTGGCGGGTATCGCTGTTGATGTAGATCGGATCATTGGCAACCCAACCGGCGACGACTTCTTCAGCCGCTTCTTCGCCCAGGTGATAAATCAGGCTGCTGACCAGCGACACGGTGTAAATGTGCGAGGCAGGACGCATGCACAGACGACCTTCCCACATCGGGTCAGCCAGGTCTGCATAAGTCGTGATCTGCGCCAGCTCTTCTGCACTGACCGCGCTCGTGTTGTAGACCGCTGTACGTGTGCGGATGCTCAGGCCGTACCAGTGGCCATCCGGGTCGCGGAATTCCGGTGCGATGTTTGCATTCAGGACATCGCTTTCGATCGGCTGCAGCAGTCCCTCTTCGGTTGCCAGGTCGAGCACACCGGCGTCAATCGCCAGGAAAACATCCGCCGGAGTGAATTCACCCTCAGCGCGCAGGCGTTCCAGCAGATCGCGCGGCGTACCCTGACTGACGCGCACCTGAATGCCCGTTGCTTCGGTGAATGCCTCAAATGGTAGTTCAATCGCGCCGTAGTGCCGTGTGGAATAGACATTGACCACACCGCCATCCTGCGCGGCGGCAAACGGGACCAGGCCCAGTGTGCCAATAAGCGCTAGCAGTCCAACAGTGGCTAGGCTTAGTTGCCAACGACGTACCTTCATATGTTATTCTCCTCTAATGCGGCCCCATGAGGGCGACCGCTTGCATCGGTGATAAATAAAACTGGATTTCAGTTGTCTGCAGGCTACGTCTTGCCTGACAGACAGTATCATGTATACCGGATGTTGCCACGCTCTGTCCACGCGGGCGGCTAAAGCACAATTTCGCAATCCGAAGGTTCTAAAATTGCTTTCACAGGTATCATGGGTTAAGCATTGCGTGATCCGAGTTTTGCAAAGGGTTAAACGCGGACGACGATCCATTTAAACTATCATCAACGCCGATTAATGATCATGACCGCCGCAACTATGCGCGCTTCGCTGCGTACACACAGACAGACACGGATACAGGTCGGCTTTTCAGTGATTCCTGATAAAAGTGTCGTCCGTAGATGCAGGGCCACATCACAATTTGCAAACAGGATTTAAGAAGCGTTGCGTTTGTTGTGTTTATCTATGAAATGCCTCAGAAACGAACCTGGCGTCTGGACATGGCCGGGCTTTCGCAATACATTAAGAAGGCGAGAAACACTGAAAGAGTGGAGTCCTGCATGGCAAATTGGTGGGGAAGCCGCAAGGAGGTTTCGCCCCGCCTCATCTGGGAAGTTGAGGCGATGAAAGCGACCTTCGGCGAAACGTTCAAGCTGCATGTTCCTCCTTTCGGCGGGTTGCTTTACTGGGAAGGCACCGTCGAGATCAACATGTCGATCCTGGAAAGCCCCGACCACCGGCTGAAAATCGTCTATCCCAAGGAATATCCCAGCCGACCGGCTGAAGCGTACTGTCTGCGCCCGCGCATCTACAGCGAGAAACACCAGTACGAAGACGGGCAGCTGTGTTTGTTTAATCCGAAAGACGGTGAGAACTACGGTTGGAACCCCAGTAAATCAACTGCGGTGACCGTCGCTGGCTGGGCGATCCAGTGGCTGTACGCGTATTATACCTGGCGTTCCACGGGCGATTGGCCCGGCATTGAAGAACGCATCCGCGAGGACCCAACGGCTCGTCGGCGTCGGCGCCGGCGCTAGGCTGCGTGCGAAACGACTGGCCTGAGGAAACCATCTATGAACGATTTCACCCGTCTTGTACAACTGGAACTGGAAGTTATCGGACGCCGTATTAGGGGATTGGCTATGATTTCGCGCGGCATCGTGCCCAACCTGGTCATATCACAAAAAGTCGTCAACCACATCGTCCAGGTGGCACGCACTTTCATCCAGGATGAAACGGGTGAATCCATGGTCGGCTTTGTTCGCCTCGGTGAGGCCCCGGAAGAGATGCCGACTATCTACATTCTGGATACCATCGCACCCGATGAAGAGGCGACCGTGCGGCTCACGCATACGTTTCAGCAGGGCGATGACCTCCAGGATGAGATCATCTGGTGGCTGCAGGAGAACTGGCGGTTGTCCCGCGAAAGACAACTCGACGCTGCCAGCAAGCCGCTGGCATCACGCTGGGACACACCCCTGCGCTACCTGGGCGACTGGCATAAACAGCCCGGCTACATGATCCAGCCCAGCGGCGGTGATCTGCTCACGGCGCTGGCCTGGCTCGATGATCCTGAAAATCAGATGGATTACCTGCTGGTGCCAATCGTCACGCTGGGGCACCCTGATACGACCATGGAAGACGGCGCACAGGTCAACTATTTTACCGTCCTCATGGATGACGAAACGCGCATGCGCGTTGACTGGTGGTACATCCATCGCGATGTGCGCGTCTTCCAGCCGATTACACCGGTTATCCGCCCGGAATCTGAGTTCCCCGCGCTGGCCGCCTATCCCTGGCATCTGCTGCGACCGGATCGTATGGAAGATGAAGTCGCGCTGATGCAGGATGACGGTCTCTTTGTGGAGCCGATTGTCTGGCAGGCTGACGCGGACATCCCGATGGAGCTGTGCTTCTTCGTGGCACGCCCCGGTGCGGCCAGCGTGCTGATCCTGAAGACTGAACACAACTACCCGTATCAGGCACCGCGTGCCTACGTCGCGCCGTTCCAGCGCTTCGACCCGAACGATGATTTCTATGCTATCTTTGAAAAGTTTTGGGCGGACGCCGAACCAGTTGATCAGCCTGAGGGCTGGACCTGGCAGGAGAACTTAAGCCTGCTCGCATACATCCACGCAGTAGAAATTCACCTCGGCCTGCGTCCGAAGCCTGCGCCACCAGCACCGCCACCGCCAGCGGAAGTAGCTTCCTCCGTGAGTATCGCGGTCGAGGTTGAGCCGGATGGCGCATCTCGGAAAGCCACGCCCACGGCGGCGGAAGCTGAGCCGGTCGATAAGCCCGCGCCGGAGGAGACGCCTGCTGCGGATAAAGATGCTGCCGACACTGATGAAAAAGAGGAGGAAACCTCATGAGCGCACCGCAGTCACCGCGCCAGCCCGTCGATTGGCAGCGCGTCGAAGCGCTCTACGGGACTGAGAATCTACAGATCCTGCACCAGAAGCGCGTAGGCATCATCGGCTGTGGCTCCGGTGGGAGCTTTGTGGCCAACAGCCTTGCGATGAGTGGCGTCGGCCGTTTCATTCTGTGGGATAACGACGACCTGGAACTCGTCAATATCGTGCGCCACGCCTGCGATCTGCGTTACGTCGGTCAGAATAAGGCCGCCGCCGTCGCTGATCTGCTCAAACATCGTAACCCACAGGTCGAAGTCGACGTGCGCCAGAGCTTGTTTCAGGAGCATAAAGAAGGCGTCGAAGATCTGGATCTGCTGGTTATCGCCGTCGATGGTGAAAACGCCAAGTATCTGATCAACGAGGTCGCCCTAAAGCACCAGTTGACCGGCGTGTACGCGGGGGTTTACGAGCGGGGCGAAGGCGGTGACGTGGTGATCATCCGCCCTTATGATGGCCCTTGCTATGCCTGCTGGTCAGAAGAGCTGCGCGAAGGTGCCCGTCAGCCCAAACCCGGTGAAACTGAACTCGACTATGGTATGATTAGCGATGATGGCACCCTGGAAGCCGAACCGGGCCTGTGGATCCACGTGACCAAGGTCGCCAGCATCCAGACGGACCTGATCCTGAACGAACTGCTGCGCGGTACCGACCTCTACCGCGAGATGCCTGGCAATACCATCATCATTGCGAATCACGCCCTGGAAATCCTCGATGGCGAGGTCAATCCGCCGCACACAGCGATCTGGGTTGATATTGAACGTGACCCGGCCTGCCTCGTCTGTGGCGATCGCTTCCGCCTCTCGTCGGAGTCTGAGCGTACCCTCAGCCTCGATGATCTGGGCAGCGTCGTCTTTGACGATGAAGAAGAGCAGGCGGAGTCGTAGGACGGCGGTGATCATTGACTGTTCATGCAATTTCAATCTACGTCGTGTAAGATAGTGGCATGAAAATCCGTCCGTATCATGAAAGGAGACGGTGCCCGCAAGAATAACGCGGGCTGGAGCGCTATGGCTGAAGATAACAAGAATATCCCGGTAGAGAACGAAGATAACACGAATAACACGCCGGGCGAAACGCCGGACGCGCCAGCATCCAATGAGGTGCCGGTGAACTCATCGGCCAATACGCCACCGGCGAACACGCCACCGGTCAATAAGCCCCCCGCCACACCACCGGCGGAAGACTTTGAAGATGACCTCGGTGATCGCCTGGAGCGCCTGGGTGGTGAACCCGCGCCGGTCATCACGCCCGAGGAATTCGCCCGCTTGCAGAAAGCCGGGCAGGTGCATATTGATGCTCGTGGTCGCGTGCGTACTGCGCGTCGTACCAATTCGGAAGCAGGCGTGTCACTGCGCAAACGTCGGGCGTGGTACGTCCGCGGACACTGATGCCGCCCAGCCGAACCCCTGTTTCAATTCATCACCTGGCTCTGGTGGATAAACTCCGCAAGTCAGGTTTGCTCAAGAAACCGGCGCTCGAGGCAGCCTTCAAGGCTGTCTCGCGTCATCTCTTCCTGCCACACCACTCAGAAGAAGTCGCATATGCCGATCAGGCGGTGGCCCTCAAGACAGATAGCAGCGGCCTCGTTGTGAGTTCCGCCAGCCAGCCAACCATGATGGCCATCATGCTCGACCAGCTCGATTTACAACCCGGTGATAACGTGCTGGAAATTGGCACTGCATCCGGTTACAACGCTGCACTCATGCAGCACATCGTCGGGCCTAACGGGCGCATCACCAGCGTTGAAATTGACAAAGACCTTGCCGACCACGCGAAGCTGCATCTGCGGGATGCGGGTTACGCTCAGGTGCAGGTCGTCCATGCGGATGGCGTGCAGGGCTATGCGCCGCGTGCAGCCTATAATCGCATCATCGGGACGGCTGGCGTCTGGGATGTGCCTGCTACATGGGTCAGACAGCTCAAACCGCGTGGCCGTATTGTCGTACCCATATGGATCGACGGTGTGCAGGTCAGCGCTGTCTTTGAAGCGCAGGCCGATGGTAGTCTGTTGAGCGTCGACAACCGCCCCTGTGCGTTTGTCTATCTGCGTGGCGAGGCCGCCGGACCTAAACTGCGCAAGACCGTTGGCAGCACGGCCCTGACACTCCTAAGTGATAAGGTCGCTCGGATCGATACAGTAGCCCTGCATACGCTGCTCAGTGACGATCAGGAGACCAACTATATGGAGCGTCAGCTGCCGGAAGTTGATCTCTGGTACGGCTTCCAACTGTACGTCATGGTTAATGAACCACCAGATATGACCTTTGCCCTGTTCGCCATCGATGACGACCGTCAGGCTTACGGGATGCAGGGGCGCGGTCTGGCGCTGCTCGCGCCCGCCTCGGCGGTATTCCTGCCGTACAGGTCGAAAGGGCTGTGCCATAGCTTCGCCGGGGCAGATGCCTATCTGGAGTTGCAGCGTTTGCTGGATGAGTGGCTGGCACTGGGTCAGCCACGCACAGATCGTCTGCGTCTGCGCCTGATACCAAAGTTGGCCTCACTGCCAGAAAACCCGCCTGGTAAACTTTACCGGCGCCGCGATCACGTCCTGCACGCCTGGTTGGACCTGGACACATGATTTCCGCTGATGATATTCGCGCTGCCCTGTCCCTCGTCGCATACGATAGCGACCTGGCACGCCTGACCATGTCGCCGCCAGGAGCGCGCATCCAACCACCGGATATCGAGCCGCGTCAGGCTGGTGTGCTGGTGCTCATTTTCCCGGATGAGCAGGGCGAAATGCATCTGGTCCTCACAAAACGCACGGAGCGTCTGCGCGGTCACAGTGGTCAGGTCAGCTTTCCCGGTGGCCGCCGCGATCCTGAAGACCCCTCATTTGAAGCGACAGCCCTGCGCGAAGCCTGCGAAGAAGTGGGCCTCTGCGCGCAGACGCCGCTGGAGATTGTCGGTCGCCTGACTACGATTTACATCCCCCCGAGCAACTTTAGCGTCGTGCCCGTCGTCGCGCTGGCGAACCACATGCCGCGATTCATCCTAAACGCGCATGAAGTCGCCGAATTGCTGATTGTTCCCCTGAGCGATCTGTTCAATCCGCTACTCAAGCAGACAGAAGAATGGGATTTCACAGGCCGCAGTGTCCGTATACGTTTCTATCTGCTGTGTGGCCATAAAGTCTGGGGCGCGACGGCAGCCATGCTCAGTGAGTTCGAGCATCGCCTGCGGCGGGTCATCCCTGCTCAGCGTCTGTCGCTGCTGCGCATGACCGGCATCGAGAGAACGTGACGCAAGTCGTCGCTTTAAACCTCAGTTAATGGTTACAATAGGATCACAGGCCACTAGCGGTCATTGAGTTAAAGGGGCGTGCTATGGACGCAGGCTATGTGCTGGTCATCGGCTCTGCCGGGATAGATGTCAAAGGCAAGCCAGATAGCCCGTTGGCATACGGGTTGCCCAATCCGGGGCGCGTGCGCAATAGTGTCGGCGGGGTCGCCCGCAACATCGCGGAGAACCTTGCACGCCTTGAAATCCCGACTGTGCTGCTGACGGCAGTCGGCGACGATGCCGAAGGCGAACGCGTCATTGACGCCTGTGAAGAAGCCGGTATCGATTGTGACGCCGTCGTCGTCGTGGATGAAGCCCGTACCGGTACGTATATGGCCCTCCTCAAGTTGGATGGCGAACTCGACGTCGCGCTCAGTGATTTCGCGGTCATGGATGCCGTCGATCCTGATTATCTGATGGAAAACGAAGACCTCTTCGAGGAAGCTGAGCTGATCGTCATTGATGCGACGCTGCGCCCGGATACCCTGGATACAGTCTTCGAACTTGCCGAGCGCTACGACGTGCGCGTCTGTGCCGATCCGACTACGCCCACGCTCGCAGGTCGATTGTGCCCACATATCCATCATCTGTTTCTCGTTGTCCCCAACGCGGGCGAGACGACCGCGCTCTGTGGCGTTTCCGTACCTGCCTGTGACCGCGACAGCGCTATTTCGGCGGCACGTCAGTTAGTCGCTCTCGGTGCGGAGATGGCCGTCGTCACCGTAGGCGAGCAGGGTCTGGCCTATGCGGATAGCAATGGCGGCGGTTTCATTCAGGCTAGTAAGATTCAGGTGACCGATGCCACCGGCGCTGGTGATGCGCTCTCTGCGGCGATCATCTTCGGCCTGCTGAACGATGTAGCGGTCGATGAGGCCATGCGGCTTGGCATTAGTGCCGCCGCGCTGACTTTACGGAGTCAGGATACGGTCCGGCTTGATCTCAACCCTGAACTGCTCTACGACACCCTGCGTTGAGTTCAGGCGCGGTTTGTTCGTGTGTCTGCGGTCTGTTCTGTTGGGGATGTCTGGCGCTTCAGTCCCTCCAGATGACGTGAAGCCCACTGCTGCATGGTTTGATACTGGTCCAGTGTGACACCATACCACGCTGCCATATCTTCAACGGAACCCGTGTTGATGTTCTGGCGGCGGGCATAGTCGAAGTCGCCCGGCAGATTATAGCGACCATCATAGCGCGATCCATCCGGCAGCGTGCAGCCGTACATGGTGTGCGTCTTCGCAAGCTGCGCATCGCTGACCTGTGCGCCCTCCAGATTGGCCAGCACGAAATCCGCGCCGATGAGGATGGCATTGGTCAGGTCGGTGTCACGCAGATCTGCGCGATACAGATTGCCATTCTGCCAGTGACTGCCGCGCATGTTCCGCTCGGCCAGCGCGCCATCTTCCAGCCAACCCAGCACGCGCAGCTCTTCGATTGCATCCAGTGCGGTATGGTTATAGCGACTCTGTGCCCTTCGCGCGAGTTGCTCGCGCAGCGTCCGCTGATCGCGCCACGCACTCAGCCGGTCCAGAATCAGCACGGTGAAGATGATCCCAACCGCTTCCGGCAGCAGATCGCGCAGCAGGTCGCCCAGGCCATCCGGGACAACTGTTTCGAGCAGTGTTTCAAGCAGTATCCCAATGACCACGCCCAGCACCAGGTACAGGGCCTGGCTGCCGCCGATATCCAGCCGCCAGCGACGGCGTCTGCGCGTATTGTTCGTCATTTTTTTCGGCTCCCTGTGTTTTCGCGCCACACCAGAGAGTGTACTCAGCGACGCCCGACGTGCAAAGCGCTGACCGTTGGGTGGTCGCACAACCTGGGTTATAATCTGTTCTGCATCAGTGAGGAGAATCATGGGAAAAATCGTCGTCGCAGGCAGTATCAATATGGATGTCGTCGCTCGCACGCCGCGCCACCCCCGGCCCGGCGAGACGCTCTTCGGCAGCGACCTGAAGTACATCCCCGGGGGCAAGGGTTCTAATCAGGCGGTCGCTGCCAGCCGCCTTAGTGATGGCGTACTGCTCGTCGGCAGGCTGGGCGAGGATGCCTTCGGCAATGCCCTGATGGACTTTCTGCGCGGCGAGAATCTCGATCTGACGCATGTTAGCCGCATGGCCACCGCGCCGAGTGGCGTCGCCATCATCGTCGTTGATGACCAATCCGAAAATACGATCGTCGTCATCTCTGGGGCGAATTTCAAAGTCTCGCCGGATGACGTGCGTCAGGTACAATTCGCCGCACAGGATATCGCCCTCGCGCCCTTTGAGATTCCTCAGCCAACGATTGCGGCACTCTTCACAGCCGCCAGGGACGCCGGAGCGCGGACCCTGCTCAATCCTGCTCCCGCTGCGCCGTTTATTGACGGCCTGCTTGACCTTGTTGATGTGCTCATCGTCAACGAGACGGAATTAGCCTTTTTTGCCGGGCGCGAAGAAGTGCCCTCCGAGGAGGGCGAACTCAAAGCCCTGGCTGAAGCTCTGCGTACCCGCTCCGACCAGACCATCATCCTGACGCTTGGCGCGCGTGGTGCCCTGTGCCTGTCGTCCGATGGCTGGCTGCACGTCCCTGGCCGCGAAGTCAGGGCCGTCGATACGACAGGCGCTGGTGATTGTTTTACTGGCGCGCTGGCTGTCGCCCTGTTCGAAGGGCGCTCACTGGCCGAGGCGGTCAACTTCGCAAATGCTGCCGCCTCGTTAAGCGTGCAGAAACTCGGTGCGTCGGATTCGATGCCATACCGCGCTGATGTGGATGCCGTCGTATCTTCTGATTAGCGCGTCGTCTGCACTCCTGAACCAGCCAGACACATTGCAACGCAACTCAGCCGCACTTCATGATTTCGTCATACAGCCATGCCATACTCAGAGGGTGACGGCGGCTGGTTGCCTGACGTACAATAGCGCCAGCAGGGTAGCGCGGTTTGTGCGCAGCCTCAACCGTTGGAGCAGGAGCAAGAGATCTAATGGAACTGATTATCGAGACAAAAGACCTCTGGAAGACTTTTGGTGATTTTCAGGCCGTGCGCGGCGTATCTCTGAGCGTTCCCGTGGGGTCGCTGTATGGCTTCGTCGGGCCGAACGGTGCCGGTAAGACGACGACAATGCGCATCCTGACGACGCTCACGCGTCCCAGCAGTGGCGAAGCCCGTGTCGCCGGTTACAGCGTCCTTGAGGACCGCCGCGCAGTTCGCCGCGCCATCGGTTACATGCCTGATGAGTTCGGCGTCTATGAAGACCTGCGGGTCTGGGAATATCTGGATTTCTTCGCTGCCTGCTATGACATACCTGAAAATGAGCGCAAACGTCTCATCGGTGATCTGCTCGAACTGGTTGATCTGTCGCACCGCCGCGAGGATATGGTCGATAAGCTCAGCAAAGGCATGAAGCAGCGCCTCTCGCTGGCGCGTACCCTGGCACACGATCCGCAAGTGCTCATCCTGGACGAACCCGCCAGCGGCCTCGACCCGCGTGCGCGTGTCGAAGTTCGTGAGCTGCTTGGTGAACTGGTGAACATGGGCAAGACGATCTTCTTCTCCTCGCACATCCTCGCCGACGTCGAAGACATCTGCACCCACATCGGCATCATTGAAGCCGGACAGATCATCATGGAAGGCAGCATCGATGAGCTGAAACGTGAACTCATGGAAACGCGCGAGATCATCGTCAGCGTCAGGGATCACGACGACGCCGAGAAGATCATGTCGCTGGCACAGAACGTGCAGGATGTCGCCAATGTGGAGATCATCACACCGCGCAGCGGGCGCTTCCGCGTGCGCGTCGATTTCGGCGGGGATGATGAAGGTATCGCCGCCCTCAACCGCGTGTTGAACGATTCCGGCGTGCCCATCCTCGGCTTTGTCGAAGAAGAGCGCGACCTTGAGCATATGTTCATGCGCGTGACCAAGGGCCTGGTGACTTAGTCAGGTTCTGTCTTTTGGGGTACTCTCCCCAGGAAGCATCAGACGCTGAGTGTCCATTGCCATGCTGAGGTAGTCCCGATGGCCAACCTGCTCAAAACCGGCTTCAGCGGCCTTAGAAATCTCTTCACCGCCGGGCAGTCCGTCGGCGATGCCTGGATCGATACTGCTACCGCTGCGCTGACTCCCCGCGAAGCACTCATCGGACGCGTCGCCCGCGCCTGCCAGTGGAGCGCACTGCTGAATGCAGTCGTCGCCCTGGCGCTTCTGCTTATCCTGATCGTCGTGCCGACCAGCTCTGGTGCGTTGGGTGGCGTCCTTCTGGGCAGTTACGCTGGCCCGCCAGAAAACGCGATGCTGCTCGTGATGATTGGCGTCACGGCCAATGTGACGGCCCTGCTGCTGCTGGCGGTTGCAGCGCTGGCGCAGGAGAGCTGGACGCTGCCTTTTCTGGCTGCTGCGGCGGTTATCAATATTGCGGCGCTGCTGTTTCTCGGCTTTCTCCCAGCCGTGATCGCGCTGCTGCCGCTGGCCTATATCCTGCGGTTGATACTTCAGGATGTTGGTGCCTGGCACGCCAACCCTGTCTCTGTCAAGGAGCTGCGTGGCCGGATGCGTGGCGTCCGTGCGTTTGCTATCATCACCATCTTCCTCGTGCTGATGAGCACTTTCACCGTGCTGCTTTATCTGCTGCAATTGCCCAGCGTGACCGGCGGCCGCACCATCATCACGGGGGAACTGGGACGCCTGCTCTTTATTGGCGTCGTCGGCATTGAGTTGGTGCTGGTTGTTTTTATCGTTCCCGCGCTGACCGCCGGGGCCATCAGCGGCGAGCGCGAGCACAAGACCTATGATCTGCTGCAGACGACGCTCCTCAGTGCGCCGATGTTCCTCGTCGGCAAGATGGAATCAGCCCTCGGCTATATTCTGCTGCTGTTGGCGACGGCTATCCCCTTGCAGAGCATTGCTTTTCTTTTTGGTGGCGTCAGTGAGACTGAAGTCATCATCGCGTTCATCATACTGCTGGTGACCGGGCTGCTTCTCGGTGCGTTGGGTCTGTTCTTCTCCGCCCAGACGGAGCGTACCCTGACGGCGACGGTCCGCGTGTACACTGTGGCAATGGGGCTGTGCTTCGGCCTGCCGCTGATTGCGCTGTTGCTCTTCCAGAACGCATTTGGCAAGGCGATCAGTGGCCTGCCACCACTGCCTGATGCTTCTCCGCTTGTGGAGTCCATCGTTATCTATGCCGATATGCTGCTGGCGGCGATTAATCCGATTACGGCGGCTTTCTACACCCAGCAGATGCTGATCGATCATCAGGAGCTCGCGATTCTGACGGTACAGCGTGCCAGTGACGGGGCCAGCATCCCGGTGATCGCGCCCTGGCTGTTGACGACGCTGCTCTATCTGCTGGCGACGGCGTTTATGATCCTGCTGGCCGTCCGCAGGATGCGCCGCAACGCCAGCTAATCTGAAGCAAGTTTACAGGAGGTGCCTTCATGCACCTGTCCAACACGCCCGAACTCACTGAACTGAATGCGTTGCTCAGCCGTTGGGATGCGCGCTGGCGTCTGCGCCGCTTATGGCGCTGGTTGCCTGCCGTCCTCATGGGGCTGATGCTGCTGGCTGTCGTCTTGGTGCTGGTCGTTCGTGTGACCGGTATGCTGCCTACCGCAGCACTGGGGCTGCTCGTCGCGGCCATTGTTGGCGGTGGACTGGGCGTGTATGTCGGTGGTCTTCTGCTGCGCAGCTCCGCACCGATTGAGGCCGCCCGCCGCTTTGACGCCCTGTTTCATCTGCAGGAGCGCCTTTCGACTGCGCTCGAACTGCGTGACGGGCGTATTCAGACAATGCCGGAGCTGGTCGAACAGCAGCTTATGGATGCGACAGCGACTGCGCGTCAGATTGACCCGCGCCCCTTCATGCCATTTCAGACGCGCTGGCTGCACTGGCTCGGCGCTGTCCTGGTGGCCGCACTGCTCGCGCTGCTCCTCGCGCTGCCCGGTGTGGGCGGCGGTACTGCAACCAATTTGCAGGCACAGCAGGCCGTTGAAAGTGCCGCCGAGACCGCCCGGGACATAACCGAAGAAGTCGCCAACGCGACCGCGCTCAGTGCTGAAGAACGCGAAAGCCTGCTCGAAACGCTCGATACGCGATTGGATGACCTGCGCGATCCAAACGCCACCCCGGAAGATGCCTTTGCCGCCATGACCGAAATCGAAGAAGCCCTGCGCAACCAGTCCAATGCACTGCAGCAGGCCACCGACGCCGCGCAGGATGCTTATGACACCGCTGCTGAGACGCTCACCGACAGCCTCGGGCAGAGTGCGCAGGGGGCAGGCCAGGATGATGGTATCGCCACCCTGGATGAGAGCTTGTTCAGTGCGCAGGACGCCGTCGCCAGCGCAGATCCCGCTGCGCGTCAGACGCTGTCCGAAGCGTTGCAACAGGCAGCGCAGCAACTGGCAGGTGCCTCGCCGGAAGCGGCCCAGGCCATGCAGCAGGCTGTGCAGCAGCTCAACCAGGGCGACACCTCGGCGGCACAGTCATCTCTGCAGCAAGCCCGTGATCAGCTTCAGCAGGATGCGGCCCCGCAGTCGCAGCAGCAGCAGGCTGCTGAATCGCTGCAGCAGCAGGCCGACCGCGCCGAGGAAGCCGCCGATGCAATTGCCCAGGCGGAGCAGCAGGGCGAACAGCCGTCTTCTGAATCCGGCCAGCAGGGCGAACAGGCCGCTCAGAACGAACAGGGGCAGCAGGGGCAGCAGAGCGAACAGGCTCAGGCACCTCAGGCGGGTGCCAGCAGCGGAGGTGAGGAATCCGGTGGGCAGCAGGGTGGCGAGCAGACTGGCAGCGAACAGGGCCAGGCTGGTGCGCAGACTGACTCCGGCCAGAGCCAGAGCGCCCAGGCGGGGGCTTCCAGCAGCGAGCAGACCAGTCAGTCTTCAGCGCAGGGCCAGCCCGGTACCGACCCGCAGAACAGCGCACCGGGCAACAGTGCCGCCCAGTCCGGCGGTCAGAGCAGCCAGGGCGCAGGGGACGCGACCGGCAGCCAGACGGCATCCGAGAATACGGGCAGCCCCGACCCGGATAGCGCCGCCGGCAACAACCCCGATGGCGTTGGCGAGACGACCTACGAAGCGATCTACGCGCCGCAGCGCCTCGCGGCTGAGGGCAGCGCCGACATTCAGCTCGAGAGTGATCCCAGCCAGATGCCTGTCCAGGAGGGCGAGTTCCAGCAGAACCCGACCGGCCTGGCCAGCGTGCCCTATAATCAGGTTTTTGGGGAATATGCCCGCGCAGCGAGTCGCGCTGTTGAGAGTGGCTACGTGCCGCTGGGGTTACGGACTATCGTCCGCGACTACTTCAGCTCACTGGAACCTGCGGACGAATAGCACGGTCAGCGATTGCCCTGCCGCCGGGCCATGAAGCGCCCCGGCGGCGTCTCCTCGAAACCATACTTTTCATAAAGCCCGTGTGCATCCCGGGTCGCCAGCACGATCTGCTTGAGGCCAGTCAGGGCGGGGTGCGTCACGACGCAGTTCACCAGCCATTGACCGAGGCCACGCCCCCGGTACGCCGGATCGATGAAGACATCCGCCAGCCAGCCGAAAGTCGCGTAGTCTGTGACGACGCGGGCAAAGCCGATCTGTCGGCCGTATTGGGTGTCATATAAGCCCAGGCACAGGGAGTGGCGGATAGCCTCTTGCGTGACGGCCAGCGTGCGCCCCTGCGCCCAGTACGATTCCTCGCTCAGAAATTTGTGAATGTAGCCCACATCCAGCTGACCAGCTTCGTCGTTGATGACGTAATGTCCGTTGGTCGCGTGCATGCCTGCCTCGGTTCGCCGTTAGATGGGGTTGTTAAATGGCATTATCCCAGACACTATTACCCTGCTGATCGGTCTGCATCTCGGTGGAGTCATACGGGTAGGCCATGCGTTCGAACAGGTAAAGGATCACGTAGCCGGTGATGGCGCCCTGCGCCGCTGCTGAGGCAGCCCACATGATCAACGGGCCTATCCCGTCCGTGAGGAAGAACATCCCCGTATTGCGGAACATCAGGCCACTGAAGACCAACCCGCCGACGATATTTGCCAGTACCCAAAGCCACGCGCTGCGGGTTGCGACGCGCAGGGTCACCCACTGGGCCGTGCCGACACATCCAATGTAGACCGGCATCAGCACGACCGACAGCGTGTCGTTAGGGGGACTGTCGGCCACATACATGACCGCGCCTGATACGACCGCGCCAGCAAAGCCACCGATAGTGCTCGCGGTCGTCCAGCCGTCTGCCGTCCAGTACAGGACGCTGCGAAAGATATTCCGCTGTACATAGCCCACGCTGAACCCTATGGCCGTCCCGATAATCAGGATCACGACGCCGCCGAACAGGGCCTCACGTGTGCTCATATTACTGCCGAACCCATCCAGCGCCGGGATCAGACTACCCAGCGTGAAGGCAATCGGCACAAACAATACGCCACCAATAACCAGTGATAACGGCCAGACCAGTAAACTCCCTGATAGCCACCGCGTCCAGAACTTCGTCGTGTCGTATTGATACCGTCTCATAAATTACCTCATCTATTTATTTGTTTACGTTCATCGACGTGGCCTGCGATGCGAATCGTTATAAACCTCGATATATGCACGCGCATATTCGTCGTCTTCTTCATCGGGCAGGTGATGCCGCAGCAGCCATAACAGCGTGATGCCCGTCACAATCTGCTGCCCTGTGCTGGCGATCAGCAGTGCTACGAGTAATCCCACCGGGCTGCTGAAATGTGCCGCTGAAAGAAAAGTCACGTAGAGTGCTGCGCCGCTGAAATTAGCCAGCACCCACAGCCACCCCTCATAGGTGAAATCCCGCAGACGCCACCACTGCGTGAAACTCATCGCTGTGAACAGGACTAGCAGTGCGGCTGATTCCGAACCCGGACGCGGCCCCGCCAGATAGGCCACCAGGCCGCCCGCAAGCGCCCCGATCAGGCTCCAGCGCAGCCATCCCGTTATGTACAGACCAAAGGTACGCTCAATTAAGCGCTTCTGGGTGCGTGCCACCATCCCGCCGAGTAGCAGCCCGCTGATCACCAACTGGATGGCATTGATCAGCTTGTAGTCATCCAGCGGCCACAGTTGTGAATGCTCAAGGATGAATAATGCGTGGTTCAGCGGCCAGAGCAGCGCGATACCCAGCCACAGGATGGCCAGTAACTGTCGGGTCCAATCCAGCACGAAACGCATAGCGGAAAAACGAGGAGTCTTCATGGTGCCCCCTATCTTCCGAGCAGATGATGTGCAGGGTTAAGACGCCCTTGATGCGTTTCTGGGGTGCGATGTGTGTGGCTGTCAATAAAAAGAGACCCAGCCAACGGCGTCAGCCATACCCTGTATGCCAGCTTATGATAGTCCTTAAGACCAATCTAGTGCCATTTAGGGCTGATTTCGTGCGAAAAACGCAGCCCAAGCCTATCTCTACTATACACTACAATCGCATCAGTTCGGCAGTCAGCGGGCAAACATCGCCCGTTCGGCGGACTCCTCTTGTCTCGGTAGCGACTTGCTCGTATCATTTTCCGCACGTAATTGTCGTTCAATCTGATTGACAGGAGAGCAAAGCTCCGTATGCGCAAATTCAGCCCCGCTGTGATTGGTACGCTGTTGTTGGCGGTCTTCGCTGTAATCCTGCTGCTGATGGTCGCTGTTGAGCAGAACCAACCGCAGGCCGTGAATCCGGCTTATGCTGCCGCCATCGAGTTCGTGAACGCGGCGGGGTCAGGCGACGATGCGACCGCCGCGGCCCTCATGGGCGACGAGCTGTCTGCTTATGTGGCGGAAAACTGCCCACAGGCGAGCGTCTCGGCGTGTATTGATACCTACACTCCTGAAATCTGGGGCGAGTTCATCAATAGCGTTTTCCGCCGTGCCCAACCTGACGGGCGAGACGTCTGGGATATCCTGCTGTTGGGCACCTGGGAGGAGGATGAAGGCTTCAGCGGCGTGTGCATCTATACCCAGGCTGAGCAGGCCGGACCGGATAACTGGGAGATCGTCGCCTGGTCGGGCTGGATCCCCTGCAACGAGCCGAATGCTGGCCTCAGCAGTCTCATGCAGCCTGACGCGCCTAATCGCGCCCCATGAGCTTTGGTCGCTGGCCTGTTCTGCTGCCTGTTCTGCTGCCTGTTCTGTTGTTGGCGGGCTGCCTGCCATTCGTGCCGGCCACTGTCCCGCCACAGTTGAGCCATACGCCCGGTGCCCCCATCGTCGTGATTGAAGCCAGCCCGCGCGAAGGCAGCATCGATACGTCTGATTTCAGCATGCGTTATCCTGCTGGCTGGCGTGTGGTCAAACTCAGCCCTGCTTCGGAGCCGCTGCGGTTGGCTCTGATCAGCCCGGATGAAGAGCTGCGCGTTCAGGTTAGCGTGCTGCCACTCCCAACATCTACGGATACCGATCAACTGACCATAGAAGCCACCCGCGAACTTTCAGCGGTGACCGTTTTCCTGCGAGGCAGCGCACCACCGTCGCGCGGGGACGATTTACAGAATGCCTTCAGTTTCGTCCACGATTCCTTCTCGCAGCCTGACGCACAACACCCGTAATGCAAAAGGGCCTGTCTGCTGACAGGCCCCGTGTTTGCGTGAGTTGGCCAGGGACTAACGGCACCAGCGCGTCGTGCAGACGGTCGCCGGGTTGATCTCGTCCACGGTCGGCAGCGTCTCGAACTGTTCGCGATTTACCGTGGTATTCGTAAACTCCACAAAGAGTGTGAAGCCTTCGCCGGAGACCAGCATCATATTGCTGAAGTTCGACGCGCTGCGAGCGACAGGCGTTACTGGCGTCCCGTTGGGGATGACGCCGCCGCGCTGCTGCGCATTCGTATCGAAAAAGCCGACAGCGAAATCAGTGGTGATGCTGGCGCTGCCGGTGGCGATCTGCGCGTTGGGCGAGAAGATCGCGTCGTCATTTGCCTCGGAAAGCAGCACCTGCTCACTGAAGGCTGTGATCTCGTTGGCGAGTTCCTGACAGTAGTTAGCGGTGCTCGGGTTAGTCAGCGGAGTGTAGACGCCGCCGCGCACCAGCAGTGCGACCAGCGTCTGCGTGCTGCGGTCACAGCGCATCAGCGGGTCGAGCGGCCCCATCCAGCCTTCGGGGCGTGCGTTCAAGCCGAGCAGCTCGTCGGCCAGCAGTTCCAGATCGTGCCGGGTGTCACGCGCAATCGCGAAGGGCGTGCTCCGCACCACCCCGAACCAGCCGCGTGGTCGCGTCTCTGCGCCGAGCTGATTGCCGGCCAGGTTCTCCAGATCGAGCCTGATGAGCAGTGGTAGCTGCGGGTCATTCAGGTCTTCGCTGCCGCTCCAGGCTTCCGGACGTGCATTGCCATAGAGCGTCGTCGCCAGCAGTTCCAGATCAGCGCGGATAGATGCCAGCGTGCCCTGGACGTCAGATGTCAAACCAGGCGACATCGCCTCTGGTGCCGCAGCCTCGGCGGCAGGTGGATCGACCACGACCGGCGTATCGGCGTCGGCTGCTGGGGGCACGGCCTCTTCAGTGGCGACAGCAGTCGGTGGGGGCGGCGGTGCAGCGGCAGCACCCTGCGCGCCTGTCGCCGTTAGCCACGCGTTGGATGCCTGCGTCAGATTCACGGGATAGAATCCGAGTGCGGTGGCTTCTGGCGTCGTGTTGCTGATGGCGAAGTTCACGAAGGCCGCGACCTGCGGCTGCTGTTGCAGCAGGTTCGCGCTGGAGACGAGCAACAGCGGCTGGCCCATCAGGTAAGTGCCATTGGCCACGGTATCCGCACTCGGGCTGACGCCATTGACGGCCAGTACCTTCAGCTCGCTCAGATTGCGATTGACGTAATAGCCCGGCATGACGGCAATGCCATACGGGTTGTCGCGCAGGGCGACCAGTTGGCTGTCGAGGTTGTCGTCAAAACGCGCCCCGATTGCGGTCAGCATGGCGCGCGCATCGCCATCGAAGACGGCTTCGGCCATCGCCAGAAATGTCGGCGACCCTGCGCCGGGGAACAGCCTGTTGATCGGCTGGTTTGGCCATGTCGGCTGCACTTGTGACCATGAAACCGCCGCGCCGAAGGTATTGCGCAGCTCCTCGGTCGTCAGGTTGACAACGAAGGTGTTCGACTGGCTGACGGCAATCACCACTGCATCGGCTGCGACCAGAAAACTGATCGGCACGCGCCCGCGCGAGGCGCACAGCGCTTCTTCATCTTCCGTCACTGCGCGATCCATCAGGGCGATGTCAAGCTCACCTGCACAGAATCGCTGAATAGCCGTCGTACTGTCGCTGGCTTCGATAACGAGATTGCCAGTATAACCACCCAGTTGAAAGCCATCGCGCACACGCTGCATCATCGGCACCATCACCGTGCTGCCACCTGTCAGGATGTCACCCGTCACAGTCGAAGGATTGACTGCTGGCAGCGTCTGTGCATTGGCACTGCCTGGCAATAAGCCGAACAGCAGCATCATGAACAGCATTCGCTTGAAGAAAATGGTCAGGTTTCGCACAAACCCTGCTCCTCAATAGCTCTTTATCATCACGCTGTTATTGTAACCTGCATTACGAAAGGCGAATCGTGAGGTTTAGGGTCAATACGCCGTAGTAGGGGAATCGTCAGGAGGGGTGGCTGCACACAGCTTACCGGCTGATAGGCCATTAAACAGTTACGCCGAGATGGCCTCGGCGTAACTATCAAGGAGGGAGACATGCGTCCGGGTACCATCAGGCAAATAGGGGGAGTATTCACCTGCAATGGGTGGGCGTTGTGTACTCTTTGTACAACTTGCCCCTCACCCGAGATCTTCGAAAGAATTTCAAAGACCAATTTGATAGAAATTATAGGCAGATTATCAGAAGGTGGCAAGCGACACTCAGATTGCTTTAAGGTTTTTGCAAATACTGATTAGAATAACTCATGGATGAATTAGGAGGCCTGTTATTGTCAGGTTGGCGCGAGTTAAAATCCGCACCCGACACCGACTCACGTGCTTCTCCCGGTTTTTGGCTGTTTGCACCATTGTGCGATATCGCCGCTGCGTTGGCACTGTTCGCCGTTTCGAGTGTTGGCGGGCCTGTTTCACGAGCGCCGCTGAGCAGGGATAGCAGGATGTCGGCCAATCGGACGACTGCCTTATTGACGACAGGCATCAGCAGCATGGGGCGCAGCAGCTTGAGCGCGTCGCTCATGAACTCCACCATACGCACCGTTGTCTGCTGCTGTGGCGTGCGATCATACAGCCAGAACTGCAAGGTCAGCACATGCAGGCCATGCAGCAGCGTCGCCATACTATTTACGAGGTCGTCCTTGGGCCGGTCGATCGCGTCAATCACTAATCGGCCAAACGCACACATGAGCTGATCGTGACTTTCATCGCTGCCAGTCAGCCTTGCCTCGCTGTTATCACGAAGTGCCCCGGCGAAAAGTGTGCTGAGTGCTTCTCGATAGGGAGCAATCTGTGCCAGCGTGTGGGAGAGCACCAGCGAAAAACGCTCAGACATCGTGCCCACGGGCAGCGTTTCGATGTAATCCGCTGTCTGTTGGAGATGCTGGTCATAAAGCGCAAGGACGAAAGCTTCTTTATTGGCGAAATAGCGATAGGCCAGCCCCAGAGAGCAGCCTGCTTCGTCCGCGATATCGCGCATGGTGGCACAGTCGTAGCCATGTTCAGAAAATAGTTTAAGCGCGGCCTCCAGGATGCGCTGCCGTGTGCGCTGACCCTTTGCGGTCAGATCATCTTGCCTGGGTTGCATGCGCGTATTTTCTCCGCAGATTAGCTTCGGCTGAAAACGTTTACTCTTACTTTCAGTATATCATAAACATAGTAAACGGTCAACAAAAGCGAAACGCGCCTGTTTTTCGTTCTGCCCGAAATCTGACCTCTTAAAACTTCTCTTGACGCTTTATGCCTGCGCAACAAAACTGAAAAGCGCAAATCAGCATGATCTGCGCTTTCTTTTCTCATAATATGTTCAGTTCCTGACTGCCCGTCAGGCGCAGTGCTCTAGCGGAATTATGGCGCTTCGCTTCCGGTATCCGCCGGTTCGTCCCCGGTTGGGATGATCAGTTCCTGCCCGATCGACAGCCGATCCGGGTTAGTCAGGCCGTTGGCTTCCATAATGGCTGCAGTTGTGACGCCATAGCGCCGAGCGATGCCGCCGAGTGTCTCCCCACTGCTGACGACATGTAAAGTCGTGCCGGCGGGCAGGTCGGGGGTGGCCGTCGGTATGGCGGGCGGCGCTTCCAGATCGTCTTCTCCGGGGACGCAGTTCGGCAGGACCAGTACCTGCCCCGGCTGAATGATGCTGTTTTCAGTCAGATCATTGGCAGCCAGCAGTTCCGCCAGTGAGAAACGGCTGTCGTTAATCGCGATGCGGAACAGCGTATCGCCGGATTCGATCGTGTAGGTGCACGACACGTCGCCTTCAGGGACACCGGTCGGGGTTGCCAGCGTATCGTCGCTGGACGCCACACCAATCAGACCATTATCGTCGCGATCCAATGTTGGCGTCGCCGTCGGGAAGTCAATCTGCGAGGCGACTTCAGGCGTAACCAGCGTGATCTGGGTCGCTGTCGCCACCAGGGAGCCGGGTGCCTGCGGCAGGGCGGGCGTGGTAGTGGCAGGCGTGCGCGTCTGCGGCTGAATGATGACGACGGTCGGCGTCAGCGTTGGGCCGGCAGACGCTGGCTCTTCATCGAGGGTTTCTGGCGTGCCCGTATCGTCCGGGGTAATGTCCGCCGTTGACGGTGTTGGCATTGTAGGCCGAGTGGTTGTATCTGCCTCGGTATCCTCTTCGGGGATAGCGTTCGGGTCAATTACGATCACGCCGTCATTGACGGGAGTGGACAGGCTCGTCTGGCTTTCGATTGTCTCAAAAGAATCCGATGCCTGCTGATAGCAGCCTGTCAGCAGCAGTAACGTCAGCGTGCTGGCGCTCATCCACAACAGCCAGCGAGGACGAAGGTTCCGACGTGAGGTGGCCTTTAAGGGTTTATGATTTTGTGTTTCCGGCTTAGGCATACCCGCGTCTCCTGTCTGGTATAACGCTCATTATAGTGCAGCCCGGACCTCATGAGCCAGCCTCGCGCCCTGCGCTAAGCGGTTGCGCCGGGCAAGCGTTGAGAAACCCTAACGGATTTATAACCGTTAAAGAGTTGTAATATCACGTATAAAAAGAAATAAGGCGTAAGGTCATCGCCGGGTGAGAACGGCGCGATTGGCACGCACATGACAGGCGGGAAGCATACAGTGAATGATGACGAAGTGCGTGTCCTCGTCGTGGACGATAGCCCCACGGCGCGCCGCCATCTGATCGACGTGGTAGATGGGGCGGAAGGGCTGCGGGTTGTGGGCGAAGCGCGAGACGGTCAGGAGGCCGTAGAGAAGACGGCAGCGCTACGACCGGACGTTGTCTCGATGGATATTCATATGCCGGGGGTCAACGGCCTGACGGCAACACGTCTGTTGATGACGCGCACACCGGTACCGGTCGTGATCGTCAGTGGCCTGGTTGAGGATGACATCAGACTGTCGCTCGCAGCGTTGCAGGCCGGGGCGCTGGCGGTAGTTCCCAAGCCGCCCCATCGCACCGATCCAGCGTTCGCCACGCAGCGCGATCAGCTCGTTAACACGCTGCGGACAATGGCAGTCACGTGGCCGCACAGACCAGCGTCGCCCGTAATGATCCCCGCCACGAGACCGATCCCGCGCCGGACGAAACAGCAGCCGCAGATTGTGGCGATCGGGGCCAGTACTGGCGGACCGCATGCCTTACACGCCCTTCTGAGTGCTTTGCCAGCGACGTTGCCGGTCCCGCTGGTCATTGCCCAGCACATGCCACGAGAATTTCTGCCAGGGTTGGCGGATTGGCTCAATCAGAGCAGCGCGCTCTCGGTAGCGTTGGCACACGATGGTCACAGGTTGTGTGCCGGTGAAGCTCTGCTGGCAGCGGGCGACGGGCATCTGGAGATCAGGCGTGAAGCGGGTCAGTTGGTAGCGCGCTGCCTGCCTGATGATGGCCAGCTGCACATGCCTTCTGTGGATATACTCTTTCACGCTGTAGCGTCTTGTTGTAGGGCTTCAGCAATTGGCATCATTCTGACGGGGATGGGCCGCGATGGGGCCGAAGGTCTGCTGGCACTGCGCGAGGCCGGGGGCGTCACTATCGCCCAGGACGAACACAGCAGTGCGGTCTACGGTATGCCGCAGGCGGCACACCGCATCGGGGCTGCGCGTTACATTATTAATTTGCAAGACTTACCTGCGCAGCTTCAAGGTCTGCTGGCGGAAACTGATATAGAATAAGAAGGACATGAGTCTGCAATCTGCCCCGATTTGTGGGCAGCCCACACAGAAAACGACATCAGGTAACGACATGCCCAAAGAGGTCTTGTTAGTCGAAGATAGCAAAACCCAGGCTGCGCAGATCAAAGCGACGCTGGAAGGCTTCGGCCTGCAGGTGCGGGTCGCCTACGACGGCCCGGATGGCCTGCGCGAAGCGATGGAAAATCCGCCGGCGCTGGTGGTGCTCGATGTGAAACTGCCCACGATGGATGGCTTCCAGGTCTGCCGTCGGTTGAAGCGTCACCCGGCAACCCAGCACATTCCCATCATCATCCTGACGGAAAAATCCGGACCGAAAGAGACATTATCCGGCTTGCAGGCTGGCGCTGACGATTACATTCCGAAGGATATTTTCGCTTCGGAGCATCTCATCGATACACTACATGAACTGGGTGTGCTCGAATAGCGCCCGCACGAATTGAATATTGTGTCTGTTCTGAATTTGGGGCATACGCAGCCCTGACAGTCGCCATCAGGAGCGACGCCGCATGAGTGATAAACATATTGCCCACCGCTATAAGATGCGTCCGCCGGTGCTGTCAGTGCGCGTCGAGGACAGCATGGATATTATGATCGTACGCGATACAACGCGTCGTGCTGCGGGGCTGATCGGCTTTGCGCCGTCCCATCGTGCACAGATCGCGGGTGCTGCCGCCGCCCTGGCCGAGCTGGTCCTCAAGACAGGAGAGGTACACACGATCCATCTGAGCGGCGTGCTTGACGAGGGAAAACACGGATTGCAGATCTCATCAGAAGCGTCGTGGCTGACAGGCGTCTCGGTAAATAACATCCTGGTCGCCCTCAAATCCAAAATGGGCGATCTTGTTGACGAAGTCTACCTGGAAGAATCGCCCAGGCTGACCATCGCCATGGTCACATGGCTGCGGGAGAGAACAGGCTAACCTCATGAATACGCCAGACCCTAATACGACAGACCCTCTGACCACAGTACCTATACTGCTGATGCGTGTGCGCAATCAGTGCTATGGCCTGCGCCTGGATGTGGTCGAAGAAGTCGCGGCCCTGGTAGCTCTGGAAACGGTTACTGAAGGCCCGGCAGCGTTGCGTGGTCTGGCGAATCGACATGGTCTGCCGCTGCCTGTATTCGACCTGGGAGTACTGCTTGGTCAGGGGCCACTACCACCGGCACTTGATCAGGTCTTTGTGGTTTGTCACTGGTCATCCCGCGAGATACCACTGATCGGCATCATTGTGGATGAAGTCAAACAGGTAATGAACGTGTCGCAGTCCGCACTCGTCAGGCTGGTACGCGCCACCGATGCGCTGACAGAAGGCGTCAATATCGGTGGGCTGGCCTCGCCTGTTCCATTACTCGAATTGGCTGTGCTGGTGCCAGAACTGCGGTTGAAGTTAGTAACGCATAGTCGCACTTTAGCCGCCCTGCATCTTAGGTCAGATGATGCAGTCGGGCCGGGTGTATCTCCGATCTGACGGGAAGAAACGGAAGCCTGTTCTATGAGATCGACCCCCAGAGCGCGCATTTTGATCGTCGCCAAGGATGAACAACTGCGCCACGAATTGGTGGAGACGCTGCGCGAAGCCGGGGGCTTCGAGACGGTAGAGGCCCGTACTTTTGAAGAGGCCCTGAGCGAGATCCTCCTGAATGCCTTTGATCTCGTGCTGACAGAATCTGAATTGCCCGATCTCAGCGGCCTGGATTTACTGGCCGTAGTCGGTGGACTGCGACCCGAATCGCGCGTGATCGTCATCGACGATGATCTCAGCGCTCGCAGTGCCCTGGCAGTATTCCGTATGGGCGCTGTGGACTACCTGTACAAACCACTCAATATGTCGTTTCTGCTCATGCAGGTCGAGCGACAGATTTCCAGGAATAACAACAAGTCGCAGGAACCCAAGCCGGAAACCGTCGAAAAGCGCGAAATACAGCCGCGTGATCGCGCACGCCGCATTGACATGAAAACACGACCGGCGGCGCTTGTCCTCGGACGTGAACATTTTAAACGCATCAATCGCGAGCTGAATCAGTTGTTGCAGCAGGTCCATGCTGCTTTCGTGGGGCTGGTTGATGCTGAAGGCAACATGGTCGGCGCTGCCGGGACGCTCGACGACTACGACCTGCAACTGCTGACTGAAGCGCTCAGCTTCGATAATCGCTCACAGAATTCGCTGGCCAACCTGCTCGATGAGACGCGCTTTCACTCTACCTATCTGGAAGGCAAGCATAACGGCGTTTACATTGTGGAATTCGGAGCGCCCTATATCGTCTCACTCGCTGTGATCTGCAGTGCGGGCGTCAAACCGGGCATGGTGCGACTGTACAGCAATCGCACTGCTGCAATCATTGATGAGATCCTCAAACAGATTCCGAGACCACGCCCGCTCCCGCCGATTGAGAAATAACGCGACCTATCGCCGCATTCACTGATCGACTTCGAAAAGACGCATGAGCTTGAGCGCCACGCGCAGATTCATCTGCGTGTCGGAGTCCTGAAGATCAACATCGCACACACGGCTGATACGTGTCAGGCGATAGTTGAGCGTGCTGCGATGAATGTGCAGGTTGTCCGCCGTCATCACGCCGTTACCGCCCGTATCCAGATAGGCTTCCAGCGTGTGGAACAGGTCGGCCTGCTTTTCGTCCAGCAGCCGGCGCAGGATCGGCACGTAGGGATTGCTCGCCATGCTCTCCGGCCCGGCGTGGAACAGTGCGTGGAGGTATCCCAGACGCTCAAAGTTGACGACGGGTGCCTCCGGGAATAACCGGCGCTGGATGAACAAAACGTCCTGACACTGCTGATGCGCACGTCGGACGCCATTAATGCCTTGCTGCTGTCCGCTGACGCCGATCCGAACAGGCGGCACTGTGCCGTTTTGTCCGCTGAGTTGGGTGCGCAGGTTTTCGGTGATGCGGTTAATATCCTGGTTGGCTTCCGCCAGGACCACGACCTGCCCCGCGAACTGACCAGCGACGGCGTGCCATCCTCGCTGGCCGATGAGCTGGTTAATCTGACGGTACAGGCGTACCAGGCTTGCTGAGCTGGCCTGATCGTTTTCGATGATCAACATGCGGAAGGATGAGCGCAGGTCCACACCATAGCGCAGGCTTTGATCGGTCAGGATGGTGTCGCGCGTAACATCTCCCTGAATCAGTTGCGATAGCAGACTGCCCTTGAGCGATGCTTCAGCGCTCTGGATGCTCTCCTGATGCAGCATCATCAGCGCGGCGATGGTCGCGCCGCTGTCGATCGCCAGCATGTCAATATCGCTGATGTTGTGCGCGTCGGCGATAATCCACAGATAGCCGTAGATTTCTCCATGGACGACAATCGGCGCAAGCACGCGCTCCATCTCCAGGCCGACATCCGGCATGGCCGGCAGGTGAACCGGTCTTAGTCGCGTTTCAATATCTGGCAGATAGCCGCGTTCGCGCAGGGCCTGCACCAGCCGTGGATCAGTCCTGCCATGGCGCTGTGTGTAGCGGCGTGCTTCGTCTACATCCGCGATGTTGCGCGTAGCGATAGCCTCGAAGCGCTCATTTTCCAGGCTGATGCTGTGGTGCAGCAGTTCAGCCAGTTTATCCGCCAGCGCCTGAAATGTGCCACCTTCAAGGACGAGCCGCGTCAGCCGATGGTGGATATCCAGCGCCTGCTGCACCATGTCCATAGATTTCTGGCTGATGTGCTGGTTGATCGCTTTGGCGATATCGACGAAGCGTGCCTGAAAGGGTATGTCAATCAGTGCAAAATGATACGTATCGGCGGCTTCGCACAGGTGACCAGGAATCTGGTCGATATAGCGCCCGGTTGTGATCGCCAGTGCCGCAACGCCTTTTTCTGCCATTTCGACCACGTAGCGCCGCTGACTGTCGCGGTCATTAGGCATGTTGATCATGGTCGTCAGCACCAGCTCACCACCGTTGAGCCAGCGTGGGGCATCCGGCACACTGGCCATGTGGACCCAGCCGACCTGACGGTCCAGGCCTGTATGCCCTGCGACCACACGAGCATCGACGAACAACGGATGTTTCAGGACTTCAGCTACGGTTAGCATATGACCATTAATGTAATATTCATTTGATTATTGTTTTGATTATAGCACTTTCGTTGTGAGATGTGCCGTGCTGTGTGATGGTTGCTGGCATGTCGGCATTGACGTTATCATACACCTTGGCAGAATTGCCCGCCTAAAGTTGAGGTACGAGAGTCAATGAGTGCGGAAGATTCCCCTAAGATCGCTCTGTCATTTACGGAGATCAGCCGCCGCCTGCATGCGCTAAAGCTGCCGCCTGTCGATATTGTGGTGGGGATTGGCACCGGCGGTACTGTTCCGGCAGCGATGCTGGCGCATCAACTGAACGTGCCCCTGTTGATGTTTTTCATCAATTATCGTGCGCCGGATAATCAGCCGCAGCGCCAGACCCCGGAACTGCTGGTGCCGCCGCAGCTGCCGCATGTGGGTAGTCGTGTCCTGCTCGTGGATGATGTCAGCGTCACTGGCGGCACGCTGGAACTCGCTGCGGCGCAGCTCAGCAACTGCGAAGTGACCACACTGGTGCTGAAAGGCAAGGCGGATTTCGTCGCCTTCCCGGATGTCCCCCAGTGCGTCTACTGGCCCTGGAAGCCTGATTGAGCTTCTTCTGAGCCACCGTTGTCACCGTCTGTCGGCACAGGATTGCGGCCGGCTTCGCGCTGCTGGATGTAGCGTACGGCGGCTTCTGGCGTGGCGAAGAGTGGCACATGCCGTCCCTTATACAGATGTCGGCTGAACCAATCGCGGGCGACGTGCACCCAGTGCGCACTGCCGACTGGAATATCCTCTATGCGTGGGTCGAGCATGGCACCCGGCATGAAGCTCTGCATCGCCGCGTGGATGAGCAGCAGCAGCTCCGGCAGTGGCATATGGGCATTGCGGAAATCCAGTACCCGGTAGATATGCTCGTCTTCTGGCCGCGTCAGATTGTGGCTCTCACGGAACATTGTACGCAGTTCCGTAACATCTAACCGCTGGTCCAGGGTGACGATGAGGGCGGGTAAATCTGGCAGTCGCTTAAGCTGATAGGGCATGTATCAGGCTCACTGTTGCTCGACGGATTTGCTCGGCAATCGTGGGGTCGGGGCGTGGGCAACACGAATCCGATCAACGAGTCTTTTTGAGTTTATCATAAAGTTATACGAATCGTAACATTCTGACGATTAATTACTTCTCCTTGTGATCGCTGGCCTGTATCTCTAGTGATAATCTGCAGTGATAGTCTGCACGATGCGTGTTGCTGCTGGACGTGTGCAGACGATTATTAATTGGTAACAGCGTCATTGATCCTGTACCATAGTACAATAGCATCAGACCCGCATAGTTCGGATGAGACCCGGCTGCATCGCGCTGCATGAGTATTCAAACGATTCTGACCATTGTCTATGTTTTGTCCACCCTGATCCTATGGGCGCTGGTGGTCGAGGCGCGGTCGCAGCGCGATTCTCGAATTGCGCCTTCGTTCGGCGTATTGATGCTCATACTCTCCATCTGGACGGGTGCCTACGTCCTCCAATTGCAGTCCCTCTCCGCGGATGCACAGTGGTTATGGGTGCGCGTCAGGCTTACCAGCGAAATCTTCATGCCGATACTCTGGCTGAGCTTCGTGAGGGCCTATACAGGGGCACCGCCGCTTTGCGGCCTGTATCGGGCGCTGTGGGCCGTCCTGCCAGTCCTGGCGTCGATTATCCTGTGGACGAACGACCTGCATGGCTTATACGCAAGTCGCGTCACTGTAGTCCTGCTCAACAGCCTGACTGTCATCACAGCCGAATTGAATTCGGTCGGTGGCTTGATCGCTTTCGGCCTGTTAGCGATCTACATCCTGGGTGCGTTTTATCTGGTTGCGGCGACGCTGCGCGCGCTGCGTCCATACCGCCAGCAGCTGCGCGTCGGCCTGCTGGCTGCTCTGTTGCCCCTCATCGGTCAGGCGATGGAGAGCGCCACGGATTCCCCACTGCGCCATATGGAGTTGGTGCCGCTGCTGGCTGTCGTCAGCGGCCTGCTGCTGGTGACACAGCTCGTTCGACGTGAGGATCAGGGAACGCCCATCGCCTTTGAGACGGTGATCGCCAGTCTGCCGGAGGCCATGGTCGTCCTCGACAAAAACATGCGCGTGATGGCTGCCAACCGCACTTTTGGCCTTTTGTTCGACCTTGAGCCGGATCAGCTCGTTGGGCAGACGCTGGCAGTCACTTTGCCGCAGTTAGCGCCTGCACTGGCGCGCGCCCGCCCGGATTCTCACACTCACAGCGATCTGGATGTGTTTGAGCGCATCATGCAGGTCTCGATCGGCCCAATGCGGGATTCCTCCCTTTTACTGCAATCTCGCGCTGCGCAGCGCATGGCCGAGTCGGAATCACCAAATACGCTGCCGCTTACCGGGGGGGCACTGCAGGGTTACGTCCTCATCTGCCGCGACATCACGCAGGAGCGCGCTATGCAAAAGGCGCTGCTGAGCATTGAGCGGCGCTATCGGGCACTCTTCGATAACAACAACGACGCGATTCTCATTGTCGATATGCAGGGTGAGATCATGCTGGCCAATCAGCAGACCAGCGATCTGCTGCAGGTGCCGCTGTCCCGGTTGTTCAATGAGCGTCTATCGGACTTTATCGTCGCTGAAGATATTGCACGCATGGAGGACCATCGCAAGCGACTGCTGTCTGGTGAGATGATCCCCATTAAGGAATACACGCTGCAACTCCAGCATGGCGAGCAGGTGCCGGTCGAAGTCAACCTGACGCTCGTGCGCGAGGCCGATGGCAGCCCCCTGCATATGCAGATGGTCGTTCGCGATATTCGCGAGCGCCGTCAGACAGAGATCGCACTGGCCAACGAGCGTAATCTGCTGCGCACACTGTTTGATACGATTCCCGATTCACTCTTCGTCACTGATGCGAATGGGCGTTACACGCTGGTCAACAGCGCCCACCTGCAGAACCTCGGTCTGGATACAGCCGCTGATTTCCTCGGTAAGTACAACCAGGATTTCTACCCCATACTTCTGGCCGAACGCATCACCGAAGAGGATCAGCTCGTCATGCAGACGGGCGTCGCCCACACACAGGAAGAGCTTCGCAACGAGCGCTGGATGTCCGTCAGCCGGGTGCCGCTGCGTGCTCCTCTGACAGACGAACCCGCAAATGGGACCGTTGATCCTGAGCAGATGCAGGAATCCGACAGCGCCGATCAGGTAACGGGGCTGGTCGTCCTGGAACGCGACATCACGGAGAGCAAACGTTTCCAGGTCGATATGCAGCGCAGCCTCGAACAGGTAACGATCCTGCGGCAGGTCGATCAGGAAGTGACGCGCTCACTGCACATTGATCGGGTCGCCCTTATTGGTCTGGATGCCGCCGTGCGTCTCAGTCTCGCGGACGCAGGTTATATTGCTCTACAAAATGATGAAGGACTCACCGTGCGTCACGTGATGGGCGACTATTCGCTGACGCCTGGTCAGCAGTTGGATGCAGAACGTGGTTTGCTATCGCAGGTACTGACGCGCCGCGAGCCGCAACGCATCATCAGCCTTACCGATGCGCCCCCGGTCGTTGGGGATTTGCCCGAACAGCAGGCCGTGATGATGCTCCCGCTGATGTCCAACAACCGTCTGCTGGGCGTGCTGGAACTGGCGACGCGCCGCGAAGATACCTTCTCCGCCGAGGTGTTCCAGTTTATCGCCCTGCTGGTGAATCGTATCGGTATCGCGATCGAAAATGCCAGCCTGTATGAGCTGACGCGCCGTCAGCTCGATGAGGTGCAGTCCCTCAACGAAACGCTTCGCCGTCTGGAGCAACTCAAGACGGATATGATCCGAGTTGCCAGCCACGATCTGAAGAACCCACTGGGCATTATCAATGGCTATCTAAACATGCTGGAGATGGACCAGGAACTGTTTGATCCCCTCCACCTGGAGTACTTCGAGGCGATCAAGCGTGCAGTGCTGCGCATGGATGCCATATTGCATGATATTCTCTCGCTGGAGCGCATCGAGCAGCGGGCGGTTGGCGGCTTCATGACCCGTCTCTCGCTCAAGTTCCTCGTAGAAGAAGCCGTTAAGGAATTCGCTCAACCGATGGCGGAGGCTCAGCAAAAACTTGACCTTCAGATCGGTGATGTCGATACCGCCATGGTTTATGGCGATGAATCGCAGTTGTACGAAGCGATGTCGAATCTCATCAGCAATGCCGTTAAGTATACGCCAAAAAATGGTGAAATCCGTGTTTGCCTGCGCGTCGACGAGACTCACCTGATCTTTGAGGTCGAGGATAACGGCTACGGTATCCCGGATGATCGGCAGGAACGCTTGTTTGAGCCGTTCTATCGAGCCAAAGCCAAAGGCACAGAAGCCATAGAAGGCACAGGCCTGGGCCTTCATCTGGTCAGGAACATCGTAGAGCGTCATCGCGGTGAGATCATCTTCCACAGCGAGTTTCGGCAGGGGAGCTTATTCGGCTTCAGGTTACCGCTCAATCCAGAGGCAGTGCCCGATCCGGCCTCAGTCCCGCCTTCACCACCTCGAGAGCACACGCCCTCTCCTGAACCGCCTCAGTTCTTTGACTAGGACTGACAGTTCACAGCGAAAAGGGCGACTGTCTCGCCCTTGGCCTGTGAGATTACGTCTGGTGCGGTGGGTGCGGCTGTCGGTGGATGACACAGGCCGACCAGCGTCGCGGGCAGGACCGTTTCTCCGGCCTGGCTGATCTCGATCACGGGCACCCTTCCAGCCGCCCCACGGGGCGCACACTGTACCCATCCGCAGCACGCCGGAAAAGTTAGGGCAGAATGCAATCTGCCTAAAGATCATCCTCGGCCAGAAGTGGAATGATGTAAATGACCGGTTCTTCGTAGGGGTGTGCATCGCGAATCGCCGCGACAACGTCACGCGCCGCTGAGCGCTCGCAGAATGTTTCAATACGCGCTTCTGGCTCCTGATTGATCTGGCCTTTCGCACCGACATGCGGCTGTGCCGCCGCTGAAGGTTTAAACATACCCGTCCCCTTTGCGACGAACGCACAATGTGTGTACTCCCCGATGACGCCGCCCCCGGCGCGGCTGATGGCATCCAGGATGCCAGCCACCGCATCCTGTGGGGCTGTGACCACAATCATGACGCGGGCAGGTTGCGCTGACATAAGGTTTTCTCCGGTCTGCTTTGTTTCCAAACTCGTATTGTACCCTGTTGCCGACCTGCGCTCACCCGTCGGACTCTGGTATCCGGCGCATTTCTGACGTATAACAGGCGCCTATCATCCTTAGCCTGAGTTGCAGTCCATGTACGTTCGCACCCCCAAACGGTATCGCGGCATCCAACGGCGGAACGTGTTCTCCTGCCGGCGTATTCTGCTGAATCTGTTGATGGTTGCCGTCATTGCCGTTGGCATTGGCATTTATCAGAACCGCCAGCAGTTGCAGCCGATCGTCGGGGATGTCATGTCGCGTATGGTGGGGGATGTTCAGGTTATGGTTGCGACAGTCACCGCGCCAACCGCAACCCCCACGATGGACCCACGCAATAATCTCGCTCAGGCGGATACCTACTGGGCCAATGGCTCCATCACCGAGGCGCTGCGGCTCTATCGTCCTATTCTTGAGAGCGTCCCCAACGAAGTCGAGTACTTCCGACGCGTGGGGCAGGCATTGCTCGTCCAGGGCGATTACGCACAGGCGCTGCGCACTGCCGAAGATGCTATCACGGCTGATCCTTACAGCTCCGACGCATGGGTGCTGCGAGCCTGGGCACAGCGTGGCCTCGGCCAGACGAGCAACGCCATCGTCAGCGCGCTGCACGCCCTGGAACTCGACCGCGAGAACGCCGATGCTCTGGCACAGCTCGCCTTCGCGTATCTGGACGCGGGCCAGCCGGAACGCGCCCTGACGACTGCTGATCGTGCAATCTCGCTCGACCCGAATAATTACAATGCCCATCGTGCTCGTGCCTATATCAACTGGGAGGGTCTGTTCGACTTTGATGCCGCCCAGATCGATCTGGAGACGGCCTACAGTCTGGCGCAGCAGCGCGACCCGGCGGCTGAGACGCTGCTCGGCATCGACTTTGCCCTGCTGCAGATCCGCGTTGATAGTGTGCAGGGGGCTATCGCGACACTCGAAGGTCTGCTGGAAGTTAATCCGGAGAACAGTCAGGCGTTGTTTCAGCTCGGTCTGATTTACTGGAATTCTGAGCTGCGTGATGTCGTCCGCTCGGGCCAGTATCTTCAGCGCTGCGTTGAGGTCAACCCGGAGGCGATCGACTGTTACTTCTGGCTGGGCCGCACGCAGAACGATCAGGAACAGACCGCGCTGGCCGCAGAATCATTCGCACGGGCTATCGAGCTGGGCTCGCAGAATCCACAGCATTACTGGTGGGCAGGCTTGATGCAGCAGGGTGCGCTCGGTAACTGTGCGCGTGCGCTGGAATACTGGCGTGAGGGGTACGAGCTCGCTCAGCAGACAGGGCGCTGGGTGGAGGACTACGAAGCGGTGATTCCGCGCTGTCAGGCTGACTTTGGCGCGCCGACGGCACCGGCCGTCCAACCTGTGCCGACTATCGGGCCGACACCTGACCCGGCCAACAGCGCCTAAACCTGCTGGTCATCCCACCACTGATGCACCTGTTTTAGCCAATCGTTGGCAGATGGCGACACTTCCGCCGCGTGACACAGAGCACGGCGGGCAAAGGCCGCGTCCACATCCATTGCGCCGGAATCATGGTCGATGACGGTCAGCAGGTGCAGCACGCCCTCCGGGTCGCCCAGGAAGACGCGCAGCGCCGATCCGGCAGAGATGCGCAGCTCCGCATTGCTCTTGACGTTGGCGACCTCAATGAACTCGGCGGTTGTCTCCCAGCCGCCGACAGTCTGCATATCCGTTGCAAGTGATTCTGAGAACGTAAAACCAAAGCGCGACTGTAATTCGGCCTCACTCTCAGCAACCAGTGTGGCTGTGATTTGCCTCACCTGCTGCGCGTGATCAGAAACTACGACACCGACACTGGCCTGCTGCCCGATCTCTTCCAGTTCCGGCGTCGTCAATCGCAGGCCGCGTTCATCCAGCAGCCGCTTGAACTGCTTCAGCAACAGAACAATCAGATCCGCAAGCGGAGCTTCGAGCAGTTTTTCTGCTGGATTAGGCGGGGGCATCACCGTGCCTTTCTGCTGATAGACTCAGCCGCAGTTGTTGCAGCCGTGATCGTCGACGACCATGACGACGTCGCCATTACGCTGCCACGTAGCGACCGCGCCGCCGTACAGCTCGCGCAGGACGTGTGGCACCGCGACCTCTGGCGGAGTCCCGTAAGCTACCAGCCGACCATTCAGGGCCAGGACTCGCTGAAAGTGTTCGAAAGCCAGATTGAGATCGTGTGTGCTGAGGATGATCGTGATTCCTTCGGCATTGAGCTGGTGCAGGGTGTCCATCAGGCCGGCCTGCGCGTTAATATCCACACCGGCAAAAGGCTCATCCAGCAGGAGCACGTCTGCTTTTTGTGCCAGGGAACGCGCGATGAAAGCCCGTCGCCGCTGCCCACCACTGAGATCACCGATGGGCCGATGTGCTTCTGTACGCAGGCCCACACGATCCAGTGCGCTGTGTACCAGTCGCCAGTGCTTGCGACCGGGCCAGCGCAGCCAGCCCACCTGACGGGTCAGGCCCATCATGACGACATCCTCTACAGTGACCGGAAAATTCCAGTCGACGTCGTTATGCTGCGGCACGTATCCGAGCCGCTCCCGACCGCCTTCAATGCTGATGCGCGTGCCAGCGCGCGGTTGAATCAGGCCCATGATGGCCTGGATCAGCGTTGACTTTCCGGCACCGTTAGGCCCGATAATGGCCGTGAAATCGCCTGTATCAACGCTGAAACTGACATCAGCCACGGCCGGCGCACGATCGTACACTACAGTCAGATTTTCAATCTCGATCAAAGACATGTTTAACCTCATCTTTACGGTCCCGATTATACCATGCTGGCTTGCACCCCGGTCAGGGCGGGCGTATGATGCGTCCTGAGATCGAGACGAACTTTCAGAGTCTCTGGAGACAGACGCGCTGGGCGCAGGGTCGCAGGAACGGACAAACATGACCTATGCAGAAGTGGCGGTGAACGCGCCGGTCACATCGACGTTTCATTATGCGGTGCCGCCGGAAATGTCGGGAAGGTTACGCCCGGGGCATCTGGTGCGGGTCAGCTTTGGCACTGCGATGCAGCCCGCGATTGTCGTCGCGCTTCATCCCGAACTGCCTGAAGACCTGCGCTCCGTGCAGATCAAATCTATTCTGGAACTACTCGACCCGACCCCTGTCATGGGTGAGATGCACCTCAGGCTGGCGGCGTGGATGAGCCAGCGCTACCTGGCACCAATTGGGGATTGTCTGTGGCTGCTGCTGCCGCCTGGGCTCACAGGCAGCAGCGTGCAGATCGTTAGACTGCGCGACCCGGATGCAGTGCCAGAGAAGGCTGAACAGGCACAGGTCGTCGCGCTGCTGCGCGAACAGGGGAATCTGACTCGCAAGCAGATTGCGACGCAGATCGGTATCGGCCAGCGCACCGCGACTGCCGTCCTTAATGCGCTGCAAAAAGCCGGTATTATCAGCATTGATTCACGTTTGTCACCGCCTACAGCGCGCCCGCGAACTGTCCGGACGGCGCGCCTGGCAGTGCATCCAGCGGCACTGACCGGCCAGCGCCTTAGCCCGCAGCAGCGGCGCATCGTAAAACTGCTGGCGCATGTCGATATGCCCCTGGACGCGGCTTTCATCACCGAGGAGACAGGCGTCAGCACAAGCACGCTGACGACGCTCGAAAAGCGCGGCCTGATCGAGCGGGGGGAGCGCATCGCCTATCGTGATTCGCTGGCAGACCGGGATTTCGTGCCAGCGCAGCCCGTCAGGTTGACCCAGGCACAGCTTCACGCCTGGGAGATTATCCGCGAAACGGTTGCAGCCGCAGAGTCTGACGCGTTTTTGCTGCATGGGGTAACCGGCAGTGGCAAGACCGAAATCTATCTGCAGGCGATCGCAACCGTACTTGAGCGGGGGCGTCAGGCGATTTTCCTCGTGCCGGAGATCGCCCTCACGCCCCAGACAATTCAGCGCGTTGCGGCCCGTTTTCCCGATCAGGTGGCGGTCGTCCACGGCAGCCTGAGCGTTGGCGAGCGTTATGATACCTGGCAGCGGGCGCGCTCCGGTCAGATACAGGTAATCGTAGGCACGCGCTCGGCGTTATTCACCCCGCTGCCGGATGTTGGCCTCATCATACTTGATGAAGAACACGATCACAGTTACAAACATGCGCCGCCTTTTAACCCACCATATTATGATGCGCGTCACGTTGCTGAGAAAATGGCCAAACTCAATGACGCTGTGCTCATCCTGGGTAGTGCCACACCCGCCCTGGAGACGTTCTACCGGGCGCAGCATCAGGAACTGGGTTACCTGCATCTGCCACAGCGCATCATCGGGCATCGCCGCCGCGTAGAAGAACAGGCCAGTCGCGCGGGCTGGACCACGCGCTATCAGCCGGACGAAGCAGAATCCATGACGATTGATCTGCCGCCCGTGCAGGTGATCGACATGCGCGAGGAGTTGAAGGCAGGTAACCTGTCGATGTTCAGCCGCGCGCTGCACAGTGCACTGACCGAAGTGTTGCAGCGCGGTGAGCAGACCATGCTGCTGCTGAACCGCCGCGGCCAGGCCAGCTACGTCTTCTGCCGTGACTGTGGCTTCGTGCTGACGTGCCCGCGCTGCGATACGCCGCTGACGTATCATCGCACGGGCGAGGCGCTGCGCTGCCATCACTGCGGCCATCAGGAGCCGACGCCGCCAAACTGTCCGAACTGCCGCTCAGAACGCATTAAGTACTTCGGTGCCGGCACGCAGCAGGTGGAACAGGCGCTTGCAGAGACGTTCCCGGAGGCGCGCGTCCTTCGCTGGGATGCCGACACTGTGGACGGTCCGGACGCGCACGAGACGATACTGGCGCGCTTCGCCCGACAGGAGGCTGACATCCTGCTCGGCACCCAGATGATCGCTAAGGGACTCGATCTGCCGTTCGTGACGCTGGTCGGCGTCATCAGCGCCGATCCTGGTCTCATGCTGCCGGACTTTCGGGCGGATGAACGCACTTTCGCCTTGCTGACCCAGGTCGCCGGGCGTGCGGGACGCGGTCTTCTGGGTGGAGCGGTCATCGTCCAGACGTACCAGCCAGAGCATCCGGCGATCGTTTTCGCCAGCCAGCACGATTACACCGGCTTCTATGCTCACGAGATCGTCAATCGGCAGCAGCTTGGCTACCCACCATTCCGGCGGATGGCGCGCATCCTGGTGCAGTCCTCACACCCGGTCAACGTGCAGCGGGAGGCCGAGCGCCTTGCGGAAACCCTGCGCCAGCGGATCGCCGCGCGTCAGCTCACCGATACCACACTGATCGGCCCCGCGCCGTGCTTCTTCCGCCGGATTGACCGCAACTATCGCTGGCATATTCTGATCCGCAGTCAGAATCCGGCTTCGCTGTTACAGGATTTACAGGTGCGTCCGGGCATCTATATTGACATCGATGCACTAGATATCCTCTAGGCGCACAGGGCAATTCCGCATTGCCTAATTCCACAGAGGCGATAAGATAGCCACAACTCGCCAGCCAGATTGAGGAACCCCTATGACCGCTGCGATGCGCTTCGCCAGCCATGCCGTTACCAATGTGACGGACGTTGATGCTCTGATACCCACCCTGATAACGCCCCTGCGCGAGCAGCTCGGTGCAGACCCTGACCTGCTCATGGTCTTTTTCACGCCGCAGTTTCTGCCGTTTTCCCATGCGTTGAGTGTGGCCCTGCGTGAGTCGCTCCGGCCTGGTGTGCTGCTGGGTTGCAGTGCTGAAGCAGTCATTGAGACGCAGGCCGAGCATGAAGGCATCCCGGCGGTGAGTGCGGTCGCAGCTATCCTGCCAGATATCCAGATTATGCCCTTCGCTCTTAACGGCCCTGATCTGGGCGAGGCACTGGCCGATCCGCGTCAGTTCTGGCTGAATCAAGACCTGCCGCAGCAGGCGAAGCTGTTCGTCATGCTCGGGGATCCGTTTACAATGCCGATTGAGGGCTTGCTCGATGCGTTCAACACCAATGCGCCGGGTGTGCCTCTGGTTGGTGGGATGGCGAGTGGGGCACTTCGTCCAGGTGGGAACGTCCTTCTATTAAATGAGCAGCTTTATAACGTGGGCGCGGTTGGCGTCGCCCTTGAAGGTGCCTTACAGGTAGATGTCATCGTTAGCCAGGGCTGCCGCCCTGTGGGTGAGCCATTTACCGTGACGGCTGCGCTAGGCAATGCCGTCCTCAGTATTGAGAACAACGCGCCGGCGACCTTCATTCATGCCCTCCATGAATCCATGTCTCTCGATGATCGCGCATTGCTGCAGAATGGTCTGTTCATTGGACGGGCTATCGATCCTGGCCGGGAGGTTATGGGGCGTGGGGATTTCCTGGTGCGGGGTGTGCTCGGCATTGAAAAAGAGACAGGCGCGATGCTGGTTGGCGATGTCCTGCGCACAGGCGAGACAGCGCAGTTTCATCTGCGTGATGCGAGCACCGCCGCCGAAGACCTTGAACTCCTGCTGCTGCCACACAGCTTCGGCGATGCGCCCGCCGGTGGCTTTCTCTTCAGTTGCAATGGTCGCGGTGAGCGGCTGTATGACCATCCTAATGGCGATGTCTCACGCATTCAGGCGGCTCTCGGCAGCGTACCACTAGCGGGATTCTTCGCCGGTGGGGAGCTCGGGCCCATCGGACGTCGCAACTTCTTACATGGCCATACCGCCAGCCTGGTCTTGCTGCGGCCCGCCTGAGCAGGCGGGCCAGGGCAAGTGGGCCAGGGCAAGTGGGCCAGCGCCGCTATGATTAGTCGCTGAGTGCGCCTCGGACTCCGCTGAACTGTTCGCGCAGGGTGCGCTTAAGCACTTTACCAGCAGCGTTACGCGGCAGCGCATCGACAAAAGCGACGTAACGCGGGACCTTAAAGCGCGCCAGATTCTCTTTGCAGTGGTCGATGATCTGCTCGGGCGAGAGTATCACACCGGTTTTCAGGACTACGATCGCCATACCTGTCTCGCCCCAGCGTTCATCCGGTACACCAATCACGCCGACGTCGGCTACTCCCTGCAGATCAAAAATGACATTTTCCACCTCAGCCGGGTAGACATTCTCGCCGCCGCTGATATACATATCCTTGTAGCGATCCACAATGTAGATGCAGCCTTCTTCGTCGATCATGCCGGCATCGCCGCTGTGAACCCAACGCGTGCCATATTCATCCACAAAGAAGGTCTTCTCGTTGGCTTCGGGGCGCTTCCAGTAGCCCGGTGTCACGTTCGGCCCACCGACCAGTACCTCACCGACTTCGCCAATGGGCACATCATTGAGATGATCATCGACAACGCGCACCCGTGTGTGCATCAGCGGCTTGCCGACGCTCTTGGGCTTGGCCAATGCGCGCCGCTTTGCGATCAGGAACACAGTAGGGCTTGTCTCAGTCATGCCGAACCCAAGCTGAATGATGATATCTCGTTCCGCGTACTGCTTCAGGATCGATTCTGGCATGGGCGCTCCACCACAGCCCCAGCTCTGAATTCGGGACAGGTCGGTGTTGTCGAAATCGGGATGCTGTGCCATGAACTGATAAATCGATGGCACGCCGAAGAAGTGCGTAACGCCCAGCTTAGGGTCGCTGAGCGTCTTCAGCGTCAGGCCCGGGTCGTACTCGCGCGCGACGATGTTTGTTCCCCCATGATGAAACAGCGGGTTCGCATACAGATTAAGCCCACCAATGTGGAAAACCGGCAGCACGACATAACTCACGCTGTCATGGCTAAGCCCGGTGGGGGTGGTGATGTTTATCATGTTCCAGAAGTAAAGTCCGTGGGTGATCAGAACACCTTTGGGGTGTCCGGTGGTGCCTGATGTATACATAATCATCAGAGGTGTGTCATGAGTGGTGTCAGGTGGCAGGGTAACATCATCCTGGCTGCCGAGGATGGCATCATCGAACAGCGGATAAGTGCCATCTGCATCGCCCTCGTGATTGATACACAACGCCCTTGAGAAGCCTGCACCAGCCAGCAGCGCGCTGATGCGATCCTGGAAGCAGTCGTCATAGACGATGCCCCGGGGTTCTGCGTCATTGAGGATGAAGAGCAGTTCAGGAATTGCCAGTCGCCAGTTGAGCGGCAGCATGATCGCCCCAAGTTTGATGCAGGCGAACTGGAAGACAAAGTAGTCGCTGCTGTTTTTCGCCAGGATCGCCACGCGATCACCCGGCCGGACGCCCCACTCGTCGCGCAGATAGCCCGCAAGTCGTGCGCTGCGCTCGTTAAACTGGGCGTAGGTATAGCGGCGTCCTGTATTCTGATCAATCACCGCCAGTTTTTCCGGCGTGCGATCTGCATGAAAAGCGATCCAATCAGAAGCAAGAATCATTGAAAGCCCCCTGAAACCTTTAGTACAACAGGTCAGGCCGCGTCGATCTCACGCGGCGCGACCTGATGACAATTTTCGTCTATTGTAACGCAGACTGGGGACTTGAAACCTACTCAGGTTTTGAGACGTAAATGCTGCCGTGCTGTCGCCAGCAGCGTCCTGGGCAGGATCGGTTTCAGCAGGAATAGACCCGGCGCGGCATACGCCGCATACTCTTTTGAGGACGTCGTAATCACCACCGGAACCTGTGCCAGGTGGGGTACTGTCTGCACGTAGTCGAGTATCGCCTGACCGTTGACCAGGGGCAGACGCATATCCAGAAAGATCAGATCAGGGATTTCAGTAGCGAGAATATCGAGGGCGTCCTGGCCCGTCCGGGCGAAGACCAGCGGTGTGTTCAACTCTTTCAGACTATGCCGATAGAGCGACCAGAGAGCACTGTCATCTTCAACGATGAGGATCATAGTCGACGGTAACTTTCACTATGCTAACAATACACTATCACATCTAAAAAAATGAACACAACCTAAAAGCCCAAACCTGCAACAAGTTCTCATTTGATGCTTGTCTGCATCTCATATTCCGATGCGACTGGCGCACAAACCTTACAGTGTCCCTGACACCAGCCGCGACAGTGCCAGGTAAATTGCGTCAAAATCGCTGTGCGGCGAGAGGCTGGCGACCTGCCCGTCGCCCAGCTCGAGGATCAGCCAGCCATTCAGCGGATCATCACCTGTCTGGGGGCGCGCCAGTTGCGCGACATCCATCGTGAAGAATCGGCTGCGGATGTGGTGCGCAATCCGTGTGAGGGCATCAACAGGAGGGGGGTCTTCTGTGGTCGGCAGGTTGTTGCGTGCCTGTACCGAAACAGGTCGCCCAGCGACAAAGGTCAGCCTGTACTCGTTGACGATAGGCAGCCCTCGCCGTTGACTGCCGCCCTCGCTGCTGATCTCCGGCGGACTCAACGCATCGGCGTGGCTCGTCTTGAGCGGTGCCAGGGGGACGTATTCCCGGTACACCAGGCCGCCTTCAATCCTCCCCTGCAGCTCCAGAAATCGGCGCGTCGTGCGCTCAACCGCGCTGCGATCAGACGCAGAATGAATGTAGCAGGCTTCGCTCCAGTAATGCTTCTGGGCGCGCACAAAGTCGCGGATCATGATCGGCCGACCACTGAACGGCAGCAGCATGGTGAGGAGCTGGTCTGTGTTCGGATGCCGGTCGGTGACGGTCCATATCGTCTGTGGCGAATAATCCTTGATGGCTGGCAGCGATTGCGGCAAGTACTGCGTGTGGCGATAAGCGATCTCGTCATGAATCAACCGGATGCGGCGGCTGAGCAGGGCGTCATAAAGCAGGGCGTACTGCTCAACGCGCAGCGTCCATCCCCGGTAGATGGCAGGGGTCAGGTAGGGCTGTACCGGAATATCGCGCACAGCTCGTGCCGGGTTCCCCAGATCAACCAGCGTCTCGTAGTGCAGCAACTCGTACGTCAGCCCGGCTCGACTCGCTGCTGCCAATTCGTCAATGAAGAAGTAATCGACCGCGTCGTAACTGGTCGGGTCACTACAGAATATGACCTTCATGGACGCTACTGGCTTCCCTCTAGTTCGCTTGACTGAGTATACCCGTGTCCGGGGTACTGGGCCAATAACCCTAACCCTGATTTACAGCCGCCGCGCCCAGAACCCGAGCGCATAGATCGCCACGCCGCAGGCGAGGACGAACGCGCTCAGCGCATGCAGCAGCCTGAAAGGCTGCAGTGCGCTCTCAAGTGCAGCCGCTTCAATACCGAAGATCACCCCCGTGTAGACTTGAGCGCTACCTGTCAGAGCCAGTACGAACCCGCCGCCAATCACACCCGCACTCACCATCCAGAAAGGCATCAGCCCGGTCACACGACGGTTAACGCCGCGCAACTCAGCGCTGACCTGGTTCACCAGGCTCAACACGATGGCCAGCAGGCCCCACTGCAACAGCAGATCACGCAGGCCGACGAAGGCGCTGGATGCGATCAGGGGTCCAATAGCCGGCAGGCTCAGGAACGCGGATAGCACGCCCACACCGACGCCAAGCAGTATGATCGCCAGCGCCAGCCAGTGCCCAGCGAGCGTGTAGGTCGCATTGTGTGTCGAGAAGGCGCGGTAGCTGTGTGCCGCGAATATCATGTAGCACGTGGGTGCAATCAGCAGCGCGCCGACTGCCACGGCGGGATGTAGCGTGGTCATACTCAGCAGCAAACCGGCCAGCACCAGCAGCCCGCCCACGTTGATCGCACCCGACTCGACCCAATTCGCAGACACCTGACTGAAGCGGCGCATCAACCAGAAGGCCAGCCCTACCCCCGCCAGTGGATAGGCGACCAGCCACCGCAGGCGATACAGCAGGGCGTTGTCCGGCCCCAGCAGCAGATCAGCGAGCAGAAAGGCCGCTGCCAGCCCAACCCCGACTATCCAGACGCGCAGCAGTGTGGTCAAGCGCCAGCCTGAGCGCAGGATGTAGGCGGCAGCGCCGAGCAACAGACCGAATCCCACGATCAAGAGCGGCTGCGGCCCGCCCTGGATTAGTGCGTTGCCCAACGCCGCGATCACCAGCAGCAACCAGGCACCATAAATGATACGTAGTCTGTGTGTGATGGAATCAGCGAGGCTGGCCGTCACGGATTGGAAAATTGCGATGCCTCCCGCGAGGAATCCGGTCAGCAGGGCCAGCTCTGCACAGAGACCGGCAAGCACGTTCAGCCGTGAATGAGACAGCACCAGTAAGGGATCGAGGGGAAGGGCCGGTAGTGTCTGCAGGGCGCTCAACAGGTTGAACGCGGCGTAAAGCATTACCAGCAGCACGCAGAGGGTCAGCAATTCGTACAGGCGCTGTTTTATCTGCACAGGATCAGCTGCCTGTAAGGTTCAGCAGGGCATTACCGAGGCGCAGCAGCGCATACAATATGCTGCCAGTGAGCGTGAGCGCCACCAGCCCGCCGGCCAGTCGCCAGCCCCACTTCGGGAGCAGTGCGCCTTGCCCCTCTGATCTCTTCATGCGGCTGCTCAGGGTTTGCGGACGATGTTGATCTGATTGACGCCCAGACTCAATGGGGTGAAGGTCGTCCGGGTGAACACCTGGGCGGCCGCTGGCAGCCCGAACAGCGCGAACTGCACGCTGTTGGGCAGGATCGGCAGATAAGGCACATCCCACAGACCATCGCCAAACTGTTTAACGACCTGCAGGCCGGCGGCTTCGCTCCACTGTCGCCAGACGGACGGTACATGACAGTTTATGTGCGTCTTGTCCTTGCCGATGGCGTCATTCTCGCGGTCTTTGAAGCGTCGCAGGCTGTACTCAGGGTGCGGTGTGGCGAATAAAAACAACCCTCCTGGCTGCAACACGCGGCTGACGTCACGCAGTGTCTGTTCAGGGTCGGGCAGATGCTCAACGAGGTGCAGCGCGACTACGACGCTCAGTTCGTCATCTGCATAGCCGCTAAAATCAGTAGCATCGCCCAGGATTGCCGTGGCGCGTGGCGCGATCCGCCGGGTGCTCTCTATGCTGCGCGGGATGAGATCGACACCCGTGCAGGTGAAATCATCTTGCAGCAGGCTCAGCAGATCACCCAGGCCGCAGCCCATCTCCAGCAGACGACGCTCTTTGCCGCCCGGTGGCGCATAACGTCGCACGAGGGCGGCATAATAGCGCCGGGCAAACCAGTACATGCTGAATTTGCCCAGCGGGCGATCTGCGTAATTCCACTGATCGAAGTATTCGTCTGTGTAGTGCTCGACTGGCGTGTGCTTATCGCTCATAGGCTGATCCTGCCGGGGCGCGGCGTCGCAGCTGTGCGCATCTCACGGCTGTTGCTGTGTGATCGTCGCGTTAGCTGCTCTGGTAATTCATAATCTCCACGCGACGCACGTCTGCGCTGCGCGCATCATACAGGCCGACGGTCATATCACTCAGGTCCAGTACGGCATAGGTGCCGGATGTGGCCCGGTCGCTCTGAAAGGTGTAGAGTGAGCCAGGGTTAACCAGTACGCCTTCCGGCACACGCATGAATAATGGTACATGGGTATGACCTGTGACCATCACATCGACTTTCAGCGAGCGCAGCATCATGCTGAGATATGTTTCTGACAGGTGATCCCGATAAATGCCCCACATGTTGTTGCCGGGTTTGCCGTGGCACATGAACACGCGTCGACCGCTGATACTGCCGACCCAATCGACCGGCAGATGCTTCAGGTATCGCAGGTTCTCCGCGCTGATATCCGGCGCGAAATCATCGTGATTGCCGCGCACTGTGACGACGTTCCAGCGGCGGATTTCTTCGACCACTGCGTTTTCGTCCGGGCCACGCCCGACGATATCGCCTGCGCACAGCAGTTTCTCTGCCTGATGAACGCGTCTTAACCGATGCAGGGTCTGGACAAGTGTTTCGTAATCTCCGTGTACATCTGATATGATTCCGACTCGCATCCTTACGACCTTTAGTTGTGGACATAGGGCCATTATAGGGCAGGTTGTAATACGAGGGTAGCCTGCGGGTGAATGGTCACGAGAGGCTTCCGCACCGTATCGTCGAACCCTGTAAGGTTGTCCAGATCATTACGCCGGATTGTGGATGAATGCGGTATCATTAGGGGTGGAATTCAGACGTACTCGCGCCAGAACTGGCTGTCGGGGAGTAGCACGAACATCAGGATCGCAATGAGCCAGGATCAGACAAGCCAGTTTGTCGATCATCGTTACCTGCTTCGACGGCGTCTGGGGCGCGGTGGCATGGGCGAAGTCTTTCAGGCTTTTGACCGCCTCACCGGCGAAGACCTGGCGCTCAAACGTGTGCGTCTGCCTGACGAGAGTTCCCAGGTCGAAAATTCCCCTGACGAGAGTTCCAGCGCCAGCAGCATGGATTATCGCCTGGCACTGGCGATGGAGTTCCAGACACTGGCCTCGCTGCGCCATCCGCACATCATCAGTGTGCTCGATTACGGCTTTGACGAGCAGCGTCAGCCTTACTACACCATGCAGCTCCTGCAGAATTCCCGTAATCTGATTGAAGCCGGGCATACGCTTTCGCTGGCGCAGAAGATGCGTTTGATTGTGCAGTTGTTTCAGGCGCTCGCTTATCTGCACAGGCGCGGCATATTCCACCGTGACCTCAAGCCGGATAACGTCCAGGTGATCAAAGATCAGGTGAAAGTGCTTGATTTCGGCCTTGCGGTGCAGCGCGACATGCGCGCACAGCAGGGGATCGTTGGCACGCTGGCTTACATGGCCCCCGAACTGCTGCGCGGTGCACAGGCCAGTGCTTCGACCGATCTCTACGCCGCTGGCATGCTCGCGATTGAACTGATTTCGGGTCGCCACCCCTTTAACGTCGAGAATATCAGTGAGCTTGTCCAGCAGATTTACGCGCAGCCGGTTGATACGCTGTCGCTCGATATCCCGGAGTCACTGGCTTATGTGCTGGCGAACACGGTCCACAAGGACCCGCTCGTGCGTTACCAGAATACGCAGGGCGTCCTCGCCTACCTCATCGAGCATACGGATATGGCACAGGTCATTGAGACCAGCGCCACCCGGGAGAGTTTTTTGCAGGCGGCGCGCTTCACCGGGCGTCAGGCGGAGCTGCGGCAGCTCATGGATGCGCTGACCTCAGCAGAGCAGGGACATGGTGCGACCTGGCTCGTCGCCGGTGAGAGTGGCGTGGGCAAGTCGCGCCTCGTTGATGAGTTGCGTATGCGGGCGCTGGTCCAGGGCGCACGCGTGGTGCGCGGTCAGTCCGTGCAGGATGGCGGCAGCTTGTATCATGCGTGGCGGCCTGTCGTCCGGCGTCTGGCTTTGTTCACCAGCATCACCGATGACGAAGCAGCGATACTGAAGCTGTTGATCCCGGACCTGGATAATCTGCTGGGCCGCGAACTGAGCGCGACGCCGGTATTAACGCCGCAACAGGCGTTGGAGCGCCTGCAGACATTGATTGAAACGCTGCTGCGCCGCCAGGAGCGCCCGCTGGTCGTAATTCTGGAAGACCTTCAGTGGGGCCGCGAAAGCGTTGATCTGCTGGCACGGGTATCCCCATTGACGGAGACGATGCCAGTCCTGCTGATTGGCAGCTTCCGTGATGATGAACGCAGCGACCTGCCGCGTATGGTCCCCGGGTCGCGTTTGCTCAAGCTCGATCGGCTCAATGCTGACGAAATCGCGCAGCTCAGCATCTCCATGCTGGGCGAACAGATCGGCCAGCAGGAGGCCGTGCTCGATTTGCTCGAACGTGAGAGCGAGGGCAACGTTTTCTTCATTGTGGAAGTCGTCCGCGCCCTTGCAGAAGAGACGGGACGTCTGGATATGATCGGCACCAAGACGCTGCCCCCGGCGGTTTTCGCCCAGGGCATGCAGACGATCATTCATCGCCGGCTGGCGCGGGTTCCTGCCGAAGATCGCCATTTGCTGCAGATCGCCGCTGTCGCCGGACGCTATCTCGATCTGTCCGTGCTGGCGCATCTTGCGCCGGAAATGGACCTCAGCCGCTGGCTGATCACCTGTGCGGATGCTGCTGTTCTGGATGTTGCCGATGGACGCTGGCGCTTTGCGCACGACAAACTGCGTGATGGCCTGCTGGAAGACCTCGACGACGGCATGCGCCGTGTGCTGCATCGTCGTGTCGCTCGGGCGATTGAAGATGTCTATGGCGATTCCGCTGAACACTACTCGCGGCTGGCGTTCCACTGGGGGCAGGCGGGCAGTGCCGCCAATGAGAGCGACTACGCCGCGCTGGCTGCGTCACAGATGGCTCTCGCTGGCCTTAACCTGGAGGCAAAGGGCCTTTATGCGCAGGCGTTGCGCGCCGTCCTGACGCTGCCACGTACGGATGACCGACGCGCTCAGGTGATTGAGTGGGCCACCCGTCGGGCGCAGGTGGCGTTGTATCACCCTGATAACAGCGTGCCGCACTTCCTCGACGAAGCCTACCGGGCAGCTCAGGAGGGTGATGATCCATTACAGACGCTGCGTGTGCTGGCGGCCTATGGTGCCTACTATTTCATGGTCGGTCAGGCTGAACAGGCGCTCAACACGCTGCAACACTGCATCGAGCTGGCAGAGTCGACGCAGCAGACAAATGCGCGGCTGGTCCCCTATAACTTCATCGGGCGCGCTTTGATGATGATGGGACGCTTCAAAGAGGCGATTGAGATGCTCCAGCAGGGCCTGACGCTGGCGCAGCGCTTGCACGAGGATGATTTGCTGGCCGGGACGCTGGCCTGGCTCTCCTGTAGTGAGGGACTGCTCGGGAACGAGGAGCAAGCCTACATGCATGGTGATCATGCGATGCAGCTCGCGGACAGTCTGGGACATCCGAGCCGCATCGCTGGGAACTGTGCGATACTGGCGACCATCGCCGCCATTTATGGCAATGTGGATCAGGCCGAACGCCTGTCACGCCGGGCGCTGATACTATGTCGGAAGACTGGTGATCTGCATCCGCATTATGCTGCGCTGGCCGCTCAGGGCCGGGCTGCGCTGCTGCGCGGCAATACGACCGCTGCGCTCAACCTGCTGGAACGCGGCCTCAAGCTCGCGTTTGAGCATGAAGTCTATCTGTTCGTGCCGCTGCATCAGGCCTGGCATGCTGAGGCGCTGGCTTACCAGGGCGAGGCTGAACGTGCACAGCGTCTGGCAGAAAACGCGTTGCAGCTCGCAGAGAAAACGCATCAGCACTTCAGTGCAGCGGAGATTCAGCGCGCTCTGGGTGTGATTTCGATTCATTCGCGGCCGGATGATCCGTCGGCGTTCACCCATCTTCAGGCGGCAGTCAGCGTGTTCCGCACGATGAACGCGCAGCCGATGTTGGTAGGCGCACTGCTTTCGCTGGTGCGGGCCTATCTGCGGCAGCCGGACGAGCGCGGCAGCGCTGCTACTATCCTCGCAGAGGCCCAGCGCATGCTGACAACGATCAACATGCCTTTCCTCGCCCGCCAGGCTGCGGAAATCGACCGCGATCATCTGGCAGGTATCTGATCACAGTTTGCCCGCGAAACTCGCCCTCAGTTCTGCATCTTCACCAATCGCAGCCATGAAATCCGGCCACCGCCGCGCGAAGTGAAAGTATCGCCGGACCTGCGTGGTTGCACGGTCTGCCAGCGGTTGCACGACATCCGCGGGATTTGTCGCCTGCTCCTCAGCGTCCCGGTCCTGCCAGACGGCGGCCAGTGCCAGTGTCGCCTGCATCTTTAGATCGTCCGAGCCGAGGAACCCACCCAGATAGGGGCCGAGTTCTTCCACCGACGGCGGGACGAAGTCCGGTGCCTGGTCGGCCTGCTCAAGCTTGGCACGTTCATAAAGGAAGCGGTACACATCCTCTTTGAGCTTGCTGTACCAGGGCGCAGCCCCGGCGCTGGCGCGTCGGTTGGCATCTGGTGGCAGATGAGTGATGACGGCTTCTTTATCCAGCCACCAGTTGATGCCTTTCAGACGGGCGTTGATCAGGTAGTCCATGTCTTCGCCACGCGTGATGTACGGATCAAACGAGATGCGCTGCCACAGCTCGCGCGCGAAGACCATATTACCGCCGAAGGTCATCTCACTGTGGACGATGCGCCCGTGCCGCTGATCGATCTGCGCAATGCCGGCATTCATCAGGGCATACTTCCGGCGGAATGGGTTCGTCTCTGAGGGATCGTCCGGGAACTGCAGATACTTCTCGCCATTCGCGTCCAGGTAATAGCCAGCCAGCCCCAGGATCGGCCCGCTGCCATCCGGCGCAGGTTGGCCGATATAGGTGGTCGCCTTTGCGAGATAGTCCGGCGCGACGACTTCATCGTCATCCAGGGCGACGACAGTCTCACTGCCAAGCAGGTGCGGAATGATCAACTGCATGTTGCGGATGTGACCGTAACCCGCCAGCGCCAGCGGAACGTCGCCAAAGCCCAGGACAGATGCCCGCGCCTGGATGCGTTTCAGATCATCATTGTGTACGTGTACGATCTTCAGGCGGTCGCGGTATGGGGCCAGCAGGGCATCGACGCGTGAGGCCGCGTTCTCTGCCAGATCAGGGTGGGCGACACCCGTCAGAATGACGAGGCTGAAGGATGGCTCGGTAATGGTCGTCAGGCTATCCAGCAAGCGCGGCAGGGTGCCGCTGCCGTCGAGTGGTGTCGGGTGATCGTATATCGTCTGGACGTCTTTTGCACGCGGGTGACCGTGTGGCCACGTCCAATAGGTGGGGACGACAATGCTTATAGGCTGCATGAGGCACCTCGCACACTGTTGGCCAAAGGATGCGCCTGGGCCGGTTACTGACACCTGCTATAATCCGACCTGGCCTTTTGTTATGGTGATTCACCGGGAAGGATACCGCTACATGCGCCGGATTGTTATTCTTTTTTGTGTTGTGGGCCTGTTTGTAATTGGTCTGAGAGTGGCCCAGGGCCAGGCATCACTCCAGGTGCCCGTCGAATCGCTCGTTACAGAAGTGCTGAACGTCTATCCCCATGATACGACCGCCTTTACACAGGGCCTGATCTATTACGAGGGAACGCTGTACGAGAGCACCGGCCTGCGCGGAGAATCCACACTGCGCCACGTAGAGATCGGCAGCGGCGAAGTCCTGCGCAGTATCCCTGTATCGCGGCCGCCTGAGGAACGCACGGGCGATAATCCACTGCCGGATTATTTTGGCGAAGGGCTGGAGCGTATTGATGATCGCCTCATTCAGCTAACCTGGACGGCGGGCGAAGCCTTCGTGTACGATCTGGATACCTTTGAGCGCATCGACACCTATACATACGAAGGTCAGGGCTGGGGCCTTTGCTACGATGGCCGTTATCTGTTCATGAGTGACAGTACCCAGTATCTCAGCGTTCGCGACCCGGAGACTTTCGAGCTGATCGTGCGGTTTCTCGTCACGCTGGAAGGGCAGCCCATCAACGCGAATTTCCTCAATGAGTTAGAATGTGTCGGCGATCATATCTACGCGAATATGTGGAACACAGACGCCATCGTCCGTATTGATAAGTTTACCGGCAACATCACCGCCGTCATCGATGCCAGCAACCTGCTGACCGAAGCTGAACGCGCCGAACTCAATAGCTCCCAGGTGTTGAATGGTATCGCCTATAACCCGGATTCGGATACGTTCTACATTACTGGTAAACAGTGGCCGAAGCTGTTTGAGGTGCGGTTCGTCCCGGCGGATGGTGGCGAGCAGTAGTGTACAACCTCATGAGAACTTCATCGCGCTGTGCATTCTCTCTGTGGATCGACATGATAGAATAAGCAGCAATTATCGATTTGCTTATCACGCCTGACTTTCGTTGAGTTTGATGTGCGGCTGATCCGTCAACTGGCACCACGAGGAACCGCCCATGCGTCGTCTATTGTTCCTACTCGTTGTCTTCATCCTGCTGAACCTGAGCGCTTCCCCGGCGGTGGCACAGCTGAGTGATCTGGTCAGTGTTCGGGTCGAACCGGGCTTCGACGGTTACTTCCATGAGGACTACTGGCTGCCGCTGCGGGTCAGCGTGCGTAACGAGGGCGATGCCATCGAGGGCGAGCTTGCCGTACGGCCTGAGACATCCGGGCGCGTCGTGAGCAATGCTTACAGCGTGCCGGTCAGCCTGCCAAATGGTGCTGCACAGTCCGTTTTTCTTTATGTACTGGCGCGCAGCTTCCCGCCGCAGCTCACCGTCGAACTGCTGAATGCGGAGGGTGAGCGCGTCGCTCAGGAGACTGTGACCATCTCCGCCCTGGAGCCGCAGGACCGCCTGCACGTCATTGTGACCGGGGCAGCCAGCGAGGGCGTCGTGCTGGGCGCATTGAACCCGGCGGGCGCGGTCAATCAGCAGGTGCGCTGGTCGGTCGAAAACCTGCCGGATCGTGCGGCGGCGCTGGCTGCTGTGGATACGATTTTACTGCTGAACATCGATGGCGAAATGCTGACGGTTGGTCAGGTGCAGGCGCTGCGCGAGTGGGTCCGTAATGACGGTCATCTGATTGTCGCTGGCGGGCCGGGTGGCGTAGCCACGGCGCAGCCCCTCGCGGAGTGGCTGCCCTTCGTCATGGAAGGTACGACCACTGTTGACAATCTGGCGGCGCTGGCGGCTTATGTCGGTGCTGATGCAGCCGACCTCGACGAGCGGGCTGTCATTGCCACCGGCACCCTGCGTGATGGTGGGCGCATACTGGCCGCGACCCCGTCGGGCGATCCGCTGCTCGTGCGTGATACCTACGGCGCAGGCACCATTGACGTGCTGACGGCGGACCCGACGCTGGCCCCGCTGCGCGGCTGGGGTGCGCTGCCCAATCTGTGGTTCAGCCTGGGTGCCAGCGTGAATCCGTATCCAGCCTGGGGGCAGAACTTCCTCGACGCCAATGAGGCGGCTGTGGCGACGGCTATCCTGCCCGGTGTTGATCTGCTGCCGCCTGTGCAATCCATGCTGATCTTCCTCGTGCTTTACGTACTGATCATCGGCCCGTTGAACTACATCATCCTGTCGCGCATCAACCGGCGTGGCTGGGCCTGGGTAACCATCCCGCTGCTGATCGTCGTCTTTGCTGGCATGACCTGGACGGTGGGTTTCAACCTGCGTGGTGGCGACGTTATCATCAGTCGGCTGCACGTCGTCGAAGGCTGGTCTGGTACGGATGAAGGCCGCCTGCGGGAATTGATCGGCGTGCTTTCACCGCGCCGCGAGGCTTATACGCTCACGATGGATGATGAGCGTCTGCTGCGCGTCATGCCCGCGCTGGACGAAGGCGGCCTGCTTGGCCAGAACATCACCCAGTCCACAGCCGATATCAACCAGGAGCCGACCTTCAGCGCGCAGAACTTCACCGTCGATGGCGGCATCTTCGCCAATTTCAGCACGTTAGGCAGCGCATCCGTCCCTGACATCGGTGGCAGCCTGACGCTGACTTACAACGCGGATAACACCCAATCCCTCATCGGGGCGATACGCAACGACAGCGATCTGATCTTGCAGGACCCGATTCTGCTGGTGCGCGGTATGGCCATACAGCTTGGGGATGCCCTCCAACCAGGCGATCTGCGCCCTATCAACCCGAATCAGATCACCCTGGCGACCGAAGCGCAGAACCCGATCCCTTCGCCTCTGGAGTATTCGACGGAAAACATCATCGCTGACCTGCGTCTGTCGCGATTCCGGGCAATTGAGCGCAGCAATCAGGTCAGCGCGAATGAGGTGCTTGGCCTCGCCACGCTGACCACACGCGAACGTGATCAAATGATCGATAATCTTGAAGAATCAGAGGCACAGATATTTAACCGGCGTGCGGCCCTGCTCAATAGTTTCATGCGTGATCAGTTTGGCAGTACGTCACGCGGCCATGGTGCCTATGTGCTCGGCTGGACGGATGACTGGCCCCGTGATATGGATATCGTCGGTGTGAGCTGGCGCACCATCGATACCACACTGTACATCATCGCCCTTGATGTCACTGTTGAGCAGCCGCCCAGCAGCCAGCGCGTGACCATCATGCCCGATCAGTTCACCTGGGCCTCGCTGGAGCGCGATCAGGTCGAGACCACCAGCGGCCCTAATGATCTGCTACTTCTGCCCAACTCCGCGATGAGCCTGCGCTATATGCCGCTGTCGGATGCTCAACTGGCCCAGGTCGATGAGATGACGCTGCGCCTGGATCGCAGCAGCAGTCGTGGTACGCGGGTTGAGGTCTTCATGTGGAACTGGCAGACCGGCGAGTGGGACGCCAGCGAGTTCGACAATCTGCTAAGCGAAGTCTACACGCTCAGCAACCCGGAGCCGTATCTCGGCCCGAATAACGTCGTGCATATTCGGCTGAGCCTGGGTGATGATATCGGTACCGCCCGTATTCAGGGTGTGCTGCTGACGCAGACCGGGACGTTCTAGCCGGGGAATTTCGCACGAGCCATATTCTCATGAAGCGATTTCTGGCGCTGGCCACGCTGGTTCTGCTGTTGGCGTCGGTCTGGCAGGGGCTTGCCCTGGCCGATGATGTTCGCTTCCATGCGGATGAAGCGCTCTACATGACCGCCGCACGCGCCGCAGCCGTCTACGGGGACTGGCTGCTGCTGGACGTCCTCCAGGATAAGCCACCACTTACGATGTACATGAACGCGCTGGCACTGGCCTTTACAGCCGTGGATACGCTGCCCGATGGTGTGCTGACCCTTACCAGCCAGCGTGGCGAGTTCGCGGGTCGGCTGTGGGGCGTTTTCGCGGCGGTAGGGTCGGTGGCACTGGCGATGGCGATAGCCCGTCGTCTGACGACGGATGATTGTGTCGCCCTGTTGACCGGTCTTCTGATGGCGCTGTCGCCGTATGTGATTGCTTTCGGTGCGACTGTCTTCACTGATATGCCCATGTTGTTCTTCTGCCTGCTGATGGGCTGGCTGCTCCTGACAGGGCGCGGCGTGGGCGCGGGGGTGGCGGCGGCGCTCGCAGTGGCGGCCAAGCCGCAGGCGGTCCTGCTCCTGCCGCTGCTGATTGCTCTGGCGTGGCTTGCTCCGCGGAACGCTGCAAATCAGCGTATGGGCTACTGGCTGCGTTTCGTGATTGCACTCGGGATCGGCATCAGTCTGCTGCTGCTCTGGGATGCCGCTAGAGTCGCGCAGGGGGCACCAAGCGTCTGGACGCTGGGTCAGGCCAACTATCCCGCGCTGACTATTGCTCCGCTGATCTCCTGGCCGGAGCGCTTGCTGGCCTGGCTGGATTACGGTCAATGGCTGTTCGGTGGTGTGCTGCTGACGTTGCTGCTCGTCGTCGCTGCCTTGTTCGGCGTGTTGCGGCGTCGTATTGGGGCTGACGTGCTGCTGCTCTTGTGGGTTATCGGCTATCTGCTCGTCCACATCATCCTGACCGTGGGTGTATATGACCGCTATCTGCTGCTGCTCGTCTTCCCGCTGGCCTTACTGATCGCACAGGCGCTGGTGCGTCTCTTACCGGGCCGCACGCTGATGATCGCCGGTGTGCTGGCCCTGCTGCTGAGTGCGCCCGCATTGCAGGCGGCAGGGCATCGGCTGCCTGTTGGTGGCGATTCAGGGCGACGCGACGGCATCGACCAGTTGGCGACCTATCTCAATCAACTGCCGGTGGCAGCAGTCGTTTATGATCCCTGGCTCGGCTGGGAGTTGGGCTATTATCTCGGCCCCTGGACGAGCCTGCGCCGCGTACACTATCCGACGCCGGAAGCGCTGATTGCGGATGCACTGCTTTTGCCGGAGACAGGCACGCGGTATTTCGTTGCACCCGTCGAACGCGATGTGTCGTCGTGGCTGGCCGCACTGGCTGAGGCTGGCTTTCGTCCCCTGGAGGTATGGAGACTGCCGCGTTTTGTGGTCTGGGCGCTTACGCCTCCGGTAGATCAGGCTTCTGAGGTTTCAGACGTTGGATTTGCTTGGCGCGGTCCGGGGTGGGGCGGCGGTGGATGATCGTCGTAGCGCTGGATTCTTCAGCAGCGGGTGGTTCAGCCTGATCAGCCTGCGGATGCTGAACCAGCCAATCCGCCAGGAATTGGTCGAGCCACTGCACCTCGCTCTCCATGCGCGTCAGACTATGCGTATAAAGGGCGACGACATGTGGTGGGGCGCTGTTGTTTTTCTGCCGATCCCAGGCGCGCTGGACCGCTGCTGCCTGGGTGCGCAGGATGTCGCGGTGGTGGGTCAGTGCATGATAGACCTGCGCTGGGGACAGCACATGCAGATGAGCCAGTCCCAGCTCAAAACCGCTGCCCAGTCCGCCGGGTTGCTGTAGCAGATGTACCAGGGCAGTCTGCAGAATGCCACGACCGGCATCCGTCAGGGTGTAGACTTTACGCGGTGGCCGGTGTCCGTCCGGGCGCAACTGGCTGTGCAGCAGCCCCTGACGTTCAAGCCGGTTGAGTTGGTAGTAAACGGAGGAAAAACCAATCGCCAACCAGTCGCGCAGACCGCGCTCCTGGATGAGCTGCTGTACGTCATCTCCCGTACGCGGAGCTTCTGCCAGCAGGCTGAGCAGTGTCAGTTCGGCGTCTGTCATGGATTCCACCGGCCCTCAGCGGTGCGTGCACGTCTCTTTGCTATGACACGCGTCAACTGCGCTGGCTGCGTCCCGCCTTCAGGACTTCCTGCACAGTGCGTACCAGGTTGTTGGCCAGATACGGCTTGGTCAAATAACGATCAGCCCCGGAATCCAGGCCCTCGCGAATCTGGGCGGGATCGGCCAGGGCCGAAAGAATAATCACTGGTAAGTGATCAAAGTTGGATTTTGCACGCATCTGTTTAAGAAAATCAATACCACTGATTTCTGGCAGCATTAAATCCAAGACGATCAAATCCGGGAGGGGCGGCTTGCGCAAAATCTGCGCTGCTTCGGTCGCATTCATGGCCGATATCGGCTCCATGTTTGCACGCGACAGCAGCAGCACTACCAATTTTTGCAGTGCCGGGTCATCATCCACCACGAGGATGCGCGGTTTTTGTTCTGGCGATGACACGCTGTCTTAACCCTTTCTGTAGGCGTATCCACGATGTGCGAGTATAGTGGCCTGTTTTGGGCCTGGCAATCGGCAGATTCGATGACGTGAGGGAGGCTCGTCATATTGGCGCTTAGCTTACGTCATATTGCCGTACTTGATCCCATTTTAGCCCTGATTAACGCAAAAGAGAATAAACAAGCTGTATTGATTCATACGAAAATGAAACGATTCCGTTCTCGATCAACCTGCTGTGGCATACAGAGCTTTCAGGTAGGCACCCTCCGCAAAGCCAATCGGATGATCAAGTGCGTGGCCTGTCCGCTGCACAATATTCAAGGGTCGGCCTGCAGCCCGTGCTGCATCTTCGACAGCTTCATAAAACGTGTCGGCGGTTACGCGGCTCGAGCAGGATGCCATCACCAGGATGCCACCAGGCGACAGCAGCGTCAGAGCGCGGCGCGTCAGTGTGGCGTAGGCGCTTAGCGCGGTGTCTATCTCATTCTGACGTTTGGCGAAGGCGGGGGGATCTACAATGATAAGGTCGTAGTATTTGCCCTGATCAGCCAGGCTGGACATGCCTTCGAAGGCATCTGCGACGAGCGTCTGATGGGGGATGCGAGTTGCCTCGGCGTTCAGAGCGAAGTTTGCTCGTGCTGCTTCGAGCGCTGGCGCGCTGGCATCCAGGCTGAGCACGCTGGCAGCGCCGCCCGCTGCTGCATACAGGCTGAAGCCGCCACTATAAGCGAAGACGTCCAGTACGTGTCGTCCGGCAGCATACTTGCGCACGCGCTGGCGGTTGTCGCGCTGGTCGAAGAAGAAGCCGGTCTTGTGGCCGTGGACCACATCCGCTGTGAAGCGCAGCCCATTTTCGGTGAAGTGAACTGGCTCTTCAGGACGTTCGCCATAGAGCGCGCTGCCGTCCTTCAGCCCGTAGCACAACTCAAGGTTCTGCTGAAGGCTGCGGCTCAGGCGCAGGACGAGTGTCTGCGCGGGCATGATGCTAAGCAGGCCGGGCACGATCTCTCGCAGGTGAGGCAGCCAGGCCAGGGTATACAGCTTCATGACCAGTACGCTGCCATAACGGTCAACGATCAGGCCAGGGAGTCCGTCATTCTCGCCATGAATGAGGCGATAACCGTCTGTGTTTGTCGTCGTCAATGGCGCACGCAGGTCCGCTGCCGCCTGTATTCGTTGGCGAAAGAACGCGCCGTCGATTGGCTTGCTGTCCCGGTATTGCAGGAGTTTAACGCGGATCGGAGAGTTTGGATCATACAGCCCCACCGCCAGAAAACGCCCCTTGCGGTCGAAAACAACAGCGATATCGCCGGGCTTTGCTTCGTGGTTCTGGCGCGTGATGGCGTCGGCGTACAGCCAGGGGTGGCCCTGCCGGATAGCACGTTCAGCGGCGGGTGTCACGCGCATGGCGACCCGTTCTTCTGATGGGGAAGGTATGGCTGTGATCTGAGACGCTGCGCGTTCTGACATCTGGGCTGTGATCCAATGTGGTCTAAGCCAGTTTAACACGCGTTGTGCGTCGTGCCTACACGATCACCATTGAAAGCATGAGACGCTGACAGGCAGCGTCTCATCAAATGGGTCAGGTCGTGATGTCTTGAAAGAGCCATGAACAGGTTAACACGAATGCGGGAATAGCTGTATAGACCAGAGGATAGTTTAAGAGTCTAGTATTTTACTAGACCCTGGGATAGGTCAGAGATTGAGCATGTAGAGAACGCCGATGGGCACCAGCCCACCCATGAGCGTGCCAGCCAGTACCTGCATTGGGGTGTGTCGTTTCAGATGCAGGCGGGCCGCCCCGACCAGTACGACGAACGGTACCGCAATCATGCCGATCATCGGGGCGAACATCGCACTCAGCGCGACCGTGGCCGCGGTGATGCTCATCATGTGCATACTGATCTGCCAGAAGAGGGTGATGATCAGCATCAGGCTCACCTGAACCAGCGCGATCAGCGCCAGGAGCGGGAAGACGAGCGGTGCTCCCAGACCTTTCAGCAGCAGCAGTGCAATAACAGCACTACCAATCGTGACCAGCATCGGTTTGTAGCGCTCTCTGCGGTGCTGCATGTGAATATCACTGATGCGACCGAGGTGCACCATCGCGCCGACATAGAGGATCGGTATCAGGCAGATGAACAGGCCAAAGATCCACGCCCACAGCAGGCCGCGCTGAGGTGTCAGGCTGTATTTCAGTCCGACTGCGAGGCCAACCGCTGCCCATACGAGCGGCGGACTAAGAATATCAGAGACGAGACGCGCCCAGGACGGCCATCGCTGCGGCCATGCCAGGCGCCCCTTTATACCGCTTGTAATTCGTGTCAGGCTGGCCATATCCTGCCCAGGAGCTGCATTAAGCACATTTATGCCAGTCTAAATGGCACATGTGATGAGTATATCATGCTTTGTTTAAGAGGTATGGTGAGTTTAGGGCAACTCTAAAGAGATGTGGTGTCACAAAGCGCTACAGCCCCCTGGTCGTCGCGTGCTTATTTAATGCCGCGACGCTTGCTGTAACGCATCACAACGGCAGCCCCCAGCAGTACAGTGCTGGCGACCAGCAACATGGCCAGGATGGGCGCATTGATGTATACCGCCATGTTGCTCCCAATGAGGCCCAGCAGCATTACACCGCCTAGTTCTGTGATGAAGTTCTCGTTAATGCGCATGATGCTTACTTGGCCTCACATCTGTTAGCGTTGTGACGTCTATTGGGGAGACTGCTCATTCTTATTTAAATCCCCTGACATGAGGCCGTGATGATGAAAGCGCTAATCCTTGATGATTACGCACTCATCCGTCTGTTTCTCCAGCCGCTGTGCGGAGGATAGAAGCGCTATTCTCACGGCTGACACAGCCTGCCAGAGCCGTATAATCAACGGGTGGTTTGCGGCAGTATTGACGACGAGAAACGCAGGGAGCGAGCGCGATGGCCATCAATATCGCCTATTACATCAGCGGGCACGGGTTCGGCCATGCGGCGCGTCAGACGCCGGTGATTCATCGGCTGGTGGATCAGGGGGTGCAGGTTCATGTGCGGACGGCAGCGCCGCCAAAATTCTTCGACCGGCCCAACGTATTCTATACAGCCAATCAGTATGATATCGGTATGGTGCAGGCTGACGCACTAACGCTTGACCCGGCAGCGACCTTCCGCTGGTATGCGGATTTTCTGGCACATCAGGCCGATCTGATCGCGTCAGAAGCGGCCTTCCTGCGCGAGCAGGCGATCTCACTGGTCGTCGCGGATATGCCACCGGTCGCCATGGAAATCGCTGTGGCGGCGGGTTTACCTTCAGTGGTCGTTACGCACTTCACCTGGGACTGGGTCTACAGCCATTTCATCAGCGACTATCCCGAGTATCAGTACATCGTCGATAGCATCACAACAAGTTACGGTAAGGCGAATCTGCTGCTTGAGATGCCCTTCGCCCATGAGATGCCCCAGTTCACCAGGATTGAGCGCGTCCCGCTAGTGATGACACCCCGCACACGCAGCACAGCGGAAATCCGCCGCTTGTTTCACGTGCCCGACGGTGACAGACTGGCCGTCATCAGCATGGGGGGTATGGATTACGCGAGCGATCTGCAGCCGCTGCGGGATAAACGCGGCTGGACCTTCATCGTTACGCCGGCAGTATGGCCTCAGGTCATGGACTGGCCGCATATGCGCCGCGTTGATGCCAGCTTTGCTAACTTTCAGGATTTGTTCGCGTCGGCGGATGTGCTCATCGGCAAGCTGGGCTACTCGACTCTGTGTGAAGTTATCGGACATCGAACGCCCATGCTGGTTGTTGAACGCCCTCAGTGGGCGGAGCAAGCCATACTGACTGATGCGCTGCTGCGCTGGGGTCATGGTCACCAGATCAGCCTGGACGCTTATGAGCGTGGTGACTGGGTTGATCTGATTGACGAACTGGCAGCGCGCCCTGATGACAGGCCGTCAGTGCCGACAAATGGCGCAGAAGTCATTGCTGAACGCCTGCTGCGCCTGGCGTCTGATTGAGGGCGCAACGGTGAACGCACGCTTACAGTTCGGGCTTGCGCTGCTGGCACTGCTAATCGGTTTTGGTCTGCGCGTGCAGGGGCTGGCCGCCATGAACGACAGCATCCTCTACGATGAGGCCGCCTACGGCGTCGATGCTCTCTCCCTGCTGGATGAACCGCGCATTCAGGTCTATTTCTCATCGAATAATGGGCGCGAAGGTCTGTGGATGGCGCTTATTACGCCCGCGATTGCCTCCTGGGGTGCACAGCCCTTCAGCCTGAGGATTGTGGCGGTCTTCGCCGGACTGCTGACGCTGGCGGCTGTGTATCGGCTGGGGCGCGAGGTGTTCGCGTCACGCTGGGCGGCGTTTGGCGCGCTTCTGGCGTTTGCTGTCTTCTACTGGCCGGTGCACCTATCACATATCGGTTTTCGCGCAGCGTTGTACCCGCTGCTGGGTGCGCTGAGTTTTGCCGCGCTCCTGAACGCACAGCGCACCAATCGGCTTGATCGCTGGTTGCTATCAGGTCTGCTGCTGGCACTGCTGGCCTATACTTATCTGGCGGCGCGCGTGTGGATCGGGCTGGCAATCCTGCTGCTGGGGATCTGGCTGCTGCGTGGGCAGACGCGGCGCGGTGCAGCCCTGGCACTGGTCGTGCTCGCTGTGGGCATAGCGCCCCTGATTGTCGCACTGACCCAGGCTGAGGGTGGGCGAACGTCGCAGGTGGCGATCACCAGCCTCGACCAGTTCATCGAGAACGTGCGTCTGTGGATCGCGGCATGGCTCGTCAGCGGTGATTCATACATGACGCATAACCTGCCTGAACGCCCAGTCTTCGACTTACCGACGGCTTTGCTGGCGCTGGCGGGCATCATCGGGCTGATGCCATCGCTGCGTCGTCGCTGGCACGGGCTGCTGCTGGTGCTGCTGCTGCCTGGATCACTGCTGCCGGCCCTGTTGAGCATCGATAATCCTCATATGCTGCGCGCATATGGAGCCGTGATTCCGCTGGCGCTGCTGCTGGGGGCGGGGGTAGGCTGGCTGGTGCGTCATGGCCGTCTGGGACAGATTGGCGCAGTGCTGCTGTTGAGCGTGATGGCGCTGCTGACCGCACGTGATTTCGCGCAGGTTGTCGATCAGTTTGAGGATTTTCTGCCGGGGGAGACGAAACTGCTGTCGGCAATCGATGCAGTGTCGGTTCTCCCTGGTGATGAGACGGTGGCTTTTGCGCCACTACCGCATGATTATCCCGTGATACCTTTTCAGCGTAACGAACTCGCAGGGCGCGACTGGCTCGCGTATGATCCGGGCTACTGTCTGGTTTACGATGCGAGCTATACCCGTCTGGCGGTCACACTTTCGCCGCAGATTGACTATCACCGGGAACGGCTCGCGCAATGGTCGGAGGTGACGTCGCTGGTCACGGACCCGGCAGGCCATTACGAAATCCTGCGCGTGGCACCGCTGCTACCGCCGTCCGATGTGCAGACCTTCGATGGTCGTGTGGAGCTGGCTGCACTCACCGCACCGCGAACAGCAACAGCAGGCGAGGGGCTGACCGTGACGCTTGCGATACGTGCACAGGCGAATAGTACCCTGAACAGCTTTGTTCAGGTGTGGGGCGAACCATCCCCACTAGAGGGTGGGCGGCTGTGGGCACAGGCAGACCAGCGCCTGTGCGAACCTTATCCTGTGCAAGTCTGGCAACCTGCAGATCATGTCGTGCAGGATTGGACGTTAAGCCTGCCTGCAGATATGCCGCCTGGCGACTATCAGGTGATGGCTGGTGTGTATGACCCCGGTACGGGCATGCGGCTTCAGCGCCCGGATAGCTCAGACATCGCGGAACTGTTCACCATCCGGGTGGCCAGCGGTGATCAGGAACGCGGTGGCTGAGTCTCGGAGTGTTCCGGGCGCATCAGGTGCTCGTCACCACGCAGCGGCAGCGACATCAACACGAACAGGGCCAGAAACAAAATGACGATTGCGATTACGAATATCTGCATGGGGTTATCCTGACCTTTACTCACTTCAATCACAGTAGCGTGACCCCACGTTCTACTTTCATTAAACGCGAAAAACGCGCCGAAGGTTCCACTTTGTGCGATGTTTTATACAAATTTCATCACTTTCTCACATTTTTGAGTATCAGATGGAGCCGGAGTCTGCATACTGCCACCTCTGAAACCCGTCTATACTGTTAAAAGTGCGGTCTATGCGAAGGTCTGGCGATGTTTCTCTCCTGGCAAGATGCCGATAATCCCATCCTGCGAGCGGAGTTCCGCTATCAGCGTACGGTCATACGCAATGGGCGTGTGGGTTGGTTGTGGATTGCGCTGGCGGCGGCGCTGGTCGTGCCGACGCTCCTGCTGTCGCTCATCTGGAGTGGCGCAGCAGTACTGGCCGGTCTGATGCCACAAGCGGAGGGGCTGCTGCCTTCTATAGAGCAGGTCGCCAGTAACGGGCTGACGGAGTTTGCTGTGGTTATGGTGTTCGTTATGGCGACGGCACAATATATCGTCGTGACGCTGGTGACGCTGGGATTATCCGCAGAGAGTATCCGCCGGGAGAAACACGGTCGCACCTGGGATGCGCTGCGGCTGACGCAGATCAGTGCATGGCAGATTGTCCGTGGCAAATGGGGGGCCTCACTGCGCGCGCTGGTCGGGGATCACATAATGGTGATGGTCGGTCGGATGGGGGTGATTGTAGTGATCGTGACACTGATCGCACCCGCTATCGACATGGCACACGGGCTGTCACCGGATCGTCATCTGGGGCTGGTGCCGCTGCTGCTGGTGCTGACGGTCGTCTACGGCTGGCTGGATGCCGCCCTGACGGCAGCGCTTGGCGTCCTGGCGGCGCTCCCGGATGCTGCACTCGGTGCGGTGGTCGGGTCAGTGGTGGTGGGTTTTCGACTGGTACTGATGGTTCTGGCGGCGGGTTGGCTCTTGCTCTCGCTGGATACGGCCATCAATGAGGGCACTGGCCTTATGCTCGCTTTCAGCGTGATCGGCATTTCGCTTTACGTCGTCATGATTATCGCGGTGCTTTTGCTCGCTGAGCGCTGGGTCAATTAGCAACAGCCCTGATTGCAGACTCGTGTTGCTTCAGATAGGTGCTGATCTGTTCAGTAGCGATCTGCGCTTCAATGTTCATATTGGACATCGCCCCTTTGCCCTTGTAGTAGGTCCCCACCAGATACAGCCCCGGATAACCCAGCACCTGACGCCCATTTGGATGCTGTGACGTATCGCGCAGCGGCCAGCCGCGCTCGCCGTTGGGGCCGTGCAGCCAGTCGCAGGGTGGGCTGCTGTCGGGTGGGGTGTCGGATAGGGGCAGGTCAATATCGAGATACTGGTGCAGGACGGGCAGGTACCCTGTCGCCAGGATCATGGTATCGATCTGCTGGCGGGTGCCATCGCTGAAGTGGACGATGTCGCCCTCGCAGTGCGTCATCTCACCGATTTTGGGCTGGACATGCCCGGCTTTTACCGCGTCGATCAGCTCGCGCCCGGCGTAGGGCGTCAAACCACCTGTGCCCGGTGGTGGCGGGTTAAGGCCCAGGTAGGAGACATCGCCGTAGTCGATGCGGCCTACTTGCCGCAGCAGCAAGTGACACCAGCCTTTCGGCAGCAGCGCATCGGCCAGCATGAGCCATAAATGCTTGGGAAGCCCAAGGGGATAACGTCGTCGGAGCACAATGCCACTGCGGATCAGCAGCGTTGTCTCAGCAGCGACCTCGCCGCTGGCTGCGCTGATATCCACACCGGACGGCCCGTTACCCACCACGAGTACACGCTGACCGCGCACTTGCTCCGCTGTGCGGAAGTCGTGGGCGTGCAGCCACGTGCCCGTGAAACCGCGAAGTTTCTCGCGCACGTCGTCAGGTACCACGGGCCTGCCGAAGATGCCTGTCGCCGCGATGACCACCGGTACGAGCCACGTGCCCTGGTTTGTCTCGACGCGCCACAGATCATCTTCGGGGACGACGCGCTTAACCTCAACGCCTAGCTCAATGTTGAAGTTGTGCTGCTCGGCGAAGTTAATGAGGTACTCGTAATACTGCCTGCCCGTCGGGAAGATGCCGTAGTCCTGTGGGAAGGGCGCGCCGGGCATGTGCGAAAAGTAGCGTGATGTGTTCAGCTTGAGCGAGGGATACAGGTTGCACCATGTCGAACCGATAATTTTCGCCCGATCGATGACCTTATAGGCGATGCCAGCCTGTTCCAGCGCATAAGCGCTGGCGATCCCTGCCGGGCCGGCACCTATCACGATTACATCTTCGGCGAGACGCTCGACGTGGTCGCTCGCGGCTGAAGTCATAAGCGGCGTTTCCTCCACTGATTGCCTTGCGATGGCGTGCCTGTTGTGCGCCGGTATTCATCGTTTGCCGGTATCCAGCTTTCGCCGGACCTCGCGCACGACATGGCTGGCCAGTGACGCAGCATTATCGCCCACGTATGCCCTGATGGCAGGCGTATGCTGTTTAGTGCCTTCGCGCAGTACCCATGATACTGCTTTGGTGATCAGTTTGTCGCGTTCATGTTTGAGGCGTTCAACCTGAGCCAGCCCCAGTTCCAGCAGGCGGCGATCAGGTGATTCGCGCAGTGGCTTCACGAGCAGGATCAGGCTGGCGCGGCGTTTGTTGATGTTGTCGTCCGTGCTCAACTGCGTCAGGAAGTCGGCCCAGGCGTCCCAGTTGGATAGCAGCTCGCGCGCGGTATAGGTTGACTGGCATGTCGTGTCAACTTCTGCCCAGCCTTCGAGCTGGCCGAGCCAACGATCCAGCGTGGCGAAATCAAGCTGCTGACGGTATTTTTTGAAGCGTGCGAAGATCATCCCGGCGGCGGTGCGCTCTTCGTAGTAATCGCCCTGGTAGAGATCATCCAGTACGTTGATCCAGGTCGACATATCGAGTGCAGCACGGTGCTCCCACTCGCGCAGAAATGCGCGCAGGTCAGGGACGCGCACGCCATACTGCGGCCGAGGCGAGCCGGTGTAGCCGGTCGGCGCGCCACCGGCTGCGTCAGCATGTGACTGCAACCAATCGCGGATTTCTTCGCTGAGTGGGTGCACGATTTAGCCTCCTGCTGAGGCTTCTTGCGTGGCTGTCAGCGCGGCGACCGTACCGGTCGCGGCGGCTTCGTTGGCTGCGCGCGTCGCCTGCACGTCGATCGGTAGCTGCGTCGCGGTGCCGATCAGGAAGCCACGATCGCGGGTGGATACTGCCTCCACTGTGCTCGGAAAGCTCATCGCATCGGCCGTGCTGCGGGGTCGCAGTCCTTCCAGCGTTGGGGCGACGAGCGTTGCAATCAGATTATCCTCGTAGGTGCGCTGTGCTGCACCCTCAGTTGCATACTCTTCCACGGGGAAGCCGACGGTACCGCTCACGATTCCGCCGACTGCCGCCATGAACATCATGATGATAATCAGCACAAAGACGCCCAGCGCCAGCCGATTACGACGGCGGACCGTCGGCGCGACGTCCACATGATTGAGGTGTGTTACCAGACGGCGGGCGTTGTAGCCCCGGCTGAAATCGATAGCGGTGCGAGCGAGCGCGGGCGGAAGTTCCGTACGCTCGATCATGACGGGCACAATAAGCCAGCCTTCGCGCTCCGCTTGCTGGATACGCTGCTGCACTTCCGGGTCGTCACGCGTGGCGGGCGTCGTGATGACGAGCAGCATCGAGTATTCCAGGGTGTGCAGCAGCGGCGACTGACTGATGTCGTGCTGAATGCGCTGGGCGAGTTCCGCGTGATCAGCGCTGTAGGTGACCTGTAATTCTGACATGACAACCTTTCCGGTCGCTGTGATTTGTTATCGCTCAACCTGCACGCCAGCGAATCAGGTGTTTGATGAGCCGGTTTGCAGGGTACGCAGATAATTGATGACATCCCAACGTTGTTCAACGGTGAGGTCGCCCTCACAGGCGGGCAGGTCGCGCCAGCCCTCCGTCGGGATAGCGAACAATGTCGCATCGCGCAGGGTGTTGACCTGCCGCAGCAGCACCGGGAAATCCGACGAGGTGACCCAAGTCAGGCACTGCTGCTCATAGATCGCCTGCCCACGCGCTAAGGATGCGGCATCGGGCAGCACAGTGTTGATGATCTCTGGTGGCGGGTTGATCTGCGCCTCGATCTGCTGTTGCTGCGCGTCGATGAGGCGGGCAGCGATGACCAGCGCGCCAATGGTAATGGCGATCATGCCGGCAGCGATCAGGGCGTTGCGCGGTGTCAGATCGATATAGCGGCGGCTGAAGCCCGCCAGTGGCGGATAAGCCAGACCGGCCAGCACCAGCAGCACCGCTGCCAGACTCAGCACGCCTAGAATTGTTGGTGGGCGCGACTGGATGACGGCGGCATCCGCGCTGATTTCCCAGGTGAAGGCGACACGCTGTGTCTCGCCAGCAACGCGCACGTCGATCAGCGTCCACCAGACGCCAGCACGATCAATGGTGTCATTGGCCATGACGTACAGGCCCGGCTCAACCGGATCAGCTGTCTGCCAGGCGCTGCGCGTGTCGCGGCTCGGATCAACGGTCTGCACGCGAACCTGCGCAGTTTCAACAGCTTCATCGCCCTGGCGCACGACCAGATCAAACGTGTTGACGCCTGGCCCGCCGGGGGCCAGCAGCAGCCCGACGGTGACATCGCTGACAGTTTGCTCTGCGGTCGTCGGGGCGAACTCGCGCTCTGTGAATTCCGGCTGTGGAATTGGTGTACTGCTGAGCGCCGCTGCGGTCGCCAGCGCGATGAGCGCGATGAGTGCTTCCAGCCGGAACGACCCGGCGAAACGGCCCGCCCACGTCGAAGGCCCGGTGAGCGTATTGAAGCGCTTCAGCAGGCCGGGGTTTAGTGCGAAATGATGCAGTGCGGCGACGATCAGCAGCAGCCCGACCATCAGCAGCTTGACGCCCAGCGCCGTGCCGTAGGTGCTATCAACGTCAGAAGCGCTGAAGAACCAGTTGCTGCTGTTGTACATACCGGAGGTGATGACGATCAGCAGCGTACCGACCATATACCGGCTGAAGCGGCGCATGACGGCCATCAGCGCAGCGCGGCGTGCTTCACCCTCATAGGGTGCCAAGGCTATCGGCAAAATGGCAACCAGCACCAGCACGCCGCCAATCCAGAACGCGACGGCCAGGGCGTGCAGCCAGTGCATGAACACGCCGACCCACGGCCAGACCAGTGATCCGGCGGCGTGACTGTTCACGGCCTGCGCTCCAATGATGATAGCCAGCAGCCACGTATTACCTGTCCAGATAGCGCGGGTGAGGGCTGGCGCTGTCTGACGGTAGGTATACGCCAGGACGACTAATCCCGCTGCCACAGCGAGGAAGAGAATGCGCACATTCCACACATCGCCGAAGCGCGAACCAATCCGTACGACCTGCCACAATCCGCCGCTGATGACCTGACCGGCGTCAGCGTTGAAGAAGATCATCGTCTGCTGGATGAGCGCCAGAACACTACCGGCCAGCGCCAGCCCGAAACCGAAGCCGACGATCTGGCCGAGCCGTCCCATGACGCGCGGCGGTAGCCCGCCGACGGGGTGGCGGGGGCTGGCCCAGGCTGGTCGCAGCACCAACCCATAGAGCGCAAAGACGCCGAAGAGCAGGAAGTTCGCCGCCATTAGCAGCGTTTTCCAGACGATTTCCAGGGGTTGAGGCAAGTCTGAGGCTGCTGTCCCTTGCAGGTCGGCGGCCGCATCGCCCACGAAGAAGACGCGACTTTCCGCGACGACGTGGCCGTCGCTGGCGAACGCAGGTCGCAGTTCTACGATGTAGGCACCGTCAGTGAGGGTATCCGGTGGGATGCGCAGGCGCAGCAGGCTGCTGTCACGCTCGTCGACGCCACCGCGCAGGATGATCTCGCCGTTTTCGTCGCGCAGGTTGAGTTCGCTGAACTGTGGTTCGAGCGGTTCACTGAACCAGTACTGCAGCCGGGTCGGGGCGCGTTCAAGCACGGCGCGGTCCGCCGGGATGCTGCGCACAATATAGCCATGTGCCTGCACGGGGGCGATGCTCAGCCATGTGCCCAGCGTAGTGAAGAGCAGCGCCACCCAGAGCACAGCAGACCTGTATCTCAGCATGGATGGTTCCGGTTAATCGAGCGAGAAACGCTCAGATTTGTTATCGGAGCTGGTGTTCAGCTCGTCCTGAGCAGCAGGACGGCTGTTGACGGCGGGGGGCTCGTCAAAATCGGCGTTGAGTTCTCGACTGCGGAACCAACTAACGGCCATCAGGCCAAGAATGACAACGATAACCCCGGCGAAGATGACTTCGTCCCAGTAACCAAGCGCTCCGTGTGCCAACAGCGGAGGCATAATCCTACTCCTCAAAATTGTGGTAATTTTCACAGATATTATAAGCAAAATACCGCCCTGCGTGTAGACGCACGGCGGTGGCTCATCAGGCTCTTAAGTTAGGAGGGTGTAGTTTGGGTGCAGATCATACGAGTGAGGCCCCGCGCTCCAGATCATCGTAATCGTAAGCGCCGATGACGACATCTTCCGCCACACGAGAGCGAACGTCCCCGATGCTAAGCGCCCGCAGCAGCAAGTATGCCGCCAGTGCGAAGGCCGCTGCACCGCCGGTCGTCAGCGTCTGCTCAAACCAGTGTATCGCGATGCTCTTTTCTGGCATCTGCGCGATCGGCTGCAGTGCGAATACCATCGCGATATTGAGGAAGAACAGCCCTGCCATCAGGCGACGGCGGCGTATCCAGGCTTCGCGGATCAGCATTGAAGCGATGGCGACGTTGGAAATGCTCGCCATCATGAGGAAGACCGGGAACCAGCCGCGCGGGTTATCGGTGCCCACTGTCAGACCGATGGCCAGCACCACGCCGATAACAATCACCAGCACGGTATACAAAACAGGCCGACTGGATACATTTTTGCTGCGCAGTCCACGTGTCGCCGCCCAAAGGGCGACGGCAAAGAGCAGAAATCCCGGGCCCATCATCGGGAAGAGTGACTGGCTCAACAATGGGATGTCCTGACCGCTGGTTGCCATGACCAGCTTCCAGGTGGCTTTCATCAGGCCGGCTGTGACGACCAGTGCCGCGCCAACATAGGCCATGTACCGATAAGCGGGGGCATAGCGCCGGATGATCTGTGCGATGAAATACAGTCCAAGTCCGGTGAAGATGCCTGGCAGATAGTCATACAGGGCGAGACCGATGGTGTAATCGTGCATGGTGTTGCTCCTGGGGCTAACTGCATGTGCAGGGAGAGTGCGGCAGTACGGGTGAAGTGAGGGGCCCGGGCGATCGTGCGCAGACCTTACAGTGAGTATGTCGGATTCGCGCTCAGTGAGGCAGTAGAACTTATCGGGGTTTGGCGCTGACGATTGTCATCTCAGCGCTAATGTGTTGTACAGGCGCACAGATACAGCACACCGCAGCAGTGCGCTTCTGCAGACACTGTATGGGTGGGAGTGCAATGTCCGGCTCAGCCGGTGACCGGGTAAGCCTGCACAAATATGACGATGCTTGTTACGGTTACGAGGAGCAGGGTCGTCAGCAGCCTACGGATCATTCTGGCCTCTTTTCAAAAATGAAGGAAAGATTAATTTGATTGTACAAAAATTGGCGGGCATTTACCCTTAAGGCTTGGAAATATACAACACAAAAGCCCTCGCCAGATGGTGAGGGCTTGTACCTGCTGTCACGTGTTCTGTTACGCCGCGGGTTCGCTGGCGATACAGGTGACAACGTTCATCTTCCAGCCATCCTCAGTATTAAGCAGTTCAGCCTCCAGCAGCGGGACCTCCTCAAACGATTCAGGCCCGCTGGGGTAGAAGCCACTGAGAATGACCGTCGCGTTGATGTCGCTCTCGGCTACTGCCTCGGCATGGAAACGTGAAGGCACGTCCTGAGCGCAAAGGAAAGGATCGAGACTCAGTTCTGCGGGATTCAGCCTCATCTGCTGTTCAAGCAGGTTGGTGGTCATGTAGCGGTTCCAGGGGAATGCCCAGTCATCCGCGAAGCGCTCGACTTCAGCGCCAATGCGCTGCTCGCGCTGGATGAAATAGCCATAGCGGCTGAATACCAGTTCGGCGGTGGTTGTGGGATCCAGATCACAATGGGTGGCGTGTACCAGCCAGCGATCATTGCGCTGTTCGAGATCGATCTGTACATCGGTGGGTACTGGTCGGCCCGGGAATTGCAGATGTGCCACGGCTGTGGCTTGGGCATCCTTCTGGCCCGTGGCGAAGATTTCCACCAGGGTTGGCAGACCGGGATCGCATAGGATTGGATCAGGCAATTCTGCCTGTGCTTCCTGAATCTGATCGAGCATGGCACCAGTCATCAGACCAAAGGGAATTGGTCGTTCTGTGACTGGCCCGTTGACGCGATAAGCGGCCAGATACCAGAAGTAAAACTCGCGTGCGATCTCCAGGGGCATAGTGGAAGGCCCATCACGAATGACGACGTCAGGGCGATCTGGCGCAGGCGCGGGGATGTCGACGGCATCGCCATCTAGCAGGATCATGCTGGCCGCCATTGCAAAGATCGTCGCTTCGTACTCCGAGAAATCGGGCGCGTTGGTCAGGGCGGCGAGGGTGCCATACGTCTCACTGTCCAGTCGCCATACGATCAGCATAACGATGTTCTCACCGGCCGTGCCGGTCACAGAGCCAGCGGGACGGTCATTGATGCTCGCGGCCTGAGGAGCGCTGAGGGTGAGTTCCGGCTGCGCGATGCGGCTGATTTCCACCAGAATATCAATGGGGCTGGGATCAGCGGGTATGTCAACATTGGTTGGCAGGATAGTGTCTTCGTTGTTGATGCCGACCTCGATCAGAATTTCGTCTTCCGGGAAAGCGACCATGACGTCTTCTGGCAGATCCTCGCGGCTGGCAATAGTCATGCTACGAGGCGTCGTCATCTCCAGTATCCAGTCGTCCGGATAACGAATTGAAAAGCCATTCGTCTCCGCGATCGCATCCAGGGGGCGTGCGGGTAGCGTTTCGGTTTCTTCCTGCGCCTTGTTAATTCCTGACTGGATGATAACCGACAGGGTCAAAGCAATCAGCAGGATAGCGAGTCTCTTTATGCGCATGAGTTTTCCTCTCTGTAAGTGATCTGAGGGCAGGAGGCGATATCTGGGGTCAGGATATCGTCCAGGCCACGGCGAATTCGCCCTGCGTATTGTCGCCAACGACTCGTATCTGGACGCGATCCGCAGTTGAGACATCAATCACAGCCTCGCTCTGAATGTCTTCTTCGAAAGTGCGCTGCCAGATGACGCCGCCATTGTTATCCACAACACGCAGTTCGAGAGTGTCTGTATCGACAGCCAGTCTATAATCTACCACCAGCACCTGTCGGTGGCGACGTTTACCGTGCCGATTTCCTCGCCATTGAACCGGATGTAGCTGTACTCGAGCTGATTATTCAGGCCGTGCCAGCCCATCCCAATCGCAACTGCGGCTGCCAGAGGTTAGTCAGGATGAGAATCGCTGGCACCAACATCTCAAGAACGGAAATGGCAACCCCATCAGCAGTGTCCTACGTTTTGCCATATCACTCCAAATAGCTGGTACAGATCGTGGTTGGCATTTGCGACCTGGTGGGCGAATCGCTCTCCTTTATTGTGCGGTGCGTGTGCAGTGTAAACATCCATCGTTTGCACAGTCTGCGCCTAGTCGTCTGACCAGTACACGTGCTTGATTCAGGCGAGGCAGGATAAAACAGGTTTATTGGCATGTGGTGGTGCACAAATGTGGAAGAAGTCATGAGGGAATTTGCAAAATTAAGTTAAGGATGGCTACAATCCCGCGCACTTTAGCGCTTGTTTTTTTATTTCATTCAAATAACGTGGAGGATACCAATGGTTAAGAAGCTGCTATTGGTCATGGTGGCGCTGCTGCTGTTGGCGTTACCTGTGCTGGCACAGGACCAAGACACCGTTGTCATACGTGGCTTTGGCAACATTGTCACCTTTAACCCGGCGCTGACCACAGATGGTGCGTCGTATCAGGCGTATAGTCTGCTGTTCCCGGCACCCGTCAATGTGGACCCCTTCACCGGTGAGACCGTCCCTGGTCTGACGACCTGGGAAGTCTCGGAGGATGGTCTGCTGTATACCTTCACCATTCGTGAAGGTGCCGTCTGGAGCGATGGCACACCGATCACGTCAGCAGATATGGCCTTCGCCATTGGTGCTGGGCAGAATTCTGAACTGGGTACCGTATGGGCGAGCAACGTCGAGCTGGTTGAGACGGTCAATATCATTGATGATCGCACCTATGAAGTCGTCCTCAGCGAAGTTAACTGCGCCGCACTGAGCGATCTGGGCTCGATCCGCTTCATGCCTGCTCACAAGTATGCGGCGGATTACAGCGACTTCACCGACAGCGAGTTCAACCTCAACCCTGATATCAGCGGCGGCCCGTACATTCTCGAAGAGTGGGCCCCGGATGAGTTCCAGCGCTTCCGTGCGAATCCGGATTACTGGGCCGGGGAACCACAGATTCCGTTCCTGGTAAACCGTGTGATCGGTGAACAGGCGCTGGCGATCCAGGCGATTCAGGCTGGTGAGATTGACTACACCTACTTCCAGGGCGATCTGTTTGAGCAGATCGTAAACCGGGATCAGCTGCAATTTGCCTCTTTCCCGCAGGTGAGTGTCAACTTCATGTCGCTCAACTGGGCCGATCCGAACAATCCGCAGCCCGCATATGATGAAGACGACAACCTGACCGACCAGACGCCGCACCCCATCTTCAGCGATGTGCGCGTCCGTCAGGCTGTTGCGATGGGATATAACAAGCAGGACGTCCTGGCGACGCTGGGTGGCGAAGAAGGCGGTACGCCGCTGGTTGGTGTGGTTGCTCCCACGATTGGTTGGGCCTATAACAACGAAATCGACGTATACCCGTATGATCCTGAGCGTGCAGCCGAACTGCTGACGGAAGCTGGCTGGACGGATGCCGATGGCGACGGTGTGCGCGAATGTAACGGCTGCGAGACTGCCGAAGAAGGTACGCCGCTGGCATTCACCATCCGCTACAGCAATATCCTGCAGTTGTTCGAGACGACCGTTCTGGTGGCGCAGGATCAGCTGGGGCAGCTCGGTTTTGAAGTTGATCTGGAACTGGTGGAGTGGTCGAACTACATTCCGGAAATCTATTTCGGTCAGCAGTACGATGCGACCGCCATGAGCAACAGTGGTGGTACGCGGCCCCCCGATCCGAACGATTTCACGACGTTGATCCTCAGCACGCAGGATGTCCCCGGCAGCGGGAATAACCTGGCATCGTATGTGAATCCTGAAATCGATGAACTGATTCGTCAGGCGCGTTCGCTGCCTGGCTGTGATCCGGCGGAACGGGCTGAAATTTACTACCAGATTCAACAGATAGCCCATGAAGATGTCGCGTACGACTTCACCTTCACGCCGAACATCTTCCAGGTCGCGAACAGCCGTATTCAGAACTTCAACCCTGGTCCTTCCTGGGTGTTCTACGGCTATACGGCACATGTTCATGAGTGGGCGCTCGGCGAATAAGCTGCGCGGAGGTTGATTGCGAGGGCAGCCGAAAGGCTGCCCTTTTTCGTGTGCGGTTACTCCTGTATTTGGACGCTATCGAGGATTGCCGCGAATGTAGGTGCGACAGCAGGCCAATCGGACAAAGGGGCACTCATGGCGAAGATATAGAAGATGCCGTTGTCGGCGGTGGTCACGCTGATCTCAGAGCGCATGGGGACGGCATCTGCGAGTTCTGATCCTTCGAGGCTGAGGCTGCGGGCGTCACGTCCATCAATCTGTGTGGCGCGTATTTCTCCGGTCAGCGTCCACTCACCGGCCGCTGCCAGCGGCCCGCGCTGGACGTAACGCTCGAGAGCTGCTTCCAGCGTATCGACTTCAGTCGTCAGACGCAGGCTGCGCTGGATGGTCATTGAAGCGCCTGGCTGCTGATTCATGACGGTCGGATCGGCGAGGAAGATGATGTTGCGCTCCGGGATGACGCTCCGCCAATCTTCAGGATAATCAAAGTTAATGCCCGTCTGACTGCGGAACTGCTGCGTGAGACTGACAGTGGTATCGGGCTGGCCCAGAAGTGTGATCAGTACCGCGACGAGCGCGCCGACCACGATCAGCGTGATGGCGAATAGGGTCAGCAGATGGGTGCGTGGATGCATGGTCCCCTTCCTGCTCATGCGGATCGCCCATGTTTGCGGCGCGGATCAAGGGCATCGCGCAGCCCGTCACCGATCAGATAGAAGCACAGCACCGTCACCATAATCAGCATACCCGGCCAGACAACCAGGTGCACACCAGTTGCGAAGTAATTGCGAGAGTCTGTCAGCATGTTGCCCCATGTCGGTGTTGGCGGCTGGACACCGACGCCCAGATAGCTCAGGCCAGATTCAATCAGAATCAGGTTGCCGGCGATGATCGATCCGGTGACGATCACGATCGAGAAGACGTTCGGGAAGATATGGGCGACGAGCAAGCGCAGGTTTGATGCACCCAGCGCCTGTGCCGCGATGACGAAGTCGCGCTCGCGCAGTGATAGCACCTCACCACGAACAAGTCGACACGTCCCAAACCAGCCCAACAGCGCCAGGATTAAGACCAGCACCTCTGCTGATGGCTCCCACAGGGCGGAAGCCACCAGCAGGATGAACAAAGGCGGAATTGAACTCATGGTGTTGATGAGCCACATGATGAAATCGTCAACAAGCCCGCCGAAGAAGCCACTCACCAGCCCGAGCGTCACACCGACGACGACAATCCCCAGGCTGCTGGCGTAGGCAATCGCCAGCGAGATACGGCCACCGTAGATGAGCCGGACCATCTGGTCTCGCCCGAGATGGTCCGTCCCCAGCGCGTAGCCGTCCTCGCCAGGGAGCTTGAAGCGCTGCGGGATGTTGGTGCGGTTCACATCGATTTGAAGCACGTTTTCGATGATAGTCGGCATGATGATAGCGATCAGCGTGAATGCCAGCAGAATCAGCCCCGCGAAAATGGTCAGGCGGTCGCGAAGGATGTGGCGCAGGGCATCTCCCCATAGGGAGCGCGCAGCGTAGCGCTGCTGAAGTTCTTCGGCTTCGAGCTGGGCAACCTGCGCGGATGCAGGGGTACGAGTTGCTTTCGTCGTCATGAGATGTCGCTCCTAGCGCAGCCTGATGCGGGGATCGAGCACCGCATACAAAATGTCGGAAATCAGCACGCCGATAATGAACATGATGCTGGCAATGACGACGGAGCCCATTACCAGGGGGTAATCTCGCTGAAACACGCCATTGATGATCAGCTGACCCAGCCCTGGCCAGCCGAAGACCTGTTCAATGATCACAGCACCGCTGAGGAGCGTGCCGATTGCCGGGCCGATGAAAGTCGCTACTGGCAGCAGCGCGTTGCGGATTGCGTGCTTCCACCATACGACACGCTGCTGCAGCCCCTTAGCGCGGGCTGTACGGATATAGTCCATTTCGAGCACTTCAAGCAGTTCTGTGCGGGTGAAGCGCGACACAAACGCAATCGTGTTCAGAGACAGGACGAAGACAGGCATAATCATATGACGCAGGGCTTCGCTCAGGTCATATTCATCGCGGCTGCTGATGCTGCGCATACCGCTCATCGGCAGTAGATCGAGCTGGATGCTGAAGACGATGATCATAATCAGGCCCAGCCAGAATTGAGGCACTGCGTTGCCAATGACGGAGATGATGCGGATGATCTGGTCTATGTAGTTGCCGTGGTTGATGGCGGCGATCACCCCCAGCAGAATGCCCACGCCGTAGCCCAGGATGAGCGCGCTAACCGTAAGCTGTAGTGTAGCTGGAATGCGCTCGATGAGCAGTTCCGACACGGGGCGACGGTGTTTGAGAGAATCGCCCAGGTCGCCGCGTAGCAGCCCCAGGCGCGTGCCCGAGCTATCGACAACGCCATCGCCATCTGCATCAACGAGCGCCCAGTCGTTGCCAACCAGCCAGTAGACGTACTGTGTCAGCGCCGGTTGATCAAGGCCGAGCTGACGCCGCAGCCTTTCCGCGCTCTCCGTGTCGCCGGCCTGTGGATTGAAGGTGATCAGTGCGACCGGATCACCCGGCGCTGAGAGCATCAGCATGAAGGCGACGAAGGTGATGCCGAGGAATGTCGGTATAGCCTGTAGTAGACGCCTGCGAATATATGTCGACATAACAATAATCCGGTAAAAACAACTCAGTCCATCTTCAGATGCATCGACTGTAGGACGAGATCACCTGTTGTAATGCCCTGTGGCAGGTTGATCACCATCGCTACGACCTGTGCGATTGTCTCCGGCTGTATGAGCATCTTCGGGTCCATCTCAGGTGTAGCGGCATGACGCATGGGTGTATTGGCTGGTGTCGGCGATACCATCACCACACGGATCAGTTCCGGGCGCAGTTCGGCAGCCATTGAGCCGGTCAGGCCGCGAAGGCCGGTCTTGGCGGCGGTATAGGCTGTGATGCCTGGGAATGACCCGACAGCCGCCATTGATCCGATATTGATGATGCTGGCGTTCTGACTCTGGCGGAGATTGGGTAGCAGTGCGCGCGTCAGCAGGTAGGGGGCGCGCAGGTTCACCGCCAGGATGTGATCGAGTTGTTCGGGAGTGGTCGTGGCAAAAGGCTCAATCAGCCAGTCACCGGCGCAGTTGATGAGGACGTCGAGTGGTTGCCCTGCGAGCGCTTCGCTGAGCCTCTGCGGTGCGTCTGCGTCGGTGATGTCCAGCGCCTGCGTGCGCACATTCGCGCTGAGGGCACGGCAGGCTTCGGCGACGCGGTCGAGTTTGCTGGCCGTTCTGCCGACGAGCATCAGGTCCATGCTCTGCGCGGCAAACGCGCGGGCGATGCTTTCTCCCATGCCCTGACCGGCACCAGTGATTAAGGCTGACTGCGGCTTCATAATTGATCCATTCATGAGGCAGGCGTATAGCCGGTGGATTCTAACACACGCGTCAAGTGGAACAAAGCAACCCCGGTGTGTTTCTCATCAGATGCCGGATAGATGCGCTGCTGGAATTGCAGTGCGTGACAAGCGTGCTAATATATATGTTTACGTAGGCAACCTTTTGCAATGGAGGAATATATGCCAATAGAAATAGGTTGGCTCGTGGAAGGGCGGGTCTCATATTATAACTATACAGGCAACATCACAGTCGAGGAAATCCAGGAGGCTTCTCGCATCGGATTGATGCTGCTCGAACAGAGTGCAGGCAGCCTGATGCACACAATCCAGGATAATCGTCAGATGGATAAGTTTCCTCGAGAATTCCCGGTGTTGATCAAATCTGTGCGCGAATCGTTACAGCATCCACAAATGGGATGGATGCTATCAGTGGGTATTCAGGAAGATATCATTCGCTTTGTGGCGACTTTAGTCAGCAAAGTGACACGCACGCGACACAGAGTTTTCACGACTTACGAGGAAGCCATTACGTTCCTCAACAGCGTTGATAGTGAATTGCCGGACCTGGCCGCCTACACAATCCCTTCTGAAGATCGCATCATGTACCGTGTGTCGGCTCCAGCGAATACATGACCACCGATGACAAAAACTCGTGAGCCTGAGCAGCCCTGATAAACTGGCGTTTGATTGCAGAGCTTTGCAATCAGTCGCGTGAGTGATTGGTTTCTTTTGCGCCGATGTTGATGAACAACCTCCAAATCTGTACCCATCCCCAATCTGTCAGATGATGGGGTGCAGTAGTATTCAGGCTACGGGGGTGTGCTTGGGGCTATAATGCCGATAGATAGACCCAAGACGCTGTAGTCTGACATACGCTGTGGAGAATACCCCTGATGAAAGCCACATCGCACAACCACTGGTTCTGGATGGTCGGTTTGCTCTTGGTCGTGGCGCTTATGGCCTCGCGTCATTTGTTTCATAACTTCTTGTGGTTTGATGAGCGAGTTTCGTTCTTTTACGCAGGATTACTTGATGATCCTGAGTTGACGTTACTCGAAATCCCGATACGCCTGCTTGATCTTGGACGACATCCGCCATTGTATTACATCATACTGCGTTTGTGGTCCGAAGTCTTCGCCATGACTGCATTTAGTGGGCGTCTGTTGTCACTGTTCGCTGGGCTTCTGGCTATAGCGGTAACGTACCGTCTGGGACGTGATCTGAGTGGTTCAAATCTAGTCGCATTGGGTGGGGCGGTAGTGCTGGGTCTGTCGTCTTTATGGATCCATCAGATGCACGAACTGCGCATGTATACCTTGATTGCGCTGCTGGCTGCTGCTGGCATGTGGCTGTACTGGCGCTCAATGGTATGGCTGAAGCTGGATTGGCTGACATGCATCGCACTGGGTGTATCGCTGTGGCTACTGGCGATGACTTATTATCTCGGTGCAGTCTTCTGTGGGTTGCTTGGCATCTATCATCTGTTGCCTGGGCGGCACCTCGCAAAAGATCGTAAGCGCTGGTGGCGTGTTCTTGGCGTACTTGCTGTGACCGCGTTTCTCCTTGTGCCCTGGTATGTCCTCTGGTTGGCGAGTACTGGTACGCGCACAACTGCGGTCTTTGAGACTGCAGGGGGCATGTCAGTGTTATTCCTGCTGGTAGAGTCTGTTTCCTTCCTGGGAAATGACTTCCCACCGCTGTTCCTGATGATATTGATTATGGCGTTTGTCCTGGCGAGGGGCCGGGGCTTTGGTTTTGTCGCTTATATCGCTGTCGTGACATACGTGATTCTGGCGATTGTCAGTCAGACTATAAGCGAGTTCTACAGTGCACGTAACCTCATGATTATCTGGCCAGCACTGGCGCTGGTCGCAGGCTACGGTATTCAGACATTTAAGCGATTGCCGTATGTACCACAGATCATTATTGTGGTTTTGTTCGTGGTTGGGCTGGTTAGTTCATGGGATATGTCACGTCTGGCAGTGCTGAGTAACCCCGCATATGTATCATTGCCGCTGCCTGAGCGCACTCTGGCGCTGTGCAGCGTGCCTGAAGAACCGCTCTATATGACGCAGGCGGCGCGTGACATGAACAACCCGCTGATTCGCCTGCTACCATATTTTCATGATGGTCAGGGACGCGAGGCGATGCCGGCGGATGCACTCGCCTTCAATGCGGATACAGTCTGGTATATGTCTTTGCCCGATGATGTGCAGCCTGCAGCCCCTGAGGGCTACAGCATCTGCACGCAGCACGAGAGCGATTCGCTGTTATTGACCGTCTATGTTGCAGATAGGGCTATATGCCCCGTAACGCAGCGGCCGGACGTTCGTCCGGCCTGTACCCGTTTGATTGATCCCGGCTCACGCGAGTGAGACGGGATACTCTCGTGATGGTCCTTGATGGATCACTATGTATCTTGCCTGAGGACGACGCAGGCGGGCCTGTCACATAACTGAGTTGTCGCGCCGGTGTTGATGTGCGGCGACTGCGCAGACAGCGAATCCGGCAGGATAAGTCGCGTACCTACTTCATTACATGGTGCGAAGACGCTCTGTAAGTTGGCGCTTGGCGTGTGTACGAGGAGACACTCCCCGGGCAGCAAAACGCCAGCGCCGGAATCAGCAGTGTTCAATGAATAGTCAGCCAGCTCAAGTACGAGGTCATCGAGTGGGTATATGCTCTCAGTGATGTTGATCAGGAGCAACACGTTCGGGTATCGCTGAGAGACCAGCAGCGCTGGCACTGGTCCCGCAGGGTGAGGCTGCTGTACCAACGGCACAATCCAGTCTGATGCGATTAAGTCGTCAGGCTCGTTTGCCAGGTTCGCTGACGGATCGATGAGGAGTTGGGGTGCGCGGCTGTTCAATGACATCATCGCACGCGCATGAATTCGCACGTCGGGATATGTGTCGCGCAGGGATTCCGCCAGGTGGTGAGAGAAACGCAGAATCATCGGCGGATTATCCTTCATCTGATTTAACTGACGCGCCGAGAGCTGATCATCAATGTGGAGTCGCCAGCTTGATCCGCTGGTTGGGTCGCTGGCATAAAAAGCGATATCGCCGTCTTTATCGCGCAGGCGCATGCGCCACGCCAGGGTGTGTCCCTCTTCCGTCCAGCTCGGATCACCAGGATACAGCCAATGGCGCAGTGGCAGCGCGATTTGTATCACGAAGTACACGCCGATGCTCGCCAGGATCAGGCCGTGACGTGATGCCTGAAAGCGAGGTGGCGAAACGGCTGGCAGCTTATCAAGTATGGGCAGGCGGAACCAATGCGGCGGCATAAAGAGCAGAGTCGCAGCGATAGCGAACCACGGGAAAATGCCGATGTTGAACAGACGTGCATTCATAAGGTGAAACAGCGTAGCCATCAGCAGCGCCGGGATGCGTGTACGCGGCCACAACAGGAACGGTACGATCAACAGGTCGAGCAGAAGGCCACCGTAGCTGAACAGATAGACAAGCCATTCCTCTGTGAACCAGCGCCCTATCAACGGGAAGTCAGTCCGAGCGGCCATCCAATCGCGCATGGGTTCGCCTGCAAGCCAGTCGGGGTTAATTTTGGCCAGCCCGCCGAAGAAGTAAACAATCGCCATCTGGCCACGCAGCAGCCACAGCGACCAGGCCGGCGCGACCTGCGCACGAAGCGACGGACGCAGCAGTGCATCGACCGACAACGCACGATGCGCAGGCACGAAGATCATGAGGAAGCTTATGAGGCTAATCAGGTAAAAATGATTCAGATATTGGGCTTTATCCAGCAGAAACACATACGTGAAGCACAACCAGAAGATGCCCATGCTGATACGGTAGAACGCGCCCAACATGATCAGTACAGACAACAACCCCAGGAGATGAAACAGCCAGAACATGCCGTCCCCCGGCAGGGGCGTCAGCCACTGAAAGCCGAAATAGTGAAAGTTGTAGGAAGTATCTACGTAGTACCGGCCAATTCGGTTGAAGTTGAAGTAACGCCAGACTTCCCACAACATCAGCCCGCCGAAGCCAATACGAAACCAGACTAACGGCGCAATATCAATCGGGTCAAACAGACGTAATGCAAGAGGTTTTATCTTACTCACTGTCAGTCGCTCGCATATTTTCTATCGTTTTGAGTTGTGTTCAGTGTGAGCCGTCATGCAGCGGCGGCTCACCCGTAAAATTACAGATTGCTTGCTTTAGTCGTCATCGTCGTCATCGTCATCGTCGTCGTCATCATCGTCGTTATCTCTCCAGCGCCCGCGATCATCGCCGCCGCGTCCGCCTTCGCATCTGGCGCGCCAACCAAGAGCCGGTGCCCACGAGGGAGGCGGGTTCGCGCATTCGCCCGTATCGCGCCAGATTACATCATCCACAATCACAACGTCGACGTTGATGAAGATGATGTTGATCACCGTGATGTTAATGACCACGCGATCATTATCATCGTCATCATCGCTGTCAGGCGTTGGCGTGATGGTCACAGTTGGGGTAAGTGTAAGGACTGGTGTCGTATCGGGGGTGAGGGTCAGTGCCGGAGTGAAGATAGGCGTCAAGCGGTTGTCACGATCGTCATCATCAAAGAAATCGTCATCATCGTCCAGTTCTCCAATGATTCGGATGATGTCACCAATCTGAATTACCTGGAGCGCGGGATTGCCCGCGTCAATGGCGATGTCGAAGTCAAAAATCGTAATGACATTCACGTTGATATTCGTGACCGGGCCTTCTATAACGAAGATGCGATCATCATCAGGCGTAGTGGCAGGTGTTGGTGTGAGCGTAGCAGTTGGCGAGGGGGTTGCTTCCTGCGCAACGGATAAGACTTCTGTACTCACTATCAGCACAAGGACAAGTATTCCTAGCAAGAGTTGGCGTATTGATGGCATGCTCTTCTGACCTCCATGGTTTGGACTGCACCTATAAAGACTGCGTATTCCCGTAAAAGTTACGGTCAATCTGCTTCAGACAACCCTTTACTTCAGACTTGAAGCCGCTAATCTGATTAGGCTTGGGTTACCAGACATTTATCTCATGCATTTTTTGGACATGGTGCATCAAGTCTTTTCGTAATATTCTGATGCACATCGCGTAAACGACATTGCAAAACCTCAGCGCATTCGATAACAATCAACCAGACAAGAATCAGCAAACGACGCAGTACATGTAGCATTAAGGTGGACATCCATGTCTTTATTCGTTCAGGCAATGCTGGCCGCGCTACCGATACTCCTTGCCGCAGGACTGCTGGTTGCTTTTCGCTGGCCCGCACGGCGCGTGATGCCCCTGGTCTATTTCCTGACGGCCGGCATCGGTCTTCTGGTATGGGAAATGTCTTTCAGTGCGGTGGCTGCCTCGACCATTCAGGGCTTATTTATCACCTTTGATATTCTGTTTATCGTATTTGGCGCGATTCTGCTGCTGGCGGTATTGAAACAGTCTGGCGCGATCCTGGTAATCCGGCAGATGTTTGTGGATATCAGCCCTGATCGGCGTATTCAGGTCATCATCATCGCCTGGCTATTCGGGTCATTCCTGGAGGGCGCGTCGGGTTTTGGCACGCCCGCTGCGATCGTCGCTCCGCTGCTGGTTGCGCTGGGCTTCCCGGCGATGGCGGCCGTCATGATCGGTCTGATGGTTCAGAGTACGGCGGTGACGTTTGGCGCTGTCGGTACACCGGTCCTGATTGGCGTTACAGGTGGTCTGGAAAGCGCCTCACTACTGGCCAGATTAGCCGAAGCTAATCTGACGTTCAACGATTATCTTTTGATAATTACGGCACAGGCGGCGATCATCCACGGCATCGTCGGTACACTCATGCCGACCTTTATGATCGTCATGATGACGCGCTTCTTCGGAGAGAAACGGTCATGGACGGAAGGACTGTCCATCCTGCCGTTTTCACTTTTTAGTGGTCTGGCGTTCACGATACCCTACGTGCTGACTGGCGTTCTGCTTGGCCCGGAGTTCCCGGCTTTGCTGGGTGCGCTGGTGGGCCTTGCGATTGTCATCACAGCGGCCAGACGCGGGTTCCTTATCCCGGCTGATACCTGGGATTTCCCTGCTGAGAACGAATGGCCCGCCGAATGGCTCGGGACGATCGGCGGCACGAAGAAACCCGCCAGCGAAAACGCTGAACTGGCCAAAGACGTACCTCAGGTCGAGGTGGACGCGCCCGTAACAGCGCCAGCACCTGCGCGTACGATGTCCATCTGGAATGCGTGGTTGCCATATGGGCTTCTGGCTATTGGTCTGGTCATCACCCGGTTGCCTGCGCTGGGCGTCGGCGAGTGGTTGCAGGGTGTGCTGCGCATCCAATGGGAATCCATCTTTGATACGCCGATCTCCGCTTCGACAACGCCGCTGTATCTCCCGGCGGCTGTGCTGATCCTGGTTGTCTTCCTGACGATAGGCTTGCACCGCATGCGGCTGCCTCAGGTACGCGCCGCTTTCTCTGAGGCCAGCGGCATTCTATTGAGCGCGGGGTTTGTCCTGCTGTTCGCTGTGCCAATGGTGCGCGTATATATTAACTCCGGCTTCAACGCGGCCGACCTGTCCAGTATGCCGATCGCCATGGCCGAATGGGCTGCCGTCAATGTCGGTGTGGTATGGCCACTGCTGGCCCCTACGATCGGCGCGTTAGGGGCGTTTATCGCTGGCAGCAACACGATCAGTAACCTGATGTTCAGCCTCTTTCAGTTCAGCATCGCTGAACAGCTATCCATCTCTGGCACGATCGTCGTGGCTCTCCAGGCGATTGGGGCTGCAGCCGGGAACATGATTGCCATCCACAATATTGTCGCTGCGGCAGCAACCGTAGGACTGCTCGGGCGCGAGGGGGCGCTGCTCCGCAAGACCGTTATTCCGACGCTCTATTATGTCGTCGCAACCGGAGTGCTGGGTTTGGTAGCTGTCTATCTGCTCAACGTTGGCGATCCGATCATCGCCGTTGGGGAAGTGGCTGCAAGCAATGGTTCCAGGTAGGCGGTGCTATCGGCGCTGATCTGGCTGTTGCGCTTGTGACAGCAGCAGGCGATAGGTTGATTTAAAGCTACGCTACTTCTGCGCGTCAGTTCCTGCGATGCGCGGCCGGATTGGGTATCCCCTGCTTTCGGCGAAAACGTAGGTGAAGACCGCGCCAAGCAGGAATATCTGGGTTGTGTAGTAGATCCACAGTAAGAATACGATCAATGAACCCGCCGCGCCGTAGAGAGATGAGACGCTGACCTGTCTGAGATAGATCTCGAGGATTTCTTCCCCGATCCCGAAGAGTATTACCGTGAACAGCGCACCTACAAAGACGTCGCGCCATCTTACGTGGGCATCAGATACATATTTGAACATCAGACAGATCACGGCGAACACCAGCGCGAGCAAAACAAAGAGGGATGTATCGAGGCGTTCGCTCAGAAGACTCAACTCGGGTACAAGGTACAGCAGTTGTTGTGCTACCAACGTGATGACCCCGCCGAACACAAACGAAAAGAAAAAGAAAACGATAATCCCGACCATCATCACGATTGCAAACATATGCTGCCGGATGATCGTTAGGACACCATGTCTGGAAGATGCGTAAGGCACTTTCCAGAGGATGTTGAGCGTCCTGTGTACCTGTCCGAGGAATATCGATGCGGTGTATACCAGAACCCCAAGGCCGAAAAGTGAGGCTGTCAGGCTGGCTGATGAAGGTCCCACGGAATCCAGCAGGTTATTCATTGTTGAAGCGACCTCTGGCCCGGCAACCAGCGTAATCTGTTCCAACAGGTAACTCTGTACGGTGTCCTGCCCAAGAATTGCGCCAACGATGGCGAACAACAGGATCAGCAGGGGCGAAAGTGAGAGCACGAGGTAAAACGAGAGGGCCGCTGCATGTCGCTGACAATCCTCTGTAAGCCAGGTCGCTATTGTCGCCTTCATGAGTTCCCACGCTGTTTGCATGAGCTATCCTCACTGAGCATCACAAAACCCATTCGAATCAGAGATTGGCACTGAGCCATGATTCAGAAGCCACGCTGTCGGTGGAGGCTGTCGTGGTGGGATTATAACGCAAACTGCCAGCGAAGGATTGCACGCTGCATGAATGGGGTCAAGGTTAGTCTATTGCGCTGCTGCTTGCTATGCGCTGACGTATTGTGCGCAGCCTGTACATTTAACCTGTACGTTTGATCGGATAAACCGCCTGGTGATGTGCGATGATTAGTTAATATCCGCATTATCTGTCTCGATGCCCAGAGCTTTCATGCAAATTGCGACCAGATCAACGATGCGTGGATGGTCGGGTAGGTGAACGCCTTCAGGCAGGCCTGAGGCAATGATGGGTGATGATGAATCCAATACATGCAAGGAGCCATGTGATCCGCCGCCTGTGTGTGCATCAATCCCGGGTATGACGAAGTCATGGCCGATCCTGGGCGTCGCCCAGATGTAGCCACCGCGCGGTGAATCCAGCAAACCGGCAATGCGTTCGAACGGATTGGGATACGTAGGGAAGTGAACTCGGCTTCCGTCTTTCTCCTGTTCACCGAATACGTCCAGACTACCATCACAGTACCACTGATTGCCGTACCGGTCTTGTATGGAATTCCCTATTGCCTCTGAACGGCCGAAAAGCAATTCGCCACGCTCACTTGTGAAGACGCGATACCCCGGTTGGTCTGAGTTGAGGTATGTATTGTTGCACATCACCTGATCTACAGCTTCATTGGCGATGAGCCGCTCAATAATGCGATTGAACTTCTGTTGTTCGACATCAAGCGTATATATCGAAACGACGCGTCCGTTTGGGCAGAGAATGATATCCTCTGAATCATCAAAGCCCTTGCCAACCTTTGCGGCTAAAAAGTCGGGGATTACCTGCGTCAGATCGATTGCTGCGGCGTCCTTGTCGTCTACGATGTTGCTCTGGGAATGATCTCCTGTGATGATGATTGCGACATCTTGCAGCATTCTGTCTATGCCACCGTACGCCTCGAACAGCTCGCCAAGGTAGCCATCCAGGGTTTCCAGAGTGCCCGAGGCTGCCTCTGGGCCTAGTTCGTGACTGCGAAAATCGTTATCAGGGAAATAAGCCAGCGTGAAATCAGGCAGCGCATCCTGTGTAATCAGCTCGCGGAGGACCTGATGGGTGACTTCATCCGTGAAGCCCAGACGATCCTTGATGCTGGTTTTTTCTTCCATGCGACGGTCAGGAAAGCTATCATCTTCACTGTGTGAGGTGAATGATCCTAAGTGGAGTGTGTGTGGGCCCCATATCTCGGTAGCCGCGGGTGCATTGGGCACAAGATGCAGCAGCGGCATCTGTATTTCGTGCTTGGTCCGCCCTTTATAGATGAACCAGTTAATACTCGCGGCGTGCAGACCTGCTTCTGCGATACGTTCAAATATTGTAGGGGCGTTCAACCATGTGTCATTAATGCCGACGAGAAAATCCGTCAGGAACTGGCCTGGCCCCTGCCTGAAAACCATTTCGTAATCCGCGCCAAAGTAGATGACACGATTATCCTTTGCGTTGTACCAGTAGGCACCCAGCATGCCGTGCGAATTGGGATAAACGCCTGTCGTGATAGAGGGGGTCGCCGCCAGCGTCAGGCTGGGGAATATGGAGGTGCATTGATCTCGCATGTCCCCTGCGTCAGCGAGCCGCTGGAGGTTTGGCAACCTGTTGGCCTGTATAGCGTCCTTGACAACGCGCGACGAAATCGCGTCTACAATCATAAGCAGTACCTTTTTCAAATTCCCTCCTGACGAGCCCCGCACTATCCCACACTAAAAAGAATGCAGTAGCTCTCATGGCTACGTTGTCATGTATGTTCTTATCTGTAGATTACATGACTGAGACACAATCGTTATGGGTCGAGTGGCTGGTATTAAAATGCGCGAACACGGTGATTACTTGCTGGATAGCGAGTCACTACACTGAAGGCTGAACCACTACGCGCAATGGCAGGGTTGACATTTACAGGGCGCAGCCCAGCACCCGATTTTGGGCAATCAGGAGGTATTTGTGTCAGCGTCTGTGCCTCAAGAAGAACGATCCACCGGGGATACGCTGAGTCCACATCTACAGCCTGTATTTTCCCATACTGTATATTGGGCGATCAGCTCAACCCGCATCCTATGCGCGCCAGACAGGAAAAGGCTTCCGCTTAAGTATGCAGATTTGTGCTCTTGAGCATGACATCCGTATGGGCCATGATGCAGTGGCGTCCGTCATCAAGCCGGTGGATTAAGTAAGTCGGGGAATTGCTGCTGACATCGACTTTTACAGGCTCCCCCTCGATCTCAACGACGGTTGGTTTGTAGTAGGTAGCCTCTATGACCCCGGTCACGAGGCTATTGTCTTCATTCCACTTGACCTCAGTACCGGCGGTATAGCCTGTAATCATGACGCCTCCTGACAATAGATAAGGCCGCCTGATACACAGGCGGCTCTGATGTTGATTGTGCTTTCTCGTTCAGGCGCTACACATGGACCGGGTTGTGTTTCCTCATGATCGTCTGTGCGCGGTCGGCCCATTCTTCATCCACATGAGCGATGACCAGTGTGCCACCCTCACGCAGGCGAGTGCTGTAGGCTTCCGCAGTCTCGTCGTCCAGTCCAAGTTCAACCAACCCGGCGGTCAGTCCGCCCACTCCGGCACCGATGGCGGCACCGATCCCGGAGAACAGGGCTGCTCCGGCGAGACCCGCGACGACAAACCCGCCCAGGCCAGGGATCACCGCAACGCCGAGACCAGTCAGCGTGCCGACAACTGCGCCAAAGCCCGCGCCTTCTGCGGCATCCGGGCCGGCATCCGGGCTGGTCGTATCAGGTTGATTGAGCTGACGCATGTATTCCTGCGAACGTTCGTCATTCGCGTTGGCGACGATGCTCAACTGACGGCGATCGAACCCAGATGCCACGAGTTCTTCAATGACGGCACGCGCTGTGGTGAGATCATCGTACAGGGCGATAATCCGTTGTTCGTGATAGCCCCAGTGGCTCGTCTCCGCCTCAGGGTTGATGGTGTTGGTCGCAATCTTCGTGAGTTTGGAATCGGTCCTCTTTTCTTCTTCGAGGGTTTCCTGCAACAGGCGAAGATTGGTGTTGTCGGCGAGTTCCTTAGCATAGGCACACAGCGTACCATAGGAGGCGATCTCATAGTGCTCTACCTTCTGAGCGGCAGCGATAAGCGCGGCATCCTTCACGGTGTGGTCGCCGTTCTTATGCATGATCTCCTCGCCTTCGGCGATCAGACCCTGCATTGCCTTGCACCGTTCTCCACTACCCGTGGTATTCAGGTTGCTGAAGATGCGTTCCAGGCGCTGCACGTGATTCTGCGTCTGCTGGTAATGATGCCTGAAGGCTTCTTTCAAAGCAGGGGAAGTAGCGGCATCGGCCATCTTGCGCAGGCCCGTGATCAGTTGCTGTTCGGCATCGTAGATATCACGTAATTGCTGTACATATAACTGTTTCAGGTTTTCCATGACTGTCTTTCCTTCTCTATTCGCTTACGTAAATGATTGGAGTTATGCAGGATGGAATTGTGTGTGAGACTAGCCGGCCATCGTTTGTCCGCCGAGTAATTCGAGCACTTCGCCCGTGATGTAGCTGGAATCAGCGGCTGATGCGAAGAATACAAACGCGGGGGCGATCTCTTCAGGTTGTGCTGGTCGACCGTAGGGCACTTTTGATCCAAACTTCGCGACCTCTTCTGCGGGCTTGTCACTCGGATTAAGTGGCGTCCAGACGGGACCAGGCGCGACGCAGTTCACACGGATCTCTCGCTCCACAAGATGCTGGGCCAGTGATTTGGTAAAGGTGTGGATTGCGCCTTTGGTTGCGGAGTAATCCAGCAGATTTTTGCTACCTTCAAGGCCAGTTTCTGATCCTGTATTGATGATGGCGCTGCCTGCTTGCAGGTGGGGTATTGCCGCCTTCACCATATAGAAGTACCCGAAAATATTGGTTCTGAAGGTGTGCTCCCACTGGTCCAGGGGTAAGTCCTCGATGCGCGTCACATGCTGCTGATATGCGGCATTATTCACCAGTATGTCGAGCTGGCCAAAGCGATCAACCGCTTGGGCGACGGCGCTTCTGCATTGCTCGTATTCCGTTACATCGCAGCGGATGGGCAATACTTCCTGGCCTTCTGCCTCGACGGCCCGACAGGTTTCGTCGGCGTCTTCCTGTTCCTCAGCGAGGTGCGTAAAGCATATCTGCGCACCCTCGCGGGCAAACAGCACACACACCGCACGCCCGATGCCTGAATCACCACCAGTCACCAGCGCGACTTTGCCCGACAGCTTATCACTGCCTTTGTAGTGGGGCGCTTTGTAGCGAGGACGTGGTCGTAGTTCTGACTCGTTCCCTGGTTTCTCCTGGTGCTGTTCTGGGAAAGGAGGTGTGGGTTGTTCGCGCATAGGTCACCCTACCTGACACTCTGCCGGACATTACAACTCATCATAAGCTGATGACCGCTAACTATGTCACAACCATAGCGCCTAATATCACATAGGCTACCTGTCCAAGCTTTTCTGGGCTGGTCGGCCAAGAGGAATATGCATCTCACGATGGATTATGAGGGTACCCACTGGTGGTAACGTGAACACAATAGCTCGATTGTGGTTTTATGAGTGCGGTTGCACAGTGAAGAGAAGTCTCATGGAAGATACGAATATCAAGTCAGAGACCCATTACACAGACATGACCGAGCCTGAGCGCCCCTCGACGGATCTACGTGACTGGCGCCAGGAACTGAATCGGCGACTTGGTGAGGCCGATGGTTTCCGTGGGCTGAGCCTGGATGTGGCGCGCACGCTGCATCGACAAGTACTCAGGTCGGAAAACGGCGTGCGCGATCTGGTCGATATCCTGCACGGCAAGCAGCTAGGGCATCCTTTGCATCCTGTCCTCACTGATCTGACCGTGGGCAGCTGGAGCCTTGCGTTCTTCTTTGATATGTTGTCGTTGTTGCCGGGCGGTGGGTTTGCGCGCCACGTTGCTGATAGCCTGACGCTGATAGGGACCTTTTCCGCCATCCCGACCGCGCTCAGTGGGATGGCCGATTACAGCACAATCAAGCGCGACGCTGCGAGCACAGGTGCGTTGCATGGGATACTGAACAGCATCGCCTTCTTCTGTTATGTGCGGTCGACGGTTGAACGCCTGACGGGTGGCAGTCGGATCACAGCACTGCTTTACGCAGCAGTAGGTGTCGCTGTGGTTACAGTCAGTGCATGGTTAGGTGGGGATCTGGTCTATTATCATCGCGTCGGCGTCAATCATGTGCCCGCAAGCGACGTGCCGGAATGGACAACGATCATGGCGCTTGAGGATCTCCCTGAGCAGGAACTGACGCGGGTAGAAGCGAATGAAGTACCTGTACTGTTGTTCCGGCGCGGCGTTTCGATCTTCGCCATCAATGCGGTATGCAGTCATGCGGGTGGGCCGCTCGAAGAAGGTCGCATCGTTGACAATGTCTGCGTGGAATGCCCGTGGCATCAGTCTGTATTTGATATGGTCGATGGCGATGTGGTACACGCGCCCGCGACTTACTCACAGCCTACCTATGCGGTGCGCATTCGCGACGGTCAGATCGAAGTGCGTAGCGCGAACGCGACATAACGTTGTCCTGGTAAGCACACCCTCCGGCGCGCTGAATGCTCAGAGGTGGCTGCTGACTGTATAGATTGCTCTCAAAAAGCCAAATACAAGTATCATACGGGCAAGGTAGATCTACCTTGCCCGTGTGTGTTCGCCTCTGGACTTCAGCTTCTTGTAGATCGTGCTGAGGCTCGCACCCCATACCAGATGCGCAACAATCATCAGCAGATTACGGTCCCGGGGGCGCTCGTCGACCGGTTCAATCAAGCCTAAAGCGGGCAATACACCCAGATAACTGGCAGCCCATACAATCAGACCGTAAAGCACGCCAGAAACAATGGCCGGCACCGGCAAACTATGCAGCACAGGATACAGCGCACCCACGGCCGCACCATAACTGAAGTGTGCAGCCACCGTTACTTTGTTGGGGTGCTCTTTCTCCAGCTCATCAAGCCCGACTGCGTGCATGGCCTGCTCCGTCACTTCTTTAGGCGGCAACGGTTCCCGGCTATCTGCGAACCAGTTTTCCATGATGAGCATGGCGACGGACATTGGTAACGTCGCGATGAATCCCGCGGCAGTGCCGGCGGCGAGTTTCTTGATTGGTTTCATCTTGTAGTTCCTCCTATCGAACAATGGCGTACTGACATCGGATAGCATCACACTGCTGACGAGGCGGAGGGTAGCCACCACAGTGGCTACCCTCGCCAGAACTGTATCCAGACCGTGAGCAGGTGGATCAGTTCCCGTCAGTTTCCGTCTCCGTCGTGACGTCCGTCTCTGCGTCGGCGTCAACGTCTGTTTCCACCTCGATATCCACGTCAACATCAACATCGACATTGATGGAAGCGCAGATTGCGTAGGCGGTTGCATTGAACGTGCCATCGCCTCGTACGCTTACGATCCAGGCATCGAGTTCTTCGCCAGATGGACGATTTTCATACACGACTGCTGTCGCATCGTTCACCTGGACGCCACCACTGAGGACCTGCTTGTTGTTGCTACATGTAACCTCGATGGTGCCATCACCTGTGATCTCTTCCGTTGCAGAGACGAGCTCTACCGAACTCACGCCAGGAATACCGGGATCACCTTCGGGTCCCCGTGGGCCGAGTGGTCCAGCGGGGCCGGTTTCACCCTGCTCACCCTCCGGTCCCTGTGGACCTGCTGGTCCAGCGGGGCCGGCTTCACCTTGCTCACCCTGCGGTCCCTGCGGGCCTTCTGGTCCAGCGGGGCCGGTTTCACCCTGCTCGCCCTGCTCACCCTCCGGTCCCTGTGGGCCGAGTGGTCCAGCGGGGCCGACTTCACCCTGCTCACCTTGCTCACCCTGCGGGCCTGCCGGTCCAGCGGGGCCGACTTCACCCTGCTCACCTTGCTCACCCTGCTCGCCCTCCGGTCCCTGCGGGCCTGCCGGTCCAGCGGGGCCGACTTCACCCTGCTCGCCCTGCTCACCCTGCTCGCCTTCCGGTCCCTGTGGGCCTGCCGGTCCAGCGGGGCCAGCTGGTCCCGTGGAGCCTTGCGGACCTTCCTGGCCCTGAGGTCCTTCTTCACCTTGTGGGCCCTGTTCGCCGGGTATACCTGGTACACCAGGCATGCCTTGCGGTCCCTGGATACCCTGAGGGCCTTCTTCACCCTGGGGTCCCTGTTCACCCTGGAGTCCCTGTTCACCCTGCGGACCCTGTGGGCCTTCTGGTCCGGATTCGCCGACTTCACCTTGCTCACCCTGCGGGCCTTGTTCACCCTGTGGACCTCGTTCGCCCTGTGGGCCTTCTTCACCACGTGATCCCTGTGGTCCCGGAATGCCTGCGACGCCGGGTAAACCAACCGGACCTCGTTCACCCTGGAGGCCTTCCTGGCCTCGTGGTCCCTCTTCACCCTGTGGACCTCGTTCACCCTCTGGACCCTGTGGCCCTACTTGTCCCTGTTGACCTGCTGGTCCTGTGGGGCCCTGCGGACCTTCCTGGCCCTGAGGGCCTTCTTCACCTTGTGGTCCCTCTTCGCCGGGTATACCTGGTACACCAGGCATGCCTTGCGGTCCCTGGATACCCTGAGGGCCTTCTTCACCCTGGGGCCCCTGAGGTCCCTGCTCACCTTGTGGTCCCTGCTCACCCTGAGGGCCTTCTTCACCCCGAGGGCCCTGAGGTCCCTGCTCACCTTCTAGACCCTGCGGCCCTCGAGGGCCTTCTTCACCCTGCGGTCCCTGAGGACCTTCTTCACCCTGCGGTCCTTCGGGTCCCTGCGGTCCTGGTGGTCCAGGCGGGCCAGATAGTCCGGCAGGGCCTAAAGGTCCCTCTGGCCCCGGCGGGCCTTGTTCACCCTGTGGTCCAGGCGGACCACCTGCCGGCCCAGCAGGACCTTCAGGTCCCGGTGGTCCTGGCGGACCTGGTTCACCCTGAGGTCCTGGCGGGCCCTGCTCACCCGGTACACCGGCTGTATCAGCTTGATTATCAGCAGGCGTTGCAGGTTGACACGCTGCGATCAGTAGCGCGAGGATCATCAGCATGATGGCATACAGTGTTCGTCGTTGGTTTTGCACAGGTAACTGCTCCTTCCATCATAAGTAAGAGCGACGATACGGTGCCGCATCGTCACTCATCTTCGTTTTTTACTGGCCCGTCTGGCCTGGAGTGGCTTCCTCGGTGTTCATGCCGCTGTTATTCATGTCCGTGACCTGGATGATGCCGCTCGTTGTCTCATCGCTTGTACCATCCGAGCGCAAGCAGTTGATAAAGTAATCGCCGCCTTCCAGTTGAGACTCAACTCTGACGTTACCGCCGGGGGCGACTGTTTCCGTGAAGATCGGAAAGCCCGTGTCGTCATCGATGGGACGCAGTTCGCACGCGCGCTCCGCCTGTCCCTGGTTTTCGATATAGATGCGCACAGGGCCAGCCTCGCCCGTACCCACAATATCGAGTCCTTCATCGTTAGCTATGATGGAAATATCCTCGAGGTCCTCTCCCACGCCATCATCCACGCCATCATCCTGAGTGAGAGGTGTTACGGTGACATTGGTATCTATAGTGTTATCGGTAGTGGTTGCCTCAGGCTGACACGCTGCGACCAGCAGCGCGAGAATGATCAGAGTGACAGAATACAATAGTTGTCGCTTTTTGTTCTGCACGGGTCCTGCTCCTTTCATAAGTAAGCCAGTAGTCATAACCAGGAGCGACGATGCCGAATCGCAGCCGAATCGCGTCGCCGCTCGTGTTCATGACCTACTATCCACTCGAACCGGCTTCGCCTGCTTAGTTAGTGTTGTTGTCGGTATCGTCACTGATCTGAATGTCGCCCATTGTCGTTTCGTCGCTTGTGCCATCGGGGCGCATGCAGTTGATGCGGTAGTCGCCATCCTGCAGTTCGGATTCAAAGTCTACGGTGTCACCCGGGGTAACTATTTCGCTGAAGATCGGCTCAGCGGTATCATCGTTGGCCGGGCGCAGCTCGCAGATGCGATCCACCGCATCCCGGTTTTCGATGTTGAAGCGTACCGGACCGGCTGGGCTGGTGCCTGTGACCTGCGTCTGATCAACGAAAGCCACGACGAAGATACCTTCTTCACCCATGCCCGTATCGCCCTCAGGCATCGGTGTCGCTGCCATGTCTTGCTCATCGCTAGAGGCATCGGGCTGCTGTTGTGGCAGATCGCCTTCCTGAATCACACCACAGGCGACGCGCTGTACATTATTCTCAGGCTCGGTTGCGTCGACTTCACCCTGAGCCGTACCTGCTTCGATAATGACTGCTGATCCGTCATCATCAAACAATTCGTCGATCATCAGGCGATCAGTGCGGAAGGACATCGCGCCTGAGCCATCCTCCATGACCAGGATAGGCGGCATCGCGCCAGTGAGTCGCTGCTGATCGGGTTCGCGTTGTTGGTCGGCTTCGCTGTAGTAGCGCTGCCCGGCGGAATCGAACGTGCCCTGGTCGCTGACCTCGCAGTTCCCCGCGTCGTATATATAGAGGCTGTGGAAGCCGGGCGGAAGCTGGTTGACCTGAATCAACACGGCAACAGTGTCAAACGATTCTTCTTCAAGGAAACGAACTGTACCAACCTGTCTGCCATCAGCGTCGTCGAGTACGGCTGCTGCATCGACTTCGGCTGATAGTCCTGAACTATCCTGCTGTGCCTGTGTCGCAATCGTGCTCAGGAGTGCCATCAATGCGACGAGCGCAATCATCGTGATGACAGTCGGTAAACGAAAAATGTTTCTGTATGCAGTCTGCATGGGCATAGTTGTGATCCCTCCAGATTGAAAATGAAGTCATACGGACACGTTCAAATGTAGTGATGAGTTCATTCTGTCTGTGGTGGATGGTGAACTGCTGTAATGCAAAGTCAGGGGACGGTTAAATGAACCATCGTATTCAGCTTAAGCGAAAGGTAAGTTTGGAGGGATGCGTCAGTGGGTTACGGATATATGGACGGAAGTCCAGTCTTCGAGTAGGGCAGATGACCCATAGCCATGATCACGAGACACTGAGCTACAAGCATTACGGGATATCCGTATTGCGCGTGGAACGACCCAACGCTCTTATCGACTGGCGTCGAAAAGCAAAGGATAGTTTGTCTGGTGCGGCAATGCTCAGTGTGTGATAGACCCAACTCACGGTGTAGTAAGATGGTTTTTTCGTCTATAGGATTTGTTAGGTGTATATTTGGCAGGCGTGCATCGCGAAAGTTCTCTATCTATGTCTCTTCGGCGCGTTTTCTCACAATAGTGGAAGTGGTATGTTGCTTTGCGAACGTTTCTAACTGCTCCTGTTGTGTCTGTGTCGGACGGACAAAGGGACGTACGCGTCGTATCCGGTTCCATGCTTCTTCGGGGTTCATGCCTTCACTGATAAAGTATGCAGCTACCATCGTTGGTCCACGTCCCAGGCCAGCCCAACAATGGACGTAGACACCTTGATCCCGCGATACGGCTTCCTGAATGAAGGCCACACCCTCCCTAAGATGTTCCAGGGAAGGTGCTGTATTGTCTGTGGTTGGCAGATGAAGCTGGCGCATGTCGCCCCACTTCGTTTCAACGGGATAACTGTACTCGCTGCGCATATTCACGACCGCCCCTATGCCGCGACGCTCCAGGGCCGACAGGCGGCTGACCTGGGGCTGTCCTCCGAGCCAGATATGCGGCGTGATCTTGCTGAATCGCTCGTAGGGCAACCCCATAATCTTGCGCAGGGTTGAATCAACGCCAGCCCACGCCGCCATCAGCAAATTCTGCTCACGTATGTGTTCAAGGAAAAGTTGTGTTTGTTCCTTAAACCTTTCGAAAAATCTCTGCATCATGATACTTCCTCAGTATCTTGCGGGACAGAAGGTGTGATGATCTGCAGGGCACCCGGAATGACTTCAATACGCAATGAACCAGGCTCAGATTCATATTCAAAGGTCTGGCCGTCATGCGTCACGGCTTCATTCGGGTCAATTTCAATATGAATTGATTTGCCGCGCCAGTGGGGTAGTGCCTCGTTCGATGGTTCAGAGCGTGCCGAAGCCATCGCGGTGCGCCAGAAATCGGCGAGTGACTTTATCGATTTGTCGGGCACGATGACGACATCCAGGATACCGTCGTCAGGCTGAATACCCGGTGCAAACTTTATGCCGCGACGCCCGATGTTGCCGATATTGCACACGCTGCAATTTATTGCTTCAACCTCTCGTGTGTGACCATCAATGGTAATCCGGTAAGGTTTAACCTCGACATCTATTAGCGCTCTGAAGGTCGCCATCTGATAGGACAACTGGTGCCAGCGACGTTTCATTTCCGACGTGTTGTCCGTTGAAATGTGTGCTTCCCATCCGATGCCTACACGAATCAGGAACGGTTGATCGTTAACATATCCCAGGTCGATCCTACGTAGGTGGCTTCTGCCACCGAACGTCAACGCAATGCCTTTAGCCAGGTCGTCGTAAAGATTGAGAGCACTGGCGATGATATTCTGTGTTCCGCCTGGCAGGATCGCGAGTGGTAAGTTGCTGTCGCGCAGGACACTGGCTGCCTTCATGACGGTGCCGTCACCGCCGTATACGACGACCGTATCTGCCGCGTTATCGATCGCTTCCTGGGCAAAACGCGAAATGTCACCTTCACTATTCGTGAGCCTGAAAACAGGTTTTATATCGTACTTGCGCAGGTTGTCTTGTATGACCTTAATCGGAGGCGCAGCGTACCCTGACGCCGGATTTATGATGACATATGCACGGTGAATCTGCGTGGTCATCAAGCAGCCCAATCATTGACTGTGGACGCCCTGATAAACACAGTATGAAATTCCTGGTTGGGCCGATACTTCACGTTGTACATGTCATCTTCAGGATGATCGCGTACGATTTTCGCTTGCTTCCAACGGGCCGAAAACGCCTCACGAGCCGTTATAGTTGGTCCTGCATAAGTTCACATTGTATGAACTCATACGTCGCAGACGCAGTCGCCAACAGACCATGCCTCATGGATTGCTATAGAGTAGGCTAGCACCAATCTGCGCCGGTGACATAGGTTTCAAGGGGGATATTCGTATAGCCCAGTCAGTCGGACATCGACTTGACCATCTGGCGGCACGTTCAGGCTTCGTAGACTGTCATTTCAGAGCTTTGCGGAGCTGGTTGATGCCAAAGAACGGTTGTTGACTGCCATCTTCCAATAAGGCGCGCAGCAGAAACGACTGTATGAATGATGCTTTCTTTGATTCAAGATCATTCATAGCAAGACGAGCCTGTTCCATTCGGAAGTTGGGTGCTGGCATTGGTCATTTGGTGGAAAACTGCGTTTGACTATCTGGTGCACCTTCCCCAACCCAAAGTGAACGACTTTTGCCCCTTCTTCCCGCCGGTGTGGCGGAGAAGCTCCACTTCATTGAGCAAATCCGCTTTGCCCAGCGCCCTTCCCTGCTGAGCCTCCTTACCGACGAACAGTAGTTTTGTCTTTGGCGGTGATCGGGAGCGTCACACGCACGCCCCCAATCCCCTCGAAGTCTCGCTGGCTTGGACAGCCAGACATCTGGTGACAAGTTTACCAGGGTCTGCCGTACCTCAGCGAAACCTGTTCGTTTCATGGTTTGGAGGTTTTGAGA
>Ga0081527_100042_pt1 | contig 127899 bp, 118 predicted proteins | sample HotLakmasection5_FD_70992 | JGI IMG/M metagenome (GOLD analysis project Ga0081527, IMG submission 70992) | Hypersaline microbial mat communities from Hot Lake, Washington, USA - Section #5 (SPADES assembly) (version 2) | ecosystem: Environmental > Aquatic > Non-marine Saline and Alkaline >...
CATGCCCCACCGAAGGCATCACCACTGCCGCCATGACCTGTCCCCGCGCAGAATGAAGCAAGACTCTCCTTTCTGCACTCCACGCCGGCACGGATCAAGAACAAAATGAGGGGAGTCGTGAGGGCCATACGTGCGCCTCGGCGTGCTGCAGGACATCCTCCATCGGCACGACGAATCCCTTCCACTATCCTGGTCGTTGGTCATGCGGCGGCCGCGGCGGCTGACCCTTACGGATGCCAGCAGCACGCCTGCTGCGACGATCGCGCAGTCGAACAGGCTGAAGATTGAGAGCACGGTTCGCGCCCGCGATCGCGAACCGGTTTGCACGCGGATAGCCTATACCCTGCGCGAAGCGACGTTTTCTCTGACACAGCGCCATCGCGGCGACGGCGCATTCGAACTGTCCGCGAATGCAGGCGACTTCCGTTTTGTCAGAACCCAGGGCCGGGCTTGGCAAATGCCCGGCCCGGTCAAGTCCTACGCGTTTCCCGACCAGGCCCGGACCTATTTCCAGAATGCGTCCTTTGTTGCCGACCTTGAAACCGCCTATGAGGATCAGCTCGATGAAATATTTTACCTTGGCCCTCTGCGGGAATACCCGCAGCGCGACTACCTTTGGGCACGTTCACGGCCTCAGGACGTAGGCCAACGCGGAGAAAAGGCCATCGACGCCATCCTGGCGGCCACGGCCGCAAGAGAAATGCGCAATGTCCGGTACCGGGCGCGGCATCGCCCCTTTCAGGACGTGATCGCCTATTGGCTCCGCGAAATGGGGCTGATCCACGATTTTCGCGTCGAAGAGATCGCGAAGGGGTCCAATCGGTGGCAGGCCCGTGTTCGAATCGAAGACGCTGGACCGGAGACATTCCTGACCGATGTGGGCTTCGGCGTTTCGCAGATCCTGCCGGTCGTCACACTCCTCCAGTTCGCGCCGGAGGGTTCCACCGTCATCCTGGAGCAGCCGGAACTCCACCTTCACCCGCTCGCTCAAGCCAATCTGGCGGATGTGATCATCAACGCGGCAACCCATCGCCGGCTGCAGGTGATTCTGGAGAGCCACTCAGAGCATATGCTCCTCCGCCTGCAGCGTCGGGTGGCGGAAGACGAGGTTCCATCCGAAGCCATCAGGTTGTACTTCTGCAACATGCGGAAAGGCGCATCCACGCTCAATCCGCTTGAACTTGATGCGTTCGGGCAGATCGCCAACTGGCCGGACAAATTCATGGGTGACGCGTTCGCAGAGACTTTTGCTGCGGAGAAGGCGCGGCTGGAACGAATGCGCAAAAGCGCGGCGGAATGATGCAACGGGTCGTTGATACGAACGTCGCGATCGTGGCGAACGGGCGGCAGACGCATGCCTCCCCGGACTGCCGGCTCGCCGCCATCGAATTCCTGAACGGCCTCATTGACCGCGGAAAGATCATTCTCGATCTGGCCGGAGACATGCAGGAGGAGTACCACCGCCACCTGAACCCGGACGGCCAGCCGGGCGTTGGCGACCGCTTCTTCCTGGTGGTTCTGAACAGCGCGCCGCGTCGGGTCGTGCGCATCGACCTGCCAAAGGACGGCAGCACCGGGGTGTATCGGGATTTCCCGTCCGATCCGGCGCTCGCGCGCTTCGATCCGTCGGACCGCAAGTTCGCTGCCGCCGCACGGCAAACGGGTCAGCCGGTCGCCAACGCGACGGACTCCGACTGGCTGGACCACAAGGTCGCGTTGAACGCCAACGGCATTGCGGTGGATTTCGTCTGCGGCTGCAATCGGCAGTTCTGGAGCAACGACGGGTCCTGAACGCGATGCCGGAGACGCCGGCTTGGCGGCACGGGCCGGGGTGCGACCCGTGAGGCACGAGGCGCGGGACGTTCCGCCGGCGCACCCGACCCGCTACGGCCGCACCACCCTGTGCAGGTCGAGCGACGGGGGCGGGACGGCGGTCTGGGTCAGCATGTCGTGAACCTGACCGCGGTGGTGGGTCTGGTGGTTGAAGACGTGCGCCATCAGGACCGCCATCGGGTCGGCATGGCGGTCGCCCCGGCTGTTTACGTAGACAACGTCCCCGGCCAGGTCGACGGCGGTCAGCCCCGCGGCGAACGCCTCGATGCGGGCGTCCTCCGCCGTGCGGGCGGTGCGCAGGTCGTCGAACTCGTCGTAAAGAACGGCGTCCAGCGCGATCGGGGGCGCCTCCTGACCGACGAACCGGGCGAGCCAGATGCGGTCGCCGACCATGATATGGTTGAGCGTCGCGTGGATGCTGCCGAAGAATGCCGGCCGGCGCCGCTTGCGCTCCGCGTCGGGCAGGGTGGCGCAGGCCTCGTACAGCCGCTCGTTGGCGAGCCGGTTGTAGCGCGCCGTCATCCGGCAATGATCGATTAGCTCCCGGCTCATGGCGGTGCGGACCTCCATCCCAATTGGTGCGGCCGGTGGCGGCGGTGCCGGTTGCAGGCTACATTGATCGACGGGTCGTCCCGCTGCAGCGCTGCCACGCGCATGCCTACCATGTCGCTTCTTCAGCGCCTGCCGGACCGAAGTCCGTGCCGGCATCCCCGAGTATCGCCGTGACCGCCGCCGCCCTGGCCGGGCGTTGGGCGGCGCTGCCGGCGAATGCGCGCGGGGCAGTCTGGGTATTGCTGGCCTCGGCCGGATTCTCGGCGATGGCGGCGCTGGTCAAGGTGCTCAGCGCCGGGCTGGACAGTTTCCAGATCGGGTTCTTCCGGTGCGTCGTCGGCCTGTGCGTGATCCTGCCGATCGTCGCGCCGTCGTGGCGCACGGCGTTCCGGACGCAGGCGCTCGGACTGCACCTGGCGCGGGCCGCGGCCGGCATCTCGGCCATCTCGTGCGGGTTCTATGCCTTCGCCCACCTGCCGCTGGCCACGGCGACGGCGATCACCTTCACCAAGCCGCTGTTCATGATCGTGCTGGCGGTGCTGTTCCTGCGCGAGGCGGTGCGCTGGCGGCGCTGGTCGGCGACGCTCGTCGGCTTCGGCGGCGTGCTGATCATGCTGCGGCCAGGGGCAGGGAGGGCGCCGGGTTCGAGCCGGCCATGCTCGTCTCGCTCGCACAGGCGTTCTCGATCGCCGTCGCCGTACTGCTGGTCAAGCGCATGCCGGCGGCCGAGAGCACCCTGTCGGTCCTGTTCTATTTTGCGGTGCTGTCCACGCTCGGCCTGCTCGGACCGGCGCTGGTGGTGTGGCAGACGCCGACGTGGACGGAGCTCGGCCTGCTGGTGGCCATGGGCCTGTTCGGCGTGGGCGCGCAGGCGGCGGTCGTCACCGGCTACCGCATGGGCGAAGCGACGGCGGTGGCGCCGTTCGACTATTCACGCCTGCTGTTCGCCGCCGCCTTCGGCTTTGCGCTGTTTGCCGAGGTGCCGGACGGGTGGACGGTGGCCGGCGCCGCCGTGATCGTCGCCAGCACCGTCTACATCGCCCGGCGCGAAGGCCGCGCCGGCACGGTGCCGGCCCCCGGCGCGGCGCCGGCGGAGTGACGCTAGGCGGCGATCAGGCCGTCCATGAACCGGGCCAGGTCGACGTCGCGATGGGTGACGCCGCCGGCATCGTGGCTCGACAGGGTGACGTCGACGCGATTGTAGACGTTGAACCACTCCGGGTGATGGTCCATCTTTTCGGCCATCAGCGCGACGCGGCTCATGAACCCGAAGGCTTCGTTGAAATCCTTGAACCGGAACGTTTTCCGGATGGCGTCGCGGTCCTGGACCTCGGCCCAGCCGATCAGGTCGGCCAGGGCGTCGGTGCGGGCCTCGGCGGTCAATCGTTCGGCCATGGCGTCCTCCCGGATGGCAGCGTCTCGAGGCACACGTGGCGCCGGCCGCCGCGGGCGTCAACGGGGGCGCGATGCGCGGACGTAGGGTGCCGCCGCCGCGGCCGCGCTTCACCGCGCCGCCCGGCCTGGACGACATTGCCGACCTGGCGGAGCGCGCGCTGGCCGACATCCCGCAGCCGCTGCGCGGCATGGTCGCCGGCGTGTCGATCCAGGTCGAGGACTTCCCCGACGAGGCGACCGAGCGGGACATGGGGCTGGAGAGCCCGTTCGACCTGCTGGGCCTGTACGTCGGCACGCCGTTCGGCGAGCAGTCGGTGACGGAAAGCCGCGAGCACGTCGACGTGATCCAGCTCTACCGCCGCCCGATCCTGGACTACTGGTGCGACAGCGGCGAGGACCTGCCCCACATCGTCCGCCACGTCCTGATCCACGAGATCGGCCACCACTTCGGCTTCAGCGACGAGGACATGGAGCGGCTGGAGAACGAATAGGGCAGGCCGATCCCGCTGCCGCTCCAGCCGCTCCCGATCGCCCATGCCGGGCCACCGCCCGCCGTGACGGTCCCTGCGGGGGGCGAATGCCGGCACCGGTTGGCGCATGCAGCGCATCCCGGCCGGAACGAAACCTTGCCATCCGTGCGTTAATGACCTCGGTGATCCGGGCCGCGGGCGAGGATCGCGGGCCGGGCCGGCAGTGCCGCCGTCCGACCCGTACAGGGGGGCAGGACGCATGCGCGACGGAAGACCGAGCCGGGCCGATGCCGCCATCGGCCGCATCGAGGCGGCCGAGGGACTCGACAAGCCGGGCTACAAGATCGGCAACATCCTGGCCCTGCCGACGCAGGCCGCCGGGCGCCTGGGGCAGCCGATCCGCAACGCCCTGCACGGCACCTGGTTCGGGCACCCGGTCCACCCGCTGCTGGTGACGATCCCGATCGGCACGTGGACGCTGGCCTTCGTGCTCGACACTCTGGAGACGCTGGGGCTGATCCGGAACCGGACCACGCAGCGGACCGCCGACACCGCCCTGAAGGCCGGCGCCGCCGGCGCGGTGGCCGCCGCCGCGGCCGGCGCGGCGGACTGGCAGCACTCCCACGGCCGCGATCGCCGCACCGGTCTGGTGCATGCTATGGCCAACGGCACCGCACTGGGACTGACCCTGGTGTCGATCTCCCTGCGCCGCCGCGGGTACCGTGCGGAAGGGCGGGCGGCCGGTGCGGCCGGCTGGGCGTGCATGTTCGCCGGCGCCTATCTCGGCGGGCACCTCGTCTACCGCCGCCGCATCGGCGTCAACCGGGCGGACCGCAGCCCGGAGCCGCGCCGCTTCCAGGCCGTGCTGCCGCTGGCCGAGCTGGAGGAGGACCGGCCGCGGCGGGTCGAGATCCGGGACGAGATCGCGCGGCAGGGCATCGGCGTCGTGCTGGTCCGGCATTCCGGCCGGATCCACGCCATGGGCGCGCGCTGCGGCCACATGGGCGGGCCGCTGGACGAGGGCTGGATCCTGCGCGGCGGGCTGGTCTGTCCCTGGCACGGCTCGCGCTACGACCTGGAGACGGGGCGGCCGCTCGACGGCCCGTCGACCTGCCCGCAGCCGCGCTACCGGGTGCGCGTCCGCGACGGCATCATCGAGATCAGGCGCGAGCCGGAACCGGGCGACGAGGCGATCCTGCCGGAGGACCTGGCGGCGGCCGGGCCGGCACGCCACCCCGCCGGCGCCGTCCCGCCGGGGGCCCGCAAGGCCGACGAGGTGCTGTTCGAGCACCACGAGCTGTTCCGCCGGCTGTTCGCGCGGATCGAGGCGAAGCCCCGCCACGACCCGGAGCGGCGCGACCTGCTGCGCATTTTGGCGGACGAACTCGAGCTGCACGAAGTCATCGAGGACGAGATCTTCTATCCGGCCGTGCGGCCGGTCAGCGAGGATGTGCCGCTGGCCCGCGCCGAGCACCGCCAGCTCGCCGACCTGCTGGCGGCAACCCTCGGGCTCGACACCGCCAGCGCGGCGTTCGACGAGCACCTGAGAGCCCTGCACCACGCCGTGGACCGGCACGCGCGGTCGGAGGAGCATGCCATGTTCCGGCACGCGCAACGGCTCGGCGACCGGCGCCTGCGCGAGCTCGGCCACGCCCTGGAGACCCGCCTCGACGACCTGCGCACCTCGCGCTTCCAGAGGGCCTGGCGCGAGCTGAAGTTCAGCCTGCTGGAACGGGTCTGACCGGGGACACCCGGCCCCGCTTCAATACCACTGCGCCGGGATCGCGATCCCGTCCGGCGCCGAGGTGGTGAGCGCCAGGGACAGGGCGAAGTCGTTGCTCCAGTCGGTCAGGGGCGGCACGCCGGCCAGGTCGGGCGGGGCGAGGACCTGCGGCGACAGCCGGCGGGGCTCGCGGTCGAACAGGCGGCTGGGGTAGTGCGGCAGGACCAGCGTCGGCGGCGGCGGGGCGCCGTCCGGCCGCGCCAGCAGCACGCGGTTGTGGCGGCCGGGCTCGCCCGGCTCGTCCTCATAGACCGCGACGGGTGCGCCGGTCGCGGCCACGAGGGCGGCGACCAGGCGGCGGGTCGGCCGGACGTCCACGGGCGGAACGACGGCATTGACGACGATGACGCCGCCGTCGGCCAGGCAGCCCGCCACGGCGGCGAAGAACTCTCGCGTGACCAGGTGCTCGGGCGTCTCCAGGCCGTTGAACACGTCGATGAACACGGCGTCGTGGCGGTCCCGGCAGCGCTCGACATGGCGCCGGGCATCGGCGATCGCCACCTCGACCTCGGGGTGCAGATCGAACCAGCGCCGCGCGACGGCCACGGCCCGCGGATTGATCTCCACGGCGCGCACCGCGTATCCCGCGCCCGCCAGGTCGCTCGCCACCACCCCGCCGGCCAGCCCCAGCACCAGGACGCGCCCGCCCGGCGGCACCGTGTCCGCGATCAGCGCCTCGGCCACGGCGGCATACTCCATCGGCTGGCCCGGCAGCCCGTACCCGCGCGCACTCTGCATCTGGTTTTCCTGCAGATAGAGGCGCACCCGTCCCTCGCCCTGGTGGCGGCGGGCGTCGGCGACGACGATGGTCGCGTGCGGACTGCGCTCGGTGGCGACGTGCTCGAACCGGTACGCGCCGATCGCGACCGCCGCCGGCCCGCCGGTCAGTGCACCGCCGGCCAGGCCCGCCCCGGCGAGCCCGGCCAGGGCAATCGCGCCGATCCCGTGCGGCGCGCCCAGCCGCCACACGCCGACGGCCGAGACCGCGGCAAGCGACAGGCCCAGCACGCCGAGCGTGGCCGGCGGCGCCATGAACGGCAGCAGCCCGAAGGCGGCGACGAACACGCCGAGGACCGAGCCGACGGTGCTGACCGCGAACACCTCGCCGGCGCCCGCGTCGCCCGTGCCCGTGCGGATCAGCGCGATGCCCAGCGGCCCCATGGCGCTGAGCAGCACCAGGGTCGGGACCAGCAAGACGATGGCGCCGACGAAGGCGCCGGTCAGCGCGCCGCTGCCCGTCAGCGCGGGCAGAAGATCGGGACAGAACGCCGCCGTCAGCCCCAGGACCACGGCGGCGAGCGCCGGAAGCAGCACGAACCGCCCGCGCGCGTCGTGCGCCGACCAGCGCGAGCCGAGGTGATAGCCCGTGGCCAGCGCCAGCAGCGTGATCGACAGGATGGCCGTCCACACGATCAGCCCGCCGCCCACATAGGGCGTCAGCAGCCGCGAGGCGATCAGCTCCAGCGCCAGCGTGGCCGCGCCGGTGACGAGAATGCTGCCGTAGACGAGCGGCCGCGCGGCACGCCCGCCCGGCGCCGGAGGCCGCTCGGGGCCGGAAGGATCGGAGGGCACGGGCGCGGACATCGCCCCACGCTAGCCGCTTGCCGGTGTCCGGGCAATGCGGCGGCGCGCCGGCCGATCCTGGTCTCGTCCGTCTATAGGATGCTCGCCGACCAGTTCGCCGAGTGCGTCAAGTGCCATCGATGGCGGCGCACGGTTCGAGTGCAGGCCAGAAAAGATATTTGCGACGTCAAGGCGGTTCTTGCCGGTCTCAACTTGACCGACGCTCCTGGAGCGCCCGCTCAACCACGTCGGGGGCGGCTTCGATGACGCGCAGCAGGGCTGCGGCCGACCCCGTGGGTTGGCGGTGCCCCTGCTCGTACTGCTGCACCGTGTCGACCGTGAATCCGAAGCGCCGGGCGAACTGCGACTGGCTCAATCCGAGCCGCGCGCGCAACGCCCGGATCCGCTCCGGAGACGGCGACGGCAACACGAGTTCCGCCGCGGCCACGTCTTCGTCGGTCCAGGCGTCACCGTCCTCGGCCGCCTGGGCCTCGATCTCGGCTTCATCGGGCTGCGGCCGGGCCGCCAGATCGGCCCGCAATGTGACCTCGTCGATGTCAGCGCGGGTCCGTCGCGAGATAGGCATGACGTTCCTTTCTGCTGGCACGTCACAGGCTGATGATGCGGCGAGCCACCTTTCCTGCCGGCAGGAGCCGGTCGGTGTAGACGCAATGCAGCACTTTGCCGTCGACGCTCCCGATCGCCCGAATGCGAAGCTCGCCATAGTCTCGCCGATCGTCCACGACTGCGAGAATAGGGCCGTCGAACAGCAGGATGGCAAGGGCAAAAGGCAATCCGCGCCGTCGCTCATTGTCCTCGCTCTTGGCCGGGTCCCACTCGAATTCCATGACGGACCCATGCGTCCAGTTGCGACGGGACTGGCATATCGGCGCCAAGTCCGGCTCCTGAGGAGGGCAAGCCGAGGGGCCGACATGATAGCCGAAATCGCCGGAGCCAGCCGGCCGGCAACCCCCCTACAAAATAAACTTGCTCAAATCCGCATCCTTGGCCAGCGGGCTCACCCGGTTGCGGACGTAGTCGGCGTCTATGACGATGGTTTCGCCGCCGCGGTCGCTGGCGGTGAAGCTGATCTCGTCGAGCAGGCGCTCCAAGACCGTGTGCAGGCGGCGGGCGCCGATGTTCTCCACCGAGCTGTTGATCTCCGCGGCCAGGCCGGCGAGCTCGTCGATGGCTTCGTCGTCGAACTCCAGGATGACCTTCTCGGTCCCCAGCAGGGCCCGGTACTGCTTGATCAGGCTGGCTTCCGGCTCGGTCAGGATGCGGCGGAAGTCGTCGCGGTCCAGCGCGGTCAGCTCGACGCGGATCGGCAGGCGGCCCTGCAACTCGGGCAGCAGGTCCGACGGCTTGGCCTGGTGGAATGCGCCCGAGGCGATGAACAGAATGTGATCGGTGCGGACGGTGCCGTGCTTGGTGGCCACCTGCGTGCCCTCGATCAGCGGCAGCAGGTCGCGCTGCACGCCCTCGCGGCTGACGTCGGCGCCGATGCGCTCCGACCGGGCGGTGATCTTGTCGATTTCGTCCAGGAACACGATGCCGTTCTGCTCCACCGTGCCGATCGCCTCGGCGACCACCTTCTCCTGGTCGAGCAGCTTGTCCGACTCTTCGGCGACCAGCACGCCGTAGCTCTCGGCCACGGTCATGCGCCGCGTCTTGGTGCGGCCGCCGAACGCCTTGCCGAAGATGTCGTTCAGGTTGAGCATGCCCATCTGGGCGCCGGGCATGCCCGGGATGTCGAACGTGGGCAGCTGGCCGGCGCCGGTATCCTGCACCTGGACCTCGATCTCGCGGTCGTTGATCTGGCCTTCGCGCAGCATGCGGCGGAACTTCTGCCGCGTCTCCTGGCTGGCGTGGTCGCCGACCAGGGCGTTGAGCACGCGCTCCTCCGCGGCCAGCTCGGCCTTGGCGGCGACCTCCTTGCGCAGGCGGTCGCGGGTCATGGTGATGGCGATCTCGACCAGGTCGCGCACGATCTGCTCGACGTCGCGGCCGACGTAGCCAACCTCGGTGAACTTGGTCGCCTCCACCTTGAGGAACGGCGCCTCGGCCAGCCGCGCCAGCCGGCGCGCGATCTCGGTCTTGCCGACGCCGGTGGGTCCGATCATCAGGATGTTCTTGGGCAGCACCTCCTCGCGCAGGCCTTCCGGCAGCTGCTGACGGCGCCAGCGATTGCGCAGAGCGATGGCCACGGCGCGCTTGGCGTCGTGCTGGCCGACGATGTACCGGTCCAGTTCCGAGACGATCTCGCGCGGGCTGAACGTGGTCATTCGAGGGTTTCCAGAACGATGTTGTGATTCGTGTAGATACAGATCTCGGCGGTGATGTCGAGCGCGCGGCGCGCCACGTCCTCGGCGCCCAGCGCCTCGTGGTCCATCAGCGCGCGCGCCGCGGCCAGCGCCATCGGCCCGCCCGATCCGATCGCGATCAGCCCGTCGTCGGGCTCCAGCACGTCTCCGGTGCCGGTGATCAGCAGCGAGACGCTGCTGTCGCACACCGCCATCATCGCCTCCAGCCGGCGCAGATAGCGGTCGGTGCGCCAGTCCTTGGCCAGCTCGACGCAGGCGCGCGTGAGCTGCTTGGGATAGGTCTCCAGCTTGGCCTCCAGCCGCTCAAACAGCGTGAACGCGTCGGCGGTGGCGCCGGCGAACCCGGCCAGCACGTTGCCGCCGGCCAGCCGGCGCACCTTGCGCGCGGTGCGCTTCATCACGGTATTGCCGGCGGTGACCTGGCCGTCGCCGGCGACGACAACCTTGCCGTTCTTGCGCACCGCGAGAACGGTTGTGCCGTGCCACGGGCTGGGGTCGGCGTGCAGCATGGGCTTTCCGAATGTGGAGAAAGCGGTACGGGAAACGAGCGCGCCGGCAGCGCGGGCGCGAACACCGGACATGTTGGATGGAAAACGGCTTGTATCAACCCCGTGCCGCTCAGCCGCCCGGACCGTCGCGGCCGAGGCCCAGGCGGTCCAGCGCCTCGGCGATCGGGATGAACAGGTTCAGTCCGACCGACAGGCGGTCCGGCGATCCGATAATGGCCGCCACGGCCACCCCAACGACATTGCCCTCCGCATCGACCAGCGGACCGCCGCTGTTGCCGCCCTGGATCGTGACATCCGCCTGGATATACCGCTGCCCGTCCAATTCGCTACGGCGTAGGGCGCTGACCACGCCACGGGTCAGCGTGCCGGCCAGGTCCGGCCGCAGCGGTGCCCCGATGGCATGCACGGTCTCGCCCACGGCCACCGCCGCGGTGCGGATCGGCAGCATCGGGTAGCCGTCGCCCGGGATCTGCACCAGCGCCACGTCGCGCACCCGGTCGCGGCGCAGCACGGTGCCGACCCGGACGCGCCCGTCGTGCAGCCGCACGCGGACCTGCTCCGCCTCGGCCACCACATGCGCGTTGGTCATGACAAGGCCGTCTGGCCGGACCAGGAAGCCGGAGCCGTGGCCCTCGTCGAGCCGTATCAGAACGACCGCACTGCGCACCGCCTCGGCATGGTTCGTCAGGTCGCCGCGGAAGAGCGGCACGTCCGGCAGCATGACGGCTCCGGCTCCCGCGCCGCCCGCCGCAGCCCCGCCGAACAGCCGCGGCGACGCGGCGGCGGCGTCCCGCAACAGGGTGCGCAGGCCCTCATCGCCGGCCAGGTTGGTGACGGCGGCGGCGAACGCCTCCTGGAGCAGCAGGCCGGAGGCGAACAGCGACGGCTCGCGGCGCCGGGCATAGCCGCGCGTCGTGGTGCGATAGACGACGCGCCGCTCCAGCGTCGAGAACACCTCCCAGTCCGCGGCCAGCGACAGCTCGCCCGTGGAGCCGCGCGGGATGCCCCAGATCAGCGACTCCGTCTCGCACAACTCGACGGCGAGATCGGACAGCCGCACACCGAACACGTAACGGGCGCGGGTGGCGCCCTCCTCCTCGAACAGCGTGCTGCGGCTGCTCGCCACGTCGAAGCCGGCGGCGGCCATGCCCTCCTCGAACAGCGCCGTGAACTCCGGGTCCTCGACGGTGCGGCGGGTCTCGACGGCGCTGACCGGCCCGATCGGGACCATGCAGGTCCACCCGCCGTACGCATAGCCCACCGGAGCGAAGCGGGGCACGTCGAGGAGCACGCGCGCGAAGGCGATCGGCGCGACGGTCTCGGCCGCGGAGACCGGCACCGGGTCCCAGGCGGGCACGCGGGCGATCTCGACGTTCGGCCCGCAGGCCCCCAGCAGGGCGACTGCAAGGGCGAGCGCCGCCGGAACCGGTCGCGTTTCCGGCCGTCGCCGCGCCTCCCTTCCGAGAGCCTTGAGCATGCTCGCGCCCCGTCTGAGTTGCAGGGCAACATGCACCGGCATCCCGAGTGTTGGCAAGCCCGGCGCGGCGCGCGCGGTCCCGTGCCGCCAAGCCCGCGCCTTGCCGGGGCGCGGGGCGCCGGTCTACGCTGCCGTCCCGGCGCCATGCCCGCGTGCGGTTGGCGCCTCCGCCAGCCATGAAGGGCCCGAGCCATGCCGATCGCCACCGCCGACCTGTGCGACACCCACCCCGACGTGCGGGTCTGCGAGCCCGTGCTCAGCGATTTCGGCGGCGTCCCGGCGTTCCACGGACCGGTCCTGACGGTCGCCACGTTCGAGGACAACGGCCTGTTCCGCGACCTGTTCGGCCGCGCGGGCGAGGGCCGGGTGCTGGTCGTCGACGGCGGCGGATCGCTGCGCTGCGCCCTGCTCGGCGGCAACCTGGCGGCGCAGGCGGCGGACAACGGCTGGGCCGGCATCGTCGTCAACGGCTGCGTGCGCGACGTGGCGGAACTGGCCGCGGCCGGGCTCGGCATCCGGGCCCTGGCCGCCTGCCCGCGCCGGCCGGGCCGCGCCGGCACCGGTGCCCTCAACGTGCCGGTCAGCTTCGCCGGCGTGCTGATCCGCCCGGGCGACTACCTGTACGCGGACCGCGACGGCATCGTCATTGCGGACCGCGACCTGCTCGCCGGCGCATAGCGGTCTTCTCCGCCGCGCCGGGCGGCGCCGCTTTTCCCTACGCCGCGGCGGCGTATCTCAATGGGTCAGGGACGACTGCAGCGGGCAGGGCGGGGACGGGACGTCATGGCGGGAGCACGCGCGCGGCTGACCGAGGGGCCGGTGGCCCGGCACTTGGTCGTGATGGCCGTGCCGATGGCCTCGGGCCTGCTCGCCACCATGACCTTCAATCTCGTCGACACCTATTTCGTCGGCCAGCTCGGCGTCGACGAGCTGGCGGCGCTCAGCTTCACGTTCCCGGTGGTCATGATCCTGATCAGCCTGGCGGTGGGGCTCGGCGCGGGTACGGCGTCGGCGGTATCGCGGGCGATCGGCAGTGCCGACGAGGAGACCGTGCGCCGCCTGGTCACCGATGCGCTGATCCTGGCGCTGCTGGTGGTGGCGGCGGTCTCGGCGCTGGGCGTGCTGACCATCGCGCCGCTGTTCCGCCTGCTCGGCGCGCCGGAGCGCCTGCTGCCGCTGATCGCCGACTACATGCGCATCTTCTATGCGGGCGTGGTGTTCCTGGTGGTGCCGATGGTCGGGATGTCGGCGATCCGCGCCACCGGGGAGGCGCGGCTGCCCGGCCTGATCATGATCGTCACGGCGCTGATCAACGTCGCGCTGGACCCGCTGCTGATCTTCGGCCTGGCCGGGTTCCCGCGCCTGGAGCTGGAGGGTGCGGCGCTGGCCACGGTGATCGCGCGCGGGCTGGGGTTCGCCGCGACGATCTGGCTGCTCGGCGCGCGGCTCGGCCTGCTCACGCTCGCGCTGCCAAGCCGGCGGAGTCTGACCCGGTCGTGGCGGTCGCTGCTGCACGTCGGCCTGCCGGCGATCGGGACCAACACGATCATCCCCGTCGCCACCGGCGTGATCACCGCCATGCTGGCCGGGTACGGCGCGGCGACGGTGGCCGGCTTCGGCGTGGCGGCGCGCGTCGAGGCGTTCGCGATGATCGTGTTCTACGCGCTGTCGGCGGTGATGAACCCGTTCGTCGGCCAGAACCACGGCGCCGGCCGGACCGGCCGGGTGGACGAGGCGCTGCGGGTGACGGCCCTGGTCTGCGTGGCCTTCGGGCTGGCCTCCGCGGCGGTGCTGGCGGCGGCGGCGCGCGACATCGCCGCGCTGTTCACCGACGACCCGCGCGCGATCGAGGTGGCGGCGCTGTACCTGTGGATCGTGCCGGTCAGCTACGGCGCGGCCGGCATGGTCATGGTCGGCAACGCGGCATTCAACGGGCTGGGCCGGCCGCTGCCGGCGGTGGCGATCTCGGTAACGCGGATGTTCGGGCTGTACGTGCCGCTGGCGTACGTCGGCGGGCTGATCCTCGGCGCGCCCGGCGTGTTCGCCGGGACCGCCGCGGCCAACCTGGCGGTCGGCATCGGCGCGTACGTCTGGTGCCGGCGGGCCTGCCGCCGCCGGCCGGCGGCCGCCGGCGAACCGCAGCTTGCGCTTGAAGCCGGGGCGCCCGCGGCCAAGTAATGCGGGGCCGCGCGCCGGCCCCGGTTTCCCGAAGCCGCCGCCACCAGCCGGAGGACGCCATGGACGCACCCGCCCCCGAGTTCGCCGCCAAGCCGCCGCCGGCGGGCACCACCGCCGCGCTGATGCTGGCCGACGGCGCGCTGTTCTGGGGCCGCGGCGTCGGCGCCACCGGCCGCGCGGTGGGCGAGGTGTGCTTCAACACGGCGATGACCGGCTATCAGGAAATCCTGACCGATCCGTCCTACGCCGGCCAGATCATCACCTTTACCTTTCCGCACATCGGCAACGTCGGCGCCAACCTGGAGGACATCGAGTCGGTGACCCCGGCGGCGCGCGGGCTGGTGCTGCGCGCGGACATCACCCGGCCGTCGAACTGGCGGTCGCTGCGCTCGCTGGACGACTGGCTGAAGAGCCACGACCTGGTCGGCATAGCGGGGGTGGACACGCGGCGGCTGACCCGGCGCATCCGCGACGGCGGCGCGCCCAACGGCATCGTCGTGCACGCCCCCGACGGGCGCTTCGACCCGGAGGCCATGCACCGCGCCGCCGCCGAGTGGCCGGGGCTGGAGGGCATGGACCTGGCGCGCGACGTGTCGTGCCGGCAGACCTACGCGTGGCGCCAGACCCGCTGGGTGCTGGGGCAGGGCTATGGCGAGCTGACCGAGCCGCGCCGCCGCGTGGTCGCCATCGACTACGGGGCCAAGCACAACATCCTGCGCTGCCTGGCCTCGAGCGGGTGCGACGTGACGGTGGTGCCGGCCACCGCGGGCGTGGAGGACGTGCTGCGCCACCGCCCGGACGGCATCTTCCTGTCGAACGGCCCGGGCGACCCGGCGGCCACCGGCAGCTATGCCGTACCGACCATCCGCGGGCTGATCGATCGCGGCCTGCCGGTGTTCGGCATCTGCCTGGGCCACCAGATGCTGGCCCTGGCGCTGGGCGCCCGCACCGAGAAGATGTACCGCGGCCACCGCGGCGCCAACCACCCGGTCAAGGACCTGGCCACCGGCAAGGTCGAGATCACCAGCCAGAACCACGGCTTCGTCGTCGTGCCGGAGAGCCTGCCGCCGGGGGTGGAGGTTACCCACGTCAGCCTGTTCGACGGCACCAACGAGGGCATCCGCCTGAAGGACCGCCCGGTGTTCTCCGTCCAGTACCACCCGGAAGCCTCCCCCGGCCCCCAGGACAGCCATTACCTGTTCGAGCGGTTCCTGGACATGATGTGACGGCTGTCGAGTGCGGGTCCACCAGTACCGGGGCGTTTCACTCAAGAGCTACTCGACCGGCTTGGCGGACCAGGGCTCCGGCCCGTGCACCGGCAACGCCACGATCACCGTCGTGCCCCGGCCCGGGGCGCTGTCGATGGCGATGGTGCCGCCGTGCATTTCGACCAGGTGCCTGGCCAGCGGCAGGCCGACGCCGATGCCGCTCTCGCCGGCGGTGGCCGGCGGCTGGACGCGCACGAACGGCTCGAACACGTCCTTCAGGGCGTGCGCCGGAATGCCGATGCCGGTGTCGCGGACCTCGATGACGGCGCTGTCGCCGCCGGACAGGCGCACGTCGATCCGGCCGGACGGCGGGGTGTACTTGATCGCGTTGGACAGGAGGTTGACCAGCACCTGCTTGAGCGCGCGCGGGTCGCCGAACACGCGGCGGCCGACCGGGGTGGAGACGGTCAGCGTCTGGTTCTTGTCCGCCGCCATGCTGCGCATCAGGGCAGCACCTTCGCGCACCAGCGGCGCCAGGTCGAGCGATTCCTTGTTCAGCACGTAGTTGCCGATATCGATCCGCGACAGGTCCAGGATGTCGTTGAGCAGCTTGAGCAGCTGCAGGCCGCCGGTCAGGATGTGGTCGGAATATTCGGCATATTTCGGATTGCCGATCGGCCCCATGATCTGGCTTTTCATCAGCTCGGCGTAGCCGATGATCGCGTTGAGCGGGGTGCGCAGCTCGTGCCCCATGGTGGCCAGGATGTTGGCCTTGGCCTCGCTGGCCTGCTCGGCCCGGATCCTCTCCACGCGCCAGCTCTGCAGCAACGCGTTGAGGTGGCGGTCGGTCTCCGCCAGCGCGTGCTCCCACGCCTTCTCGGGGGTGATCGTCTCGGTGAACATCAGCAGGCCGCCGATCGCGCCGTCGGCGCGGCGCCAGGGCACGGTGTCCCAGCGCAGCCACATGCGCGTGCCGTCGGCGCGCTCGAAGCAGTCCTCCCGGGCGCGTTCCGGGCTGCCGGCCAGGCAGCGGCGGTGGGCCGCCTTCCAGCGCTCGGGGAGGTCCGGGAACACCTCGTAGTGGGAGCGCCCGGCGAGCCGCTGCCCGTCCAGCCCGTAGTCTGTCAGCCAGCGCCGGCTGTGCAGGACGTAGCGCATGTCCGTGTCGAACAGCGCCACCGCGGCCGGCACCCGCTCCACGAACAGGCGCAGGATGTCCAGCGGCAGATGCGTGTAGAGCCACAGCGGCGAGCGCGGGTCGCCGGCGGCGGAGACGGGATCCGGAGGTGCCGCGGTCGGCGCTTCCGTCAGCGCGGGGAACGGCACGTCGTTGTCTCGGTCCATGGAATGTCCGGCCCCGGTGCATGAGCAGGAACGGCGATACGAACGGATTACGACGCAACGACGATGCCGGATCACGGCATTCCAGCCTTACGGAGACCGGCATGCTCGTTTGGATTGCTCAGCAATCCGGGTGCGGTGCCGTCATTGTCCCGGCGTCGCGATCGACCGGCCGGTCAGCTGCACCATCTCCTGGAGCAGGGCGAGGCGGGCCTGCAGGCCGTCGAAGACCTGGGGCGGCGGCGGGTCGGCCGGGTCGAGGCGGCGCAGGTCGACGATCGTGCCGTCGATATGGCCGGCGATGCGCGACAGGTCACCGCCGCTGTCGGCGCACGCGGTCTCGCGCAGCGCTGTCGCGATCCGCTCCAGCGTGCCGATCGTGTTGGTCAGGTGGGTGGCCAGCACTTCGGTCGACCGGTCGTACGCGGCCTTGTGCCGGTCGAGGGGCGAGCTCCGCAGTTCGATGATGTCCATGACGCGGTCCGGGGTTTTTCGAAGGCGAGATCAGGCGAAGACATGAGCAGGTCGGCCCCGAGCGTCATCGAAAAGACTTAACGAAGCGTAAAGGCCAAAGGCATATCCAGTATACGGCCATCATCAATAAATATTGTTCGTGGGCGGACAATGCCGCGACCTTTTTGTTGCGGTGCAACCGCAATGACTTTACTGAAAACAGGACCATGTCCGGGCTCGGAATAAAGCGGCGGGCCGGGCGGTCCGCGACGCAATATCCTGTCCGCAGGGAGAGATTTTCGATCCAAGCGGGCGTGCGGCCGGGGCGGGGCCGGCCGCGGGCCGGCTCAGCCGCGGGCGGCCGCGCGTTGGCGCACCGCCTCGCCGAAGGCGCGGAACAGGGCGACCGACTGCGGATTGTCGCGGAAGCGCCATTCCGGGTGCCACTGCACGCCGACGGCGAAGGCCGGCGCGTCGATCACGTGCACCGCCTCGATGGTCCCGTCGGGCGCCACCGCCTCCACGGCCAGATGGCTGGAGGGGCGGTCGATGCCCTGGGCGTGCAGCGAGTTGACCACGATCTCGGTGGTCCCGAACAGCGCGGCCAGCCGGCCGCCCTCGATCAGGCGGACCGGGTGGGCCGGGCCGTACTGTTCCTCGACCGGCCGGTCGCCGGCGCGGTGGTCGGTCCGGCCGGACAGCTCGTGCACTTCCTGGTGCAGGGTGCCGCCGAGCGCGACGTTGAGCTCCTGGATGCCGCGGCAGATCGCCAGCACCGGCACGCCGCCGTGCACCGCCCGGCGGATCAGCGGCAGGTTGGTGGCGTCGCGGTCGGCGTCGTGCTTCGTGCCGGGGCGGCTGGCCGGGCCGCCGTAGTGGTGCGGCTCGACATTGGACCGGCTGCCGGTGATCAGCAGCCCGTCGAGCCGCGCCAGCAGGTCGTCGAAGTCGTACCAGGTGCCCAGCGCCGGGATCGCCAGCGGCAGCGCGCCGGCACCCTCCGACACGGCGCGCAGGTACTTGTCGCCGACGATGTGGAAGGCGTGCCCGCCGAGCATGGTGGCGCAGCACGGCACCCCGACGACGGGCAGCGGCGAGGGCAGGCGGGGCGGCTTTTCGGACGGGTCGGTCATGATCGGCATCCATACCAGCCCCGGCCCGCCCCCGCCACCGGGCGCGTTGCCGCGCCGGGGTCGGGCCGCGGCCGGCAACACGGGACCGTACCGCGCAACCCCGGCGCAACCGCGATGTTGCATGCCAAGCCATTGACCGCATTCATGTTTCGGCGCCATGCAACGATTGCAACGGGATCCGCCCGGGTTGCACCGCCGCCCGGCCGGTGCCCGGCCGGCGGGGCGGACGGGCCCTGCGCCGGCGGGGCGGACGGGCCATGCGCCGGCGCGGCGGGAGCCGGGGGCGCCGGGAGCCAGGGGCGGCGGTCGACGGGCCGGCGAATCGTGATGCGGGGCAGGATACGAAACCACCATAGCGGAATTCGATCCTGAACGCAAGGCCGAACAAGGACGACGGTCCGCGCGATCGCCGTCCGATCGTGGCCGAACGCCGGGGGGCGCCGGTCAGCGCCGGTCAGCGCGGGGCGGGGCCGGACCGGCGGGCGGCGCGGGACTGGTTGAGGGCGAACAGCCGGGCCAGGGCGTCGTCGTCGGAGATGTCCTCGGGCCAGCCATAGGCGCGGGCGACGGCGGCATCCAGGCGGCGGTGCAGGGCGTCGAGCCACGCGGGCCGCTCGTTGTACAGGTTGGTCAGGGTGCGCTTCTTGAGAATCCTGGCGGCCTCGGCGGTCTTCGGGATCAGGCGGTCGGGATAGCCCGGCACGACCTCCGGCACCCGGTCGACCAGGTCGGGCGGGTTCAGCCATGCCTCCCGCTTCTCGTCCAGCTCCCGCGCCGCCTCGGCAATCGCCAGCGCCCGCGGGTCGTCGGCATAGTCCGCCGCCGGAATGTCCGGGGTCAGGCCTTCGGGGAAGGGGAAGGTTTCGAAGGTGGTGGAGGGGGTGTAGCGTGGCCGGTCCTCCAGGCTCGTACCGAGCCGCAGGGACCAGAGTTCGTGGAACCGGGAGTGCAGGATGCCGAAGCTAACGTCATCTTCTCGAGCAATAACAACAATCTGGCAATCAGGTAATACGCAGACATTCTTCCACACAAAAACCCTATGTTTTGAAATTCTAGGAGTTGCAATATAGTGGTTAATTTGATGAAGCGCTTGTCGCAGTGCTGGCATCGGCTCACCGAGGCGCCACCAATATTTTCTTCTAAAGCTCCTTCTTATATTGCTCCTTTTCGGCTTGACGAACTTTTTGATATGTTCGAAAGGCATTTCGAACTCTGATGCTTTTGTTTCGTCAAGCTCGCATCCGTAATCAATTATCCAAAAATCTCTGTGCCGATCTGTTACATCTTTTCCGTTGCTCCAAGGCTTTAGCACATGTTCGTTCGATAATTTGTTTGGGTTCCGTCCTGAATGAATCATTCCTCGTGCGATGTCACCCGCTATATCAAAAGCACCGTTCTTCTGCATGCCTATAAAAGATCTGCGCTTATTCTCCGATAGTCGCACCACCTTAGTGAGATCAGTTAGTGCTGCCGACAGGTCTGAATGTATTTTGTCTACAGGCATTCCATTAAGTTTTATGATGCTTTGACGGCTATCAGATCCTGCATAACAGATCATTGCCACGCGAACAGCTGCCCCATCCAGAATCCATGGATCATCATCCCAAGCGTCAAATATTTCTAGATGCTCTACAATCTTTTCAGTCACAAAGCGGTTGGCGCCGCCCCTGACCGAATTGGTCGCAACAAAGCCCGCGAACTGCGCCCGTCCTGCCTTGAGCGCCTGATACCCCTTCTCCAGCCAATAGCACACCAGGTCTGCGCCGCCCGGAACGCGTCCGTGAAAGACGCGCCGCATCAGCGCAGTCTGCGCTTCGCCGAGATAGGTGATAAACAGCTTGTCGCCCAGAAACGGCGGGTTCCCGATGATTGCATCCACCGCCGGCCAGTCGGCCTCGCTCCCGTCCGGGTTCAGCAGGGCGTCGCGGCATTCGATCTGGTCGAGGGGGCGCAGGATCGGGCTGCGGTCGACGCCGAAGCCGTTGCGGAGCTGCCACTGGATCTGGCCGATCCACACGGTCAGGCGGGCCAGCTCGGCGGCGTAGGGGTTGATCTCGATGCCCTTGACCGCCTCCGGGCCGATCCGCGGGAACCCGCGCGGCAGGCCCATGGCCTCGGCCTCGATGGTCACCTTCAGCTCGAAGTCCTTGAGGTGCAGCAGGGCCAGGTACAGGAAATTGCCCGACCCGCACGCCGGGTCCAGCACGCGGTAGTCGGCCAGCCGCTGACGGAACGCCTCGTAGGCCGCGCGGCGGCGGTTCTCGGCCCGGGTCTTCGCGGCGTCGGAGCGGGCCGCCGTCTTGCGCTCCTCCAGGCCGGTCAGCTCGGCCTTGAGCGTGTCCCAGTCCGCCTGCAGCGGGCGCAGCACCACCGGCTCGACAATCTTCATGATCTTGTCGGGGTCGGTGTAGTACGCGCCGACCTGCGTGCGCTTGTCGGGGTCCAGGCCGCGCTCGAACAGGGTGCCGAAGATCGACGGCTCGATGTCCGACCAGTCCAGCGCGGCGGCGCGGCGCACGGTCAGCAGGTCGTCGCGGTCCAGCGGCAGCACGTCGTCGTCGGCGAACAGCCCGCCGTCGAACCAGGGCACCACGGTGAACCCGACGTGGCCGCCGTCGCGCATGGCGCCGAACAGGCTGCGCGCGAACTCCGGGAAGTCTCCCGACCGGGCCAGCGCGGCGTCCAGCATGCGCGAGAACATCTGCTCCGGCAGCAGGCCGATGTCCTCCGCGAACATGCAGAACACCAGCTTGTTGACGAAGTGGGCGACGCGCTGCGGGTCGTAGGCCGCGCCGGCCGCGTCGGTGCGGCGGCGCAGCCGCTGGGCCAGGTCGCCGAACGCGGCGGCGGCCTTCTCGGTGACCGCCTGGCGCGTCTCGCCGGGGCGCAGCGCTTCCGGCTCCGTGAACGCCTGCTTGAGCAGCCGGCGGGCGCCGCCGTCCAGCAGGTCGTCCAGGCCGATTCGGTGCACGGTCTGGACGGTGTTGGTGAAGTTCGTGTGGATGCGGATCGTCGCCATGTCGGAGACGACCAGCAGCGGCGGGTTCTCCAGCGCGATGGCGTAGCGCTGGAGCTGCGCGAACGCGGCGTCCAGGTCCTTGTGCCGGCCCTTGTATTCCCAGGCGAAGCAGTGCCGCTTCCACACGTCCGCCCAGCCGCGGGTGTCGAACCCGGTGCGGGCCGCACCCTTCTCGAAGGTGTACCAGATCCCTTCGGGGTCGGCGTCGTGCGGCGCCGGCTCGTCCAGCAGCCGGCACAGGTCCAGGAAATGCGCCTGCGCCCCCGCCCGCTCGCCGAGCCGTGCGTGCCGCCACCGGTTGACGAACGTCGACGGGTCCAGGTGGCCGGCGGACAGGGCGACCGGGCCGGGCTCAGCCATCGTGGTGCGGCATGCGGTGAAGCATGCCGGCAGTTTAGCGCGGATGCGCCTTCAGGTGGTAGCCTGTTGTGCGAGATTGCGGTCCGGCGGCAGGCCGGCCGGAGCACGGCGACGCTTGACGCGCGGTGGGGTTACCGTCGCGGACGGTGCGCCTGCAATTCCGGCGTCGGGGTTGGGCAAGACGTCCACCCGCAGGGTGTCGGCAAGGGCGCTGTTGCGCGGTGGCGGCGGCGTGCGGCGGGGATCGCGGCGCTCTGTCTCACAAGCCGACGCCGTCCAGCCATTCCGTGAAGCAGTGCCTGCCGCGTTCGGCAAGCGTCGGCGACCAGCGCGCGCTATCGGCGCGCAGCCCGGCGACCGAGACGCCCGGCGTGCCGGCGATCTCCAGGGTGTGGCCGATGAACCAGCGCTCCAGGTTCGGGCCGGCCGCTTCGGCATGGAACTGCAACGCCAGGGCGTGCCGGCCGTAGCCGAAGGCCTGGTTCTCGCAGATCGGCGTCGCGGCGAGGCGGACCGCCCCTGCGGGCAGGTCGAAGGTGTCGCCGTGCCAGTGCAGCACCGCGGTGTCGGCGCCGCCGAGGTGCCTCAGGCAGGTCCGCGCCCCGGCGTCGGTCAGGGTGACCGGAGCCCAGCCGATCTCCCTGGCACCGGCGGGATAGACCCGCGCCCCGAGAGCCCGGGCCATGAGCTGGCTGCCCAGGCACAGGCCCAGCGTCGGCCGATCCGCCGCCAGCCGGCGCTCCAGCAGCCGTGCCTCGTCGGCAAGGAAGGGATAGTCCGCATCGTCCGTCGCGCCGATCGGCCCGCCCAGCACGATCAGCAGGTCGGGCGCCAGAGTGTCGATGCCGCCGATGTCCTCGACGCCGGCCTCGACATACCGGACCCGGTGCCCGCGGTCGGCGAGCAACGGTGCGAGCAGGCCCAGGTCCTCGAAGGCGACATGGCGGATCGCGACGCAGGTTTTCTGCTGACGAGACATGGGTTGCACCTTCAACGGATCGGTTGAGCATCGGGCGGATGGGACGGCATCGCAGGCCGGGCCGAGCCTGGGGAGCACGGCTCTTGCCCCGGCTGCAGAGGCGCCGGCCACGGCTCCGGACGGGACCGTTATAGCGGCTGCGCCGCGCCCCGGGTAGGTCGGCCGGAGCGCAAGCGACGCCCGACGCACGGCCTTGCCATGGGCGCGGATGGTGCGCCGGCGATCCCGGCGGCGGGCGCTGTGCAAGACGTCCACCGTCGGCATCGTGGCGAGAGCGCCGGTGCGCGGTGGCGACGCCGTGCGGCGGGCGTCGCTCTCGCTCCGGCCGCCCTACTGTTCGATCAGGAGATCCTCCGCGACCGCCGCGGCGTGGACCGCGGCCGGCGCGCGCCGCGGCTTTGATCCGGATCACGGCGGGGCGGGCGGTACGGCGGCACAGTTGCGCCGCCCGATCCGGCCCGAGGAGAGGTCCGCCATGCCCCCACGCCGCATCCGCTCCGCGCCCGCCCGGCCCCTTGCGCCGGCGCGCAAGCCCGGCCGCCGCCGGCTGCTCGGCCTGCTCGCCGGCGGGGCCGCGGCCGCACTCGGCCTCGCCGCCGGCCCCGACCCGGCGCGCGCCGCCGGGCCGGCGGAGCAGCGCTACATCTGCATCGAGGCGCACTGCCTGCCGTACATCTACGACCCGGCGCGCGGCAACCCGGCCGGCGGCATCCCGCCGGGCACGCCGTTCGCCGACCTGCCGGAGGACTGGCTGTGCCCGGTCTGCGCCGCCGGCAGGGACCGTTTCATCCCGCTGGGCTGAGCGCCGCGCCATGCCCGTCGCCGCCGGGATGACCAACGGCCGGGGCCCGCCCGCCGCGGAGCCGGCGCCGGAGTTCGACGCGGCGTTCCGCGCCGGGTTCCTCGACCTGCTGCGCTGGCGCCGCGACGTGCGCCGGTTCCGCACCGACCCGGTGCCGGCGCCGCTGGTCGCGGAGATCCTGGCGGCGACCGCGTTCGCGCCGTCGGTGGGCAACAGCCAGCCGTGGCGCTTCGTCCTGGTCGAGACGCCGGCGCGGCGCCGCGCCGTGCTCGCCAACTTCCGCCGCGCCAATGCTGAGGCGCTGGCCGGCTATCGCGGCGAGCGGGCGCAGCTGTATGCCGGGCTGAAGCTGTCCGGCCTGGCCGAGGCGCCGCTGGTGTTCGCCGTGTTCACCGACGAGGCCACCGCCCAGGGCCACGGCCTGGGCCGCCGCACCATGCCGGAGACGCTGCGCTATTCCACGGTGACCGCGGTGCACACCTTCTGGCTGGCGGCGCGCTGCCACGGCGTGGGGGTCGGCTGGGTGTCGATCCTGGAGCCGGAACCGCTGGCCGCGGAGCTGGACGTGCCGGCCGCGTGGGCGTTCACCGCGCTGCTGTGCGTCGGCTGGCCGCAGGAGACGCACACCGACCCCGAACTGGAACGCGCCGGCTGGCAGCCCCGCACCGACGCGGCAGCGACGATCGTGCGGCGCTAACCGATTTCGTTCCGGAAGCCGAGGTGCCGGCCGGTTTGACTCCGCCCTTGCAGTGCGCCTATAAGCGCGCCAACTTTCGGCGGATGTTCAGGATTTTGACCGGAGAGACCCGTGAAACGCACCTATCAACCGAGCAAGCTGGTCCGCAAGCGGCGCCATGGCTTCCGCGCCCGCATGGCCACGGCGGCCGGCCGCCGCGTGCTGGCCCGGCGCCGGGCGAAGGGGCGCGCGCGCCTGAGCGCCTGACCGGGCGCGCGCACGCCATGGGCGGCGCCGGTGCCGCGGTCGATATCGGCATGTCCCTCAAACGGTCCCGCACGCTGGGGCGCCTCACGCGCCGCGGCGAGTTCGTCGCCGTCGCGTCGACCGGGCGCCGGGCGGTGCTGCCGACGCTCGTCGTGCAGGCGCGCCGCCACGACCGGCGGCTGCACCCGGGCGAGGACGGACCGCCCCTGCGGGCCGGCTTCACCGCCAGCCGCAAGGTCGGCGGCGCGGTCGAGCGCAACCGCGCCAAGCGCCGGCTGCGCGCCCTGGCCGCCGAGGTGCTGCCGGCCCATGCCAGGCCGGGCCACGACGTGGTGCTGGTGGCGCGCGGCACCACGGTGACGTGCGCGTACGCCGACCTGCGCGCCGACCTGCTGCGCGGCCTGCGCCGCGTCGGGCTGTACCGCGAGGCGCCGCCGGCCGGTGCGGCGGCGGACGAAGCGGAGGCGATGTCGTGAGCCCGCTGGCACACGCGATGCGGGGGCTGGTCACGGTTTACCGCTACACATTGTCGCCGCTGGTCGGAGGGCATTGCCGCTACGTCCCGACCTGTTCGGAATACGCGCTCGGCGCGATCGGGCGGCACGGCGCGCTCCGCGGCGGATGGCTCACGCTGCGGCGCCTGGCGCGCTGTCATCCCTGGGGCGGGGCCGGGCTGGACCCGGTGCCCGATCAGCCGCCGCGCCTCGGCCGCGGCGGAACCGGAGGTCGGTAAATGCCGGATCAGAAGAACCTTCTCATAGCGATCGTGATGTCGCTGATCATTCTGATCGGCTTCCAGTACTTCATTGCCCCGCCGCAGGAGCCGCCGCCGCAGCAGGAGGTCGAGCAGGCCGCCGAGGGCGAGGGCGAGGGCGCGGGCGCGGGCGCCGCGACCGGCGACGTCGGGACGCTGCCGCCGATGGAGGCGGGCGGCGAGACGGCGCCGGGCACCCTGCCGCCGGGCGGGCAGGGCTCGCGCCGCGCCGCGCTGGCGGAGAGCGGCCCGCGCGTGGAGATCAGCACGCCGCGGCTGCACGGCTCGATCGCGCTGACCGGCGGGCGCATCGACGACCTGACCCTGGCCGACTACCACCTGACCATCGACCCGGCCAGCCCGGAGATCGTGCTGCTGTCGCCGCGCGCCGCGCCGAACCCGTACTACGCCATGTTCGGCTGGCGCGGCCCGGCCGACATGCCGACCCCGACGGGCGAGACCGAATGGACCGCCGACCGCGAGACGCTGACGCCCGGCAACCCCGTCACGCTGACCTGGGACAACGGCCAGGGCCTGGCGTTCGAACGCGAGATCGCGGTCGACGACGACTACATGTTCACGATCACCCAGCGCGTCCGCAACACCACCGACGAGGCGGTGCCGCTGGCCCCGTACGGCCGCGTGCTGCGCTTCGGCACGCCGGAGACGCTGGGGTATTTCATCCTGCACGAGGGGCCGTACGGCGTGTTCAACGGCACGCTTGAGGAGTACGGCTACGACGACATCCAGGACGACGGGCAGGTCGACTATTCGACCACCGGCGGCTGGATCGGCTTCACCGACAAGTACTGGCTGGTGTCCCTGATCCCCGACCAGGACATGGCCGTCGACGCCGCCTTCAATTACGAGGAGCGCGGCCCGGCCGAGTACTACGCCGCCACCTTCATCGCCGAGAACGCCTGGTCGGTGGCGCCGGGAGAGACGGTGGAGGCCACCAGCCGGCTGTTCGCCGGCGCCAAGGTGGTCGAGCTGATCGACGCGTACGAGCAGGCGTACGGCATCGACAACTTCGACCTGGCGATCGACTTCGGCTGGTTCTACTTCCTGACCAAGCCGTTCTTCTATGCGCTGTCGTGGCTGTACGACCTGGTCGGCAACTTCGGCGTGGCGATCCTGATCTTCACGGTCGGCATCAAGCTGTTGTTCTTCCCGCTGTCCAACAAGTCGTACAAGGCGATGTCCAAGATGAAGGCGCTGCAGCCGGAAATGATGCGGCTGCGCGAACGCTTCTCGGACGACCGCCAGAAGATGAACATGGAGCTGATGCAGCTCTACAAGCGGGAGAAGGTCAACCCGGCCGCCGGCTGCCTGCCGATCCTGATCCAGATCCCGGTGTTCTTCGCGCTCTACAAGGTGCTGTTCGTCACCATCGAGATGCGCCACGCGCCGTTCTTCGGCTGGATCCAGGACCTGTCGGTGCCGGACCCGACCTCGATCTTCAACCTGTTCGGGCTGATCCCGTTCGACCCGCCGTACGTCCTGCAGATCGGCGTGTGGCCGCTGATCATGGGCCTGACCATGTGGGCGCAGCAGAAGCTGAACCCGCCGCCGACCGACCCGATGCAGCAGAAGATCTTCATGGCGCTGCCGATCGTGTTCACGTTCATGCTGGCGCACTTCCCGGCCGGGCTGGTGATCTACTGGGCGTGGAACAACCTGCTCTCGATCGCCCAGCAGTACGTCATCATGCGGCGCATGGGCGTGAAGATCGGCGGCGGGTCCGAGCCGCACTCGCAGGCGCGCGAGGTCGAACGCCACGCCTCCCGGCGCACCGGCAAGCGCGAGGCCGAGGAGGCCGCGGCCGAGGTCGGTCCGGTCGAGGCGGCGGCCGAGGGCGCCGAAGCGGCGGCTGAGGAGCCGGCCGGCGCCGAGCCCGCCGCGGCGCGCGGCGAGGGCCGCCCGCCGGGCGAGACCGGGGCGCCGGTGCGCGCGACCAAGCGCCCGGCGGCGCGCGGCGGCGCCCAGCGCAAGCGCAGCGCCGGCGGCAAGCGCCGCCGCAGCTGAACGCGCGCCCTCACCCGCGCGGCGCCCGACCGATGCCCGAGCAGACCGGCGCGGCCGACCAGGCCGATCAGGCCGACCAGGCCGGCCAGGACGATCAGGCCGACCGGGCCGATCGGATTGCGCCGGCCGGCCCCGGCCCCGAGGCGCTGGAGTACGGCCGCTGGCTGTTCGCCCAGGACTGCCGGTTCGTTGCCGCGGCGGCGACGCTCGACCAGCTGCCGCCGGCCGGGCGTGCCGAGGTCGCCTTCGCCGGCCGGTCCAATGTCGGCAAGTCCAGCCTGGTCAACGCGCTGACCGGGCGCAACACCCTGGCCCGCACCAGCAACACGCCGGGGCGCACCCGACAGTTGATCTTTTTCGACCTGGGCGGCCGGCTCTCCCTGGTCGACCTGCCCGGCTACGGCTATGCCAAGGTCTCGAAGACCCTGGCAGGCTCGTGGAACGTCCTGCTGCGCAACTACCTGCGCGGCCGGGTCACGCTGCGCCGCGCCTGCGTGCTGGTCGACGCCCGCCACGGCCTGAAGGACGTCGACCGCGAGATCATGACCCTGCTCGACCAGAGTGCGGTGCCCTACCAGATCGTCCTGACCAAGGCCGACAAGGCGCCGCAAGGCGAACTGGCCGAGCATCGGGCAGCGATCGCCGCCGAGCTGAAACGCCATCCGGCCGCGTTCCCCGACGTCCACGCCACCAGTGCCCGGGAGGGCGCCGGCATCGCCGAGCTGCGCGCCTTCCTGGCCGAACTGGCGGCGCCGCGCGAATAGCCTCGGTTGCCGGAAACACTTGCCGCGCCCTTACCGGATCATGTTTTTGCTGTGTTCGACCTTTAAGATTTTCTTCAGCCGCACCGACGAAGGATTCGCGCAGGGTGACCGGAGAGAGTGCGGCTCGACCGCCTCCGGCCACGGCGATCAGCACGGATGCTCCGGAAGACGCGAAGATGGCAGACATGCTTGCTTCGATCGGTGCCTTCAACGCCCTGAACCTGCCCCAGCGCGCCGACGCCGTGGCCGGCCCGGCGCCCGGCCGGGCCGCGGCTTCGGCCGGGCCGGGGGAGCGGTCGGGCATCGATTCGGTGCCCGCGATCCTGGTCAGCATCGACGCGACCAATGCCCGGATCGCGCACGCGACCACCCTGTACCAGACGCAGGTCAGCTCCAGCCTTGCCGCCGAGGCCAGCCGCGACGTGCTCGACTCGGTCCTGGCCATGCGCAAGACGGCCGAGCAGGCCGTGTTCCAGCCGCCGGGGCCGGATGGCGGCCCCGCCCTCCAGGACGCATTCGAGGCGCTGCGCGGACGGATCGACTCGGTCGTCGCGGAGGCCGACTTCGACGGCGTCAACCTGCTGGCGGATCAGGGCGGCCCGCAGAGCGTGACCAATGCCAGCGGCGTGTCGTTCGACGTCGCCGGCCGGCTGCTGGACAGCGCGGCGCTGGGCCTCGCCGGGCTCGACCTGACCACCCCCGACGGCGCCCTGGCCGCGCTGGGCGCCAGCGAGGCGGCCCTGGCCACGGTCACCGAGGCCGCCGACGGCTTCACGTCGGAGGTCACCGCGGCCCGCATGCAGCGCGAGTCCATGCGCGAGATGGCCCTGGTCCTGCAGCCCGGCCTGGGCGACCGGATCGATCCCCCCGCCGACCCCGACGCCGCCCGCGCCGCCGCCGGCGACGCCGGCAAGACCCTCGCCGACAGCCTGCTGCCCCTGTTCACCCGCTCGCAGGACGTGATGGGGATGTTCGGGTGAGGGTGCGCGCGGCCCGCAGGCCGGGTCGAGCCTGCGAAGCCCGGCTTTGGCGGGTCACCCGAAACTCCGCACCGGGCAAGGAGAGATGAAAGAAAAGCATATCGTGCGGAGCACCAGACATGATCTAGCCGAGAGGAGGACAGATCGGGACCGGGTCCGGCACATGCTGAAGGACGAACTCGACACGGCGGCGCGCCATGACGCGCAGCCCATGGATGCTGACATCTGGACAAAAAACCAATAATGATCGTGCCAGATGCGGGGGAAAACCAATAGGCCGGGCCGGGTCGGCGAAACCGAATTTGGCACAGCCTGCGTCCTTGCGCCGAGCGTTCAAGAACAGCCGGTTATGGCCGTTCCCTGTGCAGGCTTCCGCGGCCGCGGACACTGACCCAGGCGGATGTCCTGGTTCCGGCCCTTGCAGAGCGATCCGAGGAGGCTCACAAATGCCGCGCCGGGTCCATGCGCTGGTGCAGGATGCGGAGGATCATGACAGCGCTGTCAGATGTTCGAAAATAGATGGAATGGCTTCCGTGCTCAAACCGGCGGACACCTCTCTTGACAATGTTGTAATCACGAGCAAGAAAGGGATTATTCGCTAAAGTGGTCAGGCAATTGAATAGCTCCTCCATATACTTTTCCGCCTGGAGGTGGCCGAAATTTGTTAGGGTGTAGTAATATATATGCTTTATGTCGCCGTCAGCTTTTCTAGTGAGCCGATAGCTACTCACCCAACAATCCCTCCTCCCGCGCCTCTTGCCGCGCTGCCTCAACGATTTCCGGTCCGGAGCGGTCGCTTATGCCACTGGCCTCAGCTTCGTCGAGTAGCGCGCGCAGGTCTTCAATCGCCTGCTGTCGTTCTGCCTGGTCCTTGAGGATCAGGTCGCGGAAATACTCGCTTATGTTGCCATACCGATTGTCGGCAATCCGGCTTTCGACGTACGCGCTCATCGTCTCCGGTAGCGATATCGTGTGGCGCACCATGGTGCTCTCCCTCAATTGAGGCGGGCTTCGGCCTCGGCAACAGCCATTGCAAAGATGCTCATGGAGGGTTGATCATCTTGCCACGCCAGCTTGGTGCGGGCCGTCGCGCATCAGCTCCAAAACGATATTCGTATCGAACACAATCATTTGCGGCGGGTCAATCGAAGCCTGGCGGCTCCCGCATCGGCTCGCGTGGCGGGATCTCCAGGTCGACGCCGCCCAACGGCTTGAAGAGCTCGTGGATGGCAGTGCCGAGGTTCCTGGGCGGAACCGGTTCCCGGTTCAGGACGGTGCGGAGGATGTCCAGCACCTCTTCCTCCATTGAATGACCGTGCTCGGCCGCCCGAACCCGCAGCCGGCGCGTCAGCCCTTCATCAATATTCTCGATCATGATGCTGGTCATGGATGGAGCCTCTCGACCGACAGCGCCATAACATCTGGCAATGATTGCCACACGTGCAAGGGCAGGCAAGAGTTGTGGCCATTCTCAGGTTCCACCAATTCTGCAAGACCCGCCTTGCCTCGAAGGCTGAAGCACCGCCTGCCGGGGCTTGCAGCTCAGCCCGCCCATGCGGTCACGCCACCCCCCGCACCGCCAGCACCGCATTCAACCCGCCGAACGCGAAGGAGTTGGACAGGGCGGCGCGCACCGGCATTTGCCGGGCCTCGTTGGGGACGTAGTCCAGGTCGCACTCCGGGTCGGGGGCGACGTAATTGACGGTGGGCGGCACCACGCCTTCGGAGACCGCCATCAGGGTGGCGATCAGCTCCAGCGCGCCGGCGGCGCCCAGCGCGTGGCCGTGCATGGACTTGCTCGAGGAGACCGCCAGGCGGTCGGCATGCGGGCCGAACACCCGGCGCAGCGCGCGGGTCTCGGTTACGTCGTTGGCGGCGGTGCCGGTGCCGTGGGCGTTGACATAGTCGACCTCGTCGCCGTTCAGCCCGGCGTCGGCCAGGGCATTGGCCACCGCGGCGGCGGCGCCGTCTTCCGACGGGAACACGATGTCGCCGGCGTCGGCGCTCATCCCGAATCCGGCCAGTTCGGCGTGGATCGGGGCGCCGCGGGCGCGGGCGGCCTCCAGCGGCTCCAGCACGAACACCGCGGCCCCTTCACCCAGCACCATGCCCTTGCGGCCGCGGCTGAACGGGCGGCAGGTGTCCGGCGCCATCACGCGCAGCGCCTCCCAGCCCTTCAGGGTGCCCAGCGTGATGCACGCCTCGCTGCCGCCGGCCACCGCGGCGCGGACCATGCCGCTGCGCACCATCCGGAACGCCTCGCCGATGGCATGGTTGGCGGAAGAGCAGGCGCTGGACACCGCAAACGACGGCCCGGTGATGCCGTGCGCCATGGTCACGTGGCTGGCCGCGGCGCTCATCATCAGGCGCGGGATGGTCAGCGGGTGGGTGCGCGGGTTGCCCTGGGCGTACAGGCGCTCGAAGCCGGCGTCTATCGTGGACATCCCGCCGATGCCGGAGCCGATGATCACCGCCGTCGCCCGCCCAAGGTCGCCGGACAGGTCCAGGCCGGACTCCGCGACCGCCTCCTTGGCGGCGACCAGCGTGAACTGGGAAAACCGGTCCAGCAGCGACAGCTTGCGGTCATCGAAGTGCGCGGCCGGGTCGAAGCCCTTCACCTCCGCGGCGATGCGGATGTGCAGCTTTTCGGCCGGGATCAGGGTGGTCGGCGCGATGCCGCAAACGCCGTCGCGCAGGGCCTGCCGGGTGGCGGGCGCGGTCAGGCCGATGGGCGAGACGCAGCCCACCCCGGTGATGGCGACTTTGTGCATGTCCGGATGCTCAGGCGGCGCCGCTCTGTTTCTCGGCGATCAGGCGCTCGACGCCCTCGACGACGTCGCGCAGGGTCTCCAGGTTGAGGCCGCCGCCCTCGTCCTGGGGGATGTAGATCTGGTACTTGTCCTCGATGGCGAAGATGATCTGGACGAGATCCAGGGACTCGACCTCGGACACCCTGGTGTCCAGGGTGACCGTCGAGCGGTCGCGCCGCGTCTCCCTGGCGACGATGTCCAGGATGTCGTCCGCGATGTCGGTCATCGGTATCCGTCTCCCCCGCAAGCAAAACTTCGTGGCCCCGCCGCTGCGGCACCGGGCGTCAGGACGGCGGCTCGTCCCCGCGCACCCGCCGCTCCAGCGCGTCGGTGCGGGACTTCAGGTCGAGCATGTCCTTGAACATTCTCTTAAGGCGGCCGAGATACAGCAATTCCTGCATCTTTTCCTGCTTCGGCATGGCCGGGTAGCCGCCGTACACGGTGCGCGGCGGCATGTCCCGCGCCAGGCCCGAGCCGGCCATGATCACGGCGTCGTCGCCGACCTTGATATGATCGGCGATGCTGACGCGGCCCGCCAGCACCACCCGGTCGCCGACGGTGACGCTGCCGGACAGGGCGCAGCAGCCGGCGATCAGGCAGTCCTCGCCGATGCGGCAGTTGTGCGCGACCTGGACCTGGTTGTCGATCTTGGTGCCGTTGCCGATCGTCGTCGCGCCCAGGGTGGCGCGGTCGATGGTGGTGCCGGCGCCGATTTCGACGTCGTCGCCCAGCACGACCGTGCCCAGCGAGTTGACCCGCACGATGCGCGTCTCGTGCCCGCCCAGCGTGCCGCCCGATCGCGCCGCCTCGATGTTGCCCGCCTCCTGCGTGGCGAAGCTGAACCCGTCGGCGCCGATCACGGCGTTCGGCTGAAGGATCGCGCGGTCGCCGATCACGACGCGCTCGCCGACTCGCACGCCCGCGTGCACCAGGCAGTTTTCGCCGAGCCGAGCCCCGGCGGCGACGGTTACGTGGTCCAGCAGCATGGTCCCCGTGCCGATCCAGGCGCCCGGCCCGATGGAGCAGAACGGCCCGATCGAGACGCCCTCGCCGATCCGGGCGGTGTGGTCGACGACGGCGCCGGCGTGGATGCCGGGATTGGCGCGCGGCGGCGGCGTGAACAGTGCGATCAGCCTGGCCAGCGCATAGCGCGGCCGGCGCACCACCAGACGGCCGGCTATGCCGTCGGCGGCGGCGTCGCGGTTGGGCTCGGCGACCACCGCGGCGCGCACCGGCGAGCCCGCAAGGGCCGCGAACGCGGCGTCGTCCATGGCCAGCGCCAGGTCCTCCTCGCCGGCCTCGGCCGGGTGCGCCACACCGCGCACGACGATGCTGCCGTCCCCGACCAGGTCGGCGCCGATGCGCTCGGCAAGGTCGTCCAGGCGGCGGGGCTCGGGGACGGACGGACGGATCACGGGCGGCACCAGCGGGCGGCGGGCGGAAGGGCGCGGAGCGGTCGCGCCGGGACGGTACCACAGCCCGCCGGGAAACCAAATCGCCGCAGCCGGCCCGCGCCGCCGGGCGCCATTGACAGCCGCCGCCGCCGCGCGCAGGTGTACGCGTGCGCCGGCGGGCGGCCCGGACCCGGACCTGCGGCCGGCGGCTCCCTCGACGGCGGCGGGATCGCTCGGGACAGCGGCATGCACCTTCAGGTCTACATGATCAGCCAGATCGCCAAGGCGGTGACCTTTACCACCGCGGTGATCGTGCTGGTCGGCTGCTCGCTGTATTCGCAGCGCTACCTGGGCGACCTGATCGAGCACGGGCTGTCGCTGGCGGTGTTCGGCGAGCTGGTCATCTTCATGATGCCGACGCTGATGGTGCTGATCCTCCCCGTGACCCTGTGCGGCAGCATTATTTTCATCTACGGCAAGATGATCGGCGACAACGAGGTCACCGTGGCGCGCGCCTGCGGGGTCAGCCAGTACCGGCTGCTGATGCCGGCGCTGACGGTCGCGCTGGTCGCCACCGCCGTCGGCTATGCCATGTCGCTCTATTTCATCCCGTATTCGTTCAGCCGGTTCAAGGACATCCAGGCCCTGGTCCAGGACGCCGAGCTGGAGCTGCTGCTGCGCGAGCAGACCTTCAACTCCTTCGGCGCCGACCTGACCATCTATTTCCGCGAGCGGCGCGACGACGGCACGCTGGTGAACGTGCTGATCTACGACAACCGGGACCCCGGCCACAGCACCACCGTGATCGCGGAGCAGGCGATCATGAGCCAGACGGCCGACCTGCTCACGGTGACGTTCGTGGACGGCAACCTGCAGCAGCGCGAGCGCGACGGCGACGACCTGTCGATCGTCTATTTCGACTCGTACAACTTCGAGTTCGCGACCGCCGGCCTGTTCGGCGGGCCCAGCAACCGCGAGCGCAGCCTGTCGGAACGCCACATCCACGAGCTGCTCGATCCGCCGATGGAGACCGACGAGCAGCGCGAGGTCGCCGGGCGAATGCTGGCCGAGGGGCACCAGCGCCTGACCAGCCCGCTGCTGTGCCTGACCGTCACGTTCATGGCCGGCGCCGCCATGTTCACCGGCCAGCATCGGCGCGGCGGGCACAAGCTGCGGCTGGCCTTCGTCGGGCTGCTGGTCGCCGCGCTGCTGATCGCCTATCAGGTGCTGGTACTGGCGTCGGCGACGATTCCGGTGCTGCTGCCGTTCATCTATGGTATGGTCGCGCTGCCGGCGCTGGTCAGCGTCGTCATCCTGCACGTCAGCGACCGCTACGCGCCGGGCCGGCGGCTGCGCGGCCTGCGCCGGCTGACGCCCGCGGCGCCGTGAGTCGCGGCGGGCCGCGGCACCTCTCCGCGCCGCCCTAAACCGCGGCTCGCAGCGCACCGGCATCCGCAGCCTCCTTGCATCAATTGTTGCTGTCAATTGTTGCTGAATGTGACATGCAGTCATCCCCTGCGGACCGCTGCTGTGCCTCTTCAGGCTGTCCGGCGGAACGTGGCGTCGAAGCACCGCTTGCGGATCAACATGACTTCGTCTCGGAGAAACGGGTTGTGGTTGGGTCCCCGAGTGGGTATTATCCGGCTATCAGGGAATCCGGACTCGCCAAAAAATAGATTGATCAGGGCTATGAAACACGTCGATCTTGGATCAGAAGGCCTTCGCGTGCCTGCAATCGGTTTGGGCTGCATGGGAATGTCGGATTTTTACGGTTCCTCTTCAGAAGCTCAAAATCTTTCCGTTCTGGATCGGGCAGCAGACATTGGTTGCACGTTCTGGGATACCTCGGACATGTATGGCCCGTTTACGAATGAACTCTTGTTGTCCAAGGCACTCAAGGGGCGCCGTGACAAAATCATACTGGCAACCAAGTTCGGCGTTGCCCGGGGCGAAGACGGCAGCTGGCACGGTCTCAAAGGAAGCGCGGATTATACGAAGGCTGCTTGCGACGCCTCACTGAAGCGCCTCGGAACGGACTACATCGATCTCTACTATCAACATCGTGTGGACCCCCAAACGCCGATCGAGGAAACGGTCGGTGCCATGGCTGAACTCGTGAAGGCGGGGAAAGTACGCTATATTGGCCTGTCCGAGGCAGAACCGGAAATCATCGCCCGCGCCCACAAGGTTCATCCCGTCAGTGCACTCCAGACCGAGTATTCCTTGTGGTCTCGGGACGTTGAGGCCGACATTCTGCCAACGGTTCGAAGACTGAACATCGGATTTGTGGCTTACAGTCCCCTTGGCCGAGGTTTTTTGTCCGGAGCATTTCGGTCGCGAAGCGATCTGGAACCGGGAGACTGGAGATTGGAGAATCCCCGATTTACGGAGGAGGCAATCGCCAGGAACAGCCAGTTGGCCGATCTTGTAGCCGAAGTCGCGAAAGAGATCGGAGCCACACCAGCGCAAGTCGCGTTGGCATGGGTTCTATCGCGAGGTGTGGCCGCAATACCTGGGACACGGAAGATTGAACGTCTGGAAGAAAACTGGGCATCACAAGGTATAACTTTACAAACGGAACACATGGACCGCCTTGAATCCCTTATCCAGCAGGGTGTGGTCGGCGCCCGGTACTGATGCGCTGCAACCCGCCGAGACCACGCTGCACCCTGTTCAGAAAGGAAACCCAACCATGCCAAGCCTCAAAGAACGCATTCTGGACGTCGTCAAGGGCGGCCCGAACCTGTCAGGTTTCGCCACAATAACGAAGGACGGCAAGCCGTGGGTCCGCTACGTCATGGCGGAGGCTTCGGACGACCTGACCTTCCGGTTTACGTCGTTTACGAACGCGCGCAAGATCGCGCAGATCGAAAGCAATCCCGACTCACACTTGACGTGCGGGATCACGGACCCGACGAACATGCACCTGCCGTATCTTCAGATCCAGGGGCACGCGGAGTTCACGACGGACCGCGAAGCCCGGCACGCCTTCTGGAGCGACAGGCTCAGGGTGCTGTTCGAGGGTCCGGACGACCCGAATTACGGCGTCGTCATCTTCCGCGCCTACCGCATCGAGTACACCCGCGTCGGGCTGGAAACCGAAGTCTGGGAGCGGGATGGAGAAAAAGAGAAAGAGTCCAAGAACCTGGAGGGCGGCCCGACTGCAGGCTGGTGCGACGCATATAAAGACTGAATTACGCCCTAAAGGTCGGTTATACGAGGGCCTTCCTTGTGACATAAAAACGGCATCCACGGTTTGGTGCGCACGAAACAAGAAGCGCTCGCCAAGCACATGTTGCTTGGCGAGTATAGCGGGAAGGGATCAAGAGCATGAAAAACCAACGGATGACGAACACCGTAACTCAAGTGTCCATCCTCAACGCTTTGCTCGCAAGCCGGTTTGACGGATGCCTCCCATGCCGGGAACTGCTGGAGTACGGCGACCTCGGTATCGGTACCTTTGACCGGATGGAAGGCGAAATGGTCATGGTGGATGGCACCATCTACCAGGTCAAGGCCGACGGCAGGGTCTATACGCCCGACCTCGACAACCGCACACCGTTTGCGACGGTCTGCCGTTTCCACCCGGACGAGACATGGACGCTCAGTGAGCCGGTCAATGTCGAAGCCTTGGAGAAAGTGATCGACGAAAAGGTGGGGAACGCGAACGTGTTTTGCGCCGTGCGCGTGGAAGGCTCCTTTTCGTACATGAAGACGCACGCCCTGCAGATGCAAAGCAAGCCGTATCCGCCGACGGCGGACGTGGTGAGAGCCTGCGTCCAGTTCGAAATGAAGGATGTGTCCGGGACGATCGTCGGGTTTCGCGGCCCGCCATATGTCAAGGGAATCAACGATACGGGGTATCATCTGCACTTCCTGTCGGACGACAAGACACAGGGCGGTCATATCCTGGAGTTCGTCATGGACCGGGCCACCTGTGCGATCAACATCTGCGGCAATCACGTTGTGATCCTGCCTGACGATGGTGCCGCACTGGCCGGTATCGACATGACCAGGGACCTGGTCGACGAATTCCACGAGGCGCTCTCCGGGGAACACTGATTTCATCCAAGGAATTTCATCCAAGGAGAAGCAGCCATGTCAGTCTCACAGGGGCCGTCCGCCCGGGACGACGATATCGGCAGCGGACTCGCCGACACGCTGGAGTCGCTGGACGCCCGATCGGCCGGCTTTCGCGTCACGGCGCACGGAACCCGGTGGGAGCCCCTTCAGGCTCTTCGGCCCGAAGGCCCCCCGCTTCGGCCCTCGGACTTTGAGATCGTCGCGCTCCACGACCTGGCCCGCGATCGGATGTGCCTGTCCTGGCGGCGGGCCATCCTGGAGCCGCTGAGCGACACCGTCGTCTACGACGAAGTTGTCGTTGGCAACGAAGGATACATCTCGGGCGCCGACGTAGCGCTGCATCCGCAGCCGGCTCGTCCCATGGCATCCGATCGCCTGGCCGCCGTTCGTCGCCAGCAATACCTGCTCAACCCGCAGCTGTTCGTGGGGGATGCTCTCCGCCGGCAGCGCGATACGGGGCAGCAAGTCATTCGACATGTCGGCCGCCAAGACCTCGACGGCGTTCCTCATGAAGTCGTTGAAATCGACGCGTTGCCCCGACCGATCCGCCTGTTCGTGGCGCTCGACTCCAAACAAGTCTCCCGCCTGGTCACTCAGGAAAACGACTTTCCGTGCGGCGATGTCGACATCGTCGTGGCGTTCTCGGACTGGCGCCGCCACGACGGACTCGCCTTTCCGTACCAGGTTGAGCTGATCTGGGACGGGGTGGTTATACACCGCGAAACGCGCGAGCGGGTCGAGGTGAACCCCGAACTCGACGAAGCGACCTTCGCCCTGCCCGAGACTCACCCCTTCGATCCCGAAGAGGCGGAGCGCGGGCTGATCAACGAACAGTGGGTTCACCGGGCCTTGGCCATGGGGGCGCCGATCTCTCTCGATGCCGGCGAGGTGGTATCCGAGGCCATTACGCCCGACGTCGTGACATTCGGCGGCGGTATCCACCATTCATTGGCGATCGCCCTCGACTCGGGGGTGGTTGTGGTCGATCCTCCCCAGCATGAGGAGCGCTCCCTGGCGGTCATCGAAGCCGTCACCGCACGGTGGCCGGACAAGCCGATCTCGCATTTGATCCTGACCCACCACCACCACGACCACAGCGGCGGAATCAGGGCCTATGCTGCCATTGGCGCCGAACTCATCGTGGCGGAAGGCGATCGCGATTTCGTGGCTCGGTGCCTGGACCGGCCGCATACAATTCGTCCGGACAGCCTGGCCGGGACGGCGACCCGACCGACGATCCGAACCGTCGCCGACGACAGCCTGAGCCTGGGCGGCGGCGCGATCGAGGTCCACCGTATTTCATCGCCCCACTCGGCCGAAAACCTGGTCGTGTATGTCGCGGGCCCAAAGCTGCTGTTCAACGCGGACCTGTTCAACCCGGGTCTCGTGCCGCCCGGTGTCGCCCCTCCGCCTTATTGGCTGGTCTTCTCGAGAGATTTTCGACGCAAGGTCGAGGCGCTCAATCTGGATATCGAGCTCTTGATCGGCGCCCACGGCGCCCTGGAAGGGCGACCGTTCCAGAGCCTGATCGACTTCACGGAATAGATGCGGGGTACACGCACCATGAGCAGCGGACTCGTTCTCAGCAAACCGACCGATTCACCCACCGCCCACGCGCCGAGCCGGACCCCCGATGCGAGGCCGGAAGCCTTGATCACCGGCGGGCGAGGGACTGCTGCCGAAGCCGTCATTCGGACGCTCATCCAGCATCCCGCCTTCGGAGACGGCACCGGCTTCCACTTCCTGAGCGGGAACACCGGCAGCAACGAGGGGCCGATCTGGCAGGCCATACAGGACGTCACGGGACTGAAGGGCCTGGTTCACGGCGCCACCGAGTTCGCTGCGACCTGCATGGCGTCGGGGTTCGAGGTCCTGGCCAGCGCCGACGCCGATGAGGGCGCGAAAAAGATTCCGGTTCTGGCGCTGCACGCACAGGTGGGTGTGAAGTACGGAGCCGCCGGACTCGACTTCCTGGTGCGTCAGCGCCAGCCATGCCTTCTGGTCGTCGGTGATGCCGGGAAACTGGCTCGGGAGTACGGTGGGCACAACTCCGTCCCCGATTATCCGGGGCTGCTCAAACAGCTCGGGATCAAGAGCGTCCATTTCCCCGTCGAAGAGGACGGCCCAAGGGGGCTCGTCCCGGCAGTCGAGGAGGCCATGACCGCGGTGATGAGCGAGCCGTACGGCTCCGTCGCGGTCATTCTCGACGAGGACGTTCTGAACACCATCGTGGATATCGCGCCTGTTCAGGTCGCGACACCTCCCCTGAAGGGCACGTCGGACTCCGAAACCCCGACGGCAGAGACGGAGGCGGCGATCGTTCAGGCAGCGGATCTGCTGGCGGACAAGCAGCGGCCCGTCCTGGTGCTCAACCAGGAGGTCGGGCGCTCGCCCGGCGCCAGAACAGCAGCCGAAAAGCTGGCAAGCCTGACCGGGGCCCGTGTCGTCGCCTGCTATGCACCGGGCACCATTTTCGACCGCGGCCACTCGTCCTGGTGCGGCAACCTGACCTTTGGGGAGGCAGACGCCGTTGCGAGCCAGATCGCCGGCTATGACCCCGACGTGGTCGTGGTGGTCGGCGGCCCGTTCCCCAACAACGTCTGGCCCAACGGGCGTTCGGAGGTACCGGACGGGGTCCCCGCCATCGTCGTCAGCCCGGACGAAACCGACCGGACCCGGTGCAACATCCGCCCCGAGGTCTTCGTCTGCGCCAACGTCGGGATCGCGCTGACCGGCGTGGGCCGGCACCTCGAGACGCGCCGCTCACAGGCACAGCAACAGGCTGCGAACGAACGCCTGGAGCAGATTGCGGGAGAGACTCGGGCCGCTCTCGAGTCCCGTATCGCCGGGTACGAGCAGCACATGGACGATATCCCCGTCCATCCCGCCCGCATTGCCAAGGAGCTGGTGCTGGCGCTGAAGACGAGGGCCGAGAACGGGAAGCTCAGCCTCGACAACGTCGCGATCTTCGACGAGGCGCTGACGAGCTCGGCACCGTTCCTGGACTACGTCCAACACCTCGGCCTGCACGACCTGTTCTACTATGGCACCCCCGGGCCGACGCTGGGAGCCCATGGGGGATCTCTCGGGTTCCAGGCGGCAACCCCGAACGGGCTGGTCGTCTCCCTGTTCGGCGACGGGGGAGCCGACTTCAATGACGCGGCCTTGCTCGTGGCAGCCAGGGAGAACATGCCCGTCAAGCATCTCCTGATCGACAACGGTGGCTACGAGTTGGTCAGCATGAATTTCGCACGCGACGCGCGGCTGCGCGGTGAAAACGAGGACGAACAGCTGGCGGCCGGGCGAGTCCTGCCGCTCCACACCCAGCACCCGGTCCATCAGAACAGGGCGTTCCAGGTGCGCGGTCTCGTGTCCCGGACCACCGGAGAGCCGGTGTTCGAGTCGGCGTACGTCGAGCTGCCGGAGCAAGTCGGCCCCGCAATTGATGCAATGCTCGAGTCGAAGGGACCATTTCTGTTGCAGGTGATTGCACAAGGTATGTACTTTCAGCTTGCAAACAAATAGGCAGCCGTTTCGAACGAGAGCCGAACGGAATCCAAAGGAATTGGGGGGAAGAACAATGGAAGCAGAAAGTTGCCGATGCCCGTCTTACCGGGTCAATCGAGCCGACTTGGAGGCGGATCCAGTACGTCTTCCGCCGGATGCCGGCGTCTTCACGCGCGAGGTCGGCGCGTTGGCCAAGGCCTACTTTGGAGCAATCGATGCGGGCGACATCGAGTCGATGCTCGCCCACCTCGACCCGAACGGCTTCACGATCCATGTCCTCTCGCCGGACGCCACCTTGGCGAGCGAAAACGAGTATCGCAACTGGTACCAACGCATCGCTTCGTCGTTCAGCCGTCTGCACCACACGGTGGTGGCGCTCGACCCGAAGCTGCTCGGCGCGAACGCGGCGCAGGCAAGACTGTCGATCCACTCCGAGGTCGATCTGCGCGACCCCGGACCGGACGAGAGCCCTCGCGCCAGCGTCACATTGGACATCCTCTGGGATCTCAGGCGTACGGAAGACGGCCGGTGGGTCATTTCCGGCCAGCGCGAAGCCCCAGATCCCACCCCCGAGTATTCCACGGTACGGACGCGCGAGTTCGCGGTCAGCTATCTCAACAATCTGGACCGACGAAACCTCGACGGCATGCTCGCGGTCCTGGCCCCCCAGGACGAACTGAACATCGCGCTCAACCAGGGCCTGATCATCGAGGACTTTCCGCAGTGGTTCAGAGCGATTGATGAGGGGTTCATCAACTCGGTCCACAGGGTCCAGGGCGTGGTCGCCTTGGAGAACGCGGACGGGACCATAGATGCGCACCTCAAGATTCACTTCACGGCGGACCGACGGACTCCGGAACCGAACCAGGACAGCTCGGTCGACTTTTCCGTGGAGCGCATCTGGACGATCCGCCCCGACCAAAACGGCAGGCCTCAGCTCATAAATCAGCGGCCGTTCGTATTGTTCGATCTGGGGACGCGCGTCCATCCGCTGGACGTCATCGGTGCGCTCAAGGCCGTTCGACGCGGCGCCAACGAAGTGGTGCGCGACTGGCTGCGGGCCGGCGGCGATCCGAACGCCTATGCGCCGGACGGATTCAACCTGTTCCTGGCGGCTGCCGCAACCGGCAACACCGAAGTCCTCAGACTGCTGATGTTGGAGGGCGTTGGCCCCAAGACGGTGGACCCCGGCCTTCCGCTCAAGGACCCGCAGCGTCCGGACTACAACACCAATATATTGGCGCCACACCTCGCCACCCAGAACGGGGACGTCAACAGCACCCGGCTCCTCCTGTCCAGGACTCCCGAACAGCTGCATGCGCGCATGGAAGTCAACGGGCACACCCCGCTGCTGCAGGCTGCATTCTACGGGCACGTCGAGCTGGCCCGGTCGATCCTGGAGAATCTTGGGTCCATCCTGCCCCAGGGGGCCGACATCGAAGAGGAGACGCGGCGCCTCTTCAGCGAGACCACGGTGCGGGGACTCAACGCCACGCAGTTCGGGCGCCAGTTCCAGAACGAGGCATTGGTTGCAGCCCTGGAGCCGTTCGACACCGCAACGACGGAAGCCAAGGAGGCGGATACCAGGGCGCTGCTCGAAGCGATCCCCGGCGGGCCCCGCAATCCCGAAGCCGGCACCCCGGCTCAGCAGGCCAGCGAGACCGTGTTCAATGCGATTACCTCCGGTCTGGCCGAGGTCGCGGGGCTCGAGGAACCGGACCGCTCGGCAGCGGTGACCCGGATCATCGCCGAGCTGAAGGACGCAACCGGGAACCCGAATTTCGATCCGAACCGCCTGGCGGGCGAGTTGCTCCAGACGCCGATCATCGCCGCGGTGACCGGCACCAACGCCAACGAGGGGGTGGCCCGACTTCGGCGCGAGGTCGTGGACATCCTTCTGGAGACGGGTGCGGACCCGGACAAGGAAGAGATGTACCCGATGGCGGTGGACGCCATCATTCGTGCTGCGGTGTTCAACCACTTCGATATCCTGAAGAGGTTCGAAGCGGTCATGACGCCGGAGGCCATGAAGCAGGCCCTCAACCAGAAGCCTGCCGTCAACGGTCTGACCGCACTGCACGACTCCGTGCTGCGTGCGGCAACCGGATCGGCCGGCTATCTCGAACAGATCCGGTGGGCGCGTGGTCTTGGCGCATCTCCCGACATCCCGGATCACACCGGGCGGACCCAACGGGACTTCGCCGCCGCAGCCTTCGAGACCGAAGGCCAGCGGGAGAATGCGGCGGCGGTCTGGGAAGCGCTGCAGTTGGATGCGCCGCCGCCCACACCGTATGAGCCGTTCTCATACGAGAACCTGACCTTCCTGACCATTCCGGATCGCGTGGCGGACAAGGGCACGGTGTGGCGCACTCTGGCGGGCTCGTCGGACGTGATGGTGACGAGCATCGAGCTGGACGGCCCCAACGCGATGTCCGCGGAGGTTGCGCAGAACCATTCGTTCGGCACGGCAACGATGAACCGCTGCTGGCCGGACGGGCGCCCGGTCGACGCGAAGGACGTGCAGGCATTCGCGGCGCAGACCCGCGGTACGCCGTTCCTGCCGGTCATGCGGTTCGAGAGATCGGACCCGTACATCAAGCAGCTCCTTGGGGCGGGCCTGTTCGGTGCGCTGCTCGTGAACCCGGAAAGCCCCGAGGCCGTGCGCGCGCTGCTTCGCGACGTCTACTTCCCGCAGCGGCCCAATGCCGAAGCCGCCCCCAGGCCGTCCACGGCACAGCACCCGCTCGGCAAACGCGCGGTGGGGGCGGACAACCTGGCCCAGCGGACCTTTGCGGAATATCCCAAGATGATGGACACCCTCAATGACATGTTCCTTGGTGGTGTCTCGTTCAGCAAACCCGCCGTGCCGGAGGTCTTGCAGCAGCTCCCCGCGCTCAGGGAGGTCGGCGTGAGACTGGTCGAGGTCGACCACGCCGGCATTCGCACCGAGCTCGCGAAGTCCTGTGCGGGGGAGGATCTCGACCATCGGACGGAAGCGGCGATCTCCGCCATCGAGACGGCCGCTCGGGATGCCGGGCTCGTCCTGTCGGGACGGTTCGGCACCGACGAGGAAATCCGGCGGGCGTTCGAAAACGGGTATCGGCACATCACCACCATCACGGAAAGAGCCGCCCATGAGGTCGCATGGCGCAGCTGGCTGCCGAAAGGCAGCAGGATGGAGGGACGCGAGCCGCTGCCTCGCGAGATGCCGATCCGGCGACCCGGCCAGGACTTCAACGACGTGCGACGCGCGTTGCAGGACGGCGAGCTCGTGGTGTTCGGCGCCTTGACCACGCCGGACTTGAACAACGCCATCCAGCTCGCGAACAGCGGCATCCTGAACGCGGTCGCCATTGAACGCGAACACGGCACCTGGTCCACCGACGAGACGGTCAGACACATCGAAGCGCTGCGGGAGCACACCAATGTCATCGTGCGCCTGTGCAGTGCCCTCGATTCGGAGGTGGAAACCTTCGTCCGCTCGGGTGTCGCGGCACTGATCGCCACGGCGGTGCTCAATGCTGACGAAGCACAACATTTCCTTGGCGAGGTTGAGAAGGCGAACATCGAGACTTACGGAGACAACGACAAGAGGAAATGGGCGGTCCCGGTCGTCATGATGGAGACCGAAGGGGCGGCCGACGACACCGACAGGATCGTCCCCATGCTCAAGGCACACCAAGGCGTCTGTCACCCCGGTCCCCTGGACCTGTCGGCGTCCCTGGGAGCGGCGTGGGGGACGGACCGGTACGAGTCGACCCTCCGCAAGATCGAAAGCACGGCCAAGGCCGCGGGAGTTCCCCTGGCCGGGGTGTTGAACACGCTCGAAGAGGCCTTGGACCACGGCCTCGGCCTGGTCCTGGCGCCCGTCGGCATGGACGCCGGTGCGCTCAATGCAGGCATTGTGGGCACCAATCCACTCCAGTCTTTGCAAAACGACAACTCCGCCTAATGAAGTGGCGTGCCTGCGGGAGAGGATCGAAACATGAGTGAAGAAGCAACCAGGGCGGTTGTGTCGCGGTGGTTCGATGCACTGGATGCCGGTGACGTCGATACTGCGATGGCGTGTCTCGCCGACGATGTCCGCTGGATCAACAGCCCAGCCGAGGAGGGACAGCCCGGCGGCATTCCCGGCCTGAGCGCGATCATTCCGTGGCTTGGGGACTTCTCGAGCAAGGCCGAGGTCATGGCGACGTTCGGCCCGTGGGGTGAGCGGCAGGAGACCGTCCGGTATGAACGCCTGAATACGATGTTCAAGGACGACCAGGCCATGGTGGTCGTCCACGAGGCCGCCCGCGTCAGGGCAACCGGCCTGATCTACGACATCGAATTCGCTCAACGCTTTCAGGTTGCCGGTGATTTGATCGTCATGCTGAGGGCATACTGGGACACGTCCCAGGCCGTCGCGGCATTCCGGGGAGACATGCCGGCACGGTTGTTGGCCGCAGCACGGCAGGGCGACACCGACGAAGCGGACCTCGTCCTGCCGTTTGGAGCGAATCCGAACCAGACCGATCCGAACACTGCGGACTCCGTTTTGATGATTGCCGCAGAAGAAGACCACGTCGACATGGTGAAGATGCTCCTTTCGTACGGAGCGGAACCGAACCTGATCAGCCGCAAGTCGGGGAATACCGCTCTTCACAGTGCATGCCGAACCGGCAAGCCGCGTTCGACCAGGGCACTTGTGGAAGCCGGCGCGTTTGTCGATGTCCAGCGGCCGACGACCGGCGAAACGCCTCTGCACGAAGCGCTGAAACACGGTTTCCCGGACTGTGCCGAAATCCTCATCGAGGCCGGTGCGAACAGGAACGTCGTCGCGTTCGACGGCAAGCGGCCCGCCGACGTTGCGGCAGAGGTCCTGGGACCGAATGCACCGATATTGGCCCGGCTCGGTTGAAGGCCCGGCACGAGGGCGTTCTGAACAAGGTTTTTTCCCGAAGACCCACTGACTTTGAGCAGGAACGCCAGAGAGCGGTAGGTCGAGCGAGGCAGGGAGGCGTGTATGTCCGAGTCCGTTGACTATGTGGTGATTGGAGCAGGTACAGCCGGCTGCGTCCTGGCCAGCCGATTGAGCGTCGATCCGCACATCCGCGTTGCGCTGCTGGAGCTGGGTGGCATGGACACGAATCCGGCCATCTACGACCCGAGCATCGATGCCATGTACAGCCTCTGGGAGCCCCAGGCTGAGGAGAACTGGGGCTACACGACCGTGCCGCAGCCGGGGCTCAACGGCCGTGCCATCGACATCGCCCGCGGCAAGGTCCTCGGAGGCTCCAGCACCGTCAACGCGATGATGCACGTCCGTGGGAACCGCCGCAATTTCGACGCCTGGGCCGAGCTCGGCAACAAGGGGTGGAGCTATGAGGATGTCCTCCCCTATTTCAAGAAATCGGAGACCTACCACGGCCCCCTGTCGCCGTACCACGGGGACAACGGGCCGATTTCGGTCATCGACGTCCGCAACCCCACGCCGATTCTGCACGCCTTCGTCGAGGCGGCGGCGACATTGGGCGCCAAGAACAAGTACAACGACTTCAACGGCGCCTCGCAGGAAGGCGGCGCGGGCTTCTATCATTCGACCCGGACCCCGGACGGCATCCGCGTGACCGCCGGGTCTGCCTTCATCAGGCCGATCCTGGAGCGCAAGAATTTTCGGTTGCTGACGCGGGTCCGGGCAACCCGCCTGATCATCGAGACGGGGCGCGCCGTAGGGGTCGAGTATGACGGCCCCGACGGCCGGCAGACGATCCGCGCGGACCGCGAAGTGGCCGTGTGCTGCGGCGCGTTCGAGACGCCGAAGCTGCTGATGCTGTCGGGCCTGGGGCCGGCGGACCAGCTCGCAGCGCATGACATCCCCGTGGTTCAAAACCTGTCGGGTGTGGGCGGCAACCTGCACGATCACCTGCTTCTCGGCATCGGGTACGAGAGCCTGGCCGATCTGCCGGCGCCGGAGCTGGCGGCCGAAGCCGGGCTGTTCACGTGGACCGGGGTCGGGAGCGCGCAGAACGCGCCGGACCTGCAGTACTTCTTCGGGCCCGTCCTCCAGCCGGTCCTCATGTCGTTCGCACCGGAGGGGCTGCCCGGCAACCGGGCCTTCACCTTTACGCCCATTCTCAACCAGCCGCTCAGCCGGGGCACGGTGACGCTGGTATCCGCCGATCCGGCGGCCCTCGCGCGCGTCGATCCGCAGTACCTGACCCGCGACGAGGATCTGGCGGTGCTGGAATTCGGGATTCGGTATGCGCGGGAGCTCGTCCAAACCAGCGCATTCGACGAGCTGCGGGGACAGGAGATCGCTCCCGGCGCAGCGGTCACCGACAGCGGTGAGCTCCGCGACTACATCCGTCAGTATTGCGGAACCGTATGGCACCCGGTGGGCACCTGCAAAATGGGCAGCGACCCGGAGGCCGTGGTCGACGACCAGCTCAGGGTCTACGGCGTGGACGGACTTCGCGTCGTCGATGCTTCGATCATGCCCGAGATCGTCAACGGCAATCCGAACGCCGCCATCATGATGATCGCCGAAAGGGCTGCGGATCTGATCCGCGGCGAGCAGGCATCGGCCCGCGTATAGGGTCTTTGTCTGTCTGCGGCGGCAGGCCGGTCAGCCGCCGTCGACGGTCCCGTTGAAGCGGGCGGCGAAGTGGCTCAGGGTGCGGCGGATGCGGGCCTCGTGGCCGCCGGGCCAATAGATGCGCGCGCAGGCCGGACAGGCGGTGACGGCCAGCCCGCGCGCATGCACCGCCGGGGGCGCGGCGGCGGCCTGAGCCGGGCTTGCCGGCCGCAGCGGCACATTGCAGACCAGGCAGCGCGTCATCGGCGCCAGCACCCAGTCGACCGGCACCTGCCGGCTCAGCGACCCGGCCTGCGCGGTCACGTCGTCGCCTTCGATCAGCAGCACGGCGCGCCGGAGCGTGCCGCCGCCCCGGTCGGCCCAGGCGCACCAGTCGCCGGGATCGGCGCGGGCGGCGCGGCGGTCGCACAGGCCGCGGTCGCGGGTCAGCAGCAGGCGGCGGCCGGCCAGCGCCGCGGCGAGCAGGGCGGCGTCGCCGGTGCCGGGCGCCGGCGAGGCGGCATCGTACCCGGCTGCCCGCAGCCAGCGGGCCAGCCGCTGCAGCATCTCGTCGCACAGAAAGCTGGGCGAAGCGGCGGCCGGCGGTATCATGGCGTCACCGGGCGCGGTCCGGGAACGGCCGGCGTCGCCATCGCGGGACGGACCAGACGGAGCATTGCATGGGCATGTGGGTGGTGGCCGGCGTGGCGGCGTACGGTGCCGTGCTCGGCACGCTGTTCGCCTTTCAGCGCAACCTGCTCTACTTCCCCGCCGCCGATGTGGGCGCGCCCGCCGACCATGACGTCCCGGAGATGGCGGTGGTGCGCTATGTCACGGCGGACGGGCTGACCCTGACCGGCTGGTACCGGCCGGCGGCGGACGGCCGCCCGACGCTGGTCTATTTCCACGGCAACGGCGGGCATTTCGGCGAGCGCGCCTTCAAGGTGCGCCCCTTCCTCGATGCGGGATACGGGGTGCTGCTGGCCGAATACCGCGGGTATGGCGGCAATCCCGGCCGGCCGAGCGAGCGGGGGCTGTATGCCGACGCGCGCGCCGCCCTGGGCTGGCTGGCCGGGCAGGGCGTGCCGGCCGGCCGCGTCGTGCTGTACGGCGAGTCGCTGGGCAGCGGCGTCGCCGTGCAGATGGCGACCGAGCACCCGGTCGCCGGCCTGGTGCTGGAGGCGGCGTTCGTCTCGATCACGGCGATCGGGGCGCGGCGGTACCCGTTCGTCCCGGTCCACCTGCTGCTGCGCGACCGGTTCGACAACCTGGCCAAGATCGGCCGCGTCCGCGCGCCGGTGCTGGTCGTCCACGGCGAGCGCGACGAGACCGTGCCGGCCCGCCACGGCCGGCGGCTGGCGGCGGCGGCGGAGCGCAGCGAGGCGCACTACGTCCCCGCCGGCGGCCATGCCGACCTGTACGACTTCGGCGTATCCGACCGCATCCTGGGGTTCCTGGACGGTCTCGGCCGCGCGGCCGCCTGAGCTTGTGCCGCCGGTCATGCTGGCCCCGCGTCACCCGACTGCGGGCGCCGCCGGCGCCTCGGGATGATTTGCCTCGGACAGGATCCAGTCGCGGAAGGCGACGACGGTGCGCCGGCGCAGCATGGCGCGCGGCACGACCACGTAGTACGCGAAGTCCAGCGCCATGATCATGTCGAACGGCTGGACGAGCCGGCCGGTGGCCAGGTCGTCGCGGCACAGCGCATGGCTGCCCAGGGCCACGCCCTGGCCGCGGATGGCCGCCTCCAGCGCCATGCCCTGGTGGCTGAAGTGCGGGCCGCGGCTGGCGTCCACGTCGGCCCCGGCGGCCATCAGCCACATCTTCCAGTCCGGACGCACCCCCGGCTGCATCGTCCAGTCGTAGTGCAGCAGGGTGTGCCGGGCCAGGTCGTCCGGCGCGCGCAGCGGGCGGTAGCCGGTCAGCAGGCGCGGGCTGCACACCGGGAACATGTCGTCGTCGAACAGCTTGACGGTGTCCAGGTCGCCGTAGTCGCCGCTGCCGTAGCGGATCGCGATGTCGACGGCGTCGCGGGCGAAATCGATCAGGTGCGCCGACGCGTCGATGCGCACGTCAAGTTCGGGGTGGTCTTCCTTGAACCGGTCGAGCCGCGGCACCAGCCAGGCGGACGCAAACGATGGCGGCGCACTGACCGTGACCACGCGGTCGCCCTCGCCGGCGCGCAGCCGCCGGGTCGCCTCGGTCAGCCGGTCGAAGGCCTCGCGCAGCGTCGGCACGGCAGCCTGCGCGGCGTCGGTCAGCCGCAGCTCCTTGCCCACCCGGCGGAACAGCACGACGCCCAGGTCTTCCTCCAGACCCTTGATCTGATGGCTGATCGCGGCCGGCGTGACGCTCAGCTCGGCCGCCGCCTTGGTCAGGCTCAGGTGGCGTGCCGCGGCATCGAAGGCGCGCAGGGCGTTCAGCGAGGGCAGGCGGTCCGCCATGGCGGCTCCATCGTTTAGATTTTCTAACAGTAGACGCAGGATATCTCGTTTGTCGATTCCCATAACGCAATCATATCTTCGGCTTGGCGCCGTGGCCCGAGGGGTTGCAGCATCTGCTTGTTGAGGAATCCTTAAGGACGGAAGGAACCTGCCATGACCTACCCTGCACCGGCCTCCGGGCCGTACATGCCCGCTGGACCCGGTGGGTTCATCACGCTCGGCCGGATGATCGCCCGCCTGTGGCGGCGCCGGGCCGGTCTGCGCGAACTGCGCCGCCTGAACGACCGGATGCTCGCCGACATCGGCCTGTCGCGCGGCCGGGTGCGCCGGACGGTGGGCAGCCTGCTGGCGCGTCGTACATGAGCGGCGGCCGATGCACGCTCCCGACGCACGAACATCGTGGCGCCTGCCGCGGTGCCTTCCGGGCCTGACCCGCAGGCGCCGCGGCAGCACACGCGCGCCACCGTGCATGGAATGCTAAAGCATTTAAAATAAAGGCATAATTACGCCGATTGGAAACACCCCGTTAGGATTTTGCCTGTAGTCTCGATCGCAGTCTCGACCTCATGCGCGATCGGTCCGCCGCATCATGATCCGCCGCCTCTCCGTCATCCTCGCCCTTGTCGTCCTGCTGGTCGCCGGCGCCGGCGCGGCGTTCGCGCTGCTCGGCGGGGACGACGCCGACGAGGCCGACGACATGGCGCCCGGCGTGCGGGCGGCGGCGCTGGTGTTCGTCGAGGTTCCGCGCATCACCGCCAACCTCAGCGGACCCGGACCGCGCCCGCGGTTCCTGGCGCTCAACCTGAGCCTGGCCGTGACGGGTCCCGAAGACGCGGCACTGGTCGCGGAGGCCATGCCGCGCATCCTGAACAGCGTACAGCCCTATCTGCGCGACCTCTCGGTGACCGACCTGAGCGGGTCCGCCGGCCTGCGCCGCGTGCGCGGCGACCTGCTGCACCGGGTCCGCACCGCCGGCCGTCCGGCCGACATCCAGGACGTCCTGTTCACCGAGATCCTGGTTCAGTGATGCCCGTGCCGCCGGGCGGCGGCACGGCCACCGGCCCGATCCCGGCCCGCGTCCCGTTCAGCGCCCCGTTTAGCGCGTCCGCCAGCGCGGCAAACGGCAGCAGCACGCACTCGTGCCGGCTGCGCGCGCCGCGCACCGGCGTGAAGGCCTCCAGCTCCGGCCACCCCGCAGGCGCCGGGCCGTCCTCGCGGATCATCCTGATGAAGGCGGTGCGGATGTCGTGCAGCCGGCCGGGCGGCTCGCCGACGGCGCGACGACCCAGCACCGCCGCCGTCGCCTCGCACAGCAGACAGCCGCGAACGCGGTGCCCCAGCGCCGCCACCGCGCCGTCCGCCAGCCGGACGTCGACGGTGACGCGGTCGCCGCAGACCGGGTTGTCCACGGTGGCCGAGGCGTCGGGGTCCAGCAGCCCGCCGGCGCCGTCGGCGGCCCTGGCCAGGTCCAGGATGGCCTGCTGATAGACCTGATCGATCATCCGTCCCGACCCCTGCGTGCGGCTCAGCGCACCGGTGCGGCGAGGCGGGCCAGCGCCTCGGGCGTGTCCACGTCGGTCAGGACGGCGTCGCTGTCCATCTCCACCTCGACGACCAGCTCGTCGTGCACCCCGATCAAGTGGCGGGCGCCCACGTCGCCGGCAAGGCCGCGCATCTCCGTAAAGTAGCGCCGGTCCCACAGCACGGGATTGCCGCGCTTGCCGCGCCGGGTCGGCACGACGACCGCCCGGCCTTCGTCCGGCGCGTAGGCGGCGATCAGGCGGTCGAGCTCCGCCGCGGTCACCCGCGGCATGTCGCCGAGCAGGACCAGCACGCCGTCCGCCGTGTCCGGCAGCGCCGCCAGCCCGGCCTTGAGCGACGTGCTCAAGCCGGCCGCAGACTCCGGATTGTGCACCAGCCGCACCGGCCGGCCGGCCAGGGCCGCGCACACCCGATCGGCCTCATGCCCGGTGACGACCAGCACCGGGCCGGCGCGCGAGGCCAGCGCGGCGTCGACCACGCGCGTCAGCATCGGCACGCCCTCGACCTCGGCCAGCAGCTTGTTCGGCCCGCCCATGCGCCGCGACCGGCCGGCGGCCAGCACCAGGGCGGCGATGCGCGGCGCGCGCGGCGGCCCGGCGGCGGCCCCCGTCCCGGCCTCCGCCCCGGCGCGCGGCTGTGGCCGGGACGGGATCTCGGTCAGCAGGCCGCCGACGCCCATGCCGGTCACTTCGTCCCGGCCGACGGGCAGGTCGGCGGCCAGCCGCTCCAGCACCCGGTCGATCCCGTTCGGCTTCGGCGAGCGCGCGCAGCCGGGCAGCCCGACCACCGGCACCGTGCCGATCCGGCCCAGCAGCAACAGGTTGCCGGGGTCAACCGGCATGCCGAAACGGTCGATCGTGCCGCCGGCGGCCTCGATTGCGGCCGGCAGCACGTCGCGGCGGTCGGTGATCGCCGAGGCGCCGGCGATCAGCACTAGCGCCGCGCCGTCGGCCAGCGCGGCCGCCAGCGCCTCGGCCAGCGGGGCCGTGGCGTGGGCGCAGCGCCGCTCGTCCGCCGGCGCACAGCCCAGCGCGGCGAGCCGGTCGGCGGTGACCCGCGCCGTCTTGTCCAGCATGCCGGATTTGGTGCCGGGCAGGGCGGTCTGGATCAGCGCCGCCGGCCGGCCCCGGAACGGCGCCACCCGCAGCGGCGGGGCCGGGCCGGCGGCCAGCGCCTCGGCCTCGGCCAGGGCGGCGGCCGGCGCCGCGAACGGGATCACCTTGACGGTCGCCACCATCTGCCCCGGGTCGACGACCGCGTCCTCGGGCAGCGTGGCGACCGTCAGCGCCTCGTCGATGCGGTTGATGCGGTCGAGCCGGGCCCGGTCGATCACCGCCAGCCCGCGCGCCGCCGCGAACAGGTTGACCCGGCCGGTGAACGGCGCCGCGGTGTCCAGGTGCGCGCCGGCCAGCGCCGCACCCAGGCGCGCCGCCGCCGCGTCCTCGTGCACGTCGCCGGGCTCGAGCCGCGCCGCGGTCACCGACGCGACGCCGACTGCGGCCAGCGCCGCGCAGTCCTCCGCCGTCAGCCGCCGGCCCTTCTTGAGGACCAGCCGGCCGGCTTTCAGCGTATGCGCCAGGATGGCGCCCTCGGCCCGGTCCGGGGGCAGGTCGCCGAACCACATGTCACGCCCGCCTGCGCAGCACGTCGATCATCTGCGCCAGGATCGACACCGCGATCTCCGCCGGGGTGGCGGCGCCGATGGCCAGTCCGGCGGGGCCGTGGATGCGCGCCAGCGCGGCCTCGCCGTGGCCCAGGCGCGCCAGCCGGCCGAGGCGTGCGGCATGGGTCTTCCGGCTGCCCAGCGCGGCGACGTAGAAGGCGTCGCTGCGCAGCGCCGCGTCCAGCGCCGGGTCGTCCAGCTTGGGGTCGTGGGTCAGGGTGACCATGGCGGCGCGCGCGTCGGGCGCCAGCGCGGCCAGCGCCTCGTCGGGCCAGTCGCGGCGGACCGCGACCGCGGGAAAGCGCTCGTCGCTGGCAAAGGCGCGGCGCGGGTCGACCACCGTCACGTCGTACCCGGACAGCGTTGCCATCGGCACCAGAGCCTGCGCGATGTGCACCGCGCCGACCACGATCAGCCGCAGCGCCGGGTTGAACGGCTGCACGAACACGGCGCCGGCTTCGCCGTCCGCCATGGCGGCACGGTCGGTGCGGCGCGCGGTTTCGGCCGCCTCCGCCAGAGCCGGCGTCACCGGCAGGGCGCCCGGAACGGGCGCGCCGTCCGCCACCACCGCCTGGGCGCCGCTGGCCAGGTGGGTGAGCAGCACCGCCGGCCGTCGGTCCGCCCGCGCCGCCAGCAGCGCCCGGAGCACCGCCTGCCTCATTCCACCGCCTCGACGTAGACCGACACCTTGCCGCCGCAGGAGAGACCGACCTCCCAGGCCTGCTCGTTGGTCACGCCGAAGGTCAGCAGGCGCGGCGCGGCGCCGGCCATTACTCGCTGCGCCTCCTGCACCACCGCGCCCTCGATGCAGCCGCCGGACACCGATCCGGCCATGCGCCCGTCCTCGTCCACCGCGAGCTGCGCGCCGGGCGGCCGCGGCGACGAGCCCCAGGTCTCCACCACCGTCGCCAGCGCCACCTTGCGCCCGGCGGCCCGCCAGGCGGCGGCGGTCTCGAGGACGTCTTCGGCTGCGGTCATGGCGTCGGGGCCCGTGGGTCAGTCCAGGCCGTGCCGGCTGGTCGGCCACCAGGCGTGGTCGAGAAGCTGGTCGAGCGTGTATGGCGGCTCCGGCGGCAGGCTCCCGGTCCACCCCTCGCGCCCGCTTTCGCCCAGGGTGACGTAGCGGCGCGCCTGGTCGTAGGCATCCTGCACGACCGTTGGCAGGTACGGCTTGAGGCTCGGGCTGTCCTTCAGCAGCCGCGCGATCCTGTCGCGCTGGCGCGCCACCGACTGGCGCCAAAGCCGGCGCGGGTAGGGCGACGGCGAATGCTGCAGCTTGACGAGGTGCTCGAAGATCCTGGCCAGGGCGCTTTCCGCGGCGTTCTTGTGCCTGTTTCCCAAATCCTCGATCTCCTCGGCCAGATGGTCCAGGTCGAGGTCGGCGCCCAGGTTGGTGCGGGCGGCGGCGAGTCGGTGCAGGGCCGTCGCCTGGTGCGCGGTCCAGAGCAGGAAATCCTCGTCGTACAGCGCCTTGACGTCCATCGGTCCCTCCGGCCGCCGCGTCGCATCACCGCGCCCGACACATATAGTGCCGCGGGAGGCGCCGCGGCTCAATGGGACCGACGAAAGAGGATCGGCGGCGTCCGGCCGCGGCCGCGGATATCGAGGCCGGGCCGCAGCGCGCGCCGCGGGATCCTACACCTTGTACGCCAGCCGCAGCCCGCCCCAGTGCCGGCCCTTGACCATGATCGGGGCGGACAGGTCCATCATCAGGGCCATCTTGCCGCCGCCCATGTCGCGGCGATAGGTCTGGACCAGGAATGGCTTCCGGTTGCGCGCGGCGGCCAGACCGACGCGGTCGTCGAACTTGCGCCGGTTGCGGCAGTTGGCGGCGTTCCATGCCGGGTCGTTGCCCTGCGGCTTGGAATACCGGGTGTTGTGCGTCGGCAGGAAGCCGTTGCGGTCCACCGCGCAACAGAACACCACGCGCCGGTCGAACTCGAGCGCCTGGTCGAGGCGGGCCTGCAGCAGGCGGTCGGTCACCGGCACGAACCGGGTCATGAACTGCTGCGGGTCGGTCCCCGGAATGCGCTGGTAGGCTTCGTCGAACAGGTCGTCCATGGTCACCCGACCGGCCTCCACCTCCGCCTCGAACAGGGCCGAGACCTGCTCGGCGAGAGCCGTGACGTGGCGGATGAACGGCGAGTCCGCGGTCTCCGCGCCCGATTCGGCGGTGATGGTGATCAGGCGTTCGCCGGCGGCGAGCAGCTCATTGAGCAGGGTGCGCGCGCTGTCCAGGTGGACCGAGGACTCCTTGACCCCGTCCGCGGACTCGTTGACCGAGTGCAGCAGGCGGGCGCAGGCCTCCTTGATCATGCCGGTCTCGGCGCTGATCCGGCCGGCCTCGCGGTCGACCTCGCCCACCGCGCCCTCGATGGTGTCGAAGACCTCCCCGAGCGCGGCGGTACCGTCGCCGACGCCGCGGGCGTGGTCGGCGCTGCGTCGGGTCTGGCTGATCAGCCGCTCGGCCTGCGCGCTCAGGTCCTTGAGGGTGTCGCCGATCTCGGCGGTGGCGCCGCTGGTCTGGCGGGCCAGCGCCTTGACCTCGCCGGCGACGACGGCAAAGCCGCGGCCGGCCTCCCCGGCGCGGGCGGCCTCGATGGTCGCGTTGAGGGCGAGCAGGTTGGTCTGCTTGGCGATGGCGTCGATGCCGGCGGCGACCCGGCCGACGCGGTTCAGGGCGGCGATAAGATCCTGCAGCAGCCCCTCGCCCTCGCCGACCATGCCGACGAGACCCTGGATGTCCTCGGTCACCTGGACGAGGCGCCGGCGCGACGCCGCCACCTCCCGCGTCGCGCCGCCGGAGACGGCCAGCGTGGCATCGACCGCGGCGCCGATCCGGTCGTTGCCCTCGGCGAGCTGCTGCATGCCGCGGCGCAGCTCGTCGAGCACCACCGCCTGCTCCGCCAGCCGGGCGCCGACGTCCTCGACATTGCCGGCCACGTCGACGATCTGGATTCCGATGCCGCCCGCGGCCCGGGCGAACTGCTGCACCACCTGGTCATACTCGATTGGCCCAGCCATCACGTGCCCCCCACACGATTTGTTGGTTGGTGTCGTAGTATCGTCGAATGCCGTGCAGGAGAGCGCGCCGCGGCCGGCGCGGCACTGGCGCGCGAGCGCTCCCGAGTGACACGATTGCAACCGGCCGGTTAAAAAAAAATGTATTTCGAGTGATCTGTTGGCCAGGGGATGTGCTTCCGGCCGGCGATGGCGCGGCCTTCTAAGATTCGTGCATACCGCAGCGCAGTATCGCAATAAGAACTCCGGCCGGGGCGGGGCGCGGTCCGCCCCGGGGCGGGCCGGAGCGCTCGCGGGTTGATGCGCCGGTCGCCGCGGAGTATGGCGGGATGCGGCGGACCCGCGCGGACCCGGCGCCGCCCGTCACGCCGCCACGTCCCGAGGCAAGCATGCGCTACCTGACGTACCTCGTCCCCGTGCTGATGCTGACCGCGATCGGCATGCTGGTCGACTGGGGCGGGTTCCTGGCGCTGTTCCGGGGCGGCCGGCCGGAGGACTACCTGATCGCCACCGCAAGCTACGGGCTCGTCATCCTGCTGCGCGGCATGCGGTTTGCCGTTCTGCTGTCGGGGCGCATCGGCGGCGGCACGCCGTGGCTGGCCGGCATCCACACCGCGTCGATCGGCACCTTCGGCAACCACGTGCTGCCGATGCGCATGGGCGAAATCGTGTTCATCGTTCTGCCCCGGGTGACGCGAACGGCTCCGCTGGAGCGGGCGGCGGCGGCGCTGCTGGTGGCGCGCCTGTGCGACGTGCTGTGCGTGCTCGCCCTCGGCATGGTCGGGCTGGCGCTGCTCGGGATCGGGCTGCCGGTATGGGCGTACGGCCTGCTGGCCGCGCTGTGGCTGGCCTGCGCGGCGGCCGTGCTGCTGCTGCCGTGGGCCGCCGGCCTCGCCAGGGCGGGGCTGGCGTGGGCGGAGCAAGGGTTCGGCCGGCGGGCGGGCCGCCGGCTGGCCGCGGCGGGGCCGGTGCTGGCCAGGTTCCAGGCCGCCGCCGCCCTGATGCGCCGGCCGGGGCCGGTGGCCTTCGCGCTGGCCGCGTCGCTGGCGGTCTGGGTCGCGCTGGCGGCGCATTTCTTCTATCTTCTGCGGGCGTTCGGGATCCCGGCGACGCCGCCGCAGGTGCTGGTCGGGATGACGGTGCCGCAGTTCGTGCAGATGCTGCCGATCCACACCGTGGGCAACCTGGGCACGTACGAGGCGGGCTGGACGGCCGGCTTCGTGTTCGCCGGACTGCCGGTGGAGCAGGCGGCGGCCTCGGCGCTGGCCTCGCACCTGTTCGACATCGTGCTGTCGGGCGTGCTGGCGCTCGCTTCCTGGGCGGCGGTGGGGCGGCAGGTCCGGCTGGCCCTGGCAGAAAGGCAGCGCCATGGCGCAGGCGATTGACGTGTCGGTGGTCGTGCCGGTGTTCAACGAGCGCGACTCCGTGGCCGAACTGCACCGGCGCGTCGCCGAGGTCATGGCCGGGCAGGGGCTGTCCTGGGAGATCGTGTTCATCGACGACGGCAGCAGCGACGGCAGCGACGCGGCGCTGGGCGACCTGCGCCGCGCGGACCCGCGGGTCCGCGTGGCCACGTTCCGCCGCAACTTCGGCAAGGCCGCGGCGCTGGCCGCCGGGTTCGAGCGGGCGCGCGGGGCCGTCGTCGTCACCATGGACGCCGACCTGCAGGACGACCCGGCGGAAATCCCGCGCTTCCTGGCCAGGCTGGACGACGGGTTCGACATCGTCAGCGGCTGGAAGCAGGACCGCCAGGACCCGTGGGACAAGACCCTGCCGTCCCGGCTGTTCAACGCCGTGGTGCGCGCGGTGTCGGGCGTGCGGCTGAACGACTTCAACTGCGGGTTCAAGGCCTACCGCGCCGAGGCGCTCAGCCATCTGCGCCTGTACGGCGAGCTGCACCGGTTCATCCCGGTGCTGCTGTTCTGGCGGGGGTTCTCTGTCGGGGAGATCGCGGTCCGCCACCACGCCCGCCGGCACGGCCGATCGAAGTACGGCCTGTCGCGGCTGGCCAAGGGGTTCTTCGACCTGCTGACCGTGCTGCTGACCACCCGGTTCCAGCAGCGCCCGCTGCACCTGTTCGGCTTCGCCGGCGCGGTGTTCGGCGTGCTGGGCGTGCTGATCCTGCTCTACCTGACGGTGCTGTGGTTCGCCGGCCTGGGCCCGATCGGCACGCGCCCGCTGCTGTTTCTCGGGCTGCTGCTGGTCGTGGTCGGCGTGCAGCTCGTCAGCACCGGCCTGATCGCCGAGTTCGTGCGCAACGCCGATGGGCTCGCGCCGCCGCCCTACGTCGTCCGCGAGGACAGCGACGGCGACGACGGGCCGGTCGCCGCGCCCGAGCCGGACAACGCTTCGCACTTCCAGGCGACGCAGGCCGGGCGCCAGGCCGGGGACTGACGGCAGTCCGCCGCGAGCCGCTCAGTACCGCATCCGGGCGGTAATCAGCCGCTCACTCCCGTCGAACTCGATGGCGGCGGAGCGGAACGACGGCGGTGACAGGTATACCGGGGCGTCGTTCGAGAACCCGTAGCCCTCCAGCGGCAGGCCCAAAAGGGTCGTGTCGAAGGCGTTGTTGGCGTTCTCATCATGATAGAAGGCGATGGCGTAGATGCCCGACGACAGCATCGGGAAGGTGACGACGACATGATCGGGTTCGGCGGAAACAGCCTGATCCATGACCGGGGCGCCGCGCGGGAACTCCGCAGGCTGGTCGTACAGCGCGACGCGCACCACGCCCTCGCCGCTGCGCAGGCCGGTGATGGTCAGCACCAACTCCCCCGCCTGCGCCGGCTGAACCGCGGCGGCGAGCAGAGCGACTATGGAGAGCAGTGCACGCGGGGCGGCACGCGAGGCGACTTTCATGGGCGCATCATGCCGCCGCGACGTGACGCCGTTAAGGCGATTCGGCCCCGGGCCATGCCGGGCACCGGGCCCGCAGGCACCGTTAAGCGTGCCCGTATCCCTGATGATGGTGCGTATTGCTGCCGTGCCGGGCGGCAATATCGACCACCAGATCGTTCAGCCGCCGGATCAGGCCGAGCGGGAACAGGACCACGAGGAACAGCATCAGCTCGACCAGAACGATGACGGTGACCAATGGATTGGCCGCCGCGATCGACTGAATGAACCGGGCCGAAAACTCGCTCCACATCTGCCGCGTATCGGGATCCGCGATCCGATCTTGACTCATCGCCTTGAGCCGGCGACGCAGTCCGAAAGCGGCCAAAGGCAGATTGATGGCGACGACCACCATCACTCGCCAGTCGAAGGCATCGACCAGCATCTCCCGCACATCGTCCTTTCGGGCATCGGACAGGTGCGGTGACTCCATCAACTCATTGCCGAGGTCGGCCAGGCGCAACCGGGAAGGATGCACCCGCGTCGCCAGCCACCGCATCACCAGAGGGTAGGCGAGGATGGCGCCGACCGTTGCCACAAGGGCGGCCTGCTCCAATGTCGTCACGCCTGCCTCCTTCTCCTTGAGCGCTTCCGTGCTCGCTTAGCGAGCCTTGATATAGCGCGGGACGCCCTCTGCGTAAACTCACGCTTTTTCGCGTGACGGCCACGATCCCACGCGACAAACGCGTATAGGCAGAACGCGATGAAGAGCAGTGCCGTGAGCTCCGGATTTCGTATTCCGAAGCCACGAACGTCGTCATCGAAACCGAACAGATAGCCGACCCCCTGCAGCGCACCGATCACCCAAAGGAGCCTGACGACCGTTGCGCTAACGTAATCCCACCACATGCGTTCCCGCACCTCCGCCTCGCGTATACGCGGGTCGGAGGATATGTTCAATGCAGGGTAGCAATTGCATGCATAAAAAGATCGTTGTCATATATTAGTATGCATCTTGAGGTGCGTTCCAATCAGTTGCACCAAAGGTCTTTGGATGGTCCTAACGACCCTCGGTGCAATGGATTGCGCGGATCAACAGCATTTCCAACGCACCGAGGGCCACTGGCGGATCCGAATGACAGTGCAGGAAGCCACGCCCATGGAACTCCGAACGCGCCTCACCCGCCCGTCTCGAACCCCGGGTACAGGGTCATGCCGCCGTCGATGTACAGCGTATGCCCGGTGACGTAGTCGCTGTCGTCGGAGGCGAGCCAGACGGCGGCGCGGCCGATGTCGTCGGGTTCGCCGATGCGCTTGTACGGGACCAACTTCATCAGCGCCTCGTACGCCTCGTCGGTGTTCCAGGCATCGACGTTGATCGGCGTGCGGATCGCGCCCGGGGAAATGCTGTTCACCCGGATGCGCAGCGGCGCCACCTCCTGCGCCACCGACTTCATCATCAGCATGACGCCGCCCTTGGACGCCGCATAGTTGACGTGGCCGGCCCACGGAATGATGTCGTGCACCGACGACATGCAGACGATCTTGCCCAGGGCGCAGGAGACCTCCGGCCGCGGGCCGCGGCGCTTGAATTCGCGCACCGCCTCGCGCATGCACAGGAACTGGCCGGTCAGGTTGACGCCGATGACCATGTTCCAGTCCTTCAGCGTCAGCTCGTCGAACGGCGCGTCGCGCTGCAGGCCGGCATTGGCGACCAGGATGTCGATGGTGCCGAACCGCTCGCGCGCCGCGTCGAACATCGCCAGCACTTCGTCCTCGTTGGCGACATTGGCCTGATGGCCGAACGCCGCGACGCCGCCGGCGCGGATCTCCTCGACCACCTCCTCGGCACGCTCCGGCCCGGAGTGGTAGTTGACCATCACGTCCGCGCCGGCCTGACCCAGACCGATGGCGACGGCGCGGCCGATGCCGGAACTGCCGCCGGTGACGATCGCCTTCTGGCCCTTCAGCACCTTGTGGATCGGGCAGCTCTTTTCCGGTGCCGGCGGGAAGAACGTCTTCTCTGGGGCTTCGGGGGGCATGGGTTCGATCTCCGTTGCGGTCGGCTCGGGAGCCGCGGCGGTGGTCAGGGGCGCGGCGTGCGGCGCGGCTGCATTAGCTTGGCGACCAGGCCGGTCCACCCGGTCTGGTGCGAGGCGCCGACGCCGCGGCCGGTGTCGCCGTGGAAGTATTCGTGGAACGGCACGTGGTCGCGGAAGTTCGGATCGGTCTGGAATTTTTCGCAGTCGCCGAACACGGCCCGGCGGCCCTGGCCGTCGCGCAGGAAGATGCCGGTCAGGCGCCGCGTCACCTCGTCGGCCGCCTCCAGGATGGTGACATGGCGGCCGGAGCCGGTCGGGCACTCGATCCGGAAGTCGTCGCCGTAGTAGTGGTGGAAGCGCTGCAGGGATTCGACGAGCAGATAGTTGACCGGGAACCAGATCGGCCCGCGCCAGTTCGAGTTGCCGCCGAACATGTAGCTGTCGGAATCGCCCGGCAGATAGCGCACCTGGTGGTCCTGGCCGAAGCAGCCGAAGCTGTACGGCTCGGCCTCGTGCGCCTTGGACAGGGCGCGGATGCCGTAGGGCGACAGGAACTCGGTCTCGTCGAGCATGCGCGTCAGCAGCTTCTTCATGCGGTGGCCGCGCAGCAGCGACAGCAGGTGCCGCTCGCCCGCGCCCGGCTCCTCCCAGCGCGAGACCAGCCGGCACAGGTCCTGGCGGTAGTTCAGGAACCAGCGCATGCGGCGGCGGAACTCCGGCACCGCCCGCAGCAGCTCCTCGTCCAGCACCTCGACCGCGAACAGCGGCACCAGGCCGACCATCGACCGCACCTTGAGCACGAAGGTCTGGCCATCGGGCAGGTTCAGGACGTCGTAGTAGAACTTGTCGTCGTCGTCCCACAGGCCCAGGCCGGTCTCGGCGATGTTGGTCATCGCCGCGGCAATGTGCAGGAAGTGCTCGAAGAACTTGGTGGCGATGTCCTGGTAGACCGGGTTGTGCAGCGACAGCTCCAGGGCGATGCGCATCATGTTCAGGCAGTACATCGCCATCCACGACGTGCCGTCGGCCTGGTCGATGTGGCCGCCGGTGGGCAGCGGCGCGGAGCGGTCGAACACGCCAATGTTGTCGAGGCCCAGGAAGCCGCCCTGAAAGATGTTGCGCCCCTGGGCGTCCTTGCGGTTCACCCACCAGGTGAAATTGAGCAGCAGCTTGTGGAAGACCCGCTCCAGGAAGGCCAGGTCGCCGCGGTCGCCGCGCTGCCGGCGGTCGATCTGGAACACGCGCCACGTCGCCCAGGCGTGGACCGGCGGGTTGACGTCGCCGAAGTTCCATTCATAGGCCGGGAGCTGGCCGTTCGGGTGGGTGTACCATTCGCGCGTCAGCAGCACGAGCTGGCCCTTGGCGAACTCCGGGTCGACCAGCGCCAGCGGCAGGCAATGGAACGCGGAGTCCCAGGCGGCGAACCACGGGTACTCCCACTTGTCCGGCATGGACAGGATCTGTTCGGTGTTGACGTGGTCCCAGTCGGCGTTGCGGCCGTGGCGGCGCTGCGGCGGGGGCGGCGGCTGGCCCGGGTCGCCGGCCAGCCACTGCGGCACGTCGTAGCAATAGAACTGCTTGGACCAGATCATGCCGGCCAGCGCCTGGCGCTGCACGAGCCGCGCGTCCGGATCGTCCATGTCATGCTGCAGGTGGGCGTAGAAGGCGTCGGCCTCGCGCCGGCGCGTCGCGACCAGGTCGTCGAAGCCGGCGAACGGCTCGGCCACCGCGTCCTTGGCCAGACGCAGGCGGACCGTCGCCGCGCCGCCGGCCGGCACCGTCAGGCGGTAGTGCGCGGCCGCCTTGGTGCCGGTGCGGTCCGGGTTGACGGCGTCGGCGTTGCCGTGCACGACGCAGTCGTTGATCCCGTCCTTCCAGTAGCCGGCATCGCCGTCGACGCCCCACAGCCTCTTCCGGTTGGTGTCGTTGTCGCAGAACAGGAATTCGGGTGCGGCGTCGCCACAGGCATCGGCATGGAGGTGGAAGGTGCCGTGCTTGTCCGGCTCGGCGTGGCGGGCATAGACCGTGCCGTCTTCCAGATGAATCCGCGGCCGGCGGCCGCCTTGGCCCCACGTCCAGGTGTTGCGGAACCAGAGCTGCGGCAGCACGTGCAGCGGCGCATCGTCGGGGCCGCGGTTGTGCACGGTGACGCACATCAGGATGTCGTCGGTGGCAGCCTTGGCGTACTCGACGAACACGTCGAAGTAGCGGTCGCCGTCGAACACGCCGGTGTCGATCAGCTCGACCTCCGGCGCGTGCTTCTTCCAGTGCGGGTTCTCGTCGACCAGGCGGCGATACGGGTATTCGGCCTGCGGGTACTTGTACAGGTACTTGAGGTACGAGTGGGTCGGCGTGGCGTCCAGGTAGTAGTAGTATTCCTTGACGTCCTCGCCATGATTGGCCTGCTGGCCGGTCAGGCCGAACAGGCGTTCCTTGAGCACCGGGTCGCGCCCGTTCCACAGCGCCAGCCCCAGGCACAGCCGCTGCTTCCAGTCCGACAGCCCGGCCAGCCCGTCCTCGCCCCAGCGATAGGCGCGGCTGACGGCGTGCTCGAACGGGAAGAAGGCCCAGGCATTGCCGTCGGCCGAATAGTCCTCGCGCACCGTGCCCCACTGCCGTTCGCTCAAGTACGGCCCCCAGCGCCGCCACTTGCGCGCGCCGGACACCGCCTCGGCGAGGCGCCGGTGCTCCTCGGTCGGTGGGGCGGGGGGTGCTGTCGGGTCTGTCATGCTGCGTTACCGGGGTGTGCCCTGACCTGACTTGCCGCCGGCTGCCATGGCCGGGCGGCCGGTCATGAAGCTATGTCCGGCACTACGCTTGACCAGCGGGATCGCATGCTGTGCCGGATGGTGTTGCGCACCTTAAGATTGACAACATATACTGCCTATGCTGTACACCATAATCACAGACCTTCACGGAATATAATCAATGATTTATGAAGGCAGCCCCAAACACAAGGAGCCTTGGCAGCGGGGCCGACGGGGAACCCTGTGTCCGCCATGGAGCCAATGCTTGGCGCAGCAAATCCTGGACACCAGCATACCTTCGCAAGATGGAAGACTTCGGTTTGGAGTCTATAACGGGTGGGCATTTGTGGCGCGCGAGCATCGGTCCGGCCGGTGGCACGGCTATCCCGTTGCGGGGAACGAGGTCGATGCAGTGGTCGTAAACCAATGGATCAGACAAAACGCGGTCGGGCGTTCGGAGGTTCGAAGGCGGTGGGAGTTCGATACCGCCACGTTGCAGGCGCTCTCTCATGACGGCTGACCTGTCATGGCTACGCTCCGGCGATCCCCGCGACTTGGCGGTCGAGTTCGCGCTTTTTCCGGACCCCGATGCGGGTTCTGCGTGCGAGCCCGCGGATTCGGCGTCCTGGGGCGCCTTTCGCGTGTGGGCGGACGGACGCAACCTCTGCGAACATCAGGTGGGCGACACGACGGAAAATGCGGTCCACTGGTACCTGCTGCCGTTTTTCGAATGGCTGGCGGGGAACTGGGACGCCTTGTTGCATGAAGAGCGATTGCCGCTCGGCGGACACGGCATCGATGCAAGGCACGCCTACTATCAGACGGTGCGCCTGGTGCTCGGAAGCATCGATCCGGGATCGGAGAAGAAAAGCATTGCCTGGGAACGTTGGTGGAAACGCCACGCCCTGAGAGCGTGTCGTTCGGGAGGTGTATTCCCCGACATATTCATCAGGCGCTTAAGAGATACAATCGAATTGTCCTGGGGTGATCAACGCCTTCCTGGCCTGCCAAGTGATTTTTATTTTACGGTTCCCCCGGGACGTTTGTGCCTGCCCGTCAGCATTGTCGCCGACGTCTTCCGGACCGCGCTGGTCCAGGCAGCTGCGGCCATGGAGGCCGCCGGACTGCAGCGGTTGGAGCGCGTACGGGGCTTCATTTCGGCAGTTCGCAGCATAATACATAAAGACCCAGACGAACAGGCCGCTTGGTTTGTAGAAGCACATCAACAAGACGTAAAGCCGCACCGCATCGTCGATTTCATTCATCGTTATGCGACAACGGTCGATCGGGACATTGCGGATGCGCTGTTTAAAGACGAGGTAGACAATGGGTACATAAAGGCGTTTTCTCAAGCGGCCTTAATGTTCTCATCGGCCAATCCTCAAATAGGTGATAATGATCTTTTGCATATTGCCGATGTTCTTGTTCAAAGCTTTAGCGGGTTGCGAGATCCGGCCGCGCTGCGTCCGCTTGTCAGACAGGAAGGCGTCTCGCCGGATCGGCCACCGTTCCGGGAGGGTTATGACTTGGCGCTTGATTTGCTCGAACAGCTCAAGCTTCCGAAAGCCGATGAGGCGTCGGTTGATGTTGAGAAGATAGTCAAAATGCTGAACATTCGTGTGGTTCGGCGACAACTCGTCGACAGCAGAATTCGTGGATTGACGATCGCTGGCCCGACGACATGGCCCACTGTTCTGGTCAACATGACGCATCCCGCGAACAAGAACTTTGGTGGCGAGCGATTTTCCATTGCGCATGAACTTTGTCATGTCCTTTATGATCGCGAGTACGGACGGGGCGTCGCCCTGGCCAGCGGGCCTTGGGCGCCCGAGGCCCTGGAGCGGCGGGCGAACGCCTTTGCCGCCATGGTGCTGATGCCGCCGGCGGTCATTGACCGTGCCATCACAATATCGCAGGAACCTCCGCAAGGATTGAGCGGCATAAAGAAAATCGCCGACCTGATGCAGACAGGCGTCATGACGACCGTTGAGCACCTGACCAATATCGGCAGGATCGACGAGCCCGACAGGGAACTTCTGTTGAGCGAATGGGACAACAGGGCGACCTAGCCCGGCCAGCCCTATGCAATGGTCCCGCAATACGGCCGAGACTGATCGCTCGGACGCGACCCGGTCCGTCGATCCGCCTACCGCTCCAGCCCGACTGCGTCGGTCAGGTCGGTATCGGCGAAGACGCAGCGGTCCAGGCGGACGCGGGTCAGGTCGGCGCCCTTCAGGTTGGCGCCCGACAGGTTGGCGTCGCGCAGGTCGGCGCCGGTCAGGTCGGCGTTCATGAGCTGGGCCTGGCGCAGGTCGACGCGGGCCAGCGCTGCGCCGGCCAGGCGGGCATGCGACAGGTCGGTCTGCCAGACGAACGCCATCGACCCCGAGATGTGCACCGGCCCCAGCCGCGCATCGGACAGGTCGGCGCCGATCAGGGTGGCGCGCTGCAGGTTGGCGCCGCGCATATCGGCGCCGGCCAGATCGGCGTTGCGCAGGTCGGCCAGCGTCAGGTCGGCGGTGGCCAGGCTGGCGCCGGCGAGGCGGGCGTGGCTCAGCACCGAGCAGCGGAACACCGCTGCTGCCAGGTTGCGGCCGCTCAGGTCGCTGCCGCCGAGGTCGAACTCGGCGAGATCGGCACGCACGCCCTGGCGGCCGTCGGTCTTCACCCAGCTGTCGTGCCGCCGCAGCACCGTGTCGAGCGGGACCTCCAGCGCGCCGAGCGGTTTGGCGATGCGCGCCCCGGCCAGATACGCGTCCTCGAACAGGGTGCGGTCGTACAGCGCGCCAACCAGGTTGGCGTCGGTGAAGCGGGTGCGGGTCAGCCGGGCCCGGCGCAGGTCGGCGCCGTTCAGCACCGCGCCGGCCAGATTGGTCTCGGTCAGGTCCGCGCCTTCCAGGATCGCGCCGGTCAGGTTGCTGCCGCTGAGGTTGGCGTTGCCCAGGCGGGCGTCGCGCAGCACCGCGTTGGTCAGGTCGGTCTGCATGGCGAAGCCGTTGGCCAGCCGCGCGCGGCTCAGGTCGGCGTGGTTGGCCTTGGCCGCGACCATGTCGGTGGCGCAGACGTCGAAGCTGACGGGGGCCAGCCCGCCGTCGGCGGTCGGCGTGACCAGCAGGCCCTCGCGCAGGTCGGCGTCGCGCAGGTCGGCCTCGGTCAGCACCGCGGCGCGCAGACAGGTGCCGCGCAGGTCGGCCTTGGCCAGCACCGCGCGCAGCAGGTTGGCCCCGCGCAGGTCCGATCCGTACAGGTTGGCCGCGCCGAGGCGGGTGCCGAGCAGCTGGGCGTGGCAGAGCCGGGCGCCGGTCAGGTCGGCCTCGCTCAGGTCGCGCCACGACAGGTCGAAGCGGGACAGATCCAGGAAGCGCAGGTCGGCCCGGCGGCCGCCCCGCCTCTGGCGAAACAACTCGTGCGCGCGCAGCGCCTCGTTGAGCGAATGCGGGGACGGGCGCCGCCGCGGCGGCTGCTCGGCATCACGGGGTGACGACATGCGCTGCTTCCCGTCCAGGAGTCGGATCCAGACTGCCGCTGAATCATCAAAATTTCGTTAACCATTAAAAAGTTGCTCAAAAGTCGCGCGACATCGCAGCGTATTCGCTTCAAACGTGCTCGAAATGAAAAAAAAGGCCCTTCCCCGCGGGCGGCGGGGAAGGGCCGGACGTGTGCGCCGAATAAACCTAGACGTCTTCGGCGATCGTCTTGCGGATGATGTCGGTCATGGAGATGACGCCGACCGGCGCATTGCGGCCGGCGCGCTTCTCGGTGACGACGAGGCGGTTGATGCGGCGCGTGGTCATCTCGCTGATGGCGTCGCTGAGGGGCGTGTTGACGTCGCAGGTAAGGATACCCTTGGTCATCACCTCGCTCACCTTGACGGCACGCGCCTCCTCCTTGGTGCGACCCTGGCGGGCCAGCACCATGTCGGTCTGCGATAGCACGCCCATGGCCTCGCCGCCGTCGACCACGACCACGGCGCGGATGTTGCTGCGCAGCATCAACAGCGCCGCCTCATGCACCGACGATTCCGGGCTGCACGAGATCAGGCCGACATGCATCAGGTCGCTGACCTTGGTCTTGTCGACCTCGGGGAGCTCCGCGGCCGCCTCGAACGCCTGCGGCTCGATGCCGAGCTGCGGCGTCGGCGCCGGCGTGATGCGGGCCTCCTCCGGCTCGTGGACGTCGCCGGACGGCAGCGGCAGGTGGTCGGCCAGATGCGGATCGGCGGCCGAGGCACCCAGGCCGAAATCGGGCGCGCCGATCAGGATCGACATGTTGCCGTGCGGGTGCTTGTTCTCGTACATCAGCTGGTGCGAGAGCGGCAGCTCGTCCCAGCGGAACGCCCGCGACATGCACGGATCGACCAGGCCCTTCAGAACCAGGTCGTTGACGCCCTGGGACTGCTCGTCGTTGGCGAAGTGCGAGCCCTGGACGCGCTTCTGCCGCATCCACAGATAGCGCAGGTCGACGGTGGCATTGTAGCCGGTCGTGCCGGCGCAGATCACCACCATGCCGCCGGTGTCGCAGACGAACAACGAGGTCGGAATGGTGGTCTCGCCGGGGTGCTCGAAGATGATGCGCGGCGCCTTGCGCTCGCCCAGCACCTCCCAGATCTTCGCGCCGAACGACCGCGCCCCCTTCAGCCACTTGCCGTAGCCGACATTGTCCTTCCAGTGGGGCAGCATGCCCCAGTGGTCGAAGTCCTTGCGGTTGATGCAGCCGACGGCGCCCAGGCTCTTGCAGTAGTCGAACTTGTCCTCGCCCGACACCACGGCGATCGGCTTGGCACCGAGCGCGCGGCAGATCTGGATGGCCATGGAGCCGAGACCGCCGGCGCCGCCCCAGATCAGGACCACGTCGCCCTTCTGGACCGCGTGCTCCTCCCAGCCGCGCAGCATGCGGTAGGCGGTGGCGGCAACCAGCATGTAGGCGGCTGCCGACTCCCAGGTCAGGTGCTTTGGCTTGGGCAGGCACTGGTGGTCCTGCACCTTGGTGAACTGGGCAAAGCTGCCGTAGTTGGTCTCGTAGCCCCAGATGCGGAAGGTCGGGGAATACATCGGGTCGCCGCCGCTGCCCACGTGCGGGCAGTCGCGGTTCCACATGCCGCAGTGGATCACGACCTCGTCGCCGACGCGCGGGTAGGTGACGTTCTTGCCGACCTTGTAGACGATGCCGGAGGCGTCGCTGCCGCCGATGTGGAAGTTTTCCTTCTCGCCCTGCTTCTGGCGCGCGGCAATGACGTTCACCGGGATGCCGAGCGAGGCCCAGACGTTGTTGTAGTTGACGCCCGCGGCCATGATGTAGACCAGGACCTCGTCATCGGCGATCTCGGGAACGTCGACCACTTCCGGCTGAAAGCCCTGCTCCGGTGGACCGAAGCGCTCGGGGCGCACCAGCCACGCGTGCATCTTGGGCGGAACCTCCCCGACCGGCGGCGCTTCGCCGACATCGTACAGTTCCTTGGCCATTTTATAACCCCCTTTAGGTCGTTGTTTCGCTGCTGGTTTGCTCAGTCGTGCCAATGGGCGAGAAAGCTGGCCCTGAGATCATCGTACTGGTCGAACGGCGACCCGGACCGCTGGGTCAGCGTTCTGAACAGGCCGGGCTCGCCACCCAGCCGCTCGATGCCGAAACGCCCGAAGTCCTCGCGCAGCCGCTTGACGATCCATTCCGCCTGGAACCGCTTGCGACGGTCGGCGAGCAGGCCGCGTTCGGCGAGCCACACGCGGTGCGCCTCGATCGTGTTCATCAGCTCCTCGATGCCGGTGCAGGTGGTGGCGCTGACGGCGACCGCCGGCACCTCCCAGCCGTCCGCGTCGGTGCGGCTGCCCAGCGTCGTCTTCAACTCGGCCAGGGTGCGCCGCGCCGGGGCGCCCATATCGGCCTTGTTGACGACGAGCACGTGGGGAACTTCCATGATGCCGGCTTTGAGGAACTGGATGGAATCGCCCGAGGCGGGCTGGGCGACGAAGACCGTGGTGTCGCTGAGCTTGGACACGTCGACCTCGCGCTGACCGACGCCGACGGTCTCGATCAGCACAATATCGAACGCGGCCAGCATGACCAAGCTCATCGGCCAAACCTCGGCCGACAGACCTCCGTACTCGCCGCGGCTGGCCAGCGAGCGGACGAACACGCTGTGGTCGGCGATGCCCTCGCCGGTCATCATGCGCAGCCGGTCGCCCAGCAGCGCGCCGCCGCTCAGCGGGCTGGACGGATCCACGGCCAGGATGCCGATGCGCTTGCCCTGCGCCCGCCACACCTGGATCAGCGCCGCGGTCAGCGACGACTTTCCGGCCCCCGGCGGGCCGGTTATGCCGATCAGGTGGGCGCCGGCGTCGAGCCGGTCGTCGGGCAACGTGGCCAGCATCCGCGAGGCGCACTTGCGCGCCTCTGGGCGGCGGTCGTCCAGCATGTTCAGCGCCGTTGCCACCGCCCCGCGGTCGTGCGCCGCGATGGCGCCGGCCAGGTCGTCGGGATCGGGCAGGGACCGGCGCTGAAGGTTCATTGCAGCGCCCCGAACGGCTGCAGCCCGTGCGACGTGCGGATGATGTCGACCATGTCCATCATGATTCGGTTCAGGTCGATGTCCTTCGGCGTGTACACGGCGGCGATGCCGCGCTGCTTGAGCTGGCCGGCGTCCTCCTCGGGAATGATGCCGCCCAGGATGATCGGCACGTCGGACAGGCCGACCTCGCTGAAGCGGGCGAAGATGTCCTCGACGAGCTCCAGGTGGCTGCCCGACAGCACCGACAGGCCGACCAGGTGCACGCCCTCCTCCTGCGCCGCCTTGGCGATCTGCGCCGGGGTCAGGCGGATGCCGTCGTAGACGATCTCGAAGCCGACATCGCGCGCCTTGACGGCGATCTGTTCGGCACCGTTGCTGTGGCCGTCCAGGCCGGGCTTGCCGAGCAGGATGCGCAACGGCCGGCCCAGCTCCTCGCCGGTCTTGCGGGTGCGGGTGCGGATCGCCTCCATCTCCTCGGTCGGCGTGGTGTCCTGGATCGAGATGTCGATGCCGGTGGGCGCGCGGTACTCGCCAAAAATCTCGCGCAGGCGGCCGGCCCATTCGCCGGTGGTGACGCCGGCGTGGGCGCAGCGGATGGATGCGGGCATGATGTTGGTGCCGGTCCTGGCGGCCTCCGCCAGCGTATCCAGCGCGGCCTTGACCTCGGCGTCGTCGCGCTGGGCGCGGAACGCCTGCAGGCTCTCGATCTGCGCGCGCTCGGCACCCGGATCGACGCGCATGATGCCGCCGTCCATGCCCTCGGTCAGCGGCGACGGCGCGGTCTCCTTGAAGCAGTTGACGCCGACGATCTTCAGGTCGCCGCGCTCGATGGCGCGCAGCCGCTCGGTATGGCTCCTGACGAGCTGGCGCTTGACGTAGCCGTTCTGCACGGCCTGGACCATGCCCCCGTTCTCGCGCACCGCCTCCATCTCCTCCTCGGCGCCCTCCATCAGCCGCTCGACCTTGGCGGCGATGACCGGCGAGCCGTCGAAGATGTCGTTGTACTCGAGCAGGTCGGTCTCAAAGGCGAGCACCTGCTGCATGCGCAGGGCCCACTGCTGGTCCCACGGCCGCGGCAGGCCCAGCGCCTCGTTCCAGGCCGGCAGCTGGACGGCGCGCGCCCGGGCATGCTTGGACAGGGTGATGGCCAGCATCTCCAGCACGATGCGCTGGACGTTGTTCTCCGGCTGCTGCTCGGTCAGGCCCAGGGAGTTGACCTGCACGCCGTAGCGGAACCGGCGCAGATTGTGGTCCTGCACGCCGTAGCGCTCCACGCACAGCCGGTCCCACAATTCGGTCATCGCCCGCATCTTGCACATTTCTTCAATGAACCGGATGCCGGCGTTGACGAAGAACGAGATGCGGCCGACCACCTTGCCGAAGCCCTTGTCCTCGATCTGGCCGGAATCGCGCACGGCATCGAGCACGGCGATCGCGGTGGACAGGGCGTAGGCAATCTCCTGGACCGGCGTGGCTCCGGCTTCCTGCAGGTGATAGCTGCAGATGTTGGTCGGGTTCCACTTCGGGATGTTGTTGACCGTGTAGCAGATGATGTCGGACGTCAGCCGGATCGACGGCTCCGGCGGGAAGATGTACGTGCCGCGCGACAGGTACTCCTTGACGATGTCGTTCTGCGTGGTGCCTTGCAGCGCGCGCTGATCGACGCCCTTGCGCTCGGCGACGGCGCAGTACAGCGCCAGCAGCCAGGCGGCGGTGGCGTTGATCGTCATCGACGTGTTCATGGTGTCGAGCGGGATGCCGTCGAGCAGCGTCTCCATGTCGCCGATGTGGCTGATCGGCACGCCGACCTTGCCGACCTCGCCGCGCGCCAGCGGATGGTCGGAGTCGTAGCCGGTCTGCGTCGGCAGGTCGAAGGCGACCGACAGGCCGGTCTGCCCGCGCGCCAGATTGCTCCGGTACAGCTCGTTCGAGGCCCTGGCCGAGGTGTGGCCCGAATAGGTCCGCATCAGCCACGGCTTGTCGCGCTTTACGGCTACGCTCATGTCCATCGTTCACTTCCCCCTTGCGCGGGGCGGTGGCGCGCCCGGCGTGTTCTTCATCGTATTTCTTGAACCGTCCGGCAGATCACCTCCACCCCCCGGCGGACGGCCGACGGCCCTGCCCCGGCAAGCCTGCGTTCGGGCAGGGCCGGGACGGGTGGGCCATCGTCAGTCGCGGCGGGTCAGCAGGCCGCGAGTCACGACCTGCGCCTGGATCTCGGCTGCACCCTCGAAGATGTTCAGAATGCGGGCATCGCACAGCACGCGGCTGATCGGGTACTCCAGCGCGTAGCCGTTGCCGCCGTGGATTTGCAGCGCGTTGTCGGCGCACGAGAACGCGATGCGGGCACCGAGCAGCTTGGCCATGCCGGCCTCGATGTCGCAGCGGATGTCCTCGTCCTTCTCCCGTGCCGCGTAGTAGGTGAGCTGGCGGGCGATCATGATCTCCACCGCCATCCAGGCCAGCTTGCCGTAGACGCGCGGGAACTCGAAGATCGGGCGACCGAACTGGACGCGCTCGTTGGCATAACGCAGACCGATCTCCAGCGCGCTCTGGGCGACGCCGACGGCGCGCGCCGCGGTCTGGATGCGCGCCGATTCGAAGGTCTCCATGAGCTGCTTGAAGCCCTGGCCCTCGGTGCGGCCCAGCAGGTTGTCGGCCTTGACCTCGAACTCGTCGAAGCCGAGCTCGTATTCCTTCATGCCGCGGTAGCCCAGGACCTCGATCTCGCCGCCGGACATGCCCTTGACCGGGAACGGCTTGGCGTCGTCGCCGCGCGGCTTCTCCGCCAGGAACATGCTCAGGCCCTTGTAGCTCAGGTCGTCCGGCTTGGTGCGGGCCAGCAGTGTCATCAGGTCGGCGCGGGCGGCGTGGGTGATCCAGGTCTTGTTGCCGGTCACCTTGTAGACGTCGCCGGACTTGACCGCGCGGGTGCGCAAGGACGCCAAGTCCGAGCCCGTGTTCGGCTCGGTGAATACGGCGGTCGGCAGGATGTCGCCGCTGGCGATCAGCGGCAGAAAGTGCTGCTTCTGGTCCTCGGTGCCGCCCAGGCGGATCAGCTCGGCGGCAATCTCCGACCGGGTGCCCAGGGAGCCGACGCCGATGTAGCCGCGCGACAGCTCCTCGGTGACCACGCACATGGCGGTCTTGCCCATGCCCAGGCCGCCGTACTCCTCCGGAATGGTCAGCCCGAACACGCCGAGCTCGGCCATCTCGGTGATCAGCTCGATCGGGATCAGCTCGTCCTTCATGTGCCACTCATGGGCATAAGGGACGACCTTCTCCTCGACGAACCGGCGGAACTGGTCGCGCACCATCTCCAGGCTCTCGTCCTCGAGACCCAGGGTGCCGAAATTGCCGGTGTCGACCCCGTTGACGATGTAGTCGGCGATGCGCTTGCGGACGGCCTCGGTGTTGCGTCCCTTGATCAGGGTCGACACCTCCGGCGTATAGAAGGCATGAATGGCGTCGTCGTCGATGCCCAGGTCGTACGGGCGGACGATCTCGCCCTGGCCCATGGCGATGCCGCCGACGATCTGCGCCAGGTATTCCCCGAAGGCGGCCTGGAGAATCAGCGCCTCCAGCTCGCCGAAGTGGCCGTGCTCAAGCAGGCGGCGGGCCCACCCGACCATCTCGTGCAGAGCTTCCACATAGGTCGCGAACCAGGCGTAGCCGTGCGCGGCGAACTGGCGCTCGTCGAGCAGCGCGCTGTCCACCTTGCCGTTGCGCATGACCATCGCGGACACGGCGCGCTTCGCGGCGGCGCCGATCGCATCGGCGGCCTTGACCGCCGCTTCGCAGGTCTCGACCAGATCGGGCAGGACGGCTTCGGGAATGGGCTCGGCGTACAGGTTCGGGGCGGGCTCGCTCACTACCAAGTTCCTCCCAGTGCGGGCGCCGCGACAGCGGCCAACTCCCTTGCGGGTACGAAATATCGTTACCAGGAAGGTGCCTTCCCGGTCGGATTACGATACCATAAACGAATTCTTACTGGAACCGCTCTGTTGCGGCGCATCATCGCGGCCGTGCCGCCGGTCCTACAGCCAGCCGCGGCGCTTGAAGAACAGGTACGGCAGGATGGAGGAGCCGATCATCGCCAGGATCGCCAGCGGATAGCCGAACCACCAGTTCAGCTCCGGCATGTGCTCGAAGTTCATGCCGTAGATGCTGGCGATCAGGGTCGGCGGCAGGAACACGACGGCGACGACGGAGAAGATCTTGATGGTCGCGTTCTGCTCGATGTTGATCAACCCGAGCGTGGCGTCGAGGACGAAGGTGACCTTGTTGGACAGGAAGTCGGTGTGGTCGACCAGCGAGGCGGCGTCGCGGCGCAGCATCTTCAGCCGGTGCTGCACCGGGCGCATGTTCAAAGCCTCGTCCTGGCCGGCGTAGACGAACAGGCGGCCGAGCGTGACCAGGCTTTCGCGGGCCTTCGAGGTGACCAGGCCGTGGTGGCCGAGGCGCTTGAGCACGCCGCCGAAGTCGTGCCGGCCGACCTTGCCGGTGCTCTGGGCGAACACCTCCTTGGACAGCCGGTCCATGTCCTCGCCGACGATCTCCAGCACGTCCGCCAGCCGGTCGACCACCGCCTCGAGCAGGGCGACGAACACCCCGGCACCGCCCTCCGGGACCGGGCCCTGGCGGCCGGTGGTGGCGACGAAGGTGCGGAACGGGCGCGGCTCGGCATAGCGCACGGTGACCAGCCGGCCGTGGGCCAGGACGAAGGTGACCGGCACGCCCTGGGGGTCCTCCTCGGTGCTTTGGAACAGCACCATGGCGGTCATGAACAGCGCGCCGCCCTTGCTGTACAGCCGGCTGGTCGCCTCGATCTCCTGCATCTCCTCGCGGGTCGGCACGTCGATGCCGAGCGCGGCCTCGACCAGCGCCTCCTCCTCGCGCGACGGTGCCGTCATGTCCAGCCAGACCGCCGCCTCCGGCACCGCACGGTCGGGGCCGATCGCAACCGGCCTCAGCGCCCCGTTCTCCACCTCATAGGCCTGCAGCATCGTCGCCGTCCTCCCCGTCTGGCGCGTCGGCTTGCCGCCCGCGCGGCGGCGGGCGGGAGCATAGACCAGTCGGGGCGGCGGTGCATGGCACGATGGACTTCGGCTTCAGGGCCTGCGTCGCAAGAGCAAAAAGGCCCGGCCGGAGCCGGGCCTTGTCGGCCGCGCACGGTTCGGGATTGGGCTCAATTGCGCTGCGGGTAAATGCCTTCCAGCGCGATGATGAACTGGATGGCCTGGAGCGGCTGCACGATGGAAAAGGGCTGGCTTCCGCCGGCATTGCCGATGGTGACGGTGCCCGTCACGGGGGCAGGAGAAAGGTTCGTATCGGCATTGCTTGCCGGCCCGTAGACATTTGCCGAGCCCGTGGAAGGGCCGACGCTGGCGGTTCCCTGCGCCAGCGTAAGAGAGTTGCCCGGCGTTGCCGCTGTGCCAACCGCCGTCAGCGCCGGGATCGCTGTCTCCATGCCCGAGGTGCTGGCGGGATGGTTGTGGACCGGCATCTCTACCTGCGTCAGTGTCACGGTCTCGGTGCCGGCCCGTGCGCCCTGAGTCCAATAGGACGTGCCCGGGCTCTGACCGGCGCCAATCGGCACGCGGCCGCGCAGGTCCGGCAATGCGAACGTGGTCCGGCCGTCACCGCCGTACGTCGTTCCAATCAGCGAGTACAGCGCCTGATAGCTCGAGATCGGCAGCAGCTGGCCCTGGCAGAATGCCCACAATCTTGGTGCGAAGTTGGCGCCCCACCCCATGATGGCCGATATCATAGGATCCATTGTTTCCGCTCTCCCTTCCGCGGGACCATGCCCCTCGTGTCGCGATCACCGGCCTCCAGCCACACAGGCAGGCGGCTTCGCCGGTCTTGACGGCTCTCGGGTTGCCCTGAGGCACCGAAGCATCGTGCCGGACACAACCATGATTCTCGCAGAAAGTGAAGAGCATTATTCACATTGTTATAAACGAGCATATTGCAGGCCGCCGTGCCGTTTAGATTGCGCATGGCGCAAATCTTCAAGCATTCGCGCCGGCCGCCCCGGCCGATGTGCGGTTGCGCACGACGGACACGCGGCGTCGTCGCCTGGCACAGCCATCCTGTCAAGAACTGACGAATCGGTTGTCGAGACGCTCGTCTGGGCAGCGGCGCGTTGAGCGAAGGATTCCGGCTGGCGAGTGGCACCTTCCCAGAATGCGGAAGGCCCGGCTTCGGCCGGGCCTCGTCGCCACGCACGGTTCGGGACCGGGTTCAGTTGCGGGATGGAAAAATGCCCTCCAGCGCAATGATGAACTGGATGACCTGGAGCGGCTGCACGATGGAAACGGGCTGGCTTCCGCCGGTATTGCCGATGGTGACGTTGCCCGTTACGGGTGCAGGAGAAAGGTTCGTATCGGCAGCGCTTGCCGGCCCGTAGATATTTGCCGAACCCGTGGAAGGGCCGACGCTAGCGGTTCCACGCGCCAGCGCAAGCGTGTCGCCCGGCGTTGCTGTCGTGCCGGCCGCCGACAGTGCCGGGATCGTCGCGTGCATGCCAGAGGTGCTGGCGGAGTGGTTGTGTGCCGGCAACTGCAGCTGCGTCAGCGTCTCGGTCTCGCTGCCGGCCAGTGCTCCCTGAGGCCAGTTGGAGGTCCCCGGGCTCTGCCCGGCGCCGATCGGCACGCGACCGGCCAGGTTCGGCAATCCGAACGTCGTCCGGCCGTCGCCGCCGTACATCGTGCCGAGCAGAGAGAACAGCGCCGTGTTCGACGAGATCGCCAGCAGCTGGCCGTGGCAGAATGCCCAGGACCTTGGTGCGAAGTTGGCGCCCCAGCCTATGATGGTCGTCATCAGAGGTGAATCCATCGTCTCCAGTCTCCCTTCCGCGGGACCATGCCCCTCGCGTTGCGATCACCGGCCTCCAGCCGCAGTCGGGCGGCCTCGCCGGTCTTGACGGCTTTCGGGTTGCCCTGAGGCACCGAAGTATCGTAACGGACCCAACCATGATTCCCGCAGAAAGTGAAGAGGATTATTCGCATTTGCCGTAGACGCGCAGTCCGCAGGTCGCCAGGACGCAGCGGTTGTGCATGGCGCAGGGCTTCGGCCGCCGACCGCGCCCGCCCCGGTCGGTCGCCGGTTGCGGGCTCGGCACCGGGCGCCGTCGTCGGGCGCAGCCGGCGCGTCAGCGGCGGACGAGGCGGTCGTCGAGGCGCTCGTCGTTCAGCCCGGCGGGTTCCTGGTGGATGATTATTTCGGCCAACGGGAAGGCCTCGCGCAGCGCCGCCTCGACCCGGTCGGCGATGCCGTGCGCGGTATTGAGGCTCAGCGTGCCGTCGATCTCCAGGTGCAGCTCAATGAAAACGTGCGTGCCGGCGCTGCGCGTGCGCAGGTCGTGCATGCCCTTCACGTCATCGTGGGACAGTACGATGCCCTTGATGTGGCTGCGGTCCTCGCGCGGCAGCTCGCGATCGAGCAGCATGGCGACGGCGCCGCGGCCGATACCGACCGCGTTGCGCAGCAGATAGCCGGCCACGGCCAGGCCCACCAGCGGGTCCAGCCACAGCACGCCGGTCGCGTTGACGGCGACCAGGGTCAGCAGCACCGAAGTGCCGGTCACCAGGTCGCCCAGGTAGTTCATGCTGTCGGCCTCGATCGCGGGCGACCCGGTCAGCCGCACCACCCGGCGCTGAAAGGCGACCAGCGCCCCGGTCAGCACCAGCGCCAGCACCATCACGGCGATCCCGACGTGGGTGGCGTCGAGCGGCTGCGGCTCGTTCAGGCGTATGACCGCCTCAACCACGATGAACAGCCCGGACCCGCCGATGAACGCGGCCTGGCCCAGGGCGCTCAGCGGCTCCGCCTTGCCGCGGCCGTAGCGGAAGGTGCGGCTGGGCGGGCGCACCGACTGGCTGACGCACAGCACCGTGATCACCGACGCGGCCAGGTCGGCGGCGCTGTCCAGCAGGGTGGACAGCACGGCCACGGAGTCGGTGGCCAGCGCGGCGAACAGCTTGGCCACGACCAGCGTGCCGGCCAGCCCCATGCTGCCGGCGGCGGCCATGCGGCGCAGCCGGATGGAGCGCTCCTCGTCGCACATCGGCGTGTTGCCGGCGCCTACGGCCGCTTCCGCGGGGCCGCGTGCGGGTGCAGCCTCGCCGTCGTGAACGGCGTCCCGAATCATGATTGACGGCGCTCCCCGCGGCTCGTGATCTGGGCCGGCGTGCCTGCCGATGGCCAACTCTATGAACACATGTTCATATTGTCACCTGTTTTGTACCCCCTCGAGGGCGGAGGTCGCGACCGGTCGCAGCCGTGTGCGCCATGACGGCCCGGCCGCCGCGCGTCGCCCTGTCCGGCAGCGCCGGGACCGGCAAGACCACGCTCGGCCGCCGCCTCGCGGAGCGGTGGGGCGTACCGTTTGTTGCGGAGGGCATGCGCACGCGGCTCGAGGCCGGGCTCGACCTGCACACCTTCAGCCACGACGATCTGGCCGACCTGCTGCACGAGCTGTTCGCCGAGCAGGAGGCGGCGGTGGCGGCGGCGCTGTCCGCGGCGGGCGGCTTCGTCGCCGACCGCTCGCCGATCGACCACCTGGCGTTCTGGCTGTACTACGGCTTCGGCGGCCTGCGCGAGGCCGAGACGGCGGCGGTGCTCGACCGCACGCTGGCCGCGCGGAGCGCCTGCGACGCGGTCGTTCTGTTGCCGTGGGGCGTCCTGCCCCTGGAGGACGACGGCGTCCGCTCGCCCAACCGGTGGCGCCAGCTCCACGTCCAGGCGCTGGTCGAGGGCCTCAGCCTCCGGCATGTCCCGGCGGACCGGCTGCTGTGGCTGCCAGCCGGGCTCACGGACCCGGCGGCGCGCGTGGCCTGGGTCGAGGCGGAACTGGCCGGGCGTACCGGCGTCCGGGTCGGCCGCCTTGCGTAGGGGCGCCGTCAGAGCGACGGGGACGGGGGCGGCGGCGTGTCGAACCGCGCCTGCCATGCCGCCAGCACGGCCGAGGGGCCGTCGGTGTGCCGGAGCTGGCGCAACGCCACGGCGACGGCCGCATGCTCCGCCGGCGACGACGGCGGCGCGAACCCGTCCGGTGCGACGCCGACCCGGACCGCCTCGACGACGCGCTCCTTCACGGCCAGGTAGGCGGGATCGCCGAACGCCCCCAGCACGCGCTGGAAGGCGGCATGGGCGTCGGCGTCGAACGGGCGCGGCGTACCCAGCGGGCCGTGCAGCGGGTGCGCCGGATACAGCCACAGGCACGGCACCAGCCCGGGCGGGATCGGCACCTCCGGGTCGTGCAGCCGCCCCTGCGCGAGCAGGTCGGGCAGCAGGTGGGTGTGCGGCCCGGCCGGCGCGGCCTCCCCGGCGGCCGAGCGGGGGATGCGCTGATACACCTCGATCCGGCCGAGCGCCGAGAGGAATGCGCGGTGCGGCCCGGCGGCCTTGATCGCCGGCAGCGCGGGGTTGTCCGGGGCCAGCGGCGGCCGTCCCGCCATCGAGCGCAGCACCTGCAGAAGGCCGGGGTCGAGGGTGCGCACGCACACGGTCACGGATCGCGTGCCCAGGCCCAGGTCGAACAGGACCGCGGTGCGCGCCGCGGGCAGCAGCGCCGCCTCGTCCGGGCCCAGCTCCGCGATGCCGCGGCGGGCGCTCAGCGCGGCGCCGTCCTCGGGCAGGCAGAAAGCGACGCCGTGCTGCCAGCTGCCCGGATCCGGGGCGGGCGCCTCCCACGCCACCGGGCGCAGCCGCGGGTGCGGGCTGAGCCGCATTGCGCCGCGCGCGGTGCGCACGGTCAGGGGATCGCTGCCGTCGGACAGGTCCGGCTCGTCGGGCTCGCGGCGGAACTCGGCCAGCGCGCCGTGAACGCCGATCGCCCAGGTGTTGGCCGGATCGCCGATCAGCCGGGCGAGCAGGGGAACGACGCTCATGAACCACCTTTCGCGAAGCCGTCACGGGAACCAACGCGGCAGCGCCCGTTTAGGCTCCGGTTATGCCGGCAGCAAGCTCGCAGCCGGCGGGGTAGAGGGACGGCGGGACTACACCAGGCTCTTCAGCCCGTGGCCGATGGCGTAGGCGATCCCGGCGGCGCTCATGCCGATGGCGAACGTCTCCAGGCCGGACTGCCACCAGCGCGCCGGCGTCCACAGGCTCTTGACCGAGCCGATGCCGAAGAATACCAGGGCGGCGAGGCCGAGCGACAGCAGGAACGGCGCCGGCACCGGTGCGATCAGCCCCAGTAAGAACGGCACCAGCGGCATCAGCCCGCACACCACGAACGCGGCGAAGGTGTTGACCGCGGAGGTGAACGGCGCGCGCAGCGTGGCCGGCTGGCCGTGCTCCTCGGCCATCATGGTATCGATCCAGCGCTCGCGCTCGGCGGTGATGACGCCGACGGCCCGGTCCAGGTCTTCGCCCTCGAAGCCCTTCCGGCGGAAGATCTCGCGCACCTCCTCCTTCTCGCCGGCCGGCTCCTCGGCGACGTGCCGCTCCTCGGTGGCGCGCAGGTGGGCGTACTCCTCGTTCTCGGTCTTGGTGCTGGAGTAGTCGCTGGCGGCCATGGAGAAGCCGTCCGCGATCACGTTGGCGAGCCCGAGGATCAGCACCACGCGCGACGACAGGTCGCCGCCGGTCACGCCCGCGACGATGGCAAAGGTCGTCACCGTGCCGTCGATCCCGCCGAAGACCCGGTCGCGCAGGTAGCTGACGCCCGGTCCCTCGCCGATGCGGGCGCGGATCGCTTCGCGGGTATGTTCATGCTCGGCCGTGGCCATGCCGCGGGTCCTCCCTTGCGGTTGGGTTGTGCGCTCTGCGCCGCTCCAACACCGCAGGCAGCCGTTCGTTGCGCCGGCGCGGCAAACCGACCGGGGGGCCCGTCAGATGCGCCGCCCGCAGCCGCCAGTGGGCTGAGGCGCTACCGCACTCGTCATGTCTCCGGATCGGCCGCCAAGCGCGCGAGCACATTCTACCATTTTTAGGTCACGAAAGAACCAAATCCAACCAGAAGAAATTAACAACTTTTATCTTTTGGTTTTACAAATGTCGATATTTGATATACAACAGCTGAAAAACTGGAGGCGTATGCTATCACGGTAGCGTTGCCGCTTGGCTACAAAGATCATAAAACGTTGGCGGACACTCGATCCCCGGGTGGTCGATGGGATAGCGACCGCAGGCGTCACCAGGAGGAGTCGCGGCGCGTGCTCCGACCGACGGTGGTGTAAGGGCAAGCCTGCTTCGCGCTGGTGCATCGCTGCACGCGAGAGATGACGTGATGACGAATACGGATCTTGGCCGGGATGCCGCCTCGAAGCGCGCCACTGGCCTGCCGCTGCCTGTCAAAGTTCTTTCCTCGGCGCGGGCCGCTGCCCTCTGTCGAGCGGCATTTTTTGCGGCGGTGGCGACGATCTACTTACTTTGGCCCAATCCGCGCCCGGACTTCACGCCGTTCAATGTTCATGATGGCGAGGCTTATCTGAGTCTGAGCTATTCGCTTTCTCAAGGACATGGATACACGCGCAATATTGCAGGAGCCACCTTCATCCCGCACACGACTTGGCCGCCCGGCATGGCCGTCATTCTAATGCCCGCCATGCTGTTCATGGATCCGCCAATCGACTGGGGGCTGGCGAAGTTGCCTGTGATGCTCCTTGGTCTCGGCGGGATCGTTCTCGCCTGGCACCTGATGCGCAGACTGACAGGCGAACCGTTGGCTGCGGACTTCGGGGCGACCCTCATGGCCTTAAACCCGTATTATTGGCACTTCTCCCGCATCACATTGGCCGAGGTGCCGGTCGTATTCTGGCTGCTGCTGGCGCTGCTGGTCATCGACCGGCTGTGGGCAAACCGCCAGCCTCGCACGTCCGTGGTCGCTCTGTCCGGGATTGGGCTTGGGCTGGGAATGCTTATCAAGGGAACATTGATCGGAATCGCAGCTGCGCCGCTGGCTTACCTAATCGGCCGCCGCCGGTCTCGATTGCCGTTTTTTGCTCATGCAGGCCGCCTCGTCGTGTTTGGCTTGTGCTTCGCCATCCCTATGGCCGTTTGGACAGCCCGCAACCATCACATCGACACGACGCATTTGGGGTTTGATGGCATTAACCAAGTGCGGATGGTGTTGGCCGAAAACCCGACTGACCCGGACAGCAGTTTGAGAAACCTGCCGGCGTTGACTGCTGACGCATATGATAACATCCGGTGGGGAATGGCCCCACACACGCTACGCGTAATTTTGCCATTTTACTGGAGCGCTGGGGATGACCACTGGCTGACCGCTGCCGGACCTGTAGTAGCCCTGTTTGTAATAATTTCGGCCCTCATCTTGGGGGCGCTCGTGCGCATGCCATCCGTGTTACTGGCGCTGGTGCCAATGGCAGCAATGAGCGTTGTCTATGCATTTGGCGCGGCGCTGCGGTTCTGGCTTCCCGTGGTCCTCGTCGCCTGGACCTTTGCCGCCGCTGGCTTGGCGGCCAGAGCGATCCGCAGCAATGTCCGCAGGTCCATAGTGTTCTCCGCCATGGTGGCGATTGTTCTAGTACAAGCGGCTGGTCTTGCGGCCTACATCAGGCACTTTGAGACCATGCCGTACCACCCGGATGCTCATGTCCGCGAGTTGGCCGATTTGTTCTCGCAGATCCGAAACCGGAACCTTCAGATGCTCGGCGTCTATACGCCGCACCACGAAGCGTTCTACTTCGAGACGGGGCTGCCGGCGCCGATGGTCAATCCGGCCCTCGGTGTCAATCCAGAGTTTTCTCATATGATCGTCAGAGAGGACGTGTTGTCTGCCCTACCATCCGGTTCTGCCACAATCATGAGCGTGCCGCCGTGGATCCTGGTATCTTTGCCCGACCCGCAGACTCGTGAAGATATCGTGCGCGCCGTCGGCGCGATCCATTGACAATGGCAGAAATGAAAATGCTGGTCGACCCGCGCGCCGGCACATCCGCGGGGCGTCGCTGCCCGGGATCCGCTGCGACGAGGTCGTGCACGCGCTGATCGACGTCACGTTTACCGGGATGCCGTACGCCGTCGTCCAGCGGGCGGTGCATTTCCATCCCGCCGTGTCGGACCGGATCCCGACCATGCTCGGACAGCTCGAGCCGCTGGCATAGCCGGCCTGCGACCGAGCGGCCGGCCGCGCGCGGCCGCTGCGCTCAGCCGGGCCGGTCCGCCCGGTCGATCAGGTGCATGAACGAGCCCATGACGGTGCCGCAGCGGGCGCCGACCGGGCCCAGGTCGGTGCCGGAGGCGTCGCGGGCGCGGAACAGGGGGGCCTCGCCGGGGTCCTCGGAAACGATGCTGGCGAAGTGGAATTCGTGGCCGCGGAAGGCGGTGCCGGCGGTGCCGAACGGCCCGTCCGCGGCCGTCTCCGCCAGCCGGTAGCCCAGGTGCAGCCGGCGCCGCGCGAACGAGGTCTCGACCGGCAGCAGTCCCAGCATCGCGTGGCGGATGCCGGCGGCGTCGATCAGGCCGCGGCCGAGCGTCATGTACCCGCCGCACTCGCCGTAGACCACGGCACCGCGCGCCGCCGCCCGGCGCACGCCGTCCAGGAACGCGGCGTTGGCGGCCAGCCGCCCGGCGTGCAGCTCCGGATAGCCGCCGGGCAGGTAGACGGCGTCGGCGCCGGCGTCGGGCGCCTCGCCGGCGAGCGGCGAGAACGGCGCGATCTCCGCCCCGGCGGCGCGCCAGCCGTCCAGCACGAAGCCGTAGGTGAACGCGAAGGCCACGTCGGCGGCGACCGCAATGCGCTGCCCCGGGGGCGGCAGCGCCGGTCCCGGCGTCTGCACCGCCGGTACGGCGGCAACCGCCGGCCGGGTCGGGGCGGCCAGCGCCGCCAGCGCGTCGGTATCGACGTGTTCCGCCACGGCGGCGGCGGCGCGGTTGCAGAACGCGTCGATGTCCTCGTGCTCGGCGGCCTGGACCAGGCCCAGGTGGCGGTCCGGCACCGCCAGGTCCTCCCGCCGCGGCAGGCAGCCCAGCACCGGGATGCCCAGCGGCGCGCACGCCCGGCGCAGCATGGCGGCGTGCCTGTCCCCGCCGGTCCGGTTGAAGATCGCCCCGGCGACCGTCACGTCCGGCCGGAACCGGGCGAAGCCGAGCACGGTGGCGGCGGCCGAGGTGGCCTGCCCGCGCACGTCGACCACCAGCACCACCGGCCAGCCGAGCGCGGCGGCGACGTCGGCGGTCGACCCCGTGCCGTCGGGCGCGCCGTCGAACAGGCCCATGACGCCCTCGGCGATCACGAGGTCCGCCTGCGCGCCGACCTGCGCGGCCAGTGCCGCCAGCGTCTGCGGCCGCATCGCCCAGGCGTCCAGGTTGACGCAGGCGCGCCCGCCGGCGGCGGCGTGGAAGGCGGGATCGATGTAGTCCGGCCCGACCTTGGCGGCGCCGACCCTCACGCCCCGGTCGCGGAAGTGGCGCAGCAGGCCGAGCGTGATCGTGGTCTTGCCGCTGCCCGAGGCCGGCGCGGCAATCACCAGGCCGACGGTCACGAGGCCTCGCGGTCGGCGTCGCGCAGGTGCAGCGGGTCGGGGTCCAGGCGCGCGCCCCGCACGGCGCTCATCCAGTCCAGGCCGGCGCGCAGCCGCACCACGTTGCCGACCACGATCAGCGCCGGCGGGCCGATGCGGGTGCGCCGCACGTCCTCGGCGCACTGTGCCAGGGTGGTGACCAGCACCGACTGCTCCAGAGTCGTCGCCTTGCTGACGATCGCGACCGGCTCGTCGCCGGGGCGGCCGCCGGCGATCAGGCGGGCGGCGATCTCCCCGATGTGCTGCAGCGCCATGTACAGCACGATCACCGGCGAGCCGTGGGCGATGGCGTCCCAGTCAACCCGGTCGGGCATGTGGCCGTCCACGTTGTGCCCGGTGATGAAGGTGACCGCCTCGTTGGTGTCGCGGTGGGTGAGCGGGATGCCGGCGTACTCCAGCCCGCCGATGCCCGCGGTCAGGCCGGGAATGATGCGGAAGTGCACCCCGGCGGCGACCAGCGCCAGCGCCTCCTCCGCACCGCGGCCGAACACGAACGGGTCGCCGCCCTTCAGCCGCAGCACGCGCCGGCCCTGGCGGGCGAGCTGGACCATGCGCACGGAGATGTCGACCTGCTTGGTCGAGGGCTTGCCGCCGCGCTTGCCGGCGTAGACCACCTCCGCGCCGGGGCGGGCCAGCGCCAGCACCTGGTTGTCCACCAGGGCATCGTGCAGGACCACGTCGCAGCTGCGCAGGGCGTGCAGCGCGTGCAGCGTGAGCAGACCTGGGTCGCCCGGACCGGCGCCGGTCAGCCAGACCCAGCCGGGCTCGAAGACGGGGAGGGCGAAGGGCAGCTTGTCCATGGGCCGGCACTTTAACCGCAGTCCGCCGCGGCGCCTAGCGCCGGAACGCACGCCGGCGCCGGGCGTCCACGTGCCGGGGCGCCGATCGTGCGGGCGCGGCTTAAGTCTGTCGTAGTAGTAAGCAAGTCTTAGTAAATAAAATGCAATATAAACATAATCTCGTCTTCGGAGAAAGACGAATTGCATCGGCATCATGCAATAGAGCTGTTTCCATTCTATGAAGTTTGCCGTGGCTGCGCCGCCTCAGTGTTGCCAGACAGCAGCACGATGATCTATTGAAGCGGCCGTTCTACTGCTCTTCCCGTTGCAGAGGTCCGACATGAACAAGCTGCTGACTTCGACCGCCCTGGCGGCGGTCACGCTTGCCCTGCTGCCGGCGTCCGCGCCGGCGCAGGACATCGGCTCACTGGAGGATCGCATCGCCCGCCAGGAGCAGGAGCTCCAGGAGCTGCGCCGCGAGCTGGAGGAGCTGCGCGGCGCGCAGGAGGAGACCGCCGCCAGCGTCCCCGACCTGGAGGTCGAGTGGGCCCCGTTCCCGACCCTGCGCTCGCCCGACGGCCGGTTCGAGGCGACGGTGCGCGGCCGCGTGCAGGCCGACTACGGCTACATCAACCCCACCGACGGCGACACCACCAGCGCCGGGGAGCTGCGCCGCGCCCGCCTGGGCGTGGACGGCGTGGCCTGGGGCGACGTGGAGTACCGCCTGGAGGCCGACTTCGCCGACAACGACGTGGAGGTCACCGACGCCTATGTCGGCTATACCGGGTTCGAGGACGTCGAGCTGGTGTTCGGCCAGTTCAAGACGCCGAACTCGCTCTCGGAGCAGACCAGCTCGCGCTTCATCACGTTCATGGAGCGGCCGCGCTTTACGGATGCCTTCGGCCTGGGCCGCCGGCTCGGTGCCGGCATCGGCTACGACGTGGCCGAGGGCAACGTCACCGGCGGCGTGTTCACCCAGAACATCGGCGACACGCCCGAGGACGACGACACGCCCGACGACGGCGTCACCGGCGCCGCACGCGGCTGGTACCCGTTCCGGTTCAACGAGGACACGCTGATCCACGTCGGCGGCTCGTTCCGCTTCCGCGGACTGGACAACGACACCGACGCGAACGAGGTGCGCTACCGGGCGCGGGTGCCGATCCACGTGTCCGACGTGCGCTACGTCAACACCGGGGTCATCGACGCCGCATCCGACCTGTTCGTCGGCGGCGAGTTCGCCGCCGTGTACGACCGCTGGTCGTTCCAGTCGGAGGCCGCCGGCATCTTCGTGGACCGCACCGAGGGCGAGAACCCGCGCTTCTGGGGCGCCTACGGCGACGTCGGGTACTTCCTGACCGACAACACCCCGAATTACGACGGCGGCGATTTCGGCCGGCCGCAGTTCGCCGAGGAGCAGTCCGTGTTCGACGGCGGCATCGGCGCCTGGGAGGTGGCCGGCCGGGTCGACTACCTGGACCTGACCGACACCGATGCCGGGATCCAGGGCGGCGAGATGCTGAGCTTCATCGCCGGCCTGAACTGGTGGCTGAACCCGCACACCCGGTTCACGCTGAACTACAGCTTCTCCCAGGTCTCCGACGGCCCGGTCGACGTGAACGGCCCCGACGGCGACAACGACATCCACGCCGTCGGCGTGCGGGCGCAGGTGGACTGGTAGCCCCCGGCCCATGGCGCGGCGCGCCGGTCCGGGCTAACGTGGCGAACACCACGAGCCAGGGCCGGCGCCCGCACGCGCCTGCGGGCACTGCCGCCGACCGGGCCGACGCAGCGGGGAGACCGGCATGACCGGGTCGCCGACCGACCGAAGTGGCCGCGCCCCGGCCGGCTGCCGCCTGATCGGCCGCTGGCGGATCACGGACTCGGACCTCTGGGACCGCGACCACCTCGACGCCGGCGGCCCCGCCACCATGACCATCGGCCCGGACGGCCGCGGCGAGCTCACCGTCGGCGCCCTCGAGGCCGGCCTCGACCTGGACTATTCCAGAACGATGGTCTTCTTCACGTGGACCGGCTTCGACGAAGGGATGGAAGTCCAAGGGTCCGCTCGGCGGACCTCCTCGAGGACGGGGCCGGGAGATCGCGGTCGCGTACGAGGACGCGGCGGTGCTGAGGGGGTGCAGCACTCGAGCGCCGTCGCGCCCGAAGCTCCGCGTCACTGCGCCGCCTGCTCCGCAACGGCGTCCATGCGGCCGACCGCCCCGCCGCCCGGTTCGGCGGCCCGCGCCTCGGCGCGCGGCACCTCCACGGCGAACGTGGTGCCCCGCCCGACGGTGGAGATGACCGAAATCCGGTGCTCCAGCAGGCGGCACAGGCGGTCGACGATGGCCAGGCCCAGGCCGAGGCCCTGGCCGCGGCTGCGGGTCGGGGTGTCGAGCTGGCAGAACTCCTCGAACACCGCGCCCAGCTTGTCCGGCGGGATGCCCGGCCCGGTGTCGCGCACCACGACGCGCACGGCGGCCCCGGCGCGTCGGCAGCCCAGCAGGATGCGCCCGGACGGGGTGTAGCGCACGGCATTGGCCAGCAGGTTGCGCACGATCCGCTCCAGCAGCGCCGGGTCGGTGTCGGCCACGGCGCCGGTCGGCACCAGGCGGAGCGCCAGGCCGTGCTCGCGCGCCTGCATGCCGAACTCGTCGGCCAGCCGGTGCAGCAGCGGCCCGAGCGGCACCGCCTGCCGGTTCACCGCCACGATGCCGGCGTCCAGGCGCGAGACGTCGAGCAGCGCGTTCAGCATCTGCTGCTGCGCCTCGATCGACCGGCCGATGCTGGCGATCACCGGCGCCGCCTCGGGGTCGCGGTTCTTGGCGGCCAGCGTGTGGTGGAACAGGACCAGCGCCTGCAGCGGCTGGCGCAGGTCGTGGCTGGCCGCGGCCAGGAACCGCGACTTGGCGGCATTGGCCGCCTCGGCCGAGGCGCGGGCCTGCTCCGCCGCGTCCTTGGCGGCGTGCAGTTCGGCCGTGGCCGTGCGCACGCTGCGCCGGAGCGTCCGCAGCCAGACCAGCGACAGGCACAGCAGCCCGGCCAGCCCGGCCATGCCCCACGTCAGCGCCGTCACGAACCGGCGCGTGCGGTGCCCGGCGGCCGCGTCCGGATCGAACACGAAGGCGTCGGTGTCGAGCGATCCGGACACCAGCCCGGCCTCGCTCAGCAGCTCGTGCATGCGCCGCCAGCGGTGCGGGTTGACGTGGCCCGGCTGGACCAGCGGGTAGAGCGCCAGCCGGGTCACCTCGCCGACCTGGGACCGCAGGAAGCCCGGATAGTCGGCGATCGGGAAGGCCGGCTCGTGCTCCGCGGCCAGCCGCGCGACGATCCGGTCCGGGTGGTCCAGGGCATGGCGCCAGCCGCGCAGGCTGGCCTCGACGAAGGCCGCGACCAGGTCGGGGTTGGCTTGGGCGAACCCGGCGGTCGTGAACAGGGAGTCGCCGTAGAAGTCGACGCCGTAGGAGATCGCGCGCAGCCGCCGCAAGCGCAGACCCCGCTGCCGGGCCTCGTACGGCGTGCCGATCGCATAGCCCGGCACGACGTCGACCGTGCGGTCGGCCAGGTCGGCCAGATAGTTGCGCCGGGTGGCGAACGCATGCGCCGGCACCGTGTCGGGGTCGATGCCCTCCGCCGCCAGCAGCGCCTGCAGCTCGACGTCGACCAGGTCGCCGGGGCGGCGCGCCACGCGCAGCCGGGTCAGGTCGGCCGGGCTGTCCAGGCCGGCACCGGCCAGCGCGTAGAACTCGACCGCGCTCTGCTGGAAGATGCTGGCCAGCACCACCAGCGGCGTGCCGCGGTCGCGGGCGATCAGGATGTCCGCGGCGCCGATGCCGAACTGGGCGCGGCCCTCGGCCACCTCGGTCACCGCGCTCAGCATCGTGCCGTCCGGCGCGAACCCGGGGCGCAGCTCGACCTCCAGCCCGGCCGCCTCGTAATAGCCGTTCCACAGGGCGGCGTAGAACCCGGCGAACTGGAACTGGTGGTCCCAGCGCAGCTGCAGCACGACCCGCGGCCGGTCGGTCGCGGCCGGCTGTGCCGCCGCCAGCGCGGCGAGCATCAGCCCCAGCAAGGGAAGCACTCTAAGGATCGGGCGCATGGCCAAAGGAAACGGCGGGGATGCCGGGGAACAAACGGCAAAACGCAGCCTGGCTGGGCCGCGAGCCTGGACGCAGCATAGACGATTTCGGGCTACGGATCCGAAGGAGGGGGTTTTGCCGCACCGCGGGCTGCCTGGGAGTCGTGGCGAGGGCCCTGAATGACTTGCCAGTGGCGTCAGGCTCGCTGCGGACGCGAGGTCGTGCCGCGGCAGTCGCGTGTCGGGCCGGCGGGGTGCACGCGACTCGATGACGGTCACACGGCCTTCCGCCGGGGCCCGCGCTGGTTTAGGTCTTGGGTCCACGGACCCGGCGCCGGCGCGGCACCGGCGCGTGGGAAGGACGGGCGGCATGGCGGACAGGGCGTCCGAGCGGGCGGCGGACCGGGCGGCGGACACGGGCGGGAACGGCGCGCGCGAGGCCGAAGCGGCGGCCGGCTGGTCGCGCGCCCGGCTGGCGGCGTGGTGCCTGTACGACTGGGGCAATTCGGCGTTCCCGGCGATCGTGCTGAGCTTCATCTTCGCGCCGTACTTCAGCCGGGCGGTGGCGCCGGACGAGACCACGGGCTCGGCGCTGTGGGGCTACGCGATGACCGGGGCGGCGCTGGCGATCGCGCTGGTCAGCCCGGTGGTCGGGGCGTTCTCCGACAAGGGCGGGCACAAGGCGGTGTGGCTGGCCGGGTTCAGCCTGCTGGCGGTCGCGGCGACGGCGGCGATGTGGTTTGTCGAGCCGTCGGCGCAGTACATCGTGCTGGCGCTGTTCCTGGCCGCGCTGGCCAACTTCGCGTTCGAGGTGGCGTACGTCTTCTACAACGGCATGCTGCCCGACCTGGTACCGCCGCGGCTGATCGGGCGCGCCTCCGGCTGGGGCTGGGGGCTGGGCTACATCGGCGGGCTGGCGTGCATGGTGGTGGCGCTGCTGCTGCTGATCCGGCCCGAGACGCCGCCGTTCGGGCTCGATCCGGACACTGCCGAGCAGTACCGCGCCACCACGGTGCTGTGCGCGGCCTGGTTCGCGCTGTTCGCGCTGCCGCTGTTCGTGCTGGCGCCGGGCCGGGCGGGCACCGGCAAGCCGGCCCGTCAGGTGGTGCGCGAGGGCCTGTCGGAGGTCGCCGCGACCGTGCGCACGCTGCGCCGCTATCCGGACGCGGGCCGGTACCTGCTGGCGCACATGATCTACATCGACGGCCTGAACACGCTGTTCATCTTCGGCGGAATCTACGCCGCCGGCACCTTCGGGCTGGAGCTGATGGAGGTGCTGCTGTTCGGCCTGGCGATGAACCTGGCCGCCGGCATCGGCTCGGCGGCGTTCGGCTGGCTGGACGACAAGCTGGGGCCGAAGCGGGTGCTGATCCTGTCGATCCTGGCGCTGCTCGGGTTCGGCAGCGCCCTGCTGATCGTCGAGCAGGTGATGTGGTTCTGGATCCTGGGCATTGCGCTCGGCTCGTTCTTCGGCCCGGTGCAGTCCGCCAGCCGCTCGCTGATGGCCCGCCTGGCGCCGAAGGAGCTCACCGGGCAGATGTTCGGCCTGTTCTCCCTGTCCGGCAAGGCGACCGCCTACGTCGGCCCGGCCGCGGTCGGCTGGCTGACCGCGATGGCCGACAGCCAGCGCATCGGCATGTCGGTGATCCTGGTGCTGCTGCTGGCGGGACTGCTGATCCTGCTGCGGGTGCGGGAGCCGCGGGAATAGGCAGGGCTGCGGCCGTCCGCCGGTGCCGGGCAGCGGCGGCCCCGAAAGGCGCTGTCGCCGAACGGCATCCGTCCAAAGCCTGATTATGCATAGATCGAACGCCGCCGTTGGCGCGATGGTGCGGCGGGGCGGCAGCGTTGGCGGCGGCGGCTTTCTCGGGTGTCCCGCGGCTCAGCCCGCCCCGCGGTCCGGTGCCAGCGCCGCCACGCGGTCGCGCAGCGCGTTGGCGATGCGGGCGGCGTCGGTGTCGCCCTCGCCGGCGGCCTTGAGCTCCTCCACCGTGACCGGCGGGCCGAACGTCACGTGCACCTTGTGCGGTCGCGGCCAGCGGCGGTCGCGGGGCATGGCTTCGAAGGTGCCGTCGATGTGGGCGGGCACGGCCGGCACGTCGGCCTCCATCAGGACCTGGCCGATGCCGGGCAGGAAGCGCTGCAGCCTGCCGTCGGGCGAGCGCCAGGACTCCGGAAACCAGGTCAGGCCGTTGCCGCGCTCCAGCACGGCGACGGCCATCGCCAGGGTCGCCGCCGGGCTGCGGTCGTCGACCGGGAAGATGCGGGCGGCGCGGGCGAAGCCGCGGCTCACCGGGTTGCCGAACAGGCGGTTGATCGTGCCGCCCCAATAGCTGTGGCGCAGCCGGCCGAGCGGCAGGGCGGCGGCCACCGCCAGCGGGTCGAGGTCGCTGACGTGGTTGGGGGTGATCACATAGGGCGGCTCGGGCAGGTGCTCGCGGCCCGACACGGTCAGCCGGAACGGGCCGCGCATGATGCCCTTGACCAGCCAGTACAGCCCCATGCCCACGGCGGTGGCGGCCGCACCCGGCGGCTCCAGCCAGCGGGTCTGCTCCGGGCGCAGGGCGCCGGGAGTGATCTCGGCCGGGCCGCGCTCGGCGGCGTCGGCGATGGCCTGCAGCAGGTCGCGCACCGTCTCGACGCCGGCCACCACCTCTTCGTCGAGTTGCACGCCGTAGCGGTCCTGCAGGTCGATCGACAGGGTCATCCACTCCAGCGAGTCGATGCCCAGGTCCAGGCCGGGGCTGGCGTCCAGCGACACCGGCTTGTCGGGATAGCGCTGCTTGAGGCTCTCGAACACCTCGCCGGCCGGGTGGCGGGCCAGCAGGGCGCGGTCCTCGTCGGTGAGTTCCTTCGGCTTCTCGCGGGTGACGCCGCGCTTGGCCTCGTCGTACAGCTCGGGCAGCAGGAACCGGCGGATCTTGCCCAGGCGGGTGCGCGGCAGCGGCTCGCGGGTGACGGCGAACCCGGCCAGGCGCTCGTACGGGGCGAGCCGCCGGCCGGCCTCGTTGAACCAGACGCGCAGGGCGTCGTGCACGTTGGTGCCGGCGCCGCCCTGGCGGATCGCCTCCGGGTCGGGCACGACCAGGGCGACCAGCGCGCCCTCGCACTCCAAGAGGGCGATCTCGCGGACATAGGGGCTGTCGCCGTAGACCTTTTCCAGGTCCTCGGGGAACACGTTCTTGCCGCCGCCCAGGACGATCATCTCCTTGGTGCGGCCGATCACGTAGGTGAACCCGTCGTCGTCCAGATAGCCGAGGTCGCCGGTGCGCAGCCAGCCGTCCTCGGTGAACAGGTTCTCGTTGTGCTCCGGCTTGCGGTAGCCGTCGAACACGCTGGGGCCGCGCATGCGGATCTCGCCGACGCCGTCCTCGTTGGGGTCGCCGATGCGGATCTTCCCGTCGTCGAGCGGCACGCCCTCGCTGCCGCGGCGCGAGCGGCCGCGGGGCAGGTTGGCGGTGAAGATCGACGCCGTCTCGGCCAGACCGTAGCCGCTGCGCACCTCCCAGCCCAGCCCGCGCAGGGTGTCGGAATACTTCGCCTCCAGCTTGGCGCCGCCGGACACGAGCAGGCGCAGGTCCGGCCCCAGCCGCTTGTGCAGGCTGGCGAACACCGTCTTGCCGATGCGCACGCCGAACCGCCGGTCGAGCCACTTGGACGGGCCCAGCAGGGTGCGGAACAGGGCGCGGGCCGCCCGCCCGCCGCTGCGAATGCGGGTCTCCAGGCCGTCCAGGATGGCGATGTAGAGCCGCGGCACGCCGACCATGACGGTGACGCGCGCCACCCTGAGCGCCTGCAGGAGCTGCGGCCCGGTCACCGATTCCGGCAGCACCACGGTCGAGCCGCTGCTGAACGGGGTCAGCAGGCCGACCACGTAGGGATAGACGTGGTGCAGGGGCAGGGGCAGCAGCACCCGGTCGCCGGGGCCGATGATGCGCTCGTGGGTCAGGGCGTGGACGTTGGTGGCGATGTTGCGGTGGGAGAGCGTAAAGCTCTTCGGCGCGCCGGTGGTGCCGGAGGTGAGCAGCAGCACCGCCGCCGCCTCCGGGTCCAGGTCGGGCAGGGGCGTTTCGGCGTCGCCGAGCAGGGAGTCCCAGCGCCGCGCGCCGTCGGCGTCGCCGTCCGGCTCGTCGAGCAGGTACATCTCCAGCTCCGGGCCGATCGGCAGGCGGCGCAGGGCGGGGACGTGGCGGGCGACGGTGAACACGCGCCGCGCGCCGCTCTCGCGCATCAGGCCGGCCAGCTCCTCCTCGCCGGACTGGTCCTCGAACGGCGTGGCCAGCGCCCCGGCGGCGCCGACGGCCAGGCGGGCCAACGCCCACTCGATGCTGTTGGGGGCGTACACCGCGACCGGCTCGCCCGGCTCGACGCCGGCGCGGACCAGGCCGCCGGCCAGGCGGCGCACCGTGTCGACGACCTCGGCGTAGGAGACGGTGCGCAGGTCGTCGCCGTGCACGGCGGCCAGCGCCGGGGCGTCGCCGCGGCCGGCCATGTCGTCGAGCAGGGTGTGCAGGGTCCAGCCGTCGCTCACGCCGGTCTCCGGGCAGGGGGCGGGCGGCCGTGGCGCGCTGGGGCGCCGGACGCGTACGCCCGTCGGGGCGCCCTGTACTTAGTTGGGCGGGGCCTTGTCGGCCAGGGCGCGGTCCAGGAAATCGAGCCGGTCCTGGCCCCAGTACGGCTCGTCCTCGAACACGTAGGTGGGCACGCCGAAGACGTGGCGGGCGATGGCCTCCTCGGTGAAGGCCCGGCGGGCGTCGGCCATTTCCGGCTCGCGGGCGTGGCCCAGGAAGGCCTCGCCCTCGATGCCGCAGGCGTCGGCGATGGCGGCCAGGGTGGCCGGGTCGGCGATGTCCTTGTCCTCCGCCCACAGCGCCCGCATGATCCGGTCGGCCAGGATGTAGGCGTCGCGGCCGTGCCGGTCGGCGGCGATGACCAGTTGCGCGGCCAGCGCGTCGTCCACGGGGAAGTGCGCCGGGTTCGGGTTCACCGGCACGCCCAGGAAGTCCGACCACCTGTTCAGCTCGACCAGCCGGTAGCGCTGCCGCTGCGGCGGCCGCTTGGCCAGCGGCACGCCGCCGGACGCGGCGAAAATCGCCCCGGGATCGACCGGCTTCAGCGCGATCTGTGCCTTGTGCACCATGGCCGTCTCGGCCAGCCGGGCATGCCCCAGATAGCACCAGGGCGAGGCGAGGGAGAGATAGTAGTCGATCAGGGCTGGCATGGCGGACGGTCCTCCTGTGTCCGGCCTGTTAGACGACAGGGGGCGGGGGTGCGTCAATCGCGGGTCGCGCCGGGGGGCGCGGGGCGGCGGGCCGCCGGCGATCCGGGTGAAATCGCGCCCGTGCAGATGGCGCACCGTAGGTCGGCCGGAGCGCAGCGACGCCCGACACCGGCCTCTCCTCCAACGCGCCGCCCGGTGTTTTCGACATGCCGCCGTCGGGATGGCGGCGCCAGCGCCGGCGCCCAGAGGCAGCGTCGCGCGTCGGGCCTCGCTGACGCTCGGGCCGACCTACGCCAGCAAGGCGCCGCGCCTTGGAGATTCGGGATGCAGAGCTTTGAGATGGCGCCGGGTCCCGTGAGCACGGTTCCACAGAGTTTCGTATTGCGTCCCCGAAACTCATCGCCGGGGCGGGTGAACCAGGTGGCGGATGACCGCGGCAGCCTCCCCGACCGGGCGGGCGAGGGTGGCGCCAGGCGTCGGCCAGCCTCAAGCGCCGCCTCCCGGGCGGATGCGGCGGGCCGCTGGCGCGGCCAACGTCCGCCGCGGTGGTGATCGTCGCAACGGCGAGGGCGTCGGCGGCGCTTGACCATGGCCGACGCCTGATGCCCTGCGGGACGCAGGTCGGCTCCGGCGGGATGGTCGGTGCCCGTCTCACCAGCGGGATGGGCGTACAGGGCATTGCGGGCGGCTGCGCAGATGCGCTCGGCCCGCTTCCCTGCCCTTGGTGAGACCGGGACGGGACCTGCCCTCGGAGCCGCGACCCCGATCGGCGGTCGACGGCCCTGTAAATCGCCGGGACAGATCCCTTGATTCTGTAGAGACCGGATGAGGGCCGGGCTTGCGAAGCCCGTCCTTGAGCCGGCCGCGCCGCCGGAAGCCGGACCTGTCAGCCCAGCCCGCAGGGGCTCCAGAAGGAACACAATTCATGATCAGCTCGACCAACCCGATCCTGTCTGTCGTCCTGATCGTTACCGGGGTGGCCTTCCTGCTGCTCTATCCCGTGATGATGGTGTTTCCCGCCTCCTGGACGTGGGAGCCGCGCCAGTACGAGTACGAGCAGATGCTCATCGGTGTCTATTTCGTGCTCGGCATTTTTGCCATCATTGCTGCGGGCAACCCACTGAAGCACTTGGGCCTGATCTGGTTCATTGCCCTTTCGAACATCGTGCACGGCGGCATCATGCTGGTTCAGGCGCTGATCGATCCGGTCGAGTATCCCAATCTGTACGGCGATGTGCCGGCACTGATCATCTCCGGCGTGCTGATCGCGATCCTGGCACCGAAAAGGCTCGCAGCGGACTGAAAGAGATTGGCCATCAAGGCGCCGCGCCTCGTGGAGTCTCGGGGGAGTCTCGGGGACACGGAGTCTCGGGGACACATCACTTGGAGTCTCGGGGACACATCACTTAATTCGGCGCTCGCGCGGGATCATGCGGCAACGGATCGGGAGAGACCGCTGTCGCGCCCGTTCCCGCCGCCACTGCCGCCGTTCCGGTTGTCCGCGATCTCCGGTCGGCAGGCCCGCCGGCCGTTGTGGGGGCACCACTGCCTACCAACCCGGGGCCACCGGCCGCGGCGGGGCCGCACGATAAGGCCGGCGGGGCTGCGCACCGGTTGCCCGTGCCGGCCCACGGCGCCGGGCTTGCGACAATAGGCAAGGGGGGCGGGCCGCCTTCGAATGGCCGGCGGCCGGGGCGCCGTGATATCATGATTGAAAGAATAACCATATATAAACCATGGAGACGCCGCCATGACGCGCACGTACATATCGGAGGACAACCTCGGCGACTTCGACACGCCGGAAAAGACCGCGTTCAAGAAACAGGTCTACCGGCTCCACGTCCAGTCGGGGGCGCGGCGGCGGGACTTCTCCGACGTGCTGCCGGAGAGCCGGCTCGGCACGATCGAGGACGGCCACAAGGCGCGCAAGGACGCCGCGGCGGCGTGCGTCCAGCTGCTGGCCAAGGCGCGCGAGGACCTGGAGGCGGCGAAGCAGGCCAGGGAGGCCGCCGCCACCCGGGTCCGGGCGATCGGCGTGGCCAGCGCCTACCGGTCCGCCCAGCGGCAGTTCCGGATCTGGGACCGCAACTTCGCGCGCTATTACGAGCTGACGAAGGACCGGCGCCGCAAGGCGCCCGGCGGTGAGCACGGCGACGCCGCCGCGCGGCTGCTGCGGTCGTTCATCGCCGGCCGGCTGGCGGCGCCGGGCTTCAGCCTGCACAACAACGGCATCGCCATCGACTTCACGACCACCGAGGGCAAGACCCGCCTGGGCGCCAGCAAGAGGCAGACCGCCGAATGGAAGCGCGCCTGGTTCTACGCGTGGCTGACCGCCCACGCCGGGGACTTCCAGTTCGCGCTCAACCCCCACATCGACGAACCCTGGCACTGGGAGCTCTCCGGCACGGTCACCCTGATGCAGTTCGAACCCGAGGAGATCGTCGCCGACAGCTGCCTGACCGACCAGCCCGGCTACGCCGCCTGAACGGCCGGCCGCGCGCCGCGCCGGCCGGGCGGGCGGAGCGGACCGCCGGCGAGACATGCCCGGCATCGCGCCCGGCGGTCCCTCGACCAGGACAGAGGACCGGCGGAGGTCGCACCGCGTACGGCAAGGGCAGAATTGCCAAGGACCTGGAGATCGGCGTGGATGTACCTACGATGCCCGCACGGACACCCTCACCATCGTCCTCAGGCCGGGCCCCGTCAGCGAAAGCGACGAGAACAAGCCGGGCGTGATCCTGGACGATGACGACACCGGCCGGCTGATCGGGCTGGAGATCCTGGACGCGTCAAAGACCCTGCCGGACGGGACGGAGGTGCGGTTCCACAGGACGGAATAGGCTCGGTTTCTCTTTCTGCCGGGTGAACGGCATGAATGCTTGAGGCGGCGGCGCCCGCGGTCACGATTGGACCACCAGAGACACATGCCCGGCGTCGTGCCCGGCGGCCTTGGGGCGGACCGTCACCTCGATGCCCCGGTCAAGCAGCGTCAGCGCCTGCATGAGCCGGTTGACCGACACTTGCCCCGACCGGTTGTGCATCAGTCTCTCAGTCGGCCGCTCCGAAACCCCGAACGGCAGCCGCCCCTGAAACCCGATCCGTGCCTTGACCCTATTTAACCTTTGGTCGAAAACCTGGAAGCTGCCGTTTGCACGCTGGAGCATGATGCCGTGCGCTTCCCTGCCGACTGGCCCGATGGTTGTCCGCCGCCTGAGGCTCTGCCAGCTTCCGGAGCCTTGTTTCGAATCGTTGCCAACGATCCGATGGTCGCCTGCGACTTTTTGAGCTTCGACGAACTGGGCAAGCCGCCCAGGGGCTGTCCCTGCGAGCGGAAGGGGCTGAGTCTGTTCAGCGACCGCCGGGATGCCGAACACTACATGGGGAAGTTTCCCTACCTTGGCAGCAGGATTGCGCGGGCGACGCTCAGACCGTGGCATGGTAAACAGAAAGCCACGCCGCGACGGGGTGGGCCATCCCATACCACCTGGTGGCCTTTTGAAGACGTTGTGCGGCACGAGCTGTTCGCGGTGGTGTGAGGATCAGGCGATGCGGGCGCTGGCAGATACGAAAAGTTCCTTCCTTGACCTCGACCGGCTTGATCCGATCAGGGTGCTGGACGACCTTGATGGCCCGCGCCTGTTTACGGTCCGGGACAAGCATGGCCTGGAGTTGCTGGCGTACCAGTGCGGCGAGGACGACGAGGTCGAGCGGTTCCTGCTGGTTCCGGCCGACGCGCGGCTGGTCGAGGGGCTGGAGGAGAACCGTATCACGCTGCGCGATGCCCTGACCCGCCAGGGCTGCGCCTGGCTGGTGGATGTCCATCGCGACGCCCGCGCGGGCGCACCGGTTCCGGTCGACGTCAACAATCTCCCCGACACCGCCCTGCCCAGGCCCGGCCTGTTCCTGGCGCCTGGGCGGTGAGGGCGGGCATTGTAGCCTGCCGCTCCGAGACCCCGGTCAGCCGCGCCGCCGCCTGCCGCGACGGGTCCTTGTCGCGGATCGCCTTGCGGATCTGCAGCGTCAGTTCGGCCTTGAGAAGCTGCTTCTCGCCATTCTCAAACCCCATGTCGGCAAAGACGTTGCCTGAGCTTCTTGTGACGGGGATTCCATCGGGCATGATCAAGTGGGCCGCATTGCGAGGGCTGTTGACTGCCTGTCATGTAGCAAGCTTACTTCCAAATGCAGAGCACGATGTCTGCCGTACGCGGTAGGGGCGCAGCAGGACCGGGAACGGATGGTGGACGTGTGGTTTACCGACGTGGTCATCACCGACCATGCGCTGAGTGCGATGCAACATCGGGGCATCAGCGAGGCTCAGGTTCGTGATGTCCTTGCTGCTGCCGAGCAGGCATATTACGTGCGTCCTGGGAGACTGGTCATGCAAAGCCGAATCCTGTCCGGCTCCGAAGAGAGCCCGTACCTCCTCCGGGTCTTCGTGGACGTGGACAGAGTGCCGGCAGAGGTCGTTACCGCCTATCGAACGAGTAGGGTTGCGAAGTACTGGAGACTGACATGGATATAACCTACGATGCCCGGACGGACACTCTGACCATTGTCCTAAGGCCGGGCACCGTCAGCGAAAGCGACGAGGACAAGCCGGGCGTGATCCTGGACTACGACGACACCGGCCGGCTGGTCGGGCTGGAGATCCTGGACGCCTCCAGGACCCTGCCGGACGTGACGGATGTGCGGTTTCACAGGACGGAATAGGATCACCCCCGACCTGCCGGGTGAACGGCGTGGACACCGGAGGCAGCGGCGCCGCGGTCACAATTGAACGACCAGCGATACATGCTTGGCTTCGCACCCGGCGGCCTTGGGGCGGACCGTCACCTCGATGTCCCGGTCGAGCCGCGTCAGCGCCTGCATCAGCCGGCCGACCGAGAGCCGCAAAAAAAACTGACAGCCCCATCGACAGCCGCCCCGACTGGTTGCGCATCGGCATCCCCGCCTGCTGATCCAAAATCTGATCGGCCGCGCCGCCGCCTCCCGCGACAGGCGCGTGTCGCGGATCTCCTTGCGCATCTGCAACTTCAGCTCGGCCTTGAAAAATTCCTTCTGAGAAATTCCTTCTCGGCATCCCCAAAGTCCATACGGCAAGAAAGGTTGCCGGAGATCTCCAAGTCTGTTGGAACCTTTTTTGCGTAAACAACCATGAATTGAAAACGCAACGTTAGAAGGCGAATATCGATGACGGCATCTACGGTTCGAAAATGGATGTGCGCCTTGACATGTTTTACAAAAGCGCGTATATGAGAAATGAGTTTTGCGGGTTCTGGAGGATGAGATGACCGTATTTGGCTTTTGGAACAACAAAGGCGGAACTGGCAAGACAAGTTTAGCGTTCCAAGCGATGTGCCGCTATGCTGCTTGGCATCCCGATGAAAATATATTAGCCATAGATGTTTGTCCACAGGCCAATCTTTCCGAACTTCTTCTTGGTGGTCTTACCGGTGAGGGAAGCCGTAACCTTATTTCATTGCATGGATTGACGCCGCGAAAGACGATAGGTGGATATTTTCAATTGCGCTTGCCTTCCCCATTCTCTATTCCAGCATTTGATATTAATAGTTATATCGTAACCCCATCGTTGTATAATAGAAATATTCCAAAAAATATTGATTTAGTTGCTGGAGATCCGCTTGTAGAGCTGCAGTCGAATGCAGTGTCGACACTTGCAAACACCCAGGTTCCCGGAACAAATACTTGGATATCTGTTATTGAGTGGGTGTATAACTTTATCAGGCAATGCGATGATCGATTCGACCATATTTTTATTGATGCAAATCCAAGTTTTTCAATATATACTCAGATGGCTATAGCCGCAATTGATTTGCTTGTTCTGCCTGTTATGTCAGACGATTCTTCAAGACGCGCCATACAGAATGCATTTTCTCTTATCCATGGTCTCAGGCTTCCTTCACCGATATATTCACAATACGCATTTGCCACTAAACTTAAAGAGGCAGAACGGGAATTGCCAAAGGTGCATATAATTGCAAAAAATCGTCTGACGCAGTATATGGGACCTGCATCAGCTTATTCAGCTGTATTGCGTTCTATCGATAATGACGTTGAATCTCTCTTGGCCGAGCGACCCAGTATGTTCTCATTTCCGAAAGCCGAAGATGGCATGGTTGATATACGAGACTTCCAAACGACCGGTGTGGTGGCATTCGCAAATGGTTGCCCCTTTTTTAATTTATCTGTGGGCGAGCATCGCATCATGGAAAGACGTATTCGAATAAAAGACGAAAATCTTGTGAATTGCACTGATGCAATTGAAAAATTGGTCCAAAAACTGTAAAGTTTAGGAGGTATCCGCCGGTTCAGCAACAGTTATACGATTTCATATCTTTAAACCCCGCCGCCTCCTCCACAACCCCCGCCACGCGCAGCAGCGTTTCCTCGTCGAACGGCCGGCCGATCAGCTGCAAGCCCAGCGGCAACCCCGCAGCATCCAGGCCCGCCGGCACCGAAATGCCCGGCAGCCCGGCCAGGTTGGTGGTGACCGTGAACACGTCGTTCAGGTACATGGTGACCGGGTCGTTGGTCTTCTCGCCGATGCGGAAGGCGCCGGAGGGGGCGGTGGGGGTCAGGACCACGTCGCATGCCTCGAACGCCGCGTCGAAGTCGCGCTTGATCAGGGTGCGCATCTTCTGGGCCTTCAGGTAGTAGGCGTCGTAGTACCCGGCCGACAGCACGTAGGTGCCGATCATGATGCGGCGGCGCACCTCGGCGCCGAAGCCGTCGCCGCGGGTGTTCTCGTACATTTCGGCCAGGTTGTGGCCCGGCACGCGCAGGCCGTAGCGCACGCCGTCATAACGGGCCAGGTTCGACGACGCCTCGGCCGGCGCCACCACGTAATAGGTGGGCAGGGCGTACTTCGTGTGCGGCAGGGAGATGTCGACCGTCTCGGCCCCGGCGGCGCGCAGCCAGTCCGCCCCCTGCGCCCACAGCCGCCCGATCTCCTCGGGCATGCCCTCCAGCCGGTATTCGCGCGGGATGCCGACCCGCAGGCCCCGCACGTCGCCGGTCAGCGCCGCCGCGAAGTCCGGCACGGCCATGTCCACGCACGTCGAGTCCTTCGGGTCGAACCCGGCCATGGAGCCCAGCAGCAGGGCGGTGTCGCGCACCGTGCGGGCGAACGGCCCGGCCTGGTCCAGCGACGAGGCGAACGCGATGATCCCCCAGCGCGAGCAGCGCCCGTAGGTCGGTTTCAGGCCGACGATGCCGCAGAAGCTGGCCGGCTGGCGGATCGATCCGCCGGTGTCGGTGCCGGTGGCGCCGGGCGCCAGGTGCGCCGCCACCGCCGCCGCCGAGCCGCCCGAGGATCCGCCGGGCACGAGCTCGGCGTCCGGGTCGTCGCGCCGGCGCCACGGGTTGACCGTCGGCCGGTAGTAAGAGGTGACCGTGGACGAGCCCATGGCGAACTCGTCGAGATTGGTCTTGCCGAGCATCACCGCGCCGTCGCGCCACAGGTTGGCGGTGACGGTGCTCTCATAGGTCGGCACGAAGCCGTCCAGGATGTGGCTGGCAGCGGTCGAAAGAACGCCCTCGGTGCAGAACATGTCCTTGATGGCGAGGGGGATGCCCTCCAGCGGCCCCGCCTCGCCGCGGGCGCGGCGCGCGTCGCTGGCGCGGGCCATGGCCAGCGCCCGGTCCGGCGTCTCGGTGATGTAGGCGTTCAGGGCGCGCGCCCCCGCCATGGCACGGAGGTGCGCCTCGGCCAGCTCCACGGCGCTCAACTCGCGCCGGTCGAGGAGGGCCAGCGCCTCGGCAATGGTCAGCCTGGTCGGATCGGTCATGGGCGGCGTCGCAGCTGGCGGGGGCGGGCGGTCACTCGACCACCTTGGGGACGACGTAGAAGCCGCCGGCGGTCTCCGGCGCGTTGGCCAAAACCTTGTCGGGCGCGTTGCCGTCGGTGATCGCGTCGGCGCGGCGGCGCAGTTTCTGGACCGCGACGCCGGTCATCGGCGGCACGTCGGCGGTGTCCACCTCCTGCAGCTGCTCGACCCAGGCCAGGATCTGGCCCAGCTCGGCGGCCATCGGCTCGAGCTGGTCGTCGTCGATGCGGATGCGGGCAAGGCGGGCGATGCGGCGGACGGTAGCGGTGTCGAGCGCCATGATGGTAGGTGTCTTTCGCGCGCGGGATCCGGGGCGGCGCCGCGGGCCGCGCGGCCCCCCGGCCGGAAAAGCGGCGCGGAAGGTAGCACCCGCCATGCCCATCTGCAACATCGCGGACCTCAAGGCCGGGCTGAAGCCGTTCGAGCGCCTGCTCGGCCTCGATGTGGGCGAGAAGACCGTCGGCGTGGCGGTGGCCGGGGCCAACCTGTCGGTCGCCTCGCCGGTCGGCACGATCCGCCGGACGAAGATCCGCGCCGACGCCGAGGTGCTGTTCCGCATGGCCGACGAGCGCGGCGCGGCCGCCCTGATCGTCGGCCTGCCGGTCAACATGGACGGCAGCGAGGGCCCGCGCTGCCAGTCGGTGCGCCAGTTCGCCGCCAACCTGCTGCAGGTCCGCGACGTGCCGGTCGCGTTCTGGGACGAGCGCCTGTCCACCGCCGCCGTCGAGCGCGCCATGATCGGCGCCGACCTGAGCCGCGCCAAGCGGGCCAAGCGCGTCGACGCCGCCGCCGCCGCCTACATTCTGCAGGGCGCGCTCGACGCGATGCAGTGGATGCCGTAGGGCGGGCGGCCGTGCGTTTTCGGATCTGACCCACCTTTGCACGCGGGCTCCCGCGGCGGCGGGTCGTCGCAGTCCCGCCTCGGCTTCGGCCCCGACAGGACGGGCAAGGCACCGCCCATGTACCGGGCGCATCCGATCCGGACGCGGCGCTTCGCTTAGGTATCTCATGTTTGTCGAGGCCGTTTACACGCCCACGGGCCGCGCGACGGCCTGCCAACATGCTGATTCCCTTGGGCTCGCGAGGGGCCAATTTGAGCGGCGCCGGGGAAAATAATGATTTCCGTTATGTAAAAATACGACCTTCAGATAATGGGAACGGCTTACACCGCGTCCAGCGGAGCGCGGGCGGACAGGAAAAAGAACCCAAGAAATCCGAGCAAAACGGCCCGTGGCACAGTCCTTGAAGTGAGGGCAGCGGCGCCGTTTTGACGTGCATTCACGGCTATCCGGTCGACCATGACCGTAAGTCATAGCGGACGATGCGCATCGACACCGCGCCGTGGGTGCTGAAACGTCAACCATTGGCTCGGGTACAAAGACATGACCATACGCACACTGGCCGTCGCGGCGGCCGTCGCTACGGCGTTCGCGGCCGCCTCGCCCGCGAACGCCTCGGTGATCGACTTCCTGTTCGACAACAACTTCGGGCCGGACACCTCGTCCAGCCCCGACGTGGTGAACCCGGGACCCTTCACCGTGTCCGGCCTGACGGTGGCCGTATCGGCCTTCGCCAGCATCAACGGGCTGTCCCTCGACTTCGTCAGCGGGATCGACCTCAGCAGCGGCAACTTTGCGGTGCGGACCGTCCGTCAGGACCTGCAGCCGAAGGACGGCGGTCTGGGCGTCGACGGCGGCACCGACAACCTGGAAGGCAACACCCTGGCCGGAAACAGCGGCGACGAGGTGCTGGTGTTCAGCTTCAGCGAGGTTGTCGAGCTCGTGCTGGCGGAGTTCAACGACGCCCCCGGAACGACTCACGCCGATACGTTCTCCAATTCCGGCAATGATTTCGACATCGCCTGGAGCGCGGACGGCATCTCCTTCACCAGCCTCGGCGACTTCGCGCCGTTCGACGGCGCCGGCAACGATACCGTCGCCCTGAGCGGTACCCAGGCCCGGTACTGGGCGATCTGGGCGGCAGGCAGCCTGGACGAAGGCTATGTCGAGCGCCTGAGCGTCGAGCGGGTGCCCGAGCCCGCCACCCTGGCGCTGCTCGGCATCGGCCTGGCCGGCCTGGGCGCCGCAATGCGGCGCAAGCGGGTCGCCTGACCGGCGGACTTGCTCTCTCCTCACCTGCACACCGGCGCGGCCCCGGGTCGCGCCGGCCTTTTTTTGCCCGGGTCGGGGGCGGCCGATGGGCCCGGCGGGGGTCCCCGGCCGGTCGGTCATCTTTCGCGGACGCGGGGATGACCGGATCGGGGAGCGGGAGGACTCAGGCGCCCGCGCAGAAGAAAGGCCCGGCCGCGCGGGCGGCCGGGCCTCGGTCCGGATCAACCCGTGGTGCGGGCGATTACTCCGGCAGCTCGCCGGTGACCCAGTAGTTCACGCGGTCCTCGTTGTTCTCGATGTAGTTGGCCACCGCCTCGTCGTACGAGGTCTCGCGGGCGTCGAACATCGCCGCCTCCAGGTCGCCGATCGGGATGTCAATGCGCGCCAGGAACGCCGCGGCATCGGGGTTGTCCTGGTAGAAGCCTTGGCGAGCCAGCGCCATCACGCGCTCCGGGCCGCCCAGGGTCCCCTCCGGATCCTCCAGGTAGCGCAGGTCGTAGGCGCCGAACATCCAGTGCGGGCTCCAGCCGGTGACCACGATCCACTCCTCCCGCTGGATCGCGCGGTCCAGCTCGGCGGTCATGCCGGCGCCGCTGGAGGAGACGAGTTCGTAGCCGTCCAGGCCGTAGTCCTCGAGCGCCTGGTTGGACAGGCGCATCAGGCCGGCGCCGGGGTCGATGCCGGTGATCCGACCGTCGAGCTCGCTCATCACCGCCTCGTCGGTCAGGTCGGCGATCGAGCCGAGCTGGTCCTCCGGCACATAGGCCGGCACCACCCAGCCCAGGCGGGCGCCGGTGTACAGGATGCCGAGCGTGACGATGTCGCCGCCGAACTGGTCCACGTAGTCCTCGTGGGTGATCGGCTGCCACGACATCAGCATGGCGTCGATGTCGCCGTCGGCCAGGCCCTGGTACTGGATGGCGATGTCGGTCTGGACCAGCTCGACCTCCTGGCCCATGCGCTCCTCCAGGATGCGCTCGGCCAGCTTGGTCACGAACTCGGCGTCGGACCACGCGGTCCAGCCGATGGTCACGTCCTGCGCCTGCGCGGACCCGGCCGCCAGGCCGGCAGCCACGAGGGCCCCGAGGGCTGCTTTCGATGCGTTCATGGGAAACTCTCCTCCTCCGTTGTCGTTCGTCGGGCGGACGACCTCAGTCGCCGCCGCCCTGTCCTCGGACCGGCACATTGGGGTGCCCGCCCGGTGCCGCGGCGGCCGGGCCGCCGTTGCCGAACGCCGCCCTGAGCCGCTTGATCAGCCCGCGCGCGCCGTGGCCTTCGCCCTCCGGTCGCGTGCCGCCGAAGCTCTGGGTGATGCGGTCCAGAATGATCGCCAGGATGACCACGCCGATGCCGCCCTCGAAGCCCAGGCCCACCTGCAGGCGCTGGATGCCGGTCAGCACGGTGTTGCCCAGGCCGCCGGCGCCGATCATCGAGGCGATGACCACCATCGACAGCGCCAGCATGATGGTCTGGTTGATGCCGGCCATGATCGACGGCATGGCCAGTGGCAGCTGCACCTTGCGCAGCAGCTGCCCCTGGGTGCAGCCGAACGCCAGCCCGGCCTCGATGTGTTCCTCGCCGACCTGGCGGATGCCCAGGTTGGTCAGGCGGACCACCGGCGGCATGGCGAAGATGACCGTGGCGATCGTGCCCGGCACCTTGCCCAGGCCGAAGAACATCACCGCCGGGATCAGGTACACGAACGCCGGCAGCGTCTGCATCAGGTCCAGGATCGGCCGGACGATGGCCTGCACGGTGTCGTTCCTGGCCATGGCGATGCCGAGCGGAATGCCGATGACCAGCGCCACGATCGTCGCGGAGATCACCAGGGCCAGGGTCGAAACGGTCTCCGACCACAGGTCCATGCCCACGATCAGCACCATGCCGACCAGCGTGACCAGACCGAAGCCCCAGCCGACCCGCCACAGCGCCAGGCCGACGAACACCAGCGCCAGCAGCCAGTACGGCAGCCAGTCCAGCCCGCCTTCCACCGCATCGGCCAGGATCTCGATGACGAACGCGATGCCGTCGAGGACCGGCCCGAAGTTGTCGCGGATGTAGTCGACGGCGGCTTCGATCCAGTCGCCGAGGGGAATGTTCAACCAGTCCATGCTCTATTTCGTCCTGTCGAGGGTCTGCAGCAGCGCCGTCTTGGAGATCGCGCCGACATAGCGGCCCTTCTCGTTGACGACCGGGACCGGCCAGCGGCTCTCGGCCACGGTGCTCATCACCTCGGTCAGCGGCGTGTCCGCCGGCAGCGGCGAGATGCCGTCGAGGAAGGCGCGCGCATATTTCTCTTCGCCCGGCCGGACGATCTCCTTGAGCAGCGTGTCGGCGCTGACCATGCCCTGGTAGGCGCGATTGCGGTCGAGCACGATGCCGACCTCGCGGTCGTGCTCGCGCAGCATCTCCAGGGCGGCACGCACGCTGACGCCGGGCCGCTCGATCAGCGTGACCTGGGTCATCCGCGCGATGTCGGCGGCGGTGAAGACGTGGCTCACGTCGACGTTGCGGAAGAACGACCGGACGTAGTCGTTCGCCGGCCGCTTGACGATCTCCTCCGGCGTGCCGACCTGCACGACCATGCCGTCCTGCATGATCGCGATGCGGTCGCCGATGCGCATCGCCTCGTCCAGGTCGTGGGAAATGAACACGACCGTGCGCGAGTGCTCCTGCTGCAGGCGCAGCAGCTCGTCCTGCATCTCGGTGCGGATCAGCGGGTCGAGCGCCGAGAACGCCTCGTCCATCAGCATGATCGACGGATCGTTGGCCAGTGCCCGGGCCAGCCCGACGCGCTGCTTCATGCCGCCGGACAGCTCGCCCGGATAGCTGTTGGCATAGGCCGCCAGCCCGACCGCCTGCAGCGCTTCCATCGCCCGCTCGCGCTGCCTGGCCGCCGGCGCGCCGGCCACCTCCAGGCCGAACGCGGCGTTCTGCAGCACCGTCTGGTGCGGCATCAGCGCGAACGACTGGAACACCATGCTCATGTCGCGGCGGCGCAGCTCGATCAGTTCGCGCTTGTTCAATCTCGTGACGTCGCGGCCATCGATGGAGATGGTGCCGGCGGAGGGCTCGATCAGGCGGTTGAGCATGCGCACCAGCGTCGATTTGCCCGAGCCGGACAGGCCCATGACCACGAAGATCTCGCCGTCCTGAATGGCGAAGGTGGCGTGCTGGACGCCGATCGTGGTCTTCGTGCGCTTGAAGATCTCGTCCTTGTCCAGCCCTTCGTCGAGCAGGCGGATGGCCTCCTCCGGCGACGGCCCGAAAATCTTGAACACGTCGTCGAGGACGATCTTGTCGGTCATCGGCCGATCCTCGCTTCGTCGCGAATGCCCCGAGGACATCGTCCGGGGCATCCCTGGCACGGCCACGATCCGCCGCAGCGGGCCGGGGCGAGGGGCGCAGCCCGCGCGTGGGAAGCGACGCCTGGGTATGGCGGGTCCGACCGCGCAGAGGCGAGGCGGCGGCCGGCCTGACGGGGCGGATGCCGGCCTGGGGCGGCATCGCTACGCGGCTGTCCGGAATCAATTAATACGGAAGATTAGCCGATCATGCCGTTCCCCGCCACCCCGTTCGTGAGAAAATCTTGTTGCAGCGGGCGGAGCCGCGCCGCGCGCCGTTCGCCGCGGCGGCGGTGTGCCGCGGCGTGGGCGGACCGGTCGGGCAGGCACCGCCGTGCGGCGGCGTCTAAGTTGTGGCAAACGCCGCGCCTTCCTGCCATCATGCCGGCCCGCGCCCGAGGTTGGAGAGCGGGGATACGTGGAATTCGGAACGCCGCAGATGATTTGGGAATCCGCCGTTGCGGATGCGATCGGCGGGCGCAGCGAGCAGCAGGACCGGGTCGCCGCCTTCCGCACCGCCGACGGCTCCGTCTGTCTCGCCCTGGTTGCCGACGGCATGGGCGGACACGAGGGCGGGGCCCTGGCGGCGCAGGCGGTGGTCGACGCCGCCGCGGAGGCCTGGGCGGAAACCGGCGGCAGCATACCGGACCCGCGGGCCTTCGTGCTCGAGGTCTGCCGCGATGCCCACACCGCGATCAATCGGGAGGGCCGCGCGCGCGCCATGATGCCGCACAGCACGGGCGTGTTCCTGCTGCTCGACGCCGCCGCCGCGCACTGGTGCCATATCGGGGACAGCCGGCTGTACCGCTTCCGCGGCGGCACCGTGGTGGAGCGCACGCGCGACCACTCGCTGGTCCAGCTGTTGGTCGACCTCGGCGAGGTGCGCGAATCGGAAATGGCCACCCACCCCGACCAGAACAAACTGTTCAAGAGCCTGGGCGGCCCCGACGACCCCGAGCCCGGCACCGGCTCCGCCGCCGCGGGGCGGGACGACGCGTTCCTGCTGTGCAGCGACGGCCTGTGGGAGCAGATCTCGACCGGGGAGATGGCCGACGCCCTGGCCGCCGATGACCTGGGCCGCGCGGCGGCGGAACTGGTCGACCTTGCCGCCCTGCGCGGCGGCGCGCTGGGCGACAACGCGGCGGTGGCGCTGGTCCGCCCGGCGCGCGAGGGCGGCGACCGCTGATGCTCGCCAAAGATCACGTCCACGCGCTGCCGCCCGGCACGCGCCTCTACGAATACGTGATCGAACGCGTGCTGGGGCACGGCGCGTTCGGCATCACCTATCTCGCGCGCGACGAAAACCTGAACGCGCCGGTGGCGATCAAGGAATACCTGCCGGACGAGTTTGCGGCGCGCGACACCCGCAGCACCGTCGTGCCCAAGTCCGTCTCCACCAAGCAGGACTATGCCTGGGGTCTGGAGCGGTTCCACGACGAGGCCCAGACGCTGGCGCGGTTCCACCACCCGAACATCGTGCGCGTGCTGCGCCTGCTCCGCGCGAACGGCACGGCCTACATCGTCATGCCGTACGAGCGCGGGCGCAGCCTGGCCGACTACCTGCAGACGATCGGCCGGACCCTGACCGATCGCGAGCTGCTCGGCCTGTCGCTGCCGCTGATGGACGGCCTGGCGGTGGTGCACAAGGAGGGCTTCCTGCACCGCGACATCAAGCCGGGCAACATCTTCATTCGCCAGAACGGCGAGCCGGTGCTGCTCGACTTCGGCTCGGCGCGCGTGGCGATCGGCTCGAAGAGCCGCAGCATGACGTCGATCCTGACCCCCGGCTACGCGCCCATCGAGCAGTACGCCAACGCCGTCTCGCAGGGGCCGTGGACCGACATCTACGGTCTGGGTGCGGTGCTGTACCGCTGCATTTGCGGGCAGACCCCGGTGGATGCGACCGTGCGCAGCCAGGCGCGGCTGAACGGCGAGCCGGACCCGCTGCCGCCGGCGGTCGAGGTCGGCCGGGACCGCTATCCGCAGCCGCTGCTCGCCGCGATCGACCACGCGCTGGAAATCGCCGCCAGGGACCGCCCGCAGTCGATCGCCGACTGGCGGCCGGCGCTGCTGGCCGCGCGGCGCCAGTCGACCAGGCGCCCGGGCCAGCCGGTCGAGGGCCGCGTCACGCCGGTCGGCGGCGGGGACCGCCCGTCGCGGCCCGAACGGCCGACCCAGGGCAACCGCCCTTCGCAGGGCAGGCGCCCGTCGGAACGGCGCAGCGGACGGCCGCCGCCCGTGCCGGCCGGGCCGGCCAGACCGCCGCGCCGGACCGGCCGGCTGGTCGCGCTGAGCCTGGTCGGCCTGGTCGTGCTGGCGGTGCTGGCCGGCGGCGGCTACTACGCGAGCGGGGGCCGGCTGCCGTGGCGGGCCGCCGACGGCGGGTCCGCCGCCGGGCCGGCGCCGGGAGCGGGCATGGAGACGGTGCGCCGGCAGGTGACGGTGCCCGCCGCGGTGTCGACGGTGCCGCTGCCGCTGAACCTGGATGCCGGGGCCGTGCCGCCCGGGTCCACGGTGCGGGTCCGGTCGCTGCCGTCGGGCGGGCCGGTGCAGCTCGACGGGCGCCCCTTGGGCGCCGGCGACCGCATCGATGCGGGCCGGCTCGACGACCTGACCCTGGAGCCGCGGCACGCCACGGAAGGCTCGGCCGGTGAGCTGGTCCTGCGCGTCACGGCCATCGACGGCGCGCGGTCCGAGATCGTGGCCGACATCCAGGTCAGGCCCCACGAGTGCGACGTGCTGGCCGCCGACCCCGATGACGAGTCGGCGCCGACCGCCGGCGTCGCGCTCGAGCGGATCGACGCGGATCGCGCCGTCGCCGCATGCCGGGCCGCGGTCGACAGCCACCCCGAGGTGGCGCGCTTCCATTACCAGCTCGGCCGTGCGCTGACCGCGGCCGGCGACGACGCCGCCGCCATGGAGGCGTACCTGGCGGGGGCGGAGCGGGGCAGCGCGCCGGCGCAGGCGGCCGCCGAGGCGGCGGACACCGACGGGCCGGAGGACCCGGCCGCGCGGGTGCGCTGGCTGCGCGAGCGGGCGGAGGCGGGCGACGCCGAAGCGCAGAGCGAGCTCGGCCGCATGTACAAGGAGGGCGAGGGCGTCCCGCGCGACTATGGGCAGGCGGCGCGCTGGCTGCGCCAGGCCGCCGAGCAGGGCGACGTCGACGCGCAGATCGACCTCGGCCTGATGCTGCGCGAAGGCCTCGGCAGGCCGGCGGACCCGAGGGAGGCGGCGCAGTGGTTCCAGCGCGCCGCCGACCGGGGCGACGTCTGGGCGCAGACCGAACTCGGCATCATGTACACCGACGGCACCGGGATCCCGCAGGACTACGACCGGGCCATGGGGCTGTTCGATCGGGCCGCCGACCGGGGCTATGCCTGGGCCAAGATCAACATCGGCCTGATGCACCGCTACGGCATGGGCCGGCCCGCCGACCCGCATCAGGCGGCGCTCTGGTTCGCCCGCGGCGCCGCCGCGGCGCAGGCCGACGACGACGGCTACGCCGTCGAGGTGGTCCGCGGCTATCTCGACGAACTGGGCCGCGGCGCGTGGATCGACGCCGCCGAAACCATGCTCGCCGAGGCCGGCTACGACCCCGGGCGGATGTCGCGCGCGCTCAGCATGCGGGCCCGCCGCGCAATTCGCAGTTTCCAGCGCGATGCCGGTCTGGAGGTGGACGGGGATGTATCGCCCGAGCTGCTGATTGCGCTGGCGGCCCGGACCTCGTGAGCCGAGGCGGGGTGCCCGCGGCCGGCGACGCCTGCTATTCGGCGCGATAGGTCTGGTGGCAGCCGCTGCAGGCCTGTCCGACCGCGGCGAACGCCTGGGCCACTCCGGCCCGGTCGCCGGCTTCGGCCGCGTCGCGCAGGTCGGTCGCCGCCTGCTCGAGCCGGTCCGAGGCCTCGACGAAGCCCTCCCAGTCCTCCCAGACCGCCGGCAGTGCGCGGCTGTCGCCGCCGGTGCTGCCCTCGGGAAAGATGTCGGGAATCATCGCCGCGGTGGATTGCAGGGCGTCGGCGTGGTCGACGACGTGCGGCATCAGGTCGACCTGGCCGCGGGCGACGCGGGACACGGCGCCGACGTGGCCGGCCTGGGCGCTCATTACGGACTGGCGGTACTCGACGATCGCCTCCGCGTCGTCCTGCGCCAGCGTTGCGGCGGCGAGACCGGCGGTCACGGCCGCCACCGCGGCCGCGGTGAGCAGTCTGGTCGTCCAGAATCGCATCGGCACGGGAGCCTCCTGATCGGCTGTACGTTCATGAGGGCGGCGTTTCGCCGCTGGCCGCAGTGTCGCTGCCCGTGGCGATGCGTTCAATGTCTCTTCCGGCGCACCGGCGGGCGGACACGCGGATGTGATCCCCGCTGCGGGTGCAGATCGCCGCACCGGCAATCCGGAGGAACCACCGCTACGTTAGCGGTTTGTCAGCAGCCGGTATCCTGCCTGTCCGTCCTTCCCGCGCCGACCCCCCACGCACTGCAGGTGCAACCGCGAGCAACGGTGTGACATGCCCTTCGAGCTGTTCGATCCCGTCATCCTGTCGCGCATCCAGTTCGGGTTCACGGTCGCGTTCCACATCCTGTTCCCGTCGTTCACGATCGGGCTGGGCAGCTTCCTGGCGCTGCTCGCCGGGCTGTGGCTGTGGACCAACGACGACCGGTACCGGACGCTCTACCAGTTCTGGGTGAAGATCTTCGCGATCTCGTTCGGCATGGGCGTCGTGTCGGGCATCGTCATGAGCTATCAGTTCGGCACGAACTGGAGCCGCTTCTCCGATGCCACCGGCAACATACTCGGGCCGCTGCTGAGCTACGAGGTGGTCACCGCGTTCTTCCTGGAGGCGACGTTCCTCGGGGTGATGCTGTTCGGTCAGAACAAGGTGCCGCGCTGGCTGCACTTCTTTGCCACCCTGATGGTGGCGTTCGGCATGCTGCTGTCCACGTTCTGGATCATCTCCGCCAACAGCTGGATGCAGACGCCGGCCGGGTTCGAGCTGCGCGACGGGGTGTTCTATCCGGTCGACTGGTGGGCGATCGTGTTCAACCCGTCATTTCCCTACCGGCTCGTGCACATGGTCCTGGCCGCATACCTGACGACCTGCTTCGTCATTCTCGGCATTTCCGCCTGGTACCTGCTCAGGAACCGGTTCCAGCCGCAGGCGCGGCTGATGATGGCGATGGCGGTGATCTTCGCCGCGATCGTGGCGCCGCTGCAGATCGTCGCCGGCGACCTGCAAGGGCTTAACGTGCGCGACCACCAGCCGGCCAAGCTGGCCGCCATGGAAGGGATCTGGGAGACCGGCGGCCGGCAGCCGCTGCTGTTCTTCGCCATCCCCGACGAGGAGGAAGAGACCAACCACTACGAGGTGGGCATCCCCGGCCTGGGCAGCCTGATCATCACGCACGCGATCGAGGGCGAGATCCAGGGCCTCAGGGACTTTCCGGAGGACGAGCGGCCACCGGTGGCGATCGTGTTCTGGACGTTCCGGATCATGGTCGCGATCGGGTTCCTGATGCTGTTCACGGGCGTGGCCGGGCTGATCCTGTACCTGCGCGGGCGGCTGTACACGACGCGCTGGTATCAGCGGCTGTGCATGGCGATGATCCCCAGCGGGTTCGCCGCGGTGATCCTCGGCTGGATGACGGCCGAGGTCGGTCGCCAGCCCTATGTCGTCTATGGCCTGATGCGCACGTCGGAGGGGGTTTCGCCGGTGCCCGGCGGCAGCGTGTTCACCTCGCTGGCGCTGTTCTTCCTGGTCTACGGCGTGATCTTCGGCGCCGGCACCTACTACCTGATCCGGCTGCTCAAGAAGGGGCCCGAAGAGGTGCCGATCCCCGAGTCCATAGCCACCAAGCCGAAGCGTCCGCTGTCCGCCGCCGAGGAAGAGTTCGGGAGGGCCGAGTGATGGACGAGTTGACCCTGCTGCCGCTGATCTGGGCCGGCATCATCGCCTTCGGCGTGTTCATGTACGTGCTGATGGACGGCTTCGACCTGGGCGTCGGCATCCTGTTCCGCGCCGCGCCGTCCGACCGCGACCGCGACGCCATGATGAACTCGGTGGCGCCGGTGTGGGACGGCAACGAGACCTGGCTGGTGCTGGGCGGCGCCTCGCTGTTCGCGGCCTTCCCGCTGGCCTATGCCGTGCTGCTGCCGGCGCTGTACCTGCCGATCCTGGCCATGCTGATCGCCCTGATCTTCCGCGGCGTGGCCTTCGAGTTCCGGTTCAAGGCGGAGACCAGCCGCTATCTGTGGAACTGGTCGTTCAACCTGGGCTCGATGCTGGCGGCGTTCTCGCAGGGCGTGATCCTGGGCGCCTTCATCCAGGGCTTTGTCGTGGAGAACCGCCAGTACGCCGGCGGCCCGTTCGAATGGCTGACGCCGTTCACCATCGCCACCGGCCTCGGGCTCGTCGCGGGTTACGGGCTGCTCGGCGCCACCTGGCTGATCATGAAGACCGAGGGACCGCTCCAGGCCTGGGCCCGCCGCATGGCCCGGCGCCTGCTCGCCGCCGTCATCGTCTTCATCGCGCTGGTCAGCGTCTGGACACCGTTCTTCGATGCCGAGATCGCCCGCCGGTGGTTTTCGTGGCCGAACATCGCCTATCTGTCGCCGGTGCCGGTGCTGACGGCACTTGCGGCCATCGGTCTGTGGCGGGCCGTGGAACGCGGAGCCGAGGTTGTGCCTTTCCTGTTGGCGATGGCGCTGTTCCTGCTGTCCTACGGCGGACTGGCCATCAGCCTGTGGCCGAACGTGATACCGCCGGACATCTCGATCTGGCAGGCGGCGTCGCCGCCCGAGACGCAGGTCTTCCTGCTGGTCGGCGTGGCGTTCCTGGTGCCGGCGATTCTCGGCTACACGGCCTATTCGTACTGGGTGTTTCGCGGCAAGGTGGCGCACGACGCTGGCTATCACTGAGTGAGGCCGGCCGGCGCCACCCGGACAAGACAAGGGAGGGACGGCGCCATGATCCATGAGCGGGTGACGATCTTCGGCGGCTCGGGCTTCGTCGGCAAGCAGATCACCGAACGCCTGGCCGTGGCCGGCAGCACCGTGCGCGTGGCGGTGCGCCACCCCGACAAGGTGCGCCACGACGGTCCGCCCGAAATCCGCGGCCGGATCGAGGCCGTGCGGGCCGACGTCACCGACGACGCCTCGGTCCGCGCCGCGGTCGAGGGTGCCAACGCGGTCATCAACCTGGTCGGCATCCTGTACGAGACCGGCCGGGCTAGCTTTACCGCCATACACGAGCAGAGCGCCCGCCGCGTCGCCACCGCGGCGCGCGACTGCGCCGCGGTGCGCATGGTGCAGATGTCGGCGCTCGGCGCCAGCCCGGACTCGCCCTCGGCCTATGCCCGGTCCAAGGCGGCCGGGGAGCGGGCGGTGCGCGAGGTCTTCCCCGGCGCGACCGTGGTCCGGCCCAGCATCGTGATCGGACCGGAGGACGATTTCTTCAACCAGTTCGCCTCGATGGCCGGCTACTCGCCGGCCCTGCCGCTGATCGGCGGCGGGCGCACGCGCTTCCAGCCGGTGTACGTCGGCGACGTGGCGGCGGCCGTCGGCGTCATCCTCGACCGCGAGGACACCGCCGGAAAGACATACGAGCTGGGTGGCCCGCGCACATACTCGTTCAAGCAGCTGATGGAGCTGTTGCTCGACCAGATCGGCAAGCGGCGCCTGCTGCTGCCGCTGCCGTTCTTCGTGGCGGAGATCCAGGGCATGGTCCTGCAGAACCTGCCCAAGCCGCCGCTGACCCGGGATCAGGTCGAGCTGCTCAAGACCGACAACGTGCTGGGCGGCCATGAGCCGGGGCTGCGCGAGCTGGGTGTCGAGCCGACCCCGATCGAAGAGATCCTGCCGACCTATCTGAACCGCTACCGGTGAGCCGCTTGCGGCGGCTTCCGTGGTTGCGGTTGCAACGGACGGGTCTGGTGCCGGTATCGGCCAAGGAACCGCTGCACACCTTCCGGCGTTCAACGGGTACCCGGCACCATCTCTGCCGTATCGTCCGTGCCAGACCCGGAGGTATCCATGCGCGCCATCGCCAGGACAGCCGCGGCGGCGGCCGTTGCGGTCGCGGTCACCCTGTCCGTTGCGCCCCTCATGGCGCAGGAGGGTGAGGAAGAGGCGGAGGTCGTCCACATCGCCCTGACCGAGTTCAGCCTGGGCTTCAATGAGCGGCTGGTGCAGGACGGGCGCTTGCTCCTGGACATCCAGAACAGCGGCACCATCCTGCACGCCTTCGCCATCGAGATCCCGCACGGCGACGGCACCGCCGTCGTGGCGACGCCGCACCTGGAGCCGGGCGAGCAGCACCGGCTGCTCGTCGAGCTGCCGCCGGGCGAGTACTCCGTCTACTGCCCTGTCGGCGAGCACCGCGAGCAGGGCATGCGCGGCACCCTGGTCGTCCGGCCCGGCGACTGAGCGCGCGGTCGTACGCCCGTCCGATCCCTCCCGTCCCGGAGCCCCCAGCGCATGCCTACCCTCCTGAAATGGCTGGCCATCGTGCTGGTGGTCCTGGTCGTCGGCGGGGTCGCCGCCTGGTTCGGCGCGCGTGCGTACGTCCGTGAGCCGGTCGAGCTGGCCGCGGCCGGCCCGGCCTCCGTGGAGCGCGGCGAATACGTGTTCCACGCCGCCGGCTGCTACACCTGCCATTCGCAGGAGGGTCAGCCGCCGCTGTCGGGCGGGCCGCCGCTGGAGACGCCGTTCGGCACGTTTCATGCCCCGAACATCACGCCGCACCCGGAGGCCGGCATCGGCGACTGGACCGAGGTGGAGTTCGCCCGCGCCCTGCGCCAGGGCGTGGCGCCGGGCGGCGTGGAGCTCTATCCGGTGTTCCCGTACACCAGCTACACGCACATGACCGACCAGGACGTCCGCGACCTGTGGGCGTACCTGCAGACGGTCGAGCCCGCGGACAACGAAAGCCCGGCCAACGACGTGCCGTTCCCGCTGTCGGTCCGGCCGCTGGTGACGTTCTGGAAGGTCCTGTTCCTGCCCGCGAGCGAGCTCGAGGACGCCCCGCAGCAGGCCGAGGCCTGGCGCCGCGGCCGCTATCTCGTGCTCGCCCTGACCCACTGCACCCAGTGCCACACGCCGCGCAATTTCCTGGGGGCGCGCCGCGTCTCCATGCGCCTGGCCGGCACGGAGAGCGGGCCGGAGGGCAATGCCATCCCCAACATCACGCCGGAGAACGAGACCGGCATCGGCCGGTGGAGCGAGAGCGACCTGGTCTTCTTCCTGCAGACCGGCATGACGCCGGGCGGCGACTTCGTCGGCGGCCGCATGGCCGACGTGATCGAGCGCAGCACGAGCCGGATGACCGCCGAGGACCGCCAGGCGATCGCCGCCTACGTCATGGCCCTGCCGCCCATCGAGCACGCGATCGAGCAGGACGGGCAGGAGCAGGCCGGCGGCGGGCCGGGGCAGTAGCCTCGCCGGGGCGCGCAAGCCCCGGAACGAAAGCGCGGGCGCTCTCGTTTCATGGGTCAAATTGGTTACAGCCAGGGAGACGAGACATGGTTCCGTCCGTATTCGCGACGACGATCCAGGAAACGCAGATCTGGCTCAAGGAGATCATGCAAGACGGCGGCGCGATGACCGATGAGCACAAGGCCTATGCCGGCCTGCGCGCCGTCCTGCACCACCTGCGCGACCGGCTGACGGTCGACGAGGCGGCCGATCTCGGAGCCCAGCTGCCCATGCTGGTGCGCGGCATCTACTACGAGGGCTGGGACCCGTCGGGCACGCCGACCAAGGACCGCAAGCGCGAGGATTTCGTCGCGGCCGTGCGGGAGAACCTGTCCGGCCATCCGGAGATCGAGCCGGAGCACGCCATCCGGCAGGTGTTTGCGGTGCTCAGCCGGCACGTGACGGCGGGCGAGATCCGGGACGTCATCAGCGATCTGCCGCAGAGTGTCCGGGATTTCTGGCCGCAGCAGGCGGCGTGACCGCCGCCGGCGCGGGGGCGTCATCCGGGTCACGGACCACGGCTGACGACCCCGCGGTCCGACTCATCGTTCCGTCCCTTTCCCCCGAACCCCGACGCGGCGCGGAACCTTCGCGCCTCCTGGTGATTGTAACAGCGAACTGCAACCGAGCGGCGGCTGTCGGGCATCGCCTGCCGCCGCTGCTGGCAGGAAAGGAGGAACCCGCCATGAACACGAAACTGTCCATCGCGGTCGTCGCAGCCGCCGGCGTGGCGCTCGGCGGCATGGCCGTCCTGGCCCAGGAGCAAGCCGGCGAGGACGAGTTCGACATCGATACGTGGGAATACGGCTTCCTGTACGAGCAGGGCATTCAGGCCGACGCGATGCTGAACAACGATGTCTTCGACCAGGACAACGAGGAGATCGGCGAGATCGAGGACCTCATCATCAGCCCAGAGGGGCAGATCCGCAGGCTGGTCGTGGAGGCCGGCGGGTTCCTGGACATCGGCGACACGCACTTCGCCGTCTCCTGGGACGAGGCGACGCTGACCGAGACGGGCGGCATCATCGTGCCGATCGACGCCGACAGCATCGAGGACTACTCGGTGTTCGAGGATATCGACGACCAGCCGGCCCAGGGCCGCAACTGGCGCGTCAGGGAGCTGATCGGCGACTACGTCACCGACGCCGAGGGCGAGGCCTGGGGCCTGGTCGAGGACGTGGTCTTCAACCGCGACGGGGCCATCGAGGCCGTGATCGTCGGCTCCGATGCCGTGGTCGGGTTCGGCGACCGCTATGCCTTCCCCTGGGACCAGATCGCCGACGGTTTCGACCCCGGGGACGAGGACGTGACCATGCCGTTCAGCGAGGCGGAGATCGCCGGGCTGGAGCCGTTCGAATACGACATGATGAAATATCCGAACGTTGGGCCGTGACCGCACGCGATCGGGCGGGCCGCCGAGCCCGCCTCCCGTCGGCGCGTTGCCGGCGCCGTTCCGCGAGGACCTGTCCATGAGACTGCTGCGTTTGCTGCTGCCGGCCCTGGCTGCGGCCGGGCTGACCGTGCCGGCCGCGGCCGCCGACGTCGCCGGGGATGCCGGCAACGCGCCGGCGCCGTTCGACATCACCCGCACCGACATCCGGATGGAGGAGCACTGGCTGGTGTTCACCATGGAGGTCGCCGGGGAGGCGGGCAGCTCGACCCCGACGCCGATCGGGGAGCTGGCGGGGGCCATGCTGCATGCGTACGTCTGGCCGACCGGCATGGACCCGGACGTAGTGGGCTTCGAGCCGGGCTCGGGCACGCTCGCCTTCGTCGTGACGTCGCATCCGGACTTCGACGACACGCCGCTGTTCGACGAGAACCGCGACGGCAATCGGGACAACGACGGGCTGGTCTGGCACACCCACTGGGTCGTGCTGGTCCCCGACGAGGCCTGCGGCGGCCCGAATGCCCTCAAGGTGCGCGACATCGGCGAGGGCGAGGACCCGGCGCTGCCGATCACCTGGCCCGACATGCCGATCTACATCGACAGCCCCGGCTACACGCCGGTGCTGACCGGCGGCCGGATCGAGACGCGCGTGCCGGTGCCCGACCTGGAGAGCCGGCGCGGCGCCACGTTTGACGGCGTCACCGCCCGGCTGCGGGTCAACCCGGAGCTGACCGCGCCTCTGCTGTGCGTGGTCGAGGTGTTCGACGTGGCCTCCGGCGACCTCAGCCAGCCGGGCCGGGTCGAGTAGCGCGGCCCGCGGCGGAGCCCTCGCCATGCCGGAGTTGCCCGATGTCGAGAACTACCGGCGGTATCTGGAGGAGACCTCGCTGAACCGGGAGATCGCGGGCGCGCACGTCGGCGACGAGCGCGTGCTGGCCGATGTCTCGGCGGACGGCCTCGGCCGCCGGCTGACCGGACACCGGTTCACCGGCACGCGGCGGCACGGCAAGCACCTGCTGGTCTCGCTGGAGGACGGCGGCGGGCTGGTCCTGCACTTCGGGATGACCGGCCGGCTGCACTGGTTCGGGCCCGACGGCGACGACCCGAAGCACGACCGGGTGCGCTTCGACTTCCGGGACGGCAGCCATCTGGCGTACGTCGACCAGCGCCTGTTCGGCCACGTCGGCCTCACCGACGATGCCGACGCCTTCATCGAGGGCGAGCGGCTCGGCCCCGACGCGCTCGACGGCGCCGTGGACCCGGGCACCTTCGCCGCCGCGGTCGGGAGCAAACGCACCAGCATCAAGGCGGCCCTGACCGACCAGTCGGTGCTGGCCGGCATCGGCAACGTCTACGCCGACGAGATCCTGTTCCAGGCCGGCGTGCACCCCAAGGCGCCGGTCCAGGGTCTGGACGACGCGACGATGCAAGGCCTGCACGGGGCGATGCGCCGGGTCCTGCAGACGGCGGTCGACCGGGGCGCCGGGTCGGAGGCGCTGTTCGACCGGCTGCCCGACGGCTTCCTGCTGCGCGCCCGCGGGGCCGGCAAGGCCTGCCCGCGCTGCGGCGGGGAGATCCGCAAGGAGAAGATCTCCGGCCGGACCGGCTACTACTGCCCGCGCTGCCAGAGCACCGGGGCGCCGGACTAGGCTCAGCCCTGCTCGTCGAGGATGAGCGCCAGCGCGGTCTGCGTGGCGATCACCACCATCACCGGGATTTCCGCAGCGGGGCGGTCGCCGTACAGTTCGTGCGCCAGGATCACCAGGTCCTGCCACGGCGGCACCGTCGCGCCCCTGCCGTCGCGCGACCACAGCGCCAGCCAGTAGAACCGCTCCGCCCACTTTCCGCGGCGGGTCTCCAGCAGGCCGAAGATGCGTTCGACCGCGTCCGGCAGGTCGTCGAAGTCCAGGCCGGACAGCAGCTCCAGGACCTCGGCGTCCTCCTCGAACCACGACTGCACGATCTCGTGGCGCTGCAGCCAGTGCTCGCTGCGGCTCAGGGTGCGCTTTACGGCGGTCGGCGTCCGCTTGTTCGACGGCAGCTCGGCGACGAGCGCCTCGGTGGCGGCGCGCGGGTCGAGCCGGTTCTCCCGCCACTGCGCGGCACCGAAGCATTCGGCGATGTGCAGCAGGGCGGGCGGCGGCACGTGGCCCGCCTGCAGGCCGCGCCACAGCGTGTAGCCGACACGCGCGTCCAGGTAGTCGCGCGGCACCTTCAGCGTGGTCACGGACGCCTCGACCTCCTCCATCATGCCCTTCTGCTCGGCACGGGACCGGGCCGGCACGACCCAGGCATCGGCGATGCCTTCGCTTTCCTTGACCAGCAGGCTGGCGACGTAGGATTTGCGCGCCTCCTTCCAGGTGCCGAACAGGCTCTGCGCCCCCGAGCCGTCGATCCCGGTGGCCCGGAACGTGACGCCCGGGGGCTCCTCCCGCCACGGCGCCGGCTCCAGTCCGCGGCTGCGCGCCGTCCTGACGGCGCGGTCGAGCGTCGCGCGCTCGGCCTCCGGCAGCCACGACCGGATCGCGATCAGCCGGCGCAGCGAGACCGGGGTCAGCGTGTCGCTGCCGGCCATCTGCTCGACGGCCTGAAGGGCGCCCTCGCGGGCCTTGGGCTCGTCGTCCAGCACCATCAGCGTCGCCACGTCGCGCATGTGCTCGTGCGGCGACAGGGCCATCTCGATCGACAGGAAGGCCCGGAAGTCGGCCGGCATGACGCCGATGCTCTCGTTGATGACGTAGGCGACCTCGAACGGGTCGGCCCCGCCGCCGGCGGCCAGCTCCTCGATGACTTCGCCGAGCTGGGCGCGCAGCGCCTCCGGCGAGGCGGCGGCCTCGCCGATGCCCGGGTGCTCCGACAGCGCCGACAGCAGGTCCTCGCGGACCGGCAGCTTGGCCTCCTTGAGCATGGCGACCAGGCGGACCCACTCGTGCGGGTCGATCTCGCGCGCCAGCTCCATCATCCGGCCCTGCACCTGGTCGGCCAGTTGCGCGGCCCAGTCGCGGCCGCGGTCGATGCGGTAGCGGATGAACTCGAGCTGCATCCTGAGCAGCACGGCGAGCGCCTCGAGGTAGGGCTCGTCGCGCCGGCCCTTTTTCAGCTCGCCGACCAGCTGCTCCAGGATCGGCCAGACGGTCTCGGGCGTGGCCTCGATGAACGTCCGGTCCTCCTCGCTGACCTCGACGCCGCGGTGCTGACGCAGCGAGGCGGCTGCGGCCTGGGCGATGCTGGTGATCCGCGTCTGGTGTTCCATGGCGGGCGGCGTCTCCTGTTCGTCCGGCACCGCGCGCGCTCGCCTCGCCGGCCGCGGCGGATGCCGGTTCCTTCCCCGTTTGCCGGCATGCTAGGCCAAGCCGCCGCGCCAAGGCGAGCGCAAAGCCGACGCCAGCCGCGGCACGCCGCCCCGGCAGGTGGCCTCAGCCGGCGGCCCGGTGCGCCGGCCCGAACAGCGACATCAGGCCGACGAAGGCGGGATACGGGTGCGTGACCACGAACGCCGGGATCGCCTCCAGAAAGCCGCGCATCCGCCCCTTGGCCTCGAAGCGCTCGCGGAAGGCGGACCGGTCGAACCCCTCGCCCAGGCGCGGCACGATTCCGCCGGCCACGTACACGCCGCCGCGCGCCCCCAGGGTCAGCGCCAGGTTGCCGGCCACGGTGCCCAGCATGGCGCAGAACATGTCGACCGCCGCCGCGCTGACCGGACACGACCCGTCGAGCGCGGCCGCGGTGACGCCCGCGGGGTCGCGCGGCTCCGCCGGCCGGCCGTGCACCTCGCACAGCGCGGTGTACAGCTCGACCAGGCCCATGCCCGACAGCACCCGTTCCGCCGAGACGTGCGGGAAACGCCGGCGCATTGCCGCCAGGACCGCGGCCTCGTTGTCGTCCGCCGCCGGCATGGTGACGTGGCCGCCCTCCCCGGGCAGCGCGATCCAGCCGGTGCCGGTCGGCACCACCGACGACACCCCGAGCCCGGTGCCCGGCCCCAGCACGCCGATCGGCGCGTCCGGCTCCGGCCGGGTGCCGCCGACCTGGCGGCGGTCCGCCTCGCCCAGGTGCGCCACGGCCAGCGCCACGGCCACGAAGTCGTTGACCACCGCCAGATGCTCCAGCCCCAGCTCCCGCTGCAGCGTGCCGATCGAGAACGCCCACGGGGCGTTGGTCATCTGCACGTAGTCGCCGGCGACCGGGCAGGCGATCGCGATGGCGGCGTGGCGCGGTGGGCGCGGCGCACCGATGTCGTCCAGGTACGTGCGGATGGCACTGGAAATATCGGGATAGTCGCGGCAGGTGAGCACCCGCGTGTCGCCGATCCCGTCCGCCCGGGCCATGGCGAAGCGGGCGTTGGTGGCGCCGATGTCGGCGATCAGGGCGGGGTAGGGATCGGTGACGGGCATGGCGCACTCAAGCCTTGCGGGGACCGGGGCAGTCGACCCTAGCACCGGCCGCGCAGCCACAGAAGGCCGGGCGTGGCCGCTCCGGACGGCGCTGGAACTAGAACAGCACCGTCCAGCCCTCCGGACCCAGGTCGCCGCCCGCGTACTGCACCTGGTGGACCAGGGTGCCTTCGGCGTCGCGCAGGACGATGCGGCCGCCGTCGTTGCCCAATCGGGTCGCGTCGCCGGACAGCACGACGCGGCGGGTGCCGCCGGCGGCGATCGTGCCGTCGAGCGGCGTGGTCCGGTCGACCCGGTCGGCCAGGGTCCAGCCGTCGAGCGGCACCTCCGTGTTGGAGCGGTTCAGCAGGGTCACGGTCTCCCGGCCCTCCTCGGCTCCGCCCGACGGGTTGACCAGGGCGCCGACGATGGCGAGCACCCCGTCGAGCTGCGGCGAGCGCTCGACCGGCCGGCGCGCCGGGCCGTCGCCGACGGCGTCGCCGGTGGCCGGGTCGGTGGTCCAGCTCTGGCTCTGGAACGCGAAGAACAGCGCCACCCAGCGCTGCGGATCGCCGAGCCGCAGCATCAGGGCGCCGTCCTGGTTCGGGCCGTTGTCGCGCCGAAACCGGCCGCTGCTGCCCTGGTTCATGTGGATGTTGTGGATGCCGCGGCCGGGGCGGAAGCCGAAGTACCGGTCGGGCGCCGGCTCGGGCCCCCAGGTCTCGCCGAAGGCATAGACGCGCCCGCCCGAATCGATCGCCTGGCGGAGCAGCGGGATCAGGAACTCGCGCAGGTCGTTGCGCGGCCCGCTCTGCCGGAACGGCGCGACCTGCATGGATGCCCGGTCCACCATGCCGCCGCGGACGTAGTCCAGCGCCAGGTCCGGGCGGGCGTTGCGCAGATCGGTCAGGCCCGGCGCCAGCCCGTCCAGCCGGCCGGTGATCGGGTCGTCGAAGGGATCGCGGCGCCGATAGAGCAGGGCGTGGGGCGGGATCTGCGACCGCGCGTTCACGGCGATCCGGTGCAGCTCCCCCGCGGCCTCGACCAGCACCTCGATGTGCGGACTCTCGTCGTCGTCCAGCGCGGTGTCGCGCGGCACGCCGACCAGCAGGCGATAGTTGCCGATGGGCATGGGCGACCTCCGTTCCGGTTGCGCCGTCAGGCCGCGTCCAGCCGCTCCTTCAGGTGGTATGCCAGTCGCAGGGACAGCGCAACGATCGTGTACGTGGGATGCGCAAAGCCGCCGGTAGGGTAGACCGAGCTGCCGGCAATGTACAGGTTGTCCATGCCGTGCACGCGGCAGTCGGCATCGACCACGCCGTCACGCGGATCGGCCGACATGCGGGTGGTGCCGACGTGGTGGCTGCCGCCGAAGGAGTCGCCCCAGTCGTCGCTGTCGTCCAGCAGCCATTCGGCCAGCCGCACGCGGCCGCCGCCGACGGCGCCAAAGGCGTTGCCCAGCGCGATGCAGAACTCCCGCACCGAGCGCTTGTCGAACTCCGTCAGCCGCCAGTCGAGCACCGGACGCGGCAGGCCCAGCGCGTCGCGCTCCTCGCCCAGAAAGACCCGGCTGTCCGGATTGGGCGCCTGCTCGCACCGAATGAAGAAGCCGAAGTCGGCGATGCGCTGCTCCCCCTCCGGCCACGGCGCGTCCAGGAGGAAGCGGCGGTAGGCCCCGCCCGCCAGCGTGTCGAAGTCGGTCGCCAGCCGCAGCAGCCGGTCGCCGAAGCGGTCCGGGATGCGGCCCTCGCGGATGCCGCGGGCGATCTGCCAGGCATGGAAGAAGACGCTGTCCTCGTTGCCGCGGATGATCAGCGTCATGCTGTTGTTCAGGATGCGCAGGCGGCGCTGCAGCGCGGCGCTGGGGCACAGCCCGGTGATGATCTCGTGGCCGCGATAGTGAAACGTCTGCATCGCCTCGGCCACCGCGATCGGGTCGCCGGTCAGCAGCTGCGCGGGGCGGGCGTGCATGTGCTCGCCGAAGAACCGGCCCACGGTGTCGTGCCGGTTGCCCAGCCCGCGCCGATCGGCATCGGTGGACAGCAGCAGCAGGCGCGGGTTTTCCAGCCCGCCCGCGGCCAGCACATAGGCGCGGGCACGCACCCGGGCGCGGCGGCCGTCGAGCGACGCCAGGTCGATGTGATTGACGGCGGCGCCGGCGGGGTCGGTGCGCAGGCCGGTGACGTTGGCGTGCAGCAGGACGCGCACGTTGTCCGCCGCGTTCAGCGCGGCGCGGTAGCGCTGGCCGAACCGGGTCGGCGCGCTGATCTGCCAGAAGTGCCAGTCGACCGCCTGCGGGTCGAGCGGGTAGGGCGTGTGCATGCCGCGCCGCCGCCACGTCTCGCCGTCGTAGCCGAACGCGCCGAGCTGCAGGATGTCCTGGGTCTCGGGATAATGGGGCTCGAGCGCCTCCGGCCCGATCGGCCAGCCGCTGTGGGGCACCCAGTCGCGCCGGGCGAAGTCGATGGGCGTCAGTGTGGTGCACCAGCCGCCCCAGTGGTTGGTGGTGCCGCCGAAGAAGCGCAGGCGCACGACGTCGAGCGGGATGTAGTCGCGGCCGGCGAAGCTGCCGGCCACCAGCAGCACCTGCACGCTGGTGCCGATGAAGGTCCGGGCCAGGGTGATGCCGGCGGCGCCGGACCCGACGATGCACAGGTCGGCGTCCAGGAGCGCGCCGTCCTCGACCTCGCTGAACTCCCCGATCATGGCGGCGGCTCCTCAGGCCGCGCCGCGCGCGGCCAGCGCGGCGATGCGGCCCTCGGTGCGGGCCATCACCCAGCCGTCCAGGACCACCGTCTGCCCGGCCGCGAAGTCCGCCCGGATGCGGCCGCCGACCGCGCGGCGCAGTGCCGCCGGCCCGCCCGCGCCGGCACGGCGCACCTCCGCCGCCAGCGGAGCCAGCGCCGCGGCCTCCTCGGGGAATGCCGCCAGATAGCGCTCGCCGAGGGCGCGGGTGCCGCCGGGATCGGACAGGCAGTCGGGCAGGCAGTCGGGCAGGCCCGCGTCCGGGCCGCGCGGCCCGGGCCCTTCGGCGAGGGCCCGGCCGGCCGGTTCCGGCGCGGCGGCGGCCATCCCCAGGGCCGCCAATGCGGCGTTTACGCGGCGGCGCGAAATGCGAACCAGGCCCATGTGCGTCATCCCGTCTGCGTCATCCCGTCTGCGGCGGCCGCGGCCGCCATGTCGTACCCGCGACATCGGCCAGCATTCCATGGCGGATTTGCGGCGGCAAGCCGGCCGTCCCCGCCGCCGGAGCGATCCGCGGCCGTCGGCGCAACAGGGTCGCCACGGTGCAACGCCGGCGCAACCTTTACGCAACCTCCCTGTTGCGCGGCAAGCCATTGATCCCGCTGGCGTTTCGGGCCGGCTGCAACGATTGCAACGAGGCTCCCGGTGTTGCGCCGCGGGTCCGGCCGCAGCGCCGCGGGTCCGCCGGGTGTCCCGTGCGCGCCGGGTGTCCCGCCGGCGCGGGTGAAAGCCCGTGGGGACCAGGTTTCGGTCATGGTCGTCGTGCCTCCGCTCGACTGTGTCAGGCGCAAATTCTTAGCTTTCTATCTTTTGCCCGGCCCGACGGCCGTCCATATGGCGGGTATGGAGACGATCGTATTCGACGCCGAGATGTGGCAGCGGTTTCTGGCGTATGGGAACAGATTGGCTGCCGTGCTGGGCAATGCGGCGCGCGAGCGCGGGCTGTTTGACTATCTCACCGGCCTGCTGCTGCCGGGCGACCGCAAGAGCATGGAGCCGATGGCCGCACAGCTGGTGACCCACCAGGCCGAGGTGTCGCGGCGCCATCAGGCGATCCATCACTTCACCAGCGAGGCCCAGTGGGACGACCTGACGGTGCGCTCGGCGGTCCAGGGGACGGTGCTGCCGGCGATGCAGCAGCGCGCGCCGATCCGGCACTGGATCATCGACGACACGACGCTGCCGAAGAAGGGGACCCACTCGGTCGGCGTCGGCCCGCAGTATTCCGGGCAGGTCGGCCATGTCATCAACTGCCAGACGGTGGTCAGCCTGGCGCTGGCCAATGCCGAGACCAGCCTGCCGGTGGACGGCACGCTGTACCTGCCCGAGGACTGGGCCCTGGACGTGGAGCGCCGGCTGCACGCCGGCGTGCCGGCCGAGGTGACCTTCCGGACCAAGCCCGAGATCGCCCTCGACCAGGTGCGCGCTGCCCTGGCCGCCGGGCTGCCGCGGGGCGTGGTGCTGGCCGATGCCGCCTATGGCCAGGACGGGAACTTCCGCAAGGCCCTGCGCGCGCTCAAGCTGGCCTATGCGGTCGGCATCCAGAGCACGCTGCTGGTCGTGCCGCAGGGCCGGGCCCGGCCGGCCGCGCCCCGGCGGGCACCCCGCGCCGCGGCGCACGCCGGCGCGGTGCCGGCCGGCGTCCTGGCTCGCGCGCTGCCGTCCGACCAGTGGCAGGAGGTGACCTGGCGCGACGGGGACACCGGCCCGCTGACCAGCCGGTTCGCCGCCGTGCGCGTGCGCACCGCCCCCAGCACCGAGCGCGGCCGGCTCGGCCCGAAGGAGTGGCTGCTCGTCGAGGCCGCCGCCAAGCCGGGGGACCGCCGCTTCTGGCTGCTGACCCTGCCCGCCAACACGTCGATGGAGACCCTGGTGTCCCACGCCAAGGGCCGCAACCGAGTCGAGCAGGACTACCGCGAGCTCAAGCAGGACGTCGGCCTGGACCGCTTCCAGGGCCGCGGCTGGCGCGGCTTCAACCATCACGTCACCCTGTGCCTGGCGGCCTACGGCTTCCTCGTCCGCGAGCGAAGCCTTTTCCCCCCTCGGCCCGCCGTCGACC